>OLQQ01000004.1_pt1 | contig 208240 bp, 202 predicted proteins | sample 1672041 | NCBI WGS metagenome assembly OLQQ01 (sample SAMEA3136639, study PRJEB25190) | human gut metagenome
GCATCCCCTGTCAATGTTCTATTTTATTCGTTTGTAAATAATCGGCTCATCATAATTTTCATACGGTTCAGAAAAGAAGCTGTTCTTTCAGTTTCCATTTTCTGTTCCTGGAAGTAAAGGCTGCCTCCACAGAATTCAGAAGCAGCAGCCTTTTCTGCTCCTGGGTAAGATTTAACAGAGATTCCATATATCGGAATTCCCGGGAAAGGGTTGTTCTTTCAATCGCCGGATCGTCGGTATTTAAGGTTACCTTAAGTCCCATTTCGAGAAATGCTTTCAGCGGATAAGCAGACATTTCTTCCACAGCTTTTGTCTGGCGGTTGCTTGTAGGACACATTTCCAGAAAAACGCCCGTATCTTTTACAAGCTGTATCACTTCTTCATTACCTGTGATCCGCACGCCGTGGCCAATCCTGGCCGCACCCATATGAATGGCCGTTCTTACATCGCCGGCATCACCGGCCTCGCCTGCATGGATGGTAAATGGAACCTGATATTCTCTTGCTTTTGCAAAAAGCGCCTCGTAATTTTCTGTTGGAAAGAGTGCCTCGGCTCCTGCAAGATCGATAGCAACCACGCCGCCATCTTCAACAAGATATTTTTTTGCCAGCTCCAGAGTTTCCAGATTTTCTTTCTGGTTAAGATCACCGCGCATACAGCATAAGATCAGATTACCGGGGATGGGAGCTCTTTTCAGACCACGTAATGCAGCATGGATCGCTGTTTCCTGAGTCATTTCCTTCTGTGTATGGAGCTGTGGGGCAAAACGAAGTTCTGCGTAGATCACACCGTCTTCTTTCATTTCAGAAAGGATAAGATAAACAGCCTCTTCCAATGCCTCTTCTGTCTGAAGAAGAGAAAGAGGCAGGTCAAAGCATTTCAGAAAATCATTGAGATTTTCGCAGGTATCCGGCACAGAAAGGAGAGAAAGAAGCTCTTCATCTGTGGCAGCCGGAAGCGTGATCTGCTGCAATGCGGCAAGTTTTCTGGCTATCTCTGTGGTAATGCAGCCGTCCAGATGTGCGTGGAGATCGATGTAGTGATCAATTCTATTTTCTGTTTTCATAGGCGCTAAGTACCTCCCTGGTTGGATTTATTCTTATCCCTGAAATGGTTTTGCGTTTCTTATGGTATCTGTCGGAAGGAAATATTAAGGTGAATTCCGGGTTATATTTCCTGTGTGGCTTTTTTTAACCAGGATTGCTCTTCTTCATTCAGATACGGAGAAATCTTTTCGTATACAAGGGCATGATACTGATTGAGCAATTTGCGCTCTCCTGCTTCCATCTGTTCCGGATCGATACCTTCCAGATCAAATGGGACCAGAGTCAGTGGCTCAAATTTCATAAACTGGCCGTAAGATGTTTTTTCGGCTTTTTTGCAAACTACAAGATTTTCGTGACGGATGCCGAATTCATTTTCCGCATAATATCCTGGTTCATCGGAGGTGATCATCCCTTCTTCCAGAACAGGAGCCGGAAGCTCGGCAGGGCTTTTCCAGCGGAAGCTCTGCGGTCCTTCGTGTACATTGAGAAGATAACCTACGCCATGGCCGGTTCCGTGGTTGTAATCCTCTCCCATAGCCCAGAGAGGTCCTCTAGCCAGGGCATCCAGATTCAGGCCGGTACAGCCGTAACGGAATTTTGCTGCTGCTAGGTTCAGGTGTCCACGGAGTACTGCTGTGAAATATTTTTTTTCTTTTTCAGTAACCGGGCCAAGTACAACGGTGCGGGTGATATCAGTAGTGCCCTCCAGATAATGTCCGCCTGTATCCATCAGAACCAGCCCTTTTGGCTCCAGTGGAATATTGGTTTCTTCTGTTGCACTGTAATGGACAATGGCTCCATGTGCACCGTAGGCAATGATGGGATCAAAGCTGTTTCCCTGAAAATTCTCCTGTACGGAACGGAATTCATAGAGCTTATCAGCAGCGGAAAGCTCGGTGATCTCCTTCATTCCCACATTCTTCTTCAGCCAGTGGATAAACTTCACCATTGCAACGCCATCTTTAATATGGGCTGTCTTTTCATTCCGGACTTCGGTTTCATTTTTGATGGCTTTTGGGAGAAGGGTCAGATTTTCACCGTCCAGGATCGTTACCGTCTTTGGAATACTGCTGACCAGCCGGCTGTTTACATTGTTTCTGGAAAGAAATACCTTTTTCTCTTCGGGGATTGTCTGTACATAGGTGTAAATATCATCATATGGATAAATGGCAATACCGTCTTTGGAAAGTGCTTCCTTAACAGAATCCGAAAAGGCTTTTTCATTGACAAAAAGACGGAGCTCACTGTCATCCAGCACAAGATAGGAAAGAACTACCGGGCAGCAGTGGATATCATTTCCGCGGATATTTAAAAGCCATGCAATGTCATCAAGGGAAGTGAGGATAAAGAGGTCTGCGCCCTTCTCTTTCAGTTTGCTGCGGATCTCACGGATCTTGTCTGCTCTGGATCTTCCGGCCCATTTTTCGGATAATTCCATTACCGGTTCACAGGAAAGTGCTGGACGATCATCCCAGATATTTCCGATGAGATCCTCATTTACAGAAAAATGTACCTGTTTTTTTTGAAGGATTCTTTCTAGCGTCTCTGCTTCTTCTGCGCTTACGGTACGGCCATCGAAGCCGAGACACATTCCCTCTTTCAGATTTTCTTCCAGGAATTTGTGGATCGTTGGTACGTCCGGTTCTCCCATCTTAAACAGAGTAACCGGAGTTCCCTCTAACTGCTGTGCAGCCTGGATAAAATATCTTCCGTCTGTCCAGAGTCCGGCCATGTCCTGCATGATCACGGCAGTTCCGGCAGAACCGGTAAATCCGGTGATGTATTTTCTGCATTTAAAATAATCCCCAACATACTCAGAACCATGAAAATCATCGGTCGGAACCAGATAAGCATCGATTCCCTTTTCCTTCATTTGTTTTCGAAGAGCTGTGATCCGTTCTGTAACTGTCATAATCTTATGCCTCCTCTGTATAACTGTTCTTTATCGCAAAGCCATGATCCATAGGGCCGTTTCCCTTTCCCAGATCCAGCATGGCAGCAAGGGCTCCGGAAATATAGTCCTTGGCACGGTTTACAGATTCCACCATGGAAAATCCCTTTGCAAGGTTGGAAGTGATGGCCGAGGAAAGAGTACATCCTGTTCCGTGGGTGTTGGGATTGTCGATCCTTTTTCCCTCAAACCACTGATATGTTCCATTCACATAGAGAAGATCATTGGCATCATTGAGCTTATGTCCGCCCTTGCAGAGAACTGCACAGTGATACTGCTCGGAAACCTGTTTTGCAGCTTCGATCATATCATCGGCGCTTTTGATCTTCCGTCCGGTAAGCACCTCGGTTTCCGGGATATTGGGGGTGAGAAGATCTGCAAGAGGGAACAGTTCTTCCTTCAGAACATCCACCGCTTCCTCACTGATCAGTCTTGCACCGCTTGTGGCAACCATAACCGGGTCCACCACGATATTTTTTGCCCGATACTGTCGGAGCTTTCCTGCGATCATATGGATCAGATCACTTTCGGAAACCATTCCGATCTTTACTGCATCCGGAAAGATATCCGTAAAAATACAGTCCAGCTCCTGACCCAGGAACTCTGCGGTTGCATTCTGGATGGCTGTGACACCGGTGGTGTTCTGGGCAGTCAGCGCGGTGATGGCACTCATGGCGTATACTCCGTTTGCCATCATGGTTTTAATATCGGCCTGGATCCCGGCTCCTCCGCTGGAATCGCTGCCTGCGATGGTTAATGCTGTTTTCATCTTTGGTTTCCTCCGTTTTCTGTGAATATATGGTTCTGTAACTCTGTCAGATCCCGACAGTAGATATAGGCATCCTTTTTCAGCTGTTCCTGATCCGGTTCTCCCAATGCGTCATAAATACCGGCAGTCAGAAATCCTGCATTTCCGGCAGTCTGCAACGCGTAGAGTGAATCCTCCACAACCAGCGTCCGGGATGGCTCCGTTCCCAGTGCTTCTGCAGCTGTAAGATAGACCTTCGGAGAATGTTTGCTTTCTCCGATCTCACTGGTGGTATAGATTTTATCAAAAAAGGAAAGAAGTCCGTTTCTTTCCAGCGCCCGGCAGATATGTTCCCTGGGGCTTGAGGTTGCCACCGCAGCCGGGATTTTCTGTTCTGCAAGGCATTGAAGAAGTTCTCTGGCACCTGATTTTGCCGGGACCTCTTCAAAATAGTATTTACGGATCCGGGATTTCAGATCCATCACGATCTTTTCTTCGGAATACGCAAGAGTAAACCTGTTTTTCAGCCAGTCCGCTCCCTGCTCCATACTCATGGGAAAAAGGATTTCGTCCATTTCCGCAACCGGCTGATATCCCAGATCTGTAATATATCGTTTTCCAAGCTCCTTCCAAACAGAGAGCGAATCCAGAAGGACGCCGTCTGCATCAAATATCACGGCTTTTATAGGAAAAATCATGTTTATACTCCTGAAAAATTTTTTTGTGATACTCTGTCATTGGAACATTACGAAATAATTTCCCATGACATAAAAAACTGATATAAAAAACGCGGATATATCACAAAAGATATATCCGCATTTATTATAAGCCGCAGATATCCAAAATGCAACCGGGAGTTAAGGAGGCTCATCTGAAACAGCAGCTCTATTTTCAAAACATTTTTTATTCTTTACCGTTAAAACAATATGTGCATACATTACAAGGATCGATCCCAATGGATTCCAGAAGATCATCCAGTCTGTGATAACGGAGAGTTGTAAAATTCTGCATCTTGCAGATATCCTGTACCATCTGCTCGTATTTCTCTGTATGCGGATCTGCATATTCATCCAGAACTTCCTGCGGACAGTTGGGGCCTTCTCTCTTCTCAATCACCTGACGGGTGATCAGCTCCATCTCAGATTTGGAACGTGAGAAGTTTAAATATTTGCAGCCGTACATGATTGGCGGGCAGGCAGGACGGACATGAACCTCTTTGGCTCCGCTGCGGTACAGAAATTCGGTTGTCTCGCGAAGCTGGGTGCCACGTACGATGGAATCGTCTATGAGAAGAAGTTTTTTATCCTTGATCAGCGCACGTACCGGGATCAGTTTCATTTTGGCAATAAGGTTACGCTGGTTCTGATTGGTCGGCATAAAAGATCTGGGCCAGGTTGGTGTATATTTAATGAATGGTCTTGCGTAAGGAATGCCGGATTCATTGGCGTATCCGATGGCATGGGCAATGCCGGAATCCGGAACACCGGCTACAATGTCCGGGTGCACGGAATCGCCGTCTCTTTTTGCAAGCATGCTTCCACAGCGGTAGCGCATCTCCTCTACATTTACACCTTCATAAGAGGCTGTCGGATATCCGTAGTAAACCCAGAGGAAGGAACAGATCTTCATTTTCTTTCCGGGCTCAACCAGAGTTTTGACTTCGTCTGCTGTTACGAATACGATCTCTCCGGGGCCAAGTTCTTTATAATCTTCGTATCCAAGGTTGATATAGGCATGACTTTCAAAGGAAATACAGTATGACCCCTCTTTGCGGCCAATTTCCACAGGAGTTCTGCCCATCTTGTCACGGGCTGCATAAATTCCGTCTTTTGTCATAAGAAGCAGAGTCATGGAGCCGTCGATCAGTCCCTGTACGTACTGGATACCTTCCACAAAATTGTCCTTTTCACAGATCAGTGCAGCGATCAGTTCGGTCACATTGACTGTTCCGTTGGTCATCTCCTGAAAATGTACCTTGGTCGTATCATACAGCTGCTGCAGAAGTTCATCATAATTATTGATCTTTCCCACAAAAGTGAGGGCAAAGCTGCCGATCCTGGAACTGAACAGAAGGGGCTGAGGCTCATAATCAGAAATACATCCGATTCCCATATTTCCCTTCATGGAACCCACATCTCCGTCAAATTTTGTACGGAAAGGCGTGTTCTCAATGTTGTGGATGGCACGGTCAAATCCATGTTCTCCGTAAACAGCCATACCTCCGCGGCGTGTTCCCAGATGAGAATGGTAATCCACTCCGTAAAAAAGCTCCAGTACACAGTCATCTTTCGATGCTACTCCAAAAAATCCGCTCATAATGCGCTCCTCTCTACTACTATGATGTTAACGATTTCTGTTATCGTTCCTATATCCATAATCGCTATCAGTATAGCATAAGAGAATTGAAAATAAAAACCAATTTGGCGGATAATCCTGCTTTTTCAGAATAAACTATAAAGATATTAGCCGGATTTATAGAAGTGGAAAAATTTTTCTGTATGAGACAAAAGAAACAGCTCCGCTTTTACAGAACTGTTTCTTTTGGCCATTTGGCAAATATGTGGTTTAAAAATCCGGTTTATTCCTGGGTGATTCCCTTAAACTCGTAACCGGCTTCCTTGATCACTTCTTCAACCTTTGCCTCGTCAACCTTCTCAGGTACAGAGAATACAGTTGTTCCGTTCTCGTGGGAAGAAACTACGTCTTCTGCTCCGAAAGCTGCCTGGATGGCTTTGTTTACGTGTGCCTCACAGTGTCCGCACATCATTCCTTCTACATTGACCGTTACCTTTACCATTGTTTTGTTCTCCTTTTCTTCTTTTATATTTTCATCATGACTGATGTGTAATGTTACCGGATTTTTGGTTTCTTTGTCTTTTGCTGCATTGTGGATCTGAAACAGATTCAGACGCAGTGCATTTGTTACAACACAGAAGCTGGAAAGACTCATGGCCGCAGCTCCGAACATTGGATTCAAGGTCCATCCGAAAAGCGGGATCCAGACACCTGCTGCAAGGGGAATGCCGATTATATTGTAGAAAAATGCCCAGAAAAGATTCTCATGGATATTCCGAAGTGTGGCGCGGCTTAAACGTACTGCCGCTGGAACATCGCTTAACTGGCTCTTCATCAGAACGATATCTGCCGCATCAATAGCAATATCTGTTCCTGCACCGATGGCAATTCCGATATCGGCTCTTGTAAGTGCCGGCGCGTCGTTGATACCGTCACCGACCATGGCAACCTTTCCCTGCTCCTTCAGAGCGCGGATCACACTTTCTTTTCCATCCGGAAGAACTCCTGCGATCACATCGTCAACTCCTGCCTGAGCTCCGATGGCTTTTGCGGTACGCTCATTGTCACCGGTAAGCATAACTACACGGATTCCCATGTTCTGAAGCTCTTTTACTGCACGGGGACTGTCTTCCTTGATCACATCCGCAACTGCGATGATTCCCAGAAGTTTACCGTTTCGTGTGAAAAGAAGGGGCGTTTTTCCCTGCTCTGCAAGCTGCTCGGCTCTCCTGTTAAGGTCTGCGGAAACCTTTGTCTGGCTGCTGATAAATTTCAGGCTTCCGCCTGTCAGTTTGTCACTTCCAAGTATAGCGGAAAGTCCGTTTCCCGGAAGTGCCTGGAATCCGGTTACTTCACCTGTGGCAAGGTTCTCTTCCTCGGCTTTTTTGAGAACTGCCTTTGCCAGTGGATGTTCACTTTTTTTCTCCAGTGCACAGGCTAGCGTGAGAAGCTCTGTTTCTGTGATTCCCTCTGCCGGGAGAATATCTGTTACCTCCGGCTGACCGCTTGTAATGGTTCCGGTTTTATCCAGTGCGACGATCTGGACTTTTCCTGCTTCCTCAAGAGAAACGGCTGTTTTGAAAAGGATTCCGTTTTTGGCACCCATACCGTTGCCGACCATAATGGCAACCGGTGTTGCAAGGCCAAGTGCGCAGGGGCAGCTGATGACTAGAACGGAAATCCCCCTTGCCAGAGCATAACCGAAAGTCTGTCCTGCAAGAATCCAGATGATCGTTGTGATCACTGCGATTGTGATCACTGCCGGTACAAACACACCGGAAACACGGTCTGCGATCTTTGCGATCGGTGCCTTGGTGGCTGCCGCATCACTGACCATTTTGATGATCTGGGAAAGGGTGGTATCCTCTCCCACTCTGGTCGCTTCGCATTTGATAAATCCGGACTGATTCACAGTTGCCGCAGAAACCATATCTCCGGTTTCTTTATCAACCGGGATACTCTCGCCGGTCAGTGCGGATTCATTGACTGCGGTGGTTCCTTCCAGGATCACTCCGTCCACCGGAATATTCTCTCCCGGGCGGACGACAAAGGTTTCTCCTTTCTGAACCTGCTCAATAGGAACGGTAAGTTCCTGTCCCTTTCGTACCACGACAGCAGTTTTGGGTGCAAGCTTCATAAGGCTTTTAAGCGCATCCGTTGTCTTTCCTTTAGAACGGGCCTCCAGCATTTTTCCTACGGTGATCAGTGTCAGGATCATGGCTGCAGATTCAAAATAAAAATCCATCATGTAATTCATAACTGCAGCAGAATCTCCGTCTGCCTGTGCTCTTGTCATGGCAAACAGTGCATAGACGCTCCACAGGAAGGATGCCATGGAGCCAAGAGCTACCAGAGTATCCATATTTGGGGAACGGCGCCACAGACTCTTAAATCCATTGATGAAAAATTTCTGGTTGATCACCATGATGATACCAGCCAGGAGCAGCTGTACCAGTCCCATGGCTACGTGATTGCCGTCAAACCATTTCGGCAGTGGCCATCCCCACATCATGTGCCCCATGGAGAAATACATCAGCACCAGCAAAAATCCTACGGATGTGATAAGACGTCTCTTTAGGATCGGAGTTTCATGATCTTCCAGTGCTTCTTCTGCCGCAGACATGGAAATCTTCGCTCCGGCAGCTCCGCCCTTTAAGGATGCACCATATCCGGCGGCTTCCACTGCGGCAATGATCTCGCCGGATGAAGCGGTTCCTTCAACTCCCATGGAGTTGGTCAGAAGACTGACGGAACAGCTATTCACCCCCGGAACTTTTGATACGGCTTTTTCCACACGGGCAGAGCAGGCGGCGCAGCTCATACCAGTTACATTATATTGTTCCATTTTCTTTCAGTACCTCCTAAAATCCAGTTTGTCCCTTTATTTCATCAGCTTCTGGAGGGTTGCTACCAGCTCATCAATGGTCTCATCCTTACCTTCCCGGATATCCCGGGCAACGCAGGTGCGGATGTGGCTGGCAAGCAGCTCTTTATTAAACGCATTCACTGCAGCATTGACTGCAGCGGACTGAATCAGGATATCATTACAGTAGGCATCATTCTCCATCATTCCTATAATGCCTCTGATCTGGCCTTCAATACGTTTCAGACGGTTGATCAGCTTTTTTTTCTCCTCTTCTGAACGTGCAGTGTGTTTTTCACAACAGCAGGGACAGGCTTTCTTTTCAGACATAGGCTGTCTCTCCTTTCTCATAAATACCCTCATGGGGTATCCTCTATATATGGAATAATATATACCCTCATGGGGTATTTGTCAATAGAAACAGTATTTTTATAATAAAAAAGCCCGCTCATCCGATAATGGCAATGAGCGGGTAATATAAACTTATAATTAGCCGAATCAGGTAAGTCCCCAACGGGGTTGCGAAAAACAATAAGCAGTGGGTGGGGACTTGTCGATAATTCTACTCTTCCACGATATGTCCGAAATAATAGAATCCCTTGCAGGTATCCAGGCTTACTTTTACATATTTGCCGATGAGATCTTTTTCTCCTGGGAAATGAACCAAGAGATTATGCTGGGTACGACCTGTAAGAGTACCCTTCTCCCGGTTTTCGTCTTCTACCAGGATTTCCTGAATGGTTCCCTGGAAACGGGAGGAATTTTCCCGGCCCTTTTCCTGCACCAGGGTAAGAAGACGGCTAAAACGGTCTTTTACCACATCCTCCGGCACCTGATTTTCCATGCCGGCTGCAGGGGTTCCGCTTCGTTTGGAATAAATAAATGTGAAGGCAGTATCATAATTTGCTTTTCTTACAACATCCAGTGTTTCCTGGAAATCTTCTTCTGTTTCTCCCGGAAATCCGACCATGATATCTGTTGTCAGCGAAATATCCGGGATTGCCTTACGGATCTTATCTACCAGCTCCAGATATTTCTCCTTGTCGTAACGGCGGTTCATTTCCTTTAAGACTCTGCTGCTTCCGGACTGCAGCGGAAGATGCAGATGGTGACAGATCTTCTGGCTCTCTGCCATGGTCTGGATCAGCTCATCGGACAGGTCCTTCGGATGGGAAGTCATAAAACGGATACGCTTCAGTCCTTCGATCTTTTCCACTTCTTTCAGAAGTTCTGCAAAGGTCACCGGTGTTTCCAGAGTTTTACCGTAGGAGTTTACATTCTGGCCAAGAAGCATGATTTCAGTAACGCCATCTGCGACCAGTTCCTCGATCTCGCGGATGATGGCCTGTGGCTCGCGGCTCTTTTCGCGGCCGCGGACATAAGGAACGATGCAGTAGCTGCAGAAGTTATTGCAGCCAAACATTACGCTGACTCCTGTTTTGAAGGAGTATTTGCGGGAAGTTGGCATGCCCTCTACGATCTCATCGGATTCCTTCCAGATATCAATGATCTGGTCGTCGGTCTGCAGCGTCCGGTAAAAAAGCTCCGGGAATTTGTGGATATTATGGGTTCCGAATACAAGATTTACATATTTATAATCCTTGCGGATCTTTTCTACTACGTGATGCTCCTGCATCATACATCCGAACAGTACGATCTTCATATCCGGGTGCTCCCGTTTGATGCTCTTTAAATGTCCAAGATGTCCATAGATCTTCTGATTGGCATTTTCCCGGACTGTGCAGGTGTTAAATACAACTGCATCAGCATCCTCGGTATCTACCATTTCATATCCCATTTTTTCCATGATGGCCGCAATAGACTCTGTCTGGATGGAGTTCATCTGGCATCCTTCGTTCTGGATGTGGAAGGTGGGATGTTTCGTACTGCTTTTGGCAAGAAGCTCTTTACATTTTTCAATGTACTGAAGCTGGATCTCTGTTTCTTTGTTCTGGCTCAAATCAATTCCTCCAATAACTAAAAATTTCATATGTATCTATAAATTATTTTTCTTTAGACAATATCAGACGGGAGCATTGAACTCCCGTCTGATATATCATACAGAATTTACAGTTGTCTGTCAAAGAGTTTTTATAATAGCGGTGCAAAAACTCTCAGTACGTTCTGAATGGCACGTACCACAATATTTCTCTTCTGGCAGAATGCCAGATCAATGGGATCACAGTACTCCAGAGTTTCTGTAAAATCATCCCGGATGTCCAGGATCACATCATTCTTATACATCCAGACACCATCTTCAAAATGCAGATAAAGGCTTCGGTAATCCAGATTTATGGTTCCTACGACGCCTACTTTGTCATCACAGACAAAAGATTTTGCATGTAAAAATCCCGGCTGGTATTCGTAGATCTTTACACCTGCTTCCAGAAGCTGCTTATAATAAGACTGTGTCAGCAGGAATACCATTTTTTTGTCCGGGATACCTGGTGTCATGATCCGGACATCCACACCGCTTTTTGCAGCGAGGCACAGGGCGGTCATCATCTCATTATCTATGATCAGATATGGTGTGCAGATATAAACATAGTTTTTGGCGCGATTGATAATATTAAGATAAACGTTCTCTCCTACGATCTCATCGTCCAGGGGGGAATCGCAGAATGATTGGACATAACCGTTTCCCGGAAATTCGTTGGGGTGCCACCTGTGCGGAACATAATTTCCGAAATCAAGAGAAGTATCTGTTTTGGTAACGATTCCCCACATATACAGGAACATAGCTGTCATATTCCAGACGCCTTCTCCTTTCAGCATAACGGCTGTATCCTTCCAGTGGCCAAACCGTTTTCGCTGATTGATATATTCGTCAGCCAGGTTGATGCCGCCGGTAAAACCGGTCCAGCCATCGATCACACAGATCTTACGGTGGTCACGGTTATTCTGGATTATATTAAGAATCGGACGGAACCGGTTGAATACTTCGCATTTGATTCCTCGCCGGCGCATCTCCTGATCATACTTGTATGGCAATGTGGTAAGGCAGCCGAAGCCATCATAGATCAGTCGGACATCCACTCCTTCTTTAGCCTTTTTTTCAAGGATATTAAGGATCGTCTGCCACATTACCCCATCATTTATGATGAAATATTCGATAAAAATAAAATGCTTTGCCTGCTCCAGTTCATGCACCAGAACCGGAAACATATCATCTCCTACCTGAAAATACTCTGCTGTGGTATTCTCGTGAACCGGATATCTTGAATATTGCCAGATGTAATCCGACTGGATCCTCATGGAACGGTCGTCTTCGTTTAAACGTTTTCTTGTGAGCTCTGAGCCTTCCAGGTATTCAGCAGTTTCATCAATAAGATTCTGATAATGCTGCTCCATTACAGTGCCGATCCGTGACTTACCGAAAAGAAGGTACAGGGAAACACCAAATACCGGAAAAATAAGGATCAGCATCGTCCAGGCGAGCTTATAAGATGGATTGATCTTTTTATTTACGATCCACAGAACAACCAGAAAACCTATGGCCTGCATTCCGATCGTCACCCATCTGGAGTATTCCATAAGCCGGAAAAGGGCGATCAGCAACCATGCCAGCTGCACAACAAGAGCCAGAGCTACATAAAAAATTCGATTAAATAATAATTTAAGGAGCGATCGCAATGGTTTGATAATCAGTTTAATAAACAAATTCATATTTCTTTCCTTCGTCAAACGTTCCTGTTTCTATTTAATTAAAAATCCCTGACCATACAGCCAGGGATTTTTGCGCACAATTAATTATATTTACGTTTTCTTGCGGCTTCAGATTTCTTTTTACGACGAACGCTTGGTTTCTCGTAATGCTCTCTTTTGCGGATTTCCTGCTGGATTCCTGCTTTTGCACAGCTTCTCTTGAATCTGCGAAGAGCGCTATCTAAAGTCTCGTTCTCTTTTACGATTACGTTTGACATAGACTCACACCTAACCTCCCTCCAGTTGTAGATTGTGCTAAAATACAACTGTCTGGGTATTTTTCTTGCACGAGTGTTATTATATAGCATAACATGTGCTTTCGTCAACATCTTTTTCGATTTTTATGAAAAAAATGTCAAAACTGTAAATCACGCACAACTTTGTTATTTTGTGAGCTGTTTTTCAAGGATTCCTGCTGCTGCGTCCATAGCTTCCTGGGCTTTTTCCGGATTCTTTCCGCCGGCCTGTGCCATGTTCGGACGTCCGCCGCCGCCACCGCCAACGATCGCTGCCACTGCTTTGATCAGGTTTCCTGCATGAGCGCCTGCTTTCTGAGCTGCATCCGTTGCCATTGCAAGAAGATTAACCTTGCCGTCGTTTACTGCTGCAAGAAGGACAACACCTTCGCCAAGCTGCTCTTTCAGTTTATCACCCAGGTCTCTGAGACCGTTCATGTCAACGCCTTCAACTTTGGCTGCAAGGAGTTTTACACCGTTTACTTCAACGACTTTATCCATAACATCGCCAAGTGCACTCTGGGCAGCTTTGCTCTTAAGGGATTCATTCTCGCTCTGAAGAGCCTTTACTTCAGCCTGCAGGTGACTGATCTTTTCTACAACCTCGGCTGTATTGGCCTTTAATGCTTTTGCAGCCTCATGGAGAAGCTCTTCCTGCTTTCTGTAGTATTCGATAACTGCTTTGCCGGTAAGTGCCTCAATACGGCGTACACCAGCTGCGATACCGGATTCGGAAACGATCTTAAAGAGCATGATGGAGCTTGTATTCTTTACATGAGTACCACCACAGAGCTCTTTGGAAAAGTCTCCCATGGATACTACACGTACCTTCTGGTCATATTTCTCACCAAAGAGAGCCATTGCTCCGGATTTCTTGGCTTCTTCCACATCCATGACATCTGTATGAACATCAAGACCTGCCTGGATCTCTTTGTTTACAAGCTCTTCTGTTGCCTGGAGTTCTTCTGCTGTCATAGCCTGAAAATGAGCAAAGTCAAAACGAAGTCTGTCCGGAGTTACCAGAGAACCCTTCTGCTCTACGTGGGAACCAAGAACGGTTTTCAGTGCTTTCTGAAGAAGATGTGTTGCACTGTGGTTTTTCTCGGTATCTTTTCTTGCTTCTTCGTTTACCTTCAGGGATACTGTCTCACCTGAGGAAATCATACCGGATTCCATATGTCCTACGTGGCCGAATTTACCGCCGCGGAGTTTGATGGTGTCCTCAACAACAAATTTACCGTTTGCAGTCTCGATCACACCGGTATCACCTTCCTGTCCACCCATTGTTGCATAGAAAGGAGTCTGTTCAACAAATACGGTACCCTTCTGTCCCTCTGTGAGAGAATCTACGATCTCTGTTTCTGTGGTAAGGACAGTAACCTTGGAATCAAAGGTAAGATGATCGTAGCCGACGAATTCTGTTGTCACGTTTACATCAATATCATCGTATACGGTTGCGTCTGCACCCATATAGTTGGTTACTTCACGGGCAGTACGTGCCTTGACTCTCTGTTCCTCCATTGCTTTCTGGAAGCCTTCCTCGTCAATGCCGTAGCCTTTTTCCTCAAGGATCTCTTTTGTAAGGTCAAGAGGGAATCCGTACGTATCATAAAGCTTGAATGCGTTGTCACCGGAAAGAGTCTTTTCACCTGCTTTTTTCATATCCTCTTCCATGTCGGAAAGGATACGAAGTCCCTGATCGATAGTTTTGTTGAACTGATTCTCCTCATTTGTCAGTACACGGAAGATGAACTCTTTCTTCTCCTCAAGCTCCGGATATCCGGCTTTGGAGCTCTCGATCACCTGTGCACTTAATTTTGCAAGGAAAGTTCCCTCGATGCCAAGAAGACGTCCGTGACGTGCTGCGCGGCGGATCAGACGGCGGAGAACATATCCACGTCCCTCATTGGTTGGCATGATTCCATCGGAGATCATAAATGTTGCGGAACGGATATGGTCCGTGATCAGACGGATGGAAACGTCATCTGCATAGTTTTTCTCATATTCTTTATGTGCGATCTCGCATACAAGATTACGAAGTGCACAAATTGTATCTACATCAAAAATAGAATCAACATCCTGAACAACTACAGCAAGACGCTCAAGTCCCATACCGGTATCGATGTTTTTCTGTTTCAGGGTTGTGTAGTTTCCGTTTCCATCGTTCTCGAACTGTGTGAAAACGTTGTTCCATACTTCCATGTAACGGTCGCAGTCGCAGCCTACCGTACATCCGGGTTTGCCACAGCCGTATTTTTCGCCACGGTCATAGTAGATCTCAGAGCATGGACCGCATGGACCTGCGCCATGCTCCCAGAAGTTATCCTCTTTTCCGAAACGGAAAATACGTTCAGACGGAATCCCTACTTCTTTGTTCCAGATATTGAAGGCTTCATCATCATCCAGGTAAATGGATGGGTAGAGACGGTCTGCATCAAGCCCTACAACCTCAGTAAGAAACTCCCAAGACCAGTGGATGGCTTCTTTCTTGAAGTAATCACCAAAAGAGAAGTTACCAAGCATTTCAAAGAAAGTACCGTGACGTGCGGTTTTACCTACATTTTCGATATCTCCGGTACGGATACATTTCTGGCAGGTTGTCACTCTTGTTCTTGGCGGCTTCTCAGCACCTGTAAAATATGGTTTCAGCGGAGCCATACCTGCATTGATCAGCAGAAGACTCTTATCTCCCTGAGGAACCAGGGAAAAGCTTTTCATTACAAGATGGCCCTTGCTCTCCATAAAGTCAAGGAACATCTTACGAAGTTCGTTCACTCCGTACTTTTTCATGTTGTTATCCTCCTTGTGTCAACCCTACCTGTCAGCATTTCCGGAATGCCGTAGCTTTATCCCGGAAATGTCACAGATATGGGAAATTATTTTACACAGATCTTTTTGAATTTTTTCTTGCCTCGTTTCAGAACGATCCCGTCCCCTGCAAAAGCATCCTTCTCAACCGTATGGTAAATATCGGTGAGCTTCTCACCATCGATGGATACACCACCCTGCTGGATCGCACGGCGACCCTCGGAACGGCTTGGTACCAGCTCTGTTTTTACAAGAAGTGTGATCAGGTCGATTTTTCCTTCCTCGTCAAAATCTTCCTCTGAAATCTCTGTTGTAGGCATATGAGAAGTATCTGCACCTGAGAACAGTGCGCGGGCACCCTCCTGTGCTTTCTTGGCTTCCTCCTCACCGTGTACAAGCTCTGTCAGCTGGTATGCAAGGATCTCCTTGGCTTTGTTCAGCTCGCTGCCTTCCCATTTGGCCATCTCGTCGATCTCCTCAAGAGGAAGGAAAGTAAGAAGACGCATACATTTGATAACGTCAGCATCGTCTACATTTCTCCAGTACTGGTAGAAATCGAACGGGGATGTCTTATTCGGATCAAGCCATACAGCTCCGGACTGTGTTTTTCCCATCTTTTTGCCCTCAGAATTGAGAAGCAGTGTGATGGTCATGGCATAGGCATCCTTGCCAAGCTTACGGCGGATCAGCTCGGTACCGCCAAGCATGTTGCTCCACTGGTCATCGCCACCGAACTGCATGTTGCAGCCGTATTTCTGGTACAGCATGTAGAAGTCGTAGCTCTGCATGATCATGTAGTTAAATTCCAGGAAGCTTAAGCCTCGCTCCATACGCTGTTTGTAGCACTCTGCTGTCAGCATACGGTTTACGGAAAAGTGAGCACCTACCTCACGGAGAAGCTCTACATAGTTAAGGTTCATAAGCCAGTCAGCATTGTTTACCATAAGAGCTTTTCCATCAGAGAAATCGATGAAACGGCTCATCTGCTGCTTGAAGCAGTCAATATTGTGCTGGATGGTTTCTTTTGTCAGCATCTGACGCATATCGGTCCTTCCGGACGGGTCACCGATCATTCCTGTTCCGCCGCCGAGAAGGGCGATCGGACGGTTTCCTGCCATCTGCAGTCTCTTCATCAGGCAAAGAGCCATGAAGTGACCTACATGAAGGCTGTCTGCTGTAGGGTCAAAGCCAATATAGAATGTGGCTTTCCCGTTATTTACCATCTCTTTGATCTCGTCTTCGTCTGTAACCTGTGCGATCAGGCCACGTGCTTTCAGTTCTTCCCAAACTGTCATTGTTCTTTCCTCCTGTATAGTCATATAAAAAATGCCCGGTTCCTGTCCGTTTAGGACGAGAACCGGGTCCCGCGTTACCACCTAAATTTACAGAAAACTCGCATTTCCTGCCTCATAAAGTGAATCTACATCCCGTTATATCCATATATATCAAGATATAAAACCACTTCAGCACAATAACGGGTGCCATTCCGTCGCAGCCTATCTATAATACGCTATTATTATAAAATTTATAATTTACAGTATCAAGTCCCGATTCGGTGCGCAGCTCCGGGATGTATTCACAAAAGTTCTACCCTGCGCCTCTCACCTGCCGGCTGCTCTCTGTGGGGTTTTCCTCAAGCTACTTCTTCCCTTCCAAGCCTTTTACTATACTATATGAAGTATACAAACTGCTTTTTTGTTTGTCAAGAAATTTTAATATTGCTTTGACAACTTAAAGTGGCAGAATGTTACTTTTTACTCTGTTCTCAGTAACACGCTTCGCGATGCACAGAATTTACGCTGATCGCATAAATTCGCGCGGTATGTTTCGGGTTTTCTGTGAGTGATCTGTGGAACTTTTATTTCTGTAAGCCATTTAATCCCTCATCTACGAAAAGGTCATTGCCGTCTGCCGCTGATGTGGCAAGCTGATCACACCGTTCATTTAACGGATTATCTGCATGTCCCTTAACCCAGTGGAAGCTTACCTGATGCTGCTCCTTGGCCTTTAAAAGGCGTTTCCAGAGATCTACGTTCTTCACATCTTCGTTTTTTCCACGTTTCCAGTTTTTCTTCAGCCAGGCATCGATCCAGTGCTGATTAAAAGCATCTACCAGATATTTGGAATCGGAGTACAGATCCACCTGGCAGGGGCGGTTCAGTGCTTCCAGTGCTACGATGGCTGCCATCAGCTCCATCCGGTTGTTTGTGGTTTTTTTGTAGCCTCTGGACAGTTCACGTTCATGTAACTGGCCTTTGGTATCGATGTACTGAAGAACTGCTCCGTAGCCTCCCGGTCCATCCGGATTTCCCCGGGCTGCACCATCCGTATAGATTTTCACCTGCATATTTGCTTCTCCTTAAATTTTCAATTTTATGTCCATACGCCTGTTTGTTCAAAGTTTACTGCCGGAGACTATGTTGCTTATACCCAGTCTACAAAAAATGTATGGCCTTTATAAGTTTCATATTTCACTTTGCTGAAATTCAGATTCTGGTTCCAGAAATAGCTGGTCATCATGAAATACATATAATTAAAATCTTTCTGTTTAAATCCTCTGAGTGTTCTGGCTTTGCCGGAAGTGACATGTTTATTGAAAATAGTCATTGCTTCTCTTGCAGCCTGATAAGCAAGAGTACGGTTTTCAAACTGACCATTGAGACGTTTGAGAAGGGCCCCGTTCCGCACTACAGAATACTGTGGGGTTGTGCTGCTTCCGATATTCTCATAGATCACACCTCGTATCGTAGATGGAAATTCCTTGTCTGATTTGATCGTACGATTCAGAACACAAAGTGCTACTGCTTCCATTCCGATCTTGCCCTGATCGCCTGCCTCCGATTCGCAAAGTGCGGCCAGCAGTGCTTCATCGGATGTCTTGCCGTTGGCTATTCCAGGATGGCTCTTATATTCTTTTACCATAGTGTAATATCTGCTGTTTTTGGTATCGTAAACTTTGACATCTCCATTGCTGACATTTAGATTTGGTTTGGTAGTCTTCGCAGTGGCCACTCCGTCTGCTGCGATGGAGTATGTAATTCCATTCACTGTCACGGAGGTACTTACTGCCATGACACCGTTGGATTTAAAATAATAGTTCTTCTGATTGATCGTCTTCAGACCAGTATACATATAACCGGTACTGGTGGCAAAATAGTAGCTGATATTTTTGGATTTGTTTTTTACCCATTTGGTTGCCATATAACCGGAAGTTTTGTAAAAATAACGTTTCTGCCCTTTGCTGTTGGTGAGCCAGCCGGTTGCCATAATGCCTCCGCCTTTTGTGAAATAACGTTTCCTTCCCTTGCTGCAGTTTACCCAGCCTGTGGTAAGCTTACCTGTTTTGGGATTGAAATAGCGCTTATGGCCTTTGGAATCTGTCATCCAGCCGGTTGCCATAACACCCTTGCCTTTTGTAAAATAGTAGGTATATTTGCCATTGACCTTCATCCAGCCCTTTACCTGTACTCCGGTCTTTGTGTTAAAGTAGTACTTGTATCCGCCCAGGGTCAGCCAGCCTTTCTGCTTGCTCCCATCACTTTTTATGTAGTATGTTTTTCCATCGATAGTTTTAAAGCCTGCAGTGGCAGCCTGTACCTCTTTTGCAGAAGCAGAAAAGACTGTGCTTCCCACGATCAGCAGCATAGCAAGCATCAGACCCTTCAGCCATTTTTTTGTTCTGAAACTCTTCATAATTTTCCCCATTTCCTGTTTTAGATATAAAAGCTAGTTTGTCTCAAAAATTACAAAAATGTTACATTTCGTTTATTATATCGTAATGAATAAACACTGTCAACTTTTTTGTAACTGTGGACGGACTCCTGCCATATGATGAAGTGTAAATAAAATTTGCTGGAGGACTTATCGATGAGTGACTTAGCGGCTACCAATTGTGGATGTGATTGCGGATGTGGTTGTGATTCCGGATGTAGCACAGGATGTGGATGTAACAATAACTGTGGCTGTAATAATGGCTGCGGAAATTCCCTGTTTGGAAACGGTGGAAACAGCTGCTCCTGTATCCTTTGGATCATCTGTCTGATGTGTTGCTGTGGAAACATACAATCCAGTAAACTCAAGGGTTTCTAATGGCAAACGTAGGAGTAACGTATGAATAACCTAAAACAGGTTAAGCGTTACTCCTACGAGCCACTCTTCTAATTAATTATCGACTAAAAAGTCCTGAAGCTTATCTCTGGTCTCTTTCATTTTTTCGATTCCGTTCCCGGTTATCTCATGATTGATTATCACAAGCAAACACTTGAGGATCATCTGGTTCGCATCCTCACACTGCTTCATTCGTCTGTTGTCTTTGTCTAAAAGCTCGGTGTGTTTCTGTACCTCAGCTTTCATATCTTCGTTGGGTTTCCGAAGCTCTTTAATAATCTTCAAGATACCCCAGATTCCGCCTACGATCGTGCAGAACCACATAATCTGATCACTGGTGATTGTGAACCCCATCGGTGTCGTCCTCCTCAGCGCTGATATTATTTTTACCTTCAATAAACTGTGTGAATGCCTGGTGTAATCCGGTGGACGCTAAGCCCATGACGGCTCCATACACGATGGATTCGACAGAGAATCCACTAACGACTCCGTTCAGTACGGCTCCGATCACTGCAAGGATGCATGGAATATCCGTATTGGGAATCTTGTTTAAAAAAGTCGCATGTTTGATGATATAACCTACCACCAGACAAGCGACTAATACTACGAGTACGAAATGTTCAGTTAATGTTGTAAAATCCATTTTGAATCCTCCTTATGATAAATTATGCTTTTCTTCGAGAATATCCTCAGCCCCTTCGAATTCCGGAAGAGTCTTGAGATATTCGTAAGCTTTTTTGATAGTTAAGTCATCATGTTCAGTTGTCTCATAAGTGACAATTTTCTGATAAGGCTGCTGAATTTCTCCCGCGAGCTGTTTATCCCTGATCTCTTCTGAAACCAAGGAAATCACAGCAACAGAGCAATGACTGTTTACTGTTGACTGAACGTATAAAATACGATGATATTCAGTAGTTACACCATCATCCTGGATTACCTTCTTTTTTAATGCCATTTTGATCCTCCTTTAGCTGAATGTGATTTTTATACTTGCCGTGACAGCACACGCTGTGTTATTTGTGACATTAGTGGTGTTCGGCATTTTGGCTCGGATGTTTACGCCTTGGCCTCCATTCACAATTTCTGAAGTATATGATGATGGTTTTACATATTCCGTCGCCGTACTGCCATACAGATATTTATTGTTCTGACGTATGATAAGACCGTTGATACTTGATACGCTCACGCCGCTTGCGCCAATAATTGGTCTTGAGAATGGCATGAAAAATATCACTTCCTTCATACCAGTTGTTGTATATCCCGTTAGCCATACTTTAAATGATGCGGAATCGCCCTTTGTGAAATATGGCTGGAAGTCGCCACCGTTGAATCCCAATCTGAGCGCTCCAGGAGACGTGAGATTTGGCGCTGTGATATTACCACTCCAGTCTACAGTAAGAGCGTTTGAACGTTTATCGTAAGTTCCGTTACCTATAATAAAAGCTTTATCGGCCGATACATTGCATTTCCCGATGATAAATTGATGATCGTAATCACTTAACAATTCCTCTCCGAAAGCTGCAGACCGACTACCGTTAACTGTAGCGCCCATAGCTGCTATGGAGTGTGTACCGTGTGTGGTGCCTCCGACTAAAGTCATCGACTGGATTCCGTATGGTTTACCACCATTCACTAAAGATACTGATCCCTTACCCATTTCCTTATTGCGATCGCTGTATGGAAATCCTAAAAAGGATTTACTTCCAAATCGAACACGAAACTCTCCGTCATCGCCAAACGCCGCAGGTAGCGACGATGTCCCCATACATAATTCATCTCTGGAAATAGTGACCTTACGACCAAGAACCGTGTTCAACGTGATATTATCGCCAATGGTAGTCTTATAATATTCATCGTTGGACGTTTTATTGTTTCTCTTTATTGAAAGTCCGTCGGAAATAGGTTCTAATTTTGTATTACCAAATGTCAAACCGCTCTCAATCTCTCCGGAATTGATATGGAATACCTTTCCTGTGATCCAGGCAGTTGCGTCGGAATCTGGTTTTATGGCGGTGTCGCTGGTGCCTTTGAACTGGATGGAATCGTTGGTGATTTTCAATTTGTTTTTGGAATTGGAATGACCAAGTAAAATATTGCCACTTTCAAGAGTGATATATTTCTGATAAGTTCCAACTTCGGCGCCGTCAACCATTGTGGCTGTTTTCCATTTAAACGCCCAATCGTTGTATGTTTTCACAAATTCAGAACTTATATCCACGTCTTTTTTCAGACCAGAGGCTAACGTGTAAGCATCTTCTGCCGTAGTTCGATATGCCAGTGACTGCTCAACACCATTCGTTGGCTTTGTGTCTTGTTTTGTAAAATTTGGATTCCATCCGCTGTAAATACCAGATATGGTGTAATTTCCATCCCAGTAGTTCCATGGAAGATATGCCCAGACTTCACACACGTTCGATGCCGTTGCTCGTACACTAACCAGAAGATCTTTAGTGTTCTGTCGTGTAACGCTTGCACCAAATGCCGCCGTCGTACTTGCTTTGTCCTGCCACCCATCTTTTATGATGATCTCGGCTTGAGAATTTTGGCTTTCTGTCCCGTTGAAACCGTTTCCGGTCTGAAGAGTAATAACGACAACTGAAGCATCGCCGGCGGACGTGAGTGTCCCAAGTCGAACCCATTGCGCTTTACCATTTGCACCCCTGACGGAATAACTCTTTGTCGCAATCTTGTTTAAAGCATTTACTGAAGAATTGGCATTATCTGCTGATTTTTGGGCCGTGTCGATTTTATTATCCACGTCTTCAGGTGCAGGCGTCCAGTCTGTCGGAACGGTTCCGAACTCGCCTTTCACATTTCGGATCTTGAATTTAATCGGAGATTTTGCGTCTGTAGTAATGATACCCCAGTTCGATGAAGCGTCAAATATATCATATGAAACATCTGTTCTTGGCGTGTACGAGAACCATACTCTTTGCCATTTATTCGCTACTAATGACTGAACTGAATTCTTACGTAATGATGTGTTATCGTTATCGTTACCGGTCCCACTCGGCATTCCGTCATAACCATTATTTACATCGGCATTCCAACTGCAGGTGACTTCAGGATTTACTTCCAGACTGATTATATATGTGTATCCTCGTGGGATATAGATTTTCTTCACACCAGGGTCGAAATAAATTCCTCGACCCCATGAATTGGAACCAATCGGGGCCACACAAGTCCAGGTGTTTGATGTTTTATCATAAGAAAATGTTGATAATCCATTACAGTTTTTGATCATCCCTACGGGAATTAAGTTTCTTCCACCGATTTTCAGATTGTCGATCTTATTATTCGCACTATTGGCAGTGTTCTTAGCGTTATCAGCAGTACTTTTAGCAGCATTTGCCGTGGACGCTGCATTGGACGCAGTTGATTTTGCTGTGTTTGCTGTACTATTTGCAGTATTGGCTGTGGATACAGCATTACTTGCGTTGGCGTTTGCGTTATTGATTGCGTTTGCCAAGACGGGATTTGTCGTGGTTGTGTTTCCATTGCTGAATGTGATGTGTGATCTTGTCCAGATATATTTTCCGGACTCCCAGTTGGGCTGAGTATCGGACCATGAACCACCGGCCTGAGCGGTATTTGATGTTGATTTATACCACTGATCTTTGATGGTGGTAACGCTCACACCCTGAGGACCAGTAGATCCGGGGTTTCCCTGTGGTCCTCGAGCACCTGTCTCTCCTTTGGGTCCAGATGGTCCCTGAGGTCCGGCGGCACCTTGTGGACCACGAGCGCCAGTGTTTCCATATACAGCCAGTAATAACACTGTCGTCTGATTCGTGTTATTTGTATAGTTGATTACTTCTTTCTGCCATAAATACTTATTCGTAGCGTCAATGGAGGGCATCGTAGTCGACGTGATGTTTCCTGCGCTAGGCGCTGTCTGAGATGTTGTCCTGGCATAATAATAAGTTATTGACTTGATACCGTTACCCGTAGCACCCTGAGCTCCGGTGTCACCAGTCGATCCTTTATCTCCTTTTTCACCCTTGATCAGCGACCAAGAATAGTCTGAGTAAGACGTGCTTTCAGTTCCTGTTGTTTTATTATACGCAAAACCAATATACTTCTTGCCGCTTGGATTATCGGACATACCAGAAGTAGGTGAATCAGCATATTTGACCCATGTATAATATGTTTTACCATCAGCGCCTTTCACCCCCTGGATACCCTGTGGTCCCTGAGGTCCTGTTTCACCTTTGGGTCCGGTAGCACCTTGCGGTCCCTGAGCACCAGTTTCACCTTTGGGTCCGGCGGCACCTTGTGGACCACGAGCGCCCTGGGCACCCTGGGCTCCGGTATTACCGGTTATACATACTCCGTTTTCAGAAGGCGTGAATTCAGTACGATCATCTCCGTAGGTTACGAAATTTCGTCTCCAAATATACTTACCCTCTGTCCACGTGGGCTGATTATTACTCCATGAACCACCAACTAATGATGTTGGGGATGTGGATAAATAAAACTGTTCGAGTGTTGATTTGATTGTGTTATCTACTGTGGCTGCTTCTTTTGAACCAATCCGGAAATTGCTGACATTGATGTCCAACATATCCGTCACTGGATTAAATTCCAACGATGAATTTTTGCCTTTAAGTTTAAATACACCATCAGCATACATCTGAATTGGCGATTCTTTCTTACTTGTAAGAGCTCCGTCACCAAGCCCAAGACCGGTGGTGGAAATATACACACCGCTTGTCGGATCATTAATAGCCAGTTTGCCACTATATATGGCATTTTGACTCATATCAAACTGGGCAATCTTAGCCTGGAATGCAGACAGGTCAACGACGTCTATAGAAGCGGCCTGGATCTTCCGACCATTCACTTCTGCCTCAGATACGCCATTTGCGATGTTGATTGCTTTGACTATGGAATCCCGACCGTCCGGACCGGTGATGATAAGGCGCTCCGTCTTAATCGTACCGGCTACAATAGAATCTGCATTGATAGACTTGATCTTCGCTGCTTCAATCGTCGCATCAGCAATCTTAGCGTTCGTTACAGCGCCTTCATGGATTGCCGCCGAACCGATGGAACCATCTTTGAGAACACCTTTATTGATCCATGCATTATTTACATTCGCGAGATCAATATCTGCTTTACCGGCAATGAGCTTATCTGTCTCAATATTCTTTGATTCCAGATTATCAATACGACCGGTAGCTGCAGTAAGATCTGTGATATTCGCTTTACCGGCAATGAGCTTATCGGTTTCGATATCTTTTGATTCCAGCTTATCGATCCTACCGGTAGCTGCAGTAAGATCTGTGATATTCGCTTTGTTGGCAGAGAGTTCTTTCACACTCGCCTGGGTAGCCTCAAGATTTTTGATTGTAGCATAATTCGCCGACACAACTTCCGCGTCAATCTTATTTGCTTTCAGATTTTCAATTTCTGCATCTCTGGCGGTTAGTTTTCCTTTAATATCGACATTATCTGCTTTGAGATCTTTGATTTCTGCAGAATCTGCAGTAAGCTGGTTTTTAATAACAACATTATCAGCAACAAGATCATCCACTCGAGCACGCTCAACTTAATACATCACTCATTTTCCTCTTCCTCCTTTGAGAATTTTGTTTTAATAGAATTTACGATATCATTGCCGTAATATACGATATATGGTATACATGCCGAAATTATCATAATCAACATCCATCCTTTCCAATGGATTTTAATCCAATCAAACTGCGGTTTTACAACCATTTCTTTGTAATCTTCTAATGATTTCTTCATAGTAAATTCCTCCTTTAAAATATAATTTTCTCATTATAGGAGTTGTAAGATACGCGAAAAGCAAGAGCCATTGCTGACTCCGCTTCGTGATTACTGTCTTTTCTTAATAAAGTGTCGGATAATTAATGCTATAATCACGACACATACAATCACATCGCCGAATACTACAATTCCGGCAGCACCCAACGCTGCTACGCCGAGCACTGTCAGTATTGCTAATACTACCAATATGATGAATAAAATTGTAAATAATATCATAATGTAATCCCTCCTTTGAAATTAGTAATCTTTCCATTAGAGAAATTGTTTTCAACGCGAAAAAGAAAGAGCCCTGGTTAGGACTCTTTTCCCACTAATGAGTAAAAATAATTGATATGAGACGTTTAACACCGTTTGCTCCATCTCCAGTTTTGAATATGGTTGCTAAATAATACCTAACCATTTTCGATTTTCTTCCCTCTATAAAAAGCCTAGTGTTCATGCCATCAATATGCGAACGACATATAAGGCCGCATTCCAAAGCTTTTTTACGACAGAAGTCAAAATGTTTCATCCGTTTTTCCGCATCCTTGTAATCAAAAATATCCGATGTTCTAATGTAGATTTTTCTCACATAAATCACTCCTTTCATAATACAGAATGTAATTTTCGCTAAATACTCCGGCGATCGAAACAGGTTTCCCAGCGTTCTCGTTTCAAAGGTTTCATCTTCAAAGCCCACATAATCTGCCTGATACTGGTTGTAGGATATAATCCATCGTTGCACTTTCCAGCACGATCATCGAAGAACTTTTTGAAACCTTCATGTAAATATAAAGCATCAACCAGCCATGGATCAATTTCGGTCCAACATGTTGACTTTATTTCCGGAATATAACGCTGCTGAATAACAGCCAGGCCCTTTTCTCCAATTTTATATAATGTACAATGACTGTATACCGGGTGATCACAAATATAAGTCTGTCCGTACATGGATGTATAATGATCTGGCTTATTGTAATGGTATCTCATATTCTCCTCGTAAAAAAAAAAAGAAAGAGCCCTGGTTAGGACTCAATCTCTACTTTCTTTTTATTCAAATATTCTATGAATTGGTTTTTGGTCATTTTACTGGTTATTGCTTTACCAAAATTATAATGCTGTTTCATAGTTTTACCTTTGATATATGGCTCTGGTCCAAGATTGAACTGTTCCCACGTATAATCACTCCATAAAACTATAACATAATTATTTCGGTAACTGTTATTCGCTCCCCAATGTATGTGTTTTACAATTTTCTCGTTATTCATAGATGTTTCTCCTTTCAATTTTTTCATTAAAGAGCTTGTAATTTTAGCGACTAAAAAAAAAGAGCCCATACCATTTTGATATAAGCTCTTACGTAAACTTTAAGATTTTTTGTGTTTAATTTTGTTTTTACTAAGTGCATTCTTCTTTCCTGAAACCAATGCCAACCGCACGGAATCTATCTCCCCGAGTAGATCTAAATGCAATGTTATTTTTATCAATAATAAGAACGCAATTAAAGTGAACAACGGAATCACACAAGATGTTATAACTAAAACGATAATCGCGTTGACTACGGCATTCACCATTTTCTTGGCCTGAGCGACCTTTTCCTCGAGCGGGTTTATAACAACATCTTCAACGGCATCCTTGGCTTTTGAAATAAATCCACTTATGATGTTTTCATCCTCTTTGTCATCCGACTCATCAGAATCGTCGTTCTCCTCTATTTCCGCTGCTTTATTCTGAATATTCTCGGTCTCGTCGGCAACATCGCTTATCGAAAAACTGTACGTTCTTTCAATATCTCTGGATATCATCATTCCGGTAGGGACAATCGCCCATACTAAAAACCCAGCCAATAGAATGTTAAAACCTCTTATCTTTAATGATTGACTTTTGGGAGGAATACTTATCCCAATCAAAGCTAATCCTATAGGTATTATGAGCCAAAATACCGCTTTTCCGATTATCGTCAGCAAATATTTTTCCAGCGTCAAAATCATCATGATTATCAGCAACCATGAATTTAAATCTACAAGATAATCAGCGATTGGAGTGGTTGTGTCTCCCGGAACCGCTGCGATTAGAGTAGACATTCCCAAAGTTGCAACTGACATTTTAGCAACATCTGCAGATTTTTCGTTAAGCTCGGCGATTGTTTTCTTATAGGTATTAGGCTTACTTGCTATGAATGTTCCGAAACATACGGAGCATGCAATGAGTATCACACATAGTAGAACGGGTAGTATTTTCTTTGATAACAATTTTTCTTTCATCTTTCGTATTCCCCCATAGAGTTGAATGTACCAATTAATTATACTACTCCTACATAATTGTGTAAACAAAATAAAACAAAGACGCCAAGTTTCCTCAGCGTCCCTGTTTATCCGTATTTTACTTCTTCGGAAGAAGCTTGTTAATAAAACCTCGTCCCATTATTGTAGTAATTGTTCCGTTTTCCTCGAATTTGAATGATTTCAAAGTGCCCCAGATAATTACTGCAGTAGATACGACTGTCTCACCAATGCTTATGGCATACTTGATTTTTCGATCCTTAGCGTCTGCTTTCATCTGCTGAACTTTAAGATCTGTATCGATTTCTCGTGCATCTCTTTTAAGCTCGTATTCAGTGTTAAGCTTGCTGATCTCAATCTGTCTGTCCATAAGCTTAGTGATTCCTTCGACGGCTACTTTGTAATCGTCTGAACCAAGCTCTGCTTCACCCAAAGCCTCAAGTTCTTCCTCCAATTCGCTCTTTAACAGTTTTTCGATAGTTTCCATTTCGAATTCCTCCTTTAAAAATAAATTAATACGTTTCCATAATAGGAACTGTTATTTGTGCGAATTATGCAGAATAACCATGGCTTTGTTTACGAGGTTTACGTCTTTCGGTAAAGAGACTTTTACTGAGTAGAAACCTTCATCAATAGAAATCTCATCATCTGAATACGGCATAACTGTGAAATATCCATGTCCAGATGTTTTCTCGTAGAAAAAGCAAGTGATGATAATTCCTACAAACACTCCTCCGAGAAAAAATAAACACGACATACAACATCCTCCTTTTGAAATGTTTTTATGAAAATCCCTCCCCGGGAATTTTTCACATTACAAATATAACTTTGCTTCCAGTAACCTGCGTACGGATTCTAACCTAGAATAGCGCTTTGTCTAATCTAGGATAAAAATAAAAGAAAGAGCCCTTAATAGAACTCTTCCTCGTATTCTTCAGATTTTGCTTTGGCATATAAGCCAATAGAAATACAGTCGACCACAAACATTGCGGTTCCAGCAAGTGGCATTGTGTGTAACAATATTATTGTAAATATCATCATCAATATCACCACTTCTACTTTCACCAGCATCTTTGTGATTTCTTTCTTCTCTTTAATTGACATAATAAAAACCTCCTTCAAAATATGTTTTCTTCTCATAAAAGGGGCTGATTTCTACGCGAAAATAAAAGACAGAGGCTATGCCCCTATCTTCTCTGCTCTCTCGTTTTCTCTTTTCAAATTGCTCACTTCTTTCTTGAGTTTTTCAATTTCGTAGTTCAATTCCTCCGCATAACCAATAAGTTCCTTCATCAGTTCTATAGCTTTTAAATCTCGATCAGATATCAATCCATCTTCATTCTTAGCTGATCTGATGGCTGTTAACATAAAATAGTTCATACGTCCTTCGAATTTCATTCTATTCATCTCAATCTCTCCTTTGAAATAAGTTTTTTTTCATTAAAGTGACTGTAAATTCCACGAATTACGGTGTATAATTATTAGACCAATATATGAGGAGGTCCACTATTATGAATGGATATTTCGCAGAAAATGAAGATGAAATTATTCAGCTTATTCTCCAGGGCGAAGCGGTTTGCGAGTGCGGTGCACTGATGAATTTAGATGACGACCAATTCGTATGTCCCAACTGCGGTAAAGTTTACGACATTGGAGAATATGAAGATAACGGTCCATATGTCGATCTTGTAGATGGATGCATACTTGTTGATTCTGAACCCGACATTCCGTCAGGATGTATAGCCTGTGGAGGCCCATATCCCAGTTGCATGTCCGCATGTTCCAGATTTGATGATTGAAGCTATTCTAGGTTTATGGTATACTATTATTCCAACCAAATCATGAAAGGAGCTTCAATATGACTAAAGCAGAAATCAACACATTTATTGAAACCATGGAAGAATTCGGTGATATCTGGACCGCAGACCAGGTAGAAGAAGTCTATGGAAGTAGCACCCTTAAAGAAGCTATTGCCGATCGCAAATCATCCCACGAAAAAATGGCAGACCTGATTGGTAAGGTTATTAATCGTTAAAAGAAAAATAAGAGGATAGCTGTCCGCTAACAGCCGTCCCCTTACTTTCTTTAGCTGAAAAGATGTTACTCTTCTTTGAGTGCATTTATCAGCAGCATGTCAAAGAATGCTCTGTCCTTGGATATAAGAATGAGCTGTCGCTTCTCATCTTCGCCCAGATCCATCTCTTTAATTGTCTGGATGGTCTGTTCATCGAGTTTAAAGCTAATCTCCTTCAATTTGTCCTTGGACACCTCTTTGACTGCATCTAATAAAAGTTCGTAATTCATAAGTAATTCTCCTTTCTTTGTCATAAAACAAGCTGTTTTTCTCGCGAAACTAATCTCTCATTTTATTCAAAATCCAGAAGAATTTCCTATATCTTTCGTAATACACATCTTTACAGCATGGTATATCCATTTTGATTTTTAACACATCGTAAGATAGTCCCTCGGTTACTCCTCTCACTATGTATTCAGCTAAGTCTCCATTTGCTTTCTCTGCAGCTTTACGAATCATGTCCATACGTTCGGAATAATAAGCTTTCATAGTGGCAATTCTTTCGGTCGGATTCGAGATATGCTTCATTTTACCGAAGGATGCCAGATCAGCGGGTCTTCCAAGCAATCCGTTCATGGCTTCGTAGGTTTTCTTCCATATAGGATACTGCAGGCAGAAATGTTTGAGTTCATAATACCGATGTCGTTCTATCCAATATGGATTCTTCTCCGACAATTCAGGTCTGATCGTGGTTCCCATGTTTACTTCGTCCTTTCCAAATATAGCCTGTTTCTTCATAAAGTTTCTTCGGGGAAATATAATAGTTAATGCGACCGAATTTACTATTCATCTGGTCTATAGATGTTATTACTTTCCCATTCCTGGTGGCGGTACCTATGTTTAGATAACCGGTAATGATACCCGCACGAACCCAGCAGGCATCTTTACCAAACACCCGTGCTGCTACTGCTACTGGCACTGATCCAGGTCCAAATATTACTTCGTCCAATGTTTTCCCTCCTTTCACGATTATTGTAGGCTAATGGCGTCTATTTGTTAAAACAAAGTCAGTGGAAAATATAACCTTTTAATCTTATGATGCGAAACACATGAAAATGTTTTTACTGCTATCTTTTCTCCATCGATGCATGGTCATTTCACTTGGGTAGTCTTCAAAGCCCAGTGTTTCAGGAGTAATCGTTCCTTCTATCACGCCTTGTATGACCTCTTTTTCGTAATGTTTGAAAGGTATTAATGTGTCCGGTATGACTCGGTGTATTTCACCGCATTGAGAGCATCTGTATCTATACACATAGATTTTCTTTGATTCCCCGTATTTACCCTTTACTATCCTTTTGGCTTTGTCATAATAGTGTGTCTGTCCTCCACAATGTGGACAGATAGGCCCATTATCATATGTCATATAAACCTCCGTAAAAATATAATGTAGGATTTGACTATTCCTACACCGTATGATATATAATATAAAGTGAAAATACAATGGAAAGGATTGGTAACGATATGTTGATCAAATGTCCAGAATGCGATTTACAGGTTAGCGATCGGGCCTTCGCGTGTCCTCATTGCGGGTATCCACTGAAGGAACAGCCTAAGCCTGTAAGAAAATCCACACGTAAGAGACGCCGATTACCTAATGGGTTCGGTCAAATAAGTGAGCTTAAAGGACGTAATCTCCGGAAACCATTCAGAGCTATGGTGACTGTAGGAAAGACTCCAAAGGGTAAACCTATATGCAAGCTGCTCAAACCGGAAGCATTCTTTGAAAACTATAACGATGCTTATGCAGCGCTTGTGGAATATAATCGGAACCCATATGATTTGGACGATTCCATAACTATGAGTGAATTATATGAGAAATGGAAAGACTACTACATTCAGTCAGGTAATAAAGAGGCTTCCTTGCGGAGCTGTGCATACGCATGGCCCTATTGCTGGAGCATCAAAGATATGAAAGTTAGAGATGTTCGATCACGGCATATCTTAGGATGTGTGGAGAATGGCTCCATCATCTCTTTGGGGATTGAGAAAAAAGCTACTCCGAATACTAAAAGACGCATAAAATCACTATTGAACGCGATTTTTGACTATGCTTTACAATACGACCTTGTTGATAGGAATTATGCTCGTGATACCAAATTAATGCCTACTATTCAACATGATGCAAAAGAAGCAGAACAACATCATATTGCGTTCACTGATGAAGAAATGCAGAAGCTTTGGAATAATTTTGAGACTACAGATTATGCTGATTTAGTATTGATTCAATGTTATTCCGGGTGGCGTCCTAAAGAATTGGGACTTATAGAAATCAAGAATGTCGATTTGGATAATTGGACTTTTAGTGGTGGTATTAAAACGATCGCTGGAAAAAACAGATTAGTTCCGATTCACAGTCGCATCCGTGATCTTGTTCGAAGACGATATGATGAGGCTATATTGGGTAATAGTAAATATTTATTCAATTACAAAAATATAAAAGGGAATCTGGTTCAACTTACATACCCAAGATATCAGGCAGCTTTTACGAAAATCAAAGATTCTCTTGAATTAAATATCGAACATAAACCCCATGACGGACGTGTGCAATTTGTGACTATGGCTAAGGCTGCGAACGTAGATGAATATGCTATCAAATATATGGTTGGTCATAATATCTCAGATGTTACGGAACGGGTATATACACGAAGAGAAATCTCATGGCTCGCCGAAGAGATTGAAAAAATAAAATAGTATGTAAACAAAGCTATACGAATAATTAATTCCTACACTTAATACTCTTGGAATTCGCAAGGAAATTAAGCTTTGATGAATATAGGAGCAGATGTAGGAATAATCCGATCTAACTTCACGTATTATTCGATCACATATAGGAATTCCTATTCATACATTTTTGGCATGATGTAGGAACGATGGGATACGAATAAAATATGAATAACACCCATTTCTTCGAATCTTACAACTATCAAATACCTCTAAAACCCTATAAATACTGGATTTCTCTGCTTTCTCAATCATTTTATGTTGTTGCTGTGGAAACAACAGTGGCTGTGGCTGTAATAACAACGGCTGCAACGACAGCTGTTGGATCATCATCCTTCTTCTGCTTTTGTGCGGAAATGGATGCGGCTGCAACAATTGCTGCTGATCTTTTGAAAAGGCAGAGGTCATTTCCTCTGCCTTTTCTGCTGCCGTTTTTCTGCTTCCTCCTGTTTCTGTTTTTTCTCTTTCAGACATTTCAGATCTATCTCATAAAAAGAATTTCCATCAATGACAAGTTCCTGTTTTTTTTCAGATTCCATAATCATATTCCTTTGAAAAATTTCTTCTATATATAATATGACCAGAGAAGATTTCTGTCATATTTCTTTCTGCAAATTCATAGATTTCAGGAAAAAGGATTTTTTTATGGAACAGGAGCCTATCGCACGTACTGCTCTGGATGAAATGGTGGAAAGTGACCAGGATCAGATGCTTAAGGCTATGATCCCGTACCTTCCTTCTTCCGGGCAGCGGTTTTTATCTGTGTATACGAAAGTCCGGGAACTTCGGAATACCATGTCGCTTTTTCAAAGCAGCCGTAGAACAGCCGATCTGCAGGCTACCGGTTTTTCCGGCACCGATCCTCTGGAAATGCTGCAGGATATCCGTAAGTGCTGTGGCGGAGAAAATCGCCGTCAGATCGATCATATCACCAGTCTTATGGCTACGATCCAGATGCTTCAGATCATGAATGAAGATTCGTCAGGAGGTGAGAATCCATGAGTGATGACTGGAAAAATAATCCCCGGCTTTCCGGAATGGACCCTCAGAAGCTTTCCATGCTTCAGGGTCTGGCAGATCAGGGATTGGGGAAAAATCCGTCCGAACTTCTGCCTTTTATCATGGGCGCAGCTTCTAAAGGAAAAAATGCGGGCTTAAATTTCAGCTCTGATGAGATCTCCACTATCATAGAAGTTCTGAAAATGGGGAAAAGTCCGGCAGAGGCAGCTAAGCTTGACAGAATTGTGAATCTGATGAAAATGATACGTCATTAACAGCTCTGTGATCCCGGAACAGCGGTTTTCTGTTCCGGGATTTTCTACTTTGTAATTCTTTTTATATTTGTCGGAATATAATCTGCAAAAATCTGACATATCCATAGATTCTATCGCATAATTCATAGAACATATTCCCTATTTTTGTGATATTTTTTTATCATTTTCCCTTTCTTCTTATATCAGTATATGGTATACTTGTCCGTGAAATGAATGATATGCAAAATAGGATTTTATGCGTCAAGTGTTTGGCGAATGGGGAGTTGTCGCCAGAACGAAAAGTACGTCTTACGGTATGAAATCCGCACCCGTTGCAGCAATATAAGAGAATATCTCATATTGTGTAGGGCTTTTTCGACATACGTTCTATTACAATTGGAGATATCTTTTTTTATGCGCAAAAATAAAAGAGACAGTCTCCGAAAAACGTGATTTTTTTAACAAATGGAGGTTGTTATTTATGGTAGACAAAGCAAAAGTTGAAGAGGCGATCAAGCTTCTTCTCGAGGGAATCGGCGAGGATGTAAACAGAGAGGGACTGCAGGGAACTCCGGAACGTATCGCCCGCATGTGCGAGGAAATTTATGGCGGACTTGATAATGAAGCGGATGAACATCTTCAGAAACAGTTTCATGTAGAGAACAATGAAATGGTTCTGGAAAAGGATATTACCTTTTATTCCATGTGTGAACATCATCTTATGCCCTTTTACGGAAAAGCTCATATCGCATATATCCCAAATGGCAAGGTTACCGGCTTAAGCAAGCTGGCCCGTACCGTTGATGTGTATGCAAGAAGACCGCAAATCCAGGAACGTCTGACTGTGCAGATCGCAGATGCGCTGGAACGTGTTCTCGCTCCTAAGGGAATCATGGTTATGCTGGAAGCGGAGCATACCTGCATGACCATGCGTGGGATCAAAAAGCCGGGAAGCAAAACGGTTACGACTGTTACCAGAGGTGAATTTAAAGAAAATATGGAGCTTCAGAAACAGTTCCTTGCTATGGTCAAGGACTGATGGACAGAGTGAATCAGATCTGGAATCATCCGCTCTATCAGAATGAGCTTAATAAGCTTCAGCTTCTGGAGACTGACCGTGAATTCTGCAGACATACACCGGAGCATTTTTTGGATGTGGCACGCCTTGCCTATATCCGGGCACTTGAGGAAAATGCTCCTGTTTCAAAGGAACTGATCTACTGTACTGCCCTTCTTCACGATATCGGACGGGCCAGACAGTATGAAGATGGCACTCCTCATGATGAGGCCGGTGCTGCTATCGCAGGACAGATCTTAAACGAGCTTGGATTTTCTATGGAAGAAATGGAAGCAATCATTGCGGCAATACGTGGTCACAGAGCTCAGACGGATCCGACAGTTCTTGGAAAACTGCTCTATACTGCGGACAAAAGCTCCAGAAACTGTTTTTCCTGTAAAGCAGAGCCGGAATGTTACTGGTCTCCTGCTAAAAAAAATATGACGATCCAATATTAGGAGGTTTTTCCATGAAAATCGGAAATCGTGAGTTTGATGTAAAAAACAAAACATATATTATGGGTATCCTAAATGTCACACCGGATTCTTTCTCAGATGGCGGAAAATGGAACGATATGGATCATGCCCTGAAACATACAGAAGCTATGATCGCCGAAGGTGCTGATATTCTTGATATCGGTGGGGAATCCACACGTCCGGGACATACACCGGTTGATGCACAGGAGGAGATCGAGCGTATTCTTCCTGTTATCGAAGCAGTAAAAGGGCGTTTTGATATCCCCATCTCTGTAGATACCTATAAGGGATGTGTTGCGGAAGAAGCCCTGAAACACGGAGCAGATCTTATCAATGACATCTGGGGACTGAAATATGATCCTGAAATGGCTCCTGTCATTGCCAGATATCAAGCTCCCTGCTGTTTGATGCATAACAAAGATAATACTGAATACAATAATTTTATTGTGGATATGCTGGCAGAAACCCAGGAATGTGTCAATATTGCCAAACGTGCCGGTATTGCCGATGATAAGATCATCCTTGATCCTGGTGTCGGATTTGGTAAAACATATGAGATGAACCTGATGACCATGGATAATCTGGAGCTTTTCCGGAAGCTGGGATATCCGGTGCTTCTTGGTACCTCCAGAAAATCCATGATCGGACTTGCCCTTGATCTTCCTGTAGATCAGCGTGTAGAGGGAACTCTTGCCACATCGGTGATCGGTGTTATGAAGGGTTGTGCATTTGTCCGTGTTCATGACATCAAAGAAAATAAACGCGTCATCCAGATGACAGAAGCTATTCTGGGACGTTAGGAGGAACTGATGGATAAAATCGAAATCAGAGATCTTGAGATTTTTGCAAACCATGGCGTGTTTCCGGAAGAAACAGCTCTCGGACAGAAATTTGTTGTTTCTGCTGTTATGTATACAGAAACACGTCCGGCAGGGCTGACAGATGATCTTTCTGCTTCCATCAATTATGGAGAAGTCAGTCATATGATCACCGATTTTCTTCAGAAAAATACTTATAAACTTCTGGAGGCTGCTGTGGAGAATCTGGCAGAGACGCTGCTGCTTTCACTCCCTCTTCTTAAAAAGATCACCCTCCGTATTGAAAAGCCCTGGGCTCCGGTAGGCCTTCCGCTGAAAACCGTTGCTGTGGAAATTACCCGAGGCTGGCATACGGCTTATATTGCTTTTGGTTCCAATATGGGGGATAAGAAGAAATACCTGGACAATGCGATCCAGGGTCTTCGGGATATGAAAGAGATTGTTGTTGAAAAGGTTTCCGAGTATCTTGTAACGGAGCCTTACGGGGATGTGGAGCAGGATGAGTTTCTCAACGGAGCCTTAAGAGTCCGGACGCTGCTTTCTCCGGAGGAGCTTCTTGACAGGCTGCATGTGCTGGAACAGGCTGCGGACCGGAAAAGGATCATTCACTGGGGACCAAGGACACTGGATCTGGATATTCTGTTTTACGATAATGAGATCATTGATACAGTGGAACTACATGTGCCTCATATTGATATGGAAAACAGGGATTTTGTTTTGAAGCCTATGGTGGAGATTGCACCGTATCTTCGGCATCCGGTGTTGAATTTAACAATGGAGCAGTTGTTAAAAAAGCTTGAGGGAAAAACTTTGGCGGTGTGACTTTATTTATTAAATAATAAAAAGATAACAAGCCCGATACAGATATCTTTACTACAATCTGTATCGGGCTTGTTTTGTATCAGTGTGAATTATTGACTATTATCGAAAAATATTTTATTTCTGGTTTACCAGGTCGAATTCGTCGGTGATCTCTTTGGATGGTGCCTTGGTAATGAGGCTGACGATGATGTTTGCTGCAATAGCCACCAGGAATGCGGGAAGAAGTTCATAGATTCCCCAGGCGCCGCCGAGCGTGCTGATTCCGTATTTCCAGATAAATACCATGGAACCGCCGCAGATCATTCCTGCCAGGGCTCCCTGCCAGTTGGAACGTCTCCAGAATAATGCCAGAAGTACCACCGGGCCGAATACGGCTCCGAAGCCTGCCCAGGCAAAGGATACGATAGTAAACACAGAGCTGTTCGGGTCGCGGGCAATAAACATGGCTACTACTGCGATGAGAAGAAGCGTGATCTTATCGGCTACCATGCTTTCTTTTTTTGTTTCTTTATCCTTCAGGATACTTCCGAGAAGGTCGGAAGAAACTGCTGAGGATGCTGCCAGGAGCTGAGAATCTGCAGTTGACATGGTGGATGCCAGGATTCCTGCAAGGATGAGTCCTGCAAGGATTGCTGCAATTACACCATGTTTACTGAGAAGATCTGCGATCTGAACGATAATTGTCTCAGATGCGGAGCCTTCCAGAAGGTCAAACTCTCCTGCTGCTGTCATTCCAAGTCCTACCACACCGATCAGTACTGCTACTGCCAGTGAGATCACTACCCATGTAGTTGCTACTCTTCTGGAAAGTGTAAGCTTCTCTTCGTCTTCGATCGCCATGAAACGAAGAAGAATATGCGGCATTCCGAAATATCCAAGTCCCCATGCAAGCATGGAAATGATATTAAGCAGTGGATATGCCTGTTCTGTTCCGGTTGTTGGATCATATGTAGTAAACATAGTCAGATATCCGGGCAGTGATCTTGCATGGTCTGCAACTGCTTCAATACCACCTGCTGTGCTGATCCCGAATACAAATACGATCACAAGAGCGATGGACATGATGATACTCTGGATAAAGTCCGTGGTAGATGCTGCCAGGAATCCTCCCAGTGTGGTGTATCCAACGATGACCAGTGCACTGATGATCATAGCTGGCAGATATTTTACACCGAAGAGACTTGCAAAAAGTTTACCACAGGCTGCAAATCCGGAAGCTGTATACGGAATAAAAAAGATCACGATAAAAATCGCTCCGATAGACTGCAGGATCTTTTTCTCATCTCTGTAACGATTACTGAAAAAGGATGGCAATGTAATGGAATTTCCTGCCACATGTGTGTAGCGGCGGATTCTTTTTGCCACGATCCTCCAGTTTACGTAAGTTCCGATCGCAAGGCCAATGGCTGTCCAGCCTGCATCTGCAATACCGGTAAGATAAGCAAGTCCCGGCAGGCCCATCAGAAGCCAGCTGCTCATGTCAGAAGCCTCTGCACTCATAGCTGTGACAAGTGGTCCAAGCTTTCGTCCTCCAAGATAGAAATCAGAACTGTCATTATTGTTCTTGGAGCAAAGATAACCTACAAAGATCATTGCACCCAGATAGACGATAATGGCTGCCATTATACAAATATGTGCTGTTGTCATTGTTTCTCTCCCTTCCATGTTTCTGCTTTAAAATTACAGAACATGAGGGATTTTGCTTATGCATCCCCATGATTTCTGCTTTTAAACCAGTTTTACACATATTTATAGATTTTATTATATTAACTTTAGAAAGTAAAGAGGATTTTTCGTTTTTTAATTTTAAAAAAGTATTTTATATGATGAAAAAGGGCTGAACCATATAAGGCGGCCCAGCTCTTTTTCAAAATCTCTGTTTATTTTTCTTCCATACGCTTCTGCACATCTTCCACTGTATATGCAAGCTTCTCAACATCCTCGGAATAAGTCAGCCCCTCCTTCTCAGCCAGAGCTTTCAGAACACCGATCGTTTTCTGAAGATGCATGTAGTTTCCTGCGGAGGAACCACCTGTCAGCGCGATGTATTCTCTGTAATAATTCATGAACATGTTCATTTCCGGGCTGTCCTGATTATATACTACAACACCTATTGTATATTGGATATCTCCGTCTTCGACAGCAGCAGAAAGTTTTTAAAAATCATACTGTTTTGTGCATTTCTTTATTTTTCCGTTACATAATGGCAGGCTACTTCATGTCCGGACTCTACTTCTGTGAGCACAGGACGGATCGTCCTGCATTTCTCCATGCAGTGTTCGCAACGATTCTGGAATGGACAGCCATGAGGAACATCCAGAGGGCTGGGGGCCTCACTTTCGATGCTCTCGATCTTTTTGTTCTGATCCATATGAATGGAAAACTGTGCCCCCAGAAGAGCCTGTGTATATGGATGAAGAGACTTTTCCGTAACATCCTCTCCCGGAATTACCTCCACGATATTCCCGAGGTACATGACAGCAATCTGATGAGCAAAGGAACGGATCAGAGCCAGGTCATGGCAGATAAAAAGCATGCTGATGTTTTTCTCCTTCTGGAGACGTACCAGAAGCCGGATCACGGATTCCTGTACGGAAACGTCAAGTGCAGAGGTAGCCTCATCGCACACCAGAATCTCCGGTTCCAGGGAAAGTGCCCGGGCAATACTGATACGCTGACGCTGACCACCACTCATATTATGGGGATAGCGGTCTGTAAAATCTTCAGGAAGCTCTACCATTTTCAGGAGTTCTCTGGCCTTGGATTCCTTTTCGCTTCTTTTCAGCTTTCCGTAATTGATCAGGGGTTCTGTGAGAATATCCACGATCTTCATTTTCGGGTCAAAGGACGCCAACGGATCCTGGAAGACCATCTGCATGTTCTGACGGTTCAGCCAGGTTTCTTTTTTGGAAAGATCAGAGAGGTTTTTTCCATGGTAAAGGATCTCTCCGCTGGTCGGTTTGTCAAGAGAAATGACCATGCGGACAAAGGTTGATTTACCGCAGCCACTCTCTCCTACGATTCCCAGAGTTTTTCCTTTATAAACGTTCAGGTTCACATCGTTGCAGGCTGTTAAAGTTCTGCCGCCGGAAGCCGGGAACTGTTTTACGATATGTTTTGCACTGAGTACGATATCGGATTCCTTAAACATAACGCTGTCCCTCCATTTCCGGCACTGCAGCCAGCAGTTTCTTTGTATAGTCACTGGTCGGATGCTCCATGACTTCATCTCGTGTTCCCTGATCCACAACTTTTCCGTTCTGCATAACAACAAGCTGATCTGCCATATAGGCTGCTACGCCAATGTTATGAGTAACAATGATGATACCGGTTCCGAAATCATCACGGAGCTCCATCATCTGGCGTACGATCTGTGCCTGTGTAGTAACGTCCAGCGCACTAGTCGGCTCATCTGCAAGAAGCAGCTCCGGGTTAAAAGTCATGGCCATGGCAATACCAACTCGCTGGCGCATACCACCGGAAAGCTGGTGTGGATAACTTTTCATGATATTTTCTGCGTCCGGAAGACGCATTTTCTGAAGCATGGAACAGCCTTTCTTCCATGCTTCTGCTTTGGATACATCTGTATGTGTACAGATATATTCCACATACTGACTTCCGATCTTACGGATAGGGTTCAGGGTTCCGCCGCAGTCCTGGAAGATCATGGAAATGCGGGTACCCCTTAAATTTCTCCATTCATTCTTTGTATTGGAAAGCAGAGAATGTCCGTGAAACTGAATATCTCCGGTGCTGACCCGGCCACCTCCGCCAAGTGCGCCGAGGACAGCACGAATCACGGTTGTTTTTCCACTTCCACTCTCGCCTACCACACTGATGATCTCCCCCTTCTTCATGGAAAGGTTGAAATGTTCAATGGTAGGTGCCTGTTTTCCGTACTGAACGGAAAGATCCTTGATCTCAAGCATAAATAAGCGCTCCTTTACTCGGCAAGAGTGATATCCTTTGTCAGCCAGTAATAATCCATTGGATACATCTTAACACCTGTTACCTTTTTGTTGGAGAAGAGGTAGGTTGTCTCATAACCAAAGAATACAGTTGCAGCATCATCCATGATATCCTGCTGAATATCGATGATGAGATCTTTTCTCTTGTCCTCATCAAATGTCTGCGCAAGCTCGTCAAGAAGCTTGTCAACCTCCGGGTTATTGTATCCTGCAGTATTGTTTGCAGAGGAGCTGTACCAGTTCTCTCTTAAGTAGTTCTCAGGGTCTCCAGTGTTTGCTACCAGCACGTTCCAGATCAGAAGGTCATACTGACCGGAATCTCTCATGTCAAGAAGTGTCTCATAACTTACTGTGTTCAGGTTTACGTTGATACCGATCTCCTTCAGACTGGCCTGTGCTGCCTGTGCGTATACACCAAGCTCGGCACGGCTTGTGTAGATAACAAAATCAAGAACAAGAGGATCTCCGTCAGGAGTTTCTACAAATCCGTCACCGTCAACATCTTTGTATCCGGCCTCATCAAGGATCTTCTTTGCGCTGTCCGGATCATAGGAATTCTCATCCTTCAGATCATCGAATCCAAAGTCAAGTGTTGGAGGAACCGGTGCTTTACCAGCTGTTGCGCCACCCTCAAGAAGAGTGTTGCAGTATGTTTCCTTGTCAAGGCCACGAAGAAGTGCCTGGCGAAGAGCCTTATCGCTGAGTGCATGATCCTCATTCTGGTTCATGAATGCATAGGTGGAACGAAGAGACTGAAGCTCCTGGATGTCGTAATTGTCATTTCCCTCAAACTCAACCAGGTTCTCTGTTTTCAGGTTGTAAGCGATATCGATCTCACCTGTCTGAAGAGCCATGGAACGTGTTGTCTGGTCATCCACACATTTCAGTGTAACTTTATCAAGGGGAACTTCTCCATCCCAGTAGTTCTCATTTTTTACTACGATACAGGAATCCGTCGGGCTGAAGGACTCTACTGCGTAAGGTCCTGTACAGATCGGTCCTTCCATGGCAAATGTAGAATCATCTACATTTGTATCTACGATCAGAAACAGCGGGTCTGCAAGGCATCCGGCCATGTTTGCATTTGCTCTGTTCAGATGGAAGATCAGGTTCTGTCCGTCAACTTCGAGGCTGTCGAGATCAAAGAATTCCGGAACACGGTCACTCTTTTCAGCGGTACGTTCGATGGAGGCTTTTACCATTTCCGGTGTCATATCGTCACCGTTGGAGAATTTTACGCCCTCACGGATCTTGAAGGTCCATGTTTTTCCATCGTCACTGTTTTCCCACTCTTCCGCAAGACATGGAACGATCTCACCGTTCTCATCGAATTTTGTAAGGCACTCGCCGATCGCATAACGGGATACAACCCAGCTGAAATACTGCTCTGTCGGCTCCAGTGTATCTGCAAAGCTTGTTACTCCGATGGTGATCTCCTTATCACTTTTTTTGTCACCTTTTGCCTGAGCCACTGTTGCCATTGAAAGGGTCATCATACATGCAAGTGTAGCAGCCAGCACTTTTTTAACTACATTATTTCTCATTTCATCCTCCTAAAGATAATATACTGATCATATGGTGTTGGTTTGTTACAGAGTTGTTTTATTGATCCTGGCGCGGATCCAGTACATCACGGATGCTGTCTCCAAGCATGTTGAAAACAACAACACAGATTACGATAGCGATACCAGGGTAGATCATAAGCCATGGCGCCTTTGCCATGTAGGTTCTTCCTTCATTCAGCATCAGTCCCCACTCCGGTGTCGGCGCAGTTGCACCAAATCCCAGGAATGAAAGGGAAGCCAGCTCCAGCATCATAGTTCCGATATCTGCTGCCGCAGTTACCACCATCTGGGTTACCATGTTGGGAAGAATGTGTACAAGAAGAATTTTCCAGGTCTTTGTTCCGTTTACTATAGCTGCCTCTATGTAAAGACTCTTCTTGACTTTCAAGACCATACTTCGTGCAAGACGGGCATATTTTGTCCAGCTTACAGCCGCAATGGAGATAACGGCATTGACCAGGTTTGGTCCAAGCATACCGGCAATGGCAATGGCCAGTACAAGCCCAGGGAAGGAGATCATCATATCTGCGATACGCATGATCACTGCATCCACAACGCCGCCGAAATATCCGGCAATAACTCCTAAAAATGTACCGATGACAAAGATCACTGCAACCAGACATAAGGTCATGATCAGAGAGGTTCTTGTTCCGAAGATAACACGGGAAAGAAGATCTCGTCCAAGCTTATCCGTTCCGAACGGATGAGCGGAGCTTGGCTCCTGCAGTGATTCGGTCATAACTGCATTCAGTGGATCATATGGTGAGAGCTGCGGCGCAAAGATTGCAATTCCGATCACCACGAGACCCAGAATGAAGAAAAGAGTGAACTGTTTATTTTCTTTGAATGTTCGTAATACCTTTTTCAATTATCTATCCTCCTTAAGTCTTGGATCGAGATAAGTATAGGACAGATCCACAAGCAGGTTGATGCACATGTACAGGATCGCGATCCAAAGTACATAGCCCTGTACAAGAGGATAGTCACGACAGGAAATCGCCTTTACTGCCATATTTCCCATTCCAGGCCAGTTGTAAATGATCTCTACAACTGCAGTACCTCCCAGAAGACTTCCAAGGGAAAGTCCCAACAGCGTTACCAGCGGAAGCATAACATTAGGAAGGACGTGTTTCCAGAGAATGACGCTTTCCTTGATTCCACGCATTCTTGCACCTGTGACATAATCCTGATGAAGTTCCTCCAGCACTGCACTTCTTACCTGTCTGGTATATTTTGCAGACATGGCAAGTGCAAGAGTCAGCGCCGGGAGGATCATGGATTTAAAATCCGTACTGCCTCCTGCAACATTGATCCAGCGAAGCTGAACACCAAAGATGCTGAGAAGGATCAGGCCCAGCCAGAAGCTTGGAACAGATACTCCCACAAAGGTAATTCCTCTCACAAAATAATCCGGGAATTTGTTCTGATATACAGCGGCCAGGATTCCAAGCGGTATGGAAATAATGACCATCATCAGAAGTGCCAGCAACGACATCCTCAGCGTCGGCCAGAAACAGGATACCAGTTTATCTGTTACCGGCATTTTGAAAGAATAGGACTGTCCCATATCTCCTGTAACAACACCCTTCAGCCAGGAACCATACTGCACGAGAAAGGGCTGATCAAGGCCAAGCTCATGTCTTGTCTGTTCCAGAAGCTCTGGTGTAGGAAGATTACCACACTCTGTCAGCATGATCTCCGCAGGATCACCAGGTGACAGGTAGGTCAGTCCAAATGTGAAAAAGCTGATTCCAAATAATACAATGATGATCTGGAGAAATCTTTTTCCTACTTGTTTCTTTGTCACGTTTTACTCCTTTCCTCATTTGATGCGATTTTAACATTGCCGTTTTAATTTAGTTAGATAAAAGAAACTATTGGATTCTTAATATGCAGAATATGCATGGAATTTTAGAAAATTTGCACGAAAAAAGCCCGTGACGAAATACGGGCACACAAAATAAATATGCTTCCTATCTTCCGTAAGAATCATTTTAAAACAATTGCAAGCAGGTCTCCTGACTTAGGATCCTTACCCTCAGACACCTTCCCGGTCTATTTCTCACGCACTCGACCAGTGGTACTTTGTCTGAGGATTTCCCCTTACAGTGACGGGATCGTACCGGATTTACACCGGTTTCCCTATTAATCCTCTCAGAACTTACAACGGCTGATGTGAAAATCAGCAAATGCTGTCAAATTACTGAAACATTATATGATAAAACTATAGTTTATGTCTATGGAAAAATGTTATATTTTTAGAAAACTCATAAATTTTGTTAAAGATGCTTGAATTGTATATATCCCCCATGGGGGATTTGACAATTGGATTTATCTAATCTGCTAAAAAAACACGGATTTTACCTCGCTATTTTTACAAATAGAATAGCAAATGGTAAAACCCGGTTTTCTTACTGTTTCAATATGATTTCAGACAGAAGCGTTCTGAAAAGGTTGTTTACTATCAGGTCAGAGTCTCCGTGATCGCTGCATATGCGATCATTGGTCCGTCTTCAATAATGTTCAGACTGGCTGTCTGATAAAGTACGACTCCGTTTTCAGTTGCAATAGATGTGTAAAGTAAATTTCCATAGTAATCTCTCAGTTCACCCAATTCTTCTCCCTTAAAGAAGTACTCTCCAGGCTTCTTGGATGGATACCAGCATCCGGTATACGGCGCATATTCATAGACTACATTTTCAAGAAGCATCTGACGGTAATGCTTCAGACCATGACATTTCTTTCCCTGGAGATGAAAAACAAGGTGACGGACGTCTCTTTTATCCTGTTCTACTTCCTCCCAGGTCCAGTAGCTGTGTCCGCCTCTTTCGATGAGAATACTTGGAATTCCAAGAGAAGAAGCATAATTGTAGGCGCCACCTGTGGCGGTTGTGGAACGGACCACATATTTTACGCCGATATGCCGTGCCATATGTAATGATTTCTCTGCTGTCTTTTCATCTACAACCCCTACATAATAAACATAGGGATGAAGCTGTTCGAACCCATCTCCGCTATGCAGGTCGATATAATAATCTGCTATGGAAAAAAGCTTTGTCACTATAGCATAGGCAATACGATCTGCAGCTGTTCCCTCAGGATCTCCGGGGAAAACGCGGTTCAGGTTCTTGCCATCCTCATAGACCAGACTCATGGTGCGATGCTCAAAGCCACTGACATTGACCAGTGGAACGATGATCACATTTCCCTTCAGTTCTTCCGGTTGAAATTCTTTTGCAAGTTCCATTGCCGCCTGGATTCCTACATACTCCGCACTGTGTATTCCCGCTGTGATCAGTATCGTCGGTCCGTCTTTCACTCCGCATATCACAGTTGCCGGCATTGCTATGCCGTATCCTGTGATCTTAATTTTCCCCTGTGCCTTCTCTCCTTTTTCAATCACCCAGTCATCAATTTTGATCATTGGTTGTTTCCCTTTTCCTTTTTTATATTTCCGCACTTTTGACGATAAGTATATCATGCCTAACCGAAATTGTACATATTCTTTTAAGATTCCGGGAAAACAGAAAAAAGCTTTCGTAACCGTTCATTCTGATCCGACGTACAAAAGCTTTTTTCCTGAATGATATATAATTTATCTTTTTACCAATTCTTTGGTGATTTCTTCCCAGCTGACTCCTTTTTCCACCATAAGTACCATCATATGATAAAGAAAATCTGAAATTTCGTATTTAATCTCTTCTTTATCTGGATTTTTGGCTGCAATGACGATCTCTGTGCATTCTTCACCGACTTTTTTCAAAATCTTGTCAATTCCCTTATCAAAAAGATAATTGGTATAGGAACCTTCCTTTGGATGTTCTTTTCGGTCAGTGATCACATCATACACATTCTGGAACACGTGAAGTGGGTTGGTATCATCGTACTCTTTTTTCAGCAGCGGTTTGAAGAAACAGGTACGGTTTCCTGTATGGCAGGCTGCGCCAATCTGCTCCACTTTGGCAAGGATCGTATCATTATCACAGTCAATAGTAAGAGACTTTACATACTGTACGTGTCCGGATGTCAGACCTTTGGTCCAGAGCTCATTCCGGCTGCGACTCCAGTATGTCATTTTTCCAAGCTTCAATGTTGTGTTAAAAGCAAGCTCATTCATATAGGCCAGCATCAGTACTTCATCCGTCCGGTAATCCTGGACAATAACCGGAACCATTCCGTCACTGTTTAATTTAAAGTCCGACCATGCAATATTACTTTTATATGTGTTTACCGGAATTCCGGCTTCTTCGCAGGTTTCCTTAAATGTATGCAGATCATTTTCAAGACTGCTTACATAAGCACCGCAAAGTCCGGACACAGCTGGTTCTCCTAAAAGCTCCAGAACGTTCTCAGATCTGTTTTCATCGGTATGAAGAACAATGGAAATCTGAGAAATCTCTGCAATTTCATTTTCGACAGTGTCCAAAGCCAGAACAGTGTCTGCATATGTTTCGATCAGATCCTGATTTTCTGTGAATTCTCTCAGATCAGAGATGCTGATCATCATACGCTCTTTTCCAAAGCGCCGGGATACTTCTTCCAGAAGCTTGATATTATTCTCTTTCGAAAAATTCAGTACAACTTTGGCACATCCCGCATAGATCAGCTTTTTTACATCTTCCATACGTTTGATATTTCCCGCTGCGATCACCGGGATCTCAGATACCTGACAGATATCACGGATTTTTCCGATCGCACGGTCATGCTCTGCATCTGCGGAAGAAAAGTCAAATACCAGAAGCTCATCTGCCCCATTGTCACCGTAAAATTTTGCAAGTGTTTCTACATTTCCGTCTCCGAAAAGATTTCTCTGTCCAAATCCGGTTACCGCCTTTTCTGAATGAAGATAAAGGCATGGGATCAACTGTTTGTTCATAAGTGGTCTCCTTCTGTATCAGAGGCTTCCCTTGGTAGAAAGCACGTCTGTGATCCGGGAATCGTACTGTGTTGCTGCATCAAGGGCTTTCGCAAAGCTTTTAAACATGGCCTCTGCCACATGATGGCTGTTTCCTCCGGAAAGAACCTTGATGTGAAGATTCATTGCTACGGAATAGGATACTGCATAAAAGAATTCCTTTACCATCTCTGTAGCCATATCTCCTATTTTTTCCGTAGAAAACGCTGCATCCCATCCAAGATAAGGTCTTCCGGAAAGATCTACTGCGCAGAGCACAAGCACTTCATCCATAGGAAGGATACAGCTGCCGTAACGTTTGATTCCTTTTTTGTCGCCAACTGCCTCACGGATAGCGTTTCCAAGGACGATCCCTGTATCTTCAATGGTGTGATGATCATCTACATTCAGATCACCGTGGACTCTCAGCGTAAGATCATACAGTCCATGGCGCGTAAAACCGTCCAGCATATGGTCAAAAAAGCCAATGCCTGTATCAATATCGGAACTTCCTGTTCCATCAATATTCAGTTGCAGACGTATCTGCGTTTCTTTTGTGTTTCTTTCGATCAGTGCTTCTCTTGCCATTATTCGTTCTCCTTGTCCTCTTCCTCAAAACGGACTGCAATGGAATTTGCGTGTGCAGTCAGCTGTTCCGATGTGGCAAACTGGATAATGTCCTTGTGGATCTTTCGGAGTGCTTCCCTGGAATAATATACAATACTGGATTTTTTGATAAAATCATCTACAGAAAGTGCGGAGAAAAATTTGGCAGTTCCATTGGTAGGAAGCACATGGTTTGGTCCTGCGAAATAATCTCCAAGGGGTTCAGAGCTGTGCTCTCCGATAAAGATCGCACCTGCATTTCGTACCTTCATCATATCTTCAAAAGGATTCTTTGTGACGATCTCCATATGTTCAGAAGCAATTTCATTGGCAGCCTCAATGGCCTCGTCCATATCTTCTGCGATCAGGATATAACCAAAGTTCTCCAGGGATTTCTCAATAATGGCTTTTCTGGAAAGTACCTCAACAAAACCTCTGACTTCTTTATCTACCTGATCTGCAAATTCCTCATTTGTTGTGATCAGGATCGCAGATGCCATCTCATCATGTTCTGCCTGAGAAAGAAGATCTGCTGCAATATAACGAGGATTTGCAGTCTCATCTGCAAGAACGAGGATCTCGCTTGGACCGGCAATAGAATCAATGCTTACGTATCCATAAACTGCCTTTTTTGCAAGCGCAACAAAAATATTTCCGGGTCCTACGATCTTGTCAACCTTTGGAATACTCTCGGTTCCATATGCAAGTGCTCCGATGGCCTGTGCACCACCCACTTTATAGATTTCATCTGCTCCGGCTTCGTTGGCAGCAACAAGTGTGCTTGGATTTACTTTTCCGTCTTTTCCAGGAGGTGTTGTCATTACAATACGGTCAACACCGGCAACTTTTGCAGGAACGATATTCATAAGCACGGAAGACGGATATACAGCCTTTCCACCGGGAACGTAAACACCTACACAGTTCAGAGCGGTTACCTTCTGACCAAGCATGGTTCCGTCTGTTGTGCTTGTGAACCAGCTGTTCTGAAGCTGCTTTTCGTGATAGCTGCGGATATTCACCAATGCTTTTTTGATCACATCGATCAGGGAAGGATCTACCAGCTTGTATGCTTCCTCGATCTCCTCAGGGGTTACACGGATCGTATCCTTTGTCACTTCGACTTTATCAAATTCTCTGGTAAATGCAAATAACGCGGTATCTCCCTCTGCTTTTACTTTGGCAAGGATATTTGCTACTGCATCCTCGTATTTTCCATAATTATTAGGGCTTCTTTTTAAGAGAGTTTCCAGAATATCTTTTGTAGATTCTTTGGTGAGTTTTACCTTACGCATAATAAATTCTGCCTTCTTTCTGTATTTTGGAGGTTCATCTGTTATTCAGTTTATTTGATCACACCTCGAAGTTCTGTGATCAGTTTGCGGATCCGTTCATCTTCCATTTTCATGCTGACCTGATTGACTACCATACGTGCAGACAGCGGGCAGACTTCTTCCAGCACCTTCAGGCCATTCTCGCGAAGGGTGCTTCCGGTTTCCACGATATCCACGATAACCTCGGAAAGTCCTACGATCGGTGCAAGCTCGATGGAACCGTTCAGCTTAATGATCTCCACAGTCTGATGCTTTTTGTTATAGAAGTAATCCTTTGCAATATTTGGATATTTTGTAGCTACACGGATCAGCTGATTGTTATTCAGGACTTCTCTGGCGCTTTCAGGGCCGCATACGCACATGCGGCATGCTCCAAATCCAAGATCCATAACCTCATATAGCTTTCTTCCTTCTTCCAGAATGGTATCCTTACCTACGATACCGATATCTGCTGCACCATACTCTACATAAGTCGGCACATCCGGACCTTTTGCAAGGAAAAACTTCAGCTTCAGTTCCTCATTGGTAAAGATCAGCTTTCGGGAATCTTTGTCACGCATCTCCTCACATGTAATACCGATCTTCTCAAACATATCCAGTGTTTTGCTGGCCAGACGCCCTTTTGTGAGGGCAAATGTAAGATATCTCATCAGTCCTGCTCCTCCTTTGCCGGGCACAATGCCACTTTTTTACCTTTATTCCGAAGCTCCATTGCTTCCTGGATCGCTTTTTTCAGATTTCCCGGATCATAAGTGATCACAATGGTTTTATCGCCAGCCGGAACGGTCAGCTTCTGTCTGGAAAGCGCGAGCATCAGGTTATCAACCACAATGGCAAATCCAATGGAAGAGGCCGGTTTTCCGAAATGCTTCATCAATTCGTTGTAGCGTCCGCCCTTGATCAGGGGTTCACCGGTTCCATATGTATAAGCCTGGAAAATGATCCCTGTATAATAACGGAACTTACTGAGCATTCCAAAATCAAAAGCAATGTATTTCTCACAGCCGTATACTTTCAGGATCTCATAAATTTCTTCCAGTCGTTTTACTGCAGAAAGTGCTTCCGGATTGGAGGTGAGCTTTTTTGCTTTTTCCAGCACTTCTGCTGAACCGAACATCTGAGGCAGTTCAGCAAAAGCCTTGGAAAGGTTATCGCCTAAATTCTGTCCCTTAAGAAGCTCTTCCACACCAAAATAATTCTTCTGAGAGATCAGCTCACGAAGATGCTCTTCTATCTCCGGCTCCAGATCTGCCTCTGCAAGCAGGGATTTATAATAATCTACCTGGCCTACGCTAACCTGGAATTCGGTAAGTCCTGCTGCCTTCAGACACTCCACAGTCATAGCAAGGATCTCAGCATCTGCTGCTGCAGAATCATCTCCCATATGCTCAACACCCATCTGAGTATTTTCCTTCATCTGACCTCTGTAACTGGAATTGTTGATAAATGTATTTCCGGTATAACAAAGTCTTACAGGTCCTTTTTCCGGATCAAAATAAGTTGCACATGCTCTGGAAACAGACGGTGTAAAGTCAGGTCTGAGAACAAGTGTGTTTCCCTCTCTGTCAAAAAATTTATATAAATCCTTGGATGGGATCGTTCCTACTTCATTGCTGAACACTTCAAAATACTCAAATCCCGGTGTTTCTATATCTTCATATCCATATCTTGAAAACACCTGGTGGAGCTCCTTCTGGAGCCGTTTTTTGCGGCTGCATTCCTCTCCATAAATGTCCCGCACACCTTCAGGTGTATGAAAAATACGCTGCATGTTCATTTCCTCCGTAACACGTTTTGAGATTTTCTGTGTTTCACTTTAATTCACTACCATGCTACCACAGAAAAACTTAAATTTGATTATATAGGAAACCTTTCCAAAAGTCAATCCCGTAATTGCAGATCTTTCTGGATCCCTTCCAGATAAGGAACTAGAAATCCATTTTTTCCGGAAAGATAAAATTCCTCGTCCAGCTCTTCCCGACGAAAACTTTTTCGTCCGCCGTCTTCCATCCTTTTCCAGAATTCCTTCAGCTTACGAAGGGTAAGATAATAAAAAACATTATCTGCGCTGAAATAGATCAGAAAAAAAGCAATCCCCTTCTGCTTTTCAAACTCATTCATAAATGCTACCTGATGAGGATGAATGTTCGCAAGGGGAAAAGTTTTTACACAGCATTCTTTTGCATCGAAGCAGACAGGGATTCCCTGTACTGCTCCGATATAATCTACGGTACTTTTCTGTTCAAAATATGCCAGCGTGATATGCCGGGAGGTTTTATCCATTTTAACCGGAGTGATCGGCGTCGGGATTTTCTGGATGAGGGCCAGTCCCTTTTCCCTGTACTGCTCATTGGTACGATTGATAAGTTCCTCCAGAGTAGAACCACGAAGTCCTCTGCTGTTCCATGTTGCCATAAAGTCTGCCCTTTAATTTAGAAGTTTGATGGATGGGAAATAACGGATCTCCGCCTTTCCGACGATCTGATCAAACTGTACATATGTATTCTGCCAGTATCGGGAATCCTTGGAATTGTTACGGTTGTCTCCCATCATAAAGTAACAGTTTTCCGGTACTTCGTATGGTCCGAAGCTTCCAAGAGGAGTTTCCGACACAAAGGAATCATCCAGAGGTGTCTCTGAATCATTGATATAAACTTTACCATCTTTGATCTCTACTTTATCTCCGGGAAGACCGATGATACGTTTGATGAACAGCTGGGACTCATCATCCGGATATTTGAAGATCACAATGTCAAAGCGTTCCGGATCTTTCCATTTTTTTGAGATCTCGTGACCAAATACATCCATATTCAGACCATAGGCCAGACGATAGCCAAAGATACGATCCCCGGTCATAATGGTATTTTCCATAGATTCTGACGGGATCTTTGCATTGATCAGTACTACATTGTTGATAACCAGGACTACAACTACCACGATGATGATCATCTTGACGTAATCCCATATTTCATTCCAGATTTTCATAATAACTCTCCTCCAACTTTTCCTCTTTTAGTGTTCTGAGAAAGATTTCCGGAAGCGGTGCCGTAAAGACCTTCCCGGATAAATATGACAGGCTTCCTTTCATAGATGGAAACTCCATTCGAAAAGAATGAAGCAGCTGTCCTTTCAGTTTTTTATCGGCTTTTCCATATTTGGGATCACCAACAATCGAATGTCCCTCCGAAGCAAGGTGAGCTCGGATCTGATGTGCACGTCCTGTGATCAGTTCAACCTTAAGAAGGGTACGGGTTCCATTGGTCCCCAACGGATAATACTTTGTTTCCACTGGAAGGGCATTTTCTTTCTCTTGTTTATAGATGGTTACTTTATTGCTTTTTTTATCTTTTGCCAGATAACCTTTGATATATCTTTCTTCTTTTAAAACTCCCTCCACAAGACAGAGGTAATATTTATGAAGTTCCCTGGACTTGAACATCCCTGAAAGTTCCTGCAGACCGGAAAGGCTTTTGCCTGCCGCTATAAGCCCGCTGGTATTGCGGTCAAGGCGGTTGCATACGGAAGGACGAAAGGTTCTCAGATCATTCTCTGTAAGAGAGCCATTTTTCAGAAGATAGCCAGTCAGATATTCTACCAGTGAAGGGGTTCCGTCATCAGCAGGCTGAGAAAGCATTCCTGCCGGTTTGTTGATCAACAGGATATTTTCATCCTCATAAATGATATCCAGAGCATAATGTGCCCGTGGAGCAGAATCATTTCCGCTGAATTTTTCAAATGTTTCATCACTTAAAAACAGTTTTACATGATCTCCTGAAAACAGCTTTTCATTCCCGGTGGCTTTTTTTCCATTGAGCGTGATATTTTTTTTCCTCATCATTTTGTAGAAAAAGCTCTTTGGAGCTTCACGGAGAAGCTTGGCCAGATATTTGTCAAAACGCTGTCCGGCCTCGTTTTCGTTAATGATAAATTCTTTCATTATATAATGCTCCTACAGACAGATTGCCAGGATCGTATGTTTGATCAGTTCTTCCCTGGAAAGATCCGGGTATCGCTCATCCGGCGTAAATTTAATCCCGTTTCTTAAAGATTCTTTGTGCTCATTCATGGAATCCAGACGTTCCAGATAGGGTTTCAGGTCCCTCAGGATCTTTACATCTACTTTATATCCGTTTTTACGGATGATTTTCTGTGACTGCTCTGCAAGGTAGGCGATATCTGCTTTTGGATCACTGGTATAACCCACTACTGTATTTCCGCACACGGCAACAGCGTCCAGATAACCGCTTTTCTCATAAAAAGTCATGTACATTTCATAGGACATGACCAGGTCACCGGCATGCTTGCGGATCTCTTTATAGAGCTTTTCATCCATAGGATGACGTAACAGGATCATGATCAGGCTTACCATGGATTTACATCCTGGCAGACAACCTACTACGGTCAGAACCGTCCAGACTGTCATTCTTGTTCCGTTGACGGCCCACGCCACAAAGAAAATGAGCAGTGGAAGCGAAAATAATCCTGCGGTGATCAGGAGTCTTCGTTTTTTTTCGCTGTTAAAATAACCGAAATCACCTTTTTTTGTTTTTCTTTTTCTGGTATCTTTCATGTGCCGAACTCCTTGTCTGTGTTTTTTGGGCTTTTTTATGAAGCTCTCTGGGCCGGATCAGACATTTCGGTCCAAAGCCGACCAGATCCATACGTCCGGTCATCTTAAGTCCTTCCAGGACCAGTTCGCGATTTTCCGGATTTTTATACTGCATCAGTGCTCGCTGTATTGCTTTTTCGTGTGGATTTTTCGGCACATATACCTTTTCGCCTGTCAGCGGATGGATTCCTGTGTAATACATACAGGTAGAAAGTGTTGATGGCGTTGGATAAAAATCCTGAACCTGCTCCGGCGTAAATCCAAGATCACGGACGTATTCCGCAAGCTTCACGGCTTCCTTCATTGTACACCCGGGATGGGACGACATGAAATACGGAACGGCATATTGCTGCTTACCAGTCCGCGCATTTGCTTTTTCATATTCCTTCAGAAAGCCCTCATAAACCTCGTGCCTGGGTTTGCCCATAAACTTCAGGACTTCATCAGAAACATGCTCCGGTGCTACTCGCAGCTGACCGCTGATGTGATATTTCACAAGCTCATTAAGAAAAGTTTTATCCGGATCTGCCATCAGATAATCAAACCGAATGCCGGAACGGACAAAAACTTTTTTAACTTTGGGGATATTCCTGACCTTTCTGAGAAGCTGAAGATAATCCTTGTGGTCTACCGTCAGATTCTTACACGGAGAAGGAAACAGGCACTGCCGCTCCTTGCAGACTCCTTTTGTCAGCTGCTTTTTGCAGGAAGGATAACGAAAATCAGCCGTAGGGCCTCCTACATCATGGATATAGCCTTTAAAATCCGGATCCTCCGTCATCTTTTCAGCTTCTTTCAGAATGGAATCGTGACTTCTTGTCTGAAGGATACGGCCCTGATGAAAGGTCAGCGCACAGAAATTACAGCTTCCAAAGCATCCTCTGTTGCTGGTCAGACTGAATTTGATCTCTTTCAGTGCCGGAATCCCGCCTTCTTTCTGGTACATGGGATGATATCGTCCTGTATAAGGCAGATCGTAAACATCGTCCATTTCCATCTGCGTCAGAGGCTGAGATGGTGGATTCTGTATCACATATCCACGGTTCCCATAAGATTCTGCCAGAGGCTTTGCTGTAAATGGATCCGTGTTTCGGTACTGAATGGCAAAGCTGTCCGCGTAAGCTTTTTTATCGGTCTGTACCTGTTCAAATGACGGAAGGACCACCGGATCGTAAACCCTGCTGATATCGTGGCTTTTAAAAACCGTCCCTGCCACATATGTGATCTCCTGGACCGGAATCCCGCTTTGCAGGGCTTCTGCGATCTCCAGGATGGAATGTTCCCCCATTCCATAAGAGATCAGATCCGCACCGGAATCGATCAGAATACTGTGCTTGACCTTATTTTCCCAATAATCGTAATGTGCCATTCTTCGAAGGCTGGCTTCGATCCCGCCAAGAATGATAGGCGTATGTTTATAGGTCTGCCGGATCAGATTGCTGTATACAACAGAAGCCCTGTCCGGTCTTAATCCCATTTTTCCTCCCGGAGAATAGGCATCTGTGCTTCGGTGCTTTTTGGAAACCGTATAATGATTCACCATGGAATCCATGTTTCCTGCTGTAACGAGAAAACCCAGGCGCGGTTCCCCGAACACCTGGATGCTCTCCTTCTTTCGCCAGTCAGGCTGAGGGATCATGCCTACACGATATCCTCTGCTTTCCAGAAGACGTCCAATGATCGCAGATCCAAAAGACGGATGATCCACATAGGCATCTCCTGTCACGTAGACAAAATCCAACTCATCCCAGCCTCTTGACTTCATATCTTCTCTTGTAACTGGTAAAAAATCCTGCATTTATAATTCCTCGTATGTATGTGTATTAGTACTGTCTGCCCTGTGTTCATATGCTGTGATGGACTGCCTGGGCACGATAACCCTCTGCAATGATATCCAGCTGCCTGTGGAAGCGTTCCAGCTGACGCAGATCCTTGGTTTTGAATACCCGCAGGAACTCATCCTGTATTTTGCTGACTTCCCGTTCACTGGAAACACGGTAGAGATTTTCAATATTATTCAGAATATCCTTTACAAGATTGGACTGCATCTGAGATGAATTCTGGGCATCCATGATCTCATTGCGCACAGAAGACATTTCATGATCCAGCGAAATGATCGCATCGGATGCTTTACTAAGACGTTCTGCTACATGAGGAGGCATATCACCTTTGTATTTATACTGAAGGGAATGTTCGATCGTTGCCCAGAAATTCATTGCCATGGTACGGATCTGTATTTCTACCTGAAGCCGTTTCGGCCCATGAATAGTCTCCACTGTATAATAAAGGATCATGTGATAACTCCGGTAACCGCTCTGCTTGATATGCGTCAGATAGTTCTTTTCACTTTTGACTTCCATATCTGTTCTTTTTCGGATGATCGCAGCAACGGTATCGATATCTTCTTCAAACTGACATATGATCCGTACTCCTGCCAGATCTTCCATTTCTGTTTCCAGCTGTTCGATCGGGATATCTTTACGCTGCATTTTCTCCAGGATACTGGAAACGCTTTTTACTCTTCCACTGACTTGTTCAATGGGAGAATAACGATCATTTTCGTGATACTCTTCTATCATATGTTTAAACTTGACTGTCAGTTCTTTGACAGCCAGCTCGTAAGGGCACAAAATACTTCGCCATAACTGTATTTCCATGTTGCTCGCTCCTTATCATCTGCCGCCAGTCTCTTTTTGGTTTTGGTGACAGCGGCATACATTTTTTATTATAACATATGTTTTGAAAAAAAAGGGATTGTTTATCAATTTTTTATTAAAAAATTATAGAATTATTTTCCTTTTTGTGTGATGCATCCACAAATCTATATATATGTATAATTCTGTATTTTATGAATATTTTTTTATCAGGGCATAAAAATACCCTGGAGAAACCTTACGTCTCTCCAGGGTAAAAGTTCGAACATACTTCGAACGGAATCAGTCTTTCAGATTTTTGAGAACCTGTACAAGATAGTTCCATACTCTTTCTGTGGAAGCAATGCTGAGAACCTCCTCGGATGTATGGATATCCTTCATATCCGGTCCAAGGGATACACAGTCCAGTCCTTCCATTTTTTTATAGAAAAGCCCGCATTCAAGGCCTGCGTGGATCGCTACGACTTCAGGCTTATGTCCGTACATTTCCTCAAAAACTGCAACCATTTTATCTCGTAATGGAGATTCCTTTCTGTACTCCCATGCCGGGTATGCACCCTGTACTTCATAGTCACCACCAAGAAATTCTGTGAGATATTCAATCTTATCAGATAATGCACTGCATGCAGCGTCTACAGAGCTTCTTACACTGGAACTTGCAAAAAGCTCGTCCCTATCCAGACGGAGGATACCGATATTGCTGGAGGTTTCCACCAGGCCTTTGATGGTTCCGCTCATTTTCTGGATTCCGAATGGTACATTCTGCAGATAAAATACGATCTTTTCCTGACTTGTAGGATGAAGAACCTCTGCTGTTGCAGTACCCTTTTCTGTTATTTCAAAAGTAATGTTTTCGTCAGAACCAGTATATTCTTCACGGAGCTGCTCCTGGAGCTCTTTTGCGTAAGCTTTTACCTCAGCAACGGAATCCGTAAGAAATTCTGCGGTGCACTCTCTTGTAATGGCATTGTCTTTCTGTCCGCCTGTAAGAGAAATAAGGGCATATTCCGCTTTTTTCTTAAGTTCGTAAAGAAACCGTCCCATAAGTTTATTGGCATTCGCTCTGTTCTTGTCAATCTCGGCACCGGAATGTCCGCCCATAAGTCCACAGACTTTGACCTGTACCTTTTCTCCTTCTCCTTCTACGCGCTGGACAGGGATATGGCTGATACCGGAAAGACCGCCGGCACAGCTGATCCAGAGACTTCCCTCCGCTTCAGAATCCAGATTGATAAATCTTCTTCCCTTCAGCACGCTGCAGTCCAGACCGACTGCACCAAGAAGACCAATCTCCTCATCAACCGTGAGCAGTACTTCAAGAGGAGGGTGTGGAATATCTGTACTGTCAAGAAGGGCAAGGCCATAAGCAACTGCAATACCATCATCGCCGCCAAGAGTTGTTCCGTTGGCTGTGATATAACCATCTTTTACAGAGATGTTCAAACCATCTTTTGTAAAATCATGATCTACATCCGGTCGTTTTTCACATACCATGTCCATGTGGCCCTGGATGATCACTGTGGGAGAATTCTCATATCCTGGTGTGCCTGGCTTGTAGATCACTACATTATTCAGCTCATCCTGTACATATCTGAATCCATGATCCTTCGCGAATTCTACAAGGAAATCACTGATCTGTTTTGTATTTCTGGAACCATGAGGAATCTTGCAGATTTCTTCAAAATAATGAAAAACTCTCTTTGGTTCACAATTTTCTAATACTGGCATAAATTCTGCCTCCTTCTGCTTCATAAATTCATTTGTCTTTTATAATAATCATATACTGTAAAAAAAGCAAGGACCTGTTTTTATGAAACGAAAAATAATCATATTTTTCTATATCTGCCTGTTGTTTTTTCTGCTTTTTCACCCAAAAGAAGCTCTTACCGGAGTAAAAAATGGACTTGGATTGTGGTTGAATATCATGATTCCCACTCTGCTGCCATTTCTGATCCTGACAGGAGCATTATTAAAAACTGGAAATATCCGGAAGCTTCTGAAACCATCTGCTTTCTTCTGGAAAACGTTTTTCGGGCTTTCACCTGCTGGAGCCTATGTTTTGATCCTGGGTCTGTTATGTGGATATCCTATGGGAGCCAAACTGGCACATGATCTGTACATAGACCAGCAGATTTCCCGCAGAGAAGGGGAATATCTTCTTACGTTTAGCTGCAATGCAAGTCCCGCATTTATCATTTCCTATCTTTCCGGGATACTCTTGAAAAATAAGATATCAGCAGTACAGATGATCCTCACTTTTCTGGCGGCAGATCTCTTTTGTATGCTGTTTTTTCGTTTCGTTGTATATCGCGGGCATACCGTGGACTCTGTCTGCGTAAACAAGATAAAAAAAGAGACATACCAACAGGACTCCATAGGAGCCATCCTGGATGTCTCGATCATGGACGGATTTGAAACCATCACACGTCTCGGGGGCTATATTCTCCTCTTCTCACTGATACTCGCCAGTATCAGCTTTTACTGGCCATTTCATGCACAAAGCTGTATGCTGTTCACAGCACCACTGGAACTAACTACCGGGCTGAAACAGATTGCCGACACACCACTGCCATGGAAAAGCAGATACCTTGCTTCTATGCTCCTGACTTCTTTTGGTGGCTTTTGCGTCATGGCTCAGACAAAAAGCGTATTGGAAAACAGTTTGTCACTGATCCCCTACGCTATTTCAAAATGTCTGAACGCCAGTGCGATATTCCTGATCCTAGTTTTCTCCGATATCGTCTAACAGATCTTCGTCTTCTTTTGTTATAGAAGAACTGTCATCATCCTGGAAGGTATTGGAGATTGCCGCTGCCTGAGCAGTCTGTGGTGCAAGCTCCTGACGATTATGATTAACAACCTCAAGGCAGCTCTGCAGAGCATCAATAAATGCTTTGTATTTACCACCGGCATCTTCAAGTGTCTGATTCAGGACAGAACCGATATTAGCCATCATATCATCTGTGTATGTGATCGCACTGAGACGAATGCTGTTTGCATCCTGTGTTGCAGAATCAAGAATCTCCTGAGCCTGCTTGTTTGCAGCATTTATGGTCTCATTTGCCTGTGCATATGCTTTCTGCATGATCTCATGCTGTGTAACAAGTTCCTGAGCTTTGGCCTGAGCATCTGCGATCAGACTGTCAGCTTTAGCCTGAGCATCCTCAAGGATCGCATCCTTATTGCTGATGATCTTCTGATAACGTTTGATCTCATCCGGAGTTTTCAGACGAAGTTCACGTAAATACTCCTCAATCTCTTCTTTGTTCACTACGATCTTGGTAGTGGAAAGAGGCTGGAATTTACAGCTGTCCACATACTCTTCAATCTCCTGAATAATCTGTTCAATTCTGCTGCTCATAATACACTCTCCTTATTTCTCTGTTTCTCTTTTTTTCAATTTCTCTTCGACTGCATCCGTAATCTCACGTGGAGCGAATTTGCTCAGATCTCCTCCGAAATTAGCAACTTCTTTCATGATCGTGGAGCTTAAGTATGCATATTCCAGACTGGTTGTAAGAAAAACGGTGTCCACATCCGGTGCCAGAACACGATTAGTCTGGGCCATCTGCAGTTCATATTCAAAATCCGTGACAGCACGAAGCCCTCGAACGATCACCTGGGCATGGTTTTCCCTGGCAAAGTTCACTGACAGGCCCTCGAATGCTTTCACCTCCACATTCGGGATATCTTTTGTCGCCTTTGTTAGTATCTTAACACGTTCTTCTACAGAAAACAACGGACTTTTTGCAGAATTATGCAAAACTCCCACTATAACCCGGTCAAATGAAATGCTTGCCCGCTTAATGATGTCAAGATGGCCATAGGTTGCCGGGTCAAAGCTTCCCGGGTATACTGCTGTTATCATATGTCTGTCTCTCTTTCATTTTTTTAGGAAAACATGCTTGTTGGTTTTATATTCCTTGGAACGTACCAGATGATATCCAAGGTCCTCTACATAAGAAAAATCCGTATGTAGATCTTCCTCCACAACGATCAGCGTGTTTTCATCTGCAAGAGTGCTGTCAGCCAGATACTCAAGGACTGGTTGTTCCAGATGCTGTTCGTATGGTGCATCCATAAAAATACAGTCAAATGGTTCTCCGCCTTCCAGTGAACGCAGTGCCTGAAGCACATCCATGTTCAGCAGTTTACCACCATCCGTGAGTTTTGTAAATGAAAGATTTTCGCGGATACAAGTGCATGCTTTGGGATTTTTTTCCACAAATACGGCATACTCGGCTCCACGGCTCAGAGCTTCAATACCGATCGCTCCGCTTCCGGAAAACAGATCCAGAAACCGACAACCCGGTATTTCAGGCTGGAGAATGTTAAAAAGAGTTTCCTTAATACGGTCTGTTGTTGGTCGTGTCTCATTTCCGGGAATGGTTTTTAAGTTTAATCTACGTGCTTTTCCTGCTATGACTCTCATTTCAGATTTAATCTCCAATCCAGATCACCGCGGGCCAGTCCAAGGATCAGAAGTTCCGCAGTGGCAATATTTGTAGCAACCGGAATGTTGTACTGGTCGCAGCGTTTGACAATGCTCATGATATCCGGCTCTACCGGGTCCATCATGACAGGGTTATAAAACAGGATCACCATATCCAGATCCTGACGCTCTACCATCTCCATAAACTGCTTGTCTCCGCCTATACTTCCGGCAAGAAATTTGTGAACGTGAAGACTGGTTGCTTCCTCAATTCTTCTTCCTGTTGTTCCGGTTGCATATACTTCATGTTTGGCAAGGATATTCTTGTATGCAATACAGAAGTCTTCAATCAGAACTTTCTTACTGTTATGCGCAATAATTCCTAAATTCATAATTCACCTCTCCATTCTCTGCCCTTGGGTTACATCCCTTTTCTCCCCTTTATATAGGTAAAATCATATAACTCTGTAACTGATTTTAGCATAACGCCCAAAAAAGTGCAATTTAATTCATGTAAATTCATGAAAAATTAATATTTTCCCCGGCGTTGCTCCATATACTCTATTCTTCCCAGCTGTTTCCTGTAGTATAATCAATTTCAATTCCCGGCTGTATGTTATAAACAAAAACATGGAAAGATATCTTCTGGTCTTTAACGGATTCGGCTTCCATTTCCACACCCCGGGCTACCAGTTCATCTCCCTTAAAAAACGGAGTTACACGATACATGCAGGGATTTCCTGTACTGTGCACGTAATCTGCAACCTCATTTTCAAAAGGAAGCATTCCCGTCACATTGAGATATCTGGTTCCTGTGATAAGGTTTTTCCTGTTTGCATTCTCTCCAGTCAGCTGATACCCGATAAGATGGCAGCGATTATACAGATACCGGCCATCTACATTTTCATATTTTACAGTATGCCATCCTGTAGGCTTTACCATTCCGATCGCTCCTCGCTCTTCATCAGGCATCAGCTCCGGTGTGATCTTGGATTCTGCATAACCGCAGCGCCCCAGGGAATCTAGTTCACTATAAAATTCGTATGCAGGTCCTGCGCTTTTTTCATCAGAAAAAGAGGGTATATTTCCATTGATCTCCACATATGGATTGCCGCTGTATTCCGGAATCTGATCCAGAGAAACAGATTCTGTCTGCCCTCCTGTCTTCGTCTGGGATTGTTTCAGCAATCCTGCCACTGCATCGGAAGCGGATTCCGAAACATCTTCCCAGAGGATCTGCGCATTTTCTTCTATATATGTAAGAAATACCTGTCCGAAGATCCGGCTTTGATCTTTTACCTCTTTCAGGCTCCCCGGCGGCATCCAGCCATTACATACTGCAAGGATGACACACAGGATAATGGCTGTGAGTATTTTTCGCCTGGGCTGTTTTTTTCGTTTATATTTTCGCTTGTATGTAGGATAACGCTTCTTTTTCACGGGACCCCCTTACTTTTTTTGTCTGACAGATATTATATGTGATGCAGAGATTATTATAACCGCATCTCCCGTCAAAAAGCAACCATACATTCGGTTTTTTACCGCGGTATAATTTATGAACGGAAATATTTTTATATGTTAAATTTCCTTTAACTGCCAGTGTATTATTTTATGGTTTTCACATACTAGCAATGTAACATCAAACCAAATAACAACCAAGGAGGAAATGAATTATGCCAAGTAACACTTCTTCTAACAAAGCAGTTGTACCGGAAGCAAAGGGCGCACTTGACCGTTTCAAATATGAGGTAGCAAACGAGCTGGGTGTTCCGCTTACAGACGGATACAACGGAAACCTGACTTCCAAACAGAACGGATCCGTAGGTGGATATATGGTCAAAAAGATGATTGAGGCACAGGAACGCCAGATGTCCGGCAGCTCCCAGGGCGGCCAGCAGTACTAAATCTGTACGCGCAGGTAGTTTCATTGCTATGCTGAGTTGATCTAAGCTCATGCAAAAAAGATGCTGTCTGACAGAACTGAAAACCTGCCAGACAACATCTTTTTTATTTTATATAAGATCCAAAAGTCTTAAAATCCTATATTCATTTACAGCAATTCCTGTACTTTTCGATATACAACCTCTGCAAATTTCTTATGTCCTGCTGCATTCAGATGTTCCTGATCTGCGTCACAGCAATGTACATAGGATGCTGCCGGAAGGAAACTGATATGACGTTCAGCTGCGATTTTTTCATAAACAGGCTGCAGATTTCTGGAAACGATCACAGACTCTCTGGAAAACTCCTGGTCATATCCTTCCTGCCATACTTTTTCTCCCAGATAGATGGGAGACATGAGAAGGACTTTCGCTCTTGGTGCGTATTCCTGGATCTGATCCAGCAGTCTTGTGATTCCCTTTCCAATTACATCTGCGGATGCTCCAAAAACAGTTTTGCAGTCATTGGTTCCCAGCATTAGAGTGATCACATCCGCCTGGGCATGTGTTTCCAGAAGTGTGGGAAGAAGTGCAGTTCCTTTTCTTCCGTCGCGGAGCGGATCTTCGAAAACCGTTGTTCTTCCGCACAGTCCTTCCTCGATCACGCGATATTCTTCTTTATTCAGTTTTTCCTGGAGAAGGCTTGTCCAGCGTACTCCCCACGGTAGTCTCTCTCTGCTCTCTCCGTCATATCCCCATGTATTGGAATCTCCAAAGCATAATATCTATTTCATTTTACCATATCCCTACCTGTTTAGTATGTTATTACTTAAATGAATAATAACATGCTATTTGGAATTGGTCAAATATGCAAAAGAAATAGCCTGCTATAGACATTCTCTATAACAGGCCAATATATATCTTTTAAAATACTGTTCGATGAAGATTTTGTTTACAGTCCGATAAATCCTGTAACATCTCCGTTGATCACATAATGTGCACCATTATCTTCGGGTTTAATGTAGATTTTGAGATCTTTCAGTTCAGAAGCTTTTTTGCCCATATCCTCTGTCCAGATCTTTTTGATCCTGTCAGCAACCTCTGAAGTATGTATCTCTTTGCCCCAGTACTGAACATATACTTCTGTCACTGGCTCAGCTTTCTTAGCTGCTGTTGTCTTAGCAGCCGTCTTGGTTGTTGTTTTCTTAGCTGCAGTTGTTTTTCGTGTTGTTGTCTTCTTGGCAGCGGTTTTCTTAGCTGGCTCTTCTGATTTTACAGCTGTTGTTTTCTCTTCAGCAGATTTTACTTCTGCTGCTTTTTCTTCTACTGGTTTCTCAGCGGCAGGTTTTACCTCAGCTGTCTTCTCAGCTGCTTTTGTTTCTACAGAAGCTTTTGCATCGTCTGTCTTCGGTGTCTCAGCCTTAACGGCTTTCTCTTCGGATGCGGTTACTACAGATTTTGCAGGAGTCTCGCTTATTGAAGCCGTTTTTACAGTTGTCTTGGTTGCAGCTTTCTTTGTTCTAGCCATGTTTATAGCCTCCTTACAAGGGATTTGTTAATCTTTTCTCATGCAATACAATACTACGATTTGAAAGTTTTGTAAAGAAAAGTTTCAAAAGTCTATTAGTTAAGGCTGTAATTTACAGCATGTACACGATAAGTTACACTGCTTTTACTATATGTCCAGTTATGACGCAGCAGACAATTATGATGACGTCCGTCCCCATCCAGATTACACTCTATCACTTTAAATGAATCACTGTAAACTTCTGTAACGATAGCCGAATGTCCATTATTATTGATGCGCACATAGTCTCCTACCTGAATATTATTATCATATATTCTCTGAAGGCCTGATACTCTCTGCCCTTCCCAGATATCATAAAATACTTTTCTTGCAAACCCATCACACTGGATAGCCCCGTCAAACTTATTGCAATCATACTCGCCATTACCTGGTATCGGATCAATTCCGCTCTGAGTTCCGTGATGTTTGCATGGAACATCACTGATCGTATCCTGAAATCTTTCAGGAGCTCCGCTGCTGTCCAGATTATCTGTCAGATCTGAATAACTGTTTACAACATGGTTCCAAAATTTCCCATCAGGAAATTTGATTTTTTCATCTTCAATTCTCTGCTGCAGATTTTTCTTTTTAATAACAGTAAGATTAACAATTACCGGCTTCGCTGCATTATAAAACGTTGTACTTTTTGTAGTAACTGTGATCTGCACTTCTCTCTGAATATCGTTTTCTTGCCATTCCTTCAAAGTAACCGTTCCATCAGAAGCTACCGATGCAATAGCACTGTTGCTGCTGGAATAAACCAATGTTGCATTCTGATCTGCTTTTGCCCCGAGATTGAATGCTCCATCATAGATCTTACGTTCCTGCTGCTGTACACAGCTGACAGATGGAGTTCCTTTTACCGTAGTGATCGTCAGTTTCCTGGTTGCCGGAGCATAGGAAGAAGATTTCGCTGCAGTGATCTGGATTGTAACTTTTCCAAGCTTCTTTGCCTTTTTAAAGTTCAAATTACCTTTGGAATCCACAGAAACAATACTGGTATCTAAGGACTTATAAGTAAGTTTCCCACCTTCTGAAGAAACTTTGGCACCAAGAGATTTCATTGTAGTGGAATACGCTATTTTTGCCCCATTCTTTACAGCAGTGGTAATATTCTGTCTTTTCAGCACATTAATCTTAATTGCAATATTCTGTGCCTGATAATGTTTGGTCGCCGCAACTTTTACAGTAACTGTTGCCACTCCCTCTCCATTAAGCATAATCTTGCTATTTTTTACAGATGCAATTTTTGCATTAGTGGTTGAATATGTCACTTTTGCAAATTCTTTTTTTCCTGAAACACTGATTTTGTAGGATTTGCCTTTGTCTGTATAAAGTTTTGTAATACTTCCTGGTGTAACTTTTACCGGCTGTTTTGCTTTGCTGATCTTATAAGCTATTTTTTTTGTACCTGTAAAATTGCCCTTTCCTGTGATTTGTAAGGTTGCTGTTCCAGGTTCTTTATTATTAAGATATTTATATGTATAATCTTTTTCATTCTGTAATGAGATCATTCCGGCCGCATTGGCTTTCGGCATATAAATAGAAAATGCGGGAGTTTTTGCCTGTCCATCCCAGGTGTAAATCGTTGTCTTCAAATTAACTTGAACTTTACCGTCAAGACTGCATGCTTTGATGGTAAAATATTTAGAAACAGAATCTTTGTAACTTCCCTTTCCTGTGATTTTTGCAACAGCTTTTGTTCCCGTTTTTGTATTATTAGAATAAGTTACTGTATAATCTGTGCCGCTTTTTAATGTTGTATTTCCAAGTTTAACAGTTACACCTGGCTTCTGCGGACTTCCATTGTAAGTTGCGGTTTTTACAGTTACCTTTGCCGTTTTGATGCTCTTTCTAACTACTGGTTTTGAAGCAACTACCTTTAAAGTGATACATTTACTGTTCGTTGGCATGGTCGTATATTTTTTGCCTGAGCTGTCTGACATGGTAAATGGAAGTTCTATAGAGCACTTCAGGTTCGGGATCGTTTTCAGTGTTTTAAGATTATCCATATAGTACAGCATATATCTTGCATCATTGACGCTAGATGTATTAAACTTACTGAGGTTTAGAGATTCCAGGCTGCTACAGGAGTTAAACATATATCCCATCTTTACCACTTCAGAAGTATTGAAATGGCTCACGTCCACAGCTTTTAACGCATAGCAGCGTGAAAACATTCCTTCCATAGATTTTACTTTTGATGTGTTAAATTCAGAAACATCCAGAGAAGTCATTTTTTTAAGCTCGCCAAACATAGAATTCATATCTACTACCTTGGATGTATCAAAATTTTTAATATTGAGGCTTGTTAAAGACTCATTTCCATAAAACATGAAATACATATTCTGTACATTAGAAGTATTAAAACTGTTCAGATCCAGAGACTTGAGCTTGCTCATAGTACAGAACATTTTGCCCATATCTTCTACATTTGATGTATTAAAGTTTCGTACATTTAACTGTGTAAGACTTTCGCACCGTTCGAACATACCGTTCATATATACAACATTTGCTGTATTGAAATTACTGACATTCAACTGTGTAAGGCTTTCACAGCAATAAAACATCTCCTCCATAGTCGTAACATTCGCTGTATTAAATCTACTGACGTCCAACTGTTTAAGATTCCGACATTCACGGAACATTCCGCTCATCCTTGTCACTCTGGAAGTATTAAAATTCCGGACATTCAGCTGTGTAAGGCTTTCACAGCCTAAAAACATGCTATTCATATCATTAACTTTTGAAGTATCAAATTTACTGACATCCAGAGTTTTTAATTTACTGCAATTTCGGAACATTCCCTGCATATGAGATACATTTCCGGTTTTCAATGAACCAGTATCCAGCCGTGTAAGGCTTTCACAATCTGAGAACATAAAGGCCATGTCTGTCACCTTACTGAAATCACAGTTTTTAAAAGTGATCCTGGTAAGATTCCTGCATCCCTTAAACATAGCTCTTGTCTTTGTGATTCCGGAAATTTCAACTATGGCTGTTTTAATATCATCCTGCCATTTACTCCAGCCCCTTTCTGCATCCCAATAATAATCTGAGGTATCATAGTCACCGTTTCCTTTTAATGTAAGACATCCGGATGTATCAATTGACCAAGCAATATCTCCGGTGATTCCTCCATCCATCATGCTTGCGGAAGCACTTACAGCATCTTCTTCTCCATCAGAAAAGTCATCACTTTCTGCCATTTCTTCTGTTTCCGGTTCTTCCGAAAGATTTTCAGTGTCCTCCGACATTTCTATATTATCCGCTTCTTCCGGCTCTTCTTCTAATTCCTGTTCTGTGCTATCAGGTAATTCTGCTGCTTCATCGTCTGCTGAGATTCCATCTTCAAAAATATCTTCCTCAGAAAAACTTTCCTCTGGACTGTCAGTCTCCTCATTTACATTTTCCTGGACTGTTTCCGGTTCTGTCTCTGAAGCCATGGTTATCCCTGCATTGCCAAAGATCATAGACCCTGATAAAACGACACACAGAAGTTTTTTGATCATTTTTCTCCTCATCCTGTTTTCTCCCTTTTTCTTTTTATACTAAAACGAAGTTCTGATTCTTCGCTTTGCTCCATCCAATTAGATCCCCAGATTTTCCAGTTCTTCACTCATATACCCTTTGAGATGCTCCTTTAAAGCCTTATGCTGAGGCAGGATAAGATCAAAATCCAGTGCCAGAATCTCACCAGCTGCTTCACTTGCATTCTTCAAAATTCCGGCATCATTGTAGATATCACCGATCTTAAATTCCATCAGTCCGCTCTGGCGGATACCGAAAAGATCTCCTGGGCCCCGAAGCTTCAGATCTTCTCCGGCTATATAAAATCCATCATTGGATTCATTGAGGATCTTCAGACGTTTAGAAGTATTTTCTTCATTATTTCCCTGGATAAAAATGCAGTAAGACTGATGCTCTCCACGCCCTACACGGCCCCGAAGCTGATGAAGCTGGGCAAGCCCGAAACGTTCTGCATTTTCTACCATCATGACGGTAGCATTTGGCACATTCACTCCAACCTCCACAACTGTGGTAGATACCAGTACCTGGATCTCGCCGGAAGCAAAAGCCTCCATGATCCTGTTTTTCTCTTTTGGCTTCATCTTTCCGTGAAGGATTTCTACTTTGATCTCCCCTGGAAGGATCTCCTGAAGCTTTCTGGCATAATCTGTAACATTCTCTGCCTCCAGGCCTTCGCTCTCTTCCACCATAGGACAGATCACATAAGCCTGCCTTCCCATCTGCACCTGCTTTTCAATAAAAGAATACGCCTTGGGACGGTAGGAAGTTCCTACTACGCAATTCTTGATCGGAAGTCTTTTTGCAGGAAGCTCGTCAATGATCGAAATATCCAAGTCTCCGTATAAAATGATCGCCAGTGTCCGGGGAATGGGGGTTGCGCTCATAACAAGTACATGAGGCGGATTTCCTCTGGTCGTCAGCGCTTCCCTCTGGCGAACGCCGAATCTGTGCTGCTCATCTGTGATCACAAGCCCCAGATTCTTATATTCCACCTTTTCCTGGATCAGGGCATGAGTTCCGATGATCACATTCACTTCACCGTCTGCAATCTTCTGATAGATCTCACGCTTCTGTCTGGCTGTGGTAGATCCTGTCAGAAGCACCGGATGGCAGGAAGCGATATTCTGTTCTTCCATCAGCCTCAGAAAGCCTTCGTAATGCTGATTTGCCAGAACCTCTGTCGGTACCATCAATGCACTCTGAAATCCATTCTCTGCTGAAAGTACCATAGCTAAAAATGCGATCACGGTCTTGCCGCTACCAACATCCCCCTGTACAAGCCTGGACATCAGCTTATGACCGCTCAGATCCCGTTCGATCTCATGCCAGACATTCTTCTGGGCTCCGGTCAGGTCATAGGGAAGCCCTTCTATGATCTCCTCGGTTGTCCATACTGGTTTCATTGGAAAAGTGTTTGGAGCCTCTTCTGTTTTCTCCTTCAAGAGCTGTATTGCCAGCACAAAAAGCAGAAATTCATCGAATACCAGACGTTTCCTGGCTGTGAGAAGCTCCTGCATATTTTTCGGGAAATGGATAGTCCGGATCGCATAATTGGCATCTGCGAGCTGATAGCGTTCCCGTATCTCCTCCGGCAGATATTCCCCATGGAGAGGCCTTGTATCCAAAATCTGATGGACCAACTTCGTGATCATCTTGTTGGAAAGTCCTTTCGTCAGACCATATACAGGCTGCATACTGTGAATGATTTCCTCATAAGCTGCCGGGGTAAAAATCTCCGGATGTTCCATCTGCGGACGGCCTTTTTTTCTGATGATCTTTCCTCTGAGGATAAACACACTGCCCTTTTTGAGTGTTCCCCTCAAATAAGGCGCATTGAACCAGGCAACCGGCAATCGGCCGCTTGCATCTGTCACAGTTGTTGTCAGAACCTGGAGATTGCGTATCTGGTTAATATAAATACCTGTTGCTATAGTGGCACGGATAGAGACTGTTTTGTCCTCCTCTGCTGATGCAATCTCCACAGGCTCCTCATATATATCGTAAGTCCGCGGATAATAACGGAGAAGCTCTTCCGCAGTCGTGATCCCGATCTTCTGGAAAAGCTTCTCTGTTTTCTCACCCACGCCTTTTAATTCACGTAAAGGTGTCTTATCATTCATTTTTTGTGCTCTTTATTCTACAGAAATCAGATAGTAGTAAATTGGCTGTCCACCCTGGTTCAGCTCAACCTCGCACTCCGGATATTTCTCGGTAAGAGAATCAGAAAGTGCCTCTGCATCTTCCTCAGATACATCTTCACCATAGTAAACACTGATGATCTCAGATTCCTCGTCAACCATCTCTGCTACCATCTCCTCCGCTACCTGAAGTCGATCTCTGCCTACTGCAAGGATACCGGCATCACCGATTCCCATGATATCTCCCTCATGGATTTCCTTATCATCAATGCGTGTATCACGGACTGCATAAGTAATCTGTCCGGTCTTCACTCTGGAAATCGCATCGGTCATGGAAGCAAGGTTCTCCTCGCCGTCCTTCTCCGGAACAAAGCTGATCATTGCGGAAATTCCCTGTGGGATTGTCTTGGTTGGTACTACAATGATCTCCTTGTCCTCAGTCAGATCTCTTGCCTGGTTAGCTGCAAGGATAATATTCTTGTTATTCGGGAAAATATAAATTGTTTTTGCATTTACTTTCTCAATAGCATTGAGCATGTCTTCGGTACTCGGATTCATAGTCTGACCGCCTTCAATCAGATAATCTACGCCAAGCTCACGGAAAATCTGAGAAAGTCCCTCACCTACGGATACGGAAATAAATCCATGATCCTTTGGAGGTTCTTTGTTTTCTGCCTGTTCTTTTGCAAGTTTTTCCGCATCTTTGATCAGTTTTTCCTGATGTTCTTCTCTCATATTGTCAATCTTCATACGGGAAAGCTGACCATACGTGAGTGCGCGTTCAAAAGCCTGTCCCGGATGATTGGTGTGTACGTGTACCTTGACAATCTCATCATCAGCTACCAAAACAATGGAATCACCGATGGAATCCAGAAATTCACGGAAACGGTCGATCTCATTCTGTGGAAGCGGTTTTTCAAGAAGGATAATAAACTCTGTACAATATCCAAATTTGATATCTGCCTCTGCCTGAGGAGAAATCTTTGTGATCTTAGGAGCTGCTGCTTCAAACTGGGAATAATCCACTTCTTTTCCATGATATCCGTCGATGGCACCACGGAAAACTTCCAGAAGTCCCTGTCCGCCAGAATCCACAACACCTGCTTCTTTCAGGACTGGAAGCATCTCCGGTGTTCTGGCAAGAGTTTCCTCTGCATGCTGAAAGATCCCGTCGAAAAAAGCATCCAGATCTTCTGCAGCATCAGCAAGCTCTGCTGCTCTGTCTGCTGCAGCTCTGGCTACAGTAAGAATGGTTCCCTCTTTTGGTTTCATAACTGCCTTGTATGCAGTTTCAACGCCTCGCTCCATAGCTGCGGCAATGGCAGGTGCATCCAGATCTGTAAGTTTACGCACACCTCTGGTAAATCCACGCAGAAGCTGTGACAGGATAACACCGGAATTACCTCTGGCTCCACGGAGGGAACCGGAAGAAATTGCCTTTGCCAGGGATTCCATATCCGGATCTGTAAGAGCACCTACTTCAGAAGCAGCAGACATGATGGTAAGCGTCATATTGGTTCCCGTATCTCCATCAGGTACAGGAAACACATTCAGTTCATTGATCCACTCTTTCTTCGCTTCCAGATTCTTTGCTCCGGACAGAAACATTCTGGAAAGTATTTTAGCATCTATGGTTTTGTTATTCACCACAAGTTCCTCCTCTAAAACTAATCTATTGCACGCACGCCCTCAACCATAATGTTGATCTTTTCAATCTCCATTCCTGTAAAGGCTTCGACTTTATATTTTACATTGTTGACAAGATTGTCCGCAATAGTACTGATATTCACGCCATATGCTACGATGACATGAAAATTCAGCCGGATCTTATTATCATCCGTAATCTTAACACTGATACCATGTTTCAGGCTGTCAATACGCAAAAGCTTGACCAGGCCATCCTTCATACTGATAGCTGCCATTCCGATGATACCAAAACACTCTACCGCCACACTGCCGGCATAAGTCGCAATGACATCTGTATCAATTACGATCTGACCCAATCCGGAATCTATACGTCCATTCATATGGTTACCTCCATTGTTTCATTCAGATTAAATTATATAAAACTATTATAACCTTTTTTTTATAATTACGCAATGATAGAGTTCAACTTGTTTTATCTTATAGAAAAAAGTCCTTTATTTTCAATGGTTTCCAGTGCTTTTGTATACGGCAACTCTTCGTCTGATTGCGTCTGTTTTCTTTTATTTGTCACAAAAATTGTCAAAATAAAAAGCCACAATACCGGGTAATTTTCTATATTTCAAATCGTTCTAACCTATGCTATACTAAAAGAGCTGTCGAACCTCCAGCAGAAAGGAGGTGGCCACGATGGAAGAAATTCTCACCTCATTCCTTGTCTCCGTTGTAGCAGGCGTAGTTAGCTACTACATATGCAAACGGCTGGACGGTAGACGATAGGCAGCAACAGCCTAAACGGAATAACTCACCGTAACGAGCAAGAAAGCCCCCAGAGCTGCAACTCTGAGGGCTTTCACTTTGCCACTTGGAATCTCACCACATTCCTTAGCTGTTATTATCATATGCTATTACCGGTAAAAAGTCAACTCAAAACGTCACAAAACCATATCTCTGAATCAATCACATATCCAGAAATGGCTTAAAATCAACACTTTGCAGACTTCACGGTATGAATATATTGCTTTTTTTATGATTACGCAATGATAGAATTCAATTTGTTTTATCTTATAAAAAATTAAGCTCATCCACTCTATTGAAGGGAAACCCCGAATTGCGATGGAGCATACTGGCCGATACTATGAAGCCGGTTTTTCCTTTTCGTTTATCTACTTATAATCCTTTTACAAACGCAACTGCATTTTTTATATCTTCTTCATCTGGATGCCCTTTTGCAATTCCACCAACCAGTTTAAATGGACCAAATGTGTCATAACCCTTGCACCCGAATTTTCCTATCACTTTGGAACGCTTCTTGTCCAAAATCTGCTCAATAGATTTATAATTCGCACTTCCACCATAAGTACAGATCAGAAATACCTTTTTGTCGTCCGGTAGATTCTTCTCTGCAAATCCCAATAATGACTGATGAAATTTTGAAAAATAGATTCCTGATGCAAACCCAATCATATCATAACTGCTCAGATCTGCATCGGGTTGTTTTACAGCATCAATCAAATCAACCTGACACTCTTCTGCTATGCTCTTTACTAATTTTTCTGTATTTCCATGATGTACCGATGCATATATGATTGCTTTTTTCATTTGTTTTCCTTTCTGCCTGCGCCATCAATCAGGTCATAACTCATGTCCAAAAAGTCCAGTATCTTTGCTTTACTGACCGAACCATCCAGTAAAATCGTGATCCAGTGCTGCTTGTTCATATGGTATCCAGGTAAAAATCCATGCGTCTGAATAATCATATTCGTCATGTCCGGATCACACTTTACATCCATGATATCAACCGGATCTTTTCCTTCTAATCCCAGTTTTGATTTTTCAATAGTCATGATCACTGCATACCATTTTCCGTTTTTATGTCGGAGTACTGCACTGTCTGGCGATTTACTCCATAAATATTCTGGGACTGTTCCGTACTGTTTCTGCACATATTTAAAGATTTCTTCCGTCTTCACAATCTATTCAACTCCTGACGTTTCTGATATCCTGCCTATAATCATACCACATTTTCGGATTCCGAACTACCTGCCAAATTCTTTTGCATTTTCCCGGTTTTCCTATTCTCATATGCCAGTTCAGCAAGAATATGTTCTATTCAGCTTCAGGAAAGAGACCAGGCCAAAGAAAAAACGATAAATTAATTCGCACTGGGTAATTTTCTATGTTTCAAATTGATCTAAACCATACACACAACGCTTAATTCCACCATGATCCGCCCTGTTCCCGGAGGTATGGAATACTTTCCTTAAAACTCTTTGCAGAATTTTTGATAAATTTCCTTTTTTTGCTTGCAAAAGAGCAATTCATCTGTTAAAATGGTGACTGTTGATAAAAGGAGGTGCTATTCATGGCTAAATGTGCAATCTGCGATAAAGGAGCTCATTTCGGAAACAATGTGAGTCATTCCCATAGAAGATCCAACAAAATGTGGAAATCTAACGTTAAATCCGTCAGAGTAAAAACAACTGCCGGCGGAGCAAAGAAAATGTATGTATGTACTTCTTGTTTAAGATCCGGAAAAGTTGAAAGAGCGTAAGTAATATCGTATGCCCCCGTAGAATGCGGGGGCTGTTTTTTTATCTTTAAGACAGATAAATTACAAGCGGGAAGTATGCCAGGTGCACACTTCCCGCTTATCTGCAAAACATATGATATCCGCATAGCAGACATATGACTGCCATTGCGATCACAATAAAATTCTCTGTAATAAGGATACCAAGAACCATGCCCACACCAATAAAAAACAGCATAAAACCAGTTAGCTTTCCCACTCCTGTCTGCTCATTTCCTGTTTTTTATTACAGTATATGCATGAAATCTAAATGGAATACTACTCTTCTTTCCCGTCTGTATCCTCGGCATTGCCTGCACCTGGTGCAAAACGGTTCACAAAATCCGGCACCATATCCAGAACCTTGGTAAGGCCATCCTGATTTTTTACGTTTACAAGTTTGGTGCTTCCATTCTGGATCACAAGCACTGCACAGGGAGACATCTTTCCGGCAAGACCTCCGCCGCCATTGTTCTTCTTGTCCCCTTCAAAAGCTCCGGCTCCCACGCCGAAGGATACATCGACCAGAGGAAGGATAATGGTATCGCCTACATGAATGGCATCGCCAACCACTGTCTTGGCCGATACAAAGCCATCCATTCCTTTAAATAATGAATTCACGGTATCTTTGAAATTATTCTCTTTCTCCATGATTTACCTCCTTATGTCTCCATCGGTGGATGACGTATTTTATATTTTTATTGAAATAAAGCTTCGCTGCTGTTGTGAGAACTACAATTCCATAAATCCTTCCCTTTAACATGATCTCTCCCTCAAGAACATTTTCATTATCAAAAAGGGGCGCTGCTTCGATCTTGTTTTTATGAAAAGGAATCGTCATTCCTAATACAGCCAATACCATACCTGTAACTGCCGGATCTTCATTGCCAAATGTGATCTTTCCGGTGATCCTTGTCGGAAGCACATGATAAATCAGTTTTTTTGCATTTTTCCACAGAAAGGAAAGAGCCTCTCTGGTTCGGGGATGGTCTAAAAATTCCTTCCACCAGTTTATCTTATCACAGAAATTCCGGATTGTTAATGCAAGACTTTGAATTTTTTTCAGAATCCTTTTGGGGATTCCAAGAAAATTCTGTACGATTCGGAACAGCTTTCCAACTGTCATTTTTATTTTTCCCACTATATTCAAAATTAAATCTGCAATCTTTGTCCGAAGCCTCTTTTCATCTTCCGATATTTCTTCGGAAATCGATATCGGCTCCATTATTACATTTTCCGAAATTTCATTTATATCTTCAACAGTATCTTCCTGAGGCTCAGACATTTGCAGCTCTGCGGTATCGTTCTGATTTTCGCTTTTTGATGTCTTTTCATGACTTCCAGAAGCCTCTGTCTGTTTTTTTGCATTTTGATTTCCGGAGTTGGAAAGAGCTCTTGGTTTCTTTTTTTTACGAAACAGATTTTTAAATTTTTCCAAAGGAATCCCTAACAAACATATTTTTGTTTTCAGAACGCCCTGCTCCCAGAATACCTGTGCAGAAATTATATGAAGCAGCCAGCTCACTTCACCGAAAGCATGTATTTCCCGAAGACTATCCGTACGGTCTTTTTTTAAATTCCCTCTGTATCTGATTGGACAAAATAAAAGAAGCAGCAGGATCAGAAAGATCAGCCCGATCAGAATCCCCAGAAGGATCAATATCCATTTTATTATCAGCCATAATATATGCAGCATTGGTTCACCTGTTTTTCAGATATTCTTTTATTTTAAAATTTCCAGTTTCGGTATAAACCTGTTCGATCATATCCTGTACCATCTGTATAGCACCGGATTTTCCTCTAGCCATTCCAACGATCAAAGGACAGGTGGCTCTGGCGCTTCGCTGTACAAGCATGCCTGCGGGAAGAATTTCCAAAATATTTCCGGGATTATCAGACAAAGTAACAACGTAGATATCCGGCACGAATTTACCAGCAGTGATCCTGGTTCTTATTCTAGTAGGATTTTTTACATCATTTCCTATGTAATAGTTTTTCATCCATTTCAGCAATCTGCCCTCACCTCCGTTATAATGCCAAACAGGGCTGCGTATGTACACAGCCCTGTCCTGTTGTTAAAAATACTTCTGCTGTTTCGCCCAGACGCCTTCACTTCGCATTTCCAGATACTCCTGATAGGCCTGTTCCACGATATGCTTCTCGTTGGAAAAACGGAGAAGATGATAGATCTCATGAAACTTATAGTATCCGGAATCTACAAAATATTCCTCTCGCTGGGGTTTGCTATGATAATTATCAGCTATCATGAGATACCAGTGTACCTCTTTCATTACCACATCCTCCGGAACGGTGAAATTATACTGGCTCTTACCGATATATTTCACGATAGAGGCCCGAACACCTGCTTCTTCCATTACTTCACGTAAAGCAGTCTGTTCAAAAGTCTCTCCTTTTTCTACAGTTCCTTTGGGAAGCACCCATCCTTCATAACGGTTCCTGTAGGATTTATACAATGCCAGAATCTTACCCCGATGAATTACCACACCGCCACAGCTTGTTGCTTCTATCATATTGCAATCCTCCTGTAATGCGTGTGTCTTTTGCACTGGCTATAGTATACCTCTTTTTTACCTTATAGGCAAGGGGCAAGAAGCAGATACTGTTCTCAATTTAATCGAAATAATATGCATCAAAAACATCTGCCGCAATGGGAACTGCCGCTTCACTTCCGGTTCCGCCGTTTTCCACGATCACTGCAATGGCGATATCCGGGTCATCTACATTAGAATAACCCACAAACCAGGAATGACTGGAGCCATTTTCATCAAACTCCGCAGAACCGGTCTTTCCGGCAACAGTATATCCTCGTCCGTTCAATGCGGAAGCCGTACCGTTTTCAACTACATTTTTCATTAGTTTTCCAAGGATATTGGCTTCATTTCTTGTCATCAGACGTTTGTATTCTGTTTTTTCTGTTTCCCTGACCGTATCACCGGAATTATTCACGATCTTATCGATCATAGTTGGCTTCATCAGTACACCATCATTGGCGATGGCACTTGTGATCAATGCCATATGCATCGGAGAAACAAGAGTGTTACCCTGGCCGATCGAGGTCTGCATCACAAGTGCGTTCGGAGAATCATTATCCAGGGTAAAACGGCTGGTTTTATAGGAATTCAGCGGAAGAGCCTTATTAAAGAGCAGATCCTCTGCAGTACTTTTCAGAGTACCTCCTCCCAGACCAAGTCCCATATCTGCAAATGCACAGTTACAGGAATGTGCAAATGCGGAATAAAAATCCTCCTGTCCATGTACTGCACCATTGTAACACTGGATCGTGTGGTCATCCACTGTGATACTTCCCTGACACAGATAGGAATATCCCTCCAGTGATCCCTTTTGCCTGAAATAATCCAGTGCCGTGACAATCTTAAATGTTGATCCCGGAGGATAAGCTCCATTGGTTGCACGGTTTAAAAGGCTGCTGTTACTTTCATCATTAACAAGGGTATCCCAGTTCTGTGCGATCGTGTTCGGATCAAAATCCGGTTTGCTCACCATAGCCAGGATACGTCCGGTGGATGGTTCCAGTACAACTACCGCTCCTCTGCGGTCTCCCAGAGAATTGTATGCCGTTGTCTGAAGATCTGCATTCAGACTGGAGATCACGGTATCACCCTGATTCTTTTTTCCCAGGAATTCATTTTTCATCTGTTCCAGAAAAAATGAATGGGAAGTGAGAAGCTGGAAATTTGCTTCCGATTCCAAACCACTCTTACCATTGGTATCATATCCTACTGCATGTGCAAAAATATTGGAAAACGGATACGTTCTCTCTTCTGTTCCATCTTCATACACATTGGTCTGTGCCAGGACCTCACCATCCGAAGACTGGATACTTCCACGTACTACACGGTCCGAAAATGTATCCTGACGGGTGTTGTACGGGCTGTTGATAAAATCTTCGCTTTTTATGGCGTCAAAATAGACCAGATATCCGATCAAACTGACAAAGATCAATATAAAGAAGGCCGATACAAAAGTTAAAGGCCGGTTCTTTTTTCTACGGAGTCTGGCGATTTCTCTTTCTCTCAGGCGTTGCTCTCTTTCCTCTTCTTTCAATCGTTTCTTTTCGCTGCGTTTCAATTTGTTCGTCCTCATCTTCCCTCAGAATATACAGTCCCTGAATGATCGCAAGCATCAGGATGGTACACATGACAGAACTGCCTCCGTAACTCACCAGCGGAAGTGTAACTCCTGTCATTGGAATAAACTTGGTTGCACCGCCAATGGTCAGAAATACCTGAAAAGCATATTCCGTTCCGAGCCCCAGTGCGATCAGTTTATAAAACGGATTCCTGATCTTTAGTGCAATAGTAACGATCATCAGAAAAAAGCTTGTGCATACAAGAATCAGGCAGATGGCAAAAATGCCACCCAGTTCCTCGCAAATAGCACTGAAGATAAAATCATTTTTTACGACCGGGATCTTCTCTGGAGAGCCCTGACAAAGTCCCATTCCAAACCAGCCTCCGGTTCCGATCGCAAACAGAGACTGCACGATCTGATAACCTTCATTTTGATAGACAGCCATCGGATCCTTCCAGGCACTGACTCGCTGACGGACATGTCCAAAAAGATGATATGCGATCACCGAACCAACGCATCCTCCGCCAAGTCCCAAAAATAAATAGCTCGGATTTCTGGTTGCCACATAGATCAGTACAAGGTAGGTGACAAAAAAGATTACTGCACTACCCAGATCCCTGGAAAGAACCAGGATCCCTACATGGATCACTGCAACGATCGTAGCCAGTACTACTTTGCGAAAATCCACCTTGGTACACAGAAGTGATGCCATAAAAAATACGAAGGTTATCTTGATCACCTCGGAAGGCTGGATTCCCATAAGAGAAAGCTTTGCACCGTAGCTTGTGCTTGCCAGAACAAGAACTGCCGCCAGAAGTACAATACCAATTCCGGCATAAGCCCATGTAAGATCCTTTAAAAATTTCATTTTTCGTATCATTACCGGTATCACCAGTGATACTGCACTACCTGCGGCCACGATCAGAAGCTGCTTAGTTGCAGACGGAAGTGAAAGCCGGCAGAGCATGATAAATCCTACGCTCAGGAGCATACACATATTATTTAAAAGAAGCAGCGATGCATTCTGATAAATAATTCGATAAAGGATCTGGATCGCTGCAAAAAAGATCATCATTTCGATATAGAACAGGATGACCCTGAAATCCATGCTTTTTAAATAGATCACAAGAAATGCTGTAAAATCAATAAAAAAGATCATGGTCAGCTGCTGATGGAGCAGTTCTCTCTTTTCTTCCTCATCCTGCCGCCACACCATATAAAAACAATGAAAGGTATAGACGATCATCAATGTGAGGATCACATACTTAGATAATTCTGTAATTACATTAATCATACACTTTTACTCGGCTCCTCTTTTAAAATGGCCTTTTGTATACCTGCGTCCGGAAGGTTTTCCGTTTTCCTGATAAACCGTCCGGAATTCTTTCAAGATCGCTTTTGCTTTCTCTGGCTCTTCGATCGTAAATGCCAGTCGCAAAGAGTGAAGGTTCAGTTTTTTTACCTGATCTTTTTCACCCGGAAGTCCGTAAGGAATGCTGTTATAAATGATATTATAACAGTATTTTGCTTTTTCGGAGATGTTTTTTCCCCATGGATCACAGCTGCATTTTACCGGAAATTCACTGTTATAGCGGTCTTTCAGATAAGCCGTCTCATATTTTCCTGTACATCCAAAAAGATTCTTCCTTACACACTGCGCGGAAAGCATCAGTGGGATATAACCATATAAAAGCAGCTCCGAAGAAGTATTATCTCTGTGTTTCAGTTCACCCTCATTCAACTCAAGGGGGACTGTATTTCGAAGAACTCCCTCTTCCCGCCAGAAATCAACACTCTGATCATTCCAGGTATACATGGATGCATCCAGGATACATTTTCCGCCATATCCCATTTTTTTCAGTACGGCGTAAGATTCCAAGTTTCTTACCAGAAAACCCTTCATACCCTGCTCCAACCATTTTTGAGCTGATTGAAGCCACTTTTCGGGGATTTCTCCGCGATGGATATGTGGAGTAGAAAGATATAATTCACTGCTTGCAGCAAGTTCCGGTGAAAAATATTTTTCCATAGTATCAAAAGGAAAATAAAAACCTGTAATCCCCGGTTCGTTCAAAAGTACTTCCGCAGTATCCGAACGTTCACAGGATACATACACAGGCAGGCTGTCTGTTACCCTTCTGTGGCAGGCAGCCTGATCCTTAGATTTCGTCGGCTGCTTCGTAACCTGTGCTCTCTTCTGACATCCGATCAGTGCTTCTCGCAGCTGACTCAGAGCATCTCTTCGTACTTCATTGAGAACTTTAACCGGAACAAAAATCCTTCCATTTATTTCAATGTTCAGATCCTCCCACTGAAAATCTGTATTTCCCAGTTTCTCCATCTGCTGACGGATCCTCTGTTCTTCCATTGGCTGATTTTTAGCAAACTGTACCTCACCGCCCATAGCAGTTACTGTCTGGCCCTTGCAGGTTATTTCCAGTATAACAGGACTTTCAGGAGAAAGTATTAAATTCCCATGAATTTTTTCTTTTATTTTTCTGATCTCCGGCTGGATATTACCGGATTTTTTTTCATTGGCAAAAGCCATCATTTCCGGCCCGCGATACATATCATAGTATCCTTTGCAGGATCCTCCCCGACTGAAAAGCTCAAGAAGATACTTCCGGTCTTTTTCCTGAACGTGATATTCTTTTCCACTTAAATACATATCCAGATATTTTCGATATACTGCCGTGACGCCCGCTGTGTACGCCGGCTGTTTCATACGCCCTTCGATCTTCAGAGACATAACACCCGCCTCCAGGATATCCGGAAGAATATCCAGAGTGCAGATATCTTTCAGGCTTAATGCACAAAAATCCTTGTCTCCTTTATATTTTCTGTGATCCATGGTTACACTGTAAGGAAGCCTGCATGGCTGTGCACAGCGGCCACGGTTTCCGCTTCTTCCACCGAAAATACTGCTCATCAGACACTGGCCGGAATAGCTGTAACAGAGAGCTCCATGGATAAAAGTCTCTATTTCCAGAGAACTTGCCTTATGCATGGCAGATATCTCTTCCAGGGAAAGCTCTCTGGCCGGAACCACACGAGTTGCTCCCTTTTCCTCCAGAAACCGCATTCCCTCCGGTCCGGTTACTGTCATCTGTGTGCTTGCGTGAATATCCAGATCCGGAAAATTCCGGCGTATAAAAGAAAATACTCCCAGATCCTGTACGATCACCGCATCCAGCCCTGCCTCATAATACGGAAGCAGATATTCAAACAGCTGATCATCCAGTTCACGGTTCTTCAAAAGTGTATTCACAGTAAGATATAATTTACGGTTATGGATATGTGCGGTCTCAATGGCAGTGATCAGCTCTTCCTGGGTGAAGTTCTGCGCATAAGCTCTTGCTCCAAAAGCCGGTCCCCCTACATATACCGCATCAGCCCCGGCACCAATAGCTGCCTCAAAGCTTTCATAAGAACCTGCCGGCGAGAGCAGTTCTGTTATCATATTTTTCAAAGTATTCCCTCATCTCCCATCTGTTAATCAATCCGATGACCATAAAACAAAAGAGGATTACCGAAGCAATCCCCCATCCTTATTTAAGCAGTTCATCAAGTTCTTTCTCCAGTTCCTTCACCTTACCGTCCAGAAGATTCTTCTGTTCCTGAGCTTCCTGTTCTGCCTTCTTCGCCTCTTCAATCTGCATTTTCAAAGAAATCAGTTCATGTTTCAGATCATACATCTCCTGGTCTTTCTGCTGCAGATCCTGTTCAAAAATCTCCGCCTGCTTCTTTGCCTTAAAATAATCATCTGTAATATTCAGACTGAGCAGTGTATGCTTGGTCTCCATGGCCTGTCTGGAGTATCCCGGCATCTGACTCAGCTCACTGATCTTATTATTCATATAGGCTGCAACCTTCTGAAAATATTCCTCGGACTCATACCCGCCCAGAGTAATGATCTTTCCATCGATAACAACCTGTGCTGTATTCTTTACCGCCATTCGTAAAGCCTCCTGAATTTATCTGTTACTGGTAATTTCCTCAATAACATTCCTCTGCATTGCCGATCTTACAACCCACAATTTCTTTTATTATAACTGATTCCCGCAAAAATGTATAGAAGTTTTTCTATTATTTTGTCGATTACAATATTTTCCTTAAAGATGCAAATGTTTTTCTCAATTATGAGTGTTGGCTTTCATGTGTTCGATCACCCTTTTCCAGGAATCAATACCGCAGGTTCCACTTACCTTTACGCCTGTGTTTTTCTGGAAAACTTTCAAAGATGCTTCTGTATCGTCTCCGAAATGGCCATCCACAGTAACACCAAGTACAGACTGCAGCACGGAAACTGCAACGCCGGAATTCCCTTTCCGGATGATCGGAAGCTGGGTCTCAAATTTTCCTGTCAGAACTACTGCCTTTTCTGAAGTCTGTACAGGATACACTGCTTTTCCGTTCCAGTCATAGATGGTGTAGCCCTGTTTCCACTCTTTCTTTGCATTCTCAAGGCTCTTGTATGCTCCGATCTGGCTCTTGCTGTCAGCCCAGGACTTTCTTGTGCGATAATACTTATCTACCGTTGGCGTGGTGGTCTCAGCTCCGATCAGTTGCTTGAACCGGTTCCAGTCACCTTTTGCACGGATCGCTGACGGGCAGTTCTTTGCGCATACATCATAATGCTGCACAACTCTGTCAGCCGGGATTCCCAGCTGTTTCATAAGCTGTTTGCACACCTGTACTGTATTCTGGAAAGCTTTCTCATAGTTATAGCCCGCCTGGACGCACATCTCGATTCCTACTGAATTTCTATTGTTGACAGTACCGAACAGCCGACCTCCGTAGTTGACGCCTACGTGCCATGCTCCACGGTTGTATGGAAGCGCCTGATACGCCTCTGTGTCGTCCACATATACATGTGCGGAATATCCCTTAAAGTTGCCATCATGCTGTGCTTTTGCATGCGCTTTCGCATTTGCACCCTTGGCATAGTTATCCGTGTTGTGAATTACGATATATGCCGGTGTCTGTCCTACATAGCTGTTGTTGTTACTGATAAGGCTTGTGTTGATATTCATGGTATTACTCTCCTTTTCTGTTTTTGATACCTTAATAGATAATATGTCATTCAGGATGTTGATGATCTTCTGACCGTAATTTCTGCAGGTTCATTGGTACTTTGCATCGAGATTTTTTAAACATTTTTCATGCTCCTTTACAGTTTTTTTATGTGCTGTCTGCACGAATACAGTTTTACGTGTGTCTCACATGGACAGTTGATAACCCAGTGTCTCCGTGTAGTTTTAAGCCTTCGGACATAAAAATAAGGCGTTTCACCCTACGCCTCAACGGGAGATTCCGGATCACCGCCTTCCGGATCTGTAATCTCTTTTGCTACTCGGAAATCTACCAGGTATCTGCCTCTTTCTTCTGTTACCTCATATTCTTCTCTGACTTTCCGGAGTTCCAGATCATTCTCTTTATCATAGAAATCATGGATAACTCTGATCTTCATGTCCCTCACCTCCCCCTTCGTTGCGTCGGCGCAATTCTTAAAAATGAGTATAAAAAGACCACCGGCCATTTCTGACTGGTGGTCTCAATACCATAATACTCTATTGCCTCCTTTGGATAATCATATTTTTCTGAAGCTATCTGGTGTGCTTTCCAGTGTTCCATATCCGGATTTTCCCTTTTTATCTTCATTTCAAGAAGTTCGTGCTCCATCAGTGTTCTGTCATGCTGCTTAATATCTTTTCCTGTCATAAGTCGCTGCCAGCTCTGAGCAATTGCACAGTCCGGATCAAAATGTCTGTATCTTCCTGTTTATGTGTCCAGTAGGGAATCATCCTCAAACAGATAAGCTTTTATTTTTCTTATGTCTGCTTCTGTTTATGATTTTGAAAATGAATCTGGTACGGGATTATACTCTTTTGATGATGAAATACCGGTATGTGTATATCCTGATTTATCAATCAAAATTTCTGAATTGTTGTAAATAAAAAAGCGCCCCAGCACGCCAATACCGGGACAGTGGAATTGTTATGCGGTTCATCCTCCGGCCAGAATTGACGCACTTGGTAATGTTCTCCGCCCTGCTGCCATCTGTTTTATACAGATGACTGGATTAAGGGGGTTGCGGTCCTTACAGCCTACAAGGCGGGAACATATCAGCCTACTTTTGCAGAAGTGTTCGAAGATTTTTACAAATGGAAATTCGAAAACACAAGACATAAGAGGCTTTCTTGGCAAGCAAGGAGCAATTATCGGGTGACCTTTACTTTGTCGACAAATCAGGACGAGGATATCCAAGATGGGTATATGCCAGCACGGAAGCCATTCTTCCACGTGGAGTTCTGTTAAGGAAACCTGTCTGTAAAAGATAGGGTTCATACACATCTTCCAGTGTTCCGGAGTCTTCTCCGATTGATGCGGCAAGTGTTTCAAGCCCCACTGGTCCGCCCTGGAAATTCAGGATCAAGGTCTGGAGAATGCGGCGGTCCGTTTTATCAAGACCATACTGATCTACCTCCAGAAGATCCAATGCAAAACAGGCAACATCGTAGGTGATCACACCGTTATACTTCACCTGGGCAAAATCACGTACTCTCTTCAGAAGACGGTTGGCCAGACGGGGGGTTCCTCTGGAACGCTTGGCGATCTCGGCAGCTCCATTGGGTTCGATTTCCACGCCAAGCACCTGAGCGGAACGGAGAATGATCGTCGTCAGTTCTTTTTTATCATAAAACTCCAGTCTCTGTGTTACGCCAAAACGATCACGAAGCGGTGCGGAAAGAAGACCTGCCCTCGTTGTTGCACCTACCAATGTAAACTTCGGCAGGTCCAGACGAATGGAACGGGCGGATGCTCCCTTGCCGATCATGATATCGATAGCAAAATCTTCCATGGCCGGGTAAAGAACCTCTTCTACCTGTCGGTTCAGTCTGTGTATCTCATCTACAAACAGCACATCTCCTTCCTGAAGGTTGTTCAGAATCGCAGCCATTTCGCCTGGCTTTTCAATCGCAGGACCTGATGTTACCTTCATATGTGTTCCCATCTCATTGGCAATGATCGCGGAAAGTGTAGTCTTTCCCAGCCCCGGAGGTCCATAAAACAGCACATGATCCAGTGAATCATGGCGCTGCTTTGCTGCTTCGATATAAATCTTCAGGGTATCTTTTGTTTTCTGTTGACCAATATATTCATCCAGACTCTGAGGCCTTAAATTTCCCTCCAGGGAAAAATCCTCTTCTGTAACATCTGTTGTAATGATCCTGTTATCCATTTGCTATACTCCGTTCTATTTCATTTCAGTGCGAGCATGTTTGCTCTTACTCACGGCGTTAAAAATTTTTCAGTGCAGCCCGAAGAATTGCTTCTACATCATCTGCCGGCACATCTTCCGGTACCTTTCGTACTGCACGAAGGGCATCTGCAGAACTGTATCCTAATGCGACAAGCGCCTCCACCGCTTCCTGACGACTATCCCTCAGATCAGATGCTCCCTCAGCTGCTTCTTCCTGCTGATGCGCCAGTTTCATCTCAAAAGCATCTTCCAGCTTCAGCTTGTCTTTCAGCTCCAGGATCATTTTCTGGGCTGTCTTTTTCCCGATTCCAGGGGCCTTGGAGATTGTTTTTACATCATCGGAAAGCACTGCAAAACGAAGCTCGTCTGCACTGATCCCGGAAAGGATACCCAGAGCGCCTTTAGGTCCGACTCCGTTGACACCGATCAGAAGCTTGAACATGCCAAGATCATCCTTCGAAAAAAAACCATATAGCTGCAGAATATCCTCCCGCACATAGAGAAAGGTATGGATCTTCTTTTCATCGCCTATCCGTGCTTTCCCAAGATCCTGTCCTGTCATATAAATCTCATAACCAATTCCACCATTTTCCACAACCAGACAATTTTCACCGATATCTGCTACAGTACCTTTTACAAAAGAAATCAAATCCCAAGGCTCCTTCCCTGAAACAGCTGAACATCTGTTTCCCATATGAACGCAATAGTAACATAATTTTCAAAAAAAATCAACCCGGAATACAATCTCCGGGTTGAACCTGTATACAAGCCTGTGATTCCTCTCGCTGTTTTCTATCACTGATTAAGGAAATCCTGATCCTCAAAATAATTGATCCGCATAGAAGAACGGACATCATGAAGCGTTGCGGCAGCTTTTTCTCTGGCAACCTCTGTACCGGCTTTCAGGATATCGAACACATCTTCGGTTCGCTGCTCCCACATTTTCCTTCTTTCACGGATCGGTCCAAGCTCTGCCTGCATAACATTATTCAGGAACTTCTTGACTTTCACATCACCAAGACCACCTCTCTGATAGTGAGCCTTAAGTTCATCCAGATTCTGATACTCTGGCAGAAATTCAGCAAAATGTTCCGGGCGGCTGAAGGCATCCAGATAGATAAATACCGGATTTCCCTCTACACGACCAGGATCCTGAACACGAAGATGGTTCGGATCTGTAAACATGGACATGATCTTTTTCTTCACTACATCTTCTTCATCAGACAGGTAGATGCAGTTTCCGAGAGACTTACTCATCTTAGCCTTTCCGTCAATTCCCGGAAGACGTAAGCATGCTTTATTGGAAGAAAGAACAATTTCCGGATCTGTCAGTGTATCACCATAAACGGTATTGAATTTATGGACGATCTCCTTGCACTGCTCAAGCATCGGAAGCTGATCTTCACCTACCGGTACATGTGTTGCGCGGAAAGCAGTAATATCAGCAGCCTGACTGATCGGATAGCAGAAAAAGCCTACCGGGATGCTAGCTTCAAAATTACGCATCTTAATCTCGGATTTAACGGTAGGATTACGCTGTACTCGTGCTACCGTAACCAGATTCATATAATAAAAGGTAAGTTCTGTCAACTCCGGAACCATGGACTGGATAAAAATATTGGATTTCTCCGGATCAAGCCCGCATGCCAGATAGTCCAGAGCAACCTGAAGAATGTTATGACGTACTTTCTCCGGATGCTCTGCATTATCTGTAAGTGCCTGGGCATCTGCGATCATAATATAAATCTCATCATATAAGCCGGAATTCTGCAGCTTCACACGCTCTGCCAGAGATCCAACATAATGACCTACATGAAGGCGCCCCGTCGGGCGGTCGCCAGTTAAAATAATCTTACTCATGAATTTCGTTCTCCTTGAAGTATACTGAATATTTATATCTTATTATAGCCCCTTGAAATTCACCGGTCAAATATTTTTAACCGGAAACTGCAATTTTTCATTGAAATATAACCAAAAGTTTGTATGTATTTATTTTATTTATGCATTATCGGGCACAACATGCTTTATTCCAAAAAAGAACTGCCATATCACTCGGAAAACTTCCGTGACAGGCAGTCCTTTTTGTTTTACAGAATCACATGTCTTGGGCAAACTTCCTTACATTTACCGCAGCCTGTACACCTATCATAATCAATGTGTGCACAGAAATCGGTAACTGTGATCGCCTCGGACGGACAATTCTTTTCACATTTTTTACAGCCAATACAGCCAAGCTCGCAGGCAGCTGTAACTGCCTTACCTTTTGCGTGGGAGCTGCAGGCTACACGCGTCTGTTTATCATATGGTACCAGTTCGATCAGGTGACGCGGACATTTGGCAACACATTTGCCACAGGCTTTACATGCTTCCTGATCTACGACTGCGATACCATTCACTATATGGATCGCATCAAACGGACATGCCTTCACACAGCTTCCGAAACCCATACATCCGAATGTACAGTCTTTTGCACCGCTACCTGGGATGAAAGCCATCATCTCACAGTCTTCCACACCTGTGTATTCATATTTCACAGTCGTCTTATCACAGGTTCCCGCACATTTTACAAAAGCAACCTGACGTGCGGTTTCTTTTACTTCCTGTCCCATGATCGCGCCAATCTTGGCTGCAACAGGAGCACCGCCAACCGGACACTGATCTACAGGAGCTTCTCCCTTTGCAATTGCGGCAGCGAGTCCGGAACATCCCGGATATCCACAACCACCACAGTTATTTCCTGGAAGAACGCCGAGAATGGCTTCTTCCTTTTCATCTACCTTAACGGTTAATTTCTTGTCTGCAAGTCCGAGGAAGATACCAATGAATAAACCAGTACCGCCGACAATGACTGCAGCCATAATAATTCCTGTTATACTCATGCTCTTCTTCCTCCTATACGATTCCGGAGAATCCAAAGAATGCAATAGCCATCAGTGCTGCCGTAAGCAGAACGATCGGCATACCCTGGAAGGATTCCGGAATATCGTTGTATTCCATTTTTTCACGGATTCCCGCAAGTAATACAATTGCGATCAGGTAACCTACACCTGTGGCAAATCCGTTGACAACACTTTCAAGAATGCTGTATTCATATTTAACGTTGTTCAGTGCTACACCAAGAACTGCACAGTTTGTTGTGATCAGAGGAAGGTATACACCAAGTGCCTTGTAAAGGGATGGTACAAATTTCTTGAGAAACATTTCTACGATCTGTACCAGTGCCGCGATAACCAGGATAAATACGATCGTTTTCAGATACTCAAAATGGGTCGGTACCAGGATGAATTTATAAAGCAGTCCTGCAACAAAAGATGCAATAGTAATAACAAACACAACTGCACCACCCATGCCGGCTGCGGTTTCTGTTTTCTTGGAAACTCCAAGGAAAGAACAGATTCCCAGGAACTGACTCAATACAACGTTACTGCAAAGCGCAGAACCAATTGCGATCAACATCAAGCTTGCCATTTTCTATTCCCCCTTTTTATTCTTTGTCGGAAGGACATCCGCCGCAGGTCGCACAATTGGAGCCACAGCCGGACTGGATCTTGGAAACATCTTTGCCCTTCTTTGCCATGTTGATCTTTACTTTGTTCTGGATCGCTGCAAGTCCGGCAAGAACCAGAAATGCTCCAGGTGCAAGGATAAAGATAGTGATCGGGGTATAGCCGGCAGCACCGGTAGCTGCATCAGCAACCGGAATGATCTGTGCTCCGAAAGCCTTTCCGGAACCAAGGATCTCTCTTACAAGACCAATGGCAACCAGGCCCACTGTAAAGCCAAGACCCATTCCAAGTCCGTCAAAGATAGACGGAAGGACAGGGTTCTTGGAAGCATAACTCTCTGCACGTCCCAGAATGATACAGTTAACAACGATCAGTGGAATGTAAATTCCAAGTGACTCATAAAGAGAAGGAGTAAAGCCTTCCATCAGAAACTGTACGATAGTTACAAAAGATGCTACAACTACGATAAAGGCCGGCATTCTGACGGAGTCTGGAATAACCTTACGCAGCATGGAGATGAGCATGTTTGACATAACCAGAACTACGGTTGTGGAAAGTCCCATACCAATACCATTGATCGCAGAAGTCGTTACCGCAAGGGTAGGACACATACCAAGCATCAGGACGAAAATCGGATTTTCGGTTATAATGCCGTTTTTTAATCTTTCACCACAATTATTCATATTCAACTACCCTCCTAAAATGCGTTTTTGCAATAGCCGATAGCTGTATTGACTGCACCGGTAAAAGCTCTGGATGTGATGGTCGCACCACTGATAGCATCAATAGGCTCACCTTCGCCGCCGTCCTTGGATACATAGAATTTATCGGTATTCTTTCCAACATACTGTTCCTGGAACTTCGCTTCTGTAGCACGCATTCCAAGGCCGGCAGTCTCACTGATGGAAAGAATGGAAACGCCGCTGACGGTACCGTCTTTTGTTACACCAACTGTGATCTGGATATCACCGCCGTAACCCTCTTTATCGGTTACAGTTACCACATAGCCTTCATCTGCTGCTTCACAGACTTCATCTACGGTTGCTTTGATTCCAAGATCTGCAACTGTTTTATCTGCTGCTTCCTTGTCTACATCTACAGCTTTAAAATCTTCCAGGCTTACATCACTGAATACAGTCTGCCATGCTTCTTTTTTTGCCTGTTCCTCGGTTCTTGCAATGGGTTCTTTGGTAACTTCGTAAACCAGTCCAAGGCCAAGGCCGGCAACTACTGTAATGATCGTAAGGATCAATGTATTTCTGATAATCTTACCCATTATTTCTTGCCTCCTTTTCCAAAAGCAACCGGTTTTGTTACTTTTTCAATAAGCGGAACCAGAAGATTGCAGAAAATGATCGCATAGGAAACGCCCTCTGCGGAACCACCAAAGAGACGGAATACCGCTGTCACGATACCGAGGCAGCAGCCATATACCAGCTGACCTTTCGGAGTGATCGGAGTCGTCACATAATCGGTTGCCATAAACCAGGCTCCAAGCATCAGACCTCCTCCAAAGATATGGCTGAAAAGATAGTTTACATCAAAGCCTTTGCCTGTTCCCAGCATATAGAAAATGACAAATATTGCAAAACTTCCAATATATGTAAGAGGTACCTTCAGATCGATGATCTTAAATGCAAGAAGGATCACTGCACCGATGAGGATCGCCAGGGCAGAAGTCTCACCGATGGTACCCTGGATATTACCAAGGAAGAGATTCTTTACAGGAATAGAAGTCCCCTCAATGAATCCCTGGCTTTTAAGCGCTGCCAGAGGTGTTGCCTGTGTAACCGCATCTACAACAGCATGGGAGCTTTTGGAAACTGCAAAGTTAGTCATTTTTCCGGCAAAAGAGATCATAAGGAAACATCTTCCTGCAAGAGCCGGGTTCATAAAGTTCTGTCCAAGTCCACCGAACAGCTGTTTTACAACAATGATCGCAAAAGCACTGCCAAGGATCGGCATCCAGATCGGGATCTGGGGCGGCATGTTCAGTGCAAGCAGAAGTCCTGTTACAACTGCACTGAAATCAGTAGTTGTATTCTTTTTATGCATCAGTCGGTCATACAGCCATTCAAAAAACACACTGGATGCAACCGTCGCCAGCACTACAAGGAGTGCATGCACTCCAAAGTTCCAGATACCGAAAAGTGTTGTCGGCAGAAGTGCGATCACTACCAGCTGCATAATACGGCTGGTGGTCATTTTATCCCTGATATGGGGATTAGATGATACGTTATACATTTGTTCCATTGTTATTCCTCCCCCTATTTCTTTTTCTTGCGCTCTGCAAGAACCATTTTTCTCATAGATTTAATACTCTGAGTCAGAGGTCGTTTGGCCGGACAGATGTAACTGCAGCAGCCGCACTCGCAGCATTCCATACCATCCATTTTTTCGAAGCCTGCCATATCACCGTGTTCTGCAAGAGTTGCAAGGCGGGCCGGAACCACATGGCCCGGACAGACGCTTACACAACGTCCGCAATTGATACATGCAGTCTGGATCTGCTTCGCCTCGGAAACTGCGTCACGCTCCAGGAAAAGCAGGGAAGAAGTTGTCTTCGTACATGGAATATGAAGATCATACAGCGCAAATCCCATCATCGGTCCGCCGGAGATTGCTTTTGCGATCTTTTCCTTCAGTCCGCCTGCAGCATCTACCAGTTCAGACAGATCTGTGCCTGTAAGAACGGAAAAGTTCTTCGGTGTACGGATACCGTCTCCGGTAACCGTTACATTACGGCTGATGACCGGCTGTCCAAGGATCACTGCCTTATAAACAGAAGTGACGGTCTCTACGTTATCAACCACGCATCCTACGTCTGCCGGAAGCATGGTGGAATTGATCTCTCTGCCTGTTACCGCATAGATCAGTGTACGCTCACCACCCTGAGGGTATTTGGTCTTAAGCTCTTTTACTTCCATACGCTCTTTGCCTTTGATGGCTTCTTTCATCCTGGCAATACAATCCGGTTTGTTGTCCTCGATACAGATACATCCCACTGCCTTCGGGAAAGCTTTCAGGATTACTTCCAGACCACCAACAATACTTTCCGGTTCTTCCATCATCCTTCGGTAGTCACTGGTGATATAAGGCTCACATTCCGCACCGTTGACCAGGATATGATCGATCTTGTCAGGTTCCTTTGGTGAAAGCTTTACATGTGTCGGGAAACCTGCACCACCCTGACCAACAACTCCGCCTTCCTGAATCCTTTTCAGGATATCCTCCTTGGAAAGATCCGAAAGCTTTGCAGGTGCATATTCCACAGATTCGTACAGACCGTCATTCTCAATGATGATCGCATCACCCATGGCGCCTACTGCGGTCAGACGTTTCTCGATTCCCTTTACGGTTCCTGATACAGACGAGTGTATCGGTGCGGAAACAAATCCTCCTGCTTCTGCGATTTTCTGTCCTGCAAGCACATGATCACCTTTTTTTACGATCGGCTTGGCCGGAGCTCCGATGTGCTGAGAAACAAGAATTGCCAGATCTCCCTTCGGCAGATACTTCTCGACAGGACAGTTTTTTGACAAATCTTTGCCGTCATAAGGATGGATACCACCCCTGAAGGTTAAAAATGCCATAGATCTCATCTCCTCCTTTATTTTTGCAAGTACATGTACATGGTATTTCTGCGTTGCGCATATACTCTTTTTTTAAGTTGATTCTGTGTTTCTGATTTTCCTTTTCTTATTTCATCCAAGACAAACAAGATCTATTTCGCTCCCATAAATCATTTCGCGAAACATTACCAGCGAACAGTAACAAAGTAGCTTCTGCTTTGAGCAGGATATGTATGAAAGGTTGAATCCAGACACGATCCTGTGATATACTTCGGTAGAAGATATTCACCAGCTCATAAAAAAGCTGTAAATGAATAACCAATTTATGAAGCGATAATAGTCATTTTTTCACTGTCAATCCCCACATAAATCCAGTACCATTTCCTGTTTTTTATCATCAACTCTACTAATAACTATAACTCATTTCACTTTAAATTGCACTATTGAAAAGCAATTTTTTTGTGTATAATCAGATACAATCCATAAAGGAGAAAATTAACATGATCGTTAAAAAAATGCCGATTTTACAAGGGTTTCCAGACTTTGAGACTGTTAAAAAATTGACTAAAAATCATGGATTTTCAGAACGTTTTGTACCGCTTTTCTATGATATTGAAACTACAGGACTATCACGAAATTCCACTTTTCTGTATCTGATCGGTGCTGTAGCCTACGAAGGAAACAACTGGCAGATGTACCAGTGGATGATTGAAAACGAAGAGGAAGAACCTGAACTTCTGAAAACATTTTCTGAATTCCTTCAGAATTTTTCATGTACGATCCAATATAACGGTGACAGCTTTGACCAGCCTTATCTGGATGCACGATATCAGGTCCACGGACTCTCTTCCCCTTTTGCAAAGCTGCCTTCTTTGGACCTTTACCGGGAACTAAAGCCGCTCAAGGGACTTCTGAAGCTTTCACGGATGAATCAGCCTTCTATGGAATCATTTCTCGGTATCACTGAACGGAACTACTGTGATGGGGGTGCCTGCATCCGCCTCTACAAACAATTCGCTTCCGGAAAGAAACCGGAAGCGGCAGAGATCGTTATGGGGCATAACCGGGAAGATCTTCTGGGACTTGGAAAAATTTTCTCAATGCTGTCCTATCTTGCTCTTTTCAATGAAGATTACGAAGCACTAAATTGTGAAATTCAAGACGATCAATTGGCCTTTACCATTAAAACTAATTACGATCTGCCTGTTGAATTTTCAAATCATAGTGAAGAATTCTACATAATCGGACAGAATAACCGTGTCCGTCTTCTTGTAAAGTCTCAAAATGGACGTTTAAAGCAATACTACTCCAATTATAAGGATTACGATTACATCCCTTCCGAAGACACTGCAATACCCAAAACCTTAAGTGCCTGCATGGATAAAAAGCTCCGAAGACCTGCCAAAAGGGAAACCTGTTACACCTGGTTCCCTGTAACAGAAGCTTTTCTGCATGATCCTTTAAAACAGAAAACCTATCTGAAACACTGCCTGCCATATTATCTTTCTGTTCTTAAATAATATCTCTGTTACGCAATTCCAATCAAAAAAAGGCCGTCACAATAAATGTGACGGCCTCTGAAATTCAAAATATTCATCTGCTGTACAGCTTCTGAGAAATTACTCCTCTGTCTGCTCTGCAGAATTATCCTCGAGTGCTTTCATGCTGAGGCTGATCTTTCTGTCTTCGCCATTGAAATCAACAACCTTAGCCTCGATCTCCTGACCGATGGAAAGTACATCAGATGGTTTCGCAACGTGCTCTCTGGAGATCTGAGATACATGAAGAAGAGCATCTACTCCAGGTGCAAGCTCAACAAATGCACCGAAATCTGTCATACGTGCAACTTTGCCCTTTACTACGTTTCCTACTGCGAAGTCCTCAGCAGCTGTAAGCCATGGGTTCTCCTCCGGGAATTTAAGGGAAAGTGCGATCTTGTCTCCGTTGATATCTTTGATAAGAACTGTAACTTTATCACCTACGTTGAATACCTTCTTCGGGTTCTCTACTCTGCCCCAGGACATCTCAGAGATGTGAAGAAGTCCGTCTGCTCCGCCGAGGTCGATGAATGCACCGAAATCTGTAACATTCTTAACAACACCCTCAACTTTATCGCCCACGTTGATCTTAGCAAGAAGCTCTTTCTGTTTCTCAGCTTTCTCAGCAAGAAGAAGCTGTTTGCGGTTACCGATGATACGGCGTCTTCTTGGGTTGAACTCTGTGATAACAAACTCGATCTCCTGATCTGCATATTTGGAAAGATCTTTCTCATATGTGTCAGATACAAGGCTTGCAGGAATGAATACTCTTGCTTCCTCAACATTGACACAAAGACCACCGTCAAGTACCTGTGTTACAGGAGCCTTCAGAACCTCCTGGTTCTCGAATGCCTCCTCAAGACGTTTGTTGCCTTTCTCTGCTGCAAGACGTTTGTAGGTAAGTGTAACCTGTCCCTCTCCGTCGTTTACTTTGAGAACCTTTGCTTCCATGGTATCGCCAGGTTTAACAACGTCTGTAAGCACAACGCTTGAATCGTTTGTGTACTCGTTCTTTGTGATGATACCGTCTGCTTTATAGCCGATATTCAGGATGATCTCATCATCTTTAACATCGATGACGGTACCCTGTACGATCTCTCCATTTCTGATTGTTTTTACGGAATCTTCCAGCATCTGTTCAAAACTTAACTCTGACATGTTCTTGAACCTCCTCAATAATTTTCTTTGGGGTGGAAGCCCCTGCTGTAATACCTACACAACTACTGCATTGGAACATTTCAGAATCCAAGTCTACAGGTGTTTGTATATAGTAAGTATTTCCACATTCCTTTTTACATATTTCAAACAGCTTTTGAGTATTGGAGCTATGTCGGCCACCTACGACCAGCATAGTGTCTACCTCTCCGGCTATCGCTTTAGCTTCTTTCTGCCGTTCTTCGGTAGCATTACAAATAGTGTTTAAAATATTTAAAATATTTAAAACATTATTATCATAACTCTTTTTGCGGAGAATTTCAACTAATTCTTGAAATTTGTTGTAATTAAATGTCGTCTGGGACACGACACATACTTCTTTTTCCGGAGAAATATTGAATTTTTCAGCATCCTCAGCATTTTTGATCACTGTATATGGTCCCTGACACCATCCGCAGATCCCCTGTACTTCCGGATGGCCCGGATCACCGATGATCACAATATGGGCACCTCTGGAGCTTTCTCTCTCAACGATCTTGTGGATCTTCAGCACAAAAGGACAGGTAACATCTACATATCCGAGACCATATTTTTTGATCGTGTTATAAACCCTGCGGCCTACTCCATGGGAACGGATCACAACAGTGCCGCCCTTCAGGCTGCCAAGATCCTTCTCACAGATCACAGCCACACCTTTTTTTTCGAGATCTGAGACAACCTCCTCATTATGGATGATCGGGCCCAGTGTATAAATCGGTGCTGCATCGGAACCGATCAGCTCATAAACACGGTCAACTGCTCTTTGTACGCCGAAACAGAAGCCGGCAGTTTCTGCAACTTTTACATTCATCCATTCACCCTTTTTCTGTATACGGAAAGGATACTCTCAACCACTTCGTCAATTCCCATCTCAGATGAATCAACAAGAACAGCATCCTCTGCTTTTTTAAGCGGAGAAACCGCGCGGTTCATATCTCTCTCATCTCTGTCAACGATATCTTTCAGGATCTCATCCATATCGCAGGCTTCCCCCTTCTCTGTAAGCTCCAGGTATCGTCTGCTGGCACGGGTCTTTGCACTTGCAGTCAGAAAGATCTTTACTTCCGCATTGGGAAGAATGGTGGTTCCGATATCTCTTCCATCCATAACTACATTATTCTCGGCTGCAAGATTGCGCTGCAGCTTCAGAAGATGTGCACGCACCTCCGGATTTGCAGAGCTTACAGATGCCATATTTCCTACCTCTTCCTTACGGAGGAACGCAGTTACATTCTTTCCGTTAAGGATCACCTGCTGCTCACCGTTCTCATAACGGATAGAGATATCCGCATCGTGACAGGCTTCAGAGATTTTTTCGTCACCGCTGATCCCTTTTTCCAGAAGATAAAGTGCCATGGCACGATACATTGCCCCTGTATCTACATAAATAAAGGACAGCTCCTTTGCCACTTTTTTTGCAATTGTGCTTTTTCCTGCACCTGCCGGTCCGTCAATTGCAATATTAATACCCATAATCGTTGCTCCTTCCTCTTTTCTGTTATTCTATCGCCTGAGCTGCCGCATACGCTGTAGACCATGCGATCTGAAGATTATAGCCACCGGTCACTGCATCCAGATCCAGTACTTCACCTGTAAAATACAGATTTTTTATTTTTTTGGATTCCATTGTGGATGGCTGTATCTCTTTTACTGACACACCGCCTCTTGTGATGATCGCTTCCTTAAACTCTCCCATTCCCGTGATCGTAAACGGAAAAGCCTTGATCAGACGGCCAAAAGCCTGACGCTCTTCCCTGGAGATCTCATGTACCGGTTTTTCCCCGGGGATACCGCCAATTTCGATCATGATCGGAGTCAGAGAAGACGGAAAAAGAACACCGATCACATTTTTAAACTGCTTGTTATGATTTGCATCAAATTCACGCAGGATCCGGGCGTCAAGCTGTTCTGCATCAAGCGCCGGCTTCAGATCCAGGAAAGCCTCCAAAGGCTCCTTTTCCAGCTTTTTGCCAATCTGGGCACTGGCGGAAAGGATCAGCGGTCCTGTCACTCCGAAATGAGTAAACATCATCTCGCCGAAATCTTTATAGAGAACTTTTTTGCCGGATTTTACTGTAAGCTCCACATTCCGAAGGGAAAGGCCCTGAAGTTTGGAGACATAATCTTCTTTTGCCACCAGTGGTACCAGTGATGGTGACTGGGAAACAACTTTATGTCCCGTCTCAGCAGCAAAACGATATCCGTCTCCTGTGGAACCTGTGGACGGGTAGGAAAGCCCTCCTGTGGCAACTACCACAGTATCTGCTTCAAAAAAGGTACCGTCCGAAAGTAATACACCGGTAACTTTTTCATCCTGTGTACAAACTTCCTTTACCTCTGTATGAAGATGGATCTGCGCTCCGGCTTTTTTCAGTTCCCGCTCAAGCGCACGGATAATATCTGATGAATGATCCGATACCGGAAAAACCCGGTTTCCACGCTCTGTTTTCAGTGGCACTCCTGCCTCCTCAAAAAATTCCATCACATCTCTGCTTCCATAGGTGTAGAAAGCACTGTAAAGAAATTTGCGGTTTGACATCACTGCCGAAAAAAGTTCTTCGGTATCGGAATCATTGGTGACGTTGCATCGTCCCTTTCCGGTGATGAAAAGCTTTTTTCCGAGTTTCTCATTTTTTTCCAGTATGTGAACCTGGTGTCCTCTGCGCGCAGCATATACACCGCAGAGCATTCCGGCGGCACCGCCGCCTATGATCGCAACTTTGGACATTACCTGTTATCCTGCCTTTTTTATCTTTTTTATGCACAAAGGAGCCTGCATACAGCAAGCTCCTTTTCCTGTTTTGAAATGCATCTGCATTTCTATGTGTGCTTTATACCGGGTATGCGCCGTTCTTGGTATCTGCTACAGTCTCATCAACTTTTGTCTTCTGAGCCTGGCGATATTTAAAGAAGTCCATGGCAACCTGCGGGAACAGTGCATATGTGAGAACATCCTCATCCTGCTCCTTGTACTGTGCCATCTCGCTCTCAAGCTTATCAAGCTCATCCTCCAGAAGATCTGCCGGACGGCATGTGATCGGTTCAATATCTCCGATACATTTTTTCTGTACTTCCGGATTGAACGGTCTGGCTGTTGCGCCATACTTACCACTTAACACGTCTTTTGTCTCTTTTGTGACAACCTTGTAACGCTCGCCCATGATCACGTTAAATACAGCCTGTGTACCAACGATCTGAGAGGACGGTGTAACAAGCGGTGGCTCACCAAGGTCTTTACGTACACGCGGAACTTCCTCAAGTACTTCGTAGAATTTATCCTCGGCATGCTGCTCTTTCAGCTGTGATGTCAGGTTGGAAAGCATTCCGCCTGGTACCTGATACAGAAGAGTCTTGATGTTTACACCAAGGTTCTTCGGATTGAGAAGACCTGTATCAAGAGCCTCATCACGCATCGGACGGAAGTAGTCAGCGATCTCAGCGAGAAGCTGCTGATCAAATCCTGTATCATATGGTGTTCCCTTGAAGGTCTCAACCATAACCTCTGTTGCCGGCTGGGATGTTCCAAGAGCAAACGGAGACATTGCTGTGTCGATGATATCAACACCTGCCTCTACTGCCTTCATATATGTCATGGAAGCAACACCGGATGTATAGTGAGAATGAAGATCAATCGGGATCTTAACAGTCTCTTTGAGAGCCTGAACAAGCTCTGTAGCTTTGTACGGAACAAGAAGTCCTGCCATATCTTTGATACAGATGGAATCTGCACCCATATCCTCGATACGTTTTGCAAGATCTGTCCAGTAATCAAGTGTGTAAGCATCACCAAGTGTGTAAGCCATTGCAACCTGTGCATGTGCTTTCTCCTTGTTTGCTGCTTTTACAGCTGTCTGAAGGTTACGAAGGTCATTCATACAGTCAAAGATACGGATGATATCGATACCGTTAGCTGCGGATTTCTGTACAAAATACTCTACTACATCATCTGCATATGGACGATATCCAAGGATGTTCTGTCCACGGAACAGCATCTGAAGCTTTGTGTTTTTGAAACCGTCACGAAGTTTACGAAGTCTTTCCCACGGATCCTCTTTCAGGAAACGTAAGGAAGCATCGAAAGTAGCACCGCCCCAGCACTCTACTGCATAGTAGCCGACTTTGTCAAGCTTCTCAATGATCGGAAGCATCTGCTCTGTGCTCATACGTGTAGCGATCAGGGACTGATGAGCGTCACGCAGGATCGTTTCCACAACTTTCACAGGTTTTTTCTCTATTTCTGCCATAATTATTCTCCTTACAAATTTTTATAAGACAATGGGTTAGACACCAAAGATCGCCATGAATGTACCGGCAGCAACCGCTGTACCGATAACACCAGCAACGTTCGGTCCCATCGCATGCATCAGCAGGAAGTTTGTAGGATCTGCCTCAGCACCAACCTTCTGGGATACACGGGCTGCCATAGGAACGGCAGAAACACCGGCTGATCCGATCAGAGGATTGATCTTTCCGTGAGTAACCTTGCAGAGAAGCTTACCAAGCATAACACCACCAAAAGTACCGCAGGCAAAGGCAACAAGACCAAGAACTACGATCTTCAGTGTATCTACGTTCAGGAACGCCTCAGCACTTGTGGAAGCACCTACAGATGTTCCGAGAAGGATTACTACGATGTACATAAGAGCGTTGGAAGCTGTTTCAGAAAGCTGTTTAACAACTCCGGACTCACGGAACAGGTTTCCGAGCATCAGCATACCAACAAGGGGAGCTGTTGTCGGAAGGATCAGGCAAACAACGATTGTGATAACGATCGGGAAAAGGATCTTCTCAAGTTTTGTAACAGGACGGAGCTGCGCCATTTTGATCTTACGCTCTTTCTCTGTTGTGAATGCCTTCATGATCGGAGGCTGGATGATCGGTACCAGGGACATATAGGAATATGCTGCCACTGCGATCGGTCCCATAAGAGAAGACTGTCCAAGCTTACCTGCAAGGAAAATGGAAGTCGGGCCGTCAGCACCACCAATGATAGAGATCGCTGCTGCTGCTTTACCATTAAATCCAAGGAAAATTGCAAGGAAGTATGCAAGGTAAATACCAAGCTGTGCAGCTGCTCCCATCAGGAAGCTGATCGGGTTTGCGATCAGCGGACCGAAGTCTGTCATCGCACCGACACCCAGGAAGATCAGTGAAGGAAGAATACTCCACTCATCCATTAAGTAAAAATAATGAAGAAGTCCGCCAACGCCATTGGATGAATCCTCAATGCTCAGCATAATGTCCGGATAAATATTTACCAGAAGCATACCAAAAGCGATCGGAACCAACAGCAGCGGCTCAAAACCATGTTTAATGGCAAGATATAAGAACACACATGCCACTGCGATCATCAGGTAGTTTCCCCAGGTAAGGTTGAAAAATGCTGTCTGATGGATCAGGTTTGACAGGGTATTTGTTACATAAGACATTTGTCTACCTCCTGTTTAGTTCATTGTTGCAAGAGTATCTCCATTTTCAACGGCAGCACCCTCTGCAACATCGATGCTGGCGATTGTTCCGTCCTGAGGAGCAACAACCGGGATCTCCATCTTCATGGACTCAACGATCACTACGCTGTCACCAGCTTTTACGCTCTGTCCAACAGATGCAACGATTTTTACAACTTTTCCAGGAACGGCTGCGGAAACTTTAACAGAACCTGCGCCTGCTGCCGGAGCTGCTGCCTTAGGAGCTGCTGCCGGAGCTGCCTTAGGAGCCGGAGCTGCTGCTTTTGGTGCTGCTGCAACTGGAGCTGCTGCGTTTCCGTTCTCTTCTACAGTAACTTCATATGCTGTTCCGTTAACAGTAATTGTATAACTCTTCATTTTAAAATCCTCCTAAATAATGATTATCTTTTTCTGCGGTTGACTTTGCGGATGGAACGTACTACGAATCCGTCTGTGCTTGTTTTGCCTTCAGAAGCAGCGATCGCTGCAGCGATCACGGCAATAAGCTCACCATCATCTGTCACATCCTCAACAGCAGGCTCAGCAACTGGTGCTGCAACCGGAGCCGGTGCTGCGGCTGCCGGAGCCGGTTTGCTCTCTTTTTTCTTTCCTTCCACAAGTCCGGGAATATATTTGAAAAGAGAGATCACGAAGATCAGGAATACCAGGATCACAAATACTGTTCCGAGACCCATCACTGTATTCATCGCTGCCTTCTCCATGTTCTGTGCCAGTGTATAATTCACATCAACTGTAAGAGAAGTCGGGGTTCCTGATTTATCAAATACATAAGTGAAATTCGCTTTGTTTTTCTCGAAGGATACCGGAACAACAACGGTATACTGATCATCGGAATACTCCACTGTGATATCTTTCTCCTCGATATCACCTTTTTTCTCACCAAGCTCTTCTCTGGAGCCATCCCATGCACTTGCAGCACTCTGTGTGAAAGCATCCTCTGATTCCAGATATCCCTGGATATCATCCTCGGACATTGCGATGATCGCATCCGTCAGGCCCTTGGTTGTTGTGACAAGCTGACTCTTTACAGAATCATCAATCTCATCAGCAGCCCATGCAGTAGCTGTGCATCCAATCAGAAGTGCAGCTACGCAAAGAAGTGCCATGCAGACAGAAGAGATCTTTTTATAAAACTGTCTCATACGCTCACCTCACTTAGACTGTTCCATGCTTTTTGGATGGACGGTCTTCCCTTTTTGTGAACAGCATCTCAAAAGCACCGATTACATATTTTCTTGTATCTTCTGCTTTGATCACAGTATCCACATATCCTCTTGCTGCTGCAGATGCGATACCGTTCTGGAGTTCTTTGTACTCAGCTGCCTTCTCATTCAGTGTAGAAGCGTCAGCTCCCTCATACATGATCTTTGCTGCAAGGGAAGCATCCATCATACCGATTTCAGCTGTATCCCATGCATAAACCATATCTGCTCCGACAGATTTGCTGTTCATGGCAACGTATGCAGTTCCGTATGCTTTACCAATTACAACATTTACCTTCGGTACAGTCGCAGATGCAAAAGCATGTACCATCTCACCAACGGATTTAGCCATCATCTTCTCATTGCAGAGTGTAGCTTTAAATCCTGTTACATTAGTAAGAGTAAGTACCGGAATCTCAAAAGCATCACAGAATTTTACGAAGTCTGCTGCTTTTCTTGCACCTCTTGCAGAAAGAGTTCCGTCGGAAATCTCTGTCTTATTGCCATCAGCATCGTAAGATTCGCTTCTGTTTGCAACAGCGCCAACGGTAGCTCCGTTCAGACGAAGGAAGCCTGTTACGACATCCTGGCCGTAAGCTGCCTTTGTCTCGAAGAACTCACCGTCATCAGCGATTCTTGAAAGCGCAATAACTGTGTCGCCTGTGCAGCCTGCGATATCATCACATACTCTGTTCAGGTCATCTGTGCATTCCTTGAAGCTGTCATTGTCTTCATTGTTCTCCGGAAGCATGCTGACCAGTGTACGGATCTGTCCAAGGATCTCCTCTTCTGTTCCGATGCCGTCAACAAGTCCTGTCTCCTCACTCTGGAACTGTGCGGAAGCTGAATCGCATTTTTCCACTCTGTTTCCTTCCAGTGCATTTGGAGTATTTACAAACAGTCTGCCCTTCTTCTCCTCTACAAATGTAAAGTCTGTAAGAGCCGGTACAACTGCCATTCCACCGCCGCATGTTCCGAAAACAGCAGTGATCTGTGGAATAACACCGGATGCCAGTGTCTGTTTCAGATAGATCTCACCAAATGCCTCAAGTGCATCGGTAGCCTCCTGAAGACGAAGTCCCGCACAGTCTACAAGACCGATAACAGGTGCTCCAACTTTCAGAGCGAGATCATAAATTTTGGCGATCTTTTTGGCATGCATCTCACCAACTGTTCCGTTCAGTACAGATGCATCCTGGCTGTATACATACACCAGACTGCCGTCAATCACACCATATCCGGTGATCACACCGTCTGAAGGTGCTTTTTTTTCAGTCATGTTGAAATCTGTAGCTCTGGCTGTAACAGCCTGTCCGATCTCAACAAAACTGTTGGCGTCAAGCAGGGAATTAATCCTTGCAGCCGCTACGCTTTGTGTCGCATTACTCATTATACTATGCCCTCCATTTTTTTATTAATATAACCAAAAATTCAGCCGAGTATAATTGTACCTTTTTTTTGCAGAAAATTCAATACTTTTCGTCACGAACGTTAAAAAATTAACCCCTGACTTATGCCAGGGGTCGCTAAATTAATGGAAATAATCCTTAAATACTTTATCCACATACCATTTATAGGTAATTCTGTCGATTTTGTCATCGGCGGTTACAAGGCAGGAAAGGAGTTCTTTTCCGTTGAGCTTTGCATGGAGTGTACCGATCTTCTGGTTTTTCTGTATTGGTGCCGGGAGCTTATCCGGAAGCTCCGTTTCCCATGTGATCGTTTCTGTTTTTTTCAAAAGATATCTTTTCTCACGATCTTTTTCAGAAAGTACTGCGTGTATTTTCAGCATGACCTGTTTGGGAGGATATCCGGAACGATCGGACTTTTGCGGATATGGATCTTCTTTTCCCGGTGCTGCTTCTGTTACCGGGATATCCGGCAGCTGCGGAAGCTCCGGCAGCATCACATACTGATAATTTTCCCTGCCATAGGAAAGAAGCTTCTTAGTATCGCTCCATTTATAATTTTTATTTCCGGGCCATCCGCATCCCAGAAGAGCCACGATAAATAATCGCTCGTCCTGTCGGACTGCGCAGACATAACAATATCCGGCATTTCCTGTAAATCCTGTTTTTCCGGAGATCACTCCTGTTTCCATATCCAGGAAAGCATTGGTATTATGTACCGAATAATGCTTTTTTCCTGAGATATCCGTGAAAGTATAATCTCTAGTCTGGGTAATATGGACAAATGTTGCATTTTTTATTGCATACGCCATGATCAAGGCAAGATCCCGGGCTGTTGTATGATGGATACCGCCTTCATCTTCTCCATCCAGACCATTGGGTGTAACAAAATGTGTGTCCTTACATCCCAGCTCTTTTGCTTTTTCATTCATCTTCTCTGCAAAACCTTCTACGGAGCCGCCGATATGTTCCGCGATGGCCACTGCGGAATCATTATGGCTTTTCAGCATCAGGGAATAGAGAAGATCCTCCAAATAAAACTGCTGTCCCTCCCGCATGCCAAGACGTGTCTGTGGCTGAGATGCCGCATTCCCGGAAACCTGTACGTAATCATCTCCCTTTGCCAGCTCCAGAGCAAGAATACAGGTCATTACCTTTGTGGTGCTGGCATTCGGCCGTCCTTTGTATGCTTCTTTTCCGTACAGCACACGGCCGGTCTCCCCATCCATGAGAACTGCAGAAAGTGCATATAGATTTTCGTCATCTGCCGCCTTTACCGGAAAGATCTGACAAATAATAAGGACCGCTGTCATCAGCACGACAGCGGCCGTACACCGTTTGCTCATAATGCATCACCCCGTACACGGTTCATATAACTGTTTACAGTAACTGTTATATTTAATTTTATGCGGGGATAGCATCCGGATATCACTTGTATCTGTTGTCTGCCGGGATCGATCATCCGTTAAAGGTCAGGTCCCATCTGTCAGAAAGATGCCCTGGCCTGACTGCCAGTGCAGCAAGCTCTTCCAGCATATCCGGTGCCTTGGCAAGTGCCTCTTCCATCAGACTGTCCAGCTTAAGAAGCTCCTCCTTACAGTCGATCTCCGGCTCCGGGCTCATAAAAAATTCGGTAATAAACGCAGATCTCTTTTTTCCTGCGGGGGAAAGGGCATGTTCCGAAAGGCGTCTCTTCCTTCCTCCATCATCACATACCAAAATACAGGTGAATATCTTCATCATTTTCAATGACAGATAAATGTTCCAGGTACGGATCGCCGGCAATACCTGGTGAATCGTCCATGCACTGAGAAAACTGGCACGGATCCCATGAGACGGATAAAAACGCAATGGATCTTTGCCGGTTTCATACATCAGCATACGATCAAATTCCTTCTCAAAGAGCGTATGTGAGACTTTCCCCTCGGCAGCTACCTGATTGACGTAAGGATGACAGGTAGAATCCAGGATATAATGACATCCGAACCCCAGCAGGTAAGCCATCAGTGCAGGATTTTTTTCCTCCCGGACCTTCGCCATGCCCTTTTCAAAGAATTCTCTTGCTTTCCGTCCATGCATCTGCACTCCGTACTGTGTCACCGGATTTTTGGATATAAAATAATAAAACAGGATATCCGGACCATGCTGTCCGATCCGGTACAGATTTCCGTTGCTTCGGATCAGATGCTGTAATTTTGCGGAAAGTTTCCGGTAAACCCTTTTTCCAAAAAGATCATGTGCGTATGTTGTGGGCATTTTCGTCACTCCTCTTCTGTTTTCTGATCTGTCCGACAGGTCCCGTAAACCGGCATCTGTCCGTGTTATTTGTTATACGTCCAGCTTCAGCTGGATCTCTTCCTCTGCTTCCGCCTTGAAATCCTCCAGCTGGACCGGATCCATTTCCGGAAGGTCCTCCAGCCCCTGGACACCAAAGCAGCGCAGAAATTCTTCGGTGGTTCCCAGGAGGATTGGGCGACCCGGAGCATCCAGACGTCCAAGTTCTCTCACCAGATCATAATCCATCAGTTTATTGATGGCATGATCACATTTTACCCCTCGGATCTTTTCGATCTCTGCTTTTGTAACGGGCTGTTTGTAGGCAATGATCGAAAGGGTTTCAAGCATAACGTCTGTCAGCGTGGGTTTCTTTGGCTGCGCTGCGATCCGGATAAGAGAATCATAGTATTCTTTTTTTGTACAAAGCTGAAAGGAGTTTTCGAGCTCTATGATCTGGATCCCCCGCTCTTCTTCCTGATAACGGATCATCATATTTCGGATGATATTTTCCGTTGTTGTCGGATCCTGACGGATCGCTCTGGCAATACGGGGTAATTCCACTGCTTCTCCCATTGCAAACAGGATGGCTTCGATTTCTCCTTCAATTCGTTTGATTTCCACTTATTGTCCTCATTCCTACTATATTATTCATCTGCGAACTCTGTCAGATTCTTCCATGTGTCCGGATCCGTGATAACTTCCACATGAATATCATCAAAAAGATCTTCCTGTTCTGCATGAACATGTCCCATTTTCATCAATTCCAGAATTGCCAGAAATGTCACGATCAGCTGTATTTTGGAATGCTGGTTTTCCATCAGCCTGCGAAAGCTGAATTTCCGGTGAGCTTTTGCATATTCCTTCATTTCCAGCAATTTATCGGAAAGTGATATTTCCTCTTTTTCGATCCTTCCGAATTTACTTCGGATCGGATCGATCTTATTTTCCTGTCTGCGGATCAAAGCCTGATAGATCGCACTCATCCGCTCCAGTGTCAGACCCCGGAGAAGTTCCTGGGGATCAGACGGTGGAGTATACTGTAGCACTTCTTCCGGAAGATCCTGTTTTCGGTAATAAACCCCTGCCGCATCTCCAAGCCTGTCCCGTAATTCATAGGACATATATTTGTACATTTTATATTCCAGCAGCTTCTGCACAAGCTCTGCTCTGGGGTCCTCCTCTTCTCCTTCCTCATTCACTTCTTTCGGAAGAAGCATTTTACATTTGATATCCAGAAGAGTGGCTGCCATGACAAGAAATTCGCTCATGATTCCCAGATCCTCTTTTTCCATGGAATGCAGATATTCCATATACTGATCTGTGATCTCCACAATGGGAATATCATAGATATCGATCTTGTTTTTGTCGATCAGGTGAAGCAGAAGATCCAGAGGGCCTTCAAATACATTCAGCTTAACAGATAATGCCATAGGGTTTCCTCATTTCATTTTTTCGGAAGGTTTTATATCGATCGCCAGCAGTTCCCTTGGATTATGGATCCGAAGGGGGATGGTATGTTCTCCAAGTCCAGCACTGACGATCATATGCTGATCCCCTTTGTGAAAGTCTCCACAGCAAAACGGCGGAAGAAACAAATATTGAGGAGATGAAAGACCGTAATGTTCACTGAGGCGGACAACGCCTCCGTGATAGTGTCCAGACAGGATCAGATCCGCGCCCCATTCAAAATAGGTTTTTCCGTATTTTGGATTATGTGCCAGCAGGATCTGCATCCCTTTATCTTCAGGTTTACCGATCAGTTCTTCCATCACTTCTTTTTTCAGCTTCGGTGATCTCGGCTTGTGATAATATTCGATGGGAAGCTCCAGGCCCCAGAAACAGAAGCGCTCTCCCTTCAGGACCATAGCTTCATGTCCGTTCCTTAAAATATGCACACCGGCTTTTTTCAGTGCTCTTTCGTATTTTGCATAATATGGCCGGTATTCTTCGGAAAGGAACATTTTATATTCATGATTGCCAAGTGCATAATACACGGGAAAATCTCCGGCAAGCTCTGTCAGCAGCTTACATGCAGTTACCAGAGTATTCGTTTCTGTGCGTACAGCCATGTCGCCGGCAGAAAGTATCACGTCCGGGGCAAGTTTTCGGATCGTCTCTGTCAGCCGGATATTGTCTTTTCCGTAGGATATTCCGTGAAGATCTGCAAGAAGGATCATCCTCACGCCCTGTGGAGCATGGATCTTGTCCGTATGGATCTCATATTGTTTGATTCTGAATTTTTTCATATTATTTTCCAAATCCGCAGTTCGGGAAAGTACAAACCGGACAGTTCAGACATAGTCCGCCTTCTCCCAGCGCGGCAATCTCCTCTGCCTTGATCTCATCATCTGCCATCACTCTGGGCAGGATCAGATCAAATACTGTTCTTTTTGCGTACATGACGCAGCCCGGAAGTCCAAGTACCGGTATGGATCTTCCGTTCCTCTCAAGATATGCCACAAGCAGCATAGCTCCCGGAAGTACAGGTGCTCCATAGGTTACGATCTTTGCTCCGGTATCCCGGATCCCGCCCGGAGTACGATCATCGGGATCCACACTCATTCCGCCGGTACAGATGATCAGATCTGCTCCTGCATCTGCGAAAGAAAGAATTGCCTTTGTGATCTCTTCCTTATCATCTCCCGGCATCACCTGGCCTGTCACTTCTGTCGGAAACCCGGAAAGCTTTTCCCGGAGTACCGGTGTGAAGGTATCCTGGATCAGTCCTTTTTTGATCTCACTTCCGGTTGTGACGATCCCTACTTTTTTCTGCTGGTAAGGGAGAATGTCAAAGATCGGAAGATTTCCTGCTGCCTTCTCTGCTGCATCCATTTTCTCTTTCTCGATCACAAGCGGAATGATCCTGGTTCCTGCAACCTTATCACCTTTTTTTATCGGAAAATCGCCATGTCTGGAAGCAATCATCATTTCTCCCAGAGAATTCACAGCCACAAGTGCATCACGACGTATTTTCAGAATACCATCGATCTTTGATACCACCTCGATCTTACCTTCTTTGATCTCAGTTCCATGTACTTTGGAAGAGTTTCCGGCACAGATTTTGTAAAGGATCTCTGCAGCTTCATTTTCGTGAAGAATCCCCGGGTTTTTCTCCCACACAAAAAGGTGTTCTTTTCCTACAGAGAGCAGCAGTGGTATATCTTCTTCTTTCACTACATGCCCCTTTTTGAAAAGAACGCCTTTTTTCTCATCTTTTATGATCTGCGTGATATCATGGCACAGAATGTGTCCCACTGCATCTTCTGTTCTGATCTCTTTCATCCAAAATCCCTTCCCTGTTCTGTTATTTCTTCAATCCGTTGTATTATACATCCAGTCTGCCCTTTTTGTCAAAATATGTTGCAGGCATCACAAAAGAAATGCCTGACAGGTTCTTTCCAGCCAGTCATGGTATCCGGCCTTTTTTATTGTTTCCCCGTACAGGATATCCAGACTACCGATCTTTTTCCCATCCTGATAGTATTCCTGTGCCCCTGCTTTCTGCCCTTTTTTCACCGGCGCACTTTGTTCTTTGGGGAGGATCAACTTTTTCTTAACATTGTCAGGTTTCGTTCCATCTGTGCTGATATATCGGAATTTCCCTCTATATACAAGCGAAACCTGCTCTTTGACTCCTTTGCGGAGCTTCAGAGGTTTCAGTGGCTCCAGAGCATCATCCAGATACAATGTGCATTTAGAAAAGCCGTAATTTAAAAGAGCTGCTGCATCCCGGAATCTTGTTTTCGGGTCCGGTGCGGCCATCACTGAGGCGATCAGTGTGATCCCGTTTCGTTCTGCCACAGCACTGAGACAGTATTTTGCAATACTGGTGCTGCCCGTTTTAAGTCCCATACACCCCTCATAGCTGCGCAGCAGTTTATTTGTGTTGGTCAGTGTAAATTTCGAGGATCCTTTTCTGGTAACGTGTGTGATATCCTCCATCCAGACAGATGAATATGTAAGAACTTCCGGATATCTGCTGATGAGCTCCCTGCTCATAAGTGCAATGTCATAGGGAGTTGTATAATGCTCCTGTGATTCCGTCAGCCCGCAGCAATCCACAAAATGGGTATTTTTCATTCCAAGATCCTTCGCCCTCTCGTTCATCCTCTCCACAAAGGCTTGTTCTGTTCCCGCAACATGCTCCGCCATAGCTACGCTGGCATCATTTCCGGAAGCGATCACAATACATTTGATCATGGTTTCTGCAGTCTGCTTTTCTCCTTCTTCCAGAAATACCTGAGACCCTCCCATGGATCTGGCATAAGCACTGGTGGTAATGCTATCCTCCAGATGCAGGGTTCCCTCACGGATAGCATCAAAGATCAGGATCAATGTCATGATCTTTGTAATACTGGCCGGGCTTCTTCGGGTGTCAGGATCCCTGGAATAGATCACGGTACCGGTTTCTTTTTCCATAAGGACTGCACCCGGCGCTTCGATCAGCTGCTGTGCTTTTCCACTATCTTCCGTTTCTCCCCTGACACTAATGGGTGTCAGAGCCAGGCATAAGACTAAAATACAGATCAAAAGACTTTCCGGAACACTTCTGTTCATAAGCTCACTCCTGCCGCAAACATCTCTGTTCTATTGTAAAAGCTTTCCTGAAAGATTATTCCTGAAATTCTGAAAAAGCATAGATTCCGGTCCGTATTCCTGTATCTTTCACTCTGCATCGCTTTGCTTTTTCAGTTCTTCGTCATACAGCTTAACACCTGTTTCACAATTTCCAGCAGCATATTTTCTTGCATAATTCGCTGCATCGATCGCCTCAGATGCATTGTTACATTCTCTGGTGATCAGATAGATCCCAGTGCGGACACAGAGCTCCATATCCGGATATTTCTCTTTCATCTGCCGTAAGAACTCCTGATTGGTCTTTAAAACAGATGTTTCCGGATCAACATCCATATCACATGGAGTGAAAAGGATAAAATGATCAGAAATCGCCCTAGTAAAATATACATCCATATCTGTTTTTAGAACGCTTATCACATACTCGGAAAACTGCCGCAGGATCTGATCTCCCACACGATATCCGTATTTTGCATTAATACGTTTAAATTTTTCAAAATCGGTATATATCACTGCATGTCCCGGCCCGTAACCTCCGATCAGCATTTTCTCCACATTTTCGCGAAATCTTGAAAAAGAAGACAATCCGGTAAGCTGGTCCCGTCCGGATTCTGCAGCAATGCTACGATAAGCACTGTTAAATGCTTGGTTCTTGGCATAATGCGCGGAAATGATCTTGGTCACTTCTCCCAGCAGCTTACGATCTTCTCTGGACCAGAGCCTTTTTTCCTGGCAGGTCACGTATGCAATGGCCCCTGTATAGCTTCCCTCACAGTACATGGCAGCACAGACTACGGTTTTTGCTCCGCACTGTAACACATTCTTTCTTCCCTGTTCCGAATATTCAGCCAGATCATTCTCCTGAATCACCACAGTACCATATTCATCATTGTGGCGAAACAATGTGATAAAATCACTTTTTGAGAAATGTATCTCATCTATCAAAAGCCTGTATTCTTCTTCCGAAACCCATTGAAAAACCCTGTTTATTTTCTGCTCTGCCACCTTGGTATGCAGGACTGTGATCCGGTTAAGCCGGAATTTCAGACCGATCACTTTCATCAGAAGTTCAATCGCTGCCTGAAAGCTACTCATTTTTTCAAATATTTCAAATGCAGTAGAAACAATATCATTATGAAGATATCTGGCATCTATCTCAACACCCTCGTATAATTCCTGCTTTTCCTCTGTCTTATCCTCAAAACGTCTCAGATTATCACAGAAAGCATAGCGGTTTTTTCCATTTTTCTTTGCCTGGTAAAGTGCCCAGTCTGCATTTTCAAAGAGCTGCTGATATGTATATCCGGAAACATTTTCCGGAAGAAAGCAGATCCCCACACTGCAGGTTGCCAGATACGTGGTTCCCGAAAATTTAAGTTTCTGCACTTCCCGTATCAGTTTTCCTGCCTTTTTCATGATCGCTGCATGGCTGATATCCTTCAAAAGGATCACAAATTCATCGCCACCCAGACGCATGATCACATCATTAATGTCGAACAAAGCCACAAACAGCTCCGCAAAACGTTTCAGGACTTCATCACCGAACATATGTCCGTAAGTATCATTTACATTTTTAAAATAATCTACATCAAGCACCATCATCCCGCATCCTGCATAGGGATTTCTGGATGCAAGGTATTCATCGATCAGTTCTTTTCCGAAAAAGCGGTTATACACTCCGGTCAGAGGATCTTTCTGGGCACGTTCCTCAAGAAATTCTTCCTGCAGCTTCTCCCTGGTGATATCTCTGGAGCTTCCTATGAAATAATGATATCCGGTATTTTTATCCTGTGCTATAAATCCCCGTACTGTCAGAAGACTCGCATTACCGTCTTTATTGATACACCGCACTTCTATCGTCCCGCCTTCCCGGGATGTCAGAAAATCCGTCAGGTACTTCCAGTCGTCTTTATAAACATTGCTGTATTTCTGTCCACTGGTCTTAAAATCCGTAATATTTTTTACAGGTCTCAGGTATTCATCCAAACGTTCATATATATCCGTCTCCTGACAGTACTGAAAAAGCTTCAGTGTAGTATTTCGATAAATGCAAGCGTATTTTTCCAATGTATCCCGAATATCAAAAACGGGATTTTTTTCGTCTGTTTTCATCATCGACCTCCCAGAGAGTTCTTGAGTTCACAGTATTTGTAAAAAAGTATACCATATCTTTGGGTATATATGTAGTTCTTTTATTTCTTTTTACAGTTTGTTTTTTACTATATAAAATACGCTGCGGAGGGCAGGATTACTCCTGCCCTACTGTCTTTTTTCATGAAAATGATACTGGTATGGTATTTTTTATGCTGTCATTGTGGGAATATCGATCATATCTGGATTTCTCATTTACAAAAGTCAGCGATGCATTTTTGTTTTGCATTGTCAGAGCAGCCGTACCGGAAGCAATCTTCCGGGGATCTGTACCATATGCAGGTGCAGCGCCTTTTATGATGCGGACATTCTCTGTATTTGCCCGTACATCTTTCAGATAGTAGCGTAGTACCGGTTTTTCCCAGACCGTATACTGCCCCAGCGGGATATTCCTGAGAGTGACCGATAATGTTGCATAGCCATTTTTATCGGTTTCATAGCTTCCTCTGGTAAAGGTCACATAATCCTCATATCTGTGAGGATTTCCGGATAGATCCGTACCTTCTGCCACAAAGGAAAAGGTTGGATTTCCATGAGCCCAGGTAATATCCTCCTCTTTGATCTTTTTTATGATGGTGATATTTCCCAGCGGAAGTGTTACCGGAGTATTCTCTGCTTTCAGATCCACAGTATCCGTATCTGTATTTTCTTTTTTCTGGAAGATTACCTCCTTTTCGTATTTGCCAGTATAGTTTTCCGGATTTTTTGTTTCCACTACTTTGAACCTTCCCTGATTGTCATCTGTGAGCACCAGCTCTTCCGTAGAGTACCATCCGGTTTCTCCGTCAAACTTCAGGATGCTCTGCCCGCCCAGAGTATTCTGGTAAGTCTGCTTCCCTCTATTCCACTGAAGCACGGTAAATTCAGCATCTTCCAGAACTTCCCCGGTATAGATGTCTGTTTTTCTCAGACGGATCACCCCTTTATATTCCTTTTCCTTTTCATTGACAACTTCAAAGGAAAGGCGTGCATCCTTGTCTGTGATATTCACCTCTTCTTCCCAGCTTCCTGTATATCCGGGCGGAGTCTTTGTTTCCGCGATCTTATATTTTCCCTCATTATCCGAAGTCTTCAAAAGTTCACCACTTACATAAAGTTCACTGGAGATGTCATAATCCAGAAGAGTTCCTTTTTCTTTATAGGCTTTTTTTGCTGCACTGTATTCATAAAGTGTAAATTCCGCACCCTTCAGGACCTCACCGGTCTTCGCATCGATCTTACGAACCTCTATCCTTCGTTTTTCGTTCTGGTAGTTCACTGCTTCAAACAGGAATTCCTGCTTTTCTCCCGGCTTTTCCAGCGTAAAATTCTTCTGCCAGTTTCCGGTGTAATTGGGAGGAGCTTTTGTCTCACGCACACGGAATTTTCCCTGATTGTCTTCGGTATAATTAAATTTTCCGGAGTTATAGGTACGTTTCTGTCCATCATAAGTCAGTTTTTTTAAGGTTACATAGCTTTTGCTTTTTTTACTCCACTGATACAAGGTAAATTCAGCTCCTGCCAGTGGATCACCGGTATTTCCGTCTTTCTTTCTGATGGATACTGTTCCGCTGATATCCATGATATCCGTTACGTTAACGGTTGTTGTCTTTCCACCGGTTACTGTAAGATTTTTGATAACGGTGTTCAGCTTGTATCCGGCAGCAGTTTTCGTTTCTTTCACATAATATTTTCCGGGAACTAGTTTTGAAAAAAGGATCTCTCCACCGGCGTTTGTTGTTCCGGTTGAAACCTTCTGATCCTTACTGTACATAGTCCGGTATCCGGAGGTCAGAGCTTCTGCTGCAAACAGTCCGTACTGCGCTCCCTGGATCAGTTTTCCCGTGTTGGGTTCCTTCTTGACCAGCTTTGCATTGCCGTAAACCGATGGCTTTACTGAAAACGAAAGGCTTCCTCTTGTTCCCTGGTATACGTAAGCGCCAAAATCCTGTACTCCATCTTTTCCCGCCTGGGCACTTCCGTCAACCAGGATATAGGAAACCGGCTGAAGCAGCATTTTGCAGGAAAACTTCTTTGTTGCAGATGCATTTAACGGAAAGATCAGAAAAAAATATGCCCCATCCTTAAGGCTCAGGCTTGTCCCCGACATCATTTTGGGATTAGTTTTGTGTGAATTATAATCCGCTGCGCTCGTCCAGTAGGCCAGCTGCCATTTTTCTGCGGCTCCTCTTGTTATGGTGATCCCGTTTTCTGCTTTTGCTCCATCTGTTACTTTCATAAGAGTACTCATCTGAAATCCGTCTTTCATACTGTCCGGAACAAAGGGAAAACCTGCAGGTCTGCTTCGGAATACACTTAACGGGATCGTCTTTCCGGATGCTGCTGCCCAGGAACCGTCTTCAGAAACATAAACGGCTGCCTTGTTTCTTGCAGGGATCGTCAATGTCTGGATCTTATCGATCAGACGGTTTATCCCTGTATGTTCTACTTCTGCTGCTGTGGCATATCCACAGTCATTAAAGTATACCTTTGACAGCGCAATATGCGTAAATACATAACGGTTCTGCCATTTTGACCAGTCTATGTGACTGCAGGAGGGGTCGTATCCGGTTCCCAGATCCCCCGGTCCTCCGTAACCAAAGTACAAAAGCTTCTGGATCACAGAATTAGTCAGTGCTTTTACTGCCTCATTCTTCAGCGTCATACTGTCCAGTCCATCCTGAGTTGCTTTCAGGCAATACAGAGGTGAAACCTTTTCCTCTCCTGTATCATCAATATAATGTACAGAACGATACGTACATCCCATACGGGTTTTATTTCCGGAACCAAGAAAATCATTGGCAGCTGTCCAGATCTCATCGCAGTAAACCCTGGTCCAGCTGTCCAGATAATACTGGGACGGGGAAAGTGCTGTAGCTGCGATAGCATCCTCTCCTTCTGAGATTACTTCCGCACTGCCAGCTTCCCGGAACTCCCCGGGAAGTGCTGCAGAAAGAGCAATGATCTCTCCGTTTTCGATATCCTGGATCAGTTCCTGATCCTCTTCACTTTCTCCTGTAAGGATTTCCGCGTTTTCTTCCGTGAATACAGTAAATCCCGGATCCTCTGTCTGCTCCGGTATCTCTGTCAGAGCTATATTTTCTCCTTCTTTTGAAACAGCTTCCGGTTCTTCTTCCGGTTCGATCAGCTCATCACTGTCCGCATTTTCAGTAGTATCTTTACCTTCTTCAAAAGCTTCCTCCACCGTTTCCGGTTCAGGCAAGGCTGTCTGAACCGGCATCTCAGCCTCCCCAGGCTGATCTGTTACCGGAATATCCGGGGCCTCCTCTTCTTCCTCCGGTTCTGTCTGTTCCTGCTGCGGATCTGCTGATACCGAACTCATATCTGCTGCAGGACTGGCCGAAACCACAAGAGAAGAAGCTGTGATCATCAATGCCATCCATGCACCGATCATTCTTCTTTTCAATTTTTTCGTCCTCCTTTCCATAGCGTCAGACTGCAGGTAAGCAGCGCCATACCAGCCATCAGTGCAAACAGGATCACAGGAGATTCATCTCCGGTCTTCACTGGTGTTGTCCTTACCGAAGAACTGTTATTTCCGGAAGCTCTTTCTGTGGCTTCTTTCCTGCCATTCCGGCGTGGAACAGGGCTGGTATCTGCCGTCTCCTGATCCTCCTCCACAGAAAAGATCCATTTCACATCTGCAGCTCGAAGAGCATATAAATTATCCAACTCTGCCGGAACCGTAACCTCAAATCTCATGTTTCCTTTTTCTCCGCTGGAAAATTCCCCCAGGGACACGGCCTTATTGAGAGATGCAGCCAGAAGATCCCCGGAATACAGCTTTTTATCATTCATGGTGATCACCAGCTTCAGCTTTTTCAGAAATTCCTGATCCTTTACCGATTTACATTCCGGTGATGTGCGGAAGAAGATCTCTGCTACATGCTCCGTTGTATTACGGATCTCTACAGAATCATGAAAAACATCTCCCGGCATTGCCGTGGAAAATCCGGAAAAAAAGTCTTCCGGAGCCGCGATCAGTTTGTGCGCATTTCCTTCAAACTCCACCTTCAGATCCACCGGACTTTTTTTCTGAACCACAAGACCATCGGTATCGTGGATACATCTTAAGATCTTCTGATTTCCCCAGGGTGACATGGCACGGAAATCCGGTGCAAAATTTGCCGCCTGGACAGCATCCGCCACGATGGTGATCCCCAGCTTCTTATCCTGGTAGGATTCATCCCATTGGGATGGTACAGTCACACCGGTAAAAATATCCACGCTGTCTCCCTGTTCCAGCTTCCTGGTATAATAAAAATACTCTCCCTTCCGGATCCATCTCGGTGACATTCCTGTAAGATTCCTGTCATCCAGACCATCCAACCCTTCCAGATCATCTGTATAAGAGATCTTCACCCTTACCCAGCATGGCTCTGAGTGATTGGTGATCCTGGGGATCTTGGATATCTCATCTCCCGGAAGAACGATCCGGCGATCCTGATATTTCATTTCTCGGCCGTCCTTTTTTTCCAGTTCCCGAAGAGAAATATTGATATCTCCCACTGATATGTGATTGGTCACTGTCACGGAATCTGAAAATCTGGCATAAGCAGCCGTGCACGCCAGGATACTGCCTGCCACAGCAGCACCTGCCAGCAGGGCTTTAAGGTGTTTTTTCAAGCATTCCCCCTCCTTTCTGCCTGAGCAGAAACCGGATCTGAAAAATACCTCCACGCACTTTCATAATCTGAAAATCCTTCTGCCTGTACAGCTTCCTCATAAACATTGATCTCAAAATCCTTAATGCTGTCCCTGTAAGTATCATCGATCTTTTGGGGATCGATCTGAAATCCGGTACACAGAGGAGTTGTTTTTTCACCCTCGGATATTTTTTTCCGGTAGTAATAATAGCCGTCCTGACTGTTATACACCCAGTTTGCCGTATCCAGACCTGTTAATTTCACGCCTCTGCCGATATCGTCATTGGAGTAGGAAAGGGACATCCTCACATAGCAGTCTGCCTGGAACCCTTTCACACTGCCGGAAAAATTTCCGATCCGGATCTCTTTTCTGTAGGATGGACCATTCTCCATAGGCGTAGGTGTAGGATCCGGAAAATCTTCCTCGATCTCCGTTGTCACATACCCTACTGCAGCAGAATTTATCTTTTTTTCAAAATCTGAAAAATACGCCGCAGTCCCTGTTGCGCACAGGAGCCCTGTTGTCAGGAGAAGGAAAACGGGTCTTTTTAATTTATTCATTTCGTGACACCACCGGCCTGTCCTTTATTCTGATTTACATATTTCTGGTAAGCAGCAGTTGCCTGCTCCAGAACCGTAGTCTTGTCATCCCCGGTATTGGTAGCCTGGATCGCATAAGCCCGTACCGGCATATCAATCTGCTGTGTATCCAGCTGACCTTCGATGATATTGGCAAAGGTTACTGTATCAAAAAGAGTTGTTGTCTTTGTTCCCGGCTTCAGGATGTGGTTATATGCATAGGTGTAGACCATATTCTGCCCCACTTCGGTCCGCTCCAGCTGTGTCCAGTCCTTGTTTTTGGTGAAGCTGAACAGCTCTGTTTTTGCAAGCGCATTCCTGGTACCATCCTTGGCTACCGTGATCACATTTCGGACCGGAACAGAAACTTCCAGATAGACAAATGCTTCATTTACTCCTTTATTTGCTACATAGGGGTCCTTCCGGATCACCTGAGTAGGAACCAGATCTGTATTGTCCTCCGGTTTCCAGTTAGGCTCATCCAGGTCGATATCCACTTTTCCTACGGTAAAGCTGTTGGTTGCCGTTTCAAAATCCGTGAGATATGCAGCTGTTCCTCCGGCTGCCAGTGCAGTGATCACAGCAGCAAGTGCGATTCCTTTTACCAGTTTTCTGTTTTTCATCATGATTAAATTCCTCCCTGTATTTTTTTCTTTTTTGGGGTATATGCCAGATCAAAGAGTACTGACAGACATGCCGCTATGCAAACTGCGGCAAAAGGGATCCGGGCTTTCAGAAAATGGATCACGTAGCCCAGATAAGGCAGGTGAAAGACTACCCGCCCGATGATCTGTGACGCCTCTGCGGGAACAGGATCTTCTGTCTTGTTGGCGTCACCTTTTGTGATAAAGATATCCTTTTCTTTTTTAACCACTCTATGGGTGACAACGGTATCTCCGTTATGAAAAGTAATGATATCTCCCTTTTTCGGAGAAAACTCTCCTTCCTTTGTAAAAACCACAGCTCCGGTTGGGATCTCAGGTTCCATGGATCCGGAATAGACCACATAGGGCCGGATCCCGAAAAGTCCAGGAATAAGAAGCACCAATGCCATCACCAGCATCAGTCCCAGAACTGTGTTGCCGATACATCGAAAAAATATTTTCATTCCTGTATTCTGTTCTACATACGATATTTGATGATCACTTCCCTCTGCAGGGAAAGAAATAGTGTTCGGATATCAGGAAAATTCCGGCGGAGACCTGCCCCACATAAATTGAGCCATAAAAAAGTCCTCCCTGTATAGCAGTTAATATGGCAATTCGCAACATGCTCCCATCACTTAAACTCACAGATTTTGAAGTGAGGACAAGCATGATCAAAATAATAATACAGCAAAAATACTGAATGGAAATTATTCGAGCAGATATGCTCAGATGTGCAGTTCCTCTCATTACTTACAGAGGTGAAGGATTCCTGCGACATTTGTTAAAAAAGATTTGTTTCAGATGATGTTATTATAGGGTCCGCAGATCCGGAAGTCAATCAAATTCGTCCGACAGGATTCGACACTGGTTTCTCAGCGGGTATGTCTGTCACCCTATTTTTCATAAGCTGACAGACCCTGCATCCGTGCAACGCCAGATTTTTTTACAGCTGTACCAGAGAGTAAATATATTCCAATGGAAGCAGCATCAGATCACGGATTTCCCGTTCTTCCTCTTCTTTATTTCCGGAATTTACCGGCAATTCGATCCGGAAAGCCGGCTGGCGGATCATTTCTCCGTAATACTGTTCCGGCCTGCCTGTGCTCCTTCGCCCGTTCTGCGCTTCTCGTTCTACAGCAAGCTGCTCCAGCTTTCCCCTGGTACATTTTTTCAGGTGGCGTGCAAGACGGTAGCATCTCTGACCAGTGGAAAAATTCTGATCCCGCCGGTAATAAACCACCTTTTTTCCATATCCGCAGAAAACCAGCAGGCCACGTCCTCCGTATTCCTGAAAGATCCGGATCAGTGCACGTGTCTCATTTTCACTGGCAGGCTGCTGATGGATCTTTTTTCTGCTGCAAAAGGTGGTGGGAAAATTCCTTGCAGTATCCATTCCTCTTGCATTCCCCTCGAATTCATCGCAGGGAACATCCTGCATTTTCAGCATTTGACGGAAAATGGGATTTCGCACAGTATTGTAGCCCTTCCGGCAGATCTCATATCCATCTGGATTGACCACCGGTATGATACAAAGCCTGGTCTGATCCAGGAGCTTTTTTACCTCATAAAGCTCGTCCACGGTCCAGTTGCATTCATATATTCTGCAAAGCTCCAATGCCATCCTGGTAAGCCTGTCCGTCATCTGTCCATCCGTTCCGGAAAAGCCGGCCACACAGAAAATACAGGCATCTCCTTGTCCGATCTCCAGCATAGGGATCATCCGGTCATCGTGGCTTTTTCCGATCACCCGAAACTGTGTAAAGCTGCTGTAACGCCTGGCTGCCTCCCACAATGAATAATAAATTGCTTCGTAGGTTTTATCCTGTACTGTATCCATGATGTTCCCTTCCTTCCATCTTTATACATGTTCATTATTATGTATATTATGCGAAAGAACATAAAAAAAGAACCGGTTTAACACCGATTCCTTTTGTTTACAAAATAATTCAGGATACCGCCGCCGATGATGATCACCAGCGCAACTGCAACCACTCTTTTTGCTGCCTCCTGAGGAAGCTGGCCCTTGGAGCCAATGGAAGCCTCATAAAAGGTCAGTGTATAATCGATCTCATGAGGAGCACCCATGGCCAGTGTATCTGCAATCACTTCCATCTTATCATCCAGGACAGTTACCGGGACAGTAAAAACAGAATTTCTGCCTTCCTCGCTCTCATTGAGATATTTTTCCCCATCTACGATCATATAATCATAGTTGGAGCTGCTCCACTGGAGCCGTGCATACATCTTCCCCTCTTTTACTAGCATCAATGTGGGGGAAGAAACGCTGGCCTTTCCGCTTCCGCCTTCCAGCTCCACCTGTATGGAATATTCTCCGTCCTCCAGATCTGTCTTCACTGCGTTCTCTCCACCTGCAGCCAGAACCTGTATCGGGCATAGCAGCAGCATAGTCAGAAGAAGCAGCATTATTGTTCTCATCCTGTGTTTCATGGTTTTCTCTCCGTTTTTTATTTTTTCTTCGTATCACTATAGCACAATGCCCCTTTTCTGTAAAGAACATCTCAGAATTGTTGAAATGTCTCTTCTTTTCCAGTATAATAGAGTGAAATTTGCATACAAACGAAAGGAAATGAACAGAGATGATCGAAACAAAAAATCTCACAAAAAAATTCGACAGTTTTACTGCTGTGGATTCTCTGGATCTTCGCATAGAAACCGGCGAATTTTTCGGTCTGCTGGGACCCAACGGTGCCGGAAAGACTACCACGATTAGTCTGCTTTCCACTCTGCTCCTGCCCACAAAGGGCGAAATCCTCATTGACGGGCAGACACTTGGACGCAACCGACCGGATCTGAAGCGCAAGATCAGCGTGATCACGCAGGAATATTCCATGCGCCAGGATATGAACATGGACGAGATCATGGAATATCAGGGCCGTCTTTATTTCATGCCACGAAAAGAGATCAAACGGAAAACCGAAGAGCTTCTGGATTTCTGCGGACTTCTTCCCTTCCGCAAGCGGACTGTGCGGAAGCTTTCCGGTGGTATGAAACGAAAGCTAATGGTATGCCGGGCACTTCTCACAAGTCCAGAGATCCTTCTTCTGGACGAGCCCACCGCAGGCATGGACGCGCTTTCCAGACGACAGATGTGGAATCTTCTCCGTCAGCTGAACGGAAAAAATCTGACCATTCTTCTGACAACCCACTATATGGAAGAGGCACAGTCTCTCTGCAACCGGGTAGCACTTATGGATCACGGAAAGCTGGAGGAGATCAATACTCCATCGGGCCTGATCGACGGCCTGGGCAAATACACCGTAGATCAGGAAACACCGGAAGGGGCAAAAAGCCACTACTTCCACAGTCGGGAAGAGGCCATCTCTTTTCTGTCCTCTCTGGACGGACAGTGCACCCTTCGTGAGACAACTCTGGAGGATGTTTTTGTGGAGCGCGCAGGCAGGCATCTAATGCAGCGATAAGCCGGCGTCAGCCACAGTTATCTTATAATTTAACAGAATGGACGATGAATTATCATGGGAATACTTACTATTTTATGGGAAAAATGGGTGGAGTTCCGAAGGGATTTCTATAAGATCACGCTGGCGGCCATGATCGCGCCGCTGATGTATCTGATCGTTTTTGGAATGGGGATCCAGACCTCCTCACACGGAGAGCCTTATCTGAATTTCCTGATCCCGGGTGTGGTTTCACTGACTACAATGAACGGAAGCTTTAATGCTATCGCACAGAATCTGAATGTGCAGCGTCTTTATGAGAAAGCCTTTGACCAGGTTATGATATCTCCGACACCTCTGTGGCAGTTTATTGCCGGACAGATCATCGGAGGCAGTCTCCGCGGGCTTTATGCAGGAGGAATCATCCTTCTTCTGACCATGCCGATCGGAACCGGTCTTGTGTTCAACGGATGGTCATTGCTGGTGATGTTCCTCAACGGTGCTGTATTTTCAGCCATCGGTGTTGTGGTTTCTTTCCTTGCCAAAAACCATGCGGATGTACCTCGTTTTTCCAATTATATCATTATGCCAATGGCTTTTTTGTGCAACACCTTCTTCTCTACAGAGAAGATCCCGGGCTTTCTTGGGAATTTTGTAGCTGCTCTTCCACTGTCACAGACCAGTCATCTGATCCGTACCATTGCTTCCGGCGGTGGAGTCAATTACCTCAGTGTCCTGATCCTGACAGTCTATCTAATTGCATTCAGCATTGCAGCTTCCTGGTTTATCTATAAGAAAAAAAATCTGTAAATTTATCTTTACAAAAAAATCACCGGCTTTCCTGTTCTTTCGGAAAACCGGTGATTTTTTTATTTGTTATGCTATTTTGGCTATTGTGCGTTTAGATGTCCTTTTTTCTTCTTCTCACGATCACATATCCACCTGCAAGAAGGGATGCCACTGCCAGTGCGGACATGGTTCCGATCGGTGAGTTATCGGCTGTTGATACTGCATTCTTAGATCTAGTTCCGTTGCCTCCATTGGAGGATGTTGCAGATGCCTCTCCTGTTATGGTTGCATCCGGATCAGAACCTGTCTGGCCGCCGGTACCATATGTACCGTCTGCTCCCGGAGTTCCGGTAGGTGTCAGTTTTGCAGATCTAAACTGATATACTGCGGATTCAATGGTGTCTGTCTCCTGCCACTGACCACCAGTGTAGATGTATTTCTGGAAGAATACGTACAGGTTGTATGTAGCGTCTTTGTTGATTCCCTTGCCGGAACCAATCTTCCATGCTGTATGCATCTGGCTCTGGGTTGGGTTTGCAGCTGTACTCCAGTAAACCGGAACCCACTTCACATCACCCTCATTTGGATCCTGATTGGTTGTTCCTGCACCGATCACAGTAAATTCATAGAACTGATTCGGATAGAACTGAATTGCCTCATCCAGTCCCTGTACTACGCTCTCTTTTACATTTGGGATGTATGCATCCGGTGTGTCAGTCGGAGTTGGATCTGCAACTTTCGGTCTGGAATCTTCTTTAAATGCTATTTTCAATGGATTCGTCAAAACACCATTTTTATCTTTGATCTGGATATAAAGATCAATTGGGTTGTCAGAATCTAAATCCTCAAGACCGATATTAAATTTCTTATCAGCAGTAAATGTTATCTGTTTTCCGGTAGATGTAAGATCTTTCGGAGTGGCAGATGTGCCATCACTGTTACGAGAAACCCATTTATAATAACAGGTACCGCTCTTATTCGAAATAAGGGTAACATTCGCAGATGTATGGTTGATCCATGAAAAGCCAACCCATCTGACATTTGCCGGACGCTTAGCTTCATCCAATGTAATCTTCTTTGGTGTACTTACAGTTCCGTCAGTTCCTTTGATACTCACATAAACATCAATCGCATTGTTTGCATCCAAATCTTTCAAACTGATCGTGAAATCCTTATTTGCGGAAACCTTTGTTCCTTTGCTCATTTTATCAACTGTCGGAGCTTTGGAACCACGTTTTACCCATTCATAATAGTACACACCTGCTTTATCAGAACGCATAGTTACAGTCGCAGATGTATGACCTTTCCATTTGTAGCTTACGTTGGAAATCTTCGCAGGTGTTTTAGCTGTTTCTTTCAAAGTAACAGTTGCAATCTTGGTCACTGCTGTCTTTGATCCATCTTTTGCTACTACCTGCACATAAAGATCAATCGCATCACCTTCCAGATTTTTCAGATCAATCTTACAATCTTTTTTTGCGGTGACCGCAATCTTGCTGTCTTTAGTTGTAATGGAAGGTTTATCCGCTCCCTTTGCCACCCATTTGTAATAGCATGTACCACTCTTATCAGACTGAAGAACTACTTCTGCAGTTGTTGCAGTTTTACTTTCTGCGCTGATTTTTGTAACCTTTGGTGCTGCCGGTTTCGGATCAACTGGATTCTGTGCCTGTGTTACTGCAATATCCTTCTTTACACCTTCACCAACAATGGCGTTACCACTTTCACTTTCTTTTACCCATACATAAAGGTCAATAGTCTTGTCTGTGACCTTGGTAAGTTTCAGGGAAGTAGTTTCTCCTGCCTTAACCGTTCCACCTTCTGTAGCTGTCTCGATGGTCGGAGCTTCCGCACCTTTTGCAACATATTTATAGTAATATGTACCTGCTTTATCAGATGTGAAGGTTACAGAAACAGTATTTGCTTCTTTACTTGTAGGATTATCAATATTAACCGTTGGAATGTTGGAAACAAGCAGACCTGTAGCTGTATTTATTCCATAACTCTGGTCGCCTTCATAGCTCATCGCCTTAATTGCCTTTGCAAATGCATCCGCAGCTAAAGATTCAGGCTTCTGGAAAACTGTATAGTCAACTACCGGATTCTCTACGGAATATCCAATATTCTGGTTCTCAAATGCACCGACAATGATGATACTTCCTGCACTCTGATCCTGCTTTCCTAATACGATATTGGATTTTACGTTCTTTTCTGCGCTTGTATAGTTCTCGATGATCTTCGGTTCGTCTGCTGTAGCATCCGTTCCATGTTCCAAAGAAATCGTACCTGTGCTGTAAACAGCTCCGCCTGTAGATACATTATCTTTGATCTCTCCACCTGTAATTACAAGTTTACCGCTGTTTTTAACTGCCGCACCTGCTGCAGTAGAAACATTCTTGGAAAGGGTAACACCTGTCGTCATCACAAATTTAGCGCCAGCTTCTACTGAAACGATCGATCCATCGGCTGCAGTTCCATCGTCTTTATTACCTTCAACAGAAAGTTTACCGATTTCTGTTGAGCCGTCACCTTCATTCTGTGTCATGGACAAAATACTTCCTGCACTTACTTTGAACATATCTCCTGCAACACTTCCACGTCCAACTACAGTTGTAGCATTTGTTGCACCAAAAATTGCAATATTTTTATTGGCAGGAACGGTAATAGTATCTGTGAGATTAAACGATGCACTGATCAGAATCTTATAAGCAGATGTATATAGATCACTATCATCAATAGATCCTGCAAAATCAGGTGCATTATTAATCGCTGCCTGAAGTTCTGCCGCAGTAGTAACCGTTGCATCTGCCGCAGTAGTTTGCTGCTCCTGCTGCGCCTCTTTCGCCTGAGCCTGAGCTGCTGCCTGAGCCTCTGCTTCCGCCTGGGCCTGGGCTTCTGCCTCTGCCTGGGCCTGGGCTGCTGCCTGCACTTCGGCCTCTGCCTGGGCCTGGGCTGCTGCCTGTGCTTCTGCCTCTGCCTGAGCCTGGGCTTCTGCCGCTGCCTGGGCGTCGGCTTCACTCTGTGACTGGTCATCCACAGCCGCTCCGTCATCTGGTGTTTCTGTATTCTCGTCTGCAGTCGATGCTTCTGCCTCTGTTACCGCTCCGGTATCTTCAGCGGCAAACGCTGCGGCAGGTGCCATTCCAACAGTCATGGAACCTGCAAGCAGGACTGCAAAAAGCTGCTTTTTTTTCATTTATAAGTCCTCCTGTTATGAGTTAGTCTGTTTAAATCCAATTACAAAAAAGTATAGCACAACACTTCAAAAAAGTAAAGCGGACCAAAGAATCCGCTTTACTTTATCTGTCTTACGGACGTACCTGTCCGTTACCATAAATGATATACTTGGTGGTGGTCAGTGCAAGGAGTCCCATTGGGCCTCTTGCATGGAGCTTCTGGGTGCTGATCCCGATCTCCGCACCGAATCCAAATTCGTTTCCATCGGTGAATCTGGTAGAAGCGTTCACATAAACTGCCGCTGCATCTACCTCATCCAGGAATTTCTGGGCATGGGTATAATCATTGGTAATGATGGCCTCCGAATGCTTTGTATTATATTTATTGATATGTGCAATGGCTTCCTCCACGGAATCCACTACCTTTACAGAAAGGATATAGTCAAGATATTCTGTTCCCCAGTCCTCTTCTGTTGCAGGAACTGCTCCCGGCATCAGAGCCTTTGCCGCTTCATCTGCACGGACCTCCACATGCTTCTCCTTAAGGCGTCCGGCCAGTACCGGCAGAAAATCATCCTTCACCTTACGGTTTACAAGAAGGGACTCGCATGCATTGCATACACCCACACGCTGGGTCTTTGCATTGATCACAATATCCGCTGCCATCTGAAGGTCTGCAGTCTCGTCCACATAGATATGGCAGTTTCCGGTTCCGGTCTCGATGACAGGGATCGTACTCTGGTTTACCACTGCTTTGATCAGTCCTCTTCCGCCACGTGGGATCAGTACATCCACATACCGGTTCAGCTTCATAAATTCCGCAGCCGTTTCTCTGGAGGTATCCTGGATCAGCTGGATGGCATCCTCGGTAATGCCGCAGGCTTTTAATGCCTCACGGATACAGTTGACAATGGCAGTATTGGAATGGATCGCGTCGCTTCCACCCTTCAGGATCACGACATTTCCGGTTTTGAAACAAAGACCGAATGCATCTGAGGTAACATTGGGACGTGCTTCGTAAATAATGCCAATCACACCTAAGGGAACACGTTTCTGTCCGATCAGAAGTCCGTTGGGACGTTTTTTCATACCGGTAACTTCCCCGATGGGATCTTCAAGACCGGTAAGCTGACGAAGTCCGTCTGCCATTCCTTCGATCCTCTCCGGTGTCAGCATCAGACGGTCGATCAGTCCTTCCGGCATCTGATTCTTTTTGCCGTTTTCCACATCCAGGGCATTGGCCTTCAGGATCTCATCGGTATGAGCGACAAGAGCCTTTGCCACAGCTTCCAGGGTTTTATTTTTGTCATTTGTGGAAAGATTTCGAAGGACTGACTCCGCATCTTTCGCATTCTGTCCCAGTTTTTCAAGCATTTCATTCATTTCCAAATATTCCTGCCTTTCTTTCTGTCTTTACAGCAATATCTTATTGTGTATCGCGGTATATATTCTCTTCCGTCACAATGACCTGCGGACGGATATCCGTAGGCTCTGTGGGAACTTCCGGAAGAATCTGGAAGGAAAATCCTACTGCAACGCGGCAGACCTCCGGATGTTTTTCCAGAAAGCGGTCATAAAAACCGCCGCCATAGCCTACCCGGTTGCAATTCACGTCAAAAGCCACCCCGGGCATGACCATCATGGCTTCTTCCCAAGAAACCGTTTCTCCGTCTTCCTTTGGCTCAGGGATCCCGAAGTAGCCGGATTCTAGCTGACTGAAATCGGTCAGTCTGTAAAATACCATATCCTTTCCGAAAACCTTTGGCACTGCCACTTCCTTGCCGTCTTTCCAGGCCTGCTCGATGATGTAGCGTGTGATCACTTCATGGTTATAATCTGCGTATGCCATGATCCGTTCTGCATTCCGGTATTCCGGAAGCTGTGTCAGGGCTTCTGTGATCCGGAGACTGTTTTCCCGGATCCAGACATCGGTATGTTCTTTTCTGGCTTTGAAGATCTTTTTTCTAATTTCCTTTTTTTCTTCCATATTTTTCTCCAAGATTGGTGATGCTGCCATCCTTTTCTTTGATATCGATATTATTCAGATGCGCACGGAGATTTCCCTTCACTGCATCCAGATATTCTCTCCGAAGCTTCGCCTGTTCCACCTTTTCTTCCTCGGTAAGACCTACACTTTTCTGTTTATGTGCCAGTGCGTTGATCCTGTCGATCTTGATATTGTCCATCATAATGTCATTCTCCTTAAAGCAGTTTTTCGATATAATCAATGAGGAAGAATTCTTCCTTCTTGTTTCCTACAAATAATGTTCCGCAGCTCCTGCCTTCCACGATCCTGTGGATGTTGTGGAAGTCGTTTCCGTTAGCAATGACCATGTCCGCCCCTGCCGCAGTTGCGATGATCGCAGCGGTAAGCTTGGTCGCCATTCCCCCGGTGCCTACATTGCTTCCTGTGGAGGATTTGCCAAGCTTACGCATATTGTCATCCATGTTTTCTACAATGTCGATAAACTGTGCATCCGGATTGGAATTGGGATCGTCTGTAAAAAGACCGTCAATATCGGACATGAGGATCAGAAGATCCGCATCGATCAGTGCAGCAACCACAGAGGAAAGGGTATCGTTGTCTCCGAATTTTACCAGGTTCTGGAATTCGTAGGAGGATACCGAGTCGTTCTCATTTACAATGGGGATCACCTTTTCTGCCAGAAGCTGCTGGAAGGTATTCTGGGCATTCCTGCGGTTAGTATTGTTGACCATGGTATTCTTGGTCATCAGGATCTGTGCCACCATCTGATTGTATTCCCCGAAAAGCTTCTGATAAATGGTCATCAGCCTGGCCTGTCCCACAGCTGCACAGGCCTGCTTTTTCTCAAGCTCTGCCGGCTTTCCCTTCATACCCAGTGCAGCTGCACCTACCGCAATGGCTCCGGAGGATACCAGCACTACGTCTTTCCCCTGGTTATGAAGGTCGCTGAGCTCTCTGGCCAGGATCTCCAGCTTACGGAAATCCAGTCTTCCTGTTTCTGCGTGGATCAGTGATGATGATCCGATCTTGATAACGATACGTTTCTTGTCTTTCAGTCGTTCCCTGTAATCTGCGTTCATGTTTTTTGTTTCTCCTGATACCTGTATATTAGTCTTACTGATAAGTAACGGAATCGATCCGGTCATTCTGTACGATCTCCACCCAGGTAGTACCCGGATTCAGGCGGATCTCCTGTTCATTTCCGTCGTAATAATGCGTGATCCCCCAGGGAGAATCCTTCTCCCAGCGGATATCAATGGCTCTGCCTCTGGTAATAAACTTGCCCTCTCCGCCGGAAATGGCATCAATATTCAGATAGCCGTTTCCATCGTAGGCCGGACAGGATGAATACTGAAGGATGATATTGTCGCAAGTAAGCGGTTCATTATCCAGCTGATCCACATGTTCCTTGCCAAACTGGAATCTCTTATATTCCTTTGTCTCTTCATCGTATTCATACCACGGATGATTGTCAGTAAAATTATCCAGCTTCACAAGGCTGGCTGTGATCCCATCCGGTACAGTCTCTGTACCATCTTCTGCAAAAAGATAATGTCCGGTATATTCTTCTTTATATTCCTGGCTGTATCCCATAGCATCTATGCCTGCCTGAAGGTGACTGGCATCTGTATAGGCATTGTGAGGTGCCTTCCTGTCTGTTGTGCGGAAAAAAGCAAGCTTGCCGATCTGGATCCCGTTAAGGTTATCGATCACATGCTGCTCCAGATAAGGCAGTGCATAGGCAGCCTGTCCGTAGTGGGCATAGATCGCATTAAATTCGTTGGCATAAAAGAGATAATAGTCACGGCAGCTGCGAACGGAACCGATCCGTTCCAGCTCACCGTAATCTTCGAGAATGCCCATAAGACGGGTAATATTACCTTCTACCGGCGCTTCGTAAACAACACCGGCATGTCCGATACCACTCTGGGGAGCTCCGACACTGTTGTTACCCATCATCACGGCAACCGGTCTTCTCCGTCCAATGCTCTCCGGAACATTTTCGCCGGTAAGATAGCTCTTTACCTGGGGTTCTTCCTGCTTTTCCTCATTGGGGACAAAGCCTACCAGATCCTGCCCTGCTCCAAAAGCGGGAACAGTCTGGGCAATGCAGATGCATGCAGCTGTGATACCTGCCAGGATACCTGTCTTTTTCATTCTCATATATTACCTCCTTTTCTTAAAGCGGAAGAGTTTCCCGCTTAGCTTTTCCGTGGGACAGCCCGCAGTCATTCGCTGTACTAACGGTTGATCCCCAGCTCCTTCAGTGCCGCTGCCTGCTTGGCTTCCATGACCTTTGCCTCATCCTCTGTCATATGATCATAGCCCAGAAGATGCAGCATACTGTGTGCCACCAGGAAACAGAATTCCCTTGTCACACTATGTCCGTATTCCTCTGCCTGGGCAAAAACCTTAGGCACGGAGATCATGATATCTCCAAGAAGGAGTTCATCACTGTCCAGATCAAAATAGGACTCATCCTCTTCCACAACGGAATAATCCGTCGGTGTCTCAAAGGGGATCATAGGAAATGACAGCACATCCGTAGGAGCCTGGATATTCCGGAATTCCGTATTTACCCTCTTGATCTCCTCGTTGTCTGTCAGGACAAGATTGACCTGTCCGTCATAGGGACATTTTTCCATTTCAAGAACCTTGTCCGCAACCTGGGATGCAAGGGCAGCATAGTCAATGCCCAGCTCCTGATCTGTCTCATATTCGATATTTATGGTCATCTTCTGTACTCCTTATTTTTTACAGCATACCTGTCATCCTTCCTGGATTTGGCAGGCTTCTGTTTTTTTTCATAATCGTCATAGGCCTGTACGATCTGCTGTACAAGTGGATGACGTACAACATCCTTGCTGGTCAGCTGACAGAATCCGATGTCATCGATCTTCTTCAGCACCTTCATCGCCACATCCAGACCAGATGTGGCATCCCTGGGAAGGTCCTTCTGGGATGCATCTCCTGTGATGATCACCTTGGAACCGAAGCCGATCCTGGTCAGGAACATCTTCATCTGGGCAGGTGTGGTATTCTGTGCCTCATCCAAGATGATGAAGGCATTATCCAGTGTACGTCCCCTCATATAGGCAAGAGGGGCAACCTCGATGAGCCCCTTCTCCATGTTTTTGGCAAAGCTGTCTGCGCCCATGATCTGATACAATGCGTCATAAAGAGGACGCAGATAGGGATCGACCTTGCTCTGGAGATCGCCAGGAAGGAATCCCAGCTTCTCGCCTGCCTCAATGGCGGGTCTGGTAAGAATGATCCTGGAAACCTCCTCATTGCGAAAAGCAGTTACTGCCATAGCCATGGCAAGATAGGTTTTGCCGGTTCCGGCAGGTCCCACGCCGAACACGATCATCTTCTTACGGATCTGTTCCACATAATCCTTCTGTCCGAGAGTCTTGGGCTTGATGGGTCTGCCCTGTATGGTATTACAGATAAAATCCTTGTCGATCTCCTCCATCACGGAGCCGATCTTCTCCATGGCAAGGGAAAGTGCGTAATTCACATTCTGCTGTGTGATGGTATTGCCTCTGCCCGCAAGTGTGTTCAGTTCCTCCACGATCGCCCTAGCCTGTGTGGCTCCCTCCTGGCTTCCCAGGATCTTAAGAGAACCGTCACGGAAGATCATGGTTACGTTCAGAGTACGTTCGATCAGCTTCAGATGCTCGTCAAACTGTCCGAAAATATTCGCCTGGCGGTCTGCCGGCACATCCACATATAATTCGATAATGCTGCTAGCCATCCTCTGGTGTCCTTTCTTTTGGCTGCGTCTTTTTTTCTGTGGGGGCTTCTCTTCCGGTCCGTTCAATGACGGTAAGAGTGCCTCTGCTGACGCAGTCCTGGTGATTTATTTCTATTTTAACATTATTTTCAGATATTTGAACCCCTTTTTCTATTAATTTTTCTTCATAGGCATAAAGCCTTTGTATGGCCTGTTTTTTTGCGGCATCCTCTGTCAGCTGCTCTTTCTGTACTTCGTACTTCCTGATCGCAGCGATCCCCAGGGTAACAGGAGAACGAAAAATCCCGATACTGAAAAGAGGTTCCCGGCTGACGAGGCGTTCCTCATTTTGTTTCAGAGGAGAGGAAAAGTCCAGAAACCAGCTTCCCAGCTGAAAAAAAAGCCTTGTTTTCTTTTTACCGGACCGTACCTTTTTCTCTATGTCCAACGGAAAGGTATCGTAATAGGCAATGGTATGTCGGATGTAAATATCCGCATCTGCCTGAACATATGCATAGCGGATGACCTCCTGACTGTCATCGGTGATGTCCACGATCCCGGAAACCAGTTCCTGGCCTTTTTTTATTTCATCCCCGGCCCTGACAAGAGGAATTCCCTGCCGTGTGACCATGGAATCGATCACACCGTCCAGGGTTGAAAACAGACTGCAGAATCTTTCTTCCGGCTCTGCTTTTTCTCCGGCAGTTCCCTCCCGGATCTCAAAACGCAGGCCCGTTCCCGAAAATCCGGCAGACACCCAGGTGATCTCCGGAAATTCTCTTCGCAGGGAAGCTGCAAGTGCACTGCAGCTGATCTTCTTTCTGGATACTCCGAAACAGACCCCCTGCTCTTTCAGAAAGCTCATCAGCTGGGGTGTGGGATTTAAAATATTTCCCCGGATCTCAACGTTCCATACTCTGCCTGACAGAAAAAAAAGGAGGCAGCAAACTGCCAGAAACCCTGCGGGGATCATTTTTCTTTTTTTACAGAAAAGCAGAAAAAACAAAGGCCCTTTTTTTTTCAGGATGTGGATATGTACCCCTGTTTTTCTCCGCAGTGGCGAGATCTGCAGAAAATCCGCTACCTTCATGGTCAGCTGAAGCTCCGTCTCACCGGTGCGGATGATCCTTTTCAGATCCATTTCCCTGCCTCTGCAAAGGTTCACGAACCGCTGACATTGCTGTCCCTTAACAGAAACCCGCACAAAACCTGGGACCATTACTTATTTCCCTCCTCCAGCGTAATGCTTTCGATCTGCCCGCGGATACATAGTTCAAGGGTTGTGTAGCAGGGGATCACAAGGTTTTTCCCACGGATCACAAGTCTGCCGGAAGGTGTCAGTATCAGGATCTCCTCCCTTGTATAGCTCTGGATATTCCGGTAATTTTCGATCACTGCCCGGCGTTTTCCCGTAAGTATCACCTGCACCTCCCGAAATGCCGGTTCCCCGGGAAGCTCCAGAAAAGCTGACATTTTTCTCATTAAAAAAATCCTCCGGCTTTTATCATTAATCTATGCCGGAGGATTTCTTCTTATGTATCTTTCACTGTATCTGCTTTTTGTCTTTTATCTGCGGATCAGCACCATGGAAAACCAGAGAATGGTATTTCCACCCAGATTATATTCCATAGCTTCCTTTTCTACGATCTCACTGACTACCACGCCATAGCTTTCCAGACATGGATGCATATGCTCCGGAAAACGGCATGGTTTTCCGTCCAGATAGGCACAGCGTTCACAGAAGTCACAGGATTCCGTGGAAAGCGTAAAGGTCTCATAGCCCTCTCCCTCCAGAAAATCACGTACCTTCTCTGTAAGCGCTTCGTGTTCCATTCTTGTGGAAAGCATCTCCTTCATGTTCATGATATCCGATACCTCCGCAACGCTGGAAAAGAAAACTGCTTTCGGATAGCTCCGGATCTTCTTTTCGCATTCTGACAGCTCTCCCACTGCCGGAGGACAGGCCCATGTGCTCCCATAACGTTCACATTCCTGTTTACAGATCGTACGCACACGTGACTGTACTTTAATATCCCCGGTATCCAGCACACGATACTCAAAAATGGGATACTGGGAAATAAACTCATCAAATTTTTCTTTTATACTGTTCATACCTTTAAGATCTCCTGTTCTCCAAAAAGGCTCATAACTGCTGCCTCATAATCACCAAAATGCTGGGATTTTTTGATCTTTTTCAGATATCTGGCATAATTGGTAAAGCCCGGTGCCATATAACTCCACAATTCCTTCATGCGGAAAAGTACATTTCGTTCTCCTGAAAGATATTCCTGATAATCCCGGTAAAGACGGTCATGGAACTGCCGCAGCTTTTTCCGGTATTCTTCCCGGTGATCCTCTCCGTCTTCTTTTTGCATAATGACATCCAGAAGATAGGGCCTTGCGATCAGGCCTCTTCCGTACATGACGCTGTCTGCATCCGGAAATTTCTCCCGGATTTCCTGATAAGCCTCCACTGAAAAAATATCTCCGTTATATCCCAGGGGAACCTTCAGCTTTTCCCTTGCCTCCTCATACAGTTCATATCTGGGAATCCCCTTATAATGATCCTTCAGAAGGCGTGGATGGATGATCAGCTCCTTCAGCGGATATCTGCCGTAGATCTCAAGAAGCCGTTCCCAGTCTTCCTCATAATCCGTTCCCACTCTCGTTTTTATGGAGATCTCCATCCCGGTCTTTTCGAAGATCTCATCCAGAAAACGTTCCAGCTTATCCGGCTCGCCCAGGAAACCGGCACCCTTTCCCTTGGCTGTGACAGTTCCCGAGGGGCATCCCAGATTGAGATTCACTTCCCTGTGTCCGTATTCATCCCGGAAGATATGGGCTGTTTTCACAAAATCCTCCGCATTGTTGGTCAGGATCTGGGGGATCACCGGAAGATCTCCGTTGGTTTCCGGTGATACCTCTTTGATCTCCTTGCTGCTGAGACGTTTATTGGGCTTGGCAGTGATGAAGGGCGTAAAGTATTTATCCATAGGATAAAAACAGTCATGATATGCATTCCGGTAAACCCAGTTGGTCACGCCCTCCATAGGTGCCAGATAATTCTTCATTGTTTATCCTCCTTCATCCGGAAATAGATCTGCTTTCTCCCTCCGCTTCCTGTGGGGATCCTGCCTGTCTCATAATTTCCCAGAGATTTGATAAAGGGGGTCAGCTTGGAATATCCGTAATTACGCACATCAAAATCCGGAAGTCGTTTCCCAAGCTGATCGCCCAGCTGTCCGGAGGAAAGCCATCCCTCTTCGTCAGAAAATTTCTCGATGATGGCATTAATGGCCTTGCGTACCCGCTTGAGATCTTTGTTCTTCCTGGATCCGGAGCTGCTCTGTTTGCTGCTGTTTCCGGATTTTTTAGCTTCTGCTGCAGTAGCCAGATCTTCCTTCTTCTCTTCCTCCTGTTGGTTGCGATAGAGAAGATCCAGATATTTAAACTGGTTGCATGCGGAAATAAACGGCTTCGGCGTCTTCTCCTCACCCATACCCAGGACCAGCATTCCGGATTCCCGGAGCCTTGCTGCCAGACGGGTGAAATCACTGTCCGAAGAAACAATACAATATCCATCCACATTTCCGGAATACAGAATATCCATGGCATCAATGATCATCGCCGAATCGGTGGCGTTTTTTCCGGTGGTATAGCTGTACTGCTGGATAGGAATGATGGAATCCTCCAGAAGAACCTTTTTCCAGGAGGAAAGCCGTGCACTGGTCCAGTCTCCATAGATCCGTTTGTAGGTGGCTATGCCGATGTTTGCCACTTCATCCACGATGATCTTGATGTATTTGTCTGATACATTATCTGCATCGATCAGTATTGCAATTCTTAATTCGTTGTCCATAAATCCAACCTTTTCTGTTTAATCTGTGCCGTCTCCGATGCGGATCAATGCTCCAGCATGATCTTGAGGATCTCTCTGTCTGTTTCCTTCATACCGTCTTTTCCGATCTGTCCCACACAGCTGATGGTCTCTGCGGTTTCTTCCTGGAGAATTCCTGTATAAGGTGCATAAGACTGCCCGTTCATGGCAAGATGATGTGCCAGAAAGGCTGCGTCAAGACAGGCTGCGATCTTGGCAGCACAGGAAATCTTGGCCCCATCACAGATGATTCCCGGAATATTGGCGAGGGTATTCTCGATCGTTTTTTTGATCAGGGAAATATCTCCGCCTACCATATAGGTAATGGCAGCTCCGGCTGCACAGGAGGCCGATACCGCACCGCAGAAGGCAGACAGCTTCCCTATATATTGCTTCTGATAAACTGTGAGGAGATTGGAAAACACCAGAGCCCTGTAGAGGCTGTAATCCGGCAGCTCCATCTCTCTTGCATAGACGATCAGCGGAACAGAGCATGCAATTCCCTGATTTCCGCTTCCGGAATTGATGACAACCGGCATATCACAGCCACCCATACGTGCCTCAGAAGCCGCTGCAGTAAGACTTCTCATTCTGGTGAGCATATCGTGAGAATAATTTTCACGGATCACGCGCCCGATACCCAGGCCGTATTTTCCGGTCATTCCCTCATGAGCAATGGCCATGTTGCTTCTGATCTGCGCATCCAGAAGCTCCTTTACATCGGAAAGCTCTACGGTATCTGCAAATTCCCGAATATCCTCCAGATTTAACAGGCCGCGGTCCGTCTCTTCCTTTTCTTCCACTGCTTTATCTGCATCAAGGAGGATCTCTCCGTTTTTGCTGATCCTGGTCACGTTGATATGGTCGTATTTGATCTCCAGGCTGACGGCATCTTCACCGGCATACATTTCGATGATAATGTGAAGGACTACCGGCGTGTCCAGAAGCTCTACCTTACAGATATCTGCCTCCAGAAGTTCCCGGCAGCGTGCCCTGCCCTTTTCATCGACTTTGGAAAGAACTTCCATATTCAGTGAGGCATCTCCTGCCACCGCCCCAAGGATCACACCTGCAGGAATCCCCTTTAAGCCTCCTGAATTGGGAATGATCACACAACGCACATTTTTAATGATATTTCCGGAACATTTTGCTACGATACGCTCCGGCTCTTTCCCAAGGATCTCTCTTGCTCTTGCCGCACCATAGGCCAGAGCGATCGGTTCTGTACATCCCATAGCCGGGATCATCTCCTCACGGAGGATCGCCAGATAGTTTTTATATATATTTTTGTCCACTTTTTTATTTACCTTCCCGTATTTTATGATTATTTCTTTTCCTGATATTTATGACATGCTACCATATGTCCCGGCTCCACCTGACGAAGTGCAGGGGGGTCCTGTCTGCAGCGTTCCTCACACCACGGACAGCGGTTATGGAAGCGACAGCCCCCGATAGATCTGGACTGTACTCCGGTATCCGTAACGATCTGATCCAGAGTTTTGACTCTCGGGTCCGGAACCGGAATCGAGGAGATCAGCATTTTTGTATAAGGATGCAGCGGATTGGAATAGAGCTTATCTGCATCTGCGATCTCCATGAGATTTCCAAGATAAAGCACCCCGATCTCATCACAGATCTTCTGGACCACCTGCAGCTGATGGCTGATGAACAGATAGGTCAGCCCGTATTTTTCCTGAAGATCCTGAAGCATCTGGACGATCTGGGCCTGCAGGGAAACATCCAGCGCAGAAATGGGCTCATCGCAGACTACAAATTCCGGCTGTACGGAAAGTGCTCTTGCAATGGAAATCCTCTGACGCTGTCCGCCGGAGAACTCATGAGGATACTTCAGAAGATCCTGCTCTTTGAGACCAACCACGCGGATCAGTTCTTTGGCACGCTCCTTACGTTCCTTTGGAGTGTACATTTTATGGATCTCCATAGGCTCACAGATGATATCCTGCACTGTATGGCTTGGGTCCAGAGAGGAATAGGGATCCTGAAAAACGGACTGCATTTTTTTGCGGTATGGAAGCAGTTCTTTTTCCCCCATGGCTCCGATCTCTGTTCCTTCATAAAAAATCTCACCGCCTGTGGGTTTATGATAACGTAGGATTGCCTTTCCGATGGTAGATTTTCCACTTCCGGATTCTCCTACCAGACCGAAGGTTTTCCCCTTTTCAATCGAAAAGCTTACCTGATCCACAGCCTTCAGTATGCCCGGCTTAAAGGACAGAAGCTTCGGAGATTTCTGTTTAAAATATACTTTCAGATCTTTTACTTCAATTAAGGGCTTGCTCATCTCTTCTCCTCCCTTCTGTGACAGAATATCCTGTGTCCCTCTGAAGCCTCATAATATTTCGGAAGACAGGCTTCACAGGTTTTGTCCGCATATTTACAGCGATTCAGGAAGGGACACAGATCACCGTTTCCGTCCGAAAGATCTCTCTCCAGAAACTGTTCAAAGGTACCTCCCACCCGCGGCATGCTTGCGATCAGTGCCTGTGTATAGGGATGTCCCGGATGAAGAAAGATCTCTTCTACCGTTCCCTCTTCCACCACGTAGCCACCACACATGACAGCTACCCGTTTACAGGTCTGCGCTACAACGCCCAGATCATGGGTGATCAGGATGATGCTCATATTGTTTTTTTTCTGAAGTTCCAGAAGCAGATGAAGGATCTGCGCCTGGATCGTAACGTCCAGGGCTGTGGTCGGCTCATCTGCGATCAGGATCTTCGGGTCACTGCTCATGGCCATGGCGATCATCACACGCTGGCGCATACCGCCGGAAAGCTCGTGGGGATAGCTGTTCATAGCCTTTTCCGGGTCTGTGATGCCAACGGCTGTGAGAAGCTCCAGCACCCGGGCCTTTGCTTCTTTTTTGTTCATATTGGTATGGCACCGGATCAGCTCTACCATCTTATTGCCAACAGTGTAAACCGGATTCAGTGCGGAAAGAGAATCCTGAAAGATCATGGCGATCTCACCACCGCGGATCTCACGGAGCGCTGCTTCATTTTTCTTCAAGATATCTTCTCCCCGGAACAGGATCTCACCACCCATGATCTTACAGTTGGATGGTCCGAGACGGAGAATGGATTTGGTGGTCACGCTTTTTCCGCTTCCGGACTCTCCTACGATCCCGAAAAAATCCCCCTCACCGATGGCAAAGCCTGCACCTTTTACTGCCTGTGTCTCTCCAAGGTCTGTAAAGAAAGACACCTTCAGATCTTTTACTTCCAGTAATTTTTCCATATGTAAATGTCCTCCTTACTTGGGCTCGAATACTTTTCTTAATACTTCTCCCAGATAATTGAAGCTGACGACCGTGATCAGGATCAGGATTCCGGGGAAAATAGCCAGATACGGTGCCTGCTGGATATAGCGCTGTGCATTGCTCAGCATACTTCCCCAGGAAGCCGTTGGCGGCTGGATACCCAGGCCGAAAAAGCTCAGTGCAGATTCCATCAGGATGGCATTTGCAATGTTCATGGTTGCAGCCACGATAATGGTAGGCATGATGTTAGGCAGGATATGATGTACAATGGTGGAGAATTTCTTCTGTCCGGAGATCTTTGCATAGATGACATACTCTCTCTCGTTCAGGGAAATGGTCTCGCCACGGACGATCCTGGCAATGTTCATCCAGGTCAGAAAGCCGATGATCAGGACAATGTTCTGAAGTCCCGGTTTCAGGAAGGCATTCATAACGATCATGATCAGGAATGTCGGAAGGCTCATCAGTGCATCCACCAGACGCATCAGCACTGCATCCACCGTTCCTCCCACAAAACCGCTGATGGAACCGATGATCACACCAAGGGCTGTAGAAAGCACCATGGAAAGGAAGCCCACCAGAAGGGATGCTCTTCCTCCGTAAATACAGCGAGCCAGATAATCCCGTCCCATATCATCCGTACCGAAAAGGTGTGCCATGGATGGAGCATTCAGTCGCTCTGTGGCGCTGATGGCATTGGGATCTACCGGATACAAAAAGGCAAAAATGGAGATCAGTGCCAGCAGGATGATCGCTGCTGCACCTGCCACTGCAAGTTTATTTGTCTTAAAACCAAGTTTGATATTTTTCCAGATATTTTCTCTCATGTCCCTTTACCTCCTAACATCCTGCTTTGCGGATCCTCGGATCAAAGACAGCATACAGGATATCTGCCAGAAGATTTCCGAGCACCACGAGAAGCGCGGTAAACATGGTGATTCCCATGATCAGGGGATAATCATACTGCATAACAGCGGTCACTGCCAGCTGACCGATTCCCGGCCATGCAAAAACCTGCTCGGTGATAATGGCACCGGAAACCAGAGACTGCAGGCTCATTCCGAGAACTGTGATCATAGGAAGCATGGCATTTTTCAGTACATGCCGGAAAAGGATTCCAGACTCTTTCATTCCGTAAGCCTTCTGCACCATAACATAATCGGAGGACATTTCCGTAATGGTACTGCTTCTTAAATACCGGATGTACTGTGACGCATTTGCAAAGGTCAGAACTGCGCAGGGCATGACCATATGCAGGATCAGATCTCCTAAGGAACGGTTGCCGTCTGAATGCATACCGATACTTGGCAGGATATGGAGATGCACACTGAAGAGATAGATCAGCATGATACCGAACCAGAACGTAGGAATGGAGATACCTACATAACAGAACATGCTGGTGATCTTATCCAGAACACCATTTTTATTCTTTCCTGAATACAGGCCCAGTACAATGGCAATGAGAAAACCAAGCAGCATGCTGGTCCCCATTAGGATCACGGTTGCGGGAAGCCTCTCCAGCATCTGTGTCAGGACCGGTCGGTTATTCATCAGGGAATTTCCGAAATTCCCGTGAAAGATCCTTCCCAGCCACAGAAAGTACTGCTCATAGACAGGCTTTGTAAGTCCCAGGCTTTCTCTCAGGTTCTGGATATATTCTTCACTCATATTTGGTTCCACATAAGTCAGGACAGGATCTCCGGGCGCTGCTTTTGTCAGTGCAAAGCAGAGAACAGAGACAATAAACAGTGTCAGAATACACTGTATCAGACGGTTTACGATCTTCTTCAAAATGTACCTCCTTTATTTTCCCCGAAAACAGGAAATCGGCTGGCGCAAAAACGCGTCAGCCTCTTTCTGTTTCCGGTATTCATCCGCTATAAAATTATTTATTTCTCCAATGTGTAGATCTTGGAATAATCATAATAAATAGTTTTTAACAGACATTCATCAAAGCCTCCGAAATCTTTACTTACCGCATAGAAACCATTGGAATAAGCGATCGGATAGATATACATGTTATCATTGATCGTATTCTGGATCTCCTTATAAATCTCGCCACGTTTTGTCTCATCTGCAGTGCTGTTGCCCTCTTCCCACAATGCATCCAGATCTGTATCCTTGATCCTGGAATAGTTGGAACGGCTGACGGAAGAACTCATGTCTGCATAAAGGCTCGGCTCTTCTCCCAGAGTGTAGAAGCTCAGTACCAGATCATAATCTGTGCACTCAGGATCCTTTGTCTTATTCTTGAAGGTAGACTCATCTGTAGGAAGAAGATTGATGGTGATTCCTACATTGGCAAGGGCAGACTGTACATACAGAGCCTCACTCTCCATTGTCTTATCTGTGGAGATATACATCAGGTTCAGAGAAAGACTTGTCTTTCCTGCTTCGGAAAGGAGCTCCTGTGCTTTAGCCGGATCATTGTCGTAGGTATTGTCCGGTTTTGTATAGTAGAGTGTATCCGGTGTAAAAATAGAATCTGCAGGCTCTGCATAATCCTCGGAAAGGAAAGCAAACTGACAGAACTCCTCTTTATTCAATGCGTATGCGATCGCCTGACGTACCTTTACATCCTGAAGATCTTCGTTCAGCTCATTCATGAACATGGCGTTGACACGTCCGGAATTATAGGTATTGATGTTTACGTTATCGTAAGCACTGACGGTATCGTAATCATCTGCGCTGATCAGACGTGCATCCAGATCTCCGCTTGCAAGTGCCGCATTGGCGGAGCTGGAATCCTTTACGATCTTGAAGGTGATGGAATCCAGATTTACATCATCAAAATAGTCATCGAATTTTGTTACTTTATAATACTCTCCGGATTTGTATTCCTCGAACTTAAAAGGACCACTTCCCACCGGTTCATTGTTGAGATCACTTTCTCCGATATTCTCCACGCCGTCATAAATATGCTTCGGAATACAGTAAACCTGGCTCAGTCCGCCAAGAAATCCTGCGGAAGATGATCCAAGGGAAATCTTGACTGTAAGGTCATCAACCTTCTCTGCCTCTACTGCCTTGTCATTAACGTATCCGTAAGAAGAATACGGAACATTCTGCTTCTCATCTACCAGCACCTGCATGGTGAATACCACATCATCGGCTGTGATCGGCTGACCGTCATGCCATTTCAGTCCGTCTTTGAGCTTCAGTGTGAATTCGCTGGCATCATCATTGGCTGTTACACTTTCGCAAAGTCCGTTTTCATAATACATCTCTCCGTTCACGATCTCAAAAAACGGGCTGTACAGTGCCTGCATCATATCGAAGCTTGTCTGATCCACAACATAAAGCGGATTGATGTTCTGCGGATCTGCTGTTTCTGCAATGGTAATATTTCCGCCTTCCGCCTTGGTTCCTTCTGTTTCTGCTGCAAAAACAGTCATTCCTGACATAACAGTTGTTCCTGCCACTGCAGCTGCCAGAAGCGCTGCCAGTACTTTTTTTCTCATTTCCTGTTCCTCCTGTGTTTCAGTGAGTATACCTCTTTTCCCACCAGTTTAATATGATATGGGCAAGATAATACTATACCATATTACCTTTGTCAAGCTGTCCCTGGCTCTTCAGAGATTTTTTTACTGCATTTCGTTAAAGCTTGTATTTATTCTACATACAGATCACACAGGCGTCAAGATAAATTTTCTGTATCTTGCCTCTGATCTATATATATTTCCTTAATTCGTCATATTTTTGATCCAGTGTCCGTAATTGCACTTCAAAAATGCAGGCACGCATTTAAAGATCTGATCTGCATTCAGGCAGCATACCACCATTGCCGGGGATGCATTGACCACAAATGCCATAAACATGGACAGAGGGATCACGATCCCCCAGGTACTGATCAGGTCCACCTTCATGGAATAAGCGATGCTTCCGCTTCCCCGGATGATACCACCATTTGTCGGCATCTGATAGGACATTCCTACCATTACTACACTTAAGTCATTACCGAAAGCCCGAAGGCAACCCCTGCAATTTCCACACAGCGCAGTGTAGCAAGCAGGATCTGCGTCACTGCAAAGAAAAAGTAAGTAAACCGGATGATCGCCAGATAGGAAAGACCGGCTTCGATAATCGTCTGGTCTGTTGTAAAAAGCCCCAGCAGCTGTGTTGGAAAAAGGCTGGCCAGGATAAACAGCATAAGGGCAATAAAAAAGCCTGTGCGCATGGCCCAGGCACCGATCTTCCTTACCGGCTCTGTCTCTTTCCCCAGTACTGACTTCCGAATATGACAAGTCCGTCTCCCAACGCCATAAGCAGCTGCTGAAAGACGAACTGTACCTGGTTTACGGTGGTCACACCGGATAATGCAGTTTCGCTGAAGGCTCCAGGCATAATGTTGTCAGCAAGATTGACACTTAAGGTCACTACATTCTGCAGCACCAGCATGGAGCATAATTTCAGAAAATTACGATAAAAATTCTTCATCAGTCTTTTACGATGGCAATGATATCATCTGCGTTGATCACCAGATATTTCTCACCCTCATATTTGATCTCGGTTCCTGTGTATTTTCCGTAGATCACACGGTCGCCCGGCTTTACCTGTACCGGTACTTCTTTACCGTCTACGACCTTACCGCCACCTACTGCGATAACCTCTGCCTGCTGGGTTTTCTCCTTGGAGCTGTCCGGAAGTACGATGCCGGATGCGGTTTTGTCTTCTGTCTCAAAATATTTTACGATAACTCTGTCTGCAACTGGTTTTAATGCCATATTCATTTCCTTCTTTCTGTGATTATTAGCACTCTTAAGCTCCGAGTGCTACTCTTTTTTTATCATACTACATATCCGAAAATTGTCAAGATATTTGCAGATATGTAGTATGATATTATTTATGATAGGGCTCTCCGCTGATGATACGATAGCTACGGTAGATCTGTTCCAGAAGGATCACACGCATCAGCTGATGAGGAAATGTCATCTTCGAAAAGCTTAAAGCATAGTCTGATCTCTTCAGTACTTCTTTTCCAAGACCGATAGAGCCGCCGATCACAAACTGGATATGGCTGGTCCCACGTATTCCCAGCTCGTTGATCTTCCGTGCGAAGTTCTCAGAGGTCAGCTGTTCGCCTCCGATCTCCAGAGTAATCACAAACGCATCATCCCGGATATATTTAAGAAGACGCTCCCCTTCCTTGTTCCGAATGGCATCTTCTACTGTTTCGCTGGCATTATCCGGCGTTTTTTCGTCGGACACTTCTATGATCTCCAGCTTGCAGTAACGCCCGAGGCGCTTGGAATACTCCGCAATGGCATCCCGCAGATATTTTTCCTTGATCTTCCCTACTGTCAGGATACTTATTTTCATCCGCCGTTCTCCTCCAGATAATTCTCAAATTCTTCTGCTGACATCAAAACCTTCCTTGGCTTGGTTCCTTCCTCCGGACCTACCACTCCTGCGTCACAAAGCTGATCCATGATCCTTGCCGCACGGTTAAATCCGATCTTGAACATACGCTGGAGCATACCGATGGAGGCCTTTTCCTTCTCAATGATAAATTTACCGGCTTCTGTAAAATAGACATCTCTGTCACCGCCGCCGGCTCCTCCCGGGACACCGGCTGTATTGACCTGCTTCTCGATGGAGGTATCATAAACAGCACCCTGATTTTTGTCAGAGACATATTCTACGACTGCACTGACCTCCTCATCGGAAACAAAAGCACCCTGCAGTCTGGCCGGCTTCTGATACCCCTGCGGATAAAACAGCATATCGCCCTTGCCAAGAAGCTTCTCGGCACCGTTCATATCCAGGATCGTCCTGGAATCCACACCGGAAGATACGGAAAATGCGATCCTGGACGGCATATTGGCCTTGATCAGACCTGTGATGACATTGACCGATGGCCTCTGGGTAGCAATGATCAGATGGATACCTGCTGCACGTGCCAGCTGGGCCAGACGGCAGATCGCATCCTCAACTTCTCCCGGTGCAACCATCATAAGATCCGCAAGCTCGTCCACGATGATCACGATCTGCGGCATCTTCTCAGGTGCCTTTTCTCCCTCCGGGACCCGCATATTGGCAACCTTTTTGTTATATTCTCCAAGATTACGTACCCCATATTCCGCAAAGGCATTGTAACGGCTGGTCATCTCGGAAACAGCCCAGTTCAGCGCACCGGCCGCTTTCTTCGGATCTGTGACCACCGGAATGAACAGGTGCGGGATCCCGTTGTATACACTGAGCTCCACCACCTTCGGATCGATCATGATCAGACGCACCTCATCCGGTGTAGCCTTATAAAGGATGCTGATGATCAGCGTATTGATGCAGACGGATTTTCCGGAGCCGGTTGCTCCGGCGATAAGAAGATGCGGCATCTTGGCAATATCTGCCACTACCGGTTTTCCGGCAATATCCTTACCTGCTGCAAAGGACAGCTTGGATTTTGCATTTTTAAACTCCTCTGACTGAAGAAGATCCCGCAGCATGACCGGACTGTTCTCCTTGTTCGGAACCTCGATCCCCACGGCTGCCTTTCCCGGTATCGGTGCTTCGATGCGGATATCCGGTGTAGCAAGATTCAGCTTGATATCATCGGAAAGACCAACGATCTTGCTGACCTTCACACCCATTTCCGGCTGCAGCTCATAGCGGGTAACGGTAGGTCCGCAGCTCACATTGGTAACGGTTACATTGACGCCGAAATTATGCAGGGTTTCCTGAAGCTTCTGCGCTGTTTTGCGCAGATGTGCATCGGAATCTCCCTGAGATCTGCCATCTCCGCGCTTCAGAAGCTTCAGCGGCGGATACTGATATGGTTTCTTCTCCGGAGCTTCTCCCTGGCTGATCTCATGCTGGATATTTCTGATCCCATGCTCGATCTCTGTCTGAGATGACTTCGGGTTTCTGGAGGGCTGATGGGATGCCTTCTGTTCAGCTTCCGGCTGAGGATCCTCCTTTATCTCAGCAGGAACGGCTGCCTTTCCTGTTTCCCGGGAAGCTTTTGCTGCTGCAGCTGTCTTTGCCGGCAGGATCTGCTGCATCTCGGAAATATCTACATCCTCATAGCCGGCATAAGCATCCTCCTCTTCGGCTTCCTGCATTTCTCTTTCGAAATCCGGCTCCTCCGACTCTTCCCGGGCCGGCTGGGACTGTGAACGGTGGATCTGGAATTCCAGCGGCTGAGCATGCTCCTCCGGTTTCTCATCAAGCCCTGGATCCTCTTCTGTCAGATCTGTATCTGCCGGAAGTACAGCCTTTTGTTCATCAAGGAAAGAAGGAAGATTAAATTCTCCTTCCCGGTTCGCCTTCACCGCAGCCTGTCTTTCTTTCTGCGATCTTCTTGTTTTTTTCTTTTGTTTTTTTGAGATATTTTCCGGATCTTTCTCTGTAAGGGCAAGTTCTTCTTCCTCCAGCTCTTCTTCCAGCCGGCGGATCTTCTCCGCTCTTTTTTCCGCACGGATCTTTCTGCGAAGCTCCTTCTGCTTTTCTCTGTCCGGCTGTCCCTCAAGATAAGCTTCTCTGCCCTCTCTTGCTGCATCTGTAAAAAAGTCCAGGATCTTATTCATAAATCCGAAGAAGGATCTCTGTGTTATGATGATGAGAGACACAAGAAGCACCAGAACGATGATCACAGTTCCACCCACAACACCAAAAGCGGATGCTGTGGAAATACATACTGCACCACCGAATACTCCACCGCCGGTACGGTATTCCGAACTCAGTGAATAATAATCCGAAAACGTGGTGCTTGGCGTATAGCCCTCTGTGATCAGCTGAAGAAAGCCGCAGAGGAACACAAAAAATACCACGCCCGCCAGTACCTTTTTGTAGGCAAGGCGGTTGGTATTGTTCACGATCAGGAACGTAACTCCGGCAAAAAGCAGGATCGGGAAAATATATGCACAAAGTCCCATGATGCCAAAGCATACGGCACTGATGGCATTTCCTACGATCCCTCCCATACCAAATGCACTGATCATCAGGATCAGGCAGGCCGCAAACATCACAAGGATCAGAATCTCTGTCTGAAAGCGGTTACCGACAGGCTGCTGCTTCGCCGCAGGTTTTCTTTTTCTTTTTTTTGTCGTTTTTGAAGCTGCCATTGTCAGACTCCTCCCAGTTGATATCAAATATAATTCGCTGCCAGAATAAGGATTCCGGCTGCAAAAGAATAAAATGCAAAATAACGCAGTCTGACCTGATTCGAAAGCTTAAGCATAAAACGGATCACCAGATAGCCTGTGATCCCGGCCACGATCATTCCAAGAACATAAGTAAATCCCTGGCCAACAGTCATATGAACAGAAGTGAACTCTCCCATCTCCACAAAAAAAGCTCCCACCACAGCCGGAATGCTCATCAGCAGCGAATATTTCACTGCAAACTTTCTTCCGAGGCCGCAGAAAAGTCCTGCGCTCATGGTAAGTCCAAGCCTGGAAAGTCCCGGAAACACAGAAAGACCCTGGCAGATACCCATCCACATAGCATCTCCGAAGCTGGTTTCTTTTGTTCCCTTGCTGCCATTGACATTACTGTAGTCCACAACAAGGAGGATCACACCTGTAAGAAGGATTCCGATCCCGGAAAACATGTGTGAGGATGCGCTTCGCACAACAAGTCGTTTGCACTGATATCCGATCAGGACTGTAGGAATAGTGGATACCATGATCAGGGCAGTAAGCTTCCGGTAAGTTCCGCTTATGATCTTTGCGTAAGTAAGCTCTTTCCCAGTCCTACGGTTATAGAGAAAAATATTGGCATTTCCGATCAGATCCAGTATCATTCCGATCAGCTCGATCCCGATCTTCTTGATGTCCTTCAGAAAAACAAGGATCAGAGCTATCATAGTTCCCAGATGGAGCATCACTTCAAAAAGCACACCGGAGCCTCTGGTACCGCCCAAAAGATCCTGCACTCCACAGAGATGTCCGAAGCTGCTCACCGGCAGAAATTCGGTGATTCCCTGAATGATTCCCAATATAATCGCATGTATCACTGACATAATGATATTTCCTTTTCTTAAATTTTTTCCAACACATTATAGCATAACTGAGTAAAACTTACAATCTTCACTTGGCAAAAGTTTCAAACAAATGTTCTTTTTTTTAATCTGCAAGAAAAAAAATCCTCCGGCTGCATCAGAAAACACAGTCGGAGGATCTGTTTATAAACAGACTTTCTGCTTATTTATTTTTCAGATATTCGTCGATACCTTTTGCACCAGCTTTACCTGCACCCATGGCAAGGATTACGGTAGCTGCACCTGTAACGGCATCACCACCGGCATATACGCCGTCCTTGGATGTCTTACCGGTTTCTTCCTCGGCAACGATACATCTTCTCTTGTTGATGTCAAGGCCCTTGGTTGTGGAAGAAATCAGCGGGTTCGGTGAAGTACCAAGAGACATGATGACAGTATCTACATCCATATCATACTCGGAACCAGGAATCTCTACCGGACGTCTTCTTCCGGATGCATCCGGCTCACCAAGCTCCATCTTGACAACCTTCATACCGTTTACGTGGCCGTTCTCATCAACGAGGATCTCCTTCGGATTTGTAAGAAGATCAAAGATGATGCCCTCTTCCTTAGCGTGATGAACTTCCTCTGCTCGTGCAGGAAGCTCTGCCTCACTTCTTCTGTATACGATATGTACCTCAGCACCAAGTCTCAGCGCTGTTCTTGCAGCATCCATGGCAACGTTACCACCGCCGACAACTGCAACCTTTTTGCCTGCTGCGATCGGTGTATCATAGGAATCATCGAATGCTTTCATGAGGTTGCTTCTTGTCAGGTACTCGTTTGCGGAGAATACACCGCTTGCATTCTCACCCGGGATACCCATGAACATCGGAAGTCCTGCACCGGAACCGATGAATACAGCCTCAAATCCCTCATCCTCGATCAGCTGATCGATGGTAGTGGATTTACCGATGACAACGTTTGTCTCGAATTTAACGCCAAGCTCTTTGACCTTCTCGATCTCTTTCTTAACAACCTTCTGCTTCGGAAGACGGAACTCCGGAATACCGTAAACAAGAACACCACCAAGCTCATGAAGAGCCTCGAATACAGTTACATCGTATCCTGCCTTTGCAAGGTCACCTGCACAGGTAAGTCCGGATGGACCGGAACCGATCACTGCAACCTTATGTCCGTTCTTAACCTCTGCTCCTGCAGGTTTGATATCATGCTCCAGAGCATAGTCTGCAACGAATCTCTCCAGCTTACCGATAGAAACAGCCTCGCCCTTCTTACCGCGGATACACTGTCCCTCACACTGGGATTCCTGCGGACATACACGACCACAGATAGCCGGAAGTGCGGAAGATAAACCGATCACCTTGTAAGCCTCTTCCATGTTGCCTTCTTTGATGTGCTCGATAAATCCCGGAATATTGATGGATACCGGACATCCCTCTACACATTTCGGTTTTTTACAGCCAAGGCATCTCTGTGCCTCTTCCATTGCTTCTTCCTGATTATATCCAAGACATACTTCCTCGAAGTTTGTCGCACGTACCTTCGGATCCTGCTCTCTTACAGGAACTTTTTTTAACATTTTTGCATCTGCCATTAGTTGTCACCTCCGCAATGTCCGCATCCACCGTGGTGGGTATCGCCTTCCTGAAGCTTCAGTAATGCACGGCCCTCCTGGGTCTTATACATCTGGCTTCTCTTCATAGCCTGATCGAAATCAACGAGATGTCCGTCGAACTCCGGTCCGTCTACGCAGGCAAATTTGATCTCATCACCGACCTGGAGACGACAAGCGCCGCACATACCGGTTCCGTCAACCATGATCGGGTTCATGCTGACAATTGTGTGGATACCAAGCTTCTTGGTAAGAAGACAGACAAATTTCATCATGATCATCGGTCCGATCGCTACACAGACGTCATAATGCTTGCCCTCGTTTGTCACAAGATCCTCAAGAGTCTTTGTTACCATACCGGAACGGCCATAGGAACCGTCATCTGTTGTAACATAAAGATTGGAAACAGCGCCAAGCTCTTTCTCAAGGATAACCATATCCTTAGTCTTGGAACCAAGGATAACATCCGCTGTGATGCCGTGCTCATGGAGCCATTTAACCTGCGGATAAACAGGTGCGGTACCGACACCACCGGCTACGAATACCATTTTTTTCTTCTTAAGTTCTTCGATATCCTCATGGACGAACTCAGACGGACATCCCAGAGGTCCTACGAAATCACGGAATGAATCTCCCGCCTTCAGTGCGGACATCTTAATGGTAGATGCTCCGATCTCCTGGAATACGATGGTAACTGTACCGGCCTCGCGATCGTAATCGCAGATGGTAAGCGGGATCCTCTCTCCCTTTTCGTCAAGTTTCACAATGATAAATTGTCCTGGCAGACAGTGGCTTGCCACACGTGGTGCATGCACAACCATAAGATGGATCTTAGCTGCCAGCGTTTCAGCTTTTAAAACCTTATACATGGTCTTCCTCCTCGCGCAAATTATAAACCTTTATTAATAATACGCTAAAAATCAGCATATGACAAGAGTAGATTTACAATTTCTGTCAAAATTCTTTACCACAGCACAGCGCAACCATGTTAGTCTTATACAACTAACATCATCAAAAGCCACATACAAAACTGGTTATTTCTGTGTTTTTTTCCTTTCGATAAGGGTATACAATCGGTCCAGTGCCTCCCGGATCCCTCCTACTTCATCGATGAGTCCTTCCTTTACCGCTTCCTCACCCTCCAGCATAGTCCCCACATCTTTTACAAGCTGGGAGGTATCCAGCATCAGCTCCTCCATCCGTTCTGCCGTGATATGTGAATGTCCGGATACAAAGGCAATGATCCGGTCCTGGATCTTTTCCATATTGCGGTAGGACTGCGCCACGCCGATGAACATTCCGTTCTGGCGTACCGGATGGACCACCATGGTAGCACTTGGCACGATAAAGGAATAATCTGCTGATACCGCCATGGGTACACCTATGGAATGTCCCCCGCCCAGCACCAGGGAAACCGTAGGGATACTCAGAGACGCGATCATCTCCGCAATAGCAAGCCCTGCCTCCACATCTCCTCCTACCGTATTTAAAAGGATCAGAAGTCCCTCGATCTCCTCATCGTCCTCAATGAGAGCCAGCTTTGGCAATACATGCTCATACTTGGTTGTTTTGCTGTGAGACGGCGCGGATTCATGACCTTCGATTTCCCCGATCACCGTCAGAAGCTCCACTTTATGCTTCCGGGAATTTCCATCGAGCACTGCCTGCCCGGTTTCCCGGATCTGTTCGTTCTGGCTCGCTTCCCGGTCCAGTTCCTTCTGTTTTCCCTCTTCGCTCTGTTTTTCCATAAAAAAATACCTCCGGAATCTGAAATTCTGGAGGTATTATATGCAAAATATTACTTTCTATTCAGAGATCATTCGTCCCAGTTTGTCCATACGTCAGTAACGTCGTCGTCATCATCAAGAAGATCCAGTGTTCTGTGAAGATCTTTGATAGCCTGATCATCCGTCAGCTCCACATAGGTCTGCGGGATCATGGCGATCTGTGCTTCTACAAGCGGGATCCCGGCTTTCTCAAGAGCCTCACGTACAGCACTGAAATCGTCCGGTGCTGTGATGATCTCAAAGCTGTCCTCTTCCTCGTTGAAGTCCTCAGCACCTGCATCCAGAGCTGTCATCATCAGCTCGTCCGCATCCATCTCGCCGCACTCATCCTCAAGCTCTTCCTTGTCGATGATGATCTGGCCCTTCTGGTCGAACATAAAGGATACGCATCCCTGTGTTCCGATGCTTCCATTACCCTTGGTAAACGCGTTACGTACATTACCTGCAGTACGGTTCTTGTTATCTGTAAGAGTCTCTACGATAATAGCAACACCGTTCGGACCATATCCCTCATATACAGCCTTCTCGTAGCTGTCTGCAGAATCCGCACCTGCTGCCTTCTTGATTCCACGATCGATCGTATCATTCGGCATGTTGTTCGCTTTTGCTTTTGCGATGACATCACGAAGCTTGCTGTTGTTTGCAGGATCCGGGCCGCCGGCCTTTACTGCCATAACGATCTCACGGCCGATGACTGTGAAGATCTTACCCTTCTTGGCATCATTTTTCTCTTTCTTATGTTTGATGTTGGCAAATTTTGAATGTCCTGACATGGTATCTTCCTCTCCTTGTTACCGTATATTTTCTTTCGTGCCCTGCTCATTTTGGGTACCGTTTTACATAATTGCAACTCGGTTTAATATAGCACTTATGAAAGATTTCGTCAAGAATCAGAAAACAAACCGGTCAAAATTCCTCATGTTCCCCTAAAAAGTCAGTTCCAGACTGATCTCAAGCGCATGATTCACCTTATCAAGCATAGCACTGTCCAGATGACACACCTTATCCTTCAGACGCCGCTTGTCGATGGTGCGGAGCTGTTCCAGAAGGATCACGGAATCCTTTTCGATCCCGTAGGCGGATGCATCGATCTCAATATGTGTCGGCAGCTTTGCCTTATTCATTTTTGATGTAATTGCCGCACAGATCACTGTGGGACTGTGACGGTTGCCCACATCGTTCTGGATGATCAGCACCGGACGGATGCCGCCCTGTTCACTGCCCACTACAGGTCTTAAGTCCGCGTAAAAAATATCCCCTCTTTTTATAACCACACAATTCACACTCCGATTCTGGTCCGGCTTATTTGCAAGCCGTATTCCTTTTTACAGATAAGTATTTCCACAATTTCTTTGTGTATACCATGCGTGGTACTTTTTTACCGGCCTTATGTCTGACCCGGCGTTTTCCGGATCCGGGTATTTACGGATCTACTGGAAAAAGCTCTCCTCTTCTCCGCATTCCTTACCGTCTTTGATATAAACCCGCGGAACACGTTTACTGATCCCGCAGACAAATTCATAGGAAAATCTTCCGGAAAGATCTCCCAGTGTCTCCACACTGATAAATTCCTCTCCATCTCTTCCCATCAGGGTGACCTCGTCCCCGGCCTTCACCTCCGGGATATCTGTGACATCAACCATAAACTGATCCATGCAGACACGTCCGAGGATCGGAGCTTTTTTGCCCCGGATCAGGACCCAGCCCTTATTGGAAAGCTGTCTCGGATAGCCATCTGCATAACCTACGGGGATCGTTGCCATTCTGGTAAAGCGTTCTGTAACAAACGTTCCTCCATAGCTTACCGCTGTTCCACGTTCCACATTTTTCACATAGGATACATGACTTTTCAGCTCCATTGCAGGTGTCAGCTTCACAATATCACGTTCTACCTCCTCTGACGGATAAATACCGTAAATGGTGATACCGGCACGAACGACATTGAGATTTGCTTCCGGAACACGGATGATACCTGCACTGTTGGAGCAGTGACGTACCGGAATATGAACACCTCTTTTTTCCAGAAGCTCTGCAAAACGGAGATAACGGTCCAGCTGCACCAGTGCAGGAGAACGGTCGGTCTCATCCGCCCTGGCAAAATGGGTAAACATTCCCTCGATCACCAGATTCGGGATTTTTGAGATTTTTTCGATCTTTATCGCATTTTCCGGAATATCCGCATATCCGATCCTTGTCATTCCCGTATCCAGAGCCAGATGAATATGTACATTTTTTCCAATGCGTGCACCTGCTTTTGCATATTCTGCTGCTGTATTAAGATCCGATATGGTGATCCGGATATCATTGGCTGCAAGCTCTTCATAATATTCCTCAAATACAAGGCCAAGGATCAGGACAGGCTTGGTGATCCCTGCATGCCGAAGCTCCAGTGCCTCCTCTGCAGTAGCTGTTGCAAATCCCCAGATATAGTCATAGTCCTGGATCAGACGGGCAATAGCTCTGGCACCATGACCATAACCGTCTGCCTTGATCACAGCGATGATCTTTGTCCCTTCTTTGACATTTTTATGCATTTCCTCAAAATTGTGGGCAATGGCATCCAGTGATACCAGTGCTTTTACTCTCTCGTATTTTTTCATAATCCCGACTCCTCTTCACCTATAGCTAATGCCTTGGGCAGATATTCTATGATATCTCCTGCCAGCATACTGCGCTTTCCTTTTTCAGCGGCTGCAAGATCACCGCAAAGTCCGTGAAGATAAACACCTAACGCGGCCTTTAAAACCATGGGAGGCTGTTCCTCCGTTTTCAGATACATACATAACACTGCTGCCAGGATCCCGGAAAGCACATCTCCGCTTCCTGCAGTTGCCATTCCGGAATTACCGGAAAGATTCAGATACATCTGGCCTTTTTCATCTGCGATCACCGTACATGCATCCTTCAATACGCACACAGAGCCTGTTTCCGCAGCACATTTCAGTGCAGTATCTGCGATCTCATGCTGGATCTCCTGGATCGTTCTGCCACTGAGCCGGCTCATTTCTCCGATATGCGGTGTCAGGACTACATGCTCTCCCAGATACTGATACCACTGTGGATGTGCAGCCAGAAGGTTCAGGCCGTCCGCATCCAGGATCAGCGGCTTTTTCTCCCGGGCAGCCGCCGTGAGAAACCACTGTTCTCTCTCACGGCTGGCCACTGATGTTCCAAGTCCCGGTCCGATCACGATCACATCACACCAGGATAGAAGCTGTTCATTGGATTCCTGATCAAAGCGGCTGCAGACCATAGCCTCCGGAAGGAGTATCTGCAGTGGGATCCTGTTGGCTTCCACAGTCTGGATCTTTACCATTCCCGCACCGGCACGAAGTGCTGCACTGGCGCTTAAATAAGCGGCTCCGCACATTCCCTCACTTCCGGTCACAAAGAGCACTTTTCCGAAGGTACCCTTGTTTCCGCCGGGATCACGTTCCGGAAACAGCTTCAGATCTTTATTTTCCAGACAGGCGGCAGATGCAGTCACAGCTTCCTGCTCATAGATCCCGATATCGGCGGTAACGATCCTTCCTGCATACAGTCTTCCCGGATAAAAGCAAAGACCTCTTTTCCGGTAAGCAAATGTGACAGTCAGATCGGCGCTGAAGGCAATTCCCATTTCCAGGCCAGTATCTCCGTTCACTCCTGACGGGATGTCAACTGCGATCTTTTTGGCCCTCGCACTGTTCATCTCATGGATGATATCAGCATAATGCCCCTCGATCGGACGCGTCAGGCCCACCCCAAACACGGCATCTACTATAGTAGTATATTCACTCCACTGCGGGTTATTCACCTCCGGGACACGATAACCGGAAGCGATCTTATACTGAAGAGCTGTCTCTCTGGTCATTTTATCTTTGTTTCCGACCATATAAAACTCTACCCGGATCCCTTTCAGATGGAACAATCTGGCAACAGCGATACCGTCACCGCCATTATTTCCGCTTCCGCAGACTACCAGGATCCTTTCGTCCTTCTGGAGATACTTTTCTGTTTCCTCTACCACCTTCAGTGCCGCCCGCTCCATCAGAACCTCGGAGGGAACTCCGATCTCACGGATCGTTGTGGAGTCCAGATCCTTCATTTCTTTGCAGGTAACAAGCTTCTTCATTCTGTCTTCTGCCTCCCCTCTGTCATAGAGAAAGCTGCCGTTTCCGGCAGCTTAACAATTCTTACTTATCCACATGTTCCTGCCTGTATTTGCTGAGATTATAAGACAGTGTCATCAGACTCTCGGAAAGATGAACGTTCTCTACGATCACATCATCCGGTGTCTCAAGATCGAGATGTGCAAAATTCCAGATTGCCTTGATCCCGTTCTCCACCAGGATATCTGCCATTTCCTTGGCTTTATTCTTGGGAAGTGTCAGAATCGCGATCTCCACATTATTCTCTCTCAGGAAAAACGGAAGCTCACTGAGCATCTGGATCTCAAGTCCACGGACTGCGATGCCCTCAAGCACAGGATTTACGTCAAAGATACCAACCAGCCTGAACCCGCGCTTCTCAAAATCCACATAATTGGCAAGTGCCTGTCCCAGATTACCGGCACCCAGGATGATCATCGGATGAACGGTATCCAGTCCCAGGATCTTACCGATCTCTGTATAAAGATAGTGTACATTATAGCCATACCCCTGCTGCCCAAAACCGCCAAAATTATTAAGATCCTGACGGATCTGAGAAGCTGTGGTATGCATCTTTTTACTTAATTCATTGGAAGAAATACGTTCTACATTATCTTCCATCAGCTCTCCTAAGTAGCGGTAATAGCGTGGCAGACGCTTAATCACCGCTTTCGAGATTTGTTTTGTCTCCACGATAGTTTTCCTCCTTACCTTACACTAGGTTAATTATAACGAATTGACATTTTCCTGTCAATTAAAGTTGTCTATTCTGTACAAATTTCTTTATATTTTTTCTAATAATTGATTTTTTCTTTGAAATCCCGGCAGTTTCCGTTATAATAGGTGGAGGATTTTTCCCTGTTCAGACATAAACAGGGGTGATTCTTTATACAGGAGGACAGTTTTTATGATTTTATCATGTCAGAATATATGCAAGGCCTTTGGCGAAAAAGTAATTTTAAACGATGCATCCTTTCACATTGAAGACCGTGAAAAGGCTGCTCTGATCGGATGCAACGGTGCAGGAAAGACCACACTGCTGCGGATCATCATGCAGGAGCTTTCTGCTGATTCCGGTACCGTGGTGCTTGCCCGGGATAAAAATATCGGCTATCTTGCCCAGTACCAGGATATCCACGGACATCATACCATCTACGAGGAGCTTCTTACCACCAAGCAGCACATCATCGATATGGAACGCCGTATCCGCAATATGGAACAGGAAATGAACACGGTGACCGGTGATGAGCTGAACCGTCTGATGGAAACCTATACCCGCCTGACCCATCAGTTTGAGCTGGAGAACGGATACGCTTACAAAAGTGAGCTGACCGGTGTCTTAAAGGGTCTCGGCTTCACGGAGGAAGATTATGACAAGCAGATCGAAACTCTTTCCGGCGGTCAGAAAACCCGCGTGGCGCTGGGCAAGATGCTTCTTTCCAAGCCGGATATCCTGCTTCTGGATGAGCCAACCAATCACCTGGATATGGAAAGCATCTCCTGGCTGGAAACTTATCTTCTGAATTATCCGGGAGCTGTTTTTATCGTCTCCCATGACCGTTATTTTCTGGATAAGGTGGTCACCAAGGTCATTGAGATCGAAGCCGGACAGACCCGCGTATACAGCGGCAACTACTCTGCCTATGCTCTCAAGAAGGCTCAGCTTCGTGACGCACAGTACAAGGCATACTTAAATCAGCAGCGGGATATCAAGCATCAGGAAGCCGTTATCGCCAAGCTGAAATCCTTTAACCGTGAAAAATCCATCAAGCGTGCGGAAAGCCGTGAAAAAATGCTGGACCGTGTACAGAGGATCGAAAAGCCTCTTGAGCTCCAGGACCGGATGCGTATCTCGCTGGAACCACGGGTGTTAAGCGGAAACGATGTGCTCCACGTGGAAGCGCTTTCCAAGGCCTTTCCGGGACAGACCCTGTTCTCCGATATCTCCTTTGATATCAAACGCGGCGAGCGTGTGGCACTGATCGGAAACAACGGAACCGGAAAGACCACCATGCTGAAGATCATCAACGGTCTTATTGAGGCAGATGCCGGCAAATTTTCCCTTGGTTCCAAGGTGCAGATCGGTTATTACGATCAGGAACATCATGTTCTGCATATGGACAAGACAATTTTCCAGGAGATCTCCGATACTTATCCGACTCTCACAGAGACCGAGATCCGAAATATGCTTGCTGCATTTCTCTTTACCGGAGATGATGTTTTCAAGGAGATCTCCGCACTTTCCGGTGGAGAAAGAGGCCGTGTTTCCCTTGCAAAGCTGATGCTTTCCGAAGCCAACTTCCTAATCCTTGACGAGCCTACCAACCATCTGGATATTGCCTCCAAGGAGATCCTGGAGGAAGCACTGGTCAGCTACACCGGTACAGTCCTTTATGTATCCCATGACCGTTACTTTATCAATCAGACTGCGACCAGGATCATGGAGCTGACAAACCAGGCAGTGGTAAATTACATCGGTGATTATGATTACTATCTGGAAAAGAAGGAGGAGCTGACCAGTACCTATGCACCGGGAAGCACTTCTCCGGAGGCACCTGCCGAAGAAAAATCGGTTTCCGAGAACAAGCTTTCCTGGCAGCAGATGAAGGAAGAACAGGCAAAGAAACGAAAACGGGAAGCCGAGCTGAAAAAAGTCGAAGCCCGTATCGAAGAGCTGGAAACAAGAGACAGCGAGATCGACGAAACCATGGTCCTTCCGGATGTCTGCACCAATGTAGCGGAATGTACAAAGCTGAGCCGCGAAAAAGCAGCCATCGCTGAAGAACTGGAAGAGCTTTATGAAAAATGGGAAGAGCTGGCCTGACGGTCAGCTCTTTTTTATCCCCTTATGTTTTTATGGAAGCAGCATGCCGAGATGCTGTTCAAAGCATACACCATCGTTACGGTCTGTTCCTTCCTCCACCGCATCCCGGATCGATGCCGAGATAAAATCCACGGCCAGCTCTGCACAGGTTTTCATGGAATATCTTTTTACCAGCCCTGCACTGAGCACGGATGCAAAAAGATCTCCTGTCCCGGAATAGCTTCCGCCGGATTTCTCTGCAAATACCCAGGAGCTGTTTCCGTTTTCCAGGACAAGATTCCCCATTTTCAGAGGCTGCCCCTCCTCCCTGTGATCCACTCCAGTGATCACAACGGCAGGAAGTGAAAATTTCCGGGCAAGTCCGCACCCGATCTCCCGGATTTCTTCCATCCGCCGGGCCTCTGATACCTTTTGCAGTTTATTCCAGATCTCCTCCATTTTTTCTTTTCCGTAGAGAAGAAGGAGGGCTTCCGTAAGGTTCGGTGTGATCACATAGGAACGACGTGTCAGTTCGCAGAACCGGCTGCGGAGTTCTTCTGTATAGATCGGATAAACCGCGCCGTCATCCCCCATCACCGGATCTGTAAGGATCAAAGTATCCTTTCCTGCAAACGCATCCATAAATTTCAGGATCCTGTCTGCCTGCTTATCATCAGAAAGAAATCCTGTATAGATCCCATCCGGGAAAAATCCTCTTTTTTTCCACTGCTCCATATATGGTTCCATATGCTCTGTGAAATCCTCACAGAAATAACTTTCATAACCGGTCTGGTTGCTTAAAACAGCGGTGGGAAGTGGACACGCCTGGACTCCCATCACCGAGATCACCGGGATCGCTGCTGTCAGTGAACATTTCCCCAGCCCGGAAAGATCATTGATCACTGCTATTTTTTTCATGGTAATTCTCCAGTCTTGAGTTTTTTTCTGTAATATTATAGAATGAACTGTCAGGTTTACGCAATCATTTTTGGAAGGAAATCATCATACTTATGTTAAATATATCCGCTGAACACAAAAAAGAACACCTTTATCTGGAGGTTTATCACTATTACCGGAAGCTGATTCTGGAAGGCCGTCTCCTTCCCGGAAGCAAAATGCCCTCCCTCCGCAAATGCGCCCAGGAGCTGAAGCTGAGCCGTACCACCATCGAAAATGCCTATCTTCTGCTTGCAGCAGACGGATATATCATCGCCAGGGCACAAAGCGGCTATTATGTCACCGGCATTGCTTCCAAGCAGCATCTGCTTACCCCCGAAAAACAGGATAAGGATATCACGCCCTGCCTTTATGATTTTGCCTCTTCCGGTGTTGACCGGGAAAGCTTCCGTTTTGATCTGTGGCAGCGTTACATCAAAAGCGCCCTCCGCCAGGGCGACCGTATGCTTTCTTATGGCGAACCCCAGGGCGAAAGCGATTTCCGGGAGGTTCTCGCAGACTATATCCGGGAACGCAGAAATGTGATCTGCTCCCCGGATGACATTGTAGTAGGGGCCGGTCTCCAGCCCCTTCTCCAGATCCTCTGTCCTCTGATCCATGAACGGAAAACCGTTTCGTTCCCCACACCGTCCTTCACCACATGCAGCACCATCTTTCAGGATTACGGCTTTGATGTCCATTACCGGGACAAAAGCTGCGATGTGATCTATGTTTCTCCTGCTCACATGACGAAATGGGGCGAGATCATGCCGGTAAAACGACGCCTGGAGCTGATCCGTCATGCGGAGATCAATGACCATCTGATCATTGAGGATGATTTCGAAAACGAATTTGTTTATTTCCAGAAGCCGACGCCTTCACTTTTCGGTCTTGCAGGTGGTGAAAACGTTGTCTATATCGGTTCCTTTTCCAGGCTGCTGCTGCCCTCCATCCGTGTCAGCTTCATGGTACTGCCACGCTCTCTCCGGGAAAAATATACAAAAAAAGCAGCCTTTTATAATCAGACTGCTTCCAAGGCAGAACAGATCGCGCTCTGCCAGTTTATCCGCGACGGGCATCTGGCTTCTCAGACTAGAAAGCTCCGCCGCCTTTATTCCCAGAAGCTGAAGGCTCTTTCCCAGGCTGTCCGGGAAACCTTCGGCCAGGACTGCCAGATCCAAACAGGAGCCGCAGGAACCAGCCTTGCCCTTACTCTTCCCTGTTCTCTCACAGGCAGTGAACTGACAGACAGAGCCCGGAACCGTGGTCTGGGACTGGAGGTTCTCAGAGAAAACGGAGCCGAGGTCACCCTGGTCCTCTCCTGCTCCTCCATTCCATCCAAGGATTTTCTGCCTGCCTGTCAGCTTCTGAAGGAGGTTACCGGCTCCTAATCTCTCCGGTTATCGATCATGTAGAGCAGGGCATTTACAATGCACGCAGCGATGTTGCTTCCACCCTTGCGTCCTTTTGCCACAATATAAGGCACATCTGCGTGCATGATCAGCTCCTTGGACTGCACAACATTCACAAAGCCTACCGGCACACCGATGATCAGCTCAGGAGAAAGCTTTCCGTTCTCAATAAGCTCATAAAGACGTACCAGTGCGGTAGGTGCGTTCCCAATGGCAAAGATCAGCTTTTTATCCATCTCTGCGGCCTTGTCCATGCTGGCTGTGGCTCTGGTAGTCCCGTTCTTTTTTGCAAGGGCAGCCACATCCTCATCGGACATGAAGCAGTAAGCCTCACCGCCGTAGCGGGCAAGTACACGCTTGTTGATCCCGGCCTTTGCCATCTGGGTATCTGTGACGATACAGGCACCGTTGCGGATGGCGTCCATGGCCATCTCCACTGCCCCCTCCGAGAAGCAGAGATTTTTTGCATAATCAAAATCTGCGCTTGTGTGGATGCAGCGTTTTACGATCAGCTCTGTTCCCGGAATCAGGGGAGTATCCCCCAGCTCTTCTGTGATGATCTCAAAGCTTCTTTTTTCGATCTCCATGGGTTTTACATTTTCAAGCTCAACTTTCATTTCTATTCTTCCTCCGTAATCCCGTTTTCCAGTATCTCATAGATTTTTTTCATATCCAGATGCTTCCGCAGCTCTGCAGCCAGGACATCATACTGCTGTTCCTTAAATGCCGCAAAATCCACGCCTGTCATATTTTCCACATCAATACCTTTTTTCTCGCCGATCACGCGGATGATCGCCTCTGCAGATGCTTCCTTATCGAAAACGCCATGGATATAGGTTCCGCACACATTTCCCGCAAAAGCACCCTCTTCTTTTTTCTTACCGCTGACGCTGTCTGTGATCTTCGTGGCTGTTCCTGCATTGTCCTTCAGGATGCTTTCGCCCATATGGATCTCATAGCCCTCGATCTCCGCACCGGAAAGAGGAGCAAACACACCGGACAGCTGACCGAAATGCCCCTGCACCCTGGTCCTGGTTTTCTTTTCGGCAAATACCGTTTCCATGGGAAGAAGTCCCATTCCTTTCATGGAACCGCCATTTTCAACTCCATGAGGGTCGCTTAAGGTTTCACCCAGCATCTGATAGCCACCGCAGACACCAAAGATCAGCTTGCCTCTGGAGGCTTCCTTGAGAACTGCTGCTTCCATTCCGCTTTCCCGCATCCAGATCAGATCGCCCATGGTGTTCTTGGTTCCAGGAAGGATGATCATGTCCGGAGAGTGAAGATCTCTCGGGTGTTTTACATAGCGGAGAGAAACTCCGGGAATGCTCTCAAAAGGATTAAAATCCGTAAAGTTAGAGATCCTTGGTGTACGGACCACTGCGATATCAATGACACCGGCTTCCTGCTTCCGGTCAAAACGTTCCGTCAGGCTGTCCTCATCCTCCACCTGGATATCCAGATAAGGCGCCACACCCACCACCGGGATCCCGCTTCTTTCCTCAAGCATGACAACACCAGGGTCCAGAATAGTCTTATCTCCGCGGAATTTGTTGATGATCAGCCCCTTTACCATAGCCTTCTCATCGTCCTCCAGAAGCTCTACCGTACCGATCAGCTGGGCAAAAACACCTCCACGGTCAATATCTCCCACAAGAAGGACCGGTGCCTTGGCCATCTTTGCCATACCCATATTTACAATATCCTCATCCTTGAGATTGATCTCGGCAGGACTTCCCGCACCTTCGATGACAATGATATCGTTTTCCGCTGCAAGAGCGTTGTACGCCTTCATCACATCCGGAACCAGGGTCTTCTTATATTTGAAATAATCCCTGGCACTCATGGTTCCAAGAACCTCTCCGTTTACGATCACCTGGGAGCCTACATCATTGGTAGGCTTCAGAAGAATGGGATTCATCAGGACAGACGGCCGGATCCCGGCTGCCTCTGCCTGCATGACCTGAGCCCGTCCCATCTCAAGACCATCCTCTGTGATAAAGGAATTCAGTGCCATATTTTGTGATTTAAAAGGAGCCACACGATATCCATCCTGCTTAAAGATCCTGCAAAGTCCCGCAGCCAGCAGGCTTTTTCCGGCATTGGACATGGTTCCCTGTACCATTATTGCTTTTGCCATAATATACCTCCCTCAAGTACTTCGATCAGTTTTACATTTTCTTCATGGCGCTTTACCGCGATCCGGTAATACCCCCTTGTAAGACCCGGATAATTACTGCAGTCACGGATCAGGATCCGCTTGCGCAGACAGAAGTCAAAGAGCTCCTCCGGTCCTTTAAAGAAAATATAATTTGCTTCCGACGGAAATACTTTATACCCAATGCGGACCAGCTCATCCTTCAGCCACTGTGCCTCCCGAAAAACAAGCTGTCTTCCCTCCTCTACATATTCCGTCTCTGTAAGTGCCTGGATCCCGGCTGCCTGGGCCATGGTGGAAACATTCCATGGCTGAACGCAGAGCTCCATCCTTTCCATCAGCTTTCTGTCAGAACAGAGGCCATAGCCCAGCCGCACACCGGCCATGGCATATCTTTTTGTAAATGCTTTCAGGATAAAAAGATTATTGAACCCGGAAAGAGAATGCTTCAGAGAATACTCTTCCGGTTCCTTTACAAAATCAAGGAAACACTCATCTACCACCAGCAGGATATCCAGCTTTCTGCATTTTTCCAGGATCCTTTTCAGAAGCCTGTGGGGGATCAGCATGCCGGTAGGATTGTTGGGGTTACATAAGAAAGCCATATCCAGTCCCTTATGGAGGATATCCAGATATGCTTCACTGAGCACAAAACCGTCATTTTCCGTCAGCATGTAATATTCCAGCTCACAGCCAGTGCTGGCCAGAGCCTGTCCGTATTCCGCAAAAGTAGGCGCCGGGATCAGAGCCCGCTTTGGCTTTACTGCATGACAGAGCGTAAAGATCACTTCTGCCGCTCCGTTACCGCATATTACCTCTTCCGCTTTTACCCCTTCCGATTCTGCGATCCTTTCCCTGAGAACGCCGCATCCCACCTGGGGATACTGTGCAATATGATCCAGACTGTGGATAATGGCCTGCTTCACACTTTCCGGTGTTCCCAAAGGATTCAGATTTGCCGAAAAATCCAGGCAGTCTTTATGTTTATATACGTCTCCTCCATGTATGTGTTTTGTCATTGGTCATTCTCCTGTCTGTATTTATTGTTACCTTAATAACCCGAACCGGATCCCCGCACTGAGCAGTCCAAATACAACCACTCCCAGTATGGATGCCGCATACATCAGCCGGTTAGCTCTTTTGATATCCTCCGGCTCCACCGGGCGGATCGGATCCCCGATCGTGGGTTTTTCATATAATTTTCCGAAATAATATGCATTTCCCGCAAGCTGTACATCCAGCGCTCCGGCCATGGCAGCCTCTGTCTGAGCAGAGTTGGGGCTTGCATGATTTCTCCGGTCACGTTTGTAGATCTTTGCCGCATTTTTTGTATCCATTCCTGTAAAAACAGTTCCTGCCACCATCAGCCATCCAGAAATCCTGGCAGGGATATAATTGGCCACATCATCCAGCTTTGCCGCAATACGGCCGAAATAAAGATATTTGTCATTTTTATATCCAAGCATGGAATCCATGGTATTGATACCCTTGTACAAAAACATCAGCGGCACCCCGCCGATAGCCATATAAAGCATGGGGGCGATCACGCCGTCGGATGCATTTTCCGCAACGGTTTCCACAGCAGCCTTTGTCACGCCAGTTTCCGTAAGCTCTCTGGTATCACGGCCTACGATCATGGACACCGCATAGCGTGCCTCGTCCAGAGTTCCGTTTTTCAGCCGGTCATAAACCTTCATACTCTCATCCTTCAGGGAACGGGTGGCAAGAAGCTGATAGCACCAGAAAACCTCCAGCACAAATCCGGCCACCGGCAGATACCGGTAAAGATAATAAAGCACCAGAAGCGGCACCCCGCCGCTGAACAGACAGACAAGCACTACGATCAGAAAGCCTCCTGTCAGCTCACCGCCGTGATTTTTCGGAAAAATCTTCCGGATCACCTTTTCCAGCACTGCGATCAGATTGCCGATGACACAGATCGGATGATAAAGCCATCTGGGATCTCCGATCAGAAGATCCAGCACAAATCCTATGACCAGTGCAGGAAGACTATATTTCAGCATCTTTTTTCTGCCTCCGTTCTTTCTTATATTCCAGTGCGTTCTTCAGAAAGCGTGCCGGAACCCTGGGATTTCCGTAATAATAAAGATGCGGAAATCCTGCCATCAGCCTGCCCCGGTCATGGATACAATCCCATCCTCTTTTAGATGCCGGCTTTGCCGCATGAAAATCCTCTCCGCAATCTGTGGAATCAAAGTAATGGAATTCATGAGCCGGGATCTCACCAAGTCCGGTATCCTTTTTTTCCGTAAGGGTGATATAGCCGAACCGGTTCAGCTTCGGTGTCCGGTAAGCCCTTCCAGGGATCACCCCGCAGACTCTGCGCTGCTTTCCTTCCATATCCTCCATCTCCTGATGAAGATACATGAATCCGCCACATTCTGCCAGACAAGGCATTCCATCCAGGATAACTTCCCGGATCCGGGTGCACATTTCCTGATTTTCTTCCAGCGCCTCCCCGTTTAATTCCGGGTAACCGCCGCTTAAAAGAAGCCCGTCCAGATCCTCCGGAAGCTCTCTGTCATGAATGGGTGAAAAACGTACCAGCTCCGCTCCCATCTGCTCCAGAAGATTTAAATTATCCGCATAGAAAAAGCAGAAGGCTTCATCATCCGCCACACCAATCCGCACCTTTTCCTCTGTACGGTATCCGAAGGCAGTATCCTTCTGTATCAGCATTTCCGTCTCCGGTGCCGCAAGCTCCGGTGCTTCCCCTGCAAGCTCCAGGATCCCATCGATATCCAAGGTTTTCTCCAGTACCTCGGAAAGCTTCTGCAGACGGCTTTTCAGCTCCGGGATCTCCTCCGGAAGCACCAGCCCCAGATGACGGCTTTCGATCACACAGTCCTCCACCTTCGGAACATATCCCAGCACCTTTACGGAAAGCTCCTCTTCCAGAAGCTTCTTCATCCTGGGATACAGCATGGGAGACATCTGGTTAAAGATCACGCCGCAGATATGACTGTCCTTTTTGTATTCCAGAAAGCCCTTTACATAGGCAGCCAGGGAAACACTCATGCCACGGCTGTTTACGATCAGGATCACCGGTGTATCTGTGGTGGAGGCCAGATCATAGGCGCTGGCTCTGGAGGTGATCCCTCCTACACCGTCATAATACCCCATGACTCCCTCCATCACTGCGATCTCACAGTCCGATGCGTTCTTTGCCAGAAGATACCGGGTTCTGTCTCCATCTGTAAAAAACGTATCCAGGTTTCGGGATCTTGTACCGATCACACGGCTGTGGAACATAGGATCTATGTAATCCGGGCCGCATTTAAAAGAAGCCACCTTAAGGCCACGGTTCACCAGCGCTTGAAGCAGCCCGCAGGTGATCAGGGTTTTTCCGCTTCCGCTGGCACCTGCCGCAAGAAGTATTCTCGGGATCTTCACCTAAATCTCCTCCCCTCTTCCGCTGCAGGAAATGATATAGATCGGATTCTCACCCATCATCATATGATACCTTCCGATAGATTTGGATCTTGCCGCAGACAGCTGTACGATATCCACATCCGTCAGGCTGAAATCTCGTATGGCATTCATGGCTTCCGTCACCGTCTCCAGGGTGATGCAGTTGATCACGATCCGTACTTTTGGATTTTTGTCCAGAAGAAGCCGGATGATCTCATTCATATTTCCGGAAGACCCACCGATAAAGGCATGTGTCGGAACAGGCAGTTCCACCATCGCTTCCGGTGCAGTACCAGGCACGATCTCTAAATTATCTGTGGCAAATTTCCGCCTGTTCTCCTTCAGAAGAGCAAGGGCATCTTCCTTTTTCTCAATGGCATAGACCTGCCCCTTCCAGGCACGCAGCGCCATCTCAACAGAAACCGAGCCCGTACCCGCTCCCACATCATAGCAGACAGAATCCTCCTGAAGACGAAGCTTGGACAGAGAAACCGTACGCACCTCTTCCTTTGTCATAGGCGCCTTCCCACGGAGAAATTCCTCATCACAGATCCCGTGAACTGCGGGCAAAGGTACTGCCTTTTCATTGCACGCAGTTACCACGCTTAACGCATCTCCCCGGTATTCTGTAAGCTCTGCCGCACTGGCATGAAAGATCTTTTCATTTTCGTAGGAAAGATTTTCGCCCACATAGAGGGTCACATCACCCATTCCATACGCAACCAGACGGGAAGCCAGACGAGCTACCCCATCCTCTGTTCCCAGAATGGAAAAAACCTTGGGGTTATGCCGGATCAGGGCAATCAGATTGCAGTCTCTTCCATGAGCGCTGACGATCCTGGCATCATCCCAGGAAAGACCGATCTTCGCCATAAAATAAACAACGGAAGAAATCCCGCAGATCACCTGGACATCGCCATCCAGAAGATCGATCAGCTTCCTTGCACCGCTGTAGAAGCCCACATCGCCGGAAAGGGCAATGGCTACGGTACGGTACTGTGGATGTGTCTTGATATACTCCACGATCTTATCACTGCGGTACTCATGGAGAACCATCTGCCCCGGCCTCTGTACGGCATCTGTCATACGCTTTGCACCGATCAGAAGCTCCGCCTCATCAAAGGCCTTCTTTCCTTCCAAAGTCAGGGTTTTTTCCGCACCCATGCCGATGCCTACAAGAGAAACCCTCTGTGACAGGGTAAGGCCGAACAGCTTTGCCAGAAATACCCTTGCTTCCGGCAGGGACAGCCCCTCCTCCTGCAAAGGTCTTCCGATGATCACAGGTGTGACGCCGCAGCGCTGACAGGCCTCCATCTTTTCCGGGAATCCACCTGCCAGACCGGTATCCTTGGTGACCAGATAGCTGCACTGAAACTGTCGAAGCATGGCTTCGTTGATCTCTGTGGAAAATGGCCCCTGCATACCGATGAGATGCTTTCCCTCGATCCCCAGCTCCGCGCAGGAGCTGATCACGGAAGGGATGGACAGCACCCGGGCAAAAAGCCTCTCCTGGTAATCCGGGATCACTGTAAATTTAGACAGCTCCTTGCTTCCTGTGGTAAGAAAAATGTTCCCCTCTGTACCGGAAAGAAGCTCTGCCGCCTTCTCCGTGCTTTCCACATAGATGGCTTCCCTGTTCTTCTCCCCCTCCGGACGAAGGACACGCTGATAGCGGATGCTTCCGTTCTCACAGGCAGTCCGGATATTTTTTGTCACTTCTGCAGCATAGGGATGAGTGGCGTCCAGAACGATCTCCGGCGCTTCCATCCGGAAAAGCTCCTCCATATCTTCGGTTTTCAGCCTTCCGGCGCTGACATGGAGAAATTCATTTTCCTTCAGAAGAGAGCCGCCATATTCCGTGGCTGCACAGGCATAGACCGGAACATGATTTTCCGCAAGGAACTCACAGAGTGCATAGCCCTCGGTGGTCCCTGCAAAAACAATGGCTTTATACATTCTTATATCCCCTTGGTGTTACCATCTTGCCGTTTACATTCTTAGTCTGTGAATTTCCCACAAAAACGGTAGTAAACATATCCACTTCTGTATCACGGAGTTCCTTCAGTGTCATAACCTGTGCAGTCTCGCCGTCACGTGCGATCTGGGCAACCGTGCCGCAGACAGTATCCGGGGACTTGTATTTCATCATCAGATCACAGGCCTTCTGAAGATAATCCTTACGTTTTCTGCTGGACGGATTGTAAAGGCATACCACAAAATCCGCCTGTGCTGCTGCCAGAAGCCTTGCCTCGATCTTCTCCCACGGAGTCAGAAGATCACTTAAGCTGATCAGGCAGAAGTCATGGATCAGCGGTGCACCCAGCACTGCGGCGCCGCCTGTGGCTGCTGTCACACCCGGGATAATGGTCAGCTCCACATCCGGATAGTTTTCTCCCACCTCATACATCAGACCTGCCATACCATAGACACCGGCGTCACCACTGCAGATCATGGAAACGGTTTTTCCTTTTTTTGCCTCGTCAAAAGCAAGTACACAGCGGTCTACCTCTTTTTTCATCGGTGTGGTCATGAACTCTTTGCCTGCAAAATACTCCTTTACAAGATCCACATACACCGTATAACCGATGATCACATCACTTTCATTTAATGCACGGATCGCTCTTCCAGTCATCTGGTCATACGCACCCGGGCCAATTCCTACAACATAAATCTTACTCAAAACGTATCCTCCGATTTCCGGCTGCAAGGGCGGTGGTCACACCGTCCCGGCCTGTTTTTTTTCTGATCAGTGTACCCTGTCCGCAACCCAGAACCGCACTTCTCTCACAGACATTCTCTACACCTGTTATCTTTTTTACAAATTGTGACGGGGTAAATTCCCCCTGCACTGCCTTCAGTTCTTCCTCTGTAAAGGTCAGAAACGGAAGCTGCCAGGCTCCTGCCAGGGAAAGAAGTCCCACCTCTTCCTTCTTCAGATCGATACTGGCAATAGCGCTCAGCGCTTCTCTGTAAACATCCGATTCTCTCAGACATTCCTCTGCCGCCTTCCGGATGGAGGCTGCATCCTTTCCCCTGCGGCAGCCCATTCCCAGAACTGCAGAGGGCGGCACCACATGGACTGTATTTTTAAAGGGCAGGCAGCCTCTGTGGATCGTCACCGCAATACCTGTTTCCGGTGCCTCACCGGCTTTCTCACCATTCCCCGGATCCGCTGCAGTTGAGGGCCTTCCGTCTTTTCCGCAAAGCACCAAACCCTCCGGCAGCTCCCCGTCCCATGGAAACTCACTGTAAAAGCCAACGCTCTCTCCTGCAAGAAGGGCCGCAGAAGCCTCCTTTGCAGCCTTCATATGAAAAATAGCACAGCCATTCTTTTTTGCAAAAACATCCACTGCAAAACGGCTGTGAAGATCTGTGGCTGTTGTCACAACCGGCACCGCCTTAAGATATCCGGCACAGCGAAAAGCCAGCTCATTGGCTCCGCCCAGATGTCCGGAAAGAAGAGCAATGACAAATTTTCCGCATTCATCGATCACCAGCACAGCCGGATCCGTCTTTTTTCCGGCAATGTAAGGTGCGATACTGCGCACTGCGATCCCGCAGGCACCAACAAAGATCACACCCTCTTTTCCTGTCCGGAACTGTTCCCCTGCCCACTGGGAGGTGGAAACAGAGATCGGATCCGGAAGGTAACGGCTCTTTTTTGCAAGGGTGACACTCTCACCCTCTTTTTCCAGAGCCCTCTGAAGCCTTTCCCCTGTCTCCAGCCCTGTCATACTGAAGCAAATGATGGAAATGTTCATATTTTATTTCGTAGCCTCACGGAACTCTGTGGTAAAGCCCGGATCATACAGCTTGGATCTGTCATAGCTTGCAGCATTGACCGCATCGCCTACCAGCATAAGCGCTGTTTTTGTGATCTTGTTCTCTTTTGCTGTCTGCGCCAGAGTACCCACTGTACAGATAAACTTCTTCTCATCGGGCCAGGTTGCCTTGTAGACGATGGCAGCCGGTGTATCCTCACGGTATCCGCCCTCCACCAGTCTGCGGCTCAGCTCCTCCAGCATACCTGTACTGAGGAAAATAACCATAGTGGCATTATGAGCGGCAAAGGACTGAATGCTCTCTTTTGCCGGCACCGGTGTCCTTCCTTCCATTCTTGTGATGATCACACTCTGGGAAATATCCGGAAGTGTATACTCCAGGTTCAGTGCAGATGCAGCTCCGCAGAAGGCACTGACACCCGGGCAGGAATCATAGGGGATTCCCTTTTCATCCAGGATATCCATCTGCTCACGGATCGCACCATAGATACATGGATCGCCGGTGTGGAGACGAACGGTCATCTTACCCTCAGCCTCTGCTCGCTCCATAACAGAGATCACTTCCTCAAGGGTCATCTTTGCACTGTTATGGATGGTGCACACATCCTTGGAATACTCCAGAAGCTGGGGATTTACAAGAGATCCCGCATAGATGATCACATCTGCCTCTTCCAGATACTGTTTACCTCTTACTGTGATAAGATCCGGTGCTCCCGGACCTGCTCCTACAAAATGTACCATAATCTATTCCTCTCTTCTGTCTTTGTTTTCTTTGATAATGATCAGGGAATAATATCCTGCATCCTCAGGGATCTCCTCCACGGTCCGGTAGATCTTTTCGTCCGGCATTCCGCAGTTTTCGATCATCATGGCCTCTGCCCCCTGGGAAAGAAGCTCCGCCTTCACATCCTTCATTTTCTTTCCGGCCTTCATAAGGACCTTGGTACCGGAAAGCTTCAGCGCATCCTCGATCTGATAGGAAGCCGGGATCACGTGAAGAGGCTCTGCCTTCTCCACAAGTCCGGTGTTCAGACGGGCGGAAACTGCACAGAAGGATGTGATGCCACAGACGATCTCCGTCTCATAGCCCTGAGCCACAAGTCTGTGATGGATATAGAGATATGTGGAATACACGGTAGGATCTCCCAGTGTGAGAAATACCACATCTTTCCCCTGGTCCAGGACAGCCTTGACTTTATCTGCTCCTGCATCGTGATAGCTCTTCAGCACCTCAGGATCCTTGGACATTGGAAAAGGAACTGCAAGAAGCTCCTTCTTTCCAAGCTCCGGATAAGCCCCCTCCACGATCTTAAACGCTACCGTATCCTCCGGAACCTGTCCCGGAAGTGCGATCACCTCTGCCTCCTTTACAAGACGAAGTGCTTTTAAGGTAAGAAGCTCCGGATCTCCCGGTCCTACACCTACACCATATAATTTACCTGCCATATTTCTTTCCTCCTAACTATATTTTCCAGACAGGATAAAACCTGTCTGTTATTTATATCAAATTTTGTCCTGAAATTTAAAAAATTCCATCCGGACTGGGGTTTCCTGTCATGAAATATCATTCACCCCGACTGCCTGCTCCTGTATCTTATGGATCAGCTCCTCTGCATCCCGGGTCTGCCCCAGCAGTCCGTATACATTGGAAAACACCACAGCACCCAGAAGGATCTGCTCATAGGATCTGTGGTCCAGATAAAACTGGATCTTCTCCATGACCACAGCCATAGTCTCTTTTAGGATACCATAGCTGTCAAGAACAGCCAGCGCCTCATCGGTAGTCCCCGCCTCCAGAATCTCTCTGGCACATTCCAGAGAGCCCCCTGCACGGATGGCACTTGCACAGAGAACCTCCATCCTTCCGTCAGCACAGTGGGAATGGGTATTCATGATCCCGGCGGCAACCTTTACAAACTTACCGATATGAGCCACAAAAAGAATGCCCTTTACGCCCATATCAATAGCCATGTCAATGGTCTCTCCTACATAATTGCTGCACTTGATATTGTTCTCAAAGGGAATGGACATATGCTCCCTGAGATAATCCGCACCGTAATTCCCCGGTGTCACCAGGATATAGTTTTCTCCCTGGCAGAAATGCTGCTTCATCTCCACATGAATGCTTTCGATCAGAGCCTTCTCACTCATGGGCTCCACGATCCCGCTGGTTCCAAGTATGGAGATCCCGCCAAGAATGCCAAGACGGGGATTAAAGGTTTTCTTCGCGATCTCCTCCCCCTGAGGGACGGATACGGTAAGCTTCAGACCGCCCTCGTAGTCATATTCCTGGGCCGCCTCTTCGGCTTCCCGCAGGATCATGGCTCTGGGAACCGGATTGATGGCCGCTTCCCCCACGTTCTGGGAAAGTCCCGGTTTGGTGACACGACCTACCCCGATCCCTCCGTCCAGGATGATCTGAGGCCGGGATTTCTCTACTTTCTGCTGCTGCCCGGTCTGTTCTGCCGCTGAGATAGAAAACTTCTCCGCTTTTACATAGACCAGGATCCCGTTGGTGGTATCCGGATCATCCCCTGCATCCTTCTGTACCGCGCAGGAGACATAAGTTTCGCCCCGGGTAATATCGTGAAGCTGTAACGTGAGGGTGATCCCCTTTGGGGTATCAAGCTCTACCTCGGAAAGAGTCTCTCCCGAAAGCAGCATCCGTACTGCACCCCTGGCTGCCCCGGCTGCACAGGAGCCTGTTGTGTAGCCATAACGGAGGCGCTTGTTGTTTTTTATGACATACTGGTCTTCCAGTCCATTCTTCATATATACGATACCCTCCTTTTCAGATTACCTTGTGCTCCAGCCATTTGCGGCTGTGGAAACGCCAAGTAAAAATGATCCCACGAACAGTCCAGTCTGCAAACATTCCGATCCAGACACCCATAGGCCCGAAGCCCAAGACACGGATCAGGAAAACACAGAGACAGAACCTGCATGCCCACATGGTACAGCAGGAGGTGATCATGGAAAACTTCACATCACCGGCTGCACGAAGACCATACCCCGGCACGAACGCCATTGTCCATACCACAGGCTTTATGATGGTGATCCATGTGATCATGTGGATGCACATTTCCGCACTGGTACTCTCCATTCCGCCAAGGATCGTCACCGGTCTGACCAAAATATACACGATCAGACAGCTTACGATAATAACTGCCTCTGCAATGACGCAGAGTTTTTTTATGTAATAGACCGCCTCATCCTTGCGGCCGGCACCAAGACACTGGCCTACGATGGTCATCAGGCCCACACCTACTCCGATGGCCGCGATACCATTCAGATTCTCAAGGATATTGGTCATTGCCTGCGCTGCGATGGCTGCTGTTCCCAGTGTGGAAACCGTAGACTGGATGGCAAGCTTTCCAAGCTGAAACATACTGTTCTCAATTCCCGAAGGGATCCCAAGTCCCAGGATACGTCCGATCATGCTCCAGTCCGGACGGATCTTTAGGTAATCCCTCACAACGACAGGCTGACGATCCTTACGCAGCTGCCAGAGAACAACCACTGCACAAAAAATACGGGAAACCAGTGTGGAGATCGCCGCTCCTGCAACACCAAGGTGGAAAACCCAGATCAGAACCGCATTTCCGCCAATGTTCATGATATTGGAGATCATGGAGATGGTCATAGGCCCCTTGGTATTCTCCTGGGCACGAAAGATCGAAGCCGCAGAATCATAAGCCGCAATAAAGGGGAATGACAGTGCCGTGAAAAAGAAATAGGTTTCCGATGCACGCATAACATCCGCATCCACCGCACCAAAGATCAGCCTCAAAAGCGGCTTCTGAAAGATTAGACAGACTGCAGATACCACTACGGAGATCGCTGTGATGATAAAAAGCACCTGCCTGGCAGACATATTCGCCTTCTCGTAATTCCTCTGTCCGATATACTGGGCGCAGACAATGGCGCCTCCCGCTGCCAGCGCCGAAAAAGCCTGGATTAGAAGCACATTGATGGAATCCACCAGCGATACCGCAGAAAGAGCCGCAGATCCCACATTGCTGACCATCATGGTATCTGCGGTTCCCATTATCGAATTCAAAATCTGTTCCAGCACTACCGGCACCAGAAGATTACGGATCATCCGGTTGGTAAACATATGCTGCTGTTCCATTGTTACATCCTCCGCCTCACTTATTTATGACCTGACAAAGCAGAAAAAAACGTCTGTATTTTATCAATCACACTTTCTCTGACATTATACCCTTTTCCCGCTCTTTTTCCAATATATTTTCTGTGTTTTTTGTACAAACTGCAAAATGCCGCAGGCGTGAAACCTGCGGCAGTCTTTGTATTTTGTGTTTTTTATGTAGCATCCAGACTTCTTAGAATTCGGATAAATCTTTATATGTATCACCGAAAAAGCGTTTGCATTTGTCAGCAACAATATCCGGATGAATATTTTTCAGCATCCGCTGACCATGAAGTTTCTTGGAATAATAAAGCTTTCTTGAATTCCGGATCTGATCCACATAATTTTTATTTGCTCTGGGAAGCTGTCCGATTTTTTCTTTTACACCACTCTGAACTGCATCAATGATTTCATCACTGATTTTGATATATTTACCATCAAAATAGCCATACTCTTCAATGTTATCTTTATATTCCTTTAGAATCTCATTATCTATATATTCTTTCAGATGATATACAAAAAACTGTCTGGCATCATTTTCTACATCATCTACGATACCTCTATCGCAATACAAATATTTATATCCGTTCTCCCAGTCGGCAATAAACCAGCTCTCCGCCTCCGGTGAAGCATACAACACAAAAACAGGCAATTTCTTCCCCAGTTTATCTTGAATCTTCTCTATGATCTTCCGGTTATATTCTCCAACCTCTTTCTGCGAATATCCGGCAAATCTACCATCAAGATCATCTTCCACCAAAATTGCTCTGCATTGAGAATACTCATCTCTGTGTTTTTCTATAAGCTCATAAACCTTTTCCAGCAATGCCTCACCTGTCCGTCCACTCATTTTATCGTCTATTTTCTTTGGCATTCCCTTTTTCTTTATGGTCTTATTAGGAAGGCACTGTCTATATTCATATCTATCATTAATTTTTTTCAAAAAAAACTGCATAGCTCCCGCTTCTGTATATCCACATGTCAGAAAACACACTATTACATCTACCATGGCCATCCTCCAAGTGCCGGATCATTCGTCCTGTATAGATCTCCCAGTTCCCAGTCACCAAGGTCCTCCGCTATATCAGCATATGTTATTTTTTTTATTTTTTCTTTATCACGAAATACAAATACTGCAACATTTCCATGTATGAATTCTTCTGTAAATACATCCAAAAAATCCGGTGAATGCGTACTTATAAAACACTGCTTAAAAGTACCCGCCGTCTGAATCCAGTTTCCAACCACCTTCTGCCAGGCAGGATGTAAATTCGTTTCCGGTTCATCAATCGCAAGCAATGCTCGTTCTCTGTTCATCGGCATATTGATCAGCATATTAAGAATGAGTCCCTTTAATGTTCCTTCCGAAACATCGGACAGATCATACTGTTCACCACTGCTATAGAGCATTCTGAAAATCAACTTATCATATGCTGTTGCCGCATCGATCATTTTCAAATTCGGAATAAGTTCTTTCATTCGGTCTTCAAACAAACTTCTCCATAACATATCCTCTGAAGTATAACGATTAAACACATTTGTAAAATTACCGGCATCATAATTCAGAAAATCATCCAGATTTTTGATGGTTACAGGCTCACGCATCTTGCGGGTATTAAACTGAGCACTTGTATATACGCTGAATCCATCAAAGTATTTCTGCAGATCATATAACAGCTGAGCAATATTAACTCTTACCAGCTCACTTCCATAAATACTCTTATTATTCAACAGAATATCTTTAAACTGCATGATGATCGTCTCTTTACTATCTACATCAAATGCCAGTCTTCGATTCTTTTGGCCTTTTCTGATAGCCGTAGAAAAACGCCCTTTTCCGATTTTATCATCATGACACCTGAAATAATTGAACTCATCTGTATATTTAGAAGTTCTTTCCGCTGCATTCAATTCTTCCAAAACAATGTTGCATTTCTCAATGGAATCACCCACATTAAAAGAAAACTGATATCTGACCGGCTGGCCATTTAAATTAATCTCCCAGGAAAAGTTAATTGCTTCTGAATCTGAAACCTGCTTATTCCGCATATGATCCCAGCCATTTCTGGAAATTGTATTTAAAAAAGCTGATTTCAAATTATCCTCTTTTCCAGTTCTTAACATTTCAGAAAAAAAAGTTAATGCCTTTATGAAGTTACTCTTTCCCGAATTATTAGGTCCGATCAGAATATTTATTTTCTCAAACTCAAGATCCTCTGCCTGAATATTTCTAAAATTATGGCAGGAAAATTTATTTATCATTTTTTATATTCATTCCTTTCGCCAGCTTGCTACACTGTCGCTTTCTTTTTTCGTTCCTCTACAGATGTTTTTAATATAGCACAATACAGATAAATTATAAAGAAGAAAAATTCGACATAACAAGCCGCCTTTAAGTAATGGCATCCCATTCATCCCTACACCGCTTCATCGCTCTGTACCTCCGCTGCCGCTCAGCTCCAACACTGATCTTATCTGCCGGTGCTGTGCATGGAAAATACACACCCTTTTTGTACGGAAGATATGAAGTAACAGAGGACCTGGACAGGCCAAGAGCATTTGCAGTTGAAAGGACAGCAGCTTTATGATCCTGTGTTTTTCTGAAATCATCAAAGGTCACCTGCACCTTCTCCGCCACATCCGATGCATACACACCGGCCGTGATAAGCAGCTTCCGAACCTTGATCGGGTTCAGCCCCAGCTCATCTGCAATGGCCTGCAAAGACATCCCGGCATCATAAAGCACAACAGACGAATCCATCAACTCCTTAAGGATCTTCCCGGCATCATACTCCGGCTTAGATTTCCTGCGGCCACCTCCGGGCCTTCTTGGTTTATACGCTCTTTTCTCACCCATAGATTACAAAACCAGCTCATACATTTTGAAAGTCATCTCGCCGCCATCTGTCAGAATATACAGTTCCTTCTTATCAATACTGTTATGCAGCATTTCATCAGAAGGATGGCTACCCTTCTTCCAATGTGGAAACAATGGATCACCCTGCTCCTGATCGATCAGCTCCCAGTACAGAGATTTTATGTTGTCAAAATCATCTTTTACTGCCTTACGAAATATCATTTGTTCCAATCCCCTTACTCATGCAGCTCCAGCGGCAGTCCGTCCGGGTCATGAAAAAATGTCATCTTCTTGCCGGTAAAATCATCCACACGGATCGGCTCACATTCAATCCCAACCTCCGCCAGCTCTTTCACCGTCTGCTCCACACTCTCCACACAGAAAGCAAGATGACGCAAACCACAAGCCTCCGGACGGCTCACCCGTTTCGGTGGATTTGGTTCTGCAAAAATCTCCAGCTCCGTGTGCTCATCCACACGCAGATCCAGCTTCCAGTCCTTACGCTCCGGACGGTAGTTTTCTCTGATGACGGAGAAGCCAAGCTTGTTTACGTAGAAATCCTTTGCGGATTCGTAGTTGGATACGATGATGGCGATGTGGTGTATTTTTGATAGGTTCATTTTGGTGTGCTCCTTTTTAGTTTGTCTTATTTTCGTTATAAACTATATAGCGGTTTTTAAAATATACCGTGTGTGCTTTAGCTCTGAAGGAGCACATGTATCACACACGGCATTATTTTTATTTCAGCCTTTCACTTGCATTTTAGTATATCACAAATCTGCAAATAAACCAGCCTTATACACGTATTTTTTACTCCACTGTAACACTCTTTGCAAGATTTCTCGGCTTATCGACATCCAGACCCTTTGCAACAGAAACATAATAGCCCAGAAGCTGCAGAGGAATCACTGCCAGGCTGCCCACGAAATGCTCATCTACCTTCGGCACATACACAGTGAAGTTCACCTGATCCTCGATCTCGTATTTGCCATATGTAGTCAGCCCCATCAGGTAGGATCCGCGGCTCTTGCACTCTAACATATTGCTTACAGTCTTCTCATACAGTCCGCTCTGAGTCAATACACCAATGACCAACGTTCCCTGCTCGATCAGACTGATCGTGCCATGTTTCAGCTCACCTGCTGCATATGCTTCAGAATGGATATAGCTGATTTCCTTCAACTTCAAACTGCCCTCCAGACAAACTGCATAGTCAATACCACGGCCCACAAAGAATACATCATGGGCATTGGCATACTTAGCAGCAAACCACTGGATACGTTCTTTATCTTCCAGGACCTTCTGCATCTTCTCCGGAATAGTCTGCAGCTCAGAAATATAGTAGCCATACTGCTCGTCTGTGATCTTTCCTCTGACTTTTGCAAACTGAACAGCCAGACAGTACATAGCCACAAGCTGTGCGCTGTATGCCTTGGTCGTAGCAACAGAGATCTCCGGACCAGCAAGTGTGTAGAACACCTTATCTGCTTCACGGGCAATACTGCTGCCAACCACATTGACAATCGCCATCGTGGCGATACCCTTTTCCTTAGCAAGCCGCAACGCTGCCAGTGTATCCGCTGTTTCACCAGACTGGCTGACAACGATCACCAGGGCTTTCTGATTAACTGGCATTTTACGATAGCGGAACTCTGACGCAAGTTCCACACGTACCGGGATATCTGCCATATCCTCCAGTACATATTGAGCAGCCATACCAACATGCCATGCAGAACCGCAGGCAACAATATAAATCTGCTCAAAGTTTTTAATCTCGTCCTCATTGATCTCCACGTTGGACAGATCAATAGCACCATTCCTGATCACGGAATTAAGGGTATCCTGGACAGCCTTCGGCTGCTCGTGGATTTCTTTCATCATGAAATGTTCAAAGCCGCCCTTTTCAGCAGCCTCAGCATCCCACTTGATTTCTGTAGTCTGCTTCTCGATCTCGTCACCGTTCAGATCATAAAAATGAGCCTCGCCCGGTGTCAGCTTTGCAAACTCAAGATTCCCGATATAATATACATTTCTCGTATATTTCAGGATTGCCGGGACATCAGAAGCCACATAAGTCTCGCCATCTGCAATACCAATGATCATCGGACTGTCCTTACGAGCCACCCAAATCTCGCCCGGATAATCACGGAACATCAGCTCAAGAGCATAAGAACCGCGGACACGGACCATTGTCTTCGCAATGGCATCGATAGGACCAAGGCTGTACTTTTTATAATAGTAATCAACCAGCTTAACAACCACCTCTGTATCTGTCTGACTGTAAAAAGTATAACCGTGCTTCAGCAGCTTCTCTTTCAATTCTGTGTAATTCTCAATGATACCGTTATGCACACCAACGACCTCAGACTCCACAGCACCGGAACCTGATTTACTGCAGTTACCAGAAACATGAGGATGTGCATTGATCTGGCTGGGCTCACCATGGGTAGCCCAGCGGGTATGTCCAATACCACAGGCTCCTTTTAACGCTTTGCCCGCATCTGTTTTCTCGACCAGATTCGTCAGACGGCCCTTTGCCTTCACGACCTCTGCCAGCGCCTCTCCATCACGGACAGCCAGTCCAGCTGAGTCATATCCTCTATATTCCAGTTTCGACAGACCGTCCAGCAGGATCGGTGCTGCCGGACGCTTTCCTGTAAAACCAACGATTCCACACATAGGTTTATCCCTCCCGTTATTTAAATCTCTCGTCTAATATACGTAAATGCCTCAAAACATGGCGTAGTGTAAAATAACAGATTTTCTGTTATGATATCTACATCATTTTTTGAGGCACTTACGTATACTTGCACATAATCCATCGATAGATTTGCGCATATCTGTTCTGCCACATTATCCGAATATTTGGATAAGCCACAAGCAAGGAATATGCGGGATACCCCTTCCGCAATACGCTTCATCATAGCTTTTTCATTGTCTGTAGAAGCTTCAGAAGTGTATCAGGCTGAAAACCCTCTGGAATATAAAATTTCATACTCTGAAAATAGATCATCAGACGGTTATTTGTGGACATAATCCTGTTCTGCGCATTATGAGAATAAGCAGTATTCGTTGAACACAGGATTTCACCAAAAGCTATAACAGCTTCCTGATTTGTTCTTGCCATATGTGCAGTCTCCTTCGATATACTTTTTACGAATAAAATATATCAGGAAAATCTCCGATGGTCACTACGCCATGTTTTGAGGCACTTACGGAATATCAATTAATGTAATTCCTGGTCACAGCAATGCAATGCCGCCGCAATCACTTGATCCATATCATAATACTTATACTCACCCAGACGGCCGCCAAAGATCACCTTCTCTTCCTTTTCTGTCAGTTCCTTATATTTTCCATAAAGAGCACTATTCTTCTCATCATTTACAGGATAATAAGGTTCATCTCCTGGCTTCCACTCAGAACTGAACTCACGGCTGATCACAGTCTTCGGAAGGTCATTACCCTCCTCATCCTTTCCAAACTCAAACCATTTATGTTCGATGATCCTGGTCCACGGAGTTTCACGGTCTGTATAATTCACAGCTGCATTTCCCTGGAAATTCGGCTTGTCCAAAGTCTCTATTTCAAAACGGACAGAACGATATTCCAGAGTACCCAGTGTATAACCAAAATACGCATCAATAGGGCCCGTATAAACCACCTTATCTGCAATGGCATCCAGCTCTTTTTTGTTCTCCAGATAATCTGTATTCAGGCGAACTTCAATTCCTTCCAGAAGATTTGCTACCAGTTTTGTATATCCGCCTACCGGGATTCCCTGATACAGTGCATTAAAATAATTGTTATCAAAAGTCAGACGCACCGGAAGACGCTTGATAATGAAAGAAGGAAGATCCTTGCAGTCACGGCCCCACTGTTTCTCTGTATAGCCTTTAATCAGCTTTTTATAAATATCACGTCCAACCAGAGAGATTGCCTGCTCCTCCAGATTCTCAGGTTCTATAATCCCAGCTTCTTTCCGCTGTTCTTCAATCTTCGCTACAGCTTCCTCCGGTGTTACCACACCCCACATTTTATTAAATGTATACATATTAAAAGGAAGACTGTATAACTCTCCTTTATAGTTTGCAACCGGACTGTTTGTAAAACGGTTGAACTCCGCAAACTGTGTGACATAATTCCATACTTTTTTATTATTTGTATGGAAAATATGTGCACCGTATTTATGTACATTGATTCCCTCGATTTTTTCTGTATAGACATTTCCTGCAATATTAGGCCGTTTGTCCACTACAAGAACTGTCTTTCCTGATCTTTTTGCTTCGTGAGCGAAAATCGCACCGTATAAGCCGGAACCCACTACCAAATAATCATACATTATCATTCACTCCTCATATTTTGTAATTTTAAAGCTAAAATCATCACGATCTCACCATTGACAACTGTAATAATAATCATTTTTGATTCTCAATACCTGAAATTTTGTTGTTTCTTAAAAATAGCATTTGGAATCATATTAATTAAAAAAGACAGAACTTGGAGAAAATCACAATAATCAAAACAACATCGGAATAATATATATTCCCAAGGCAACTATCGTTACTATTATAGTAATAATTTTCCAAATATTATATTCTCTATCCATTTTTTCTTTAGTTAAAACATCTGGTTCTTCAATATCACCAATTTCTTCCTCAATTGAAAGCATCTGATGTCCCTTATTATGTGTATATGCATAATAAAATACAATACATACTATTGTAATAATTCCTGCTGTAAGTAAGGCAACTTTATCAGCAAAGAGTAACATAAAGCAATATATTACAATAGTAACCAAACAACCTAATACGCCTAAAGGAGCTTTATATGGCCTTTTCATATCCGGATAACTTCTACGAAGTCCTATATAAGATAAACAGCCAATCATATAACATATAGCTAATGAAATCAATGAAACAGAAGCAATATAATTTATAGATCCTGTTGCGATCAAAATAAAGTTAATAAGCCCAACGCCTGTTATAGCCACATACGGCGTTTTAAACTTAGGGTGAATCTTGCTAAGAAACGACGGAAGGGCTCCATCTTCTGCCATTGTATAAATATATCTAGCTGGTGCCGCGATACCTGGATTAATTGTAGATAAATCTCCGCCAAATGCGATACCAATACATAAAAGTATAATTGGAAATCCGACTAGTCCAACAGCCTTTAATCCTTCAGCGTAAGGCGCATCTGCCACTGCCAAAACACCATAAAATTTCTTAGGAACAAGTCCAACAAGAAACCACTGGAATAATGCATTTAACGCAAATACTAAAAACACAGAGATCTTAAGAGCTCTGGGTAACGTATACTGCGGATATTTCGTCTCTGCTCCCATAGATACGCAAGTTTCAAATCCTGTATAGCACCACCATACAAGTCCAAAAATATACATCATCTCATTAAAAGGTGGTAGACTATTCATTGCAATACCGCCAAAATATTCTATATGTATTTTGGGAATCATATATAAAAACCAACAAACAGAACAGCCCCAGAAAAAAAACATAAATGCTATCTGCGCCTTCCCGGATTGTTCAATTCCTCGATAATTTAATATTAAAAAAACAGCTACAAGAGCAATTGCAATTACACGGGAATCCAGCCATGCAATGTTAAGATTAAATTGTTCCAATAGAATTTTAAAATAATTAGCAAATGCAAGTGTCTCTCCTGCACCAATTGCTACAACTGAAATGATATAATGCCATCCTGCCATATTGGCCCAAACCCTGTTTAATCCTCGTTTCGCGTAATTATATGTTCCTCCTGCACAGGGCAACGCAGCGGACATCTCTCCATAAATAAGACATGGCCAAATTGAAATCAGCAATGCTATAAATGTAAATCCTATAATCCACGATCCCACTAAGCCAATTTGTGCTGAGCCACAGGTAAACAATCCTACCCCTACTACAGTTCCTATCGTCATGCTGATAGATTCTTTTAATCCAAGTACTCGAACCAGTTTATTCTCCTTCATATATCATTCTCCTTCACAGTCTAAAATATGATCTGCATACTTTTCTGCCATATCCCGCCAATTAATAAGAGCGTCTCCCATAACTGCTCCACAGGATTCCCGATACAATGCCCATACGTACCAATAATAAGCAATAATAGCCGTATATGCCCAAAAATGATAATATCTCTTCTCAGTATAACTATCTTGTAAATATTCTTTTATAAAACGTTCTGCTTCATCGAAATCATACATTGCATCAACAATATAATATCCAACATCAATTCCTGGATCAGAATACCCTGAATATTCCCAGTCAATAAGTATTACATTACCGTCTGGCTTGATCATCCAGTTAGATTTATAGGTATCACCATGACAAAAACATTTTTCGACCCCATCACCAGCAGTCTTTTTATAAAGTAATTCAATCTTTCTTTTTAATTTCTCATTTTTTTCAAAACATTCCGGAGCTTTTTTTCGAAGTAGTTTTTCAATCTTCAAAGAATCTTTCCAAGGGTCCATCCCATAATCAACTTTAATACCCGAACCATGAAGTTTTCTGAGTACACTTATAATTTTTTTTGAATCTTTAAATGAATTGTAATCCGGTTCTCTGAATTCTGATATGAATACTGATATCTTCCATCCTTCATTAATGTCAGCATAAATGTAAGTAGGATCAATCCCTATTTCTTTTGCTTTAATCAGAGAGTTTTTTTCATTTTTACGACTAATAATGCTGTCTGTCCCATCCCCGGGATGACGATATATGTAATCCATACCATTAATTTCAAAAATAAATGATGTATTTGTCATTCCCTCATTTACATTACGAAAATTTACGATATCTTCTTCATCGCATCTGAAAATAAGTTTAATATTGTGGATAATTTCACTATGTGTATGTCCCTGATACTGGCTGTCAAACCTTCGCAAATCCTCGAAATAGTCAAATTCATAAATATTTCCTTCTTCATATTCTTTAAAATAGAATGATGGCAGATTATTCAGATTATCTTTAACCATCCATTCCCAAAAGCTCTGATTATACTTTCCGACAGTCCTGTCTGCTTCCATAAGTTTAATAAAAGCGTTCGAGAAATCCTCATTCCAAAACGAATGTCCAAATAATACTTTTCCTGAATCCCTGTACTTTTCCATCATAATGATTTTTCCATTTTCATCAGTATCAACATACATCTCATTCGTTTTTTTCTTAATACTTATCCCTGCGTTAAATGTCTGATACTCATATTGATTAAAAGGATTTTCAACAAAATAGCTATCACTTACACATATATACGTGTTTCTTAGTTTTTCTTTTGCCAGGTACAAACTCTCTATGTTATTCTTTATATTAAAAGACTCATTAATTATAAAATTTACTCCATATTTGTCTTCCAAATAATAAAACATTTCTTTTTTGTATCCAAGCACAATCGTGATGTTCTTTATTCCAGCATCCTGAAGTTGCTGAATCTGTCTTTCAATCAGCTTCTCTCCTTTTACTTCAAATAAACCCTTAGGTTGTTCCAACGATAAAGGAATAAAGCGGGTAGATGCCCCGGCTGCTAAAATCACCGCATTATTTACACGGTATGGTTCCAAAGCTTCAAGCCCAGTATCAGTGATTTTAGATCCATTTTTCGCTATCAGTCCCGCCTGTATCAAATAATTGAAAACCTCTTGTTTTTGTAATGACTTTTTAACATCTAAATCAGAAGAACAATTAATTCGTCCAACGTTACCATTATAAAAACTATTTAATATATTGAATTCATCTTTTTTCATTAACTCTTCTTCCTCTCATGCGTTATTTCGCAAAATATCCATCGCATAACTGATTTGAATATATTTTCTCTGCCGCTTTTATGCTCTTTGCTCAAATATAGTTTTTCGTTACCGCCTTCACTTGTTACGTTAAGTCTTACATAAAAGTCAGAAAAGAAATAATTTGCTGATGATATGTTTACAAAATCAAGAAGTAATATATCTTCACCCAATTTAATTATTTCCTCAGTTATATACTATTCTCAACAAGGTAAGAAACTGTAACATCTCTTTTATTTACATTTTCATAACTATTAGAGTGAATAAAAATCCACAAAATCTTGATATGTATTAATCCCGTAATCTTTGAAATTATATTCCTTTCTCTCACCTACAAGATCATGATACCATTGAAGGGTTTCCCTCATATTTGGCACATCAATATTTACATACTCTGCGATCTGTATTAAAATCACCAGCCCGTATGAAAAATCAGCGGTAAAATATCTTGAATTAAAATCAGGGATATATCCCCCTTCTACTTTTTTCGTTGGACTTGTCAGTCCCTTAAATCCGGTAATTCCCGATATCTTCTTTGTCATCGCTTCTGCAGTCGGGCTTTCATAATGAACACACAATGATTTTACATAGGATAAGTTAAACGGCAACGTCTTGCATAATTGCTGAACCTCTGTATCACAGGCGATAAGAAGCTCTGACGTTTCGTTATTCCAGTTTTCATAAAAAAGGGGAACTTTTTTGTAGACAACCCCTTCTTTCCAATCTCCGTACAAATTTCTGAGCCGCGTGGTATGAAGAATAGGGTTCGAAGGAGTAAGTGTAATATTTAAATAATTAGGAAGTGGCGTTGTTTTAACACCAATAATACTTTCAATTATCTTACAGCATTCTCCCGTCTCTTTATGTGGTATCGCAGCTACAAACATTTCATCTCTATATCCAATTGCCTTTACAGTATTTCCATATTCAATAAGGCGGGCAACACTTGGCACTCTTTGTACCCCGAAAACTGTAGCACCTTTTTTAATACATCCATAAAATGCACACTCTCCACCACCAGTGCCCGGAACAATACATATTTTCAGCCCTGGTTTAACAAAAGGCTCTATTTTCTGTGCATTCAGCCGCATTAGTGTAGCAGGCATGGTCACAAAGATCAGATCAGCATTGGAAAATGCTTCCTTCTCATCATCTGTTGCTTTCTCAATGATTCCACGATGAATAATTTCATTCTCTTCATTTACAACTGTTAAAAGTTTGTTTATTTTCTCCGGTTTTGAGCCGTAAACTACAACCTTGTGCCCATTTTCTGCACAATGAGCAGCAAATTGAGTCCCTATATTCCCTGCTCCTACTATCGTTATATTCATATCAATCATCCTTATCTATATGTTTCATCCAATTGAGCAAGTTCATAATAATTATCTATCTCCATAATATCCTGTTTATTGCATTGTCTTATCTCTACTTTATAATTTTCTTTTTTGAGAATTAATGGAACTTCCTCCCAGAAAACACCTTTATTGTCCTTATATATTTCAGCCCAGTCTGATCTCAATTTCTGACAATCTTCCTTTGTCCAGTAGGAAATACCGTAATAATTATAGCAATAGGTATTACCCTTTTGATATTCCGAAATATAGCCATCTTTAATCCTGAATGACCAATCATCTGTCTCCAGTGAATAGGAACCTAAAATATTAGATACATATTGATATTTTCTAATCACCTCTGGATTTGTAATATATAGATCCGCTTCACAAAGATAACCGTTATTAATCTCTTTCGAAGCTAAGATCACTGAAGATATATTATTTTCTTTATCATACCGGTCATTATCTATAAAACGCACAAATGGATATTTCTCAAGAATTTCATTAAACCGTTCCTTTTTATATCCCCTTATTATTACAATATCTTTAATACCAACATTCACCAGTGCATCTAGCAACGTGTCTATAATTCGTTTGCCATTAACCGTTACCATGGGCTTCGGTCTGTCAGCTGTAGCAGGCATCATTCTTGCTCCAAACCCCGCTGCCATAATCACCGCCTTTTTAACTCTATAGGGTTCAAGTGCTTCTATACCTTTTGAAGTTATAGAAAGCATCTGTTTTCCCTCAATATACCCAGAAATTTTAGCTTCTTGCAAACTTTTAGATACAGTATTCCCCGAAATCTGAATCGCATCTGATATTTCTCTGATTCCATATTCCTTTTTCCCATTTTTCTCAATGAAACATAAAACTTCAAACAAATATCTGTTCACTATCTCACCTTTTCTCTTTCTATCTATTTGTATATTCTGTATATGATTTATCTGTATCAAAGAAAACGTTTCCATGTAGCGAAGTACCTATAACAAATTTCATATAATCACCATATGTCCGCGATAAAATAGCATGATAATTAACTGGTACTGGTATTTTTAAGAATTCAAAATCCATCATTTCACATTTATCAAAATCCTCTTTATATCTGTAAAACTTTGTATTCAATGGAGATAATGATAAGGGACATTTTTTTTCACAGATTATTGAATCATAGCTTACTGCCGCTTCTTCCATTTTTTTATAATAATACAGAGAACTCTTGCTTTTTAGTTTATAAAGTGGATAATATAATGTCTTTATCAACTGTTTTATTTTATTATCTGATGATGCAAAATCACTCCAGACTAGGCTGGTTTTATAAGCTTTTTCCTTCAGCATGGCAACTTTTTTCCGAAGTGTTTTTTCTTCTTCTGCATCATCCGGGATATTATCAAATGGAAATATATCTACAAATATACCTTGATTAAACTTTATATTTTTTCTAGTATCATTTGCCAATATAGCTGCCGTATCAGTTCTTCTGATCTGAACATGTCCGCGCAAAGAACCTGGATCTGTATATTCGGTCTGAAAAAAATACGGATATTTAAATTCTTTCATTCCAACCTCGCACAGTTTATTATAATTTTCACGGTCCATTTCAAAATCAATATCATCATCCCATGGGATAAATCCTTTGTGCCGGACAGCTCCAAGGGTTGTTCCACCATCACTAAAAATCTTTATATTATATTTTTCACAGACTTCTATGATTTTCGCAGTAATATCTAATTCAACTGCCCAGACCTCTTTCATCTTTGATGTTACCGTATATCCACATCTGACTTCCTCATCTAAAAATCCATCTGGCAACTCTATATTTAAATCAACCATTTTAGTATTTATTCCTCCACTCTTCCGGACATAAAATATGCTGTAAAAATATTCTTCAAGTATTATTTCCTTCTTCTTATGATTTTCAAAGCATCATAAATAACATTATCTTTTAACACAATTAACATAATTCCATATAATGCCATGCCAAATATGACCTGACATACAGAAATGCTTATACTTCCCTGATAATTTCCACCTATAAACAATACTGCCCAAAACATCACAAAACCAGCAAGCAGTTTCTTCCAAAGAACATTCAAGATTTTTTTCCAATTTATAAATCCCTTGCTCATGTGAACATAAATAGCACTGATGACACACTCTGCCACAACACTTGCAAGCGTAGCACCATTTGCACCATATTTATAAATCAATGCCAGATTCAGCAAAAAATTGGTTACTGCTCCCGCAATAATTCCTTTGGAGCTTCTGGCACGCTGACCTGAAGGGGTTAAATATTGTGACCCCATAATATTGCTAATACAGATCACCAACGGTAATGGACTCATTAAATACAGAAGCGTAACTACCGGTTCATAACCATTTCCAAAAAACCATGGAACAAAATTCCTTGCAGCTCCCCAAATTCCAAACATAATTGGAACCGCAAGCGCAAAAATAAACTCGAAGCTTTTATTAATTTTATCCTTAATTTCTTCTGTCCGACCTTCGGCAAAAAGATACGATTGTCTGGAAACCATTACAGTATTCAAAGAAAAAAGCAGACTCTCTATCATACGGATAATTTTTGTCGCCTGCTCATAATAACCGTTTAATTCTTCAGACTTAGTAATTGCGCCAATCATTGTTTTATCTAACACAGTATAAACAGATGTAGCAACTGTAGGTATAAAGTATGCGAACGTCTGCTTTAAATGGATTTTGAATGGATGAAGCGTTTTAAACTCTACTTTCGCTAATAATTTAGGAAGATAAGTCCACATAGAAATATTACCGATCAATCCTGTAGCAGCCATAATGCCTACATACAAGAATATATCGGTTTCTTTTTTTACAAAAAGAAACAGTAATATAATTCCTGTGATTTTCACCAAAGTATTTCGAATAACAATATATTTAAATTTTTCAAATCCTCCAAAATACCAGGATATATCAAACGCAACCGCCAAAACAGATAAAGTCAGTACACTATAAATTGCTGTATACTGTGTTGAAATAAAAATCCATGCTATCCAAACTATTAATGATACTGCTGTAGTCGTAAGTGAAAGAATTTCAATTTCCCAAAACAACTTAGAAGATGTTTCTGGATCATCACGATGCATCGCTATTTCTCGCTGTCCATAAGAAGCTGTTCCTAAAGCTGCAAATAGTGTAAAATACGTCACAATTGAATTTGTGTAACTATAAATTCCAACTCCGTTTGAACCTAATACTCTGGAAATATATGGTGCAGTAATCAATGGAGTGATTAAAGAGAGCACTTGATATATCGTATTATATATATAATTTTTTTTAATGCTGGTTTGCACCATTTTCTTATGATTTGCCATATATTATGATTCCTTCATAAATTTCAATTTCTTAAAGATTAAAGTTTAGCTTTCAATCTGTGTTTTATAAAAACTAATTTCTAAATATTCTCAGTGTTATCAAAGTTTTATCTTGATCCGTCTTCGTTTTGTAACCACTCTATTTGGCATCCATCTTCTTTTTCCATCCGAAGTCTTATTGGACAACAATAATTTTATTCCTAAAATTAATAATGGATTCAATGCTGTATTAAACATAATATTATTAATTATTGAAAAAACACATATAGCAAAACACCAACTAATTAATTTAATATTATTCGTTTTCATAGCATAATGAGAAAGATAAGTATACAAAAACATTATTATTGCAAATAAAATCAATCCATATCCTATGAGCATATAAACATATCCACAATCTATATAAAAATAATGATTAACAAAATTTTGATCTATATATTCTTGGTTAGACTTTATTCTCTGTCCTATCAAATTTACTCCATATTGCTCAAAACCTTGCAGATTAAATTTCAACCTAGAATTAATCATTTCATTGAACGCAAATATAATTGCAGAACTCTTATATTTTAAAGATGCTAAAATTACTGATACTGCCGCAAGTGGATACATAAACGTAGCAATACAGGTCATAAACTTATGCTGCTTATTCACGTTTATGCTGCCTAATATCAAAACAGCCAACATGAAAATAATATATACATAGAATTCCAGACGTACTGTGCATACTTTATATACCAAGATATGTACAGGTAAACTTAAAATCAAGAACAATCGTTCCATCTTTTTAGACCGAATAAGCCAATAAATTGCAAAAGTTTCCATTAAAATAACACATGGAACATTTGAATAATATGCAAATCCCAAACAATGTGCTTTCATATTTTCATGATAATAAATATCATCCGGTATGAATCCCAACAAAGCTGGTACAATAACTATGCATAAAAAGATAGCATTATTTATTACACTACTCTTTATAATTTTACGTACATCAATATGAAGAGATGTAACAATTGATATTCCATATAATGCAAAAGTAATATCGTGCATGATAATTGCTGATATAAGTATTACAATTCCAAATAAAAAAACACTCACAAAATCAAAGATTTTATATTTATCGATGCAGAAAGACCATAAAAATATAGTAGCCGATAAGTACTGTACCACTTCACATATTTGAAATCTATTAACTCCAAACAGATATGAATTTCCAATTACCACTGCTGATAATCCCATGAGAAAATATCCTACTAAATATAAAGTTTCTTTATTAATCTTTATTAATTTCTTCATATCATCCTACTCTGATTTACCTTTTTCCAATAACTCTGATTAAAAAGAATCGACTACTTAAGCATTCCAATCTTCTTAAACAAAATTGTAGTTGGTACAAATAAACTATAGCCAGTTTTTCTGTTAATTTTAATAAATTCCATAATTTTGCCTTTAGGTCCGTTATACAACTCTTTATTCCGTTTTTTTAACCATTCATCAAATCTTTTAATTTCATTTATAGCTTCTTTAGGAGACATATGTAGATAAATTACATACTGATTATAAATCGCATATTTAATTCTCAATATAACAATTTCTCTCACCTTGATATTCAAATCATCCTCATGTTTTTTATAAAATGAAACCAGTCGTTTAGTTACTTTTAGATGCTGATCTCGGCGTTTAATCATATTTTCCATATTCATACTCTGTGTCTGAGAACCAAGTAAATACTGATAAACAGGATAATCTAAACATGCAAAAGAATTTATATACAAAAGTGGAAATATACAATATTCCATATCTACATAAAAACAATTTTCATCAATAATTGCCCCCATTTTCTGGATTACTTCTCTACGAAATGTAAGCGAATGCATGTATAATATAACTTTGTCCAATTCCTCCAATCCATGAACTTCTTCATAACTAACCTCATTATCCCAAGGATTCATCTGCCTTTTTTTTGTTCTGGTATTATATTCAATCTCATCATAAGGATTTAATACCATGTCTGTATCTGTTTTCTCTAAAAATGCTACAAGTCTATTCAAATTTTCACTATTTACCCAATCATCAGCATCTAAAATTTTATAATACTTTCCGCAAGCATATTTAATACTAGTATTGATTGTTGAACCATGTCCTCCATTTTTTTTATTTACCAATCGAATGGAATCTCTGTATCTTTCAACGTATTTTTGGACAACCTCTGCCGTATGATCTTTTGAACCATCATTTACCACAATAATATCCAATTTTTCAAGTACATTGGAGCGAATTAACGAATCCAAACAATTTACAATATCTTTTTCTGCATTATATGCAGCAATACTTAAAGATAATATTTTTTCCATGTTGTAAACTCCTGTATCTATTGGCGACTTTTATCCGTCATATTTTTCATATTTAAAAGCAAAACAATTATCACATTCAAATTATATTTCAATAGTTTCAACAAGATATAGTGATCCTTCTGTAATTTATCTTTCACTTTATCTAAATACTTTGTATTTTCCTGCAGCATCCTATCTTCACGAATTTTTCCCAAGTATTCTATATGTTCTCTCATAAATTTCCAGTGATTATAGCGCGACTGTGTAATTGCCCGCCCAGCCGTTTGCAATACTTTTATAGCAAACAATTCATCAAAGTTTGGAACTTCCCACTTTTCACTCTGTTTTTCAATTTCTTCAAAGATTTTCTTAAATGTAAAATAATAATTTTCATCAAACTTACCCGTCATTCCTGATCCACATCGATAATTATAGATAGTCTCATTTAGATATACAAAAGTCTTTGCATTACTAAAAAATTCAATTGACTGCAATGTATCTTCTCCTGTGCTGATTCGTCCAAATTGCTGATATTTTTTCTCCGCATCTATGCAGTCTCGTTTAATCATTTTTCCACACACACTCACAATACTATGGTAGCAGAGAAATTCTTTTAAAACGTCTTTTTTCTCTACAATACAATCCTTATTACTAGTAAAAATATCTTTAAATGCAATTGTTTTATTTTTTCCATCATAAATATTGTGATTATAAATGACGATATCAGGATATTTATATTTTTTTACAATCTTCTTCAACTTTACAAGTGCTTCATCCTCAAGCAAATCATCTGAATCACAATTTATAACATAATCACCTTTCGCCTGCTTAAATCCAAAACGTCGTGTCCATAAAAGGCCATGATTTGTGTTGTGATATACCATTATAAAGTTTGGATGTCTTCTCTGATATTCATCACAAATCAATCCGCTTCTATCTGTAGACCCATCATCCACTAAAATTATTTCATAGTTTTTTTCATTATCGATTTGATAAATTATCGATTCCAGGCAATCTTCAATATATTTTTCAACGTTATATACTGGTACAACAATACTAAACAACATAATTTCCCTCACAATTTATTAAGAAGAACCTTGATATCGTATGTCAGATTCAACCCTTTATTATAAAAATTTATATATTTCTTATTCAACAAACTTTTCTTAGCTTTGAATGATTTTTTGTATCCACATACTTGCTTTGCCAATGTCGCATATTCAGGTACCATTATATTTCCATAGCCTTTTAGAAGTTCTTGCATCTGCGCTTCAACATTGTATTCGTTCAAATATTGATTCACCTGTTTAAAATACGCAGGTAAACTTCTTCCCAAACCAACTGTATTTCCTCCATGCTGTCGGTAGCTCATATGCGGTTTCGTATCAACAAATACTTTTCCTTTCAAGCAAAGACACACTTTAAGAATCCATGTATCATGCATTAGCATATACTGTGGCTCATACTGAATTACTGCATTCAATAATTCTCTATTAAAAACACCTGTACATCCTGCAAAATCAGATAAAATAAATCTGGTTATCAATGTTCTTTTATCATTCAATTCATGATTTGATAAGAAATTTAAGTTTCTATCAACCAATCGTTGTCCACAATAATATAATGCCGGAATTCCTCTATTTACTGGTTTCAACGATTGCACTGCAATATATAATTTATCCGTATCCCAAACATCATCTTGATCAGAAAAAGCAATATAATCCCACTCTAATTTTGCAGATTTTTTCATCAAATCAAAATAACCTTTTTGAACATTTAAATGCTCTCCTGTATACCAATTCAACTTATTGTTTTTTGAATAGCACTCAAGAATTTCTTTTGTTTTATCGTTCGAACCATCATCCCTTACAAGAATATCGACTTGAATATTTTTCTGTCGTAAAATGCTATCTAGTTGCTCCTGTAAATACTTTTCTCCATTATATGTTGCCATTATTACTAATACTTTAGCTATCATCTCATCTTCCATACATTTCACCTACCAGCTTTTCCAGTTCCTCGTTGAACTTCGCGTTATTGCTGATCATGCCATGACCCATCCCAGCAACAATCTTGTCGTAGTTTGTTATAATATCCCCTAGCGTTTCAATATCTTCTACATCAATAATCGTACCCATACGTTTTGACACATTTCGCGCAAACTCCATTTGGTGATCATTGACATGCTCGTTAAACTGATGCTGCCGTGGCACGACAATCGGCGTCTTGCCAATCTGCAGTGGCATAATAAAACTCGCTGGTCCTCCGTGGGTAATCACAATACGAGCATCTGCCACATTTTTGACCATCTGCTGATAGGGGAGTAATTTACTCCACTGGCAATATTGAGGCCTGTATGTACTAAATCCCGTTTGAATAATCACATCATCCTGAATCGTTCCATCTTTTTTTAATTCGTCTATTTTTTGGAGCAACCGATTAAATGGTTGTTCATGCGTTCCTACCGTCACAAAAATCATCGTTTTCGTCCCCTACCTAAAATATGCTGCCCAGGTTAATTGCTTTCGGATAAACCTTTTTCTGTTCTTCCCACTGCACAATAAACCTATCTACAATGGGATAGACCATCTTACCGGTCATTGTCGGCTTGTCAATACGATCAAACACCTCAATGTAAACCAGTTTTGCGCCCATCTTCTTTCCAAGATAAAAGAACGGAACAGCCACAGCTGCGCCACACGAAATGATTAGATCTGGTTTTTCTTTATGAAGTACTTTCCATGCAATTTTTGTATTTTTAATAAGTGCTCTTAGACTACGATTGGTTGGATAATAGCAAGGATACATTTTTTCTCCTTCTAAGAGGCTTCTCGCATCTTCTTTATCAAATGTTACCCAAAAATGCTCTTTATCTTTCCAAAAAGGTTTTAACATATAAAGATGGGTTAAATGACCACCTGATGAACCTACTAAACATACTTTCATGTTCTCTAGCTCCTTTATCCCTCAAAATATTTATGTATACATCGGAATGAGATTTTTTAGTATTACCTCTTTTTCATAACTCTCTTCTCAGCATTTATATAAGAAATATCTCTCTCATTTGCAGGCTTTTTAGATATATAAGTTCAACAAACCCGTATGTTATACGCATAAATATATTTTTAACTACTCTTAATTCTTATAACTTCGAATACACCCCCATCCTTCGGATCACTCCAAACCGGTGGTTCTTCGGCGACGCCTGCGTTGGGCCGCCTGGCGGTATTCAACCGGAAAGGAGGCGTCACTGGCGCTTCCTCTCTTGCTGATTGCTCAGCATTTATATATAAGAGGCATTCCTGCCGCTTATTAACTTGGTTTGTTGTTTTTCCGGAAGCTTTCCTGGCATTTGCGGCCCAGATTTCGGGCGCCGTTCAGGAAGCGGTTGACCTGATGGCCGTTCTGGCAGATGAATATGCTGCCCTGTTTTTTTCCGGTGGCTCCGCAGATGGAACATTGCTTTTCTGTTCCGTCGGCGCGCAGCTCAAGTACCAGGATTCCTTCTGCCCAGGCTTTGTATTTCAGATAATTCCGGATGCGGATACTTAAGTGAAGGGGCGAATAGTTGCCACTCCTGTACATGGATATCCTGGAAAAATCTTCATCATACTCCGGCAGTACCAGTATCCCGGTGTGTTTTTCTTTGCAGAAATCTATGATCTCCTTGCTGACCTGATGTGCATAATGTTCATTCAGGTGCTTGAGATGCATGTAATATTTCCTGTTTGGCTGACTGACGTTGTCTTTATCGGTAAATGCCCTGGATGCTTCTACTTTTTTCAACAAAGCTCTGCAATGATGTCGGTATGCATTTCCGCCTCTGCAGTTTTTTACAGCCAGCTGCCTGGATCCTTCATCCAGAACTGTGCATACTGCAAAGCTGTCCGTATTGGTAAAGCGGACGCTGCATACTCTGGCGCCTTCCTGCATTCGTTCCTTTGCTGTCCGGGCATCGGAGTTTTCCTGCTTGACAGGGACATGGAACATGAGCCATTTTTCCTCATGGACCAGTGTCGGTGAAAGGATCGCTGCTTCCTTGGGGAAAGGGCGTCCTGTAAGTCCGCAGGGTACCCAGATCCATTTCTTTCCGTTCCAGAGCTTCAGCACTACGGAGGTGTCTGTCAGGTCTCTGTACATTCCCTTGAAAAAGGTGATGTTAGCATCGATCTTTTCGGGGAAGCTTTCTGCGCTTGCTGCGGTCTTTACTGCCATTGCAGCTTTGTTCATGGCAGATCTCCGAAAGTAAACGGGGAGCTTTCCGCCTGGCGGGATGTACTTTGGTTCTCTTCCGTCTCTTCCGGGAACAGTGAGTTTTTCCAGATGTCCCTGGATGGTCAGCAGATTTTCGGCCCAGAGCTCTTCTCTTTCTTTCAGGAGTTCATAGTAAAAGGCTACGGCTTCCCGATACAGGGCTTCTGTTGTTTCGATCATCTGCTTTTCCGGACAAAAGAGCCGCATTTTCCATGTTTTGATACTGTATCCTGTTTTCATGGCATCTCTTTCTGCTGTCAGGTATCGCTTAATATCTTCATTAGCGAAAAAGAGCTTGAAACACTGTTAAATGCTGCTTTTTTCGGCACAGTTGACCACGATTTTGACCACTAATAATTGAAAAGAAAAAAGAAAAAAGCTTGAAAAGTATTGATTTTACGCGGATTTACGCAAGAAAAAAGTGACCACTTTTTGTGACCACTAATGTTAGATTTCGATGATTATCAGACTGTTTATTCACTTTTTGATAGAAAATGACTGCATATGATGCTTAAAAAACGACATTATTAGCATGTTTCATATCTTTGGCACGCCTTGACAAAGGAAAATATCAATGGTATCCTTACATATGGCTGTAAAATATATCTTTTTTGGTCTGTGACTAATGAAGATAATAAGCGACACATTTCCCATAATCCACGAGCTGTCCAAGGATGTTTCCTCTTGTACCAGCTCTTTTTTTATGCCTAATCGACATTTTCCTCCCCAAATGCTATACTATACCCGCAGGCCGCCTGATCTGGCTTTTGGCCTGCTAAATTTCAGAAAAGGATTTTTTTCTATGGAGAGAATTATTACCTATACGATCTCAACCGGGGAGTCCGGGGAAAATGTTCTTGGATTTCTTCGGAAGAAGGGTTTTTCCAAACATATATTGACTACTATGAAGCGTGCAGAACATGCGATCCTGCTGAACGGACAGCCGGCTTTTGGCAGAACGGTCCTGAGGGAGGGGGATGTTCTTCGGATCCTTGTTCCGGAGGAGGCCGGGGACGGATCGGAGTCTTCCATTATTCCGGTGCCGCTGTCTCTGGATATCCTGTATGAGGATGAGGATATCCTTGTGCTGAACAAGCCTGCTGATATGCCTGTGCATCCGTCTGCGGGGAACTATGAGAATACTCTTGCCAACGGTGTTGCCTGGTATTATAAGCAGCAGGGGAAGGCTTTTGTCTACCGCTGCATCAACCGGCTGGACAGGGATACCACCGGGGTGCTGGTGCTGGCCAAGAATCCTCTGAGCGGGGCTCTTCTCTCCGCCCAGATGAAGCAGCGCCAGATCCGACGTACCTATCTTGCACTTACTGACGGGATCCCGCCGGAAAGGGGGACGATCTCCGCTCCTGTTGCCAGAATGGATGCTTCTGTGATCACAAGGGAGGTTAATTTTGAGCGTGGGGAGGCTGCCGTGACTCATTATGAGCGTCTTGCTGTCAGCAACGGATATGCTCTTGTGGAGCTGCATCTGGATACGGGGCGGACTCATCAGATCCGGGTGCATATGAAGTATATCGGCTGTCCGCTGCCGGGGGATTTTCTGTATCATCCGGTTTTTGACCGGATCGGACGCCAGGCCCTGCATTCCTTCCAGCTGGAATTTGCTCACCCCATCACCGGGGAGCCTATGTGTTTCCTTGCACCTGTGCCTGAGGATTTCCGCAGAGCATTTCTACAGTAAAAAAATCAGCTGTCCGGTACGTGTTTCCTGCACCGGCAGCTGATTTTTTTATTGTTTTCATTTATTTTTTTTGTAGATCACAAGGAGTCCCTTGAGCAGAAGGTCCTCATCCAGAATGATTTCTTTCTTACAGTGAGAAATGATCTTTTTTGCAAGACCGCCTGTTGCGATCACGGTTGTTTTCTCACCAAGCTCTTCTTCCACCCGGTCAATGATCCCGTCGATGGCTGCTGCGTTGCTGTAGAGCACGCCGCTTTTCATGCATTCGATGGTATTGCGCCCGATCACATGCTTCGGGGCATCGATGCTGATCCCGCTGAGCTGGGATGCTCTGGCTGTCAGTGCATCCAGGGATATTCCGATGCCAGGAAGGATCATTCCGCCAATGTATTGCTTTTTGCTGTTGACAACCGAAACTGTAGTGGCAGTTCCCATATCGATCACAATAAACGGAACCGGATATTCATTTAATCCAGCCACAGCGTCTGCCACAAGATCCGCGCCCAGCTGTCCGGGGTTGTCCATCATGATGTTCAGACCTGTTTTTACTCCTGGTCCCAGGACCATGACTTCTTTTTTGAGGATCTTTTCTGCTGCCAGCTTGGCAATGTTGGTGATCTGCGGGACTACAGATGAAATAATACAGCCTTCTATGTCTGCCTTTTTGATGTGGTAGATTTCCAGTAAGGTTTTCAGGTCTACGGCATATTCCAGTTCTGTTTTTGTTCTTACGGTAGCAAGTCTCTCGATGAAATATGTTTTTTGGTCATCGATGCAGCCCACAACTATGTTGGTATTTCCAATATCTATTGCTAAAATCATAATTTTATTTTCCCCGTCTTTATGCTTTTGTCTTCTCACGGCTAATCTGTGCGGATGGGATCAGATGCGCCTTGAAAAGTGCGGCTCCCACTGCTCCTGTGATCACTGTGGAGGAAATCATTTCGCATACTGCGTTGATCCCTACCATGAGACAGCAGCCGATGATGATGTTATGACCGCCCATCAGATTTTTTACATAATCGGTATTTCCAAACAATCCTACAAGTGCTGTCATGAAGAACAGGGTATTCAGGAATGCGGAAAAGAATCCGGTTACTGCACATGCCACATAGGTATTGCTGACCTTTCGCATGCCTTTAAAAATATATCCGAGGCAGATACCGTCCAGAAGACGTGGGATAAAGCGCTGGATAAAGGCAAATACCGGATTGATACCGAAAAGCACAACTCCCATTGCACTGGAGCCGCCTACTCCGATGCACTGGAGAAAGCTGGTGAGGCCGAAGATTGCTCCTGCCACGGCTCCTCCCACAGGGCCAAGGACCACTGCACTGATAGCTACCGGGATCACGTTAAAGGAAATGGCCAGTGGCCCGATGTTCAGATATCCCAGTGGTGTGTAGGCCATCAGCAGAAGGATCGCTGCCATCAGGCCCAGTAATGTAAGCTGCGCTGTTGTAAATCTGTTGTTTTTCATTTTTTCTCCTCCTTGTTACCGTTCCGCTCTGTGAATATTTCCGGAAATACAGCATTTCCCGGCGTTTTCTGCGGATACAATACGGTGATGGAAAGCGGTGAGCTTTTTGTTCCGCTTTTCGTTGTTAAAGCCGGCCTTCTGACCGGCCCTGTAGCTATGCTTCTGCCTTTGTGGTAAGCAGAAGGATCTTATCCAGGATCTTTAAGGCTGCATCCTCCTTGCTCATAAGCGGGAGTGACACTTCTTCATCCTGTGTGATCAGAGTCAGGACATTGGTATCTCCCTGGAATCCGGCTCCTTCTACTTTCAGGTTGTTGGCTGCCACCATGTCCAGGTTTTTCTTCTCAAGCTTGGCTCTGGAATTACGGATCATGTCTCTGGTCTCCATGGAAAATCCGCAGAGGAACTGGCCCTGCTTTTTGTGCTGGCCCAGATATTTCAGAATGTCGTCTGTCCTCTCAAGCTCTATGGAAGCCTGATCGTCTTTTTTCTTAACCTTGTCTTCGCTGACCTGCTTTGGACGGTAGTCTGCCACTGCGGCAGCCTTGATGATGATGTCCTGTTCATGGCTTAAGCCGGTCACTGCTTCAAACATATCTCTGGCAGATGTCACAGGTATCACCTTTACAAAAAGGGGCGGCTCAATAGCAGTAGGTCCGCTTACCAGCGTAACCTCCGCTCCTCTGAGCATGGCCATTTTTGCAATGGCGTATCCCATCTTTCCGGATGAATGATTGGTGAGGCAGCGGACCGGATCGATGGCCTCCTGGGTAGGTCCCGCCGTTACCAGGAGCTTTTTGCCGGCAAGGTCTTTCTGGAAGGCGGCTTCCTTCAGGATATATTCCAGAAGGGTTTCCGGCTCCGGCATTTTTCCGGCTCCGGTGTCCCCGCATGCCAGATAGCCGCTGGCCGGTGTGATCACCTCATATCCGTAGTTTTTCAGCTTTCGGATATTGTCCTGCACCACGGGATTCTCATACATGGCGGTATTCATAGCCGGTGCGAGGATCTTCTGACATCTGCAGGCCATTACCGTAGTGGTGAGCATATCGTCCGCAAGGCCGTTGGCCAGCTTTCCGATCACGTTTGCACTGGCTGGTGCGATCATCACAACATCTGCTTTCTTGGCAATGGATACGTGCTCTACCTGGAACTGAAAGTTCCGGTCAAAGGTATCCACCAGGCATTTATTTCCGGTCAGTGTTTCAAATGTAATCGGATTGATAAAGTTCGTTGCATTCTCTGTCATCAGTACATGGACATCTGCATGAAGCTTATGTAATGCACTTGCCAGATATGCGATCTTGTATGCAGCAATACTTCCTGTGATGCCAAGAAGCACTGTTTTCCCTTTCAGCATCCTTCTCCCTCCTGTCAGTCAACCATACGGATACTGTCGATCACCGGCTGCTGATCCTTTGCAATGGTTCCGTTGCCGTCTGTGGGCTTGGCATCCTTGCAGATCTGATCTACAATGTCCATTCCGGAGGTCACGTGTCCGAATGCAGCATAGTCACCGTCCAGATGTGTGGAATCGGACTGTACGATAAAGAACTGGGAGCTTGCGCTGTCCGGATCTGTGCTGCGGGCCATGGAAATGGTTCCTCTTATATGAGAAATATCATTCTTCACTCCATTGCTGGAAAATTCGCCCTTGATAGTGTCCTCTGCTCCGCCGGTTCCGTCTCCGTTTGGATCTCCGCCCTGGATCATAAATCCGTCAATGATCCGGTGGAAGGTCAGCCCGTCATAAAAATTGTCCTGTACCAGCTTTACAAAATTTGTGACTGTGATGGGTGCGGTGTCTGCATCCAGCTCTACATCGATCTCGCCATAGTCCTTAACGGTGATGGCAGCATGATGGGTTCCTGTCAGCTGCTGGCTGGTATCGATCACAGTTGTCCCTGCCATTTGGGCATCCTCGGAACCATCGGAAAATTCTCCGTCTGCGCTGTCTGTATCCTCTGTACTGTCTGCGGAGCTGTCTGCAGAAGCTTCGGTTTCATGTGAAGTGTCCTCTGCATCGTCGGAAGCTTCCTGGTCATCGGCGCTTTCTTCATGGTCTGAAAAGCCTGCCGCCTCGGCCTCCTCCTCGGATACTGCATTGGCTGCTGTCTCTTCATCTACGCCTGTCTGTCCTTCTGAGGTTTCTTCCTCCAGAGATTCTTCCTTCTGGTCTGCCTTGTCAGAAGTACTGTCTGTGCTTCCACATCCGGAAAGCATTCCTGCGGTAAGAGCTGTCGCAAATAATACGGCTAAAACCTTACGTTTCATATTTATAAGTCCTCCTTATCAGATCCCGAAAACGCCTGTTCCGGCATTTTCAGGTGAGCTTTTCACTCTCCCCCTGTAAGCTTTTCTCAGTTTAACATCATCTTTTCATAAAGTCAACTTTGCACAGAACCAGGTGCAGGATTCCTTTTGTTTTGCCTTGTATCTCTTCCGGTTCTCTGCTAAAATCATGTATGGAGCTTATTATGGGCTCCGTACATATAAGAAAGTGAGGAATCAACATGGAAAAGATCACAAGTTTTACCATTGACCATATCAAGCTTCAGCCAGGCGTATACGTTTCACGTAAGGATCCGGTGGGAGATCAGGTGATCACCACCTTCGATATCCGTATGACTTCTCCCAATGAGGAGCCTGTTATGAACACAGCCGAGCTTCACGCCATGGAGCATCTGGCAGCTACCTTCCTGCGGAACCATAAGGAGTTTGGTCCGAAGGTCATTTACTGGGGTCCTATGGGCTGCCGTACCGGAAATTATCTTCTTCTTAACGGGGATTATGAATCCAGAGATATCGTTCCGCTGATGATCGAGATGTTTGAATTTATCCGTGATTTTGAGGGTGAGATCCCGGGAGCTTCTCCCAAGGACTGCGGAAATTATCTGGATATGAACCTTGGCATGGCAAAATATCTGGCAAAGAAATTCCTGAACGAGGTTCTCTACGATATCAAGCCGGACCGTCTTGTTTATCCGGAATGATCTGCGGGTACGATCCGCTGGCATGATCCTTGTGTTCTGAACGGACTGGACTATATGCCGAAACAAAAAAACAGGCTGCCTGTATCGATGTTCTTTCATCGGATACAGCTGCCTGTTTTTTATTATATTATATCAAGAAGATATCTGCAATTGAAGCAGGATCAGGATTTCTCTGATCTAGTCGGTCAAAAATCTGCAGTCTGTGTTCTACTGTGCTGCTTCTGCGGTAGTATCTGCTGCGGTGGTATCCGCTGCCACTGCGCCTACCGGCGGTGTTGTGCTGACATAATCGCCGGATGCGTAGCAGGTCTGTCCATTATAATCCACACGGATCCATCCATTGTCACAGACACCGGTACACTTCAGGGATTCTCCGGAAAGGACACCTGCCACAAATTCTGCCTCTGCGTTAGCGTCAGAACGTAAATTCACACCCTCCACTGCATAGTAGGTGGCATCCTGAGCCTGTACGTTGATACCGCTTGGGGTCTGCTCTGTAGCTGCTGTCTGTGCTGCGGGATCTGCTGCTCCGGCTGTGGTGGAGTCTGCTGCCGCTGCTCCGTCTGCCGTGGAATCCGCTGCCGCTGCGGTTCCGTCTGCTGTGGAATCTGCTGCCGCTGCTTCCGGTGTAGGTGTTGCAGTTGCCTTAGGCTTCTCTGTGGGCTCCGGCGTCGGTGTGGAATCTACTACTGTCACCACTGCATCGGTTCCTTCCTCATATCCACAGCCCTGTGCAAGGAAAGCCGCGCCTATTATCAAAGCCATAATACATTTTTTCTTCATTTTACTTGATTCCTCCTTATACGCCGGTATAAAATTCTCTGCGTCCAATATACACGATTCTGCAATATTATGCAAGTCCTGTCCGGTTCTTTCACATATTTACCGGCTCAAAAAGCACCCGGACAGTTCCGCCGCAGATCATTCCCAGATCTCCTGCCCCCTGTCCCAGCTCGTAAACCTTTGTTTCTGTATTTCGGACATTTACTGCGTGTTTTCCGGCTTCAAACTCCACTTTTCCGCCGCCGATGCTTCCTGCCGTGCTTCCGTCCCGGAATACGAACATCTTGCTACCGGTCCCTCTTGGTGAGGAGCCTTTTTTCTCGATGATCGTGACCATGGTTCCCGGAGTCTTGCGGCGTACTGCGGCCTCCACCTCCTCATCACAGTAGGTGCGGAAATGCCGGTTCTTCTCCTGCACGATCTCCGCCATGATGCTCACGGCGATCTCCGCCGGCATCTGTCCTCCGATGGGAAGTCCGATGGGGGCATGGATCTGATCCAGCTGTTCCTCCGTAAAGCCCTCTTTCAGGAGCTTTTCCCTGGTGATCCGCACCTTTGTCCTGCTTCCGATCATTCCGAAATATGCAAAAGATCTCTTAAGGATCGCTCTTGCACAGGCGGAATCTCCCAGATGGCCTCGTGTCACCACTACATAGTAGGCATTTTCATAGGGAGGGATCCTGTCGGACAGGGTATCAAAATCTCCAAAGATCCTCTCATCTGCCATGGGGAATCTTTCCTTCGTCACAAATTCCTCCCGATCATCCATAACTGTTACATGAAAGCCCAGCATCCTGCCGATCTCTGCCACCGGAAGAGAAACATGGCCGCCACCCAGTATGATCAGCCTGGGATTCTTCTCGTAGGTTTCCACAAATATCTCCTGGTCTCCGTTTTTCACAACGCCGGTTTCTACGGCTGATTCCACGGAAGCCTTCAGGAATTCTTCTGCTTCTTTATTTCTTTCTGCTCCCTCCGGATAAAAAAAACTGCTTTCTTCCGCAAGATATTTCAGTCCTGCATCCTCCCCGTTCAGAAGGATCCCTGTTTTTATGCGTCCTCTTTTTTCTACCGCATCATAAATTTTCTGATACATGTTTTGTGTCCTTTCTGTCCGTCTTTCGCTGTTTATTCTGCGGCAAGCTCCTTTACCGCCCCGGCAGCAGTGTCCACCTCTTCTTCCGTATTAAAATAAGAAAAGCTGAAGCGGACGGCTCCTGTTTTTTCGGTTCCCAGTGCTTTGTGCATCAGCGGTGCACAGTGGCCGCCGGCCCTTACACTGATCCCGTACTCTTCATCAAGGATCATGGCCACCTCTGCCGAATCCATCTCTGCAATATTCAGAGTCACCACAGGGGAGCGTTCTTCCCTGGAAAAATCTCCGTACAGGGTAACTCCCGGAATTTCCTTTACCTGGTCATAAAAACGCCACATCAGCTGCTGCTCTCTTTTTCGGATCTGTTCTGTTCCGGTTTCCCTGATCCAGTCCATGGCTGCGCCAAGACCTGCGATCCCGTGGCTGTTCAGGGTTCCTGCCTCCAGTGCCTCCGGCATATCCTGCGGATGCTCCCTCTGAAAGGTGAGGACGCCGCTTCCGCCTACCTTCAGAGGCTCCACAGATACCCCCGGCCGAACACAGATGGCTCCTGTGCCCTGGGGTCCCATAAGGCCCTTATGTCCGGAAAAGCAAAGAATATCTATATGATCTTTTTTCATGGAAATCGGAAATACTCCTGCTGTCTGGGCAGCATCCACAATAAAAAGCTTCTGGTGCTTCTGTGCGATCTCACCGATGGCGTGGATATCATTGAGATTTCCTGTCAGATTGGAAGCATGGGTACAGACGATCACCTTCGTCTCCGGACGGATGGCTGCTTCAAGCTCCGTAAGGGAGATCCGTCCCTTGCGGTCTGCCGGCAGGATCGTAAGCTCCATGCCTTTTTTTTCCAGGCGGTACAGCGGACGGAGCACACTGTTGTGATCCATCTCCGTACAGATCGCATGGAGAGTTCCCTCCTCTGGATGAAGTGTTCCCTGCAGGGCGATATTGAGCGCTTCCGTGTCATTGGATGTAAAGGCCACACATTCCGGTCCCCATACGTCAAACATCTCTGCGATCTGGCATCTTGTATTAAAAATAAGCCTTGAGGCTGCCATTGCTTCGCCGCTGCTGCCCCTTCCGCTGTTTCCTGCATGCTGCATGGCTTCCACCACAGCACGCAGCACACAGTCCGGCTTATGAAAGCTTGTAGCCGCATTATCCAGATAAATCATTTCATCCTCCTTGTGATTTTTATCAAATACCTTTATAATAAACTCTGGCTTTATTTTATACTATCCGAGGAGGTTTTCCAATGAAAAAAACATCTTTTTTCAACAGTCTGCCATTTAAGCTGCTGGTCGCTGTGATCCTGGGAATCATAGCCGGGCTTATCCTGAACCGATACAGCACCAACGGAATCTCCATGGCAGTTCTTAATATCACAGTTACTATCAAGTACATTCTGGGCCAGCTCATTACCTTCTGCGTGCCGCTGATCGTGCTGGGATTTATCGCTCCGTCCATTACCAGGCTTGGCAAAAATGCTTCGCTGATGCTGGGAGTTGCGGTTGTCCTCGCTTACGGCTCCTCTGTTGGCGCAGCGCTTTTTTCCACAGCCTCTGGCTTTCTGATCATTCCACATCTGTCCATCCATTCCTATGCTGCAGGACTGAAGCAGCTGCCGGAGGTGATCTTTGAGCTGGAGATCCCGCAGATCATGTCCGTTATGAGTGCTCTTGTTTTTGCAATGATGCTGGGACTTGCCGCCACCTGGACAAAGGCAAAGCTGATCACTGGGCTCCTGGATGAATTTCAGAAAATCGTTCTTTCTCTGGTGGCTCGGATCATCATCCCCATTCTTCCGTTATTTATCGGCACTACCTTCTGCGGCCTTGCCTACGAGGGAACCATCACCAGACAGCTGCCTGTTTTTCTGAAGATCATCGTACTGGTGCTTGCCGGGCATTTTATCTGGATGGCTCTTCTTTACATCCTTGCAGGAATCTATTCCGGAGAAAATCCTCTGGAGGTTGTCCGCCATTATGGTCCTGCCTATCTGACTGCAGTAGGGACCATGTCCTCTGCAGCCACCCTGGCCGTTGCACTGCAGTGTGCCTCCAAGGCAAAACCACTTCGTAAGGATCTGGTCAGCTTCGGAATCCCTCTGTTTGCAAACATCCATCTCTGTGGCTCCGTTCTGACAGAGGTTTTCTTCTGTATGGCGATTTCGAAGATCCTGTACGGTTCCGTTCCCACACCGGGTACCATGGTTCTGTTCTGCCTTCTTCTAGGTATCTTTGCCATCGGAGCTCCCGGTGTTCCCGGAGGAACCGTCATGGCATCCCTTGGCATCATCACCGGAATACTGAAATTCGACAGCTCCGGCACTGCATTGATGCTTACCATCTTTGCACTGCAGGACAGCTTCGGAACTGCATGTAACGTGACCGGCGACGGCGCACTGACACTGATGCTTACCGGCTATGCAAAGCGCCATCATATTGAGGAGCAGCAGCTTGATGTGGAATTGTAAGTTCGGAGCTAAGTCAGGCGGATATTTGCGATCCGATCCGCTTCACTGCTTGCTCATAACCGGATATCAACCAGATACCAACTGGATGTCAGAAATGCCGCAGGCTTCAAAATGGCTCTGCGGCATTTCTGTATATTTCTATTTGTTTCTGTCTGCTTCTGTAAGTTTCTATTGTTTCTATATGTTTTTGTTGTTTCTATATGTTTTTCTGTTTACGGGCGGATCACTTTTCCTGCTTTTGTGAGCTTTTCCGCTATGGTATACATATTTGTTACGGTTCCCACTGCCGGTTCCTTCAGTCCGTAGAAGTTCACGCAGGTTCCGCAGGTCAGGATCTCGGTTCCCTGCTCCTGTAAGGTCTTAAGGTCTTCGATACATGGTGAATCCTGTGCGGTAAGTCTGGCTCCGCCATTATAAAACAGCATAACTGACGGCGGTGTCTCCAGCTGTGTCAGTGCATACACAAATCCCTTGATCAGGATCCCGCCAAGCTCCGGATCTCCATCTCCCATCTTATCGGAAGTGATGGCAACGGTATAATCTCCCTGCGGAACAGCCGGTGTGCAGACGATCTCAGGCTCTGCCTGACTTCTTGCAGCAGGATCAGATTTTACTGTCATATTGATCTCGTAACCACCTTCTGTTTTTCTGGATACGAAGCTGCATCCGGTACTTCCGGCAAGTCTGCTCAAATTGTTTACTGCTGTTTCATTATCTACCAGGATCAAGATCTCGTCTCCCTGCTCTGCCTTGTCAAGGATCTTCTTGGTCATCACAACCGGGATCGGACACTGTTTCCCCATTGCATCTACTGTGTGCTTCATACTCACTCCTCCTGTATTCTGTGATTTTTTATAATTGCTGTTTTATCATTATTGCTTTTTCGCTGTTTTCTTTTCTTTGATCTTTTATTTCTGCTCCAGCTCATGGGCCTGTTTGAAGATCTCACAGGCGCCTGTGTTTACACATCTTTCATGTGCGCAGTCCATAAAGGTCAGCTTCCTGCTGCTGTCCTCCTGCCGTGTATACTCACAGCAGACGGTTTCGCCCCCGTTCATGGTACGGCAGAAACCGGATATAAATTCCTCTTCGATCTCCATTCCTATCCCTCCGTCGGATTCTCAGTAATCTGGGCAGGTGTGATCTCCTCCAGCATTCCTGTTTCATTGTAGGCTTCAAACTGTTCCTCGATCTTTCCAAGGATATCTGCATACTGACAGAAGGCCTCCGCAAGCTCATCCCTGTGTTCCGGAAGCTTCTTGTAACAGACACGGTGCTCCATGCTTGCCCAGAGATCCATGGTCATCGTCCTCAGCTGGATCTCCACCGGAAAATACTCCATGGTATCCAGATAATACACCGGAACTGCAATGATCACGTGAAAGCTGCGGTATCCGTTAGGCTTGGGATTCTGTATGTAATCCTTTTCCCTGATAAAGATCAGCTCACTCTGCCGCTTCAGCGCATTTACAAGATTGTATATATCATCAATAAAGTAGCAGATCACACGGATCCCGGCGATATCCCGGAGATGATCCTTGGCGTTCTGCACACTGTCCGAATGTCCCAGCTTCTCCAGCTTCTTTTCGATGCTCTTCTTGGATTTGATCCGTTCCTGGATATTGTGGATCGGAGATACGGAAGACTTCTGATACAGGCTTCCGTTGAGCACCTCAAGCTTGGCGCGCATGATCTGACATGCGTTCTGATATGGCTGGATACAATCGTAATACTGTTCGTTTGTCATGAAAACCCGTTACTGAAAACTTATAAAAAGTTATAAACTTCTATGTTTCATTCCTACTTCA
>OLQQ01000005.1_pt1 | contig 192344 bp, 167 predicted proteins | sample 1672041 | NCBI WGS metagenome assembly OLQQ01 (sample SAMEA3136639, study PRJEB25190) | human gut metagenome
GGCCTCCTGGTCCCAAACCAGGCGCTCTAGCCAAGCTGAGCCACACCCCGTTAACGGTATTTAATTGTTTGCGTTTGGCTTTGTCGCTCAACGCAAGACATATTATATTATAGTGATATGCAAATGTCAACAACTTTTTTCAACTTTTTTTCGAAAAAAGTTTTAAGACCTAAAAAACATTGATTTTACAGGGGTTTCAGGTGGAAAAAAGTTTTATATTTTATTGCGAAAAGAGTAAAAATTATAGAAAAGAGATAGATTTTCTTGGAAAAAACAGAGAAGGATGTTACAATAAAAAACGGAGAAAAAATGAAAAATAACAGTGTGTTTAAATGATCTTAATAAGATAATGACAGATGAACTGTCGGAATAAAGGAGAACTGTGATGAACGTACAGGAGTTTCAGAATAAACTAAAAGAAGTGCAGGAAATTGCCAGACAACATGGGAATGCGTTAAATGCAGCCGAAATCCGTCAGGTATTTGAAGAGTGTGACCTGGACAAAAGCCAGTTGCTGGGTGTATTAAAATATCTTACTTCTCAGGGAATTCTCATTGAAGGTCTGGAAACGGCAGGAGAAGAAGCAAAGGAGCCTGAACATAAAAAAATTCCTCTTACAGCAGAAGAAGAAGCTTATCTTAAAAATTATCTGGAGGAACTGCCGGTTGTTGATGAGGTGGATGCTGACAGTGTATTTGAAGCTCTGGCAGCCGGTGATCAGAGGGCACTTCAGACACTTAGTTCTTATTATATGAAAACGGCGGCAGATATGGCTGTTGAGATGAATATAGAAGAAATGCAGCTGGCCGATCTGATTCAGGAGGCGAATCTGTGCCTGATCCAGGCGCTTGGAACTGCCGGTGATGAATGCAGAGATGAGAAGTGGCTTCTGAGTGAAATGCGCAAAGGAATCCAGCTTGTTCTGGAAGAACAGACACAGAGAAAATTCGAGGATGACAGTCTGGTAGCGCGTGTGGAGAAACTGGAAAGTGCTGTTCGAGAATTAAATGACGGAGAGGATGAGAAGAATGCATTTACGATCGATGAACTGGCAATCATCCTTGATATGAAGGTGGATGAGATCCGCGATATTCTTCGTCTGACCGGTGATGATAATTAAGACATACAGTGGCGCCTAAACAAAGTTAGATAAGAAAAACAATTGTTGAATTCAGGGTAATCCTGTGGTATTATGTACCTAAATGGGAGGTATTTTTTATGCAAATCAGAGAATCGGCAGAGGATTACCTGGAGGCAATCCTTGTTTTATCCAAAAAAGGCGGCGGAGTTCGTTCTGTTGATATTGCGACTATGCTCGGGGTATCCAAGCCAAGTGTCAGCCATGCAATGAAGCTTCTCAGAGAAGACGGTTATATTGCGATGGACCGTTATGGAACGGTGACACTGATGGACAAAGGTGCTGAGATTGCAAACAGAATCTATGAGCGCCATACCGTCCTGACAAAGATGCTGGAAGGCCTTGGAGTATGTGATGAGATTGCCCGGGCAGATGCCTGCAAGATGGAACATGATGTCAGTGATGAGAGTTTTGAGAAGATAAAAGAACATCTGAAAGCAAAAGGCGAGATTTAATTACTGTTCACAGGTAATATCTCGAGACATACGAGATTTAAACAGATTGCAGAGTGAATCAGAGCTTTTGTATTCGTTTAAATAAAATATGAGATAAAAAGGTCGTCACGATCAGAGTTGAATCAGATCAATTCTGACAGTGATGACCTTTTTTGGTATAATTATGCAACGCAGCAAAACCAATTTTATCAGAAAGCAGTTCCTTTTTGTGGCAACTGAGCTAGGATGATCGCACCAAACATCAGCACGCAGCCGAAAATTTCGCGACTACTGAGATTTTGGCCGAGAATCAACCAGCCAGCGATAACAGAGATACAGGATTCCAAGCTGAGAATCAGGGAGGCTACAGTTGGGTTCATATTTTTCTGACCGACGATCTGCAGGGTGTAGGCAACGCCACAGGACATAACTCCGGCATAGAGAACCGGAATTTTTGCGGCGAAAATTCCGGCAAGATCCGGACTTTCAAAGATCAGCGCCGGGATTCCGGAGAGGATTCCACAGACCAGAAACTGGATACAGGACATTTTTACACCATCTACCAGTGGTGAGAAATGGTCGATTGTAAGGATATGTAAGGAAAACAGGAAAGCACAGATCAGTACCAGAAGTTCGCCCTTGCCGATGGCAAATCCCTCTCCTGGAGTCAGACAAAGAAGATAAAGTCCACACAGGGAAAGAATGACAGCAATCCAGATAAACGGGCTGCATTTCTTTTTCAGAAAGATACCGATGATCGGAACAATGACAATGTAACAGGCGGTGATAAAGCCGGCTTTACCAACGCTGGTGTATTTGATGCCAAACTGCTGGAAGTTGCTTGCAAAGCAGAGCAGGATACCACAGCAGATACCGCCGGTGATTAATGTTTTGCGGTCGGAAGATGCTTGAATACGTTTTTTTTCTTCTGGTGCTTTTGTTTTGCCAAGTCCCCAGATGACCGGCAGGAGTGTCAGTGCACCAATAAGATTGCGGACGGCATTGAAAGTAAAGCCGCCGATGTAGTCCATGCTGACACTCTGGGCAACAAAGGCAACACCCCAGATAGTTGCAGTCAGAAGCAGTAAAAGAGAATTCCTGACCGGAATAGATTCTTTTTTCATAATGTTTCTCCTCGTGTGATAAGATAGCGGGTTTCAAATGTATATGCCCATTCATGCGAGCATGAAGCTCATATCCGCTTTAAACCCTTGTATCTTTGTATTATACTGCATAGGTATGCATTGATAAAGAGTGAAAATAAAAAAATAAGGACTCCGCATATGCAGAGTCCCTATGAATAATTTTCAAGTCGAACATCCGTAAGACCTGGCGCGTGATTCAGGTCAGCATAAGCTGACATCTTCTTTACAGAATCACTGCGCATCCTTGTTAAGATCAGATGAAAATATATTTCAGTACAAATAATATGGCAAGAACGTACATCAGCACACTGATCTTCTTTTCTTTTGCCTTTCCGGTAATCAGATTGATGACTACATAAGAGATAACGCCCATGGAGATACCTTCGGAAATGCTGTACATGAATGGCATTGCGATAATGGCGATAAAGCATGGAATCGCTTCTGTCATATCACTGAAGTCAATTTTTGTAACAGATGTCAGCATCAGGTAGCCTACAACGATCAAAGCCGGTGCAGTGGCAAAGGAAGGAATTGCCAGGAAGATTGGTGAGAGCAGGAGGGAAAGTGCAAACAGAATACCTGCTACTATGGAAGTAAGACCAGTACGACCGCCTTCTGCAACACCAGAAGCACTTTCTACAAAGGTTGTAACGGTAGAAGTACCGCAAACAGCACCTACAGTTGTTCCGACTGCGTCAGAGAGAAGTGCACCTTTGATTTTTGGAAGTTTGCCGTCTTTGTCGAGCATATCTGCCTTGGAAGCTACGCCGATCAGAGTTCCAAGCGTATCAAACATATCAACAAACAGGAATGCAAACATGATGACTACGAAATCCAGTGAGAATACAATGGAAAAATCCATTTTCATAAAGGTGGGAGCCATACTTGGTACAGAAATTCCGTTTGAAAAATCTGGAAGCAGGCTGTAATAACCAATGTCTGCATTTGGTACATACAGATGTGTCAGCTGGCAGATGATTCCGAGAACCCAGGTGATCAGGATGCCCCAGAGAATACTTCCCTTGACATCTTTTGCCAGAAGAACAGCGGTCACCAGAATACCAATCAGAGCCAGCAGTACGGTGATTCCCTGAGAGGAGAAGGTCCCTTCTGCTACAGAAGATTTGAAGGAAAAGATGCTTACCAGTGTGGAATCATTTCCAACAACGATCTTGGCATTTTGCAGTCCGATGAATGCGATAAAGAGACCGATACCTACGGATACTGCGTGTTTCAGGTTCATCGGAATGGAGTTGAAGATCGCTTCACGTACATTGGTAAGAGAAAGCAGGATAAAAATGATACCTTCTGCAAAGACTGCTGCAAGTGCCTGCTGCCAGGTGTATCCCATACCGAGAACTACTGTGTAGGTAAAGTATGCGTTCAGTCCCATACCAGGAGCAAGAACGAACGGATAGTTGGACAGAAGCGCCATCAGACAGGTGGCAATGAATGCGGACAGTGCGGTGGCGGTGAAGACAGAGCCGCGGTCCATGCCGGAAGCAGACAGGATGTTTGGATTGACGGCCAGAATATAAGCCATTGTCATAAAGGTAGTGATTCCTGCCATAACCTCAGTTTTGACATCTGTGTGATTTTCTTTCAGGTGGAAAATTTTGTCGAGATTCATATAAGTACCCCCTTCGTGTTGTGCAGACGTATGCACTAAAAGATTTTGTTTCCGGAAATATATTTTCCGGTGATGCAACTGTCATCTGAGAGATAGATCAGTCGTTCCAGACGTTCTCTGGCCGTCAGAGGCTGAGGATGCCGGAGTTTGCTGTCATCCAGAATCAGTGCATCAAACTCATAGCCTTCCGCGAAAGTCCCGACTTTTCCGAAAAATGCACCGCCACCCATGGTAGCCATATAAAAGGCTTCTTCCAGTGAAAGAGGTTTTTGGGAATCATCCACAAGCCGCCAGCGAAGTTTGGATACCTGAATGGCATCTGCGATCGCTCGTAGCATGGAAAGAGAGTGGCCGCCGGCTATGTCGGTACCGAGTCCGATGTGAAGTCCCTCTTCAAGATAACGCCTGACCGGAGCGATACCAGAAGAGAGATTGGTATTGGACTGTGGGCAGTGAGCGATGAATACACCCCGGTCCTTCATCAGGGAGAGCTCTGCATCAGAACTGTATACGCAGTGCGCCATGATCGTCGGGCAGGTTTTGCCGCCAAAGAGACCAAACTGATCATAGGCTTCCCCATAGAAAGAAGTATTGGGGCATAATTCTTTTACCCAGGCTATTTCACTCTTGTTTTCGGAAAGGTGAGACTGTACCGGGAGACAGTAAGCTTGCTGGATTTCTGCCAGTCTGGACATAAGTTCGTCACTGCAGGAAGGGGTAAAACGAGGGGTGAGAATCGGTTTGACGTTCTCATATTTTCCTGCAATATCATTTAGCCAGCGGACAGTATCCGTTGCAGAAACAACAGCACTTGCCTCCTGGAGAGCCAGGGAGCCGTTGCGGTCCATATTTACCTTTCCGATGAAGGTCTTGAGACCGGTTTTCTCCATCAGGTCCATCAGAAGTTCTGTTGCATCTACATGTAAAGTGCCGAAGATAGAAGCACGTGTGGTTGCACTGTGTTTTATATCGTCGGTGAAGATGGAATAGGCTTTCTCTGCGTAATTTAGATCGGCATATCTGGCTTCTTCCGGAAATGTGACGGTATTCAGCCAGTCCAGCAGTTCGAGATCCATGTACATACCATGAAATGCATATTGTGGGGCATGCAGATGGAGGTCATTCATTCCCGGGACAATCAGACAATTGTTGAAATCTTCACAGGGAATGCCGTGAAACTGCTCTGGAAGCTGTGGATAGACACCGATTGTCAGGCCATTCTGGCAGACGAGATAAGCGTCTTCAAGGCAGGTCAGATGACTGGAATCTGTACTGAAGCATACAGCGCCTCTGAGTGCAAATGTGGTTGGCTTTTTTGTCATATGAGTTACCTCCTTTTGGCTGTTGGAACTTGTCCGCAGGCAAAAAAAATACCGAATATTTTTGCCCGACGAGTTACTGTGACCAGTAACACTTATAGGCAACTATTACGGTAGTTGGTAGAGACGTCCAACCAATTATGGACCTATATAAGCTTTGTGGTGTTGTTTATAAAATAATTATAAAATAGGAATAGTTTTCTGTCAAATGTAAATTCATAACTTACATGGAGAATATTGCGTGAAAAATTTGTACAAAATGTTGCAGGATACCATGAGCAGGCGGATAAAAATTCCGGCGGCCTGAAAATCAGACTGCCGGAATATAAGAATGCAATTATTTATTATTTTTGTTTTTCTCTACTTCCAGTAATTTCATAGCACGAACTTTGAGCGGAAGACCAAAGAGGGTGATGAATCCGTCTGCATCATGGTGATCATACATATCACCTGTTGTAAAGGATGCAAGAGATTCGTTGTACAGGCTGTATGGAGAAGTTGTACCGGCTTTGATGATGTTTCCTTTGTAAAGTTTGAATTTAACTTCACCGGTTACATATTTCTGTGTGGATTCTACGAATGCCTGGATTGCTTCACGAAGTGGTGTGAACCATTTTCCTTCGTATACAACCTGAGCAAACTGGCTGCCGAGTTTCTTCTTGGCTTCCATTGTGTCACGGTCAAGGATCAGTTCTTCCAATTGTTCGTGAGCTGCCATCAGAATTGTTCCGCCAGGAGTTTCGTATACACCACGGGATTTCATGCCAACAACACGGTTTTCTACGATATCAATGATACCGATTCCGTTTTCGCCGCCAAGACGGTTCAGTTCAGTGATGATCTCGGAAACCTTCATTGCTTTTCCGTTGAGAGTTTTCGGAACACCTTCTTCGAAAGTCATAGTTACTTCTGTTTCTTTATCTGGCGCTTTTTCAGGAGTTACACTTAAAACAAGCATGTCATCATAGTTTGGAGCCTGGGAAGGATCTTCCAGTTCCAGACCTTCATGGCTGATGTGCCATAAGTTACGGTCACGGCTATAACTGTGGCTTGCATCAAACGGAAGATTGATTCCATGAGCCTGACAGAATGCGATCTCATCTTCACGGGACTGCATGGTCCATACGTCTGTCATTCTCCAAGGAGCGATGATCTTGATATCCGGCGCAAGTGCTTTGATACCAAGTTCGAAACGAATCTGGTCATTACCTTTACCGGTTGCACCATGGCAGATAGCAACAGCGTTTTCTTTACGTGCAATTTCAACAAGTTTCTTGGCAATTGCCGGACGTGCCATAGAGGTACCAAGCAGATATTTATGCTCGTATACAGCACCTGCCTGTACACAAGGCATTACATAATTGTCACAGAAATCATCAACAATATCTTCAATATATAATTTGGAAGCTCCGGAAAGTTTGGCTCTTTCATCCAGTCCATCCAATTCGTTACCCTGTCCGCAGTTTACGCAGCAGCAGATAACTTCATAATCAAAGGTTTCTTTCAGCCACGGAATCAGTGCTGTGGTATCAAGACCGCCTGAATAAGCAAGTACAACTTTTTCTTTCATAATGTGATCCTCCTGAAAATGATTTTCTGCCACTTGGCAGATACATGAATATTTGATATTATAAAAGGTAAAGATTCATACGCTGATTTGATAAAGTGTTGAATCTTCATGCTATGTCGGGCTTCGACAAAAGATAATATACAACAATTTTTATAAATATGCAATACCAATATGCAAAAAAGTTAAAGATTTTTTTGCATAAAAATGCACATTTAAATAGGAAGAAACCAATAAAAATACATAAATTCAAGAAAAAAGAATGTAAAATCCATAAAAATTACGTATTGCATATTATGCATAAAAGATGTATAATTGTTACATCTTATGAGAGAACATTCCGATTTCAGGAGGAGAGAAAAATGATCAAAGCAGGAATTATCGGAGCGACTGGTTATGCAGGAAATGAACTTGCAAGACTGCTCCTTGGACATAAAGAAGTAGAAGTGGCATGGTATGGTTCAAGAAGCTATATTGATCAGAAATATGCAGATGTTTATCAGAACTTTTTCAAACTGGTAGATGCAAAATGTATGGATGACAATATGGCTGCACTTGCGGATGAGGTAGATGTGATTTTTACTGCAACACCACAGGGGCTTTGTGCATCTCTTGTAAATGAAGAGATCCTTTCCAAAGCCAAGGTGATTGATCTGAGTGCGGATTTCCGTATTAAAGATGTAAAGAAATATGAAAAATGGTATGGCATCGAGCACAAAGCTCCACAGTTTATTGATGAGGCTGTTTACGGATTGTGTGAGATCAATCGTGAGGATATTAAGAAAGCAAGACTGATCGCTAATCCGGGATGCTATCCGACATGTTCGACATTATCAATCTATCCACTTCTCAAAGAAGGACTGATCGATCCGAATACGATCATCATTGATGCAAAATCCGGTACATCAGGAGCAGGAAGGGGGGCAAAGGTTCCGAACCTTTACTGTGAAGTAAATGAGAACATCAAGGCGTATGGTGTAGCGACTCACCGTCATACACCGGAGATCGAGGATCAGCTGGGATATGCATGCGGTCAGGAGGTTCTGATCAATTTTACGCCACATCTGATTCCGATGAACAGAGGAATTCTGGTGACCGCATATGCTTCTCTGAAGAAAGAAGTTTCCTATGAAGAAGTAAGGGCCGCTTATGATAAATATTATGCAGATGAAACATTCATCCGTGTTCTGGACAAGGATGTATGCCCGCAGACAAAATGTGTAGAGGGCAGCAACTACGTAGATGTCAACTTCAAGATTGACCTGAGAACCAGACGTGTCATTATGATGGGTGCGATCGACAATCTTGTAAAAGGTGCAGCAGGACAGGCTGTACAGAATATGAACCTGATGTTCGGTTTCGATGAAGCGGAAGGTCTTCATCAGATTCCGATGCTTCCGTAAAGAAACAAGAACACAGGGATATTCCATATGACGAGGAGGAATATATTATGAAGATCATTACAGGTGGAGTTACAGCAGCAAAAGGTTTTCAGGCAGCATCCACAGCTGCGGGAATCAAATATCAGGGAAGAACTGATATGGCAATGGTATATAGTGAGAAACCGTGTGTGGCAGCAGGTACTTTTACGACAAATATTGTGAAGGCAGCACCGGTAAAATGGGATCAGGAGATTGTTTATCAGCATCCGAGTGCCCAGGTGATCATCTGTAACAGTGGTATTGCCAATGCATGTACCGGTGAAGAGGGATTCAGTTACTGCCGGGCCACTGCAAAAGCAGCAGCGGAAACTTTGAATGTGGATGAAAACAGTGTACTGGTAGCATCTACAGGTGTTATCGGTATGCAGCTTCCAATCCAGAAACTGGCGGATGGTGTCAAAGCAATGGCACCGAAGCTTCAGGGAACTCTGGAAGCTGGAAATGAAGCGGCAAAAGCAATCATGACTACAGATACAAAGGAAAAAGAAGTTGCAGTACAGATTGAAGTCGGTGGAAAGACAGTTACCATTGGCGGCATGTGCAAAGGTTCCGGAATGATCCATCCAAATATGTGTACCATGCTTGGGTTTGTCACTACAGATGCGTGCATTTCCAAACAGCTTCTGCAGGAAGCATTAAGCCAGGATGTTAAGGATACGTATAACATGGTATCCGTTGATGGTGATACTTCTACAAATGATACTGTTCTTTTACTTGCAAATGGAATGGCGGAGAATCCGGAGATCAATGAGAAGAATGAAGATTATCAGAAATTCTGCGAGGCTTTGAACTATATCAATACCACACTTGCAAAGAAAATTGCCGGTGACGGTGAGGGAGCAACTGCACTGTTTGAGGTCAGGATCATTGGAGCAGAGAGTAAGGAACAGGCAGTAACTTTAAGTAAATCCATCGTTACTTCTTCTCTTACAAAGGCTGCAATCTATGGACATGATGCAAACTGGGGAAGAATTCTCTGTGCAATGGGATATTCAGGCGCACAGTTTGATCCGGAAAAAGTAGACCTGTATTTTGAAAGTAAAGCAGGTAAGATTCAGATCATTGAAAATGGTGTGGCAGTTGATTACAGTGAAGAAGAAGCAACCAAGATCCTTTCTGAAGATGCAGTGACGGCAATCGCTGATGTAAAGATGGGGGACTGTACAGCAACTGCATGGGGCTGTGACCTTACTTATGATTATATTAAGATCAATGCGGATTACAGGTCATAACAGGTTTTAGAATATATAATGAGGAGAAATAAAAATGGTAAATCAGAAATATCTGGACAAGGCCGAGACTCTTATTGAGGCTCTTCCTTATATACAGCGTTTTAATCGTAAGATCGTAGTAGTAAAATATGGTGGAAGTGCCATGCTGGATGAAGAACTGAAGGCAAATGTCATTAAAGATGTTGTTCTTCTGAAACTGATCGGATTCAAACCGATCATCGTTCATGGCGGTGGTAAGGAAATTAGCCGCTGGGTGAACAAAGTCGGCATGGAACCGCGTTTTATCAATGGCCTTCGCGTAACAGACAAGGATACCATGGAAATTGCAGAAATGGTTCTTGCAAAGGTAAATAAAGAACTGGTTACTCTGGTGGAATCTCTTGGTGTGCAGGCAGTCGGTATCAGCGGAAAAGACGGTGGACTGCTTCAGTGCCACAAGAAACTTTCCAATGGAGAGGATATTGGATATGTTGGTGATATCGAAAAAGTAAATCCGAAGGTTCTGCAGGATCTTCTGGAAAGAGATTTCCTTCCGATCGTATTTCCGATTGGTTATGACACAAACTTTGATTCTTATAATATCAATGCAGATGATGCAGCATGTGCGATCGCAGAAGCAGTACATGCAGAAAAACTTGTATTCCTCTCTGATATTGAAGGGGTATACAAAGACAAAGATGATCCGAACACACTGATTTCTGAGCTGCATGTACATGAAGCAGAAAAACTGATCAGCGAAGGTTATGTAGGAGGCGGAATGATTCCGAAACTGCAGAATTGTATCGATGCGATCGAAGAAGGGGTAAACAGAGTACATATTCTGGATGGACGCATTCCACACAGCCTTCTTCTGGAAATCTTTACAAATAAAGGTATCGGTACTGCTATTTTGAGAGAGGACGGGGAGAAATACTACGATGAGCATGAATGAACAGATGAATCATGCAGAAGAAAGCATTCTGCATACATATAACCGTTTTCCGGTCATGTTTGACCATGGAGAGGGATGCTACCTCTATGACACAGAAGGCAAAAAATATCTTGATTTTGCTGCCGGAATTGCAGTAAATGCACTGGGATATCATTATCCGGGATATGATGACGCACTCAAGAGTCAGATCGACAAGCTGACACATATTTCAAATCTCTATTACAATGAACCAATGAGTGAAGCGGGAGAGAAACTGATCAAAGCCAGTGGACTCAGTAAAGCATTCTTTACAAACAGTGGTACAGAGGCAATTGAGGGCGCTCTCAAGGCTGCACGTAAATATTCTTATACCAAATATGGCAAAGAAGCAGGAAGATTTGAGATTATCGCGATGAATCATTCCTTCCATGGCAGAAGCATGGGAGCTCTTTCTGTAACAGGAACAGAACATTACAGAGAGCCATTTGAACCACTGATCGGCGGTGTGAAGTTTGCAGACTTCAATGATCTGGAGAGTGTGAAGGCACAGATTACAGATAAAACCTGTGCAGTCATTACAGAAGTCGTACAGGGTGAAGGAGGAATTTATCCGGCTCAGAAGGAATTCCTGGAGGGTCTTCGCGCACTTTGCGACGAAAAGGACATTATTCTGATCTTTGATGAGATTCAGTGCGGCATGGGACGAACTGGATATTATTTTGCATGGCAGTCTTATGGTGTACAGCCAGACGTGATGACGTGCGCCAAAGCACTTGGGTGCGGTGTTCCGGTTGGAGCTTTCGTTCTTGGTGAAAAAGCAGCAGCAGCGTCTCTGGTGCCGGGAGATCATGGTACAACTTATGGTGGAAATCCTTTCGTATGTGCAGCAGTCAGTAAGGTATTTGATATCTTTGAACAGGATAACATTCTTGCACATGTGCAGGAACTTACACCATATCTTGAGGAAAAACTGGATGCACTTGTGGATAAATGCCCGATTGTTGCAGCGCGTCGTGGAAAAGGTTTTATGCAGGGACTGGTGATCGAAGGTACGACAGTTGGAAGTGTTGTAACAAAAGCACTTGCGAATGGACTTCTTGTGATCTCGGCAGGGAGTGATGTGCTTCGCCTCGTTCCTCCGCTTGTTATCACAAAAGAACATATCGATGAAATGATCGAGAAATTAGAAAAGAGCCTGGCTTAATGCCGGGCTCTTGCCTGTTCTGAAAAATTCTTAAATTCTGTACAGTTCTGTACCATTCACTTCATAATGATTATTTCATACTGTCGAGATCAATATGTTTCTTGATCGCTGCAAAACTTTCGCTACTGATCACATGTTCGATCTTGCATGCATCGCTTGCTGCAACAACCGGATTAACGCCAAGCTTCTCAAGCCACTCGGAAAGGAAAAGATGACGTTCGTAGATTTTCTCTGCGGTAGCAAGACCGGATTCTGTCAGATAAAGATATCCTTCCGGAGATACAGTGATCTGATCTGTCTCGCGGAGCTTCTTCATTGCGACGCTGACGCTGGATTTTTTGAAACCAAGCTCAGCGGCAACATCAACAGAACGCACGACAGGATGTGACTTGCTTAAGATAAGAATTGTTTCAAGATAGTTTTCGGCGGATTCGTTTGTATGCATCCATTACACCCCAATTTCTGTTCATGATCTAATGGAAAATGATTTCTCATTTCTCATTTAATTGCTTTAAAATTTAAGATTCTCACTCAAATTTATAGTATTTCTATAATATCATATTTTATAGCTAGGGACAACAAAAATGCATAAATACACTTATAAATAATTGTATAAAAGTTACTGTGAACAGTAACATATAAAACCGATAAAATTCAGAGATGCAGAAGTTCCTTGAGCCAAACATTGGTTATATACTACAAATATAAGTTTGAAATAACGGATTGAAGTTATACATAACAAATGATAGTTTTATTAAACGAAAAAAAGTACTTGACAGCTCACAAACGTTAGCATATACTAACCCATGTAAGAAAAAGTAAATGGTGTTTAACTGTGAACTTTTTTTGATAAAGAAAATAATTCTCAATAAAGACTATAAAAGAAAGTGAGCTGATACATATGATGCCTATCACAATGGCTGGAATCGGAGAAAAATGTAAGATTCAGAAAATAGGTGGAAACGAAGAAACAAGACGTTTTCTGGCGAATCTTGGATTTGTCAATGAGGCTGAAGTGAGTATCGTTTCTGCAATCGGCGGAAATGTGATCGTGAACATCAAAGATGCACGTGTAGCAGTTAATTCAGATATGGCAAAGCACATATTTATATAAATTTTATAACGGAAAGGAGACAGAACGATGACTTTAGGTGATGCAAAAGTTGGAAGTACCGTTGTTGTAACAAAGATTGAAGGAGACAGCGCGTACAAACGTCGTATCATGGACATGGGAATCACAAAAGGAAGCGAACTGTATATCAGAAAAGTTGCTCCGCTTGGAGATCCTGTAGAGATCACTGTTAGAGGTTATGAGTTATCTGTAAGAAAGAACGATGCTCAGTGCGTACAGGTAAAGTAAGTACGCTCAGTGCGTACAGGTAAAGTAAGTACGCTGTAGTGTTCTGTAAGAACTATTATGAAAAATGCAACTGTGGAGAAGAACGCAGTTACAATAAGAGGGATTAAGGAGGTAAGAAAAAATGGCAATTAAGATTGCACTTGCCGGCAACCCGAACTGTGGTAAAACAACAATGTTCAACGCATTAACGGGCGCTAACCAGTACGTAGGAAACTGGCCGGGAGTTACTGTAGAGAAAAAAGAAGGTAAATTAAAGGGAAAGAAAGGAAAGGGCGAAGACATTATCGTAACGGACCTTCCTGGTATTTATTCCCTTTCACCATACACACTGGAAGAAGTAGTCAGCCGTGACTATGTCCTCAAAGAGAATCCAGATGTGATCATTGACCTTGTCGATGCAACAAATATCGAGCGTAACCTGTATCTGACCACTCAGCTGATCGAGACAGGTGTTCCGGTTGTTATTGCACTGAACATGGCTGATCTTCTTGAAAAAAGAGGAATCAAGATTGACACCAAGCGTCTTTCCATGCTGCTTGACTGCCCGATCATTGAGACATCTGCGCTGAGAGGGGAAGGCCTTGACAAATTGATCGACGAGGCTGTCAAAGTTGCAAAGAGCAGCAAAGTTGATCTTCCAAAAGAAATCTTCTCCAAAGATATGGAAGCAGCTATCGACGAAGTAAAAGGTGTTCTTCCTACATCTGTTACAGATGATAAGAAGAGATGGTATGCGGTTAAGTTCCTTGAGAATGATGAAAAAGTAAAAGAGGCTATGAAGCTTTCTGCTTCCGGACAGTCTCTGGTTGATACAAAACGTCAGGAACTTGAAAAACAGCATGACGATGACATGGAAAGTATCGTAACAGACGAAAGATACAAATTCATCCAGAAGATCGTTAATACGACGGTTAAAAAAGCAAAAGATAAACTGACTGTATCCGATAAGATCGACCGTATCGTTACCAACCGTATTCTTGGTATCCCGATCTTTGTTGCAGTTATGTGGCTTGTATATTATGTGTCCGTAACAACAGTCGGAACATTCGTAACAGACTGGACAAATGATGTATTTGTAGTAGCTATTCAGGACTTCTTTACAAACATCCTTACCAGCATCGGTGCCGGTGACCTGGTAATGGGACTTGTAGTTGATGGTATCATCGGTGGTCTTGGTGCAGTACTTGGATTCGTTCCTCAGATGGCAATTCTGTTCCTGTTCCTGTCCATCCTTGAAGACTGTGGTTACATGGTACGTATTGCATTCGTTATGGACCGTGTATTCCGTCACTTCGGACTTTCCGGTAAGAGCTTCATTCCGCTTCTGATTTCTTCAGGATGCGGTATCCCTGGAATCATGGCTTCCAAGACCATCGAACAGGACAATGACAGACGTCTTACTATTATGACAGCAACATTTATTCCTTGTGGTGCCAAACTTCCGGTTATCGCTCTTATGGGTGGTGTAATCGCTGGTGAAACTGCAGGATATGCAGAGAGCTCCTTTATCGCTCCTCTGATGTACTTCATCGGAATCGTAGCTGTACTTGTAGCAGCAATCATTCTTAAGAAGACAAAACCGTTCTCCGGTAAACCGGCTCCGTTCGTAATGGAGCTTCCACAGTATCATATTCCGCAGGTTAAAACAGTTCTCCTTCATGTATGGGAAAGGCTGAAAGGCTTCATCATCAAAGCTGGTACAATCCTGTTCCTTGCCTGCGTAGTAATGTGGTTCCTTGGTGGATTTGGATTCACAGATGGTGGATTCGGTATGGTAGAAGACAGCGCAGACAGCCTTATGGCAGCAATCGGTGGTGTGATCGCTCCGATCTTTGCTCCACTTGGATTCGGTGAATGGCAGCCGGTAGCAGCTTCTATCTCCGGTTTTACAGCAAAAGAAGCTATCGTATCTACAATGGGTGTCCTGGCTAACGTAGCTGGTGATACAGAAGATGCAGTAAACGTTGCAGCAGGTGTTGCAAGCTGGTTCCCGACAGGAATCGCAGCTTTCTCCTTCCTGATGTTCAACCTTCTTGATTCTCCTTGCCTTGCAGCTATCGCAACAATGGCAAAAGAAATGAACAGCAGAAAATGGTTCTGGTTCGCAATTCTTTTCCAGAACATCTTTTCTTACGTTGTTTGCCTCTGCTTCTATCAGATCGGTTCCTTTGTAACTGGTGGAGCATTCGGTTTCGGAACTGTAGTAGGATTCGTAGTACTTATTGTAATGCTGTTCCTGCTGTTCAGACCGGACCCGTACAAAGATCAGAAAGTTTATTCTAAACGTTCTGTACAGGCATAATAAAAAATGTAATAATAAGGGGGCTGGATACAGAGATGTGTCCGGCCTCTGTTTGATTCGAAACCGATGACTGGCAGTACTTGATGAAGAGAGGATGAGTGAAATGCTGGCAAATATTATTATAATGATTCTGATCCTTGGATATTGTGCATTTATCATTTATAAAAGTGTAAAGAATACCGAAGAAGGTAAACATACGGGGTGTGCCGGATGCAGTGGAAACTGTGGAAGCTGCGGTGGATGCAGCGGTGCTGCTTTTCATAAGAGTACTGCACAGTCTTCATATAAAAAGAACCGTTAGAAATCGGAGGTACTGATATGGGAAATTCAACAGGATCTACAATGTACATGTTTGGAGCAGTTATTGTTATTTATATCGTAGGAATGCTGCTCTATCAGGGATTTCAGTGGCTCAAGAAAAAGAGAGAACAGAAAAAAGACGAAGAATTCAGAAGAGGTGACAAATAGTGGTAGATATAATTATAGTGCTGATCGTAATTGTTTTGCTTGGGTTTGCACTGAAAGGTTCTATCAAACATTTTAAAGGAGAAAGCCCATGCTGTGGAGGCGGCGGTGGAGAGATCGTTCTCGATATTCCGGATAAAAAACTTGAGAATCCGATACTTGGAAAGAAGGTTCTCAAAATTTCCGGTATGCACTGCGAACATTGCGTAAAGGCTGTCACAGAGGCAATCAATAAGATCGATGGAGCAGCTGCAAAAGTAAATCTTTCTGAGAACGAAGCAGTCGTTTCTTATGATCGCGAAATTGATGACGAACAGCTTAGAAAAATCGTCAAGGATGCAGGTTACAGAGTCGTAAGCATCAAATAATGCATGATATAGTGAAAGAAATATCATTTCCAGGATCCCGTGGCATATGAAGCTGCGGGATTTTTTCTGCGCATCTCGCAGCAAGAATGCAGAGGCATTATTGAAGTGATTTTTTGAAGTGGTTCCCTGTATAAAAAACAGATTTTCTGCATAAGCTGATAATAAAATTTGCAGATAGCTACAGGAAAATCATCTGAGCTGAGTGGAGGTTGCATTATGTGGGGATTTTTTACGGCATTGATCTCGGGAGCACTGATGAGTATTCAGGGTGTTTTTAATACAGAAGTGACGAAACAGACCAGTTTATGGGTATCAACGGGATGGGTGCAGCTCTCAGCATTTATGGTCTGCGTGCTGGCATGGATATTTACAGGAAGACAGAGTGTTTCGGCATTATGGCAGGTAGATAATAAATACACGCTTCTTGGCGGAGTGATCGGAGCATTTATTACAATTACTGTTATTCAGAGCATGGGGGCACTTGGGCCTGCAAAAGCAGCTATGCTGATCGTCATTTCCCAGTTGATCGTGGCGTATGTAATTGAACTTTTGGGAATGTTTGGAACAATGCAGCAACCGTTTGAGTGGAGAAAGATTCTGGGAATGCTGATCGCGATTGCCGGCATTGTGATTTTTAAATGGGAATAATAAAGTTATCATGCACAGGAATAAATAAAGTTTCCTATTGTAAATCTACCGGGAATTCGTTAAAATAAGACATGGTTAAGTATGAGAATCGGGGAGGTCTGCCGTAATCCTACGGAGGGAAGTGAACCGAGATCATGAAAGTAAATTTTTACAGTCTGATATTGAGCATATTTTTTCTGGCAGGTTTGTCAGGAATGAGCGGATGTCAGAAAAACAAAACAGAAATAATGCTGGACGGACAGGATACTGTATCAGAATCAGAAACACAGGATGATACACAGGCTGGGAATGATGCAACAGAGGATCTGGCGGAAGCAAAAATATCAGCAGAAGCGGAGCTATCGGAGATGCCGGTGGAGACAGAGCCGGAAATGATTTTTGTGGATGTCTGCGGAGCAGTAATGAATCCGGGAGTTTATGAACTGGATGGGAGCAGCCGGGTTTTTCAGGCAATAGAGGCGGCTGGAGGATTTTTGCCGGAAGCAGCGGCTTCGGCCGTGAATCAGGCACAGCCGGTCAGTGACGGACAGCAGATTTATGTACCTACGCAGGAAGAAGCGGAAGAGGGAGCTTTACCTGCGGCAATACAGCCGGCGGATCCGGGATCTGAGACAACAGATGCAAATGGTGTAGTGAATATCAACACAGCAGATGCAGCTGCGCTTAAGAGCCTGTCAGGAATCGGTGATGCCAAGGCACAGGCAATTCTTACGTACAGAGAGGAACATGGTTTCTTTTCCAGTATTGAGGAGATCATGCAGGTGCCGGGAATCAAAGAAAGTACGTTTTCGGCGATAAAGGATAAAATAGCTGTGAAATAAGGAGAAAAGAATGAGCAGGAAAGTTTTAGTAGTTGATGACGAGAAACTGATCGTAAAAGGAATCCGTTTTAATCTGGAACAGGACGGTATGGAAGTTGACTGTGCTTATGACGGAGAAGAAGCGGTTGAGAAGGCAAAGGAGAATAAATACGATATTATCCTTCTGGACCTGATGCTTCCGAAGATGGATGGACTGGAAGTCTGCCAGCAGATCAGAGAATTCTCCAATGTTCCGATCGTCATGCTTACTGCAAAAGGTGAGGACATGGACAAGATCCTTGGACTGGACTACGGGGCAGATGACTATATTACAAAACCATTTAATATTCTTGAAGTAAAGGCCAGAATCAAAGCAATCATGCGTCGTGCGCGTTCTGAACATGAAGAAAAGGAAAAGGCGAAGACAATTGAAGCAGGCGATCTGAAACTGGACTGCGAGAGCCGCCGTGTATTTATTGCAGGCAAGGAAATTAATCTTACAGCAAAGGAATTTGATGTGCTGGAGCTTCTCGTATTCAATCCGAACAAGGTATACAGTCGTGAAAATCTTCTGAATATTGTCTGGGGATATGAATATCCGGGAGATGTCAGAACCGTTGATGTACATATTCGGCGTCTTCGTGAAAAAATCGAGGCTAATCCCAGTGAGCCTAAATATGTACACACAAAATGGGGCGTAGGATATTACTTCCAGGCATAACCCATGGTAACGAAAAAAAAGACAAAGTTTTTTAAGAGTCTGCGTTTTCGGATACTGGTCATACTGCTCATACTGGGAATTGTGCCAAGTGTTATCGTGACACAACTCATGATCAGTAATTATGAAAAACAGGCAATTGAAGTAAAGGTAAGTGAGGTCAGTACACAGTGTGCGATTCTGTGTAATCAGATCATCAAAGAAAATTATCTCAATGACTCCAGCTCACAGTCTGTGAACAGCAAGCTGGAGTTGTTGTCTAATGTATATGGCGGAAGAATGGTGATTGTAGACAGAGATCTGAAAGTAGTTGCAGATACCTATCATGTAGATGAAGGACGGACGCTGATCTCACCAAAGGTCGTGAAGTGTTTTAAGAACGGAGAAGTCACAAATTACCGCAGATACGGGCAGATGCTGGAAATGGCTGTTCCCGTAAAGAGCGCGGATGTCCCGCAGATTCAGGGAGCCATGCTTGTAAATATTTCAATCAGTGACATTATGGCAACGGTGGGAGAGCAGGAACAGATGGCGATGCTGCTCACAGGAATTATCGTTGCATTGTCTGTATTGCTTGCCTATGGCCTTTCTACGATTCTGGTCAAACCGCTGGCCAGTGTTACCAAATCCATCGAAGATCTTACTGACGGATATCAGAAAGATGAGATTTCAGTTCCGGATTATACAGAAACAGAGCTTATTACGGATGCATTCAATAAGATGCTTGCACGTATGAAAGTACTGGATGAATCAAGATCAGAGTTTGTTTCCAATGTATCGCATGAACTGAAGACACCAATGACTTCCATGAAGGTTCTGGCAGATTCCCTTGTCGGACAGGAAGGAGTTCCGGAAGAACTTTATCAGGAATTTATGCGTGACATTACAGCGGAGATTGACAGGGAAAACCGTATTATTACCGATCTTCTGACTCTGGTAAAAATGGACAAGAAATCTGCAGATCTTCAGATCAGTCATATGGATATCAATCAGCTTCTGGAGGATATTCTCAAACGTCTGCGTCCGATCGCGGACAAACGCAATATTGACCTGATCCTTGACAGTTTCCGTCCTGTGGAAGCGGATGTGGATGAACTGAAATTTACATCTGCGATCAGTAACCTTGTTGAAAATGCGATAAAATACAATGTAGATGATGGCTGGGTACGTGTGTCACTTGACGCAGATCATAAGTTTTTCTATGTTACGGTAGCAGATTCCGGTATGGGTATCCCAGAGGATTCCATCGACCGTATTTTCGAGAGATTTTATCGTGTGGACAAATCACATTCCAGAGAGATCGGAGGAACCGGTCTTGGACTTGCGATAACAAGAAGTACGATTGCCATGCATCATGGTGTGATCAAAGTATTCAGCAGAGAAGGGGAAGGAACTACATTCTCAGTTCGTGTCCCGTTATCTTATATTCCGTAGGAGGTGCCGGATGAAGAAATATATAAGAGTACTTCTTCTGGCAGCACTGGTTTGCAGTTTACTTGCCGGATGCAGTATTGAGACAAAAAGCAGTAAGGATTCGCAGGATGAGAGTAAGTACCATCTGTATTATCTGAACGAGAGTGAGACGGTTCTCAGAGAAGAACCATATTCACCCGGAGAAGAGACGGCAGATTTTATGGTAAAAGATCTTATGCAGAAGCTTGGGAGCAAAGATGCACCGGATGGGGAAATCAGCCTTCTTCCAGAAGATGTTTCCATCAATTCTTATGAAGTGCAGAAAGATCTGCTTGTCATAGACTTCAGTAAAGAATACTCAAAAATGAGCAAGATCCGGGAGGTTATGACACGCGACGGAGTTGTGCAGACATTTTTGCAGATTCCGGATATTCATAAAGTCCAGTTTACAGTTGGAGGTCAGCCGCTGACCAACTCGCGAAATCAGGAAGTTGGAGAGATGACTTCAGATACATTTGCACAATATACCGGAAAAGACAAAGAAAGCTATCGTTATGATACTTTTACACTGTATTTTATGGATAAAAATGGAAAAAATCTGGTGAAAGAAACCAGAAATGTATATTATCGAAGATCTCTTCCAAAAGAACGTGTCGTGCTTGAACAGCTTGCGAAGGGACCGATGGAAGAAGGGCATTATGCAACAATACCAGACAGTTCTCTGGTTTTGAGTGTGATTACAGCGGACAGGATCTGCTATATTAACATGAACAGTACTTTTCGTGATGAAACACCTGAAGTAGGAGGAAATATCTCTATTTACTCGGTTGTGAATTCTATTATAGATTCCTGTGATGTTGACAGGGTTCAGATATCTATTGAAGGAAGTACGGAGGGGAACTTCCAGGATAGCCTGCCGTTATACAAATTTTATGAAAAAAACGAAGATTTAATTGCACAGGACGAGGAACCAAAGTAGTCCTGATGCAGTAATGCCGCAGGTGGAATAGCCTGCGGTGTTCTATATACAGAAAGGAAGGCTTATGAAAAGACGCCCGGTGTGTCTTGTATGCCTAATCCTGATGTTTTGTATATGGTTGATGGATCTGGCGGGATTTGCACGGATCAGTGGAAATCCTTTGCCGGAATCTGTACAATTATATATTGAAAAGCATCCGGAAGCTGTCATCTGCGGGGAGGTGCAGCAATATCAGGCTACAGAATATTCTCTTTCTGCCTATCTTAAACATGTCTGTCTGATCGTCGGATCAGAACAAATTCCCATAAAAAATTTAAGAGTATTTTTAAAATCGAATAAAGAGTTCCCGATTGGAACCATTGTTAAGATTTCGGGAAAACTGGAAGAAATTCCTGAGCCACGAAATCCTGGAGAATTTGATTCCAGGCAATTCTACGCCTGTCAGAAAATCTACTATTTTATGAAAAACGGTGTGGTTCTGGCATGGAGCAGCAAATATTCCAGATATGGTCAGTTTATGCAGAATCTGAAAAGTAAGATAATGCAGACGCTGGATATTGCGGCAAAGGAAGATGCCGGTATTTTTGAAGCAATGCTGCTTGGTGAGAAAGATAACCTAGAAGATGAAGTTAAGATTCGTTACCAGATGGCGGGGATCATTCATATACTGGCAATTTCCGGACTTCACATCAGTGTACTGGGGATTGGATTTTTTGATCTGCTGAAAAGAGCCGGATTTGGAAATGTGTCTGCCGGGATGGTGGTGCTCAGTGTTCTTCTGCAATATGGAATCCTTACCGGGGAAAGTGTTTCTGCCATGCGGGCGGTAGGCATGTTTCTGTTGGCGGTTGGTGCAAGAATCGCAGGAAGAACCTATGATCTGCTGACGGCGCTGGCAGTGTCGGCGGTCCTTTTACTTCTGGATGCACCTGCAAATCTGTACAACAGTGGATTTTGGCTGTCGTTTGGGGCTGTTGCCGGACTTGGTGTAGTGGCACCGGTATTGGCAGGATGCATTAGAGTGGAGAATCGTCTGGCGGCATCCGTTATGAAAACACTGGTATCTTCGATAGCTGTGCAGATGACGACTTTTCCGATCATGCTGCGAATCTATGGAGAGATTTCGCTGGCCGGATTTTTTCTGAACCTGCTGGTGCTGCCGACAGTCAGTGTAGTACTGGTCAGTGGAATTGCAGCAGTTGCGGTTGGGATGGCATCGGTCAGTGCTGCAGTTTATGTGGTGCTGCCTGGAAGAGTGCTGCTTTTTCTGTATGAGAAACTCTGCGAACTGGCAGCAGGAATTCCGTTCTGTACATGGATCGCAGGAAGTCCGAAGCTGTGGCAATGTGCCGGATATTATGTATTACTGTTTTTGGGAGTTGAAATTTTGGGAATGAGTCGGGGAACTGTCACATGGAATGGCGCAACTGGAAAAAAGGCGGGAAATCATGCATTCATGCAGGAAGAAAAGAATCATGGGGAAGGAAAAGGATGGCTGAGAAAATATCAGTTACTGTCAGGTATATCAGGAATCATGCTGATACTTGGACTGGGAATCCTCATTTATCATCCGTCTGGAAATCTGCAGATCACCTGTCTTGATATCGGACAGGGAGACTGTATTTCTATTCAGCTTCCACAGGGGCAGAATTTCCTGATCGATGGCGGCAGCAGTAACAAGAAGAATATTGCACACTATCAGATTCTGCCATTCCTTAAAAATCGGGGGATTGGAGTGATTGATGCTATTTTGATCTCACATACGGATAATGACCATATCAGTGGTGTGCTGGAACTGTTTGATTATATGAGGACACATCTTACTTCTGTCAGGGTGAAGAACCTGATCTTACCGGAATGGACACAACCGGACGATGCATATCAGCAATTGGTGGATAAAGCGCAGGCAGCAGGCGTGAATGTACAAAAGGGAAGAAAAGGGGAACAAATTGCGCTTGGAAAAGCTTCTCTTCGATTCCTTTCGCCGGATAGAGGGACCGCAGGAACAGATGCGAATGAAGACGGTATGGTCGTGGAACTGACATATGGCGGTTTTGAAGGGCTGTTTACCGGTGATATCGGGACAGAGACGGAGAAAAAACTTCTGCCGGAGCTGGAAGATGTAGATTTTCTGAAAGTGGGACATCATGGCTCCAGATATTCCACCTGTCAGGAATTTCTGGATGTGGTGAGACCGGAACTTGCGGTGGTCTCCTGTTCTGCAACAAATACATATGGACATCCGTCTGGCGAGACAATAGAACGGTTGGAAGATTCCGGGGCAAAGATTTGGTACACAATGAAAGAAGGGGCTGTGACAGCAGAGACCGATGGTAAGGAGGTATGGGTGGATACGTTTGTGCATCCGTGAGCAGAGATACGGTATTGAGAAAAAAATCAAAATCGTCTATACTAAACAGATAATGAATAATTAATGCTGTCTGTGGATGGCATTCCGTCAGAAAACGGTATTTTTCAGGAGGTTTCGCAGGAAGTGAAAAATTTACAGGAAGACATTAAAACAGGAAAATTCAAAAATGCATATCTTCTGTTTGGTGAGGAAGCGTATCTGAAGATTCAGTACAAAGAAAAGCTGATTCATGCATTAAATCCGGATGATGATACGATGAATTTTACCAAATATGAAGGAAAAGGAATTGAGGTGCGTGAAATGATCGACCTCTGTGAGACAATGCCTTTCTTTGCAGATCATCGTGTGGTCCTTGTGGAAAACTCCGGATTTTTTAAGAATAAATGTGATGAACTTGCAGATTATATGAAGACACTGCCGGATTACCTGAGGCTGGTTTTTGTTGAAGAAGAGGTAGATAAACGAAGCCGTATGTATAAGGCGGTGAAAAACTGCGGCCGCATTGTAGAGTTTGCAAAGCAGGATGAAAAGACACTGATGCGCTGGGCAGCAGGTATTCTGGCGAGAGAAGGACGCAAGATCACGACCAGAGATATGGAACTTTTTCTGACAAAAACCGGTACGGATATGGGAAATATCCGTATGGAACTGGAGAAGCTGATCACATATACCATGGGACAGGATATTGTAACGAGAGAAGATATTGAGGAAATCTGTACAACACGGACAGAGAATAAGATCTTCGATATGGTTCGTGCAGTTACGGAGCGAAATCAGAGGAGAGCACTGGATCTGTATAATGATCTTCTGACGCTGCGTGAGCCGCCGATGAGGATACTGTTCCTGCTGTCGAAGCAATTCCGGCAGATGTGCCTTGCAAAGAAAATGGCAGGGGAAGGGGCATCTCAGAACGAAATTGCAACCAGACTTGGCGTACCGTCTTTTGTGGCAAGAAATATACTGGCCTGTGCGAGAGCTTACAGTGTTGAGGAGCTTGAACAGGCAGAAGAGGATTTTGTTGATGCGGAGGAGGCAGTGAAGACCGGAAGACTGCAGGATGTGCTGAGTGTGGAACTGTTGATAGTGAAATATAGTACTGAGAGAAAAAGATAAAAGTGTAACAGATGTGAGTAAATATAGTACCCGGAAACGGCTTCATCGTCCGGTTGTACTAGAATATAACCTGGCTGTTAAGAACGTCAAAATCGTCAGCAAACTCGCTACGCTCAGACAGAGTTTCCGATTTTGCCAACACAGCCCGAACATATTCAAGTACAACGACGAACGATTGCAGATGTTTCCGGGTACTATATTTATCCATCTGTTTTCGCTTTTATTTAATTTTTCTCCCGGGAAGGGGCGAAGGCACGGATAGTGCAAGAATTTCTTTACACCAATATACATAGGTGTCTTGACACCTAACATGTCGGGTAGTATAATCACAAATCAGAAAACATAAAAATACAAAACCCAACAGAAAATCCGGCATCAACCGGTACGAGGAAACAAAAATGAAAGAAAATTACGATGTCATTATCGTAGGAACAGGAGCCGCAGGTCTCTACTGTGCACTGAATCTGCCTTCCAGAATGAAAGTACTGATGCTGACCAAACAGCAGGCGGATCAGTCCGACTCCTTTCTGGCACAGGGCGGTATCTGCATGCTCAGAGGAGAAGAAGATTATAATGATTACTTTGAAGATACCATGCGCGCGGGCCATTACGAAAATGACGCAAAAGCAGTCGAGCTGATGATCCGTAGCTCTAACAGTATTATTCGAGATCTTTTACAGAGAAATGTTACATTTGAACGAACAGAGACGGGAGAATTGGATTTCACTAGAGAAGGAGCACATTCTCAGCCGAGAATCCTTTTCTATGAAGATATTACCGGTAAACAGATCACACAGACTCTTCTGAATCAGGCACTGACAAGAGACAATATTGAAATCTGCGAATATATGACCATGGTCGATATCATTTCCAAAGACAACGTCTGTGGCGGGGTAATCGTCATGGATGAGAAGAATGAAGTATATCCGGTCAGAGCACCATACGTTGTTCTGGCATGTGGTGGTCTCGGAGGTCTTTACAAAAACTCCACCAACTTCCCGCATATTGCAGGCGATGGACTTGGAATCGCCATGAAACATCAGGTGGTACTCGAACATCTGGATTATATACAGATTCATCCGACTACTCTTTATTCTCATAAACCAGGACGCCGTTTCCTGATTTCTGAATCTGTCAGAGGGGAAGGTGCACTTTTGTATGATAAAAACGGACAGCGTTTTACAAATGAATTGCAGCCGCGAGATCTGCTCAGCCAGGCAATCTTTGCACAGATGGAAAAAGACGGTACTGATTTCGTGTGGGAAGATATGCGTCCACTGGGAGAAGAAACCATCATGAAACATTTTCCAAATATTTTTCACAGATGTGTAGAAGAAGGTTTTGATCCGCGCAAAGAGCCGATTCCGGTCGTTCCGGCACAGCACTATTTCATGGGTGGAATCAAGGTTGACCTTGGAAGCCGTACTTCCATGAAGGGGCTGTATGCCTGCGGTGAGACAAGCTGTAATGGTGTGCACGGCAAAAACCGTCTTGCAAGCAACTCACTTCTTGAATCTCTGGTCTTTGCAAGACGCGCTGCAGATGATATCATATTTGGAAGAAAACCAGATCCGTGCAGACCGGGTAGCATAGATCTGAAACCATATGAGGACAGAGACGCAGTTCTGACTGTTTATCATGAAATGGTTTTAAATGAAATTGAAAGGATGAAGAAGAGTCATGAATGAAATTACAATGAAAATGCAGGCTGATCAGCTGATCCGTATGGCGTTGCAGGAAGATATTACAAGCGAGGATGTTTCTACAAATGCGGTTATGCCGACAGCAACAAAAGGAACCGTAGAGCTTATCGCAAAAGAAGATGGTGTAATTGCCGGACTTGACATTTATGCGAGAGTATTTACAATCCTGGATGAAAAAACAGAGATTGATTTTTATTGCAAAGATGGAGATGAAGTAAAAAAAGGTGAGCTGATGGCAACTGTAACCGGTGATATTCGTGTCCTTCTTTCCGGAGAGAGAGTAGCCCTGAATTATCTGCAGAGAATGAGTGGAATTGCCACATATACCAGACAGGTTGCAAAACTTCTGGAAGGCAGCAAGGTAACTTTACTGGATACCCGTAAGACAACCCCGAACTGCCGAGTATTTGAAAAATATGCAGTAAGAGTTGGAGGCGGATGTAATCACAGATATAATCTTTCAGATGGAGTTTTACTGAAAGATAACCACATCGGGGCAGCCGGAAGCGTAACCAAAGCGATACAGATGGCAAAAGCGTATGCGCCGTTTGTCCGAAAGATTGAGATTGAAGTAGAGACACTGGAACAGGTAAAAGAGGCTGTAGAAGCTGGTGCGGATATCATCATGCTGGATAATATGACACCGGAAGTGATGAAACAGGCAGTTGAGCTGATCGATGGCAGAGCACAGACCGAATGCTCTGGTAATATTACAAAAGAAAATATTCAGAAGATCCGTGAGATCGGTGTTGATTTTGTTTCCAGCGGAGCTTTGACACACTCTGCACCAATCCTTGACATTTCCATGAAAAACCTTCGTGCGGTGTGAGAGGAGGAAACCTTATGAACACTGCAGAAAGACGCGGAGAAATTTTAAAGATCCTTCATAATGCAGATGCTCCGGTGGCAGCAAGAGAGCTTGCGGGAAAATTTGGTGTCAGCCGTCAGGTGATCGTGCAGGATCTGGCGGTGATAAGGGCTTCTACGCCGGGAATATTGTCAACAACAAAGGGGTATGTGATTCAGCAGGACAGTAGCTGCACACGGGAATTTAAAGTCCGTCACAGCCAGGATAAGGCAGCCGAAGAACTGAATCTGATCGTAGACTGTGGTGGACATGTCAAAAATATCAGTATCAGTCACAGAGTTTATGGTCGTGTCAGCGCGGAGATGGATATTCGTTCCAGACAGGATGTGAGTGAGTTTGTGCAGGCATTGCAGAACAGTCGTTCCACTGTTTTAAGTAATGCAACTTCCGGATATCATTATCATCTGGTGGAAGCCGCAAGTGAAGAACGGTTGGATCTGATTGAAGAACAGTTGAAGAAAGCCGGTTTTCTGGCTCCGCTTCAGCCATGGGAACAGAGCACAGGAAAGGGAAATATTAAATTATGACAATACAGGAAATTCAGCAGGAGATCCTGCGAATGAAAAAAGAACAGGATGTATGTATTCTGGCACATGCTTACCAGGGACAGGAAATACTGGAAGTTGCAGACTATATGGGCGATTCTTATGGACTGAGCGTGCAGGCATCCAAGAGTAACTGTAAAGGTGTTATCATGTGTGGCGTTCGTTTTATGGCAGAGACCTGTAAGGTTTTAAGCCCGGAGAAGAAAGTGTGGCTTGCCAATCCGACAGCCGGATGTCCAATGGCAGAACAGCTGGATCTGGAGAGCCTGCGTAAGTTAAAAGCAGAGCATCCGGGATATGCGGTAGTTGCTTATATCAATACGACTTCTGAACTAAAGACAGAGTGTGATGTCTGCGTGACATCTTCTTCTGCAGTACAGATCTGCAGTAAACTGGATAATGACAAGATTCTGTTTATCCCGGATCCGAACCTGGGACGTTTTGTTGCAGAGAAACTTCCGGAAAAAGAGTTTGCCTTCTACAAAGGTGGATGTCCAAGACATATTATCGTCAGCGCCCAAGATGTAGAAAAAGCAAAGAAAGCACATCCGGATGCATTGCTTCTGGTTCATCCGGAATGCCGTCAGGAAGTCGTAGAACTTGCTGATTATGTTGGTTCTACAACCGGAATCATGGAATATGCAAAGAAATCTCCGAATAAAGAATTCATCATCGGAACAGAGAACAGTATTGTGGAACATCTCCAGTTTGCATGTCCGGACAAACAGTTTTATCCGCTGTCTGTCATGCTGACCTGTATGAACATGAAGATCACAACACTGATGGATATTTACAATTGCCTGAAGGGAACCGGCGGAGAAGTGATCGAACTTCCGGAAAATGTTATGGAAGGCGCCGGACGCTGCATTCACCGTATGGTAGAACTCGGAGGGTGAATATAATAAATAAAGAAAAAGTTGAGCTGCTGGAAAGGATATTTTCAGCAGCTTGTTTTATACTCGAGTTTATAAAAAGTTTCGTTGACCAGATAGTAGGTTTTTGTTAAGCTTAGAACATAAAGAACTATAGTGAAAAGGAGGGTACAGAAAAAATATTTACCTGTACAGAAGATAAAATTTTCTGGATGAAACAGAAAGTGAAAAATACATTCCGATAATTCCTTTAAGAAACAGTATTCAGAGAAGGACAGTTAGATCAAAGAACAATATCTGAAACTATATAAAACTAATAATACGAATGGAGGACGTTATCGAAATGGAAAATACACCTACAGTCCCGAATAATGAGCTGGAACAGCGTTACATAAGGTATAAAGATGTAATAAAAGAGCTTACAATCATGAATGATATCTTTATGCGGAATGTATTTAAGAAGCGTGAATGTATAGAACATGTCCTGCGTATCATAATGGAAATGAAAAATCTGCAGGTATTGGATTATACTGTCCAGAAGGATTATAAGAATTTACAGGGGAGATCTGCAATCCTTGACTGTGTGGCGCGGGATGATGTAAATAACCAATATAATGTAGAAATCCAACAGGATACAGAAGGAGCGTCACCGAAAAGAGCAAGATATCACAGTGGATTACTGGATATGAATACTTTAAATCCAGGGCAGAATTTTGAGGAATTGACAGACAGTTATGTGATCTTTATCACAAAAGATGATGTGCGGGGAAATGGATTGCCGATTTATCATGCAGATCGAGTGATTGAAGAGACCGGAGGAATGTTTGGAGATGGATCGCATATTATATACGTGAATTCTTCGATTCAGGACGAAGACACAGCTCTAGGGCGATTGATGCATGATTTGCATTGTAAGAATGCCAATGATATGTACAGTGAGGTTTTAGCAAAGCGGGTATCTGAATTAAAAGAGACAGAAACGGAGGAAAGTGTTAGTATGTGCGATGCGTTAGAGAAACTTATTCAAGAATTTGAGCAGAAAGGCGAATTACAGGGCGAAGCACGTGGAATAGCAAAGGGCGCAATAAAAAAGGCGAAAGAGACTGCGAAAGCACTTAGCCAGGAAGGCATGCCAGTACAGAAGATTGCTCAGATTCTTGGAGAAGAGGGAGAAATAGTGAGGAATTGGTTAGAGGAAGAAAAATAACTGATTAATTGCTATTTGACAGGATGTCTTCAAAGTAAATGAGAAAATAGGATTCTATCGGAAGATTACAGACAGGGTGATGGAAATAAATCCGTTATCCTGTTTGTTTTTTGAAAATTCGTCGCTTTATACAAAAAATAGAAAAAAATATTGTCTGATTTAGTGGATTGCATATTGGAATCCGATATGATATTATACATACATGAAGAACGAAGTTCAAATATACAGAACAACGGAGCTTGGATTATCCCTTATCCAAGTTTGAATTCACCCGATATATGAGAACAAAGTTCAATAATACAGAACAAATACAGCTTAACATAGAGTGGAAAGGAGGAAGTTATTTTTTTAAACAAGAACAAAAACATTGTACATTATTAATGAACAAGGAGGGCGAGCAGTAAACTATGAAAGCAGCAGTTTTTACAGGACCTTATGAATTCAAAATCTGTGATCGTGAAAAACCGAAACCGGGTCCGAAAGAAGTACTTATCCGTATTCGTGCAGTTGGAATCTGTGGCTCAGATATTCATCCATACATGGGGGATGGAATAGATCGAAGAGAGCCTGGAATCATTATGGGACATGAAGCCTCTGGAGATGTTGAGGAAGTTGGTTCTGAAGTAACGAAATGGAAACCTGGCGACAGAGTTGCTATTAATCCACAGATCAATGATGAGACATGCCCAATGTGTAAGAAAGGACTTCCACATCTGTGTGATCATTCACTTCTGATTGGATCATCCATGAGAGGATTTCTGGATGGAGCAATGTGCGAATACCTGATCATGCATGAAAAACAGCTATATCATTTGCCAGATGAAGTAAGTTATGACCATGGCACATTTCTTGATCCACTTGGAAATGCGATACATCTGATCAACAGGGGTGGCGTAAAACTCGGAGATGTTGTTGTGATCATTGGTGCAGGAACGATCGGTCTTCTGGCAATCCAGACAGCAAAACTTGCAGGAGCAGTCAACGTCATTGCAGTGGATCTTTCAGATTATAAACTAGGAATTGCAAAAGATGTTGGTGCAGACATCTGCCTGAAATCAGATGATCCGGAATTTATGGATAAGATCAAGGCTGAGACTCATGGCACAGGACCGGATGTAGTTGTAGAAGCTGTTGGAATTGGAGTTACTTATAATCTGGCACTGAATATGTGCAAAAAGAGAGGAACGGTTGTTGCTCTTGGCTTTACAAAACCGGAACTCGATATTGCAATTCAGCAGATCATATACAAAGAACTGAATGTATACGGAAGTACAGGATATGCGGATGAATGTGAGACAACACTGGAATTCCTGAAAATGAAAAAAGTAGATATCGATAAAGTTATCACACACAGGCTGCCACTTGAAAAAGTAAAAGAAGGTTTTGACCTGTTATGTGATAAGAACAGCGGAGCAATCAAAGTTATTTTAAACCCATAGGAGGTAATCTATGAAGAACAGATGGAGAAAATTAGTAGCAGGTGGGCTTGCAGCGTCAATGACGGTTATGATGGGAACCAGTGGAGTATATGCGGCAGATAAAGATGTGGAAATCAACCTTCTGAGTCACAGATATGCGGCGCTTGAGTATTATGCTCAGGCAATGATTGATAATGCACCGGAAAATGTCACAGTTAATACAGAATTAACAACATATGGAGACTGGCAGGAAAAGATGACCATGAACTTATCATCTAAGTCCAGTGCATATGATATCACATATATTTTCCCACCAGATCTGGCTACATTTGCAGATAACGGATGGCTGATGCCATTGGATGATTATATTGAAAAATATAATGACGTTTATAATTTTGATGATATTCCAGATTATCTGTGGGATGCATATACATATGATGGACATATCTATGGTATTCCAAGTCATCAGTGGGCTGCATTACTTTTTGCAAGAGATGACGTATTGGATGAAGCTGGATTAGAAGTACCAAAGACTCTGGATGAGCTAGTAGATACAGCAGATAAACTGAATACAGATGATATGTCAGGTATTACTCTTTCTCTGAAAGCATCAGATATGCTTGCAATTACCTTCCAGTGTTTTATGACAGCCTGCGGTGGATGGTGGTTTGATGATGATATGAAACCAACATTTAACAGTCCAGAGGCAATGAAAGCAGTTGAATACATTCAGAAATTAATGAATGATTGTCCTGATGGCAGTATGACATATGGTTCTGATGAAACTGCACTTGCAGTAGCACAGGGACTGGCAGCAATGGGACTGATTCAGACAACAAGATCAGGTGATATGGACAATCCTGAGAAATCTACAGTTGTGGGCAAGGTTGGATTCTACAGCTCTCCATCAATTGAAGAGGGTGGAGCACCTGCTTCGTTGTATGCAACAGCTGGTTATTCAATATCTGCATTTACAGAGCAGGATCCGGATCTTGTATTCCAGACAATGTGTAATGCACTTACAGAAGATGTTATGAAAGAGGGTGCATCAACTGGTATGCCAGTCAGAGAATCCCTTTTGAATGATACATTATTTGCAGAAAGACCAGATTATAAAGCTGCATGGGAAGCGATTCAGGTTGGTGCAAAGATGAGACCTGCAATTCCTGAGTTCTCAGAAATTATGGAAATTTCCATGACCGCATTATCTGATGCATTATCTAATGGAACAGATGTACAGGCTGCAATGGACAAAGCAGCAGAAGAATGTGAACAGATACTCTCTGATGCAGGATACTATGAATAATCTTATGAATTAGAATAATGAATTAAAGTGAAAAAGACAATACAGTATAGCCTAAATGTAAAAACATCTGCGTGGTCATGACAGCATGGTGGTGCTGTATTGTCTTTTTTGAATAATATTTAAAGAAAGGGTTGAGGTGATGGATCGAAAAAGTAAATACCTGTTATTTGCATTACCAAGTTTTATTTTGATTTTTACAGTTATGCTTTTTCCGGTAGGCTATGCGATCATATATAGCTTTACGGATTTCAGACTTGGTAAGAGTGCAAAATTTATAGGGCTTGAAAATTATATCAGTATATTCCAGGATTCCGAATTTCTCAGCGCCCTGGGCTTTACACTTATACTTACTTTAGTTGCGGTATTAAGTCAGTTTGTAATAGGAATGATATTAGCATTACTTTTGGATAATATTCATCACTTTAAAAAACCAATCAGTATTATGATCTATATTCCTTATTTCATAACAGCAGCTGCAATGGGTGTTATTTTCAGATGGATGTTTATGTCAAACTGGGGAATTATTGATCAGATATGCCGCATGATAGGAATAAGTACACCAGGATGGTTGGATTCACCGTTCTGGTCACGTGTGGTGATTATTCTGGGCGAAGTATTTCAGAATACACCGTTTTCAGTAATTATTTTATATGCAGGACTTCAGTCAATGCCGTTGGATCAGATTGAAGCAGCTAAAATTGATGGAGCCAATAACTGGCAGTTATTTACCAAAATAAAACTTCCGAATCTGAGACAGTTAATTATTATCATTTTTATGATGAGGACAATGGACGCATTCAGATTATTCGACAGAGTAAATGTAACGACAGGTGGTGGACCGGGAATTTCGACAGAAACTCTTGCAATCTATAATTATACAACTACATTTACAAAACTCAGAGTAGGAAGAGGATGTGCAATTGGTGTTATAACGTTGATCATTCTGGCGGTGATCATAAACGTTATAATGAAAGTTTTGAGAGTTAAGGAGGTGGATTGATGAGAGCGAAAAAAAGAATGATCGTAGTAATCAGTTATGTAGTTCTTATTCTTGTTGCACTCATTTCAATCTTTCCGCTTGTTTACGCAGTTATGATTGCAACAAAAAAACCGGTTGACGCATTTTCCATGTCGTTTAAGTGGATATATACACCTATTTTTGATAATTTTAAAACCCTTTGGATTGAAAAAGGATTTACAAAATATTTGTACAATACAGTAGTAGTTACCGGTTGCTGCGTATTGATTTCAGTACCTACTGCTACGTTGGGTGCATATGGTCTTATCAGAAATGGTGGAAAATTTGCGACCAGGATCTTAAATTCGACATTGTTGTTAAGGATGTTTCCACAGATGTTGTTGGCGATTCCTTATTTTATAATTGCAACTAATTTTGGACTGGCAGATACAAAATTTATTCTGGTTGTGATTGTAGTAGCATCCAATCAGCCATTTGCATTATGGTTGATGAGAGGATTTCTGATAACGATTCCTCCTGAGTTGGACGAGGCCGCACGAATAGACGGTTGTAATATGGTTCAGACGGTTACAAAAGTTATTTTACCGGTTGCTAAACCAGGTATCGCAACTGCATCTATATTTACATTCTTGCTTTCATATAATGAATATTTATTTGCATTGATTCTTACTCAAAAGAAAGCGATGACTCTTCCGGTAGCTATCGGACAGTATGGAGCAGAAGATCTTTCTTATTGGACATTATCGGCAGCGGGTGTTGTAAGCATTGTCATACCGATATGTATTGTAATGATATTCCTTCAGAAATATCTGGTAAAAGGAATGGTAGCAGGAGCCGTAAAAGGATAAGAGAACATACTTGATGGAGGAAAAGATATGAATAGTATTACAGTAAAAGTATTAGAAAAAAGATGCGAATATAAAGAAAATCCATTAGGAATTGATACCCCGAAACCAAGATTTTCATGGAAAATCAAAGCACTGAAAAGGGCTGCCGGTCAGGTGGCATATAATATTCAGGTCTGGGATGAAACAGGAAAGTGCATCTGGGATACCGGAAAATGTGAGAGTGATAATACTGTAAATGTACAGTATGAAGGTCAGCCACTGGAATCAAGAAAAGAATATCGGTGGACTCTGAAGGTCTGGGACAAACAGGGAGACGAATACGAAACAGATGCGGAGAAATTTGAGACTGCAATTTTAGAAGACAGCGAATGGAAAGCTGAATGGATTCGGGGCGGTAACCTTCTGAGAAAAGAGTTTTCAGCAGATAAGAAAATTAAAAAATCCAGAGTATATATATCTGGCCTTGGTTATTATGAGCTTTATATTAATGGAGATAAGATTGGGAATCATGTACTTGATCCGGCGTGGACAGACTTTGATCAGAAGATATATTATTCTGTATATGACGTTACAGAAAGTGTGAAAAAGGGAAAAAATGCTGTTGGTGTTATGCTTGGAAATGGACGTTATTCCCCATATGAGACAACTATTGCGAAGAACTGGCATCCATTAAAAAAATATGGAGAATCCCCGGTACTGTTTTACCAGCAGTATGTATATTATGAAGATGGAAGTGAGGATATCATTGTATCTGATCTGTCATGGAAAGTATCGGATGGTCCGATTGTATTTGATGATATTTATGATGGGGAACGATATGATGCACGTCTTGAAAAAGATGGATGGGATATGCCTGATTATGCTGACAAAGACTGGGCAGATGCCTGCAAAGTAAGTGAAAAGATGGGCAGACTGGTTTCTCAGGGAACATTTCCTGCTGTAAAAGTAATCAAACCGAGAATTCCAGTTTCTATGACCCAGCCACAGGCGGGGGTTTACCTGTATGACTTTGGACAGAATTTTGCTGGCTGGGTACATCTGACCGTACAGGGAAAGCCTGGCGATGTTATTTCTGTACACTATGCGGAGCTGAAAGATGAAAAAACAGGAATGCTTTGTCCGAATACAAACAGAAATGCAGAAGCACTTGATACGTATACATGCAAAGGTGATGGAACAGAAATCTTTGAGCCACATTTTACATATCACGGATTCAGATATATTGAACTTCGAGGATATCCGGGAACACCATCTATAGATAGCGTGCAGGCAAGAGTGGTACATTCTTCAGTAGAAAGAATTGGAAGCTTCAGCTGCGGAAATGAACTTATTAATAAAATCCATTCAAATTATGTGTGGACTCAGGTAAGTAATTTGCATAGTGTTCCGACAGACTGTTGTCAGCGAGATGAAAGAATGGGATGGGTCGGAGATGCACAGATGTCAGCAGAAGCAGCAGCTTATAATTTTGACATGGCACAGTTTTATAGCAAATTTGAAGGTGATATCAGAGAATCACAGCTTGAAACGGGAAGCGTGGCTGGTGTTTCTCCGGCATATTGGAGCTGTTATCCGGCAGATCCTACTTATGCAACAGCGTGCGTTGAATTTCCGTGGGTTGTAAGCAGATATTATGATGATGATAGAATCGTTGAGGAAAGTCTTGAGACAATGACGAAGTGGGTAGATTACCTTGGAAGTCAGGAGGATGAAGATGGTATTGTTTCATTTGGACTCTTTGGTGACTGGTGCCCACCGATGCATGCAAATCCGGTTGATACACCATTTGAGATTACATCTACATGGTATTATTGTCATGATGCTCTGATGGTATCACGTATGGCAGCAAGAATTGGCAAAGCAGATGTAGCAAAGAAATACCGTGAAGTGGCAAATAAAGTAGCAGACGCATTTAACAGACGTTTCCTTAAAGTAGACAGATATTCTGCATCTAAGTTTTCTGATGAAGAACTTGCAGAAAAAATTAAATCTTGGCTGAATGTTCTTCCGGAAGATCAGAGACCGGCAGTTATGAAACGATATGCAACATTGTATTCATCCAGTAGCCAGACTGCAAATCTCCTTCCGCTCTGGTTGGATATTACACCGGAGAAAAATGTAAAAGATGTACTGGAAACACTGGTGCAGGATTTGGAAGTTACGCGGGCATGGCACATTAACACTGGCGTAGTCGGACTTAAGTTTATGTTTGATGTTCTGATTAAATATGGATATGAAGATCTGGCATACAGACTTATTACACAGACTTCTTTCCCGTCATTTGGATATCAGATCGAAAAAGAAGGCGCTACAACACTTTGGGAAAGATGGGAATTCCTCAATAATGATAAATGTTTTAACTCTCACAGTCATCCATTTGCAGGAAGTGTAGATGTATATTTCTATAAAATACTTGCAGGTCTGGGATTGGACGAAGAAGTTTCTGGATTTAAGAAGATTATTCTGAAACCGATTATGTCAGGAGATCTTCCATATGCATCAGCATCAGTGAATACCATTCGTGGTAAAGTGGTATCGGCATGGGAGCGAAATGATGAAGAACTCAGATATAAAGTAGAAGTTCCGGGAAATACAACAGCAGAGTTGTACATTCCGAAAAATGCGTGGGACAAAATTGAGATCACCGAAGGAACAAAGAGCTGTTGGAATGGAGAAAATGCAGTAGATGTTGAAGGAATGACTTATTTAAGAGAAGAAGAAAAATATGTTGTTTATCAGATTGAAGCCGGCAGTTATGAGTTTAAAGTGGCACCAGTGAAATAAAGGAGGGACAGGCTTTGAAGAGAACGGGAAAAAAGCTGCAGGGAATCATTCCTGCTATTGTAACTCCAATTGATGAAGATGGAAAATTAAATTTGAAATTGCTTGAAAAACAGGCGGGATATTTACTTGACGGAGGTGTTCAGGGACTATTTGCCTGCGGTGGAACAGGTGAGGGAGCTTATCTGAAAACAGAAGAGAAAAGACTGGTATTCCATACATTAAAACAGATGCTGCCGGAAGATAAATTTCTGTGTGCTGCCCTGATTAATTCAAATACCAGAGCTGTGGCTGATGAAATCGCAGCTTTGGGAGATCTGGAAGCGGATTATATAGTGGCAACTGCACCTTATTATCATGCAGCGTCCCAGGCAGATATTCTGGAACATTATATGACAATTGCGAAGAAATCACCTGTTCCGCTGATCGTATACAATATTCCGTCTACAACCCATAATTACATAGAACCTGAAACGATCAATAAGCTGATTGCAGTTAAAAATATTGCAGGAGTAAAAGATTCATCAGGAAATTTTATGAATTATACAAGGGGATTATTTGAGAATCAGAATAAAGAATTTGCATGGATACAGGGAGAAGATTATCTTTGCGGGGCAAACTTTCTTGCAGGGGCAGATGGAGTTGTTTCGGGACTGAGCAATGTAAGAATTGAACCGTATGTGGAAATGTATGAAGCTTTTTTGAATAATGATGCGCGGAAAATAAAAGAATGTCAGGTCAAAATCAATAAGTTATATAAGCTGATTCATTTGTATGGAAATGGCAATGCATCTATTAAGGCTGCAACGGAATTATATGGCAGAGGAAGCCGGTGGATGCAGCAATCCAGTATGAGTCTGGATGATACACAGATGGCAGAAATTAAAAAGATTCTGGATGAATACGAGCGATAGGAGGAGCCTATGAGCAAAAACTTCAACAATGGTGTATGGCCGGTTATGCTGACACCATTCACAGACGACAACAGAGTAGACTATGATTCTCTGGAAAAACTGATCAACTGGTATATTGAGAATGGCGTTGCGGGCCTTTTTGCAGACTGCCAGTCCAGTGAGATGTTCTTCCTATCGCTGGAAGAGCGTGTAGAACTTGCTCGTTTTATTAAAGAAAAAGCAGCAGGAAGAGTACCGGTTGTGGCTTCTGGTCATATTTCAGATATGATTGAAGATCAGGCAGAAGAACTGAATGCAGTAGCCGGGACAGGTGTCGATGCGGTGATTCTTCTTACAAACCGCCTGGCGGCAGAAGAGGAAAGTGATGAAGTATGGCTTGAAAATCTGAAAAAACTGCTTGCACTGCTTCCGGAAGACCTGGCACTGGGATTTTATGAATGCCCGTATCCATATAAGAGAGTAATTTCTCCGGAACTTCTGGAATGGTGCGCAAATACCGGAAGATTTTATTTCATTAAGGACACAAGCTGTGATATCCACAATATGGAAGCAAAACTTGCAAAGATCAAGGGCAGCAACCTCAAACTTTTTAATGCGAACTCATCTACGTTATTAGAAACTTTGAAGCTTGGAGGAAGCGGATTCAGTGGTGTAATGGCAAACTTCCATGCAGATCTTTATGTATGGCTGTGTGAAAACTATGAGAAAGAACCAGAGAAAGCAAGAACGGTTGCTGATTTTCTGACAATAGCTTCTATGATTGAAAGACAGGTTTATCCGGTGAATGCAAAGTTCTATCAGAAGAGCATTGGCAATTTTGCATCGATCCATACTCGTACGAAGCCAGCAGAACTGTTAAATGAAACTGCTCGTCTTGAAGTGGATCAGCTTACCAGACTGACTGATTTTATCAGAAAAGAACTTGATGTATAAAGCAGGAGGAAATGCACATGAAGGTACTGGTAACAGCAACGAATTATTCTAAGTATTGTCAGCCAGGTAAAAAGTTACTGGAAGAGGCTGGCTGTGAGATTATTGAAAATCCGCATGGAAGACCATATACGTTTGAGGAGCTTAAGGAAATTGTAGGAGATATTGACGGCGTAGTCGTTGGAGTTGATACATGGAATGAAGAGGTATTCCGTCTTGCACCGAAATTAAAAGTTCTGGCAAGATTTGGCGTAGGCGTGGATAATATAGATCTGAAAGCGGCAGAAAAAAGAGAAATTGTTGTCTGCAACAGTCCGGGAATCAATTCATCGGCAGTTGCGGAGCAGGCTGCAGCATTGATCCTTTCTTCAATGAGACAGATTCCGCAGATGAACAATGCAGTGAGAGATGGAAAATGGCCTCGCCCGATGTTTCATGAACTTAAGAGCCGTACAATTGGATTTCTGGGATTTGGAGCAATTGCAAGAAATCTTGCAGAACGTCTTGCAGGATTTCATCCGGAAATGATCGCATATGATAAGTATCCGAATCAGGAGATGGCAGATAAGCTTGGAGTAAAGTTGGTTTCACAGGAGGAAGTTCTGAAAAAGGCAGATATTATTTCGATTCACCTTCCGGCAACGGACGAGACAAAACATCTGATCAACCAGGAAACTCTTAATAAGATGAAAGATGGTGTTTATGTAGTAAATACAGCAAGAGGCAGTATCGTTTCTGAAAAAGATATGGCAGAAGCGTTAAGAACAGGAAAAGTAGCTGGATTTGCATCGGATGTATTTGAAACGGAACCGATCGATCTTTCTGGTTCGCTGTTTGGCTTTGAAAACTATATTGCAACCCCTCATGTTTCAGCAGAGACATATGAAAACTGTGAGACGACTTCTGTGGTGACAGCGAAAGCAATCCTAGCAGTTTTTGATGGAAAAGAACCAGAGCATAAACTTGTATGATCGTACAAAATAAAGGCAGAGGATGACCTGTTTACCGGGAAAATCTATTGATGAAAAAATTTATTGATGCTATACTATTACTATTAACAGTAACGCTATATTTGTTATATTGTTATATAGGTTTTGACCAGCTAAATGGTAAAATAAAATCTATGAGGAGGGGTAATGGCTGACAATAATGAAATTAAAGTAAAGAGTCTTCAGAAGGCTTTGGAAATTCTGAATCTTTTTACTGTGAAACCTGTTTTGGGAGTGACGGAAGTCAGTGAGTACTTTGGATGGTATAAGAGTACGGTACATAATATTCTGTGTACCCTTAAATCTATGGAGTATCTGGAACAGGATGAAGAAACAGGAAAGTATCGGTTAGGGATTCAGGTTTTCAATCTGAGTAAAGCTCTGGGAGATAATTATTCTATTACTAAAATTGCCGGACCTTACATGCAGGAGTTATCAAATATTACCAGAGAAAGAGTTTATCTGGCGGTTCCATATCGAGAGGAAGTATTGTATTTGGATGCAATGTATCCAGCAGAATCTGTTGAGCTGATGCGTTCGATCCTTGGAGAGAGGGCTCAGATGTATTGCACTGGTATCGGTAAAGCGATGCTGGCGAATATGAATGATCGTTCAATTGACGAATACCTGACTGTACATGAACTGAAAGCATTTACAGAGAACAGCATTACAGATAAAGACGTGTTCAGACAGGAACTTATGCGTACTCGTCAGAGAGGATATGCGATTGATGATATGGAGCATGAATTTGGGATAAAATGTGTTGCAATGCCGATATTTGACCGTAACAGAAATCTGTATGCGGCAATCAGTATCAGCGGGCTTGCAAGTCATTTTACAGAAGAGAAAATGTCTGAATGGGCGATTCTTCTGAAAAAATATGTTACCAAAATTGAGAGCAGATTATAAAAAGAAATAAAAAACTGTCATTGCATATGCAGTGGCAGTTTTTGCGTGAGGTAAGAGCAGGACAGGAGAAAATAAAGACAAGAAAAAAGACAGTCACTGACGGTTGTGACTGTCTTTTTAATTATAAGCTTATAATTAAAAATGTATATTTCCTGAATTAGCCAATGCTGTTGACAGCTTTAGACAGACGGGAAATTTTTCTTGCACAGTTATTTTTGTGATAAACACCTTTAGATGTTGCTTTGCTGATTGTAGAGATAGCCTCTGTAAGAGCAGCCTGTGCAGCAGCTTTATCGTTTTTCTGAACTGCAGTTTCTACTTTTTTGATGGAAGTTTTAACAGCAGAACGGATAGATTTGTTTCTAGCAGCTTTAGTTCTGTTTACTAAAATTCTTTTCTTTGCAGATTTGATGTTAGCCAATTGGTACACCTCCATTTCAGATTTATAATAATGTGTCGTTGTTACAGAAACAGACACGGGCGCTTCTGTAAACATGCTTATATATGATAGTATATTTATTTTTACTTGTCAATAGTAAAATGCGGAAATGTTAAAAAAATATAAACATAATATTACTGTGAGAAAAATCTTCCATACATAATATAGGCTTAAAACAGAGACATTAATGATAAAGTGAAATATTGTAGACAGATAAGAAACAAAATTTTACAGATGATAATCGGATATCAATAATTCAGATGATCAGGAGGAAGAGAGATGGCAGTCAGCAAAAGAATCAGAACAGACCTTGCACTGGAAACAACAGAACGTTTTAAAGAAGAAAACACAGAGATTCGTGGTGTAGAGATTCAGGAGGACTATGATGAAGAAAAGGATGTACGAACGACTGTCGTCAGGATCGTGACAGAAAACGGTGCAAAGGCGATGGGAAGACCGCAGGGAACTTACATTACAATAGAAGCTCCGGATCTGTCTGTACCGGATGAAGATTATCATCGTGAGATATCAGAGGAGATTTCCAAACATCTGAAACAACTCATTGATCTGAAAAAGGAAAAATCCATTCTTGTGGTGGGGCTCGGAAATGCAGGAATCACTGCTGATGCACTGGGACCGCATGTGGTAGAAAATTTAAGGATGACCCGTCATATCATAAGGGAATACGGCCTTCGAGGAATTGATCATGAAAAAATGCACCGTGTCAGTGGAATTGTGCCGGGAGTGATGGCACAGACCGGTATGGAAACTGCAGAGATCATACAGGGAGTGGTTGCGGAAACGAAACCGGATGTAGTAGTTGCAATTGATGCACTTGCGGCCAGAAGTGTCCGCAGACTGAATCGAACGATCCAGATTACAGATACAGGAATTCATCCTGGGTCAGGCGTGGGAAATCACAGAAATGGACTAACGGAGGACAATCTGCAGGTAAAGGTGATTGGAATCGGTGTTCCGACGGTTGTGGATGCGGCAACGATCGTTCATGATTCGATGGCACATCTTCTGGATGCACTGGAAGAAGCGGAGCAGAAAGAATTTTTGGAAGAAATGATTGCTCCGAATCTCTACAGCATGTTTGTGACACCAAAGGATGTGGATGAGACGGTAAAATACCTGAGCTTTACAATATCTGAAGGATTGAATACAGCGTTCGGTGAGGCATGACTTTCATGAATAAAAATTCGCTAACTGATTTATGCAGAACAAATGACTGGTAGAATGATGCAAAGTCATAATTGAGGTTGGTTTGTCATAGGATACTTTGAAAGGAGTGGTTCTGTGGCGAGATTCCGGAAAACACTGTATCTGATTGTGGAAGGCTGTGTGCTTGTGACGCTATCCGTGACAGCGGGCGTTCTTGTGCTGCACGAAAATGTATTTCGCCAGCTTCCATTGTACTGTTTTCTGGAAGAGAAGGCACAGGAGCGTTCAGTTGGACAGGACCGTGAGACTTATGAAAAGCTGATGGAGAGCAATGCACGTTATCTTGGCAGGATGGTCGTAGATGAGAATAAAGAAGTCGGAAGCCAAGAAAATGATAAAGAGATTGTGGACAAGCAGACAAAGAGAGAGAACGAACAGAACTTAAAAGCTGAGAGACAGGAAGAGAATGTGATAACTCCAACTGAGAAAACAGAGGTTACAGTGACTCCGATAACTCAAAATACAGAAGAGCAGAAAGTAAAAAATGCAGATAAACAGACAGAGCCAGAAGAAAATTTAACCGAAGAATCTACCGGGGAAGAGGAAGTTACTACGGCAGCCGCCCAGGTGCAGCCGATGCCGGAAATTGACCTTGCACCGGAAAGACTGGCAGATTACGATTATCTGATGAATCATTTTTTTATTCTTGATCCTAATACAGAAACCAGTGCGCAACAGTTGAATGCGGCTGCTCTTCTTGGGGAGGATCTGACGCTCCGTAAGGAAAAAGCGGAGCCACAGATTTTGATCTATCATAGTCATTCGCAGGAGACTTTTGCAGATTCCAGAGAAGGAAAGACAGAAGATACGATCGTGGGGGTGGGGGATTATCTGGCTCAGCTTCTGACAGAAAATTATGGCTATCAGGTTATGCATGTAACGGAATCATTTGATCTGGCTGGAGGGGAACTTGACCGGAGTAAAGCATATGACTATGCAAGAGCGTGGCTGGAACCTGTTCTGGAAGAGAATCCATCTATACAGATTCTGATAGACCTGCACCGGGATGGCGTACCGGAAGATCGCCATCTGGTCACCGAAATTAACGGAAAACCGACAGCGCAGATCATGTTTTATAATGGCTTGAGTCATACAATAAACAGCGGTGATCTTTCATACCTTCCAAATCCGTACATACAGGATAATCTGGCATTTTCTTTCCAGCTTGAGTATCAGGCGGCTCTGTACTATCCTGAATTGTACCGTGGCATTTATCTGGCAGGATTACGTTATAATCTGCATCTGCGTCCACGAGCCCTGCTTTTAGAGGCAGGGGCTCAGACAAATACTGTCCAGGAGGTAAAAAATGCAATGGATCCTTTTGCGGATATCCTGAACCGGGTGCTGCAGGGGGAAAATTAAAAAAATAACGCTTGCAATTCAGAACAAACGTTCGTATAATAAGAACACAGATCAGTAATACAGACGTGAACAGCGTCATAACGGTGTGTCAGCAGAAATATCCCTTTACAAGAACTGGACTAAAGGTAAAAAGCTATGCTATAATGCCTCGTAGTATGATTTTCTATACTTTATATATAAGGAATAGTTTTTTGGAAAATAAAGAGAAGTACATAAGGAGGAATTTCGCAGAATGATAGACCAGAGCAAAATTCGTAATTTCTGCATTATTGCACATATAGACCATGGCAAGTCCACTTTGGCTGACCGTATTATTGAGAAGACGGGTACACTGACAGAACGTGAGATGCAGTCTCAGGTGCTGGATAATATGGAGCTTGAGAGAGAGAGAGGTATCACGATCAAGTCTCAGGCTGTACGAATCGTTTATAAGGCTAATGATGGAGAAGAATATATTTTTAACCTGATCGATACACCAGGGCATGTCGATTTTAACTATGAGGTTTCCAGAAGTCTTGCTGCCTGTGATGGGGCAATTTTGGTCGTAGATGCAGCACAGGGTATCGAGGCACAGACGCTGGCGAATGTTTATCTGGCATTGGATCATGACCTGGATGTGCTTCCGGTCATTAACAAGATCGATCTCCCAAGTGCAGATCCGGAGCGCGTTGTCAACGAGATTGAGGATGTGATCGGACTTGAGGCACATGATGCACCGAGAATTTCTGCCAAGACAGGATTGAATGTTGAAGAGGTTCTGGAGCAGATCGTTACGAAGATCCCGGCACCGCAGGGAGACGTAAATGCACCGCTGAAGGCATTGATCTTTGACTCTGTTTATGATGCTTATAAAGGCGTCATTGTTTTTTGTCGTGTTATGGACGGCCGCGTTAAGAAAGGTACTCAGATCCGTATGATGGCAACAGGATTTACGACTGAAGTTGTGGAAGTAGGATATTTTGGAGCCGGACAGTTTATTCCGTGTGATGAGCTGACAGCCGGTATGGTTGGATATATTACCGCAAGTATTAAGAATCTTGGGGATACCAGAGTTGGTGACACAGTTACCGATAATGAAAGACCATGTGCAGAAGCACTTCCGGGTTACAAGAAAGTACAGCCAATGGTTTACTGTGGACTGTATCCGGCTGATGGTGCCAGATATGGTGATCTTCGAGATGCTCTTGAGAAACTGCAGCTGAACGATGCTTCTCTGTTCTTTGAACCGGAGACATCTATTGCACTTGGCTTTGGTTTCCGTTGTGGATTCCTCGGACTTCTGCATTTGGAAATCATCCAGGAACGCCTGGAAAGAGAATACAATCTTGATCTGGTAACGACAGCACCAGGTGTTGTTTACAAAGTATATAAGACGAATGGAGAAGTGATCGAACTGACAAATCCATCCAATCTCCCGGATCCATCTGAGATTGAATATATGGAAGAGCCAATGGTAAATGCTGAGATTATGGTAACGACTGAATTTATCGGTGCAATCATGGATCTCTGCCAGGAACGCCGTGGTCAGTATAACGGAATGGAATACATGGAGGAAACCAGAGCACTTCTGAAATATAAACTTCCACTGAATGAGATCATTTACGATTTCTTTGATGCATTGAAATCCCGTTCCAGAGGATATGCATCTCTGGATTATGAGCTCTGCGGTTATGAACGCAGTGAACTGGTTAAACTTGATATCCTTGTTAATAAGGAAGAAGTTGATGCACTTTCTTTCATCGTACATGCAGATACTGCTTATGAGCGTGGACGTAAGATGTGTGAGAAGCTGAAAGAAGAAATTCCGAGACAGCTCTTTGAAATCCCGATCCAGGCTGCAATCGGAAGCAAGATCATTGCCCGTGAGACTGTCCGCGCTATGCGAAAGGATGTTCTTGCCAAATGCTATGGTGGTGATATTTCCCGAAAGAAGAAACTTCTTGAGAAACAGAAGGAAGGTAAGAAACGTATGCGCCAGGTCGGAAACGTAGAGATTCCACAGAAGGCATTTATGAGTGTACTGAAACTGGACGATAAATAATTGACGGGAGAGACCGTGAATATGGAATGCATATTGTTGTGAACGGCGGACTTACAGAAGGGAGGCAGGGCCATGAAAAAAGGAACTGCAAAAGCTATGAGATATATTGTTGCGGGGAGTGCATTGACACTCTGTGTGATTATGACGGGATGTGGCTGCGGGCAGAAAAAGACAGATCCTGCTTCGGAACAGGTACTGAAGATCAGTATCACACCGGAACCATCACCAACACTGGCACCGGATACGGTAGATGCGGCAGCAGTTACTTCGAATGGAGATATCAGTATGGTGAATCTGTATCTGGCAGAAAATCCATCAGCGGTGACAAACAGTACAGATACGGGTGCGGGTGATGCGAATACTACAGATGCTTCGAATATGCAGAGCCAGGATCAGGATCAGTCGGAAGATACATCGGGTTCTTCTGATGAGGGTGGAGACAGTGAAGAATAAGAATCGTATCCCATTGGAATTGTATATTCATATACCGTTCTGTATGCAGAAATGTCAGTACTGCGATTTCCTCTCCGGTCCATCGGATCAGGAGACAAGAGACAGATACATAGAAGCTTTGCTTGCTGAGATTCAGGCAGTGCAGGGTGTTGAAGCGTATGAGATCGTTTCTGTTTTTATCGGAGGAGGGACTCCTTCCGTACTGAAAGCAGAAGCGATTGCTTCTATTATGGAGACAATTCAAAAGAAATTCTGTTTCTCGCCGGATGCGGAAATAACAATAGAATCAAATCCCGGCACAGTTGATCTTGCGAAGCTCAAAGCTTACCGAAAAGCAGGAATCAACCGTCTGAGTCTGGGACTGCAGTCCACGGATTCGAAAGAATTGAGGATGCTTGGAAGAATTCATACATATGAAGAATTTTTTCGGAGTTATCAGTGGGCAAGAGAAGCAGGATTTCAAAATATTAATATAGATCTGATGTTTGCAATCCCCGGACAGACTGGAGAGGCATGGCGTGCGCACCTTCGGCAGGTGGCGGAGCTGAATCCGGAACATATTTCTGCCTATAGTCTGATCATCGAGGAGGGAACTCCGTTTGCGGAGTGTGAACTGGACCTTCCGGATGAAGATACGGAGTATCAGATGTATGAGGACACTGCGGGGATTCTTGCAGAGTATGGATATCAACAATACGAAATATCCAATTATGCAAAAGACGGATATGCATGTCGGCATAATATCGGTTACTGGAAACGTACAGAATATCTTGGCCTGGGGCTGGGAGCATCTTCTCTTTATGGGGAAAACCGTTTTTCCAATACGAGAGATATGCAGGAATATCTGGGATTTTCCGGAAACACAGAACGAATTCGTAAAGATGTTCTGAAACTTTCACTTAAAGACCAGATAGAAGAATTTATGTATCTGGGGCTTCGAATGACGGAAGGGATTTCAGAGATCGATTTTGAACAGAATTTCGGACAGAAGCTTGAGAATATTTATGGTTCTGTCCTGCAAAAATATAAAGAGACCGGATTTCTGGAGAAGACTGGTACGAACTGGAGATTTACAAGAAAAGGAATTCATGTGAGCAATCATATCCTGGCAGAGCTTCTGTTGGATGAAGAATAAGTGCGAACATGCAGCGGATAAGAGGAGAAAAGATGTCTGAACGAACAACTGGAAAAAAGTTTATTAAGATTCGAGGAGCAAATGTCAACAATCTCAAGAATCTGAGTGTGGATATTCCGAGAGATGAATTTGTGGTTCTGACGGGAGTCAGCGGATCAGGAAAGTCTTCTCTGGCATTTGATACGATCTATGCAGAGGGGCAGAGACGTTATATGGAATCTCTGTCATCTTATGCAAGGCAGTTTCTGGGTCAGATGGAGAAACCGGATGTAGAGTCGATCGAAGGACTGCCACCGGCAATTTCCATCGATCAGAAATCTACCAACCGCAATCCGCGTTCAACGGTTGGAACAGTTACAGAAATTTATGACTATTTCCGACTTCTTTATGCACGTATTGGTATTCCGCATTGTCCGAAGTGCGGAAAGGAAATCAAAAAGCAGACAGTCGATCAGATGGTTGATCATATTATGGCACTTCCTGAGAGAACAAAGCTGCAGCTTCTGGCACCGGTAGTTCGTGGTCGAAAGGGAACACATGCAAAGCTTCTGGATCAGGCGAAACGCAGCGGTTATGTACGTGTACAGATTGATGGAAATCTGTATGAGCTGTCTGAAGAAATTAAACTGGATAAAAACATCAAACATAATATAGAAATTATCGTAGACCGTCTGGTAGTAAAACCGGGAATCGAGAAACGCTTGTCTGATTCCATTGAGACAGTTCTGAATCTTTCGGATGGGTTGCTCATGGTAGATACGATGGATGGTACTGTGAAGACATTCAGTCAGAGCTTTGCCTGCCCGGATTGTCAGATTAGTATTGATGAGATCGAGCCGAGAAGCTTTTCGTTTAATAATCCGTTTGGAGCCTGCCCGGATTGTTTTGGTCTGGGATATAAGATGGAATTTGATATTGATCTGATGATTCCGGATAAATCTCTGAGTATTTCCCAGGGAGCTATTGTGGTCATGGGCTGGCAGTCCTGTACAGATAAGGGCAGTTTTACAAGAGCAATCCTTGATGCACTGGCGAAAGAATACCATTTCAGCCTGGATACTCCGTTCCAGGATTATCCGGATGATGTTAAGAATGTTCTGATCCATGGTACAAATGGACATGCTGTCAAAGTATATTATAAAGGTCAGCGTGGAGAAGGCGTTTATGACGTTGTTTTCCCGGGCCTGATCAAAAATGTGGAACAGCGATACCGCGAAACAGGATCCGATGCGATGAAACAGGAGTATGAGTCGTTTATGCAGATCACACCGTGTAAGACCTGCAAAGGCCAGCGATTAAAAAAAGAATCTCTGGCGGTGACGGTAGGAGATCGCAATATTTATGAAGTGACTTCTCTTTCTATAGAAAATCTGAAGAAATTTATGAGTGAGCTGAAACTTACTGAACAGCAGGAACTGATCGGTAAGCAGATTCTGAAAGAAATCCGTGCAAGAGTTGGTTTTCTGTCTGAGGTAGGTTTGGATTATCTGTCTCTGAGCCGTGCAACAGCGACGCTGTCCGGTGGGGAAGCACAGAGAATCCGTTTGGCAACACAGATTGGTTCCGGACTGGTGGGGGTCGCTTATATTCTGGATGAACCGAGTATCGGACTTCATCAGAGAGATAATGATAAGCTTCTTCGTGCACTGATGCGTCTTCGTGATCTGGGTAACAGTCTGATTGTGGTTGAACATGATGAAGATACCATGCGCGCAGCGGACTGTGTTGTGGATATCGGTCCGGGAGCCGGAGAACATGGTGGAGAACTGGTGGAAATTGGTACGGCAGAGACGCTGATGAAGAATGAACGTTCAATTACAGGTGCTTACCTGAGCGGACGTTGCAAAATTCCGGTACCGACAGAACGTAAACAACCGACCGGCTGGCTGAAAATCCGTGGAGCAGCAGAAAACAATCTGAAACAGGTAAATGTAGATGTGCCGCTTGGCATTATGACTGCGGTGACGGGAGTCAGCGGCTCTGGCAAAAGTTCCCTGATCAATGAAGTTCTGTATAAGACGCTTGCGCGAGACCTCAACAGAGCTAGAGTGATTCCGGGGAAACATAAAGAAATTCAGGGACTGGATCAGCTGGATAAGGTAATCAGTATCGATCAGTCACCGATCGGACGTACACCGCGTTCCAATCCTGCAACCTATACAGGTGTGTTTGATCAGATCCGTGATCTGTTTGCATCTACAGCTGATGCCAAAGCACGTGGCTATAAGAAAGGACGTTTTAGTTTTAATGTCAAAGGCGGACGCTGCGAAGCCTGCAGTGGTGATGGTATCATCAAGATTGAGATGCATTTCCTTGCAGATGTTTATGTACCATGTGAAGTCTGCAAAGGCAAACGATATAACCGTGAGACACTGGAAGTAAAATACAAAGACAAGAGTATTTACGATGTTTTGAATATGACGGTGGAAGAGGCTCTTGCTTTCTTCGAGAACATTCCTTCCATTAAGAGAAAGATTCAGACACTCTATGATGTAGGACTTTCTTATATCCGTCTTGGACAGCCATCTACCGAACTTTCGGGTGGAGAAGCGCAGAGAATCAAGCTTGCGACTGAACTCAGCAAACGCAGTACCGGTCGTACCATTTATATTCTGGATGAGCCGACGACAGGACTTCACTTTGCGGATGTTCATAAGCTTGTTGAGATCCTGCAGCGCCTGACAGAGGGCGGCAATACAGTTGTAGTCATCGAGCATAATCTGGACGTGATCAAAACAGCAGATTATATCATAGATATGGGACCGGAAGGCGGTGAACGTGGAGGTACTGTTATTGCAACAGGTACACCGGAAGAAATTGCTGTCTGCCCGGATTCCTATACAGGCCAGTATGTGGCAAAATATTTAAAGTAAACGGCCGGTTATTGTGCGTGTTAATATCCGCAGGTGTTTTGTTATGAATAAGGGACTTTTCAATTGCTGAAAAGTTGTTTATAATAAGCGTGATTATATGTATAACGAAAGAATATCAGATTTTTACAGGAAGCATATGGAAGGGAGATCTTATGCCTGCAAATGATATAGGAATAGATCTGGGAACGACAAACAGTCTGGTATATTCTACGGGCAGAGGCCTTGTTTTGAGCGAACCATCTGTAGTAGTATATGATAAAGATACAGAGAAGATCAAAGCAATTGGTGAAGAAGCCCGGCAGATGGCTGGGCATGTTACTTCCAATATGGAAGTAATCTGTCCGATTCATCAGGGAATGATCATAGATTTTGTCGTTATGGAAAAAATGTTGAAATATTTTATCGCCAAGGCAATGGGGCGGCGGGCGTTCCGCAAACCACGGATCAGCGTGTGTGTGCCGAGTGGTATCACGGAGATCGAACGTAAGGCAGTGGAAGAAGCAACTTATCAGGCAGGAGCGAGAGAAGTGTTTCTGGTTGAAGAACCAATCGCTGCTGCAATCGGTGCCGGTGTGGATATTACCAAGCCTTTTGGCAATCTGATCGTGGATATTGGTGGCGGCACAACGGATATTGCTGTTATTTCGATTGGCGGTGTTGTTGTGTCATCAACGATCAAGGTTGCGGGAGATGCGTTTGACCAGGCAATCATGAGTTATATACGAAAGACGCACAGCTTGTTTATCGGATCGGATACTGCAGAAGCAATCAAAATAAAAATCGGCACAGCTATCGAAGAGGCGAATCCACAGGTGATGGAAGTAAAAGGACGAAATGTACTTACAGGACTTCCGAAAAAAGTAAAACTGACTTCCGAAGAAATCCGTGTGGCACTGAAAGATGCGACAGGACAGATCGTAGAAGCAGTCCATGGAGTGCTGGAAAAGACACCGCCGGAACTGGCCGCTGATATTGTGGACAGAGGAATTGTCCTGGCGGGCGGAGGAGCACTGCTTCGGGGAATGGATGCACTGATCGAGCAGAGGACAGGGGTAAATACTCTGACTGTTCAGAATGCGATGCATGTGGTAGCTGTTGGAACCGGCAAATATGCAGAGATAATGAGCCGTATGGAATCTTAATAACTGCAGACAGGAGCCAGGAATATTTATGATAGATCATAGATATCCTGGTTTTGCTGTTATAAGGCTGAAAAACAGTAGCAATTTTGGGGTCGGAAGAAAGAGGAAGAAATGAGCGAGAGCATTACAGGATATATTGATCATATTATTTTTCGAAATGAAGATAATGGATATACGGTTATGGTATTAAAAGGGGGCAGCGAGGAAGATGAGCTGACCTGCGTTGGAAGTTTTCCGGTGGTCACACAGGGAGCATCTGTAGAACTGGAGGGGAATTTTACACAGCATCCGGTTTATGGAAAGCAGTTTCAGGCAGTGCGGCTGACTGAAAAAATGCCGGAAGATGCACTGGCTATGGAAAGATACCTCGGTTCGGGTGCGATTAAAGGAATTGGCGCGGCACTGGCGGGAAGGATCGTACGTCATTTTGGAGATGATACGTTTCAGATAGTAGAAAATGAGCCTGAAAGACTGTCTGAAGTTAAGGGAATCAGTGAAAAAAAGGCAAGAGAGATTGCCATGCAGATCGCGGAAAAGTCCGATATGCGGAAGGCAATGATGTTTTTGCAGAAATATGGGATTTCACTGAACCTTGGTGCCAAAATCTACCAGAAGTATGGAGACTCTGTTTACAGTGTTTTGCAGGAAAACCCGTATAGACTTGCAGATGATATCAGTGGTGTGGGATTCAAAATTGCAGATGAGATTGCCTATCGCATTGGAATTCATACAGATTCAGATTACAGAATAAAAAGTGGAATGGTATATACTCTTCTGCAGGCAACCGGGGAGGGACATGTATATCTTCCGAAAGACGAGCTCTTTCAGCGTGCAGCAGAACTGCTCGGTGTAGATTCTTCTTATATGGAGAAGCATCTGGTCGATCTGGCGATGGACCGTAAGATCGTTCAGAAGGAACAAGGAGATCAGATACTGATCTATCCGGCTCAATATTATTATCTGGAGTTAAATACGGCAAGAATGCTTCGGGAACTTGATATTTTCTGCCCGGAAGATGAGAAAATAGTGGAACGAAGAATTGTCCAGATAGAGAAAGAAACGGGAACGGTTTTGGATGAAATGCAGAAAAAAGCAGTGCAGGAAGCTGCTGGGCATGGCCTGCTTATTCTCACCGGCGGTCCCGGTACCGGAAAAACAACGACAATCAATGCGATCATCCGATATTTTGAGGGCGAAGGTGCAGAGATCAGGCTGGCGGCTCCAACCGGAAGGGCAGCGAAACGTATGACAGAGGCTACCGGCTATGAGGCACAGACGATCCATCGCCTTCTCGAACTTTCGGGAATGCCAGAAGATGACAGAGAAGGCCAGCCCATTCATTTTGAACGAAATGCAGAAAATCCTCTGGAAACGGATGTCATTATCATTGATGAGATGTCGATGGTGGATATACATCTCATCCATTCTCTTCTTATGGCAGTTACGGCAGGAACGAGACTGATCCTGGTAGGAGATGAAAATCAGCTTCCAAGTGTGGGACCGGGAAATGTGCTTCGCGATATTATCCGAAGTGGACAGTTTCCGGTAGTTGAACTGAAGAAAATCTTCCGACAGGCATCAGAGAGTGACATTGTTGTGAATGCACATAAGATCAATAAAGGTGAGCAGGTGGAAATCAATAACAAGAGCCGGGATTTCTTTTTTCTCAAAAGATACGATGCGGATATCATCATTCGCGTAGTGATTGCACTGATTCAGGAAAAACTTCCCAAATATGTGGAAGCAAAACCGTTTGAAATCCAGGTTCTGACACCAATGCGAAAAGGACTTCTCGGTGTGGAACGTCTGAATCAGATCCTGCAGAGATACCTGAATCCGCCGGACGCTTCCAAGAAAGAGAAAGAAATAGGACAGGGACTTTTCCGTGAGGGTGATAAGGTCATGCAGGTTCGCAATAATTATCAGCTGGAATGGGAAATCCGCGGAAGATATGGAATACCGATCGAAAAAGGTGTTGGAGTTTTTAATGGGGACACCGGCATCATCAAAACAATCAATGAATTTGCAGAAACAGCAGAAGTTGAGTTTGAAGATGGCCGATGGGCGGAATATTCATTTAAACAGCTGGATGAACTGGAACTTGCTTATGCAGTAACCATACATAAATCACAGGGATCAGAATATCCGGCAGTGATCATTCCACTGCTTTCCGGTCCGAGAATGCTGATGAACAGAAATCTTCTTTATACAGCAGTAACACGTGCGAGAAAATGCGTTACTGTTGTGGGAAGTGAGGAGACTTTCCGTGATATGATCCGAAATGAGAAGCAGCAGAGAAGATACAGCTCGCTGGATCAGCGCATTCAGGAAACCGAATAAATCTCTGCAAAAGAACTCGATAACAGGAAAAGAGAGCATATCATCGGGGAGAAAGGCTTTCTTTGAAAAAAATAAAAGAAAAATGTCTGGATGTACTGTACCCTCCCAGATGTCCTGCATGCGGCGGTATTCTGGAGGATAAACAAAGAAGTATCTGTCCGCAGTGCGAATCGATTTTTCACCCTGTTTCAGAATATTATTGCATGAAATGTGGAAAACCGGTAAATGAGACGGAAGAATATTGTAGTGAATGTCGGCACAGAGAACGGAAATTTATTCGTGGAAGAAGTGTGTTTCTGTATAATGCGCAGATGAAGAATTCTCTTCTTCGGTATAAATATTACGGGAGTCGTGAATATGGGAAATATTATGCGGAATCGATGTGCAGATATGTGGGAAGAGATATAAAAAGCTGGAGACCGGACGTAATCATTCCGGTGCCGCTTCACAGGCGCAAAAAGAGAATGAGAGGGTTTAACCAGGCGGCCGATTTGGCAGAGCGCATTGGGAAAATCCTTGGAATTCCGGTTGCGGAAGATGTTATTTATAAGTCCAGGGAAACACGGTCACAGAAAAAACTGGACGCTGAAGAGCGAAAGAAAAATCTCAGAAATGCGTTTCAGGCATCAGGGCCGGTAACAGGCCTGAGAATTCTTGTGGTCGATGATGTGTATACGACAGGGAGTACAGTGGAAGCCATGGCAGAATGTCTGCTGGAAAATGGAGCGAAAGCCGTATTTTTTGTAACTTTGTGTACGGGAAACATCTGAATGGGTACATCTTTGAACGAAGGTTGGACGGAAGCGGAAAAAATACTTTTCATGATTCGGGATATATGATACAATCAATCTATGTATGATTATTTCTGGTATTTTCAGGAAATATGGTTTGAACAAGTTACTGTGTACAGTAACAATGATTGTGAGGAGCAGGATATGATCAACGAAGAGAAGGTTAAGATTATGACAAAACTTGCCATGTATGAGCAGGGCAAGGGCAGAAAATATCTGCCGGTCAGCAAGTATTACCGAAGCGATTATATAGGGCTGGCACTGATCAAGAATTTTTTTCTGGTCACAATTGGATATTGTCTGAGCGTTGCAGCTGTAGCGGTTTATTTTGGAGAATATCTTCTGGAGAATATACACAAAATGAATCTGATAATGCTCGGTGTATATATTGTGATCGGCTATCTGATCGTACTTGTGGCATATTCAGTCCTGACGTATATACAGTACTCGGTTCAGTATTATCGGGCAAAAAAGAGTGTCAGAGAATACTACAGTCAGCTTACTGAACTGAATAAGATTTATGCCAGAGAAGAAAAAAAATCTTCCGGCAGAGGAAACGCAGGAGGGTATCGTAAATGACAGCATTACTGGAATTCAAACAGAAAATAAAAGGAATTTATGCACAGTACGAAATGTACCTGCTTCCTTTATTGAAATTTGTCCTTGCACTGGTTTATTTCATCTGGATCAATACCAACATGGGATATATGACTGCACTGGATAATATTTTTGTTGTATTGATCTTATCGCTGATCTGCTGTATTCTTCCATCCGGAATGATGATCTTCGCAGGATTTGCACTGATGGTGGGACATTGTTATGCACTTGGAATCGAAGTGGCAGCTTTTCTTCTGGTACTGATTCTGTTCATGATGATCCTTTTCCTGCGTTTCAGCAGCGGTAAAAATATCGTGCTTGTGTTTACACCACTCGCATTTGCATTTGATATTCCGGTGCTGCTTCCAATCGGATGCGGACTTCTCAGCAGTGCGGTATCAGCACTTCCGGCAGCTGGCGGCGTGATCATCTATTATTTTGTCCGTACAGTACGTATACAGTCGCAGGCTCTTCTTGGCATGGACTCAGACATTGTCGGTAAACTGACACTTCTGTCAGACAGCCTTATGAAGAATGGTGAAATGTGGCTTACACTGATTGCTTTTATTGTAGTGGTTCTTGCTGTGAATCTGATTCGTACCCGCATGTTTGATTATGCATGGAGAATTGCAATTGTTGCCGGTGGAGTGATCTATATTGTGATCATGCTGGCAGGAAGTATGAGTCTTGGAATTTCAATTTCCGTATTTTCACTGATCATTTATACTGTGGTTGCGGTACTGGTTGGAATCATACTGGAGTTCTTTGTGTTTGGTGGAGACTATACAAGAACGGAACGTCTGGAATATGAAGATGACGATTACTATTATTATGTGAAGGCTGTTCCGAAGGCACTGGTTGCTACTTCTGAAAGAAGTATCAAAAAGATCAACGGAGAATCTGCAAGAGAAGAACGAAAATCGGCAGAGCGCGTGGTAAATTATTCCACCCCTCTTTTTCAGGGGGAAGAGCCACCGAAAAAGAAAAAAAGAGTTCAGGAAACAGAAGCGGCGTCTGTAGTACAGAAGGCTGATATAGATGATATTGATTTTGAGAAAAAGCTGGAGGAATCCCTGAAGGATCTGTGATCCGGCAAAAGTAACCTGACAACAGCAACAGAAGGAGAGGAGAGTTTATGCGGAATATTACAGACATACTGGCAAGATATTTATCAGATATCAATCTGCCGTCTGTCAGTATTATCGATATCATTGAAATAATCCTGATTACATTTTTTGTATATCAGTTCATGGTGTGGATCAAATTTACACGCGCATATACTCTGCTTAAGGGACTTCTGGTCATTGGCGCATTTCTTATTATTGCTTATATATTTAAGATGAATACGATCCTGTGGATCGTATCAAAACTGGCCAGTGCACTGATCACGGCGATCGTTGTAATATTTCAACCTGAATTGCGAAAGGTCGTGGAACAGCTGGGACAGAAAAAAATCATGGCATCCATTTTTCCTTTTGATTCCGGCAAAGAAGTAAAAGAAAGATTTACAGATAAGACGGTCAATGAACTGATCAAAGCATGTTTTGATATGGCTGAGGTTAAGACAGGCGCACTGATCGTGATCGAACAGGAGATCAGACTTGATGAATATGTCAGAACGGGAATCAATGTGGATGCTCTTTTGACCAGTCAGCTGCTGATCAATATTTTTGAACACAATACACCACTCCATGACGGTGCAGTGATCGTAAGAGGAAATCGTATTGTTGCTGCAACCTGTTATCTTCCACTGTCTGACAATATGGAACTGAGTAAACAGCTTGGAACCAGACATCGTGCAGGTGTTGGAATCAGTGAAGTGACAGATTCTGTTACGATCATTGTTTCAGAGGAAACAGGACAGGTTTCTGTGGCACAGAACGGTCGGCTGTTGAGAAATATCAGCAGCAGTCAGCTTCGTGAAGTACTGGAAAAAGCACAGAATAAGAAAATTGTGGATAACAACAAACTGAGACAGTTGTTGAAGGGAAGAGTGAAACATGAAGAAAAAAATAGGAAATAATCTTTCTTTGAAAATTCTGTCTCTTGCAATTGCTATTCTGGTATGGCTTCTGGTTGTCAATATAAACAATCCGATCAGTACAAAGTCATTCATTGTGTCAGATGTGGAATTGCTGAATGAGGCATATATCGATGCAGACGGAAAAATGTGTATGCAGGATGAAGAACAGGTTCCCATCCGTGTGACGATCAAAGCTCAGAGAAAGATCCTGGACAGGATCTCACTCAATGATATTCGTGCGGTTGCGGATCTTCAGCAGGCGGTGAGCCTGAAAACAGATCCGGTCATGGTTCCGATCACTGTATCCTGTGGGCGGATTTCAGCAGACAATATTGAAGTGAGTCCGCAGAATATGAGCCTTCATCTGGAGGATAAAGATACACAGGAGTTTGTAGTAAATGTGAATACAAACAACACAAAACCTGACAGGGGCTATGAAATTGGAGCGCTGACTTCCAATCCGGAGAAAATCAAAATTACAGGTCCGGTGTCTCTGATCAATAAAATAGATAAGGTAAATGCTTCCATCGATGTAGATGGAGCAATGGAAGATGTGACTCAGGAGACCGATGTCAAGATCATTGATAAGAACGGTGAGGAATTTACCGATACAGACATGGGTTATCTGAATGTTTCGAAAGTATATGTAACTGCAAAATTATGGAAAGTTCAGTCGAATGTCAGAATCAGTGCAGAGTATTCCGGTACTCCGGCAGCAGGATATCAGGTGGAGAGTATTATGACAACACCGAATGTGATCAGTATTGCCGGAAGTGAAGATGCACTGGCATCACTGAAAGAGCAGAATAATACGATCTGGCTGCCGGGTTCTGTGGCAGATATTTCGGATCGAAACAGTGATTTTGAAGAGAAAATCAATATTTCAGATTATCTTCCGGATGGCCTGAAGCTTACCAGCGATTCCAGTGAAGATGTATTTGTCAGAGTAAATATTCTTCCGGAGGGAAGCAATGTATGTGAGGTTCCGACAAAGAATATAATTGTGAATGATTCACCTGAGGGAATGCAGGTTTCATTTGATACTGCAAAGATAGAAATTCGTGTTAAGAAAACTTCCGATGATCTTGCAGATCTCACAGAAGGCGATATTAAAGCGTCAATAGATCTTAAGGGAATGAGCGAAGGAAGTTATGAAGTGCCTGTCAGCATAGAAATACCGAAGGGATATGAGCTGGTAGACGAAGTAACGACAGGGGTGGAGATTTCCAAAATTTCTACAGCAGATGAAAGCAATTAACAGGAGATTTCAGAATGGTAAGTCAGAAGATAACAGTCAATAATCCATCGGGACTTCATTTGCGCCCGGCTGGTATATTGTGTAATGAAGCTATAAAATACAGTTCCGCGATCACATTCACTTTTGAAGGCGGTACAGCAAACGCGAAGAGTGTATTGAGTGTACTGGGAGCATGTGTAAAATGCGGAGATGAAATTGAACTGGTCTGCGAAGGGGCAGACGAACAGGAAGCATTGAAAGCTTTGACCGATGCGATCAGCAGTGGTCTTGGTGAATAGAAACATATGTAAAGAAGTTTAAGGAGGAGTAGTCGTGAAAAAACAAGTTGTGGCAGTAATGTTGAGCCTTGCAATGTGCGCATCTACCGGTGCAGAAGCAAGTATTGTCAGTGCAGCCGAATTTTCTTCTGAGGTGTCAGCAGCAGAGGAAACGGAATCTGATGAAGCGTCCGTTGCGGACGAGAACGATGGTTCTGCAGTAGTAGATGATTCCGCAGTAGTAGATGATTCTGCAGTCGATATCGATTCAGATGCGGCAGCAGATGATGCAGATCAGGCAGAAGATAGCGTTCCGGCAGATACGGAAAATCAGGCAGATGTTGATTTCAGTTCCGGTGAGGAAGAGGTTGTGACTGAAGAGGCAGAGGATGAGGCTCCGGCAGTGACAGAAGAAACTGCAGAAGAAGCTGGTAAAGCAAATGAATCATCTGATGCTAATGGTAAAGTAGCTTCCCTTGAGTATACAAGATGGAAATTTGTAAATGGCAAATGGAAACTGGAAAAGTACTCACCTTCCAGAATACAGGAAACTGCAGCAGCTGTCGGAACAGAAGAAACTGCAGAAGCAGCAGGAACTGATGAGAATGCAGCTGTTGATACAGCAGCAGAAACTACAGAAGCTGTAGCAGATGAATCACAGGCGGCTGTTGATACAACTGCAGAAACTACAGAAGCTGTAGTAGATGAATCACAGGCAGCTGTTGAGACAGCAGTAGAAACACAGCAGACAGATGAGACACAGCCGGCTGCAGATGAACAGCAGGCAGAGGAAGCAGGTGCAAGTGCTTATTATACATCAGCAGATGGCCTGGTAAAGATTACAACATTGAATGTTAATAACAGTGTTCTGGCTTCAGGATATTATGCATTTGATAAAGATGGATATCTTCTGACAGGAAGAAATGCTGTTGGAAATGATTTCTATTATTTCCGTACAGAAGGCGATGTTCAGATTGTGAATGCACTTTCTGCAGATAAGAAGACACCTTATAATTCTCAGCTCGGTCAGGCAATTTCCGATACATGGATCTGGGATGCAGGTCAGGGAGCATTTAACTATTATGGTCATGATAATGGTAAACAGGTAAATCTTGAAGCAAACAAGATTTACAGTATCAATGGAGCTTCTTACTATCTTCTGAATGGTGGTAAGCCATACGTAGGAGATCAGAAGATCAGCGGAGGCATCTGCTATTTCCAGCCCGCAGCATCTGCAGGAGATATTCCTGGTAAGATGGCAGTCAACGGATGGTTTGGAAAGAGTACCAATAAGGGTACACAGTGGCGTTATTTTAATGCAAACGGAGATTACCAGAAAAAAGGAATCGGAGCATACAAGCTTCTGAGTAACAGCGACAATCTTTATCTGCTGGATGCAAATGGTTACCTGATCAGAAACAGAAAACCAGTCAAGGGTGCTGACAGATATTATTATATGGCTGACGGTAATGGTGTTGCATACAGAAACAAACTGATCAAATACGGTAAATACAGATACTATTTCACCGGCAATGGACGTCGCGCTACCTGGAAAAATCGTTGGGTGAAACTTTCCGGAGCAGGAAACCGCTATTATTATTTCGGAAAAGTAGCAGGACGTGTTCAGGAACAGAAGGGAATCAAGAAAGTTACTGTCAATGGTAAATTTGTCGGATGGTTCTATTTCTCTTCCAAAGGTAACTCTTTTATAAACTGCTGGAAGAGCGGAAGATATTATCTCGCAGACGGACGTATGGCAAGTGGTGTTACCAAAATTAATGGTAAATATTACTTCTTCCAGAGATCCAGTTCCAAATCATATAGAGGTAAAGTATACAAAAGCAAATGGGTTAAGTATAATGGCAGATACTATTATGCTTCCAAAAGCGGTGTACTTGCAGAAAATGGCTGGAAACGTATCAAGACAGACGGAAGATTCTATTACTTCTATTTCAAGAATCTGACAGCTGTAACAAATAAAACCGGTGTAGAACACAATGGAACTTACGGAAGCCTGGATGGCAGAGGTCGTTTCATTGAGGCTGGCTGGGTTGTTGTAAATAACAACAGAAACTATGTACGTTATATCGATCCGAAGACTGGTAAATATGTCAAGAATACAACCAGATGGATCAATGGTATGCAGTACAGATTTAACAGCAGAGGATACAGAGTCAACGACAGAACAAATGAGTTCAGACGCAGCAGCTATTATCTGACCTGTGATCGTGTGAACGGAGTGCTGACTGTTTACACAGACAGCACCATGAGAATTCCGATCAAAACAATCCGCGTTTCTGTTGGTAAAGCCGGTACAGAGACACCTACCGGTACATGGACAATGCACAGAGCAGGACGCTGGCAGGAACTGATGGGACCATCCTGGGGACAGTATGGAACACATGTTGTGAATGGTATTTTTGTTCATTCCGTAGCATGTGGTCAGGCAAACAGTTATAATCTTCCGGTTGGAGAATACCTGAGACTTGGAAATCCGGCATCTCACGGATGCATCCGTGCCTGTGTAGCTGATGCAAAATGGGTTTGGGACAACTGCAATGGTTCCAAGATCCATATCTTTGATGGCACATATACATCCAATGAAGCACTCAAAGGACCTCTGGGCAGAAAAGCACTCACACCTTTAAGAGGCAGCAAGAACTTTGACCCGACGGACCCGGCTTGTAAGTAAATAATAAAATACAGCGCTCTCCCAAATGGAGGGCGCTTTTCAGGAGGAAAGTAAAATAATGAGAACATACCTTGTAACTGGTGGTGCAGGATTTATCGGATCCAACTATATTCATTATATGTTTAAAAAATATGACAACGAGATCCGTATTATCAATGTAGATAAACTGACTTATGCAGGAAATCTTGAAAATCTGAAAGATATTGAAGACCGTGAAAATTACACATTTGTGAAAGCTGATATTTGTGACAGCGAGGCAATCATGAAGATCTTTGATGAAAATGACATTGATAGAGTCGTTCATTTTGCAGCAGAGAGTCATGTAGACAGAAGTATCCGTAATCCGGAAGTTTTTGTTAAGACAAACGTACTTGGAACTCTGGTTATGCTGAATGCAGCAAAATCTGCATGGGAACTTCCGGACGGAACATTCAAACCGGACAAAAAATTCCTGCATGTATCAACGGATGAGGTATATGGATCTCTGGAAGAGAACGGCGGATTTTTCTATGAGACAACTCCATATGATCCGCACAGTCCGTATTCTGCAAGTAAAGCATCCTCTGATATGCTGGTAAAATCCTACATGGATACTTACAAATTCCCGGCAAATATCACAAACTGCAGTAATAACTATGGTCCATACCAGTTCCCGGAAAAACTGATTCCGCTGATCATCAACAATGCACTTCAGGGAAAGAAACTTCCGGTATACGGAGATGGAAAAAATGTTCGTGACTGGCTTTATGTTATGGATCATGCAAAAGGAATCGATATGGTACAGGAAAAGGGAAGACTTTTCGAGACATATAATATCGGTGGTCACAACGAAAAACAGAACATTCAGATCATCCATATCATTCTGGATACTCTGCAGGAGATGCTCCCGGAAGGGGATCCTCGTAAAGAACTTGTCAGTGAGAACCTGATCACATATGTAGAAGATCGTAAGGGACATGACCGTCGTTATGCGATCGCACCGGACAAGATCAAAGAGGAAGTTGGCTGGTATCCGGAAACCTGTTTCGAAGATGGTATCCGTCTGACAATCCAGTGGTTCTTTGAGCATGAAGACTGGATGAAAAATGTTACCAGTGGTGACTATCAGAAATATTACGAAGCAATGTATAAAACAAAATAATATCTCATAAAAGATGAGATCAGAAACGCTGTATATTTTAGGAATTCTCCTGATCTGTACAGCGTTTTTTTATGCACAGAGATATGGAAAAAGATTTTAGCGAAAATAGGCATTGAATTTACAGAGCGATTGTGAGAAAATAATATGAGATATGTCTAGCTTTAAAAAGCAGAATCTGACAGGCTGTATAAGATAGCAGCTTATAACAATGGAGGTAAATAGATGAACAAAGGAATATACCGGATTGCGGCTGGTGTTGGTGCGGCAGTGATTCTGGTGTCTTCTGCGACAGCACAGGCAGCAACCGTAACTGCAAATGGAACTCCTGCACCGGTAGCGAGTGACAGCATTGCAGGTTGGCCGGCAGCTCCCGCTGTCACGTCAGAAACAGCAGTTCTGATCGATGCAGATACGGGAGCGGTTTTGTATGACAAAGGAATGGACGAATATCGTTATCCTGCCAGCACGACAAAGCTCATGACGCTGTTGGTTGCAATCGAGAACAGTTCCCCAAAGGATATTGTTACTTTTACAGAAACAGGAATCAGGGATGTCACCTGGGACAGCAGTAACATCAACGCACAGCTTGGTGAAACGATGACGATGAAGGACTGCTGGATGGCTGCATATATTAAATCAGCCAATGAAGTCTGTGCACAGATTGCTGAGACGGTAGGTGGGACAGAAGCAAATTTTGTTGAAATGATGAACCAGAAGGCAAAAGAACTTGGATGTACACATACACATTTTGCCAATGCCAGTGGGCTGCCGGATGAAAATCATTATTCCAGTGCTCATGACCTGGCAAAGATCATGCGTGCATGCCTTCGAAATAAACGTTTCCGTCAGGTGATGAAATGTTCGAATTATAAGATCCCGGCAACGAATTTAAGCGAAGCAAGGGTTATGCATACGCATATGCCGCTCATGGCAAAAGAGTCCAATCTTTATTATGCAGACTGCATAGGCGGTAAGACCGGATTTTCAACGGATGCACAGCATACACTTGTGACAGCTGCTGAACGAAACGGACGTACGTATATAGCGGTTACCATGCGTGCAGCGGATCTTGGAATCAACTGTACCGACAGCACATCATTATTTAATTATGCATTTGATAATTTTGATACAATTGATGTGGACGGAACAGCAATGACAGTGCCAAAAGGCGTTACGGTCAATGATCTGACAACCGATACAGCAGAACGAAATGGAAAGATACTGACCAGATATTACTATAGCGGGCAGTTTGTAGGCTATGTGGCAGAAGCACAGCCGACAGAAACTCCGGCCGTGGAAGAGACAGCTGAAACAGCAGCAGAATCTTCAGAAACAGAGGCGGCTGAAACTGTGACAGATTCGCTGGAGACGACGGAAAATGATTCTCAGGCAGAGGTTCAGACTGGACAGAAATCCATGTCCGAGCAGATTCAGGAGATTCGTACCGAGGGATTATCCGGTATGATGAAAGCTCTTTTGATCGCAATGGGAGTCATGGCAGTGATCCTGATCGCATTATTGATCGCACTTTATATAAAGAATGGATGAAAATAAATAAAGAACTTGAAATAAAGGAGGAAACATAATGAAAGGTATTATTTTAGCAGGTGGTTCAGGAACCAGATTATATCCATTAACAAAGGCAATTTCCAAACAGATCATGCCGGTTTATGACAAACCGATGATCTATTATCCATTGTCTACACTGATGCTTGCCGGAATCCGTGAGGTTCTGATCATTTCTACACCAAGAGATCTTCCGGTTTTCCGTGATCTTCTGGGAGATGGAAGCCAGCTTGGAATGAGATTTGAATATGCAGTACAGGAACAGCCGAGAGGACTGGCAGATGCATTTATCATTGGTGCAGATTTCATTGGCAATGATGCAGTTGCCCTGGTACTTGGAGATAATATTTTCTACGGACAGAGCTTTTCCAGAGTCCTTCAGAATGCTTACAGACGCACAGAAGAAGAAAAAGGTGCGACTATTTTCGGTTATTATGTAAGAGATCCTAGAGAATATGGTGTTGTAGAATTTGATGAGAACGGCAAAGCTCTTTCTATTGAAGAAAAACCGGAACATCCGAAGTCAAACTATGCAGTACCGGGCCTGTATTTCTATGATAATGATGTTGTAGAAATCGCCAAAAATGTAAAACCGTCTGCCCGTGGTGAGATTGAGATCACCAGCATCAACAACGAATATCTGAGAAGAGGAACTTTGAAGGTAGAGACTCTGGGACGTGGATTTGCATGGCTGGATACAGGAAATCATGATTCTCTGCTTGATGCAGCAGATTTTGTTGCAGCATTCCAGAAACGTCAGGGACTGTACATTTCCTGCATCGAAGAGATTGCATACAAACGTGGATTTATTACAAAGGAGCAGCTTGTTGAACTGGCACAGCCTCTTCTTAAGACTGCTTATGGAAAATATCTGATTGAAATAGCGGAGGGATTATAAAATGGGAAAAATTACAGTAGAGACATGTCATATTGAAGGCCTGAAAGTGATCACACCGGCAGTATTCGGTGATGAACGCGGATATTTTATGGAAACATATAACTACAACGATTACAAAGCAGCCGGAATCGATATGGAATTCGTACAGGATAACCAGTCCAGTTCCCGTAAAGGCGTACTTCGTGGACTTCATTTCCAGATCAACTATCCACAGGATAAACTTGTTCGTGTAGTGAGCGGAGAAGTTTTTGATGTTGCGGTCGATCTGCGAGAAGGTTCCCCGACATATGGACAGTGGTATGGAGTCCTTCTTTCTGCAGAGAATAAGAAACAGTTCTTTATTCCGAAGAATTTTGCTCACGGATTTGTTGTTCTTTCTGATTCTGCAGAATTTGCTTATAAATGTACCGATTTTTATCATCCGAATGATGAGGGAGGTCTTGCATACAATGACCCGGATATCGGAGTAGAATGGCCGATTCCGGAAGGTATGGAACTGATCCTCTCTGACAAAGACCAGAAATGGGGAAGTTTTAAGGAATATACTGCCAACAGGAGTAAAAAGGATTGAAAAAAGAAACATGGCTGCCTGGGGAAATCTACAAAAACCGCAAATTAGTGTTTTCTCTGGCAAAAAATGATTTCAAAACAAAATATGCGGGTTCCTATTTTGGAACAGTCTGGGCATTTGTTCAGCCGATCGTAACGATCTGTGTTTACTGGTTTGTATTCGGACTGGCGCTTCGCAATGGTTCGGATAAAGGTGTTCCATTTGTACTTTGGCTGATCGCAGGTCTTGTCCCCTGGTTCTTTATTCAGGAGGGCCTGACCGGAGGAACGAATGCACTTCTGGAATATAATTATCTGGTAAAAAAAGTAGTATTTAACATTCGGATCCTTCCGGTAGTGAAAGTATTTTCAGCGGTATTTGTACATTGTTTTTTTGTTGTGATCGTACTGGTGATCTATACCTGTATGGGATATCCGCCGAGTCTGTATGCACTGCAACTGGTATACTACAGCTTCTGCATTTTTATGCTGATCCTGGCAGTCACATATATGACAAGTGCGGCGGTTGTATTCTTCAGAGATCTGAGTCAGATCATCAACATTATGCTCCAGGTTGGTGTATGGGTTACCCCGATCATGTGGGATTTTAATGATCTTGGTCTTGGAGGACTTCTGGCAAATATATTGAAACTGAATCCGGTATTCTATATTGTGCAGGGATACAGGGATTCTCTGATCAACAAAGTAGCAATCTGGGAGCATCCGGTGCTGACACTTTACTTCTGGGGATTTACCCTGATCGTATTTGTGCTTGGAACCAGACTGTTTAAAAAACTTCAGGTACATTTTGCAGATGTACTGTAAGCGGAGAGTAGAATGAGTGAATTTGCAATTCAGGTAAAACATCTGGATAAGATGTATAAATTATATAATAAGCCGTCTGACCGGTTGAAAGAGGCTCTGGGAATGAAAGTTCCTGTAAGAGAGCATTATGCACTACGGGATGTCAGCTTTGATGTAAAAAGAGGAGAAACAGTGGGAATTATCGGGACAAATGGTTCCGGTAAATCCACGATCCTCAAGATCATTACCGGTGTATTGAATCCTACTGGTGGAGAAGTCACAGTAGATGGGAGAATTTCCGCTCTGCTGGAACTGGGAGCCGGGTTTAATATGGAGTATACCGGGATTGAGAACGTATATCTCAATGGAACTATGATGGGTTTTTCCAAAGAGGAGATTGATGCCAGACTGCAGGATATTCTGGATTTTGCAGACATCGGCGATTTTGTACATCAGCCGGTCAAAGCATATTCCAGTGGTATGTTCGTTCGTCTGGCTTTTGCCGTTGCAATCAATATCGATCCTGAAATTCTGATCGTTGATGAGGCACTTTCTGTAGGGGATGTGTTCTTTCAGGCAAAATGTTATCGTAAATTCGAAGAATTTAAGAAAATGGGTCGGACAATCCTTTTTGTAAGCCACGATCTGAGCAGTATTTCCAGATACTGTGACAGAGTTATCCTTCTGAATAAGGGTGTGAAGCTGGAAGAAGGTTCTCCAAAGCAGATGGTAGATATGTACAAGCAGCTTCTGGTAGGCCAGGATCCGACCAGGAAAGTGGAAAAAGAAGTAAAGAAAAAGGAAAACTGGAGTGAAAAATTCCAGGTAAATCCGAATATGCTGGAATATGGCAGCAAACTTGCTGAGATCACAGATTTTGTTGTGATGGATGAAAAGGGCCGTTATACCAATACCATCGACAAGGGAACAACCTTTACGATCAAGATGAGGGTTGCATTTCATGAGAATATTCAGGAACCGATCATGGCATATACATTTAAGGATATTCGTGGAACAGAAATTACAGGAACCAACACGATGTTTGAAAAAATGCATATTGAGCATTCTGAAGCCGGAGATGTATGTACCGTAACCTTTACACAGGATATGTTCCTGCAGGGTGGGGAGTATCTGCTTTCCTTTGGATGTACCGGCTATAAGGATGGAGACTTTACGGTATTCCACAGATTATATGATGCATGTAATATTACGGTGATCTCAACGCAGAATACCGTAGGATTTTATGATATGAATTCAAAAGTAGAAATTCAGTACGGAGAGGAATAATGGAAAAAATCGGACAGGTAATTCTGGATGATACACTATATCCGGGCAAAGATTTGTATACAGATGGTGCAATTGAGGATGAGATGCTGGAAATAGCACGCAATTACCGGGAAAAACAATGGAACGGAGTTATTGCAGAGCGGGCGAGCTGGCCGATTCTCTATCATTTTTCTCATATCAGGGAAAATATACTGAGCTGGATTCCGTTTACAGGTGAAGAGAATGTTCTTGAAATCGGTTCCGGATGTGGTGCTGTGACCGGCGCTCTCTGCAAAAAAGCCAAAAAGGTTACCTGTATTGAACTTTCAAGAAAGCGAAGCCAGATCAATGCATGGAGACACAGAGACTGTGACAATCTGAAGATCCTTATGGGGAATTTTCAGGAAGTCGAGAAGACGCTTACCGAAAAATATGATTATATTACACTGATCGGTGTGTTTGAATATGGAGAAGCTTATATACAGAGTGAGACTCCTTATGTGGATTTCCTTAAGATCATATCCAGACATCTGAAACCGGATGGTAAGATCGTTCTTGCAATCGAAAATCGTCTGGGGCTGAAGTACTGGGCAGGATGTACGGAAGATCATTTTGGAACTCTCTTTGAAGGTCTGGAAGGTTATCCGACAACAAGTGGCGTTAAGACATTTTCCAGAAAAGAAATGTCAGCAATCCTGAAAGAGGCAGGAGATCTTAAAGCATCATGGTATTATCCATTTCCGGATTACAAATTACCAATGACGATTTATTCAGACCGTCGCCTTCCTTTGAAGGGAGAACTGAATCGTCTGGAAACAAATTATGACAGACTGCGTTTGCAGCTTTTCCAGGAATCTGCGGTATATGATTCACTTCTTGCGAATGATATGTATCCGGATTTTGCCAATTCTTTTCTTCTTCTGATCGGAAAAGAAAAGAAAGAAGCAGAAACCATTTATGTAAAGTTTTCCAATGAAAGAGATCCGGCATTTTCTGTGCGTACGGAAATCTGTGAAAACTCTTCAGGGAGAAGATATGTCCGTAAGTTACCGACAGAAAAAACTTCTGAAGAACATGTGAAGAATCTGGAAAAAATCTCCAGGGAACTGGGAACCTTTTACGGAAGAGAAGGTCTGGAACTGAATACCTGTACAGTTGAGAATGATGGAGTACGTCTGGAATATCTGCAGGGAGAGACACTGGAAGGAAGACTGGACGAACTTCTGGAGGCAGGAAAGACAGAAGAGCTTGAGAAGCTGTTTTTCAGCTATATCAAAAAGATCCGTCGTATCCATGAAGGAGAGATGTTCTTTAAAACACCGGAATTCGTGCAGGTCTTTGGTGATGCAGAAATCAGTGAAAGCTGTCGTTGCAGCGGCATGTCCAATATTGATCTTGTGCCAGCTAATATTCTGCTTCAGGATTCCGAAGTGTCCGTAATCGATTATGAATGGACCTTCCGCTTTCCGATTCCGTGCAATTTCATCCTTTACAGAATGATCCATTACTATCTGGAAAGTGATGGCAAGCGTGCTGTACTGCGTGATCTTGATTTCTATAAAAAGGCAGGAATCAGTGAGAAAGAACTGGAAATTTACGCAGAGATGGAGCGTAATTTCCAGAAATATATGGAAGGCGGTCATGTGCCTCTTCGGGAAATGTATGATGAGGTTTCACCTGGCAAGGTAGATATCATGGCATATTATGACCGGATCCGTGCCGCATGTGCAACGAGAAGACTGCAGGTATTTTATGACCGAGGAAATGACTTTTCGGAAGCGGATTCAGATATCTATCCAATGACAAAACATGGAATTGATTTCGGAATCACTGTTCCGCAGAATGTGCGCCGACTGCGTCTGGATCCCGGGGAAGCTGCCGGGGGACTGGTTCTTAAAAAACTTGTATTTGAAAACGGAAAAGAGGCGGATTTTTCTTCTAATGGTTTTCCGATAGGAAACGGAAGATACTATTTTGGAGGCGGAGATCCGCAGTTTGTAATAGAGAGTCTGCCAAAGAATACAGGCAAACTTTATATAGAGATTGAAGTGATGAAGGAATCTGAAGCACAGGAGGCGTTCTGGATGAGTTTTTCACGGATCTCAGCAGAAAAAGACAAAGAGATTCAGAAACTAAAACATCAGATTTCTGAAATGGAAAATACAAAGGCATGGAAGCTGTACCGGAGTATTAAAAAGAAATAGGGGAATATTTATGGACAAACTTTGTTTCAGCATTGATGAAGAGAGATACGATGACAGACATGGACATGTGCTGAGCCTTGTAGGTTGGTATATGCATCCTGAAAAAAAGAAATGCATCTTTCAGTTGCTTGGGGATGGTTATGAAGTAATCGATATACCGGAAATCGAGAGATATGAACGCCCGGATGTGGCGCAGTCTCTGGATGTGGAGACAGAAGGATTTCTTCCGGGTTTTACTGTGACGATTCCAGAGGTACTGGAACTTCGCAGAAAATACGATCTGTTAGAACTTCTTTTGCTGGACGGAGAAGAAAAAACACTGCTTTGGGAGTGTGCGGGTGATGACCTGGATGAACTGGTCAAGGATAAACTGGTAGAATTTCATATTGACCGTGTAGAGGTACTTTATGGACTGATGCTGGAAATCCAGGGATGGACAACGGACCAGAGAGGAAATGTGGAAGTGACGGTTCACAAAGAAAACACGGAGCTTCTGGACTGCAAGATCACAAGAGGACGCAGACCGGATGTTGTGGAACGTCGTCATCTCGATGATGATTACAAAAATCAGGAGATCGGATTCAGTATTTCAGCAGCTTTTCTGGAAATTCCGGGGAATCGTATCGTACTTCATTTTTGTGGAGATTCCACAACAAAGACTTATGAAATCGATATTAAAGCACTCCGTAAAGAGCAGAAATCCAAAGGATTCTGGGGACGCCTTTTTCATAAAGACAAAGATGGAGAACACAAGGAAGACTATGAAGAGTGGTTCAAACGCCATAAAGCTGACCGGCGTACACTCAGAAAACAGAGACATACACATTTTGAGCAGAATCCGCTGATCAGTATTGTGATTCCGCTGTACTGTACTCCAACCCCATATCTCAAGGAATTGATCGATTCTGTTCGGGCACAGAGTTACACAAACTGGCAGCTTTGTCTGGCAGACGGAAGTCCGGATCAGAAAGTAGAAGAATATATTCAGAAGCGTTATGGAAAAGACAGCCGTATCCTGTACAAACATCTGGAGGAAAATGGCGGTATTTCCATTAATACAAATAAAGCGATTGAGATGGCAACGGGGGAATATCTGATGCTCAGTGATCACGACGATACGCTGGAACCGGATGCGTTATATGAAATCGTCAAAGCCATCAATGACCATCAGGGACCGGAGATTGTTTATACAGATGAAGACAAGCTGAGTATGGATGGGGAATTTTATTTTGAACCCCATTTTAAATCAGATTATAACCTGTTTCGTTTAAGAGATAATAATTATATCTGCCACATTTTTGCAGTCAAAAAAGCCCTGGTAGATCAGGTAGGCGGTCTGAGACAGGAGTATGACGGTTCTCAGGATTATGATTTTATCCTGCGTTGCTGCGAACAGGCAAAACAGGTAATCCATATTCCGAGAGTACTGTATCACTGGAGATGTCATATGAATTCCGTTGCGGCAAATCCAGAGAGTAAGACGTATGCGTATGAAGCCGGATGCCGTGCAATTCAGGAACATTACAGAAGAGTTGGTATTGAGGCTGAAGTGGAGATGACGAAACATCCGGGCTGGTATCGCAGTCATGTGAAGATTCAGGGTGAGCCGCTTGTTTCCATCCTTATTCCAAATAAAGACCACATTGATGATCTTGAAAAATGTCTTTCTTCCATTTATGAGAAATCAACATGGAAAAATTACGAGATACTGGTAGTTGAAAATAACAGCGAAAAGCCAGAAACATTTGAGTATTATAAAAATCTTTCCTGGCGTTATCCAAAAGCAAGGGTGCTCACCTGGAAAGAGGGATTTAATTATGCCGCAATCAATAATTTTGCAGCAAAGGATGCAAAGGGCAGTTATCTGCTGTTCCTGAATAATGATGTAGAAGTCATTACTCCGGGATGGATCGAAGAAATGTTGATGATCTGCCAGCAGCCGGATGTCGCAATCGTTGGTGCTAAACTTTATTATCCGGATAATCTGATCCAGCATGCAGGTGTTGTCCTGGGAATGGGCGGAATTGCAGGACATATCATGTGCCAGGCATCATGCGAAGACAAAGGATATTTCGGAAGAGCCGTAAATGTTCAGGAAATCAGTGCGGTAACGGCGGCATGCATGCTTATGAAAGTCGAAGATTTTGAAGCTGTGGGTGGTTTTGACGAAGAGTTTGTGGTTGCATTTAATGATATTGATCTTTGCATGAAAGAGCGGGCAGCTGGAAAGAAAGTTGTATTTACACCATATGCGGAACTTTATCACTATGAATCCAAGTCAAGGGGAATGGAAGACACACCGGAAAAACAGTTCCGTTTCGAAAAGGAAACAAAACATTTCGAAGAGAAATGGGGCGAACAGATGAGCAAGGGAGATCCGTATTATAATCCGAATCTGTCACTGAAAGAAGCAGACTGTTCCTTGAGAGAAGACTGAGAAATGAGGTAGGATAATTCTATATGGCAAGAGAAATTTTTGAGGTAACAAAGGACCGATTCCATCTGCAGGATCCATGTTGTTATATTCTGCAGGGCACATGGCCCAAAGAAGCCAAAATGCGTGCGAAACTGGACGGATCTGAGGTAAAGGCAGAAATTCAGCGACTGGAAGTCGTCAGTGCACTGGAACGATTTAAAGATCCAGACCTGATGCGGGGCGAGCGGATCACAGCGGCTGTACAGCTTCCGGGATCTCTGGAGGGATACCAGAAACTTAGTATTTATGCGGAGATGCCGGAAAAAACATTTTGCTGGTTTTCGATTTCAGTAAAGAATCTTGAAAAAAGAAGGGGAAAACCACAGTTTTACATTGAAGAGGAAAAAGTGCAGCAGGGATTTCTGCGTGTCCGGGGATGGGCAGTGGCAGCAGAACCAGTACGTATCCAGATCTTTGATGAAAATAAAGAAAAAATCCAGGCGGAAGTACTTCGGACGGAGCGTGTGGATGTAGAACAGCTTTATGAAGAGATGGAACAGATGGAAAACAAAGACAAATCAGGATTCTTTGTGGAGCTGACAAATCTAAAAGGCAAAGTTGTTTACATTGTTTTTTATGCCGGAAATACAAAATCTGTGCATGTGGTTCCGTTGCAGCAGACGGTGGTGATCCGGAAAAAAATCGAAAAATATGCAAAAAAAGGAATCCGTTACTGGAAAACACAGGGAAGTGCCGCTCTTGTCGGAAAAGTTGCAGCTAAGGTCAGAACGGCATCTACCAGGGAAATTCCATATCAGAAGTGGATCGTCAGACATCTTCCGGGACCGAAGGAACTGGAACGTCAGAGAAGAGAAAAATTTGATTTTCAGCCAAAGATTTCCATTGTGATCCCACTGTATAAAACACAGGAAAAATATCTTCGACAGTTGGTTGAGACGATCAAAGAGCAGACATATCCGAACTGGGAGCTTTGTCTGTCAGATGGAAGTGGGGCAAATTCACCAATCGCCGGTTTGCTTGAATCACTTGCAGCATCGGATGAGCGGATTAAAGTAGTGTCTCATGAGGAATCACTGCAGATTTCTGAAAATACAAATGCTGCGATTGAGATTGCAACGGGTGATTATATTGCGTTTGCAGATCATGATGATGAACTGACACCAAATGCGCTGTTTGAATGTGTGAAGGCACTGAATAAAAACAGAGATGTGAAGGTCCTTTATTCTGATGAGGATAAGATGTCGATGGATGGACATAAATTCTTCCAGCCGCATTTCAAACCAGACTACAATCCGGATCTTCTGTGCACAGTAAATTACATCTGTCATTTATTTGTTGTTGACAGAAAAGTTATTGAACAGGTCGGAACTCTCCGTAAGGAATTTGACGGAGCGCAGGATTATGACTTTATTTTCCGCTGTATAGAGGCTGTCAGCCCGGAAGAGATCTGTCATGTACCGAAGATCCTGTATCACTGGAGATGTCATGAGGAATCCACCGCGGAAAATCCGGAGAGCAAAACTTATGCATTTGAATCCGGGAAGCGTGCGATTGAAGAGCACTACAGAAGAACGGGTATCGATGCAGAAGTATATCAGGGAGAGTTTCTGGGGCTCTACAGGACAAGATTTCACAGAGACCATGATCCACTGATTTCCATCATTATTCCGAATAAAGATCATATTGATGATCTGAAACGGTGTATGGATTCCATTGATCAGAAATCTACTTACAAAAATTATGAATATATCATTGTTGAAAATAACAGTACAGATGATGCTACTTTCCAGTATTACAAAAAACTGGAAGCAGAGAATCCAAAAGCCCATGTGGTTTACTGGGATAAGGAGTTCAATTATTCTGCAATCAATAATTATGGAGCTGCTTTTGCAAAGGGTGAATATCTCCTTCTGCTGAATAACGATACGGAAATCATTAATGAGGATTGTCTGGAAGAACTGCTTGGCTACTGTATGCGCAGTGATGTTGGAGCTGTCGGTGCCAGAATGTATTATGAGGACGATACGATTCAGCACGCAGGTGTAGTCATTGGTTTCGGCGGAATTGCAGGGCATTGTTTTGTTCTGCAGCCGAGAGGAACGACAGGCTACTGCCACAGAATCATCTGTGCACAGGATTACAGTGCAGTTACTGCTGCATGTATGATGGTGAAGCGCGAAGCTTTTGACAAAGTCGGAGGGCTTACAGAAGAACTTGCAGTTGCATTTAATGACATTGATTTCTGTATGAAACTGCGAGAAGCCGGTTATCTGATCGTATATAATCCATACGCAGAACTGTATCATTATGAATCCAAGTCCAGAGGATTGGAGGATACACCGGAAAAAGTAGCACGATTTAATAAAGAAATTCAGATTTTTGAAAGACGTTGGCCGGATATCATGCGTGACGGGGACCCATATTACAACCCGAATCTGACATTAAAGAGCCAGGATTTTTCACTGAAACGGATATAGGAGGATTTTGCATGAAAGTATTAGTAACAGGTGTAAAAGGACAGCTGGGTTATGATGTTATGAATGAGCTGGCCAAAAGAGGCTATGAAGGCGTTGGTGTGGATGTGGATGAAATGGATATCACAGACAGAGCTGCTGTTGAGCGTGTGATCGGAGAAGTACATCCGGACAAAGTTGTTCATTGTGCTGCATGGACAGCAGTAGATGCGGCTGAGGATAACCAGGAAGTCTGCCACAAAGTCAATGCAGAAGGTACGGAAAATATTGCCAGAATTTGTGGAAAACTTGATATTCCAATGGTGTATATCAGTACAGATTACGTATTTGACGGACAGGGAACTCGTCCGTGGGAGCCGGATGATCCGGTTGTAAAACCATTGAATGTTTATGGCCAGGCAAAATACGATGGAGAGGTTGCTGTAGAAAAATATGCTCCAAAACATTATATTGTACGTATTGCATGGGTATTTGGACTTAATGGCAAGAACTTTATCAAAACTATGCTGAATCTTGGCAAGACGCATGATACTCTGACAGTTGTTGATGACCAGATCGGAACACCTACTTATACTTATGATCTTGCGAGACTTCTGGTGGATATGCTCGAAAAAGAAGAGTATGGTAAATATCATGCAACAAATGAAGGTGGATACATTTCCTGGTGTGATTTTGCAAAAGAAATTTTCCGTCAGGCAGGTATGGATGTAAAAGTACTTCCGGTAAGTTCAGCAGAATATCCGGCAAAGGCAAAACGTCCGACAAACAGCCGTCTTGAAAAGAAAAAACTGGAAGAACATGGTTTCACAAGACTGCCAGATTGGAAAGATGCACTTGGTCGTTATCTGAAAGAAATTCAGCAAAATAATTGAGAAGCAGAGAATAAAAGATAAAAAGAACCGGCTGCTGTCTGAAAAGACAGTGGCCGGTTCTTGCATGTTCGTAAGTTTGACAGAAATCAGGATTTCGCAACCTTTACGATGCGGAAAAGGATCAGGAGAAGCAGAAGAAGTCCGATACCGCCGATCACAAAGTATGGAACAGAAGTATGACTGACTGTATAATCCTGGGCATTTGTCAGATTCTGTGTGCTGGCTTCAATAACAGCAGTATCTTCTTCCGGTGAAGTTACAGACATAACCGCAGTGCCGACCGGAGTTCCATTAAAAAGAAACTGACGGTTGTACTGTCCATCCTGAACTTCGCCATCCTGTGTTGTAAGTGCATCAGCAGTAGTACCGTTTGGTACAAATACGTTTCCACCGGATGCCATATCAAAATCATTATCTCCAAGAGAAAGGAGCTGGAAGTTGTCAAATCCATAGTTGAGAAGACTGACTGCTTCGGCAGCAGTTGTGCCGGATGCACCCTGGAGAATAACGGCGATCAGAGAAACTCCGTTTTTTTCTGCTCCGCAGACCAAAGTACTTCCGGAAGCTTCTGTGTATCCCTCGCGTCCACCGAGACAATACTGATAATAAGAAGCATTTGTATTGTTCAGCATAGAGAAGTTGTTGGTCAGTACACGTTCACCGCCAGATACATTGGTGGCCGGAATCGTATAGGAAGTGGTTTCTGCAATGGCTCGAAAAGATTCGTTGTCGATAGCCGCTTTTGTGATCAATGCCATATCATGAGCGGTTGTATGCTGATTTTCGTCAGGAAGTCCGGTAGGATTAGTGAATACGGTATTGGTACATCCAAGTTCGACAGCACGGTTGTTCATCATCTGAACAAATCCGTCAACGGAACCACCGATCTGTTCTGCAATCTGAAGAGCAACATCATTGGCAGATGCAAGCATGATCGCATACAGACATTGTTCTACAGTAAAGACTTCATCCAGCTGAGCGGAAATACTTGCACCGCCGTCCGTGACACCGGAAACACCGGTCGCGGTCATAGTAACCTGATCGCTCAGCTGTGCATTTTCCAGAGTCAGAAGCGTGGTCATAACTTTTACTGTAGCACCGGGGTAAAGAACCTGGTCCATGTTTTTGGCATAAACGGTAGTCTGTGTACTGTCTTCCATGATCATTGCAGCTGTGGAGGTTATATCCGGACCCTGTGGCCAGCCGGAGATGCTGTTGGTCGAAATGGAAGAGGTCTGCGTTTCGGCCGTTTCTTCGGCTGCCAGGACAGGTGTCTGGAATATCAGTGTACATGCAAGCCCAAGAGCCATCAGACCACTATATAATCTTTTTGATTTCATAAATCTGTACTCCCATTATATTTCTTATCTTAAGGTTTCAATAGAATCTATCATATCCCATTTTAGCGCTTAATTCAAGCAGAATGACATACGCCCTTGCAAAAACAGGGGCAGGATGATAAAATGATATCCGATTATATATAAAAACAAAGAAAAATAACCTGAGGGTATCAATAAAATATGAGTAAAAATAAAGATGTGGCAGGGCATATCGAATGGGGAAGGATGCTGAAAAAATTAAACCCTTATACGATCAAAAAAGGACTGCGTTATTTTAAGCATTACGGACCAAAAGAATTCTGGATACGCCTTCATGAACGTTTTGAACCGGAAGAAGTACCATATGGCCCCTGGTATGAGGCCTATATACCGGATGAGGCAGAGCTTGAGAAACAGCGTCATCACAGATTTTCAAGTGCTCCACTGATCAGTGTGGCGGTTCCGGCATACCGGACGCCGGAAACATTCCTGCGTCAGATGATCGATTCACTTCTGGCACAGACTTACGGCAACTGGGAGTTGTGTATTGCAAACGGCAGCCCGGATGATGAACAGATGAAACAGGTACTTGCTGAGTATACACAGAGGGACAGCCGCATACGTGTACAGGAATTAAAAGAGAATCTTGGAATTGCAGGGAACACAAATGCAGCACTTGCAATGACGGAAGGTGAGTTTGCCGGAATACTGGATCATGATGATCTGCTTGCACCAAATGCACTTTATGAGATTGCGCTTGCTCTGGAAAAAGATCCGGAACTGGACGCTGTTTATACGGATGAAGATAAGGTGACTACAGATCTGAGCGAGCATTTTCAGCCGCATCTGAAGCCGGATTTTAATCTGGACCTTCTGCGCTCCAATAATTATATCTGTCATTTTTTTGTTGCCAGACAGTCTGTTATACGTAAAGCCGGCGGATTCAGGCAGGAATTTGACGGTGCGCAGGATCATGATTTTATTTTTCGCTGTGTAGAGGAGGCCGGCAAGATCGGACATGTTCCGGAAATCCTTTATCACTGGCGGACGCATAAAGCATCTACTGCAGATAATCCTGCAAGCAAGATGTATGCATTTGAAGCAGGCAGGCGTGCGATTGAAGCACATCTGAAACGCACCGGTACAGAGGGAACAGTAACACATACACCGGATCTCGGATTTTTCCGCGTACAGTATCCGGTCCATGGAGAGCCGCTTGTTTCGATCATCATTCCGAATAAAGATGAGAAAGAAGCACTTCATGCGTGCATTGCATCCATAAAAGAAAAAACAAAATATCAGAATTATGAGATCATCATTGTAGAGAATAACAGCACTTCTCAGGAAATTTTTGCATATTACGAAGAACTGAAGAAAGATCCGAAGATTCGAGTCATTCGCTGGGAAAAAGAATTTAATTATTCTGCGATCAACAATTATGGAGCACGTTATGCAAATGGGGAGTATCTTCTGTTCCTGAATAATGATGTGACAGTTATTACAGAAGGCTGGTTGACAGAAATGCTTGGAATGTGTCAGCGCAGGGAGGTCGGAGCAGTAGGTGTAAAGCTGCTTTATCCGGATGATACGATCCAGCATGCAGGCTGTGTAATTGGAATTGGCGGAATTGCCGGACATATGTTCGTGAATATGCCGGCAAATCGTACCGGATATCTGCATAAGGCTTCAATCCTTCAGGACATGAGTGCAGTGACTGCAGCATGCATGATGATGAAAAAAGCAGCTTTTGAGGAAGTTGGTGGATTTACCGAGGAACTGTCCGTTGCATTCAATGATGTAGATCTTTGTCTGAAGGTCAGAGAGACTGGCAGACTGATCGTTTATGATCCATATGTACAGCTGTATCATATGGAATCAAAAACACGAGGTGCAGAAGACAGCCAGGAGAAGGTACGGCGTTTTCAGGAAGAAATCGAGTATATCCGGTGTCACTGGATCGATATTCTGAAAAAAGGAGATCCGTACTATAATAAGAACCTTTCTCTTTCAAAATGGAATTATTCTCTTCGTCCATTGAAAGGAATGGAGTTAAAAGAGAAAGAAAACAGATAGGAGATAATATGGAAGTATCGGTGATCATACCGAATTTTAATGGAATCGCATTTCTGGACAGCGTTTTGGGAAGTCTGGAAGGGCAGACACTGAAAAATTTTGAAGTGATCCTGGTGGATAACGGATCCGCAGACGGAAGCTGTTCGTTTGTAAGTGCAAATTATCCATGGGTGCATATTATTGAGCTGCCGGATAACTTTGGATTCTGCCGGGCTGTCAATGAGGGAATAAAAGCAGCAAAAGCACCATATGTACTGCTTCTGAATAATGATACGGAAGTAAAGGAAGATTTTGTGGAGCAGATGCTGCTGGCGATAAGAAGACATAAAAATGCTTTTTCGTGTGCGGCACGAATGGTACAGTATCATGACAGAGATAAGCTGGATGATGCAGGAAATTATTACTGTGCGCTGGGCTGGTCTTTTGCGCGGGGAAAAGGAAAAAATATTGATCTGTATCAGAAAGAAGAAAAAATTTTTTCAGCCTGCGGAGGTGCAGCTATTTATCGTAAAAAGATCATGGAAAAGATCGGATATTTTGATGAGGAGCATTTCGCATATCTGGAGGATACGGATATCGGATACCGTGCCAGAATTTATGGATATGAAAACTGGTATGCACCGGATGCAGTCGTATATCATGTGGGAAGTGGTACGAGTGGATCCAGATATAATCATTTCAAGACCAGATATTCTTCCAGAAATAATATTTATCTGATCTATAAAAATATGCCTCTCCTTCAGATCATCCTGAATCTGCCGTTTCTGGCAGCGGGTTTTCTGATCAAGTTTCTGTTCTTTGCACTAAAAGGAATGGGAAAAGAATACCTGGCCGGTATCAAAAACGGATTTTCTATCAGCATGAATCACAGGAAAGTTCCGTTTTCGGTTAAACATCTTCCCAATTACTGTAAGATACAGCTTGAACTGTGGGAAAATATGTTCCGCAGAATTCGGGCATAAAGTCATTTTTACAGTGGTTTATGGAAATTTAATATAATAAAAGATAAGATTTTATTGATTTTGAAGGACAACTATTATAATATAAACGTGTCTGTCCAGACATGGGATTCAGAATGTACGGACAGAGATGCTTAAAATACAATGAAATGGATAGAGGTGGCAGAGATTGATTCAGGACAATCAGAAGAATTTCAGTCGTCTCCAGATGTTAATTGATGCCATTGTCATTGCTGTGACCTATGTACTTGCCTGGATGATCCGTTTTATCGGTCCGTTTGCATATTCAGCAGTCCGGGCACTTGCGTTTGAAGAGTACATGTTTGCATTGATATTTATCATACCGGGGTATCTGCTTCTGTATCAGGCATTTACTTTATATGAGGCTTTGCATATGCAGGGGCGCAGACTGGTTCTGGCAAATATCATCAAGGCAAATGTACTCGGACTTCTGCTGATCGTATTCAGTCTGTATATGATGGGAGAGTCTGATTTCTCCCGACTGACGGTTTACATTTTCTGTGTGATCAACATCTTTGCAGAATGGGGAGTAAGGCTCTTTATTTTCTCCATGCTGAGAAAAATGAGAAAGCGCGGACTGAATCAGAAGCAGATGATACTGGTAGGTTACAGCCGGGCAGCGGAAGAATATATTGACAGAATTCAGCAGAATCCACAGTGGGGTTATGTTGTCAGAGGAATCCTTGATGATAATGTTCCGGCAGGAACTGTTTATAATGGAATCAAGGTTATCGGACGAATTGCAAATCTTTCTGTGATACTTCCTGCAAACAGGCTGGATGAGATTGCAATTACACTGGGACTGAGTGAATATTACCGACTGGAGGAAATTGTCGGAATGTGTGAGAAATCCGGTGTTCATACCAAATTTATACCGGATTATAATAAGATCATTCCTACGAAACCATATACGGAAGATATACTGGGACTTCCGGTGATCAACATCCGTTATGTTCCATTGAGTAATACATTTAATGCAATGGTCAAACGCTTGATGGATGTTGTTGGGGCGATCATGGCGATCATTGTTTCTTCACCGGTCATGCTGCTGATGTGCATACTCATCAAATTGACATCACCGGGACCACTTATATACCGACAGGAGCGTGTCGGACTTCATAATAAGAATTTCTGGATGTACAAATTCCGTTCTATGGAAATTCAGCCGGAGGCCGAAGAAAAGAAGGCCTGGACAGTTAAGAATGATCCGAGGGTAACCGGAATCGGTAAATTTATGAGAAGGACCAGCATTGATGAACTGCCTCAGCTGTTTAATATTCTGAAGGGTGATATGAGTCTGGTGGGACCGAGACCGGAGAGACCGTTTTTTGTTGAGAAATTCCGTGAGGAAATTCCAAGATATATGGTGAAACATCAGGTGCGTCCGGGACTTACTGGCTGGGCACAGGTAAATGGTTACCGGGGAGATACCTCTATTCGTAAACGTATTGACTGTGATCTCTACTATATAGAGAACTGGTCGATCGGATTTGATATAAAGATATTGTTCCTGACGATTTTCAAAGGGTTCATTAATAAAAATGCATATTAAAGATAAGGGGAGAGAAGATGGCAAGACCTAAGTCAAAAACAAAAAAGATACTATTTGCTGTTGAAATTATTGTTCTTCTGCTGTTTATCGGTGGTCTGTATGTATATGGACAGCTGAATTCAAAACTGGACAAGATCAATCAGCCAGTTCTGGATGACAGTAAGATCAAAGTAAACCAGGAAGTACAGGATTCTATTGATTCACAGGAATCAACTCTGACAGGTTATACAACATATGCTCTGTTTGGTATTGACCACCGTGATAAAAATACTGCACTCGGCGGTGAGAACAGTGATACAATTATTATTGCAAGCGTAAATAATGACACAAAAGATGTGAAGCTGGTTTCTGTATATCGAGATACCCTTCTCAATCTTGGTAACGATACTTATTCCAAGGCGAACGCAGCGTATGCTTACGGTGAAGCCGAACAGGCGATCACAATGCTGAATACAAACCTCGACCTGAACATCAGCGAATATGCAACCGTAAACTTCAATGCGCTGACAACGATCATCGATGACCTTGGTGGACTGGATATGGATATGTCTTATGCCGAGATTGTTCATATGAATAACTACTGTGTAGAGACATCCGAAGAAACAGGTAAGGATTATACACCGATCGAACTTCCGGACAGACCGGATGATATCGAGGCAGTTCAGTATCATTATCATCTGAATGGTGTACAGGCAACTTCTTACTGTCGTATCCGTTATACAGCAAGCCTTGATATGGGACGTACAGAGAGACAGAGACGTGTGATCCAGATGATCGTCAGCAAGGCAAAATCTGCCGGTCTTGGCAAGATCTTCAAGATCATGGACGATGTATTCCCGATGGTTACAACTTCTATGACAAAAGACGAAATCCTGCAGCTTCTGCCTACTCTGATCGGTTACAGTGTAGACGATACGACAGGATTCCCGACATCTTATAAGTTCTCTAATGTTAAGGGAAGTATTATTGTACCGACAACTCTGGAGACAAATGTTATCGAACTGCACAAGTTCCTTTATGGAGATGAAGCATACACACCATCTGCGACTGTAAAAGCAAACAGTGAAAAGATTCTTGAAATCGTCGGTGGTGAGAGCAGTCTGGACGATAAACAGGCAACTGTTGAAGAAAATACAACAAATGACACTGTTATTTTTGAAAAGAATGGAAGTGGCTGGTCTGATACAAGCTCTGATTACGGTTCTGACAGCGATAGCTCCGGTGGTGGAGACTATAGTGGTGATGAGACTGATAACAGCGGTGGTTCTTCTTCTGGTGGCGGAGATTACAGTAATGATGGTTCCGACAACAGTGGTGATGACAGTTCCGGTGGCGGAGACTATGAAGGACCAACGACTCCGGAACCGGATTACGGCGGAGATGACAACGGTGGTGGAGACACCGGCGGAGATGAAAGCGGTGGCGGAGACACCGGCGGAGATGAAAGCGGTGGCGGAGACATCGTTGACGAAGGCAGTGGAGATGACAGTGGAGCGGCTGCAGAGGCGACAGGCACTCCTGATGTTGCTTAAATTCATAAAGATAAGACGATAGTTAAGAAGGGAATTTCTCATTGAAGAAATTCCCTTCTTCTGTTACCATACATTTATAAAGAAATATAGGGAGAAATTATGGAAAATATAAAAGTGGATGTGATCATTCCGGCGTATCATCCGGGAAAAGAATTTTCCACGTTGATCGAACGTCTTACAAAACAGACATTTCCGATACACCGGATCATTGTAATGAATACAGAAGAAACATACTGGAATAAAGAACTGGAAGAAAAGTTTTCAATCCTGGAAGTGCATCATCTGAAAAAACAGGAATTTGATCATGGTGCAACACGTGCATGGGCAGCTGAACTTTCAGATGCGGATGTTATGGTATTTATGACGCAGGATGCATTACCCGCAGATAAAAGTCTGATTGAAAATCTGGTAAAAGCACTGACAGAAGATGAAAAGACTGGTGCAGCGTATGCCAGACAGCTTCCGAATGAAAACTGCAGTTTTGTCGAGAAATACACAAGATCTTTTAATTATCCGGACAGATCAGCTGTAAAAACAAAAGACGATCTGCCGGTTTACGGAATCAAAACATTTTTCTGCTCTAACGTATGTGCTGCTTACAAAAGGGATATCTATCAGAAACTTGGTGGCTTTGTAAGAAAGGCAATTTTTAATGAGGATATGATCTATGCCGGCAGGCTGATCCAGGAGGGCTATGCAGTTGCATATGCCGCAGATGCAAAAGTGATTCATTCACATAACTATTCCTGCATGCAGCAGTTCCACAGAAATTTTGATTTGGGTGTATCACAGGCAGAACATCCGGAAATTTTTGCAGGAGTGCCGTCAGAGGGAGAAGGAATAAAACTTGTAAAGAAAACAATAAACTACCTGATCCAAAAAAGAAAAATATGGCTGATTCCGGGAGTAATACTTCAGTCGGGCTGTAAATATGCCGGCTATCTGAGTGGTAAAAACTATCGTAAACTTCCTCGAAAAATGATTTTATGGTGTACAATGAACCGCGAATACTGGAAGGTGTAAAAAATACAGACGGCTGTCAATGAAACAGCTATAAGCACACGGTTTTTTAAAGGAGTTGTCACATTTTGAACACAATTGATTGTTACACTGTTTTCATAGGATAAAAAAGATAAAAAGAAAGGAGCACAGGCATGGATGATGAAAAAAAATGGAATCTGAATGCTCCGCAGAATGATACAGAAAACAATCGACAGAATGAGCCACCAAGATATGAACATTATTGTATGCATCAGAATACAGAATCAGATACAGTGAAGGAATTACCTGAAAAGAAAAAAAACAAAAAACGTGGCGGAAAAAAACTTGCAGAAACGATTTCGCTGGCAGTTGTATTCGGGCTGGTAGCAGGTGTTGTATTTCAGGGAGTGAATTTTGCGTCCGAGAAATATCTGGGATCAGACGGGAAGGACAGTCAGATAGAGACAGCACAGCTTGCAGGAGATTCTTCGGCAGATGGAAGTGATTCGAATGAAAGTGAAGGAGCTGCTTCAAGTGAAACTGCCGCTTCGGAAACAGCAGCTGCTGTGTCACAGACGGGTTCTGTTGCAGAAGTTGCAGATACAGCAATGCCAACGGTAGTCGCAATTACATCTGTAAGTGTACAGGAAATCCCAAATTATTTCCGGGCATTTGGATTTGGTTATGGCACACAGCAATATTCCAGTGAGGGAAGCGGTTCTGGAATCATTGTCGGAGAAAATGACGATGAGCTTTTGATCGCAACAAATAATCATGTGGTATCCGGTGCGACAACACTCAGTGTATGCTTTGTCGGAAATGATGTAGTCAACGCAGAAGAGGAAACGGTGGATATGTCCGGCAGCGATGGTGATGTCAATGTGGAAGATGCAGTCAGTGCCAAGATAAAAGGTACGGATGAATCAAATGACCTGGCTGTGGTTGCAGTTCAGAAATCAGATATACCGGAAGACACACTCTCGCAGATCAAAATAGCGCAGCTTGGCAATTCCGATGACCTTCAGGTGGGGGAACAGGTTGTGGCAATTGGAAATGCACTTGGATATGGACAATCAGTTACCTCCGGATGGATCAGTGCATTGAACAGAAACATTTCGACAGATGATGGTACCAGTTCAAGCCTGATTCAGACAGATGCGGCGATTAATCCAGGTAACAGTGGTGGAGCACTGCTGAATATGCAGGGAGAAGTGATCGGCATCAACTCTGCAAAGTATGCGGACAGTGCGGTAGAGGGAATGGGATACGCAATTCCAATATCCAAGGCACAGCCGATTCTTGAGGAACTGATGAACCGTCAGACAAGAGATAAAGTTGAATCAGAGAATGCAGCTTATCTTGGGGTCGTTACGGCTGATCTTTCCACAGAGGCAATACAGATGTATGATATGCCGGAGGGAGCTTTTGTTATCCGTGTGGAGAAAAATTCCGCTGCAGGGAAAGCAGGTATCCAGAAAGGTGATATTATCGTAAGTTTTGATGGACAGACAGTCAGCGGCAAAGATGATCTGGAGAGTAAGCTTGCGTATTATGCATCCGGTGAGACGGTGGATGTTGTTGTATCAAGAGCAGATAACGGAGAGTATGTTCAGAAGACAATTTCAGTCACGCTCGGAAGCAAAAATTAATTTATAAAAACTTTAGTTTACAGTTTTACTGGTTATGTTATAATGAACGCATAGATTCGAAGATGCAGAATGCACTTTTGATCTGTGCGTTCTTTATATGAGACAGATAACAACTATGCAGAAGGAGTTTACAGATATATGGCAGATAAATACGAGGATGAGATTTTAGAGGGAGAGGTCAGCGATGACGATGATCAGGAAGAAAACAAGAAAGAACCTGAGAAGTACTGTACGCTCTGTCATCGGGCAGAGAGTCAGGTTGGTAAGATGATCGATCTTCCTAATAATATACATATATGTCCGGACTGTATGCAGAGAAGCTTTGACAGTATGAATCAGCAGATGCAGACAGGAAATTTTAATTATGGTGATCTGCTCAATATGCCAAATGTCAGCATGATCGATCTAAGCAGTTTCCAGAATCAGATGGGACAGCAGAAGAAACCCAAAAAGAAAAAAGCAGAAAAGAAAGAACCAGTCCTGGATCTCAAGAAGATTCCGGCACCGCATAAGATTAAGGCTACCCTGGATGAATATGTGATCGGTCAGGAATATGCCAAGAAGGTAATGTCCGTTGCCGTTTACAATCATTATAAACGTGTAGCAACAGATACCATGGATGAGATCGCAATTGAAAAATCCAATATGCTGATGATCGGACCTACCGGATGCGGAAAGACCTATCTGGTCAAAACACTGGCCAAACTGCTTGATGTTCCGCTGGCGATTGCCGATGCGACTTCTCTTACAGAAGCAGGATATATTGGTGATGATATTGAAAGTGTTGTTTCCAAATTGCTTGCAGCGGCTGATAATGATGTGGAGAAGGCTGAGCATGGAATCATCTTTATTGATGAGATTGACAAGATCGCAAAGAAGAAAAATACCAATCAGCGAGATGTCAGCGGAGAAGCTGTACAGCAGGGTATGCTGAAACTTCTGGAAGGAGCAGATGTGGAAGTGCCGATCGGAGCCAACAGCAAGAATGCAATGGTTCCATTGACAACGGTAAATACAAGAAATATTCTGTTTATCTGTGGAGGCGCTTTCCCGGATCTGGAAAATATCATTAAAGAACGTCTGAATAAGCAGGCGTCTATTGGATTTTATGCAGATCTGAAAGACAAGTATGATGACGATCCACATATTCTGGAGAAGGTGACGGTGGAAGATCTTCGAAGTTTTGGTATGATTCCGGAGTTTATCGGACGTCTGCCGATCATATTTACCATGAATGGGCTTACAGAGGATATGATGGTACAGATCTTAAGCGAGCCACGCAATGCGATCCTGAAACAATATCAGAAGCTTCTGGCACTGGACGAGGTAAAACTGGAATTTGAAGAGGGAGCACTGCATGCCATTGCAGCCAAAGCAATGGAAAAACACACAGGAGCCAGAGCTCTTCGGGCAATTCTGGAAGAATATATGCTGGATATTATGTATGAGATTCCGAAAGATGATAATATCGGTCAGGTTACGATCACAAGAGAATATATAGAAGGCAATGGTGGCCCGAAGATTCTTCTCAGAGGACAGGAAGTTCCGCTGCTGGAAGGAAATCACTAAATACAGAGTATATATAACATGGCTTTTTATAAAGAAAGAGAGGTAACTTATCATGGCAAAAGATTTTTTTGGAAGTCTTGGAGAAACACTTACAAAAACTGCGAAGGAACTGAGCGGACGTGCAGAGGAGGTTTATGAGACCCAGAGACTTAAAAACAAAATCTCCGGTGAAGAACGACAGATAGAAAAAGCAATGGCCGACCTCGGAAGAATCATTTACAAACGTTATAAAAAGGAAATTCCGGTAGATGATGCACAGAAAGCACTTTGCGAACAGATTGACCAGCGCATGGAACAGATCGAGAAATATAAAACAGATATATCTGAACTGAAGGTAAAAAATAAACGTTTTTGTCCATCCTGCGGAAGTCCGCTTGCAAAAGATGATGCGTTCTGTTCACAGTGTGGCGCAGCATGCCCGACTGTTGAACCGGAAGAAGATGCCGGAGATGATGTGATCGAGGGAACAGCAGAAGAAGTTGCTGAAGAGACTGCAACAGAGGAAACAGACGAAACTGTTGAGGAAGCAAATGCAGATACTGCTGAAGATGCGGTAACAACAGAAGAAACAGTAGAGGAAGCTGCTGAGGCAGAGGAAGCAGCACAGACAGATGCAGAAGAGCAAACGGAAGCAGAGGGCGGAAAAGAAGAATAATGTCAGTGAAATAAATGATCTGAACAAATAAAAAAGAACAGGCTGAAATGCAACATCATACAGATGTAGCGTTTCAGTCTGTTCCTTTTATTTGTGAAAAACTCTGTCTGGATTGTGGATAACTGATGGCGTCTGGCTTTTACAATGTGTATACAAGGATGCCGGCAATGATGATCAGATTACCGATCAGTTTCCCCTTTGTGATCTTTTCGTTCAGGATGAAACGAGAAAGCAATAATACGAATACATAAGCGGCAGTATCGATCACAGGCCCATAGCGCATGTCTACTTTGGTATAACACCAGGTGTTCAGAAGAAGAATACCGAAGAACATCACATAGGCGAGGATGACACGCCAGTTGAGATATTCTCTTAAAGGATTGTCATATTTTATATTTGCACTTTGCTTCAGAAGAATCTGGGAGATTGCGGAAAAGAAAGTTCCTCCCAGCATGATCAGGATAAAAGTTCTATTCATATCTCTGCACCGTCCATACTCCGAATAATACGATCAGGATTCCGATGATGTTCTGTACGGAAAGCTGTTCATGAAAAATTGCGACTGCCCAGATCTGTGACCACAGAAGATAGACACTTTTGTTGGCATAGGCGGTGGACAGTGAGAATTTTTTGATGACCTGTTGCCAGGCGATCGCGTAGATTCCGCAATTGGCGATCATCAGGAACAGGAATACATATAGAAGCGGGGCATGCAGTCCGTTTTTATTGTACTGGATCGAGGCAAGTTTTGAAAAAACACTTGTCAGAGAAAACAGCAGAATATTCAGATGGAGCTGCAGATAGTTTCTGAAATTTTTCATAATTCCTCCACAATATTATTTTTTGACCAATATTTATTAATTTTACACTATATACTAATTGTTTACAATGGATTATGAAAATGATATGATAAAAAAGAATGCATAAATTTATTGCGTATTTAGAAAGAAAGGGAAACCTATGAGTTTGTATTCCGTTGTTGTTCCTGTATACAATTCCGAACACACCTTACAGGAACTTTATACACGCCTGGAAAAAGTATTCCGGGAAGTAATAAAAGAAGAGTTTGAACTGATTCTTGTGGATGACGGTTCCAAAGACTGTTCCTTTGAAGTCATGCAGGAACTTCGTGCAAAGGACAATAGAGTTCGCATCATACAGATGGCAAGAAATTTTGGACAGCATCCGGCGCTTCTGTGTGGATTTGCACATGTGAAAGGTGATTTTGTTGTAACCATGGATGATGACCTGCAGCATCAGCCGGAAGAACTTCCGAAGATGATAAATGTTATGAGAGAACGCGATGATGTTGATGCGATCATTGCGAGCTATGAAGGCAGACAGCATGGATTTATCCGCAAACTCGGAACGAAATTTTCTGTGTGGGCAACTTCTAAGATGCTCGGCAAAGACCCGGATCTTCAGATCACCAGTTACCGTCTGATCCGTCGCTTCCTTGTAGATGCAATGGTGAAGACAAATACATACCTGCCTCAGATCGGAAACCTTCTGGTGCTGACATCCAACAGAATCATCAACGTACCAGTACAGCATGCGGCAAGGGTTTATGGAAAGAGCGGCTATTCTTTCAAACGTCTTGTGAAGGATCTGATCTATGATATCACCGCACATACAGCATTTCCGCTTCTTATGGTGAGAAATATCGGAATTGCCAGTTTTCTGGTGAGCATGGTCATGGCAGTGTATTTTCTTGTGCGTTACTTTGCGTTTGGTGTGTCGGTTGAAGGCTGGACATCCCTGATGATGGTGATGCTGGCATTTTTTGGACTGATTCTTTTGTCGATTGGGATCATGGGAATCTATCTGATGAATATTCTGAACGAAGCAAAGAAAATGCCACATTATGTTGTGCGCCGGGAGGACACGGACTGATGAAAAAAGAAATCGGAGGCTATTTTGAGCTGGAAGATTTTGGAGGTAAAGAGTATTATCCGAATCTTTATAAAGTAAATCTGGGAAGAACAGCACTTCGGTGGCTTCTGGAAGGCCGCGGTTATACAAAAATATATCTGCCGGTATTCTTATGCGAGTCGGTAACGGAAGCCTGCGAGCAACGTGGAATCCGGATCAGCCGTTATCAGTTGGATGCGGAGTTAAATGTTTTGCTTCCCCGGAAAAAACTGGGAGAAAGTGAATGTCTGTATCTGGTCAATTATTACGGTCAACTGACAGATGAGAAGATCCTGGCATATCAGAAGATTTTTGGAAATATCATTGTGGATCATACGCATGCTTTCTTTCAGAAACCGCTGAAAGGTGTGGATACCCTGTATTCCTGCAGAAAATTCTGGGGAGTCAGTGATGGAGCATATCTTTCCACAGATGCAGTGCTTCCGATGGATAAGCCAGTGGATCATTCCAATAAAAGAATGGGACATATCCTTGGGCGGTACGAAGAAAATGCAGGCGTCTACTATCAGGAGATGCTTCAGAATGCAGCTCGGTATGAAGGCATGGAGATTCGACGTATGTCCAGGCTGACAGAGAATCTGCTGGGAGCAATCGATTATGAGACGGGAAGACGTAAGAGAGAGGAAAATTATCGTATACTTTCCGAGGCACTTCCGTCAGAATTTATTTTTACCCGGGTGACACCGGAGGGGCCATTTGTTTATCCGTATTATCATAAAGAAGGCCTTAAGTTAAGACGCTGGCTTGCAGAACATAAGATTTTTGTACCGACCTACTGGAAAAACATTCTCGAAGAATGTACAGAGAGCAGTCTGGAATATCAGTGGGCGGCAGATGTACTGCCTCTGCCATGTGACCAGCGTTATGGAAAAGAAGAAATGCAATATATGGCAGAACGGATCAAAGAATGGGAGGCAGCCGGAGAATGAAGCACAGATTACTGATACTTGGTACACTGGGCGAATTTGTACAGCTTGTAAAAAAATCAAAAGAACGGGGACATTATACGATCGTCTGTGATGGTTACCCAGATGGACCGGCAAGACAGTATGCAGATGCATCTTACGTGATTCCTGTTACGGATATTGATGCAGTGGCAGAGCTTTGCCAGAAAGAAAAGGTTGATGGAATCATAACCTCTTTTTCGGATCTGCTCATGGAATGCATGGTCAAAATTGCAGAGAAAGCGGGATTGCCCTGCTATCTGAAACCGGAACAGCTTTGCTGGTACAGAGACAAATCAGCCTGTCGGGAACTGCTTTCGAAGCTGGGGCTTCCGACGCCTGGATTTGTGAAAGTACCGGCAGCAGAACAGAATGAATATAAACTTACCGAAATAACAGCAGGGCTTAAATATCCATTGATCAGTAAACCGCTGGATAAATATGGTTCAAGAGGAATTTTCATCATTAAAGATCAGGAGCAGCTTGCAGGAAGTGTTCGTAAAACCGCAGAGTTTACAGATCTGGATGAAATTCTGATTGAAGAATATAATGATGGATTTGAATTTAATATGATGACCTGGGTTTCTGATGGAGCGGTGAGAGTCATCAGTATTGCAGACAGAGAGAAAACACAGTTTGCGGAAGGAGAGCTTCCGGAGAGCACACGAAATGTGTATCCGAGCTGCCTGATCGATAAGGTGGAAGAACCGGCGGTTTCCCTGCTGCAGTCGTATATTGAGTATACCGGACAGAAGGAAGGACCGCTTTCCATGCAGTTTTTCTGGAAAGCAGGAGAGGGAATCCAGGTCTGTGAGATTGCTGCACGTTTCTTTGGCTATGAGCATGAGCTGACTGATATGGTATATCGCTTTAACATGGAAGAACTTTTGCTGAATTATGTTTACGATAACGAGTATGTTACAAAGATGTTGGAAGCGCAGGATATCCGTAAACCATTGATGCATGGAGCTGTTTTGTATTTTCATGGGAGACTGAAACAGATTCAGGAACAACAGGCTGCATATGAACTCGCGGAAGATAAAGCGGTTGTAAAACCGTGGATTTTCTATGAGGCAGGAGAAGAAGTTGTGGCATACGGTCCGAACCCGTACCTTGCACTGTATTATATAGAGGCAGGCAGCCGAGAAGAACTTGATGAGATATCAAGAGATTTTTTTGAGAAAATGAGTATGACGGATCCGGATGGAGAAGAAATTGTTTTTCAGAATAAGATACCCAAGTATTCTTTATAAAGAAAAGTAGAGGAGTCAGATGATTTATTTTAACAGACCGGCACTTGTCGGTAATGAATTAAAGTATATTCAGGATGCAGTAGCTCAGGGCATGCTCTGTGGTGATGGAAAATATACGAAGCTTTGTTCAGCATGGATGAAAGAACGTTTCCAGGTAAATCAGGTTTTCCTGACAACATCCTGTACGCATGCATTGGAGATGGCGGCATTCCTGAGTGATATCCAGCCAGGGGATGAGGTCATCATGCCATCGTATACATTTGTTTCCACTGCGGATGCTTTTGTACTTCGAGGTGCAAAGATCGTATTCGTTGATATTCGTCCGGATACGATGAATATAGATGAAAATCTTATCGAAGATGCGATCACAGAGAAGACCAGAGCAATCGTTCCGGTCCATTATGCCGGTGTTGGCTGTGAGATGAATAAAATTATGGAGATTGCACGCAGACATAACCTGAAAGTTGTTGAGGATGCAGCACAGGGAGTGGATGCTTATTATCATGGAAAGGCACTTGGTACGATTGGTGACTTTGGCTGTTACAGTTTCCATGAGACAAAGAATTTCACTATGGGTGAAGGTGGTGCTCTGGTATTCCAGAAGAATGAATATCAGGAAAAAGCTGAGATCCTGCGTGAAAAGGGAACGGACAGAAGTAAATTTTTCCGAGGACAGATTGATAAATATCGATGGATTGATTATGGATCATCCTATCTTCCGAGCGAGATGAATGCGGCATATCTGTATGCACAGCTGGAAGAGTGTGATAAGATCAACAGGAAACGTCATCAGGTTTATGATGGATATCATGAGAGACTGGAAGATTTGGAAAAACAGGGAAAGATTCAGAGACCGGTCGTTCCGGAGGGATGTGTACACAATGCACATATGTATTACATTAAGGTGAAAGATATTGCTGTACGTACAAGACTGATCGCTTATCTCCGTGAAAATGGAATTGCACCGGCTTTTCATTATGTTCCATTGCATAGTTCTCCGGCAGGTGAGAAGTTTGGAAGGTTTCATGGAAAAGATGTTTATACAACGAAAGAAAGCGAACGCCTTTTGAGGCTTCCGATGTTCTATGATCTTTCAATGGATGATGTGGATTATATTGCGGAAAAGATCAGAGAGTTTGAGTTTTGATGGAGGAAGGTAAGTTGAAACGTAAGAAAATAAGTGCAGAGACAACTGTGGAAATCCTTTTTTTTCTGTTTCTGCTGGTGTTTTATCTGATGTGGGCACGTGTACAGCCTATGGGTGCCGGGCCGGATGAGCAGATGCGCTATCAGATTGCGGATTATATTTATAAGCATGGTTCACTTCCGGTAGGGGATGACCCGTCGGTACGAAATGTTGTATGGGGAATTTCTTATGCATTTTCTCCGATTCTGTCTTATATGATCGCAGCTGTTTTTATGAAAGCAGTAAGCTTTGTGACGACAGCACCGTTTGCGTTGCTTCTCGCAGCCAGATTTGTAAACATTCTGTTTGGACTTGGAACAGTTTGGCTGGTACTTGATATGGGAAAACGGTTGTTTGACCGTAGAAAAGCATGGATAGCTGCGGCTTTTGTAGGACTGCTGCCAGGTTCTTTGTTTGTATTCACTTATGTTAACTGTGATGCACTGGCGGTATTCTCAACGGCAGTGATCGTGTATGCATGGGTGCGGTATCTGGATGAGGGATGGATATACAAAAACTGTGTGATCCTGGCATTGGGTGTGGCAGCATGTGCATTGTCCTATTACAATGCGTACGGATTTATTCTCTGCAGCATCTTTTTCTTTGGGATAACTCTGTTTATGGAGGCGAAAAAGAAAGGAAAGTATACGGATTTTGTGAAAAAGGGACTTCTTGTCTGTGTGATCGTTCTGCTGTTGGCTGCATGGTGGTTCATTCGAAATGCAATTCTCTATGACGGAGATTTTATTGGTATGAATGCATCAACGATCTGTGCGGAAAAATATGCGAAAAAGAATTACAAGCCATCCAATAGACGTACACCGCAGATGGCTGGATATTCTTTACTGGATATGTTGAATTACGGTTTCCCGCAGGAAGACGGATTTTCCTGGGTAGAGCTTGTCAGTGGAAGCTTTGTCGGTCGTTTTGGAAATATGGATGTGTTTATGCCGAAATGGCTGATCAACAATTATCTGGACTTTATTAAAGCGGGATTTCTTCTGATATTCCTGCATCCGGTGAAGACTTTTGCAATCCGTGTGAAAAAACAGTGGAGTGTGAAAGGGATTTTCAACTGGTGCATGCTGGCTGCGATGATCATTCCGAATATATTGAATGCATATTATTCTTATGCATCGGATTATCAGCCACAGGGACGTTACAGTCTGCCAATGATCGTGCCGCTTACGTATTTCATGGTAATGGGATATGGAAATCTTTTTGATGTACAGATCAAAAAAGAGGGAATTCGAAGGAAAGTTTATGCGGCGATTTGTGTGGCGCTGATCGTGCTGGCAATCTTTGTGTTCTTTGCAGTGATCTGGCCAGAGTATAAAGATGTGCCATTTAGTATAAGGGCATTTATATATGGAAAATAAAGGATTCCCGGTGAGAAGGGAATGAGAGAAACTCCAGGTAGGATTTTTGTGAATGTTCCTCTATACCTGGCTCAGTTTATAACTTCTGAGATATCAGGATATACAGAACTTTGCTAAATATGATGCAGAAAATGCTGAACTCGCTGTCGCTCAGACAGCAGCATTTTCTGCATCAACGCAAAAACCTGTATGATCCGATATCTGCACGAAGTTCTAAAGGCGAGCCTTGTATAGAGTAACATCACAGAATCCCGCTGGAGTTTTTTTCTTGTGCCTTCTCACCGGACTTTATCTTAGATAGTGTGGCTAACGAGACACATCCGTCAGCGCGAAGCGCGATCCGTGTCCACAAAATTAAAACGAAAATGTAATTCTGGATATAAAAACTCCTGATCAGAAAATCTCTGCAGGAATTTATAGAAGCACTCAGGTTATTTTCAGGCTGTGTTATGGATTCAAAAGTGCATTGTTTGAGCGTTAGCGAGTTTTGCACTTTTAATCCATGATTTTAGCAGACTGATAATAGCCATAGTGCTTCTGAATTCCGAAGCTGTTTTCAGATCAGGAGTTTTATATATAGAATACGAACTTCGTTTTAATAGAACACCTGTTTTGGGCAAAAAAAAATAATGCAGGAGATGGGACTTGAACCCACACGATCTTGCGACCACAGGCACCTGAAGCCTGCGCGTCTGCCAATTCCGCCACTCCTGCATTTCATATATCAGATGTCTCTACCGACAACTGCCTAATTACTATACCTCATGTAGGACGGAATGTCAACAGATAAATCCCAAATATTTGAAAAATTCTGGTTCATCCAATTAATTTATCTCAGATTAACTCTGCTGAGAAAAGGAATTATTTATTTCAAACTGCTTATTATAAAACAGGGAGGGATGCAGAATGGAATATAGAGGAATTGATGTTTCTGCCTGGCAGGGAGAAATTGATTGGAAAAAAGTGGCAGATGTGGGAACAGAGTTTGCAATCATTCGTATAACAGAGGCAGGAAATAATGTAGATGCTTACTTTGAACGTAATTACAATGGCTGTGTGGATTATGGCATTCCCGCAGGTGTGTATAAGTTTTCGTATGCACTGTCTGTTGCTGCAGTAAGACAGGAAGCTGAAAGAGTTGTGGATATTTTACGGGAACGACAATTACGTTATCCAGTTTTTCTTGACCTGGAATACAGCAATCAACGCCGCTTAGGGCAAAAAATGATTGAGCGTCTGGCTGAGGAGTTTCGAAGGATTGTTGTAGATGCCGGATATCGCTTTGGGATTTATTGCAACCTGGACTGGTATAACAATGTGATCAGTGAAGAACTAAAAAAATATGATTTCTGGATTGCCCGTTATCCGTCGGATGATAATGGAACATTGATGGAGCGTTACCGTCCCGATGCAGGAATTGGCTGGCAGTATACCAGTAAAGGAAGAGTTCCGGGCATAACTGGTAATGTGGACAGAGATGTATTTTATAAAGACTATTCAGCAGAAGAACCATCGGATAAAGAAAAACTGAACAAAATTCCGAAGTTTGTGGGGAAAGTTACCGCTACAGTTTTAAATGTCCGGACTGGTGCCGGTACAGAGTATCCTAATTTAAGAGAATATCCGATTTTGGAACAGGGAAATCTTATTGATGTATGTGATACACGAAAAGCTGCAGACGGCACAACCTGGTATTATATTCGTATTGCTGGAAGATATTTTGGCTTCGTTGCCGCCAGATACATTGAGCGGCAATAATATAGATGAAGGATTTCCCGGTGATGGGAAATCCTTAAACTCCAGAGCTTGATTATAAAACTTCTTTGCTGAAATTTTTTCTTTCCCTTCTCACCGGACTTTATTTTAGATAGCGGGGCCAACGAGCCACACCCATCAGCGCGAAGCGCGATCCGTGCCCACAGATTAAAAAGAAGAAAGATTCTGAATATAAAGACATCGGATACAGAAACATCTGCAGGAGTCTGTAGAAATACTTAGATGTATCCTGGCTGTGTTATGGATTCAAAAGTGCATTGTCTGAGCGATAGCGAGTTATGCACTTTTAATCCATGATTTTAACAGACGGGGTATATCTTTAGTATTTCCAGACTCAGAAGCCGTTTCAGTATCCGATGCCTTTGATATCAGAATCAGTTACTCTTTTTAATGCAACCCATTTTAAGGCAAAAAAAATAATGCAGGAGATGGGACTTGAACCCACACGATCTTGCGACCACAGGCACCTGAAGCCTGCGCGTCTGCCAATTCCGCCACTCCTGCATTTCACTATAAATCAGTCAGTCTCGCTGGCTGCCTAATTATCATACCTCATAGAAAAAGAAATGTCAACATAGAATTTGAAATTTTTTAAATTATATTTTCAACTTAGACAATTTGCCAAAACAAAGTTTTTTAGAACAACTTAATTATTTTTAGCACTTTAACCTGTTGAAAAAAGGAAACGCTTATGATACAATCTTGAAGATTTAGATAAAAACAGAAAGGGAGATTATATGAAAGCATTTCTGATATTAGAAGATGGCCATGTGTTCAAAGGAACCAGTATTGGTTCAACAAGAGAAGTCATTAGTGAGATCGTTTTTAACACATCCATGACCGGATATCTCGAAGTAATGACTGACCCATCGTATGCAGGACAGGCTGTCTGCATGACTTATCCTTTGATTGGAAATTACGGAATCTGTTATGAGGACCAGGAATCCAGGAAACCTTGGATCGATGGTTTTATTGTTCGTGAATTATCCCGTATCCCAAGTAACTTCAGAAGCGTGGATACGATTCAGCATTTTCTTGAAAAGCATGATATACCTGGTATTGCCGGTATTGATACTCGTGCTCTCACAAAAATTCTTCGTGAAAAAGGTACCATGAATGGTATGATCACAGTCAACGAAAATTATGATTTAGATGAAATAATCCCCCGTTTAAAAGCATATACAACTGGAAAAGTAGTTGAAAAAGTTACATGCAGTGAGAAGGAAGTACTGAAAGGAAACGGACCGAAGGTTGCTCTTATGGATTTTGGTGCAAAACGCAATATTGCACGTTCTCTGAATGAAAGAGGCTGTCAGGTAACGATTTATCCGGCACTTACATCTGCTGAAGAAATCCTTGCAGACCATCCGGATGGAATCATGCTCAGCAACGGACCTGGAGACCCGAAGGAATGCACTACTATTATAGAAGAAATCCGCAAACTTTATGCGTCAGATGTACCAATTTTTGCAATCTGCCTCGGACATCAGCTGATGGCACTTGCCACAGGCGGTGATACACATAAAATGAAATACGGACACAGAGGAGGCAATCATCCGGTTAAGGATCTTGCAACAGGACGTGTTTATATTTCATCTCAGAACCATGGATACGTGGTTGATGCGGAAGCCCTTGAGAAAAAAGGTATTGCAAAACCTGCATTTGTCAATGTAAACGATGGTACAAACGAAGGAATGGCTTATGAAGGCAAAAACATCTTCACGGTACAGTTCCATCCGGAAGCCTGCCCTGGACCGCAGGACTCCAGCTACCTGTTTGACAGATTTATGGAAATGATGGGAGGAACAGATCATGCCGAGAAATAAAGATATACATAAAGTTCTTGTAATTGGATCCGGTCCGATTATCATCGGCCAGGCAGCAGAGTTTGACTACGCTGGTACACAGGCATGCCGTTCGCTGAAAGAAGAAGGCATGGAGGTTGTTCTTCTGAACTCCAACCCTGCTACGATCATGACAGACAAAGACATTGCAGATAAAGTTTATATTGAGCCTCTTACTGTAGAGGTTGTAGAGCAGCTGATTCTTAAAGAAAAACCGGACAGCGTACTGCCGACACTGGGTGGCCAGGCAGGTCTGAACCTTGCAATGGAACTGGAAGAAAAAGGTTTTCTCAAAGAACATAATGTGCGCCTGATCGGTACCACAGCAGAGACGATCAAGAAGGCTGAAGACCGTCAGGAATTCAAAGACACCATGGAAAAAATCGGTGAGCCGGTTGCTGCTTCTAAAGTCGTAACAACAGTAGAAGATGGTGTGGCTTTTACCAAAAAGATAGGATATCCGGTCGTTCTCCGTCCGGCTTACACACTTGGTGGAAGTGGCGGTGGTATCGCTAATAACGAATACGAACTGAGAGAAATCCTCGAGAATGGTCTCAGACTTTCCCGTGTAGGAGAAGTTCTTGTAGAACGTTGTATCGCGGGATGGAAAGAAATCGAATACGAAGTAATGCGTGACAGTGTAGGAAACTGTATTACTGTCTGCAACATGGAAAACATTGACCCGGTTGGTGTACATACAGGTGACTCTATCGTAGTTGCTCCATCTCAGACACTGGGTGACAAAGAATATCAGATGCTTCGTACATCAGCACTGAATATTATCACAGAACTTGGTATCACAGGTGGATGTAACGTACAGTATGCACTGCATCCGGAAAGCTTCGAATACTGTGTTATCGAAGTAAATCCTCGTGTAAGCCGTTCTTCTGCACTGGCAAGTAAAGCTACCGGTTATCCGATTGCCAAAGTTGCAGCGAAGATTGCGCTTGGATATACACTGGATGAAATCCCGAATGCCATTACAGGAAAAACATATGCAAGTTTCGAGCCAATGCTTGACTATTGTGTAGTTAAAATTCCGAGACTTCCATTTGATAAATTCATCACTGCCAAGAGAACACTGACTACTCAGATGAAAGCTACCGGTGAGGTTATGAGTATCTGCCATAATTTCGAAGGTGCACTTATGAAAGCTATCCGTTCTCTGGAGCAGCATGTAGACAGCCTGATGTCCTATGACTTCACAGGTCTGGATGAGGATGAACTGATTGAAGAACTGGCAGTTGTAGATGACCGTCGTATCTGGAAGATTGCGGAGGCAATCCGAAGAGATATTTCCAAAGAATATATCCACAGAATAACAAAGATCGACAGATGGTTTATTGACAAGATTGCAATTCTGGTAGAGATGGAACAGGCTCTGAAAACACAGCCGCTTACAGAAGAACTTCTTCTTGAAGCAAAACGCATGGAATTCCCGGATTATGTGATCGCAAATCTTTGCGGAAGAACAGAAGCAGATATCAAAGCTCTCCGTCAGGGTTATAAGATCACAGCAGCTTACAAGATGGTAGACACCTGTGCAGCTGAGTTTGCTGCCGCAACACCATATTACTATTCTGTGTATGGCGGCCCGGATACAGAAAATGAAGCAGTTGCTGCCCATGATAAGAAAAAAGTTCTTGTTCTTGGTTCTGGACCGATCCGTATCGGACAGGGTATCGAATTTGACTTCTGTTCTGTACATTGTACATGGGCATTCAAAAAAGAAGGCTATGAGACAATTATTGTAAACAATAACCCGGAAACTGTCAGCACAGACTTTGATATTGCAGATAAGCTGTATTTCGAGCCATTGACACCGGAAGATGTGGAGAACATCGTAAATATTGAAAAACCGGACGGAGCAGTTGTGCAGTTCGGTGGACAGACTGCCATCAAGCTTACAGAAGCACTGATGAAGATGGGAGTCAAGATCCTTGGAACATCTGCAGAAGATGTTGATGCTGCAGAGGACCGTGAGCTCTTTGATGAGATCCTTGAAAAATGTGAGATCCCGAGACCGAAGGGACAGACTGTATTCACAGCAGAGGAAGCTAAAAAGGCTGCCAACGAGTTAGGATATCCGGTACTTGTTCGTCCTTCCTATGTTCTTGGTGGACAGGGCATGCGTATTGCAGTCAGTGACGAGGATGTAGAGGAATATATCGGAATCATCAATCAGATTGCACAGGAACATCCGATTCTGGTTGACAAATACCTGATGGGTAAAGAAATCGAAGTCGATGCAGTTTGTGATGGAGAGGATATCCTGATTCCTGGTATCATGGAGCATATTGAACGTGCTGGTATCCATTCCGGAGACAGTATTTCCGTATATCCGGCACAGACGATCAGCCAGAGAGCAAAAGATACAATTGCTGAGTATACACGTCGTCTTGCAAAAGCACTTCATGTAGTTGGTATGATTAATATTCAGTTTATTGTATGTGGCGAAGAAGTATATGTTATCGAAGTAAATCCGCGTTCCAGTCGTACAGTACCATACATCAGTAAGGTAACCGGAATCCCGATCGTACCGTTAGCAACGAAAGTGATCCTTGGATACAAACTCAAAGATATGGGATATACGCCAGGGCTTCAGCCGGAAGCAAAACATATCGCGATCAAGATGCCGGTATTCTCCTTCGAGAAGATCCGTGGCGCTGATATCAGCCTTGGACCAGAGATGAAGTCCACAGGTGAATGTCTTGGTATTGCAGAGAACTTCAACGAAGCTCTGTACAAAGCATTTATCGGAGCCGGAATCAAACTTCCGAAGTATAAGAACATGATCATCACTGTCAAAGATGAAGATCAGCAGGAAGTTGTTCCGATCGCAAGGCGTTTTGAGGCACTTGGATACCGTATTTATGCAACAAGAGGCACAGCAAGAGTCCTCAAAGAAAATGGAATCAAGGCAATCCGTACTAACAAACTGGAACAGCCGGCGCCGAACCTTATGGACCTTATTCTGGGACATAAGATCGATGTTGTTATTGATACACCTCCACAGGGTGTGGAACATCAGAAAGACGGTTTCGTGATTCGTCGAAATGCGATTGAGACAGGCGTTAATGTCCTTACCAGTCTGGACACCGCAGAGGCACTTGTAACCAGTCTTGAGAATACAGATCTTCACAATCTGACACTGATCGATATTGCAACGATCGCAAGCAGATAATCGAATAAAAATGATTTACTGACCGGAGAAGCCACAAAAGTTTCTCCGGTCTTGTATGTTGCAGAAAAGAAAAGTTAACCAAAACTTAAACTTTGAATTAAAATGTATGGAAAGGTTTACGAACCACCGAAACTGTAATATACTGATACATGAAAAATAAAACAGAGAGGAAAAGAAACATGAGTGTTTTGGAGTTTATAAAAGTTGTGATCCTCGGCATCGTAGAGGGTATTACTGAGTGGCTTCCAATCAGCAGTACCGGTCATATGATCCTTGTAGATGAGTTTATCAAGATGGATATGACCACAGAATTTAAGGATTTTTTTCTGGTAGTCATTCAGCTGGGTGCAATCCTTGCGGTTGTTGTCCTGTATTGGAGTAAGCTGTGGCCATTTTACATACGACAGATACCCAAGAAGAAAAAAGCACAGATTGCACGTAAGAATCCGTTTTCTCGCATTGTGCTGACTTTTGTGGAGAAATTCTGTGATAAGGACAAATGGATCCTGTGGTTTAAGATCCTGGTAGCATGTATTCCAACGATCGTGATCGCACTTCCGTTCAATGATTTTATTGAAGAGAAATTTAATAACTATGTAGTGGTTGCAATTGCCCTGATCGTGTATGGTGTGATTTTTATCATTGTAGAAAATTACAATAAACGAAGAAAACCAATCTGTACATCTCTTGAAGATCTGAGTTTTGCCACGGCATTCAAGATTGGTATTTTTCAGGTATTATCTGTTATTCCGGGAACATCCCGTTCCGGTTCCACGATTATTGGAGGTATCCTTGTTGGTACTTCAAGAACGGTTGCAGCAGAATTTACCTTTTTTCTGGCAATTCCGGTTATGTTCGGAGCGAGTCTGCTGAAACTGGTAAAATTCGGCTTCACATTCACTCCGGCAGAGGTTCTTACACTGGTCACCGGCATTGTGGTTGCATTTTTTGTTTCTATTATCGCCATCAAATTCCTGATGGGATATATTAAGAAACATGATTTCAAGGCTTTTGGCTGGTATCGTATCGTACTTGGTGTTCTTGTGCTGGGATATTTTGTAGGAAAAAATTTCCTTGGATAATTGAATATAGAAATGAATCAAATTCTGACCAGGCTGCTGTAAAATATTGTTATGGCAGCCTGATTTAGTTGCTGTTCACTCCGTTCACAGCACTTGGCCAAAATGCATTTTAAATCACCTACGGTGATGGCATTTTGACCTGTATGTCTCGGGATTTTGTCATATATATGACAAAACACCTCGCGGAATATTGACTTATGAACACTGATTTGACTTTTAAGAGCATACATGGGATAATAAAAAGAACTATAGAAAATAAAAAATGAAATAGAACGGTCTTCAGACCGGAGAGGATGGTAAATAATGAAAGCAAAACATATAATGCTCGTACTTGGCATGACAATGATACTTACCTTTACAGGATGTGGTTCTTCAAAACCGGTTGTTGAAGTGACACCGACTCCGGCAGCAACACCGACACCGACAGAAGTTCCGGTAACAGTAACACCGGTACCGACATCCACACCGGCTCCGAAAGTGATTGGAGTTAAAACTTCTCAGGCGAAATATATTTATATGACCAATAAGCTGGAGGATGATATCAGAGAAATCTATCTGATGACTTCAGGTGGGGATGACTGGGGCAAGAACCTGATTCCGGCAGAAGCTTCTGTAAAAGCATCTGAACAGGTACAGATGTTCTATACTCCGGATGACACAGCTGTTTCTTCAGATAGTACAGATGAATCAACAGATACAACAACTACAACTGTATATGATATGAAGATCGTTACTGCAAAAGGAGATGTTTACCAGATTTACAGCATTGATCTCAGTGATATGGAAAAAGCATCTCTTGCTTATGATGAAGAAAGCTCCACAGCATATCTTACATACACAAGTCTTGCAGACAAGTCTGAAAAAGATACAAAGGGCAACTCACAGCAGACAGCATCCTCTGATGAATCCGATGACAGTGATACAGAAACTTACAGTAGTGATGACAGCAGCGATGACAGTAGTTATGACAGTGGCTCTTCGGACAGTAGTAGCTATGACAACAGCAGTGACGACAGCAGTGATGACAGTAGTTATGACAGTAGTTCTTCGGATAACAGTGGTTATGATGATGGCAGCAGCTATGATGACAGTGACGACTATGATGACGGAAGCGATGATTATGTTGATGAGGGAAATGATTCAGATTCCTATGACAGTGGCAGTGATGACTGGAACTACTAAAATATTTTGAGGTTCTATAAAAAATTTCTATTGCAAATTGCAGCTGTTAAATTGATTTGAATTTTTATTACAGTTAAAATATTAGCATGAATATTGAACAACATTTGAGAGAAAAGAAGGGAGATATATTCATGAAGAAAAAAATATTAACTGTAATGCTGGCTGGCGTTATGGCAGCAGGAATGAGTGCAGGAAGTGTACAGGCTGCAACAACAGAGGATGCAAGTGGTGATCTGTATGTATTTATTGCAGCAAGCCTTGCAAATGCAATGGATGAGATCCAGAAAGATTTTAATGAAGAGTATTCGGATGTTAATATTCTTTTCAATGCAGACAGTTCAGGTACATTACAGACACAGATCGAAGAAGGTTCCAGATGTGATATCTTCTTTTCAGCAGCAACCAAACAGATGGATGCGCTGGTAGATGAGGAACTGGCCAAGAAAGACTCTGTGGTAGATCTCCTGGAGAACAAAGTTGTTCTGATCAAACCAAAGGATGGAGAAACAAAAGTTACAGGTTTCGAAAATATCACAGATGCGAAGAACATTGCGCTTGCGGGCGAGGATGTACCGGTTGGACAGTATTCCCGTGAAATCTTCAAAAACCTTGGCATCGAAGACGATGTTAACAAGATGGAGATCAATGAAGGCAAGAATGTAACAGATGTGCTTGCATCTGTCAGCGAGGGAAGTAACGAAATCGGTATCGTTTATGCAACAGATGCTACATCCGTTGCAGACAAAGTAGATGTTATCGCAGAAGCTCCGGAAGGTTCTCTGGAAACACCGGTTCTTTATCCGGTGGGACTTACTGTAGACGCAGAGGCATCTGACGAAGAAGCAGCTGCTGCAGATGCATTTCTTGAGTACCTGCAGACGGATGATGCCATGAAAGTATTTGAAGAGTATGGGTTTGCCGCATATAAAGCAGATGATAAGAAAGAAGAAACTGCAGAAGATGCAAAGGAAGACAAAACCGAAGAAACAGATACTGCAGAAGAAGCTAAATAATTATCGATTACATATAAAAGGGGCGGCATATATGTCAGCCCCTTTTTGTACATACAAAAGGAAAGAAAAGAATGGAATTTTTACAGGAAATAAACTGGAGTCCATTGTGGATTTCTTTAAAGACCGGAGCAGTGGCTACGACAATTGCCTTTTTTCTGGGAATTTTCTGTGCACGTAAGATTATGAAGATGAAGCCGGTATCGAGAGCAATATGGGACGGAATCCTGACTATGCCACTGGTGCTTCCGCCGACAGTTGCTGGTTTCTTTTTGCTGTTGATCTTCAGTCTCAGGAGACCTTTCGGAAAATTTCTCATGGAGAATTTTGATTTTAAAGTGGTACAGACATGGAAAGGCTGCGTGATCGCTGCTGCAGTGATTGCATTTCCACTGATGTACCGAAATGCAAGGGCTGCTTTTGAACAGGTTGATGTGAATCTGATCTATGCAGGACAGACACTGGGAATGAGTGATCGCAGAATTTTCTGGAAAGTGATCGTTCCGGCGGCTGCGCCGGGAATTGCATCTGGAACTGTTCTGGCATTTGCACGAGCAATTGGTGAGTATGGAGCGACTTCCATGCTTGCAGGAAACATTCTTGGTAAGACTCGTACAGTGTCCGTTGCAATTGCAGCAGAAACTTCGGCTGGAAATTATGATATAGCCGGGTTCTGGGTTGTGGTAATCGTAGTGATCTCGTTTGTGATCGTGGCACTGATCAATATTGTCTCAGGGCGGGGCATGAAGAGTAGAAGGTGGATCTGATGGCAATACAGGTAAATATAGAAAAGAATTTTAAAGGTTTTTCTCTCAAGTCAGTGTTTGAGAGCAATACATCAGCAACTGGAATCCTCGGTGCATCTGGAAGTGGAAAGAGTATGACACTTCGTTGTATCGCAGGAATTGAGACACCGGACAGAGGCAAAATCGTAATCAATGGAAGAACAGTTTTTGACTCAGAAAAGAAAATCAATCTGAAGCCGCAGGAGCGTCGGATTGGGTACCTGTTTCAGAATTATGCATTGTTTCCGACAATGACAGTAAAAGATAATGTTCTGTGCGGCTATCGTGGTGAGAAGGGACAGAGAGAAGAAAAAGCCAGAGATTTTATGAAAAGATATCAGTTGGAGGGACTGGAAAACCGTTATCCATCACAACTTTCCGGTGGACAGCAGCAGAGAGTTGCTCTGGCAAGAATGATGATCGGTGAGCCGGAAGCGATCCTTCTGGATGAACCTTTTTCTGCACTGGATGGATATTTGAAGGATGTACTGCAAAAAGATATGCAGGAATTTCTAAAACAGTATCAGGGAGATATGCTGATGGTCACACATAGTCGAGATGAGGCTTTCAGATTTTGCAATGAGCTGATGCTTCTAAAAGATGGCAAGACACTGATATTTGGTGATACAAGAAAATTATTTGAACAGCCACAGCTTCTGGAAGCAGCAAGACTGACCGGCTGCAAAAACAGTTCGAGAATTGAACGTATGGGAGAATATCAGGTATTTGCTCTGGACTGGGGAATATCTCTTCGTACAGAGCAGAAGGTGGAACTGGATATGACACATATCGCAATCCGCGGTCACTGGATTCGTCCGTCAGAGAAGGCGGGAGAAAACTGTCTGGTATTTGAAGCGGCAGAGTATGTGGAGACAACCTTTGAACATCAGTATCTGGTGAAAAGTCCGGGAATGGAAGACGGGGCAGTTCTCTGGTGGATGCGCCCGAAAAAAAGTTTTACGGACGAGCATGATAAGAACCTGCCGAAATATCTCTATCTTCCACCTGAACACCTGATGCTCCTGAAATAAAAATGACTCCCCCTCAGGTTCTGTTCTGATATCGCAGATACCGGGACACAAGCATGGCAAGCTTAAAGGTCATAGCATCTTCGAAGGTACGGAGATCAAGTCCAAACCGTTTCTGTATCTTTTCAAAACGATACACAAGCGTATTCCTATGCACATACAACTGTCTGGATGTCTCCGACAGATTCAGATTATTCTCAAAGAAAGTACGGATGATCGCCAGTGTCTCTCCGTCGATGGAATCCAGTGATTCATCTCCGAAAATTTCCTGGATGAACATTTCACAGATGGAAACCGGAAGCTGGTAGAGCAGTCGGCCAATACCGAGAGTGCGATATCCGAAGACATTGCGTTCGGCATAGAAAATTTTACCAATCTCAAGAGCGGTGCGGGCTTCTTTGTATGCATTGGAAAGATCTTTCAGGTCATTTGCCGTGTTGCTGTAAGCAACCCAGGCCTGTGTCATGGCTTCTGTGCCCAGCATATCTACAAGCATATGTGCAATATTTTCCAGATCGTCATATGTTTCTGCAGATGTCAGTTCACGGACGACGATAATGCCACGATTATCGATAGAAGTGATGAAATCATGCGTGCGTGCAGAAAATATATTTTTGATGGTAGCCAAGGCGTGTTCATCCTTGGACTGACGGGTTTCAACGAGAAAGACAGCTCTCCTTGCACTGGAAGAAATATGAAGCTTGCGGGCGCGGTTAAAAGCCTCTACATCAGTATAGTTTCCGAGAAGCAGTTTCTGCATAAAGGCATTTTTGTCATTTTTTTCGGCATAACTTTCCAGGATACTCTCAATCTGGCAGACAGCCAGTTCGCCAATCGTGGAAACAGAATCTTCGCTTCCCCACACAATGAGAAGAAGCTGTTCATTTTTTTCTGTTATTTTGTAGAGACAGCAGGTGGCATTTGACAGACAAAGAGCAGTGCTGTTTCGGAATTCTTCCAGTTTGGATTCTGCTGGAAGGCGGCGGTCACAGGTGGTGACCAAAATGGAATTATCTTCCTGAAGAAGACAGAAATCGAAATGACTGATGCGTTTCCAGTCATCCATATATTTTTGTAGTGTTCTCTGTACTGACATTGAACCATCCTTTCTGAAAATAGTTTTCTGAAAAAAAGACCCGGGGTAAATGCCCCGGGTCTGATATTTTGATTGAATCTTAGTTTGTGATAACCAGTTCGGTATCTTTGTCGAAGAAATGAGTTTTCTCCATGTTGAAATCAAATTTAACCGGATCACCTGTTTTTGCTTTTGTGCCAGGATCAACACGAGCTGTAATCTGAGTTCCGTTTACATCGAAGTACAGGAATACTTCTGCACCAAGAAGCTCGTATACTTTAACAGTAGAAGACATGGAACCGTCAGCTCTGTCTGCAACATCTTCCGGACGGATACCCATAACAACTGTTTTTCCAACATAGCCGCCATCTTTAAGAGCTTTTGCTTTGGCAGCCGGGATAACAAGTTCGTCTTTGCCGATTACTGCAACAAGATCGGAACCTTTTTCTTTGATTTCTGCATCCAGGAAGTTCATCTGCGGGGATCCCATGAATCCAGCTACGAACAGGTTGCCTGGTTTCTGGTACAGATTCTGAGGAGTATCTACCTGCTGAACAACGCCGTCTTTCATAACAACGATTCTGGTACCAAGTGTCATAGCCTCTGTCTGGTCATGTGTTACATAGATGATTGTTGCACCCAGTCTCTGATGAATCTTGGAAATCTCGATACGCATCTGTACACGAAGTTTTGCATCCAGGTTGGAAAGTGGCTCATCCATAAGGAATACCTTAGGATTACGAACGATAGCACGTCCCATAGCAACACGCTGTCTCTGTCCACCGGAAAGAGCCTTCGGTTTACGATCAAGAAGTTTCTCAAGGTCAAGGATTCTTGCAGCTTCACGAACTGCTTTATCAATCTGGTCTTTCGGAACTTTACGAAGTTTAAGTCCGAATGCCATGTTATCATATACTGTCATATGAGGATACAGAGCGTAGTTCTGGAATACCATTGCGATATCACGGTCTTTTGGCTCTACATCGTTCATAACTTTGTCACCAATCTTTAAGGTACCGCTGGTGATTTCTTCCAGTCCGGCTACCATACGAAGTGTAGTAGATTTACCACATCCGGAAGGTCCTACGAAAATGATGAATTCTTTGTCTTCAATCTCAAGGTTAAAATCTTTAACGGCTTCAAAACCGTTTGGATATGTCTTATTAATGTGCTGTAAAGATAAACTTGCCATTATTTTTCCCTCCAAAATATTATGTAAGTTTTTTGCTCTTGTTTTGAACTGTTATCAGTATACTGAATTTGCAGTCAGGAATAAAGAGAAGAACCATACAAAGATTTCGGAGGTTTCTTGACAGATTGACGAAAAGCCGGGGAAGCTTTGTCAAATTGTCAAATACGGCGCTCGTTTATGAACATACCCTGCAGAGGTTTTGCGTTAAACTGATACTGGAACCATTTACATTTACACAGGAACAGGTAGTAAATATTGAGTCCACAATCATGAAGCGTTTCGTAGTTGCCCTGTCCTTTGGCAATGATCAGATCAGCAGATTCAAGTGCCTCACGGGCTTCGCTGCTGATATGGGGAAGCCAGGTGCCGCCGACTTCGTTTCCATTTCCGATTACGGTGGTCAGTTCGGTAAGCCCTATATCCTGTGCATCTTCCATTGTCGCATCATTGATAACAGGAAAACCTCTGACGATTACGGTGATATCGAGTTCCGGACAGAGTTCTTTAAGAAGTATGATAACCAGTTTGTCAAGAACGATTTCTCCGCAGTTATCAGTCAGATAGACAAGGCGGGAGGCTGCGCTTAAGTCCTTTCGAAAATGCAGGTATTCCTGTGCATTAAGAGGTTCTTTGTTGTCTTCTTTGAGAAGAGACAAAACTGTATCGGAATTTACATTTGACAGAGCTGCAAAATCAATATAGTTGCCAATACGGGCATAAAGAAGTGCAGTTTCCAGCGGATCTTCAGAATTCCGGATGGTCTCTTCAAGAGAAGCTTCCATATCCAGCATAAGCTGATTGTATTTTTTTTTGACAGAAGTATAGTCTTCCATAGGCTGTTCCCAGAAATCACGGAACATTTTTTTTAATTCGACAGAAACGCTGGGGGCACAGTCTTCTTCTGCAATATTTGCCATACGGTCCATGACTTTCTTCATATATTCTACCTTTTTGTCCATGTCCTGAAAGGAACGGATATTCTGTTCCTGTTTGCTGACAGCACAGCACATACAGAATGGATTGAATTTCATGCTGTTACCTCCTAAAATTATGATTTGATACAGGTAGTTTCTATTATAAAGCTTTTGTCGAAACATGGCAAGATTGACGGAGAATGACAGATATGTTTAACCTGAATGAGGCGATGGTACAGGGCACTTATGCGAATGTGCGTCATCATATAGAGGTATTCACCTGCGAGATGGCACTGGATGATATAGATCAATAGAGGCAACGGTTTACCAGGGATATTACGAGAAGATTAGGCATTGATTTTCTGCAATATCGCTTCCAGTAAATCTCCCTGGAGATAAAAGGTCGTCTCAAAATGAAGATACGATAAGGATACCTTATCCCACAACAATAAGATTTTTGCAGGGAATTCCTCATCAGCGTCCCAGAACTGGAACAGCACAGAGAAATCTCCCATAACAGGCATTTCAAAAGTCAGATCAGCCCCGGCCAGGCGTTTCTGTAATTCCCCTCCTAGACAGAGACAAGCCTGGCTGACGACATTTACTTTGCCGGAGAATGCTGCTTCATATTTAGGGGTAAACACATCTCCGGACGGGCTGCTTCCGGTGGGAATAAATCTGGTTACAGGCTGCCATTGTCCTGTAAGCGGAGGAAGCGGTTTATCTTCTGAGTAGCAGAGCAGGTCGTAGATCGTCATAACAATTGAATATTCTTTGCAGATTTTCCAGATGCTTTTGGCCATATATTCGATGGAACCATCTGAGCGGCTGATCCGATATTCTGTTCCGATATAATTCAGGTACAGGTATGCGTGGTCATTTTTTAATTTATATTTCTTTATCAGCATATCCTGATCATATCTCAAAAACAAATCTCTTCCGATATATATCTGTTTTTCGTAATTGTCTGTAAGATTTTTTTCCATATAAGTGCCCCTTTGTCTGAGTAATATTATTTTCGAAATTCTTCTGATAGATGGTGAGCTGTGATTCTTTCAGAAAATTATAACAAATTATGAATGCCTTCACAATCTTCTATTTTCTGCATACTCTAACAGAAGAAGTCTGTAAAGGAGAATCTGCATGAAAAATAAAAAATGGATCTCACTGGCGGCAGCAGTTGTTCTGGCGGTGACTGCACTGCCAATGGGAGTATTTGCTGCGAAGAAAGACAGCACGGAAGAGAAGCTTACAAAGGTTACACTGAATGAAGTGGCACATTCAATCTTTTATGCACCACAGTATGTGGCAATCGAAGAGGGATATTTTAAAGATGAGGGGCTGGATCTGACACTTGTGACCGGTTTTGGAGCGGATAAGACAATGACTGCCGTAATATCCGGTGAGGCAGATATCGGATTTATGGGAGCGGAAGCATCTGTCTATGCCTATCAGGAGGGGGCTACGGATGCTGTTGTAAACTTTGCCCAGCTGACTCAGCGAGCCGGGAATTTTCTTGTAGCAAGAGAAGAAATGCCGGATTTTAAATGGGAAGATCTGAAAGATAAGAAAGTTCTTGGCGGGCGTAAAGGTGGCATGCCGGAAATGGTTTTTGAATATATTCTCCGTAAAAACGGACTGGATCCGCAGAAAGATCTGACGATTGACCAGAGCATTGATTTTGGTTATACAGCGGCGGCTTTTACAGGCGATACTTCCGCAGATTTTACGGTAGAGTTTGAACCGTCTGCGACTGCTCTGGAAAAAGAAGGAGCCGGATATGTTGTTGCTTCACTTGGCGTAGATTCCGGTTATGTTCCATATACTTCCTATAGTGCAAAGACCAGCTACATGGAAAAAAATCCGGAAATCATCCAGAAATTTACAAATGCTCTTCAGAAAGGAATGGAATACGTCCAGAGTCATACGCCGGAAGAGATTGCAGAAGTCATTGCTCCGCAGTTTGCAGAAACTGACCTCGATACAGTCACGGCTATTGTAAAGCGTTACTATGACCAGGACACCTGGAAATCTAATCTTATCTTTGAAAAAGAAAGCTTCGAACTTCTGGAAGACATTCTGGAAGATTCTGGTGAACTGAGTGAACGTGTATCCTATGAAAATCTTATAACAACAAAATATGCCCAGGAGGCAGCTGAAAAATAGTAAGTTAAATTTTACGCATCATTTTGTAGTAAACCGGGATCAGCAGGGCGCAGGCTCCGATCCAGGCGAGAGGGCTGGCAATGCAGACGGAAGTGTATCCGATCATACCGGAAAGTCCTACGGTAGCAGTAATACGCATAACAAGTTCTATCATGCAGGCTGCAAATGGTGCACGTCCGTTCTGCATACTCTGGATGGAAGTACGATAAACGGCAAGAAGACCGAGGATAAAGTAAAACGGTGCAACGATAGTCAGATACATATCGGAATAATGGTAAATTTCCTTTGTCGGATTGGACAGGAACATCTGCACGATCGGGTGGCGAAGAAGCAGGATACCAATACACATGATCAGATTAAAAGTTTCTGTCTGGATCAGACAAGCCCGTACACCCTGACGGATCCGTTCTCTTTTGCCTGCACCGAAATTCTGGGCAACATAATTGGAAATTGCAGTCATCATAGCATTATTTACAAGCACCGAAAGCTGATCGGCTTTGGAAGCTGCTGTATATCCGGCAACAGCAGCAGTACCAAGAGAATTCACAACTGTCTGCATGGCAAGCTGCCCGATGCACATGACAGACATCTGAAATCCCATAGGAAAGCCTGTTTTCAGATGCAGGCTGATGGTTCCGCTGATGTCATGAAAATCTTCGCGGCGTAAATGCAGTACCGGGAAGTTTTTCAGGCCGACGAGCAGACTGAACAGGGCAGAAAGAAACTGAGAAAGAATCGTAGCCCAGGCAGCACCGGCAACACCCATATGGAATGGTACAATAAACAGGATATCCAGAAAGATATTCAAAACAGAAGAAAACACCAGAAAATAAAGCGGTGTTTTACTGTCGCCCAGCGCACGAAGCATATTGGAGATCATATTATAAAAAACAGTTGCGCCCGTTCCGAGAAGAACGACAAACATGTAATCGTAAGCTTCGCCGGAAATATCCTCCGGAATCTGCATCCACCTGAGAATCTGGTGAGCCAGCAGGCAGCAGATCAGAGTCAGGACTATGGTAAAAATAATACTGAGCAGTGTGGATACAGCAACACTTTTGCGCATGCCTTTTTCGTCCTTTGCACCACACCGTTGGCCAAGGCAGATACCGAATCCACCGGTAAAACCATTGATAAAGCAAAAGACAAAATAGATAATGATACTGGTGGCACCGACTGCTGCAAGGGAATCAGCACCAAGCGTTTTGCCGACGATCACAGAGTCAGCAAGTGTATAAAAAAGCTGAAAAAGATTTCCGAGAATAACCGGAATTGCAAATTTTAACAGTGACCAGAATGGATTTCCGACAGTGAGATCCATTTCTTTTGATTTCGGTCTGGACATAAGAACATCCTCCTTAGAATTATTGCGTGTTTTTTACTGCACGCCCAATTATAGAGAAACTGATAGTAAAATGCGATTCTGGTATTGCTGTTTATGATACAGATATTGACCAGATCAGCAAATTTATTTATGATAATAAAGAACATTTTTTGACATGAAAGCAGATAAAAACTGGAGAGGGTAAAATGGCAAAAAGAACAATCCTGGTAGACAGTGCAAGAAGAGAACTTGAAAAGCATGGAACAGAAACTTTTCCGATGACAGTGAACCACGATGATCTCTGGTCATTTGAGGGAAAAAATGTGCCGATTCACTGGCATAATGATCTCGAAATCAACCTTATAAGGGAAGGAGAGGCCGTCTTTCAGGTATACCAGAAAAGCTACAGGGTCAGAACAGGAGAGGGATTTCTGCTGAATCGAAATGTACCGCACAGCTGCAGTTCACCTGGAAATGAACATGTACGTTACAGTACGATACTTGTAAGACCAGACTTTCTGTATGGCGATTTTGGAAGTGATGTTGAGCGAAAATGTTTTCAACCATTTCTGCAAAATTCAGCGATACCCTGTATTCATTTGACTGGATTTGATGAAAATGGAAAAGAAATTCTGCAGAAATTAAACCAGGTAGAATAAGCTTTTGACCGGAAACGATTCTGCTATGAATTAAAGATCAAGGGACTTCTGTGTGAAGCATTTGCTATGATCCTTTATGGGCACAGACAGGAATTGACGAAATTCGTCCCGGCAAATCTGCAGGAACTGGAACGTCTGGAAAAAATGCTGAATTATCTTAATATGCATTTTACAGAAGTAATTTCTCTTCAGGACCTGGCAGATCAGGTGCATTTGTCAAGAGAAGTCTGCTGCCGCCTTTTCAAAAAAATGACAGGCAAAACTATCACCGGATATCTGGAAGAATACCGTGTCAACAAAAGCTTTTCACTGGTGCAGAGTGGACAGTATTCTATGACACAGATCACAGAAATGGTGGGATTCAGTAATCCAAGCCGTTTTGCCAGTGCATTTCGTAAGCGATTTGGATGCAATCCGGGAGAATATAATTCTGTGAAACATTGATAGATTCAAATGAGATTCCAAAGGAAATCTCACGATTACAGGATGGGGAATGTTGATTGGTGGAAGTGTACTTTTTTTCTTGACCAGGGCGTGGATTTTCCCGACAAATCTGGAGCTTCCAGCCTGGATCATCATTGCAGTTATTGTTATTATTGGCACAGTAGTTGGTTTTTCTGTGTTTCTTGAGAGTGTGAAATATATAGGTCCGGTGAAATCTACACTGCTTGGCTGTCTGGAACCTGCATTGGCAACGTCTGCAGGAAAAGAAAGAAAATGGAGAATTGTTTACAGAAGAAGTAATAAAAAATATTATCGAAGAATTTTCTTTATCCGATGAAGAAGCGGAGAAATATATGAAAATGTATTGGTAATACAGCCTATACGAAAAGCATAGGAGAAAGGGCATATTGCCTTTTCTCCTGTTATTTTATAAGCGGGGAGAGCTGCTGGGATTCATTTATCATTTAGGTAAGTATCTTTGATTTGGGGTGGTTGGTAATGATACACCGCTTCATAGGATTCCAGCTCATCCTCATTTACCGGTCCTGACGGAATCAGCCCAGTACAGTCCTGGGTAGATGCTGCATTTGAGAGAAAATCATAAGAATCAATGACCTCCTGGTTCGTAGGAGTCTTTGGTTTTGTAGAAGAATTTTTTGACATAAATAACCTCCATGGTATACAAATTCAGACTTAAAAAAGTCTTGAAGATTAGTATATCCGGGAGGTTGTTTTTTTATTATGGTATTTTGCGGTTGTAAAAAACTCTCGATATAGTACAATTGGTTCCAAAGAAAAAGGGGAATGACAAATAGAAAAAAGGAGGAAGACATGATGACAAGAATTGGACAGATGATATTCAATGATGGATATGCAAAAGGATTTAAAGAAGGACTTGCAGAAGTGAGGGGTAGAGAATATGGAGCGTGAGGTTGAACGTATATGTCTGCTTCTATCGAAGCTTTTAGATGAGAATCGTTTGGATGACCTGTTGAGAATAATAGAAGATGATGAATATATGGAACAATTGATGCGAGAGTTCAATATTTTATGAAAAAAGTATTTTCACAAGATTTTAGTTCATTCGCCAATAAATTTTTTGATACAAATCAAATAGAACCTATGTTATAGTGATAATAGAAAGAAAGGATGGCAAACGGTGGAACAAAATAAAATTAAACCGGATACCATACTAAAGAATTTTTGGAAAGACAATCATCATTTTGCAGATTTATTTAATGCCGCGTTGTTTGAAGGTGAACAGGTATTAAATCCTGCAGATCTTTTGGAAGTGGACACAGATGTTTCTTCAATTCTAAGATTTAATGGTCATGCTGAGACAGTACAGAAAGTATTGGATGTTGTAAAGAAAACAGCATATGGTATTGATTTCGTAATCTGAGGATTAGAAAATCAGGAAAAAATTCATTATGCAATGCCACTTCGACACATGATAGGAGATGCATTCTCTTATTTGAAAGAGTATCAGGAAATTGCGGCAAAAAATCGTAAAGATAAAAACTTTGCGTCTTCAGATGAATTTCTTTCCAATATGAAAAAACAGATCGTCTGCATCCAGTAGTAAGCCTATGTGTTTATTATGGAGAACATCCATGGGATGGACCTTTGTGTCTGGTAGATATGTTGGAGCTTCCAGAAAAAATCAGACCTCTTGTATCGGATTACAAGATGAATTTAATTGAACTAAGGACAAGTGGAACACTCCAGTTTCATAATCAGGATGTTAATACAGTATTTGATATTAGTCGAGCTATATACGAATGCGATTATGATAAAATAAATACTGTGTATGGGAGAATGCAAATTACATCAGAACTGGGAGTTGTGATTGGTGCGATTACACAGTCACAGAAGCTGATAGACCATGCTTTGAAATTGGAACAAAATGGAGGTCAGGTTAATATGTGTAGTGCATTGGAAGAGTTAGAAAAAAAGGCAGAACAAAAAGGGATGATTAAGGGGACGATCAAAACTTGCAAAAAAATTAAATTAAGCAGAGAAGAGACAACTAAGAATATTATCGAAGAATTTTCTTTATCCAATGAAGAAGCAGAGAAATGTATGGAAATGTATTGGTAGCATGTGGCATATGGTAATAGAAGAGCCCGGAGGGATGACCTCCGGGTTCTTCTATTGTGCCTCCAGAGCATTAATGTAACCTTCCAAATAAGAAGTGATACGCTCTTTTCCAAGGGAATCCAGTTTTCTGTACAGGTTGATCAGACGTGTTTCATCCTGGGCCAGACTGTTGGTTTCAATACGCTCATATCTGGTATCAGAAAGACCAAGAATATAATCAATAGATACGCCAAAGATATTTTGCAGTTTGATAAGAGATTTTACACTGGGATAATATTTTTCCATTTCATATGCGCTTATTGTTTCCTGAGACACTTCCAACTCAATACTGAGTCGGATCTGTGTGATTTTCTTTTCCTCCCGTAATTCTCGTATACGATTCATTTTTTTCTCCCTTACAACTAGGCTCATATTTAATCATATTATACAAGCTGAACTTGTACGCATTAGAAGGCGAAACTATACTTTGTATAAGCTGTACTGGTGAGAATATGAATACAAGTATAACTTGTATAAAATAGATGCTGATGCTATAATAAAAAATAATTAATTCAGTGTGATAAAGTGATAAGAAAAATATTTAAACAGGGAGGAAAATGCGTATGAAATGCCCAAAATGTGGAACAACAGTCAAGGATGATGCCAAGTTCTGTTTTGCCTGTGGAGCCAAACTGGAACAGCCAGAGGCATTGGCTGAACCAGAGAAAATAGAAGTACAGCATGTAAAGATGAAGCCGGAGGCACCGAAAGCTAAGAAAAAAGGTAACAACAAGAAGGTCGGTAAGATTGTGGTCGCAGTCGGAGTATGTGCGGCAGTTGTAGTGGTGGGAGTTAATATTGTTCCGCGGCTGACACAGACAGATAATCCGTGTGTGTATTTGTCAGATGGTTCTTATAATCTTCTGACAAAAATGAAAAAAGACAGTGGAGTGGATTTCGCGGATGGTGTATCAACTGCCGTGTTTGAGAACTCACCATATACGATTAAAGGTCGGACTCAGTTTTCACCAAGTGGAAAGTATCTGTATTTTTATAATAATTATGATGGTAACGGTGGAACTTTATGCAGAATCAGATGGGATAAGATAAAGAAAAACTCTTCAGGCAGTCGTGATTATGAAAATATTGAAACAATAGGTTCAAATATATCGGATACTTATAATATATATAGACTGATCTCGGATGACGAAGTAATTTATAAGGATACATCTGACAGCCTTTATTATTATAACGGAGAAGAAACGACAAAGATTGCCAAACAGGCTGCAGATTTCTGGGTAGATGAAAACGGCAGAATTGTCTATACAAGAAAAGATGATGAGAGTGGTGAGGTTTGTACCTTATTTGGTGTTACTACGAAAGAGCCGGATAATAAAATTAAACTGGCTTCAAATATTGCGTGGGTGGTCTGTGCGGATGATTTAGATAATATTTTTGTGCGTACGAATTCCGGAGAGGATAATATGGGAGTCGGCGTTGCCGGATTTGACCGAGATTTCCAGGTGCTCAGTAAAAACTCAGAGGTTCTGTCATATAAAGATGATTGTATTTATTATACCGATGATAGTGGAGATTCTCTCAGTTTGTATGATTATGTAGAAGGAACAGATGTGATAGATACATTAAAAGAACCTGTGGAAGAAGACTATCAGATTACACAGGATAAGTACGAGATGCTGGATGAGTACAGTACATTAGAAGACTACGAGGCTATTTATACATCGTGTACAAAGGAATCCATGTTCACACCAGATGGAGAAAATCTGGAGGATCAGCCGGAAGCGGAATTTCAGGCATTTGTAAAAAAATATAAAAATCTTGAAAATGAAGATGGATATATTCAGGTTACAGACGAGATTAAAGATGAACTGAAAAATCTGGCGGCTCTTTATGGAGAAGGCTATGAAAATGAATGGCAGGAGTTATGTTTCGGGAAGAAAACAGAAACAGTGACAGACGAGGATGCATATAACGAAGCATGGGATAGATACTACAAATTGTATTCTGCGGAAGATTTATGTGCACAGCTTAAAGATGAAAATAATGCATTTCCATTGAAAATATTGTATTGCTACAAAAACGGAGAAACCAATGTAATTAGTAAAGATGTCCTGCAGGCGTATAGTTTAAGCAACTCTATTATATATAATACGAAAGATATGGTTCAGGAGAAAGTTAAATTAGAAGATATTAATGATATCAGTGATGTAAGAGAACTGTTCTGGATTGATTATGGCAAACAGAATTATTTTATCAGATTATCTGATGATAAACAGCTTCAGATGTCAACAGAAGGTGCGAAATACTGCAAAGATCAGATGGATACAGACTGGGGATCCATTTCATTTGCAGGAAACAGTGTTTATATAAATGTCGAAAATGAAAAAACAGGTATTGCGTCTATAAAGGGAGATACAATAGGAGCTTTTGATACGATAGCAGAGAAATCTACAACGCTTAGTGCTACAGAAACAGAATGTTATTATGTGACAACAGAAAATCCAGATGACTATTATGTTGATTTATATTCTGACAAAGATGGAAAGAGTACGCTGCTGGCGCAGGATATTACTTTGCAGTCAGTTTCTGTTTATGAAGATGGACAGATTCTGGCAAGTACAAGTCCATACAATAATAATGGATATGAACTCAGTACACTTGGAAAGAAGGGAAACATGAGTTATCTGGCTGATGACGTCAGTGCTTATTTACGTCTGGATGAAAAAAATCTTTTGTATATTTCAGATGGTGATCTTTACCTTTACGATGGTGAAGATACGGAACTGCTTGCCTATGATGTTGACTGTATGTGGAGCAGAAAATCAATGAATACGAAATTTACGTATTGATTAATTGAATTGGTATAATCTGGGAGAAAAAAACTATGAATAAAAAATTACGAAAAAACCTGGGTATCTTTCTTATTTCTCTTTCCTCGGCCACAGTACTGTTGGGGTCGGGAAGTGAAATCGAAGCCGCAAAGCGTAAAGATTATTCTTTAAATGGGGATAAGAATGAAACTGAAGATGAGAATAAAGATTTTGAAGAGCAGGTAAAAGAGTTTTATGAAAATAATATCCGGACTTATGTAGAGAAAATCGACGAGGCAAGCGCATTCCATAATGGAATGGCCGAGATCAAATTCTGGGTCGGAGATATGTCCTATCGAGGTTTTATTGATACAGAGGGAAAGATGAAATTTTATATTCCCCTGGAATCTGGAAATTACAGTGAAAACACAGGCCTGGACAATGGATATGTGACGCATTTTATCAATGACACCCTCTTCGTGATCGACTCGGAGGGAAATATTTTAAGTCATTATGATAAGAATCAGGTAGTCTGCTATGGCGGCGGATATACCTGGGTCAGAGAAGACAGCAGTAATGACTGGAATGATGCCGGAACCTGTAAATATACCTTTTATGATCCAAGTGGTGCAGAAGTACAGGATGTAAGCTTTTCGGTCAGCAATGATCAGAGTTATCAGGAGTCATTCCGCTATCATGGGGATGGTGCCTTCTCTTACCAGACAATGGAAAATGAAGTCAACGATACATTTTGCTTTTATTTTACGGGAAACGCACAGAAGCAACAGTACAATACATCATTTATGCGAGACAGAGATGACCAGTTTGAGAGCGGTTATGTGTTGGATCTTTACCAGGACGAAGACGGAATGTGTCATATAGAACGGATGAGTAATCAGGGCGAATATCAGGACATCGTGATTCCAAAGGAATGCAGTACAGAGGACGGTGCCAGCTGGTACATACGTGGAAAATCAGAAAATTACATTCTTCTGAGCGATTCTACAGGAACACTGGTTGCATATGACATACAAAACAGTGCATTTCAGAGATACACAGGACAGTATGCCGGTTCTCTGAACTGTGATTACAGCGGACTGCAGGGAAATGTGATCGCTGTAAAAATCTATGGAAAAAATGACAAAGATTATGTAGGTCTGATCAATATAGAGAATATGACAGAAATTGGAGAACCGATAGAGACCAATGATTTTCAGCTAGCAAAAGAAGTACTGATCACTTACTGGGATGATAAGAAAGTCATGTATGATCTGAATGGAAATGAAACGTTTACCTGTGGTTATTATGCAGACGTTTACAGTGCAGGTGAAGGTGCTACAGTCATGAGTGATGATTCAGGTTACCACTATGTAAAGAGTGATGGCTCTGATTTCTTCCCGGACGGAATTGATTATGACAATGCCCGAAATCTGGACGTGGATCTGCGCAAACAGACAATAGGATAAAACAATTACGTAATTTTGCTGTATGGGAAAGAAGGAAACAGGTATGAAAAAAACAATATTGGTGTCTGCAGGATGGATACTTGCAGCCGGTATGATTGGGACAGCACTTCCCGGACAGGCAGTCCTGGCAGCGAAGAGAGTGACATCCGAAAGTGGGGAGACTTCATCGGAGGGGAAAAGCAGTGCCAATGCTGGGCAGAAGGCAGGCAAGATTGAAGGACTGAATTATATTGGTGGCAAGACTTATACCCTTAATCTACAGTACTCCAAGGAAAATAGCATGACAGGAGAAGCGGTCGGAGAAACTGGAGTTTTGGCTGCGGTTTCACGTGATTTTGATTACGACGGGGCAGACGAGATTTTCAGCGTTTCATACAAAGACAGTACGAATTCTCCAACCGGACGGGCAATTACATTTTCCATTTTGAAAGAAACAGATGGGGGATGGAAAACGGTATCCGAACAGGAAATGCTGTATCTGGACTATCAGGGAAACTATCGTGAAATGAGTGGAATGAGCGGAGGCACAGCGTTCAGTGAAGTTTCTGTTTTTCTGCGAAGACTGGATGAACAGTATCAGTTTTTCTATGAAGTTTACGAGGAAAGTTCTGTTGCAACGGGCCAGTCCTGGAATATCCAGGGATTTTATCTGGACGGTGACGAACTGAAAAAAATGGAGACATCGACAGACATATTTTACGAAGGTTCCCCGATCAGTGAGTTATGGGATTCAAAGGCTGCTGCAGAATCAGGAGAAGACTGGGCATTAGAGAATGCCAATATCATAGATGCATACGAAAACCTCATTTTTTCAGATCCTAATATCAGTTTTGATCATATGACGGTAGATCAGAATCAGGGAATGTATCAGGTCTTGCGAATGAAAAAGGGAAGTCTTGTTTCGGATGAAGAAAGAAGCCAGTGGATTTCTGGATGTTATAACGGAGATGAAGCAAGGTCAATGAAATGTTACTCATACAAGATTAATGATCTGAGCAATGAAATTCCAAATATTATCCAGGGTTATCGGACGGATGTAATCTTTGATGAAAATGGGACAGCGGAATCCTCTGCGGCAGATACAACAGATACAACATCAGAGTTCATTATTCCGGACTCCGACAGCCGTTACCTCAGCCGCGAGGAACTCAGTAATATGAGCCTGCAGCAACTGAATTACGCCAAGAATGAGATCTATGCGAGAAAAGGAAGAGTTTTTCAATCACCGGAATTGCAGAATTATTTTGGAAGCAAATCCTGGTATCACGGCTCGATTGCAGCAGATGACTTTAAGGATTCTACCATGCTTAACGATTATGAGAGAGCAAATACAGAGCTTCTCAGTAAGGTGGAGCATGAGCTTGCACCGGATGGCTATCAGCTTGATAAATAAAAAGATAAAAGACAATATGTCTGTAATCTGTATTTGATAAGGAATGGAAGAGAAAGAGATGCTTACAGAGGAGATAACACTCAGACTTGTAAAAGAAATAAAACGTTTTCTTCTGGAAGATGCACTTGCCCTGAGCAGATCCAGTGATGAGCAGCTCATGGTCAGAATCAAGGAAATCATAGACCATAAGCTCGTTCATTACGAGATCACCCCGCAGGAACGGGAAAAGATTGCCAGAAGAGTGTTCAGTTCCCTGCGAGGACTTGGGATTCTGGATGAGCTTCTGGATGATGACAGCATTACAGAGATCATGATCAATGGACCCGAAAATATCTTTGTTGAGAAGGATGGACAGATTTATCGGTATCGTCGGCAATTTGAAAGTGAACAGCATCTGCTGGACATTATCCAGCGAATCGTAGGAGAAGCCGGCAAAGAAGTCAACCAGGCAAATCCTATTGTGGATACGAGAATTCAGAAGGACGGATCGCGTGTAAATGTGGTTCTTCCACCAATCTCGCTGGCTGGTCCGGTCGTGACAATCCGTAAATTTTCCAAAAAACCGATGACGGTGGAAAAACTTCTGGAATATGGTTCGATCACACCGGAGGTAGCAGATTTCCTGCAGAAACTGGTAAGAGCAAAATACAATATTTTTATCAGTGGGGGAACCGGATCCGGAAAGACAACATTTCTGAATGCACTTTCCAATTTTATACCAGAGGATGAACGAATCATAACGATTGAGGATTCTGCGGAACTGCAGATTCGTAATATATCCAACCTGGTCAGTCTGGAAACAAGAAATGCAAACACATCGGGCAGAGGAGAGATCACAATTCGTGATCTGATTCGCTCCGCTCTTCGAATGCGTCCTGAGAGGATCATTGTGGGAGAAGTGCGAGGAGCAGAAGCACTGGATATGCTTCAGGCAATGAACACAGGACATGACGGATCTCTGTCTACCGGTCATGCAAACTCTACAAGAGATATGCTAAGCAGACTGGAAACGATGGTACTGCAGGGAAATGCAGGCCTTCCGCTTCCGGCGATACGGCAACAGATTTCCTCCGCACTGGACATTGTAATCCACTTGTCGAGACTCAGGGACAAGTCCCGAAGAACGATGGAGATTACCGAAATTCTGGGATGCAGCGGAGGCGAATACCAGTTGAATCCGCTATTTGTTTTTCAGGAAACACAGGGCAGTACGCTTCATAAGGTTCAAGGGAGACTGATGCGGACCGGAAATTCATTAAAAAATGATTATAAGCTGAGACTGCAGGGAATGAGCAGTCAGATTTAGGAAAAGTATGAAGAAAGAGAAAAGTCGCAGAAACAAGCGAGAAAAAAAGAGTAAAAGAAAACAGAAATATATTCCACAGAAAGCATTATTTGGAAATGGTGAAGATTACTATATTTACCGGATGAGTTTTGTGGAAAAGCTGACAGGCGGGGCGCTTGGTTTTCTGGTCGGAGCATTTGTGTGCATGACATTTTTCCGAAACTTCCTTTTGTCCGGGATAGTGGGAATACTTCTGATATTACCGGGTATCGGCAAATATCGGGAATTTCTGAAAGCCAGAAGACAGAAAGCACTTCTGATCCAGTTCCGTGACATGCTGGAGTCTCTGACTGCATCATATTCTACCGGAAAAAATACGCAGGGAGCTTTTGAAGATGCATATGGAGACATGGCAGATATTTATGGAAAAAAAGCAGACATTGTGCACGAGATTGAAATGATTGTGAATGGTATCTACAATGGTCAGAATATAGAAGCGTTGCTGAAAAATTTTGCAGAGAGAAGCCATCTGGATGATGTAGAAAGCTTTGCAACGATTTTTGAAGTGTCCAGCCGTTATGGTGGAAATCTCAAAAAAGCAGTGGGAGATACCTATCGGATCATCAATGAAAAGATCGAGATGGAAATGGAGATAAGGACACTTCTGACTGCAAACAAGAATGAGCTGAACATCATGATGCTGATGCCGTTGATCATCATGGTTACACTCAGCGGGATGGGAAGTATGTCCATTGTACAGAATACACCGCTCAATGTCCTGACCAAAGTTATTGCACTGGCACTGTTTGGAACAGCATATTACATTGGCAGAAAAATTATAGATATCAAGATATAGGGGACAAAGATGAATGATTATTTTCAGTTGATTCTTATGATAATATGTACGCCTTTTGCATTGGTATGGATTTGTCTGGCAATAACAAAGGGAAAGAAATATGCTACGTACACAAAGAGTACATTTGCCAGAGAATTTCAGATGAGCAAATTGTTCTGTGTCGGATTTGCACTGATGCCGATTCTGCATATGGGAACAAAGACCAGACGTGCAAAGCTGAAAATCAAAGAGATTGCAGAGATCAAGGGCAAGAAGTATGCGGAATATTACTATTATATTTTGCAGGGCGCCAAGATCACATATGCATATACTGTGTTCCTTGTATTTATGCTTCTTTCGGTCCTGGCGGGAAGTGTGGAGGCGGCACTTCTGGGAGTTATCTTCAGCGTGCTGGTAGTCATGTATATAGACCTATCTTTGCAGGACAAACTGACAGCCAGAAGGCAGGAGATCCTGATGGATCTTCCACAGGTGTTGTCCAAGCTTACGCTTCTGGTCAATTCGGGAATGGTTCTCCGCGATGCATGGAAAAGAACAGCGATTACAGGAGAGCGTGCATTATATAAAGAAATGCAGAACACCAGTCTGGAGATTGACAATGGAATCATGGAAGCAGATGCATATCGCAATTTCGCAGATCGTTGCAGTGTAAAGGAAGTGCGCAAATTTACGTCGCTGATCTTACAGAACCTGCAGAAAGGTAATGAAGAGTTGGCACTGTTTCTGGGAGACATGTCGACAGAGATGTGGGAAATGAAGAAAAATGAGGTGAAGCAGAAAGGCGAAAAAGCCAATTCAAGACTTCTGCTTCCGGTATTTCTGATCTTTATCGGAATTCTGATACTGATCCTGGTTCCGGTAATGAGCGGATTAGGATAATAAAAGGCAGATGCCGTTTATTATAAATAACAGACATTTCATGAAGGAGGAAAAGAGAATGTTAGAAATGTTGAATAAAATGTGGATTGGAGCAACTTGTAGATTACATAATTTTGTGGAAGATTTCAAGCACGAAGAAAAAGGTGCGGCAGAGATCGTTGCGATCATTCTGGTGATCGTAGTGGTCATTGCGGTCGTAGTTGTTTTCAGAGAAAGAATCATGGATCTTGTAAGTAATACGTTTGATGATGCTGATAAAGTGAAAGATACATCATTCCTTGAAATCGGAAATCTCAAAACACTTCTGTGAATCAACAGAAACAACGTGGCGCCATCATGGTAGAAGCTGCACTGTACTTCCCGATCACCATAGCGGTGGTCATGGCGGTCATCTATCTGGGACTTTTTAAGATGCAGGAAAGCTATTTCTTTTTTCAGGTAGAGAGGACGGCAGCGCAGCTGGCAAAAGAAATTGCATATCCGGGTTATGAAGGTTTCACTGATAAAGAACCTCTTTCCGATGGGAAAGTAGATTTTTCGTGGGAAGAGCCTTCGGACGAACAGGTACAGTCCTATTATGAAGCGTACAATGGTTCACTGACAAAGATCTATCGTCTCGGTGCGGGCAGTAATACAAAAGAACGACTGGCAAAATACCAGGAATCTTTATGCAAATACAGCACATTACTTTCCGTGGGAACAGCGAAAGCAAGTATCAGGGTGGAGAATAAGTTCATGTCACAATCAGTATTCGCTGAATTGCGATATGAACTTCCGACGCCTGGAATTCTGAGATATTTGGGGATGAAAGATACGATCAGCCTGTATGCGGCAGCATATCAGCCGGTCCTGAACACGACAGATTTTGTGCGGAATGTAGATTTGGCCTGGGATCTTGGAAAGTTTTTTCTGGATAAGCTGGGCATCGATACAGACAAATTTGTAGAGAATTTTAATAAAGTAAAAGAAATAATCTTTTAAACTGGAGGGAGATATATGCGATTTTTCTGTGGAAAAAACCGGGGAGCAATTTCTGTCTTTCTGACACTGATTCTGGTACCGGTTCTGATATTCAGCGGAATAATAGTAGATATCTCCCGCCTTTATGCAGCAAAGACTGTGATTTCAGGCGCGGGGGACCTCACAATGAATGCGGCGCTTGCACGCTATGATAAACAGTTGAAGGATTCATATGGCCTGATCACAATGGCAGATGATCCATCATCCCCGTCGATGAAGACGTACCTGGAACAGAGTTTTCTGGAATCATGTAATGCATCTGCACTGAAAGATACCAAATCTACGGATCTTCATTCCATGATCCAGCTGGAACTGGGCACAGAAGGCGTGGAAGTACAGGGAGTGAAGAATTCTTCTCTGGCTGATACGCAGGTTCTTCAGCAGCAGATTCTGGAATACATGAAATTTCGTGCACCGGTATATATGGTCAGCGATATTCTGGAAAAATTCAAAAAGATGCCGTTGAAAAATATGAATGAAAAGAAAGACTATATCGAAGCAAAGACAGACTATGCAAAAAAAGCCAAAGAACTTGGAAAACCATCTGAGAACGCCAAAACGGCAGTAGATGCACACAGTGCTGCGATACAGGGTGTGCAGGGAATGGCTTCAGAGATTTCAGAAGCAATGAATATTCTGGTACAGCAGTCTGTATTTTATCTGGCAGCAGAGTCTTTACAGAAATATCTGGATAATGAAGCATTAGCACCTGTAGGATCCGGTCAGATCAGTTCAGCGGTGATTCGGCAGAATCTCGCCGGTGCAATAGTATGGGATTGGTCAGAAACTGTTTTTGATGAAATAAGGTATGCAGATCTTGTTGCAGCTGTTTCTCTGCTTCAGAATTCTGGAATTGTAGAGCAGGCGATGAATAACGATGAAAGTTTTACGCAGGATGAATGGAATGCTTATGTAAACATAGATACTGTAATACAGCAGAGCATTGCAAATCTTAAGAGTATTTATGAAGATGCAGAAAAAGATTATATAAATAAGATTGAAAATTACAAGTCTGAGCTTCAGACGATGATAAATACAGGAAACGAAGGAATCACCCAGCTGCAAAAGCTGGAAGATGTGTGGGTCAATAAAGTGCAACCGGCGGAAAAAGCGTGTCAGGAACGCAAAGATACTCTGCAGAGCAAAGGGGAAGATATATCCGAACTGAATGAGCTTGAAGAGGAAGAAAACATCAAAATCAATACAGACGATCTGGAAGATATGCTCAATTGTCTGGAGAGGAATACAGAGGAGGCGGAAGGCCTTTTGGAAGAAGCCGAAAAGATGATACAGGTAACGGATCATATAAAAGCAGCACAGATCAACAGCACAGAGGCATGCTCGATTTTTGAACGGGGTGCTGCGGCTGCGGTGAATACATTCTGGGATGATAATGCAAATTTTGGAATGCCGTTACAGGGTAATTACTATTATACAGATCCAAAGGAATGCAATTTTTATAAAGAGTATCTTTCCAAAGTCGGAACAAAATCAGAAGATGAGACGGAGCAGAATGCAAAAGATCAAAAGAAACAGGATGCAGAAGATGCACAGGGAGAATATGATCAGATCCTGGAGGGACTGAATGCACTGGGAAAAGAAAAAAATCTGAAAGATTTTTCCGGCCTTTCTTATCCGGATGAGTTCCCAAGTGGACAAAATAAAATTGGATCGGATATTCAGTCGGCACAGACGGTAAAGAAACTGAACCTGGACAGTGATGATACGACGGTGAATGATGGGGCAGGAAGCCTTTCTGCCATAACGGAATTACTGAAAGGATTGGACAACCTGTCTGGAGAACTTTTGGAGCGTGCCTATCTGATGGAATACATGAGCGAAATGTTTAATTGCATGACGACAAAAGAAAACGATGTTTCACTCAGCAACGACAAACTGAACAGCCATTATATTTATAATGGAGAGATAGAATATCTTCTTTATGGAAATGAGAGTACGATTGTCAATAAGACAGAAGCGACTGCAGTGCTATATTCACTGCGTCTGGCAATCAACAGTGCCTACGTGTTTTTTGACAAGACATTGAATGCCGAGGCGAACAGCATTGCCAGCGGAATATCTGCTGCGACCGGACAGGCATGGCTGTATCCGATCATTAAATATTCCTACCTGTTCTGCTGTGCAGTCGTCTACTCCGGTCAGGACTTATCCAGTCTGATGAAAGGGGACGAAGTCGCTGTATGGAGAGCAAACGACAAAGTGAAACTCAATTATAAAGAATATCTGAAACTGTTTCTGCTTGTCTCCATGATCAGTGAGAACAATGAAAAGAAACTTCTGGTCAGGACAGCGGACTGCATTCAGCTGAATACCGGAAAGAGTCTGAGCAGCAAATATACGATGCTGACGTTCCGGGCTGATGTGAAGGCAGAGACGACATTTTTACCAAAAGTTCCGGCACTTCTCGGAAGAAGCAACTCCGATGAAGAGAGTCAGAAGACGATAAAATATCAGGGAATACTGGGGTATTAGGAGCAAAGATGAAGAAAAGACAAAAAGGTTCTATCACAGTAGAAGCAACGTTGTTTCTGCCATTATTCTTTCTGGCATTTGTCAGTATTTACAGTCTGATATCGTTTACCAGAGCACAGCTGATTGTACAGTATGCGGCAGATCAGGCGGCAAAAGAAGTGGCACAGTACAGCTATATTCTGGAAAAGATCGGAATTCTGGATTCTTTGGACGGACTGAATTCCAGGTCAGAGGATTTTGAAAAAAATATAAAGTCTATTGAAGAACAGCTGCAGACAGTTCAGCAGGCAGGAGAAAATGCCCTGAACGGAGAAGATCCTGTAGGTAATACGATAGAAGCCGGAAAAGCAGCGAAGGATGCCTATGGTACGGTCAGTGGTTATGTGGATGATCCGGAATCGTTTATTTCCGGGGTACTGGCAGTGTTCAAAAAAGATGCAATCAATGGCATTTCTACATACATGGTTAATACGGTGGCAAAATCCTGTGTCATGAAACAGTTATCTGTTGCCGGAGGCGGACAGGATCCGTTAACTTATGCGGAAAAACTTGGGATTTCGGATATGAATATGTCAAAGACTGTCTGGTGCCAGAATAAGACGAGAGATATCAAGATCATAGTCGATTTTAATATGAATAATCAGGTACCCTTTTTCAGAATGAAGCCGAGACATTACAGAGTCTGTGCTTCTACACGGGTCTGGTCAGGAGTGTGATGAAGGAGAATATGATGGAAACCGTTATAAATACTACAGCAAAAAAGAAAAAGATATTTTTTCTGGCGTTTCTTCTGACAGAAGTGGTGAGCTGCTTTTTGTTTTATAGGTACGACTACCACTGGACGAAGATTCTTCGATATTTGTGCCTGACAGGATTTATGCTGGTCCTGGCAGTGATCGATCATGAAAAATCAATCGTGCCAAATAAGCTGCTGGTAGCAATGCTGGTCATTCGTGCAGTGCTTCTTGTTATCGAGGTCGCTGTATATCCGGTTTACTGGAAAGAAAAAATGATTTCTGCAGTGGGTGGAATGCTGGTTGGTCTGATACTGTTCCTTCTGGCTTATGTTCTTTCGAGAAAAAGTATTGGACTGGGCGATGTAAAACTGGCGGCGGTACTAGGATGGTACCTCGGGTTATCTCTGATCTGGTGGGATCTGGTAGCCGGACTTTTGCTGGCAGGAATCTATTCCGTGGTACAGCTGGCACGCAAAAAACTGAGTATGAAAGATTCCATTCCGTTGGTACCGTTTCTTGCAACGGGAACGATCTTGATTTTACTGCTTGGATTTTAGGAGGAAGCTATGAAAAAACTGGTTGTTGTGGCAATGATCTTTTTGCTTGGGACTGCCTGGTGGAGTACGATTGACAATTTCGGAGTAAAAAAGGCGGAATACAGACAGCACATTGCAGCAGCTGAAAAATATGAAAAACAGCAGATATATTATGATGCAGTTCTGGAATACAAAAATGCACTGGAAGAAAACCCGAATCAGAGTGAGCTGTGGATAAAAATTGCACAGGATTACAGAAATCTGGGTTCAGATGATGAGTTCGAGGAAGCCTGCAATCAGGCGATCAGTCTCGAGGATGATAAACATGAGGCGTTATTTATGCTTACGGATTATTATCTGGAAGAGGGACGAAGAGAAGATGCAATCGCACTTCTGAAACGGCAGGCAGAAAAGACAAAATACAATGGTGATATCAAAGAAAAATTACAGTCACTGGCAGGAGAAGTGCAGACAGTCAGTGCAGATTATGATGAGATCTCGACAGAGTGCAGTGGATATATGTATGTAAAATCCGGAGATCTGTATGGATTCTTGAACAGCAGCGGACAGGAAATCCTGCGGCCGGAATATCAGTCAGTCGGATTATTTGGAGACTGGGGAGTTGCACCGGTTCAGAAAGATGGGGAAAGTTACTACATTGATACAAATAATTATAAACGCCGGCAGCCGGAGGAAGCTTATCAGTATCTGGGAACAGAGAAGCAGGGCATTATACCGGCAGAGAAAGATGGAAAATGGGGATATCTCAACAGACAGTTTCAGCCGCTGACAGAGTTTATCTATGATGCTGCAACGCCGATTCTGGATGGTTTTGGTGCAGTGAAGCAGGGAGAAAGTTGGGCGCTGATCGGGGATGACCTTCAGATGGCTACAGATTTTGTTTTTTCAGATGTGTTGCAGGATGAATGGGGCTTCTGTTCGAGAAACGGAGTGGCTTTTGTAAAAAGTGGTGAGCAGTACATTCTTGTGGATGCAGAAGGAAAGCAGCTTGGAAGTGAAAGTTATGAAGTAGCGTATCCATTTGTATCCGATCAGCCGGCAGCAGTCATGCAGAGTGGCAAATGGGGATTTGTTTCTATAGATGGCAGTAAGACACTGGAATGTATGTTTGCGGGGGCAAAGAGTTTCTCGGGAATTGGATATGCACCGGTCCAGACCGACGATGGCTGGGGATATATAAAACAGAATGGAGATATTGCAGTGCAGCCTCAGTTTGAAGATGCCAAAGCATTTAACAGCAGAGGAATCGCACCGGTAAAAACAGACGGAAGCTGGAAACTGATTCAGCTGGATATTTATTAGGAGGGACAGCAATGGGATTTTCATTTGATTTTACGGGAGAAAGAAATGTGATTGTATATCAGGCGGAGGCTGGTATGGTATTGGATGAAAATATATACAGATTGTTGAGAAGCGAGCTGATGGAAGAATACATCCTGTCGTTTGAAACAGAAAATACCAGTAGGGAATGTCGGTTTTATTATGACATTACCGGATGCACGAATATGAGAGCCTGGATGGGAGAACATGGATTTCTGGAAAAAAGAAAAATGAAAAAGAAGATTGAAGAGATGCAGAAGCTTCTGACCCGAAATGGAATTCCGAAAGAAATGATTGAACAGGAAATGCAGTATATGTTTGTGAATGATGAGGACGAAGAGGTTCGGCTTGTCTGCATTCCGTTAAGGGAAAATACATATATGGAAACAAAGCGCGGAAAAGCAGAAGACAGCGGATTACCACCACTTCCGAAAGAAATTCCGGTTCCGCCGGAAAATGGAGCAGGCTTCCAGAATTATACAGGTCCGGCAGTACAGAAGAAACCGGAAATGGACAGCCGGAATGAGGTCAGTCGGAATACAGAAAATTGGAATACAGAAGACTGGAATGCACAGGAAGAACTGTATGTTCCGCAGAAGAAGCATTTTTCACATCATACGGAAAATTCACAGCACATGGAGCATTTACAGGATATAGAACCTTTGCAAGACATAGAACCTGTGGACCAGAGATTTTTCAGAGAAGAATCTTTTGCAAAAGAAGACAGCGAGTTTCAGAGGGAGGAACCCGTACAGCATTTTGAGAAACCCGCCGACAGAGATGATGAAGAAGAGGATGGCACAGTACTTTTGTATGATCCGGATGATGAGGGAACAGTTCTTCTTAAAGTACCTCCAAAGATCAACGTCAGACTGATACGCCGTAATACGGGCGAAGAATTTGTGATCAACAAAGAAAGAACCAAGATAGGCAAAAAGGCAGCAGTCGTGGACATCTGCATTCAGGGAAACAAAACGATCAGCAGGGAACACTGCATCATTACATTTGAAGAAGGGGTATTTTTCCTGGAAGACTGTCATTCACTGAATCACACTTATCTGAATAAGACTGAGCTGGAGCCGGAGATTCCGGTCAGACTGGAAACAGACAGTGAAATACAGATGTCAGATGAACTGTTCGATTTTATCATTGAGGAGGGATAAAGATGAAATGTCCAAATTGTAATGGAGAGATTAAACTGGGTGAGAAATACTGCGGTCGATGCGGAAATCCGGTTCCCGATGAAAAGAGCGGAAAAGACGAAAAGAAAACCGGAAAGAAGAATGCGAAACAAAACAGAAGCTCCGGGAAAAAAGAAAAGTCAGGAAAAAATGGAAAGAAAGGTCTCTTCCTGCCATTGGGACTTGGCATTCTGTGTGTATTGATCATTGTTGTTGTAGGCCTCGTGGTAACACCTAAGCAGACAACGGCAGGTAAATTACAGGAAAAAATGGATCTTGGAAATAATTATCTGGAAAAAGCGGATTATGTAAAAGCAAAAGCTGCTTTTTCAGAAGCACTGGAAATTGATGAGAAATCACCGGAGGCAGCACTTGGTATGGCAGATGCCTATAATGGACAGAAGAAACCGGATCAGGCACTGAAATATCTGAAAAAAGCTTCCCAGAATGTAAAAACTGCATCTGAGGAAAAAGATGCGACCCATGTGCCGAAAGATACTGCAGATTTCTCCAGTCATTATGAGAAATCGTGCAACGAGACTGCTGACCAGTATAAGAGTAGTAACAATATATCGAAACAGCAGGAAACAAAAGAAGTTATAAAAGAATTTAAGACAATCGTTATCTATGTGCCGGAAAAGAATCCTTCAACTGATACGCCTGTCCCGGCTAAAAAGGAGACGAAAAAGACTTCGAAACAGACGGCGAAACAGAAAACCAAAGAGAAGGTGACTCCGGAAGAAACAAAAGATTCCGAAGATCCGCTGGGACCAACGGAGAAAAAGGCAGATGACGCTGGCAAGGCGGTCGTTACGACAGAACCTGAAGAAGAACCGACAGTTACGCCGGAAAGCCCAACCCCAACACCGGAAGAAGCGATAGCTGTTCCGGAGGATGAAGTAACACCGACACCAACAGAAGTAATGCCAACACCAACAGAGATAACACCGACTCCAACGGTTTTAACCCCAACACCGACTCCTAAAGAAGAATTCGGCATACCTGTTGCAGAGGAAGAATATGTGTATGATCCGGCAACAGATACAGGGACTTATGTTCCGGTAGGGGAAGATACCGGGGACAGTGGGCAGACAGTAAATAAGCCTGATACATCGGCCAATACTTCAATAGGAGAAATTCCGACGACAGAAACACCAGTGGCGGAAGTACCGGCAGCAGAAACTCCGGCTCAGGAGGAAGCAAAAGAAGATTCTGCAGAAGGAGAAAATGCAGATGAAAAAAATGCAGATGGAGAAATGGTAGAAACGGAAGTTACCGTGGAGGAAGACGGAGAGGAGTCGACAGCGGAGGCTGTGGACGAAAAAGAAATTCTTGACGACTATTCGGATACAATTCTGGAAAAGACTCCAAGAGTTGATTTAAATGGCAAAGATATTCCATACACATATGGAGATGTATCTGCGGTAAATGCAGCACTGAATGGGGTGTTTGGCATGCAGAGATCAGACCTGGATAAAGATGGAAAACCAGAATTGCTCGTGATCGCAATGCAGAATGGGAAGATGACATTTACGGTATACAGAGTTGTAGATGGAGAGGTCAAAGCAGATGCAACAGTGAATGCCACTGATGGAATCGGAACAGCACTTCCGGAAGCTGATTACGGATTTACGCAGGAATGTTTTGGCAAAGAAGATGACGCTGGATGGACAGTAGGTTTTGCATCTTATGTATACGGAACAGATGCAGGTGACGGAACTCCGACTACAAAGTTCAGCATAGAGGCTTATAATCTTCATGCGGATGGAACGACCATACAGTTGACGGAAGAAGATGCGGCCTCACTGGTGGGAATAGACCTGACAGGAGATCTATCAACGGTATTTGATCCATTGTCTGATGGTCTGGCTACAACGGAGAATGGTCTCCAGGATCTGGTATCGATCGTCGGAAATTTGAGTGCCGGAAGTGAAAATCTTGGCATTAATGTAAAAGATCATACAGTATTTGAGCAGTAAAGGGGAAGGTCATGCTGAAACATATACCGGAGACATACGAAATTATTGGCAAAATAGGATCTGGAAAAAGTGGTGATGTGTATAAGGCGTATCATAAAAACCTGCGTACTTATGTTGTGCTGAAAAAGGTAAAAACAGAGCTTCGAAATCTTGTAAACAATCGTGCAGAAGTAGATGTACTGAAAAATCTGCGTCATTCCGGGCTTCCTCAGGTCTATGACTTTCTGGAAGTGGACGGAGATGTGTATACTGTTATGACTTTTGTAGAGGGAAACAGTTTTGGACAGTATCTGGACAGCGGCAGAGAATTTGAAGAAAAATCTGTGATCATCTGGGCGAGACAGATCTGTGCCACGCTTTGCTATATGCATGAACAGAAGCCACCGATCGTACACGGGGATCTGAAACCGGAGAACATCATGCTGCGGCCGGATGGAAATATCTGCCTGATCGATTTTAATATTTCTGCCAGTCTGGATGGCGGTGATGCCTGGGTGACCGGATATACGAATGGATATGCGGCACCGGAGCAGATCGAAGCCATGCGGTATAACCAGAATGAACTGGATTCGTCCCACTGGAAAAAAGCAGATCCACGCTCGGATCTGTACAGCCTTGGGGCTACGCTCTATCATCTGCTCTGTGGAAAGAAACCGGCGGTGGATGAAGACGGCTATGCAGAAGATATTCAGGATATGGGGCGAAAGGTCAATACAGTTTTTGCAGCGATCATCATGAAGTGTCTGGAACCGAATCCGGATAACCGTTATCAGAGAGCAAGAGAACTGCTGAGTGATCTGGAACATATGTCTCTTAAAGAAAAAAGATATAAACGTCTGGTACTGAATCAGAAGATTATTACCGCTTCTGTGGCATGCCTGATGCTGCTCTGTGCAGCGATTGCAGTCATGGGATATTTAAGGATAGGGACAGATACCCGGAAAGAATATGACAATCTGGTATCGCAGGAGAAGCAGTATCTTGCGGAAGGCGACTATGAAAAAATGGAAGTCTGCTATCAGAAAGCATCAGATCTGATGCCGGACAGTCTGGATGCATATTACCAGAAGGCACTTTCCTGCAGCCAGAGACAGCAGTATGGTGAATGCATTGATTTTATCAATTCCAAAATCCTTGGAAATGAGAAGATCGCGAATCGCGAGGAAGATTTAAATAATGTCTATTATCTCCTGGGGGATTGTTATGCGAAGCAGGAAGATTATGCAAATGCCTGTGCAAGCTATGAGAAGGCGCTTCAGATTGCCCCGGATAATGGCAGTTATTACAGAGATTATGCAATTGCGCTTGCCTGTAGTGGAAATATAGAAGAAGCCAAAAATATTCTCAGTTCAGCAAAAGAAAAAGGACTGGATTCTGTTGAAGCAGATTATGTGCAGGGAGAGATCCTTTTTAATATGGAAGATTATTTAGAAGCGCGACAGATTTTTGAGGCATGCATTGACAAAACAGAAGATTCCTATGTGAAAATGCGTGCGTATATAATGACAGCAAGATGCATTGACAAGATGGAGAGCGGCACGACAGGAACACAGGAAAAGATTCGTCTGTTGGAAGAGGCAGAACAGGAACTTTCCGGAGATGGAAATATCGGAGTGCTGGAAGAACTTGCACAGGCTTATTGCGATGCAGGCGCAGAAGGCGATGATACTTATTATCAAAAAGCAATTGAAATATTTAAGCAGATAGAAAAGCAGGGAATGAGTGATTACGATACGGAATATAATCTCGCAGTCTTATATCAGAATGTAGGTGATTATTCCAATGCAGCGGAAACATTGGATAACATCCTTAAGACGTATGGGGAGGATTACCGTACATATAAGAGCCTTGCTTATCTGGAAGCTTCCAAACAGAATTCACTGGCGGTTGACCTCAGAAATTACAGCAAATTTGGAGAATATTATAAGAAAGCAGATGAGTTATATCAGAAAGAGTCTGCTTCCAATGCAAATGATGCGGATATGGAGCGACTCCAGGAACTTTACCAACAGGCAGTAGATAACGGATGGCTGTAATCTGAGAAATCAGGACAAAAGGTAGGGAGAGAAATGATAGTAGGAAAAATGATGTTTGCAGGAGGTCTGGCGGGAGTGATCTGTTGTATGGTTGCATTGCTGGTACTTCCGAGAATTTTTGAAAAGCAGAGAAAAAAGCTTCTGGAAAAACTGGAAGAGGAAATATGAGAAAGGAGAGAGAAAGATGAAAAAGAGTAAAAGAGTTCTGGCAATCATCGTATGCTGTATACTTGTTATTGCATCGTGCAGTGTAGTGTATGCCGGCGGAATTCGACTCAACAAGTCTAAAGTTCAGTTATATGCAGGCGGGAAAACAACGATAACAGCTGTTGGAGGAAATTCAAAAGTAACATGGACTTCCAGTAATTCTAAGATTGCCAGTGTGAGCTCACGTGGGAAAAGAGCTGTGGTAACCGCCAGAAAACCTGGGAAAGCTGTGATAACAGCTAAATATGGAAAGAAAAAACTTAAATGTACTGTGACAGTAAAGAAAGCCAAAACAGTCATAAATAAGAGTACTCTTAAAGGAACCTGGGAAGTTGATGTGCCGATGACAGTGAAAGTAAATAAAACTTCTATACGCTGGATCTATGGTTCGGCATTTTACTATGGAAATGCAATGAAATTTGCAAACAATGGAAGCTTTCTGTATTATGTCGGAGCCGGAAATGGTGGAAAAGGAAGCTATAAAATTGGCAGCAACAGTATCACTTACAGTGTAAGAACTTATGAAGAAGGCAGCCTGGAAAAAGGAACGATCAAGGTCATTAAAGGGAAGAATATACGCTTGATGACGAGATATGATATTTATAAGATTTACTGGAAGAAGAAATAAAAGTTGGATTTTGCTTCAAATCGAGAGTGTAAAATAAAGTGTGTAAGTTACTGGTAACAAAACTTACGCACTTTATTTTTTTATGTAATAGAAGCGTGCCCAGCAAAGCTGGGGCACACCAGTCGGTGAAAGTCCGACTATGGTAATCACCAGTGAGCCATATAGTCAAATCCGGTGCGTTGTAGTAATACAGGGTACTAAGCGGATGGGTAATGTAGCTTCATAAGAAGTGCTAACAATCATGCAGACCGCAACATAAAGTGAATCCTGCCGTATCGTAAATAAAACTTCTCTCAAAAGAGGAGAAAAGAGGAAGTCGAGCCTTGTCCTATTGGGCGACGACCATGGAAATTGGGAAGAAACTGGAAAAGCACCAACGAAAATCCTCCGGTATATGGGGAACGGTATGTATGAAAGGTGTGCCCCGGAACTGGGGAGACTCTACTTATCACCAGACAGGTAAAGAAGAACCGTATAAGTAGAAGACGAAATCGGATTCTTGATAAGAGGGAGTCGGAGAGGAACATAGTACCAAAGACAGTTATGAAACAAAACATAGCCAAGGGAAGGTTCCTTACTTCATTCAAGTTTGTAGAGAGGGTAAGTGTGAGAGAATGTCATGAAGACTAATAACTCCAAAGAAAAAGTACGACAACTTCAAAACAAACTATATCTAACAGCCAAGAAATGCCAAAAACGAAGATTCCATGCGTTATATGATAAGGTATATCGGGACGATGTGCTGATTGAAGCATGGAAAAGAGTAAAAGCCAATAAAGGTTCCAGTGGAGTTGATGGTATCAGAATAGAAGATATAGAAAAGATGGGAATCGAGAAGTATCTAAAAGAACTCAAAAAAGAACTGATAGAGGGAAAGTATATCCCATCTCCAGTGAAAAGAGTGATGATACCAAAACCAGATGGAAGTGAAAGACCACTTGGGATACCGACAGTAAGAGACCGGATTGTACAAATGGCAGCAAAGATAGCCATAGAACCGGTATTTGAAGCTGATTTCAGAGAATGTTCATATGGATTCCGACCAAAAAGAAGTGCAAAACAAGCACTGGAAGTAGTAAGGAAAGCATGTAATAACAAAGGCTACTATGTTGTGGATGCAGATATAGAAAAGTTCTTTGATAATGTAAACCAAGACAAGCTGATGATACTGATAGAACAACGCATATCAGACCGAAGAATACTGAAGCTGATAAGACAGTGGATGAGGTCTGGGATTTTGTACGGAAGTATACTGACGATTTCAGAACTCGGAACAAGTCAGGGGTCAGTCATTTCACCACTACTGGCAAATATATATTTAAACACACTGGATAGACTATGGGAAAAGTATGGACGTACCCATGGGATTCTTGTAAGATACGCAGACGATACAGTAATAATCTGTAAAAACAAGAAAAGTGTGAATCATGCACAAAGCCTGTTGCAATATATCATGGGAAAGCTGGACTTAAGATTACATCCAGTAAAAACGAAAATAGTAAACATGTGGGACGGAACAGAATGATTCGACTTTCTTGGACTGCACCACAGGAGATTTTTAAAAATAAATAAGAAAGGGAACCGATATGGAGAGACATATCAATACCCAAGCAAGAAAGCCATGAAGAAAATGAAGCGGACTGTCAAAGAGAGTATAAATCAGAGATACCTGTTGGTAAAAACAGAAGAAGAATTGATAAAAGTTCTAAATCCTAAAATAACAGGATGGAGAAACTATTATAAAACAAGGAATGACAGAAAGTGGATGCGGGCAATAGATTGGTATATTTTATGTACATTTTGCAGATGGAATAATAAGAAACGTCAGCAGACGCGAAAACTAAAAGGACTGTATGCAACTAAGATACGATTACAGGAAAAAGGCTTACAACTAATGGAGGCATGACGTAATGCTGTAGAAAGAAGAATGTCGGAAAGCCGGATGAGGGAAAACCTCACGTACGGTTTGATGAGGGGAAAGAGGGCAAAAACCCTCTGACCTACTTTACAATTACTCTGTAATGTTCCTATTACATAAAAACGCTCCGCGAGGATGCGACCAGATGCATGAGGAATATGTCTGCTGAAGCAGACTGCATCTGGCACGCAAAGCGGAACAAGTCCCTCAAAGATTGAGGAATTCAGGGAGTTTGAAGCGGACTTGTCCGCTTTGTTATATATGCGGGAAGAGCTGCTGGGATTCATTTATCATTTGGGTAAGTATCTTTGATTTTGGGTGGCTGATAATGATATAGCGCTTCATAGGATTCCAGTTCATCCTCATTTATCGGCCCGGATGGAATCAATCCGGTACAGTCCTGGGTAGATGCTGCATTTGAGAGAAAATCATAAGAATCAATGACCTCCTGGTTCGTAGGAGTCTTTGGTTTTGTAGAAGAATTTTTTGACATAAATAACCTCCATGGTATACAAATTCAGACTTAAAAAAGTCTTGAAGATTAGTATATCCGGGAGGTTGTTTTTTTATTATGGTATTTCACGGTTGTCAAAAATTGTTTTAAATAGTGCAATTAGTTCTGGTAAAAAGAAAAGTTCCCTGGATACATATTGATGGTGTCTGGGGACTTTTTACTGTGCATCGGATGGTTTGACAGCTTCGTTACTGTGCCATTCCCTGCGGAATTTTAAAGGAGTACATCCTTCGTGCTTTTTGAAGAGATTAATGTAATGACTTACCTGATGAAACCCACAGGAATATGCAATTTCTTCGATCGTAAGGTCTTCATATTTTAAAAGGGTTTTAGAATGATTCAGACGGGTGACAATCAGATATTCATTAGGTGGCATACCGAGGTATTTTTTGAATTCGCGGGCAAGGTGATATTTGCTGACACCTGCTGCGATGGCGAGCGACTCAAGGGATAAGGGCTCCTGAAAATGCTGGTCGATTGCCTTTAAAACTGTTTTCAGGTATGTAGGCATAAATCCCAGACTGAGATTTTCAGTGTCATTTTCAATCAGAATACGCGTCAGTATATTAATGATCAGACATGACGAGAGTATTTCTGAATGAATATCTTTTCGCTGTGTAATAGAAAGAATTCTGCGCATGGTACTTTCCATAAAAAACGGATCAAGAGAATCCAGAATATGAAAATTACTCCGCATAAATTCTTCATAATAGCCGAGTGCTGAGGGACCATTAAAATGAAGCCACAGAAATTCCCAGTTCTGTTTTTGCAGACATTCATAGTGATGGTGTTCCATACAGTTTATGTATGCGGTGGTTCCCGGATGCAGAGAATACTGACTCCCGTGATATTTCAGTAATCCCTTACCACGAAGTGTGTAGATGATAAGGAAACTGTTCAGGTTTTCTCTTTCAGTGAAATAGGGGGAGGAAGTACAGAAATCGCCTGCTTCCTGCACATAGAAAAAAGTCTGACGCGCTCTGGGCGTAGCTGTATTAATAAAACGAATCGAATCATCACTCCAAGTCAGATCCAGCTTTTCCATATATTTATGAGTCGATATATTTTGCATAAAAACTCCTTCAATTATGTAGCAAGATATTGATATTTTGCGCCAATATAAACTAATGTAGTTTAGATTATATCAGCTTATAATAAGCATGTAAACGAAAAGAAACAAGATAAATTGAGAACAAGATATTTATATAAGGAGTATGCGAAATGAGCGGATTGACAAAAATCAAACCACCGAAAAAAGCACGCATCGGACTTTACAGTGCGGGATTAAATACATATTGGGGACAGTTTGAAGGATTGTATGACTGCCTCATGGGGTATAACAGATTTATTGAGAAAAGACTCAGCGAATGGGGCGAAGTGTTCAATTTCGGAATGGTAGATACAGAGGAAAAAGGTCGCGAAGCAGGCGAATTTTTCAATAAGAATAATGTTGATATTGTATTCTCACATGCGGCAACCTATTACGCAAGTGCAACAGTACTTCCTGTTCATCAGATCAACAATGCGCCTGTTATTATATTAAATCTGCAGCCAACTGCGGAAATGGCATATGATACTACCGGCACAGACCGCTGGCTGGCACAGTGTGTCGGATGTTCCATTCCGGAAATTTCCAATGCCTTTAATCGTGCGGGGATTACATTTCGTGCAGTAAATGGACTTCTTGGTCTTACAGAAACACCTGATTTTGCAAAGGCAGATGAAGTAACCTGCGAAAGACCGGAAGCGGTCAGAGCATGGAAACAAATTGAGGAATGGTGCAGGGCGGCCGCTGTAAAACGAAATCTCAGATGGGCGAGATTTGGCTTTCTGGGAGGATATTACAGTGGAATGCTGGATATGTACAGCGATTTCACGATGCTGCAGGCACAGACGGGAATGGATATAGAAGTTCTGGAAATGAGCGATCTTGACGCATATCTCAAAACGGTTACAGATGCAGAAGTGCGCGACAAACTGAAAGAGATACAGGATTTCTTTGAAATTTCAGGAGATTCGCCATCGGATCCGATTGCAAAAAAACCTACAGAAGAGCAGCTTACATGGTCAGCAAAGGTTGCAATTGCACAGGAAAAAATGGTGCGTGACAGAGATCTGGACAGTGTTTCTTATTATTATCATGGAAGAAATGATTATCTGGAAGAAGTCCAGAGTGGATTTATTGTAGGATTTTCACTATTAAATGCACAGGGAATTGCCTGTGCCGGTGAAGGCGATATCAAAACCGCACTGGCAATGAAAATTGCAGATATCTGCGGAACGGGTGGAAGTTTCTGTGAAATAGTTGCGGCAGATTTTAACAGAGACACCATGATTCTTGGACACGATGGACCATTTCACTTTGCAATTTCTAATGGAAAACCAATCTTACGTGGAATGGGTGTATACCATGGTAAACGCGGAAGCGGCATATCTGTTGAAGCGAAAGTAAGACCGGGAGCAGTTACAACGCTTGGAGTGACACAGACCGGTGATGGCAGGCTGAAATTCAATATTAGTGAAGGTGAGGCAATTGATGCTCCGATTTTGTTAAACGGAAATACATCGACACATATTCGATTTAGTCAGAAACCGGCCGAATATATGGATCGGTGGTTTGCGGAAGCACCAACACATCATCTGGCTTTATCGGTTGGACATAATGCAGGACTTTTTAAGAAGATAGCTGAGCTTATGGATATTCCATATGCAATATATTAAGGACATACTTACACGAGCGTGTTTAAGTATAAAATTTATAATTTCATTTTAAAGGAGGAAAAAGAAATGAATAAAAAAGTGATCAGTGCACTTCTTTGCGGAGCAATGGTTCTGGGAACTGTATCCCCTGTATTTGCGGCAGGTGCAGCAGAGGGAAAAACTTTTGCAATCGTTACAAAGGCAGCAGGTAATCCGTACAATGAAAAAGAAGCGCAGGGATTCAAAGAGGTCATTGAAGCAGAAGGCGGCACAGCCATTGTAAAACACCCGGAAACAGCAACTGCTGATGCACAGATTTCCGTAATTCAGTCACTGATTTCACAGCAGGTTGATGCAATCTGTATTGCAGGAAATGATGAGAATGCACTTCAGGCAGCGTTGGAAGATGCTATGAATGAAGGTATCAAAGTTTCCTGTCTTGATGCAAAAGTGAATCCGGCAAGCCGTATGACCTTTGTTAACCAGGCAGGTGTAAAAGAAATCGGAGAAGCTCTGATGGATGCCGTACTTGATATTTCTGGTGGGGAAGGACAGTGGGCAATTTTATCTGCAACATCTCAGGCAACAAATCAGAATGCATGGATCGATGCAATGAAAGAAGTCATGAAAGATGACAAATACAGCAAACTGGAGCTTGTAGAAGTATCATATGGAGATGATGAACCTCAGAAATCTACAGATGTTACACAGGCATTACTGCAGACATATCCGGATCTGAAAGTTATCTGCGCACCGACAACTGTAGGTATTGCAGCAGCTGCAAAAGTTCTTCAGGATAATGGTTCTTCCTGCAAACTGACAGGTCTCGGACTTCCTTCTGAAATGTCAGAGTACATTGGTGATGATGACGCACATTCCTGCCCGTATATGTTCCTGTGGAATCCGGAAGATGTAGGACGTCTGGGTGCATACACATCCATCGCTCTTGTAAATGAAGAGATTACAGGTGCTGCAGGTGATAAATTTACAGCAGGAGATCTCGGTGAGTATGAAGTTACAGAGGCATCTGACGGCGGTACAGAAGTTATTCTCGGTTCTCCGTTCAAATTTGATCCATCCAATATCGATGAATGGAAAGATGTTTATTAATCAGGCGCTGATTACAATTTAAATAACCCTTGGAAACAGGACTGCTGTACTGCTACTACGGCAGTCCTGAATTTTATGGAAAAAATGTGGGAGGTATGGATATGATCAAGGCATTTACAATGAAATTATATGAAGGACAGGAACAGGAATACGAGAGACGTCATAACCTGCTCTGGCCGGAAATGAAAGATATGATACATGAATATGGCGGCAAGAACTATTCTATTTTTCTGGACAAAGAGACGCTTACTTTATTTGGATATATAGAGATTGAAGATGAAAAACGCTGGAGTGAGAGTGCAGATACAGAGGTTAACCGTAAATGGTGGGATTTTATGGCAGATATCATGGAAACAAATCCGGATAATAGTCCTGTATGTGTGGATCTGCGCCCGGTTTTTCATTTGGATTAAGAAAATATCTTCAAAATTTAACATAAACAATCAATTCTGAACATTGACGATTCCCACCTTTTTATGTCAAAATAAGTATAATGGACGAAGTAGGACTGCCGGGCGTGAAACACCGCCTGGTTTTCCGTGTTTACAAGAGAAATAGAGGGAGGAAAGAAAATGGCAAAGAAAAGAAAATGCGGCGTGCTGCTTCCAATCAGCAGCCTGCCTTCAAAATATGGAATCGGATGTTTTGACAAAAAGGCATATGAATTTGTAGATGCACTGAAGGCTGCCGGCCAGAGTTACTGGCAGATCCTGCCGCTGGGTCCGACCAGCTATGGAGATTCTCCATATCAGTCCTTCTCCACTTTTGCTGGAAATCCATATTTTATCAGCCTGGAAGAACTGATAAAAGAAGGTGTTCTCACCAAAAAAGAATGTGACAGTGTTGATTTTGGAGATAATGAGGCAAGTGTTGATTATGCAAAATTATATGAAGGACGTATGATCCTTCTTCGTAAAGCATATGAAAGAAGCAATATTTATATGGATTCGGAATTCCGTAAGTTCCAGGAAGAAGAGGCATGGTGGCTGAAAGATTATGCACTCTTTATGGCAGTGAAGAAGCGTTTCGGCGGTGTACAGTGGAGTGAATGGGCAGAGGATATCCGCCTTCGCTGGCAGAATGCACTGGATTATTACAGAGAAGAAATGTATTTCGAAATTGAATTTCAGGAATATATGCAGTTTAAATTCCGCCAGCAGTGGATGAAACTGAAAGCTTATGCCAATGAAAAAGGAATCCAGATCATTGGTGATATTCCAATCTATGTAGCAATGGACAGTGCGGATACCTGGGCAAACCCATGGCTCTTCAAACTCGATGAGAAGAATTGCCCGACACAGGTGGCCGGATGCCCTCCGGATGGATTTTCCGCGACTGGTCAGCTCTGGGGAAACCCGCTGTATAACTGGGAAGTGCATCGTAACTCCGGATATGAATGGTGGATCAAACGAATTGCCAATTGTTTCCGTCTGTATGATGTTGTAAGGATTGATCATTTCCGTGGATTTGATGAATACTATGCAATTCCTTATGGTGATGCGACAGCAGAAAACGGATGGTGGGAAAAAGGACCTGGAATCGATCTGTTCCGTGCTATTTCCGCAAGTCTTGGTGACAGGGAGATCATCGCAGAAGACCTTGGATATATGACAGACAGTGTTAAGAGACTGGTAGAAGAGAGTGGCTATCCGAATATGAAGGTTATTGAGTTTGCCTTTGATGAGCGTGATACCGGAAATGCCAGTGATTACCTGCCGCACAATTATCCTAGAAACTGCGTTGTTTATACGGGAACACATGATAATGAAACACTGCTTTCCTGGCTGGAGGATATCACTCCGGCAGAGAGACGGCAGGTGCGTAAATATCTGAATAATTTCAAGGATTCCGGTAAGGAACTGTGTGACGATCTGATCTGTCTGGTAATGCAGAGTGTTGCGAATCTCTGTATCGTGCCGATGCAGGATTATCTGGGACTCGATAATTCCGCACGAATGAATCAGCCATCCACACTTGGAAAGAACTGGAAGTGGAGATTAAAAGAAGGACAGTTCACGGCAGAACTTCAGAAAGAAATGCTGGAACTGGCAACACGCTACGGAAGAAGATAATAAAGATCATTCAAGAACGTCAGGCAACTGGCGTTCTTTTTTCTTCTGTAAATGATACAGATGACAATAAAATTATACTATGCTAAAATGAGCACAGAAGATTGTAGCTATTCGGAAACGAGGAATAATAGAATGAAAAAATCCATAGAAAAAATAACATATTGTTTTGTAATAATAGCTGCATTGTTTGTATCATTTGTGTCATTTGTTGAGCCTCTTGTTATGAAAGATATAAATATAACAAAAGTAATACTGGTGTTGCTATGCTATGTAGCAGTATTTGCAGGAAGCCTGACACTGTTCCGGCGATTATCGGAGAGAACACTGTACTACCTGACCATAGCAGGGATATTCGCAGCGGTTATTGTGCAGACATATATTGTTTTTCATATGCGACTGGTTCCGGAAGTGGATCTGAATCATATTTATGATTATTGTGTAGATATGGTGGAGACAGGGAAAATCAGTTTTGGCGAATCGAAGTACTTTGCTTATAATACAAATAATATTCCACTGGCAATCGTAATCTACTATGTATTCCGTATGGCAGCATTTACAGGTATGGATTACCGGATTGCGGCTGGATTGTTTAATGTGCTGTTGATCCTTGTTATGTATGTATCTGCATTCCTTATTTTAAAAAAAGTTACTACGATTCGAACAACCGCGGTATATATGGCATTACTTCTTACGAATCCTTCTTTTTATGCGTACGCGTCTTATTATTATACAGATACGATATCAGCCGGACTGGTTATGGCTGCTGTATGTTTTATTATTTACGGCTGTTATAAGAAAAAAAATCACTGGAAGATGATACACTTTCTTGCTGCCGGATTTCTAATCGGGTTTGCAACCTGCATTCGTGTAACCAGCATTTTTATAGTACTTGCGGTTGGCGTCTGGATCTTGCTGAATAAGTATTGGAAAAAGTTACTTACATTGGGTATCCCACTGGTATGTGGTCTGCTGATTTTTCAGTTGGCATGGGGTGGAGTATATCGTTACCATGTAGACATGGATACTTATGATTCGGCGATTACGATTGAGCATTTTCTGATGATGGGAAGCCATGGCAATGGAACGTACAGTGTAAAAGATATGAGGTTTACACGCAGTTTTCCGACACATGAAGAAAAAGTGGAAAATAATAAAAAGGTCTATCTTGAACATCTTCGTGAGAATGGAGTGCTGGGGAATCTGAAGCTTGCCATAAAGAAAGAAGCAATTGTATGGGGAATCGGTACACATGGATATACTCAATACACAAAAAATGTAGTGGAAAAAACAACCTGCTATGACTGGCTCGTTGGTAAAAGATCCGGTTTGTTCAGAACATATATGCAGGCTTACAATATAGTATTGTATGTTCTGATCCTGTCTGGCGTGTGTTGCACATTTCGTAAGAAAAAAACAGACAAATACAGCTGGATCCTGGCAATCTACTGGTGTGGTGCGCTTGTCTTTTATATTTTCTGGGAGGCGCATCCGAGGCAGTCAGTAAGTATATTGCCTTTATTGACTATGCTGGCTGTTCCATGGATAGAAAGAAGTTGTATTGTCCGTGATTAAGATTTATACTTAAGATATTTTCAGAAGATTAAAGGAGTAATTCTCATGCAGACAGCCAAAGATTATTTGCATGTTTTTCTTGATATGGGCGATGCACTGTTAAACAGCGGTGCAGAGATCTTCCGGGTGGAGGATACACTGAATCGAATGGGCTATGCCTGTGGTGCTACTCAGATGAATGTTTTTGTGATCACATCCAGTATTGTCATTACGATGGAATTTCCGGGAGACGGAGCGCGTACACAGACTCGCCGGGTACGGGAAGATGGCGGAAATGATTTTACCAAGCTGGAGCAGTTAAATGACTTGAGTCGTCGTTTTTGCAGGCAGCCTGTTTCTGCCACAGAACTTCGAAAGGAATTTGATAAGATCAATGCAGACAGACCAAAGCCACTCTGGAAACTTTTTGGAAGCCTTCTGGCGGCCAGTAGTTTTGCACTTTTTTATGGTGGAAGTATTTCGGATGCGATTGCGGCAGGACTTGGGGCTGTTTTGATCTGGGCATTACAGCAATATTTTCGACCAGTGTGTATGAATGAAGTGACGTTTCAGTTTGCTGCTTCTTTTCTGACAGGATGTATTATTTGTGGACTTGTTTTGCTTTGTCCGTTCCTTCATATGGATAAGATTATGATTGGGGACATTATGCTTTTGATTCCAGGTCTTATGTCAACAAATGCTATCCGGGATGTGCTGATTGGTGATACACTTTCCGGAATTATCCGTCTGATTGCGGCATTGCTTCTGGCGGCCGCACTGGCACTTGGATTTATGGGGGCAATTCTTCTGTTTAGGAGGCTGGGGCTTTGAACACAACAATTGTAATACAGCTGATTACCGGAGCCCTTGGTTCCGTGGGATTTGGAATTCTCTTCCATATGAAAAAGAAATACCTGCCTTTGGCAGCAGTTGGTGGATTTATAAGCTGGATGGTGTTTCTTCTTGGAAAAGGACTTTGGGGAAATGTTTTTCTTCCGTCATTGCTGGCAGGCTTTATTGTAGATGTGTATGCGGAAATTCTTGCAAGAATCTGTAAAGAAACGTCTACATCCTTTTTTGTAACTTCTGTTATTCCGTTGATTCCCGGAAGTACACTTTATTACTGCATGAACAGTATAGTGGAAGGGAACACGGTACAGGCACTGGAATATGGAAGGGATACTTTTCTCTTTGCATTTGGAATTGCAGCGGGAATGAGTATTGCGTGGGCAATCTGCTATTTCCTCAGAAGTATAAAGAAGAAATAGAATCAGGGCTGCGGTCACTGTCAGGTGATTGCGGCCCTGTAAATTTATAATATTATTCAGCAAGATAATAAACAGAAGAGTATGGCGGCAGGGTCAGGACGATCTTGCCGTCTTTTATTGCCTTTGTGGCACTTTTTCGTTTCTGGGTTCCGCCATAAACAGCGAGATTGCTGTTCAAGAGTTCTTTTAATTTCTGTGCATCAGAAATGTGCAGTTCATATACCTGTTCCTGGTCGGAAAAGTTAAAAAGAGAAATCATACGCTCTTTTTTGCTGCAGCGTTCAAATACATAGATGCAGCATCCTTCCTGATGGCAGTCGATCCACTGGAAACCATCTGCTTCATAATCTTTTTCCCAGAAAGCAGAGTGTTCCAGATACAATTTATTCAGGTCTTTCATGAAACGGGCGAATCCAGCATGAAGTGGATAATCCAGAAGCATCCAGTCCTGCTCGCGTTTTTCATCCCATTCACGGAACTGGCCGATTTCATTTCCCATGAAATTCAGCTTTTTGCCCGGATGCGCATACATGTACATATACAGAGAACGCGCCTGTGGAAATTTGTATTCATAGTCGCCGCTCATTTTCTGCATGATCGTTGCTTTGCCGTGAACAACTTCATCGTGAGACAGCGGGAGCAGGAAACGGGCATCATAGTAGTACATCATGGAGAATGTCAGTTTGTGATAGTTTTCCGGGCGATATTCCGGTGCGGTGCGGAAGTAATTCAGTGTATCGTTCATCCATCCCATATCCCATTTATAATCAAAACCAAGGCCGCCCTGATCGACAGGATCGGTTACTTTGGGGAAAGAAGTGGAATCTTCGGCAGCAAGAATCACAGAAGGATGCATGCACTTCAGTTCCTGATTCATATACTGCAGGAATTCTACAGCATTGAGGTTGACGCCTCTTGCCGGATCGCCCTGCCAGTAGATGGCGCGGCTGATCGCATCCATACGGATACCATCCATATGGAATTCGCTGATCCAGTAGTTTGCACAGGACTGCAGGAAGCTTCTTGTTTCGCCGCGGGAATGCATGAAGTTGCAGCTTCCCCATTCACTGACACCAACCGCAGAGTTCGGATATTCATAAAGTGCGGTTCCATCGTAATTCGCAAGGCCATAAGCATCTACGGCAAAGTGAACCGGAACAAAATCCATCAGTACGCCGATGTTATGTTTGTGACAGGCATCGATGAAGGCCTTCAGCTGATCAGTTGTTCCGTATCGGGAAGTCGGACTGAAAAAACCGGTTGCCTGATAGCCCCAGGATTCATCACATGGATATTCATTCAGAGGCATGATCTCCAGATAGTTATAGCCATTTTTGACCAGATATGGAATCAGAATATCAATCATTTCTTCATAGTTATACCAGTCATCTGCTTTGTCAGAAGGCTTGCGAAAAGAACCAAAATGAATTTCGTAAATGTTCAACGGTTTTTTTCGGCAGTCGCTGCGGCTTTGCAACCACTGGCTGTCTTTGAATTTGTATTTTGACATGTCACGAATGATAGAGGCACTGCCTGGGCGAAGCTCCATGCCAAATCCATACGGATCGCAATGATCGACTGGATTACCGTTACGGTCATAAATCTTATATTTGTACATCTGACCGGCTTTTGCCTGTGGAACATAGCATTCCCAGAAATTACCGTCAGAAACTTTGTTCATTTCCCATTCCTGCCAGTCATTGAATTCTCCGATCAGAGTGATGCGGGAGGCTGAAGGTGCAAAAGTACGAAAAGTTACGCCTTTTTCTTCAACATGGGCACCAAGATATTTATAAGCGTCAAAAATTTTTCCTGTATAAAATCCATAAAAATCCATCATATTCTCCTTGTAGATAATAGACATTAGTTGCTTTTTTGAGTATACTAAAAGGTAAAAGTGCGGAGTAATCCGCAGGTATTATAGTTACTTTATACTAAAGAAACAGGGGGATTGTCCACCGACGATTTGGCATAAGCGGTGGATAACCGACGATTTATAAAATCTGTCGGAAAAAGGAGAACAGGAAACATGGATATCAGAATAGAAAAAACAGAGAGAGCGATCCGAAATGCATTTCTGGAATTGCGTGCAGCGAAGCCACTGGAGAAAATTACGGTGAAAGAGCTGTGCAGCCTGGCATGCATCAATAAATCAACTTTTTACAGTCATTATGAGGATATTTATGCACTTTCACAGATGCTGGAGTCAGAGACAATCACGACAGTGATCAAAAATATTTCCAGTCAGCAGGAATCACCGTTTAAAGATCCGGATGTGTTCACAAGAAATTTATATATGGCTCTGGTATCGAATCATTCACTGATCAATATTTTGTTTTCCGGAACAGAAAAAAGTCATCTAGGTGACTGTCTGGAAACAGAATTGAAACGGCTGATCGTGGAAAAATATCCGCAGTATGAGACTGATCCGGAGAAAGATATCATGCTTTCCTTCTGTATTCAGGGATGCTTTCATGCGTATCTGAATAATCAGAAAAATGATCTGGATACACTGATCCATGTCAGTGAGACGATCGTGCGAAAACTGGCCCCTTTGTATATAGAAGAAAGAAGAGAACATGAATGAAAAAACTGGTTATTGGAATTCTGGCACATGTAGATGCCGGAAAGACAACTCTGTCAGAAGAACTTCTGTATCTGTGCGGTGAGATCCGAAAGATTGGCCGTGTAGATCATGGAGATGCTTTTCTTGACACATATGAACTGGAAAAAGAACGAGGGATTACGATTTTTTCCAAGCAGGCGCTGCTAAAAACAGAAAATATGGAAGTGACGCTTTTGGATACACCGGGACATGTGGATTTTTCAGCTGAAATGGAACGTACGCTGCAGGTCCTCGATTATGCGATTCTGGTGATCAATGGAATGGACGGTGTGCAGAGCCATACGATGACTTTGTGGAGACTTCTGGAGCGATATCAGATTCCGATATTCCTGTTTGTCAATAAGATGGATCAGCAGGGAACAGATCACGATGCATTGCTGAATGATTTGAAGCAGCATCTTCATGAAAATTGTGTGGATTTTGGGAGAACACAGGATACAGATTACGGAATGTATGAACTTACTCCAGAGCAGCTGGAAAACATTGCGGTCTGTGAGGAAGACCTTCTGGAAACATACCTGGAAACAGACATCGTCGAAGACCGTGATATTGTACGACTGATCGTACAGCGAAAAATCTTCCCGTGTTATTTTGGTTCTGCACTTAAAGAAAAAGGCGTTAAGGATTTCTGGAATGGTGTACAGCAATATACAGCAGAACCAGAGCGTCCGACAGAATTTGGCGCAAAAGTATTCAAGATCGCCAGAGATGAACAGGGAAATCGTCTTACGTATATGAAAATCACAGGAGGCAGTCTTAAAGTAAAGACACTGCTTTCTTCAAATTCAAACGGACATATTCTGCCGGGGCGTAAAGCAGAAGAGGCTGCCTGGGAAGAAAAGGCAGATCAGATTCGTCTGTACTCCGGAGCAAAATATGAACTGACACCGGAAGCAGAAGCCGGAACGGTCTGTGCGGTGACAGGACTTACGAGAACCTATCCGGGAGAGGGACTGGGAATTGAACGGGAATCAGAACTTCCGGTTCTGGAACCTGTCCTGAATTACCAGATTATCCTTCCGGATGACTGTGATCCACATCAGATGCTCCAAAAGCTGCGTCAGTTGGAAGAGGAAGAACCGCAGCTTCATATTCTCTGGGACAGTCAGCTGGCGGAAATTCATGCACAGCTGATGGGCGAAGTGCAGATTGAGATTCTGAAAAAAATGATCTGGGATCGTTTTCATGTGGCTGTGGAATTTGGTGCTGGAAGTATTGTTTATAAAGAAACGGTTGCAGAGCCGGTAGAAGGTGTGGGACATTTTGAACCGCTCCGTCATTATGCAGAAGTACATCTTCTGATCGAACCGGGGGAACCAGGAAGCGGATGCCAGTTCTTTACTGCATGCAGTGAGGATGTACTTGCACGAAACTGGCAGAGACTGATTCTGACGCATCTTGAAGAAAAGGAGCATATTGGTGTATTGACTGGATCGCCACTGACTGATGTGCAGATTACGATTCTTACCGGAAGGGCACATGCGAAACATACGGAGGGTGGTGACTTCCGACAGGCAACTTACCGTGCGGTACGTCAGGGACTTCGCAAAGCAAGAAATATTCTTCTGGAACCGTATTATGAATTCCGACTGGAAGTACCGGCAGAGATGATAGGACGAGCAATGGCAGATGTCCAGAAGATGCAGGGAACGTTTGATGCACCGGAGGTAGAGGGCGAAACTGCAATTCTCAAAGGGACTGCGGCTGTCGCTCAGATGCGGGATTATCAGAAAGAAGTGGTTTCCTACACACATGGAACAGGAAAACTTTTTTGCAGCCTCAAAGGATATGCGCCATGTAAGAATCAGGATGAAGTGGTACAGAATATTGGATATGATCCGGAAGCGGATCTGGAAAATCCGACCGGATCTGTATTTTGCGCGCATGGAGCTGGTTTTGTTGTTCCCTGGGATCAGGTGGAAGCTTATATGCATCTGCAAAGTGGTGTGGATATGGATGAACTGGACAGTGAAAGCTGGTATGAGGATGTGGAAAGTGCGCAAAATCCGGGTACAGCGGTGGATAACGCAAACATTTCCGGAAATATCAGTGGAAAAAACGGAAAGTTTTCTTACAGCGGAAGCTATGAAGAAGAGGAAGAACTGCAGGCTATTTTTGAACGTACTTTTGGGCCGATGAAGCGTGACCGTACTGCTTTCCAGAAAAAGACCGTACACAGTTCGACGCCGGCTACCCGTTACAGAGCAGGGAAACCGCGACAGGAAGAATATCTGCTGGTGGATGGATACAATATCATCTTTTCCTGGGAAGAACTGAATGAACTTGCAAAGGAAAATATTCATGCTGCATGCGACAAATTGATGGATATCTTAAGTAACTATCAGGGGTATCGTAAATGTACGCTGATTCTTGTTTTTGATGCCTACAAAGTGGAGGGACATGTGGAAGAAATCATTCCGTATCATAATATCTATGTGGTTTACACGAAAGAGGCCGAGACAGCAGACCAGTATATTGAAAAGACGGTCCACAGGATCGGCAGACAGTATCAGGTAACGGTTGCGACTTCTGATGGGCTGGAACAGGTCATCATTATGGGACAGGGCGCCCACAGAATCTCTGCACAGGGATTGAAGAAAGAGATAGAAGATACGGAAAAAACTGCCAGAGAAGAATGGCATCAGCGCAGACAGAGCAGCAAAACGTATCTGTTTGATCATATGTCAGAGGAGATGCAGGAGCAAATGGAAAAAATCCGTCTGGGAGAAAATAAATGATCTATTTATATAAAAGAAACAAAACAGGAATCTGCATTGACCGTGTATATGGATACGATACGATCGTAGAACTTCCGGATATGCTGGAAGGCTTTCCGGTGACGGAGTTGGGCGCGTATATTTTTTCGGACCATATCGATTCGACAGAATTAAAAATGATGCAGGAAAAAGAAAATTTTTGCACAGAGAACGGCAGGGCGACACGACCTGAGGATGATATGCCGCAAGCTGCGGGAAATCGTGTAGAAGAAATCCGTCTTCCACGTCAGCTCAGGAAGATTGGCCGGTATGCTTTTTATAACTGTTTTCATCTTAAGAAGCTTACGTTCTATGGAAAAATGCAGGACCTGGGTGCAGGAGCACTTACCGGCTGCCACAGGATGGAACAGATTGCGGTGGAGACCGATGAAAAGGGAGAATCCAGTTTACGGGATTTCCTGACAGAGCTTCCGGAGACACTATGCGTTGACATAACGATAGATGGGGAATATGGAAGGTTCTGGTTTCCGGAATTTTTTGAAGAAGGTGTGGAAAACACGCCTGCCAGGATCCTGGAAAATCATGTGCATGGAAGCGGAATTCGTTATCGAAACAGTTTCGTACATAAAAAGATCAATACGTTGGAATACGACCGGCTATTTCCATATGCAGTTGCCTGGGAACAGGAGCGGATCGTATTGAATCTGGCACTGGACCGAATTCTTTATCCGGTAAGCATGACAGATGAGGCAAAAGAAAAGTATCTCATATATATAAAGGAACACATACAGCAGGCAATAAGGCTTCTGGGAGAACAGAAAGCATATGATTCCATGCAGCGTATCCTGAGGAAACTTGCGCCAGATCGGGCAGAAACAGAAAAGATGCTTGAAACGGCACAGAGTGCGAATGATTCCAGATGTGTCAGCATTTTAATGAATGAACTACAGAAACATGGAAGAAAACAGAGAAAGGCATTTGAACTGTGAAAAAAGAGTACAGGGGCAAATTTGGAAATTTTGTTCACGAAGAGAGAAAAAAAGAAGAAGAAACTTTGGAAATCTGCGAGGACATTCTGAAAAACTCCAGAAATGAGATGGCTGTTGCCATGCGTTTTCTCCAAAGTGCATTCGGGGCACTGCGTCCGACTGTTTCGGGTGAGACAGATGTTATGGGAACTGACGGGAAACTGCTTTTTGCTTCGCCGACATGGCTTTTGAATACATTTATACAAAACAAAGTATGGATCAATCGTATGTATCTGCATGAACTGCTTCATTGTCTGTTTTGTCATCTCTGGAATCGCAAAGTAAAAGAAGAAAGTGATCAGAGACTCTGGAACCTGGCGGCAGATATTGCAGTAGAGAATGTCATGGATGACCTTTATGAGAAAGCGGTCTATATCCGACCGAACAGTTTCCGAAGAGAAAAGTACCGCCAGTGGAAGGAAAAAAAGAACGTTCTTACAGCCGATGCGATGTTTTATCTGTTGATGGAATGCGAAGAAAACGAGATTATCCGATTGGAGCAGGAATTCAGGCGTGACGATCATCATTTCTGGTATACACCGCAGAACCGCAGTGGAATGGCGAGTCACCAGAAAGAATGGGAAGAGATGCGACGCAAGATGCAGACGGAGATTGAACTTTTTTCAAAAGAAGCGGCAGGTGATTCTCCGGGACTTGTGGAGCATTTACAGGCAGAGAATCGGAAGCGTTATGACTACCGGGAGTTTCTGCGGAAGTTTTCGGTTCTAAAAGAAGAGATGCAGGTGGATATGGATTCCTTTGATCCGATCTACTATAATCTGGGATTGGAATTATATGGAAATATGCCTCTGATCGAGCCTTTGGAAACAAAAGAGATGAAGAAAATCGAAGACTTTGTGATTGTTTTGGATACATCGATGTCCTGTAACGGCAGCCTGATCCGTCGTTTTCTGGAGGAAACGTACAGTGTGCTGTCTGAGTCGGAGAGCTTTTTCCGTAAGATTCAGGTACATATCATTCAGTGTGATGAAAAGATTCAGGATGATCAGGTGATTCATGATCAGCGGGAGATGGAGGCGTATCTCCAGGACTTTACAATCCGGGGATTTGGCGGGACAGATTTTCGTCCGGCATTTGCCTATGTGGATCAGCTTCTGAAAATGGGCAGCTTTCAGCGGCTACGAGGACTTCTGTACTTTACAGATGGATATGGGATGTTCCCAGCGAAGATGCCGCCGTATGATACGGCATTCATTTTTATGAAAGATGATTATCGGGATGTGGATGTGCCGCCATGGGCGATCAAGTTGATACTGGATACCAAGGCACTGGAAAGAGAGAGGACAGCAGAGCATTATGAATATTAAACAGGCAAAACAGGAAATCATAGATACTGTACAGGCGTATCTTCTGAAAAACGAGTATGATGAATATGTGATACCACGGGTACATCAGAGACCGGTACTTCTTCTGGGAGCACCGGGAATCGGAAAGACACAGATCATGGAACAGGCAGCCAGAGAGTGTGGTGTGGCACTGGTCGCTTATACGATCACACATCACACCAGACAGAGTGCGATCGGTCTTCCATTTATCTCTAAGAAAGAATATGGAGGCAGGGAATATTCAGCGACAGAGTACACGATGAGTGAGATTGTGGCGAGCATTTATGACCGTATGAGAGAAACCGGACTTACCGAGGGAATTCTGTTTATCGATGAGATTAACTGTGTTTCAGAGACACTGGCTCCGGCGATGCTGCAGTTTCTGCAGTGCAAAACTTTTGGAAATCATGAAATTCCAAAAGGCTGGGTGATCGTAGCAGCAGGTAACCCACCGGAATACAACAAATCCGTCCGTGATTTTGATGTTGTTACACTGGATCGTGTCAAGAAGATCACAGTAGAACCGGATTATCGTGTCTGGAAAGAATATGCATTCAAAGAAAATATTCATCCTGCAATTCTTTCTTATCTGGAACTTCGAAATAACTGTTTCTATCAGATGGAAACAACGATTGACGGCAAACAGTTTGCAACGCCGCGTGGCTGGGAAGATCTGTCAAGAATCATGGAAGTTTATGAGAAGCTTGACAAGAATATCACGGCAGATGTGGTCGGACAGTATATCCAGCATGAGCGGATTGCAAAGGAATTTGCAGAATATTATGAACTCTATCAGAAATATCAGCAGGATTATCAGATCGCAGAAATCCTGAAAGGACAGCCGTCAGAGGCAATGGTCAAAAAAGTTTCTCATGCGTCATTCGATGAGCGAGTCAGTGTGGTTAACCTGCTATTCTCAGGCGTTCGCCAGGCAGTACGTGATGCTGTTCTTCAGGAAGATGTGCTGGAAAAAGTTTTTGAAGTGCTTAAAAGCCTGAAAGAACCACAGGAAGGTGGAAATCTGGTACAGCGTCTCGGAGATTTTGTGGATAACCTTCGGGCAGAAAGAGAACGTAAACAGACAGAGGGGCTTCTGGAGCGAAGAGAGGATCGCACGATCCGAAAAGCTGTTGAAGTGCTGGAAGGATATGTGACGCTTCTAAAAAAAGAGCAGACAGAAAACTGGGAAGAAGCCTTTGACATTGTAAAGAATGCTTTCGGAGAATACCGTGCGTCCTGGGATGCTGTCTGGGACGAGTCAGGTTCTACGCTGGAATATGCATTTGATTTTATGGAGGCAGCATTTTATAACAGTCAGGAGATGGTAATTTTCGTATCTGGTATTAATACAGATTATTCCTGCGTTCGTTTCCTGGAAACGTATGAATGTGAACGCTATATCCGCTACAACCGGGATCTGTTGTTTGAAGATGCGAGCCAGGAAATCCGAAGAAGGATAGAAGAACTGTAAAACAGAGAGAACAGTAACCTGTAAACATATGGAACTGTTATCTGTAAGATATAAGGGAAGGAGAAGATTATGAAAAAACAAAGTAAACTTATGACATTTCTGATGTCACTTCTGTTGGCATTTATGCTTGCAGTTCCGGGAAATGCAGTTTCCACGCAGGCAGCAGGACAGGGTGATATGGCTGTACATTTTATTGATGTTGGCCAGGGACTGGCAATCCTCGTCCAGTCAGGAGGAGAAAATCTTCTTTATGATGGTGGAAATCGGGCACATGCGGATGAAGTGGTACAGTATCTGAAAAATCAGCAGGTAGAGACCATTGATTATATGATCTCTTCTCATTATGATGAAGACCACCTGGGTGGACTGGTCAAATGTCTGGATAATTTTGAAGTGGAACATGTGCTGGGTTCTGATTATGTACATACCTCAGATCTGTTTAATACATTTATGAATACTGCTACTGCACATGCGATCATTGTGGAGTATCCGTCTGTCGGAGATACTTATGAGTTTGGAACTGGCAGCTTTACTGTCATGGCGCCGGATGGGATTTCCCAGAACAGCAACGATAACTCGGTAGTCATCCGTCTGGTTAACGGAAACAACAGTTTTATGTTTATGGGAGATGCAGAAGAGACCAGTGAACAGGATATGATCAGTACAGGAATGAATCTGGACTGCGATGTGTTAAGTCTTGGACATCATGGTTCTGCATCTTCGACTTCCTGGGATCTTCTGGAGGCATCTACACCGTCCTGGGCAGTGATCAGCTGCGGACAGGACAATTCTTATGGACATCCAGCTGCATCGACCATGGAAAAACTGAGAGATATGAATATTCCGGTTTATCGTACAGATGCTCAGGGAACAATCATTGCTCTTTCTGATGGAGACACAATAAGCTGGAATCAGGAACCATGTAATGATTATGCGGCGGGAGATGCAAAGCAGCAGAGTGCAAACAGCGATACCTCACAGGCAGCACAGTATTCTTCAGAAGATACTGCTTCTGCACCGGCAGTAGAAACAGAGACACCGGATATTTCTTCTGATACACAGGGACGCACCGTATGGATTTCTGCAACCGGAAGCAAATATCACAGCAGACCGGACTGCGGAAATATGAACCCGAACAAAGCGACACAGGAAACAGAGGCACAGGCACTTTCACAGGGATATGAAGCCTGCAAAAAGTGCTGGTAAAAAATTAGTAAGTCCTGTAGAAATCCTGGACAAAACGAATAAACTGGCGCACATGTGGTTTCAGAATACGGTTTTTACTGTAGACAATATAAAAAGTTCTTTTATGAGCAGATTCTTCAAGTGGAAAAAGAAGGATCTGCTTTGTTTTTTGTAGATCGATCGTAGAGCGTGTGGAAAGAATGGAGATTCCCAGTCCGTTCACAATGGATTTTTTGATACTTTCCAGGTCATTCATGCGGGCAATCACATTGAGGTCACTGGATGTAATACCGAGTTTTTCCAGAAAGATATCCATTTCCTTCTTAGTGCCGGAACCTTTTTCACGGATAATGATCGGATCTTTCATAAAATCCTGAAAGGTGATTGCATGATTCTGCATTTCCAGATAATGCTGGGTTACCGGGGTTGCAATGACAAGTTCATCCTGACAGAAAGGAAGAAAGACACAGCTCTCATCGCTGGTATTCTGTCCAACCAGCGCCAGGTCCACAGTGCCGTCAAGGACGCGGTTGATGGACTCTGCACTATCTGTCTGAATAGAGTGAAAATAAGTATCCGGGTGCGTTTTTCCGTAGGCAGCCAGGATTTCCGGCAGCAGATAGGAAGACGGAATCGTGGATGCAGCAAGGTCGATCATATGTTTCTGGACACCAGTGAAATTTTCGAGAAGGTTGTTACGAATCTCCAGCATGCGTACAGCACTGTCGTAGAGCTGGTAACCTTTTGTAGTGATCGTCGTTTTTTTGGTGGTGCGGATGATAAGTTTTGTATGCAGCTCTTCCTCCAGTGAACGTACATGTGCACTGATGGTTGGCTGGGTGAGATAAAGCTTTCGTGCTGCTTCGGAAAAGCTTCCATAATCAACAACGGCAACAAAAGCCTCTAATTGTTTGAATTCCATGATGTGATACCCCTTGATAATGAAAAATTACTGCAAACGGGTGAGTAGTAGCAGATAAAAATGATAGTTTATAAATGATATGGAGAACCTGTAATCTCTGCAAGGGCATGCAGAGCAAGATCAACTTCGTGATGTGTGTTTTCTGGTCCGAAAGAAAAACGAATCGTTCCTTCTGGGTAAGTGCCAAGTGTTTTGTGTGCACTTGGGGCACAGTGAAGTCCGACACGTGTCATGATTCCGTAAGTGTCATCCATTTCATAGGCAACGCGTGCCATATCTGTTTGTAATGTCTGGACAGATACGACAGAAGTACGTTCTATCGTATTATGTTTTCCTATTGCACGAAGAGTTGATTCAGACGGATCCATCTGCATGAGTCCATTGATAAAATACTGCGTTAATTCCAGTTCATGTTGGTGAAGCTTGTCCATATCTGTCTGCTCCAGATCACAGAGTGCTGCATGCAGACCGAGAATTCCGGGAATGTTTGGTGTTCCTGGTTCGAATCGATCAGGAAGAAAAGACGGAACTTCTTCTGTATGGGAAACACTTCCGGTTCCACCGCTTAAGAGAGGCTCAATTTGGGAGGCGAGTTCATTACGGATCAGAAAACCGCCGGTACCCTGTGGACCGCGAAGACCTTTATGTCCGGTGAAAGCAAGAGCGTCCAGCTGAAGTGACTCCATATCGATTGGGACAGTACCGGCTGTCTGGGCAGTGTCCAGGATAAAAAGAAGTCCATGTTTCTTACAGAATTTTCCAAGTTCCTGTACCGGCATTATGGTCCCACAGACATTAGAAGCGTGCAGACAGACGAGAAGCCGGGTGTTCGGTTTAAGAAGTTCTTCTGCTTTTTCTATAAGAAGAGAACCGTCCGCAGAGCATGGAATACGGTCAAAAGTGACTCCATGCCGGGTAAGCTGTACCAGCGGACGCATGACCGCATTGTGTTCCATAGAGGAAACAAGTACATGGTCTCCAGATTTCAGCAGTCCTTTCAGAAGAATATTCAGACTGGTCGTGATATTGGGAGTGAAGATTACATTTTTGCCTTTTCCGGATGTGAAATGAAACAGGCGGAGAAGCTGTTCGCGAGTCTCGAAGATCTGTTCTTCAACAGAATAGGCAGCCTGATAACCTCCACGGTTCACATTGACAGCAGAACCATTCAGGTAATCGTAAACAGCCTGTGCCACGGAGGGAGCCTTTGGATAGGAAGTACTTGCCTGATCCAGATATATTTTTGCCATAACTATAACCTCGATTCAGATATTCTGATAACAGATATCAGGATTATTTATAAAATATTTCTATAAATAGCTATAAAACAAGACTATAATGAATTAGCTTTTTTGTCAATGAAATGTTATTATTTTATACAAAGAATGTATGCTATAAACAAAAAAATTAGCATAAGAGGGAAAGGGAGGTAACAACAAATGAAAAAAGAAAAAACAACGATCGTTGTGGCAGGCGTGCTGGTCGGTGTGATCTCAGCAATGCTGGTGTTCTTTGGAAATCCGGCGAACATGGGATTCTGTATCGCCTGTTTCTTACGAGACACTACAGGAGCATTGGGACTCCATTCTGCAGCTGCGGTACAGTACATCCGTCCGGAGATCATCGGGCTGGTGCTTGGTGCATGCATCGTGTCACTGATTACAAAGGAATTTCGTCCGAGAGGTGGTTCGGCACCGGTTACCAGATTTACACTGGGAGCTTTTGTTATGATCGGATGTCTGATGTTCCTTGGGTGTCCGTTCCGAATGATTCTGCGTCTGGCTGGTGGTGACGGAAACGCCATTTTTGGTCTGGTAGGATTTGTAGCAGGTATCCTTACGGGAACATTCTTCCTGAAAAAAGGTTACACGCTGAAACGTTCCTACAAGATGCCGAAACTGGAGGGAGCTGTATATCCGGCATTCCAGATTGTGGTGCTGATTCTTCTGGTAGCAGCACCGGCATTTATTCATTTTACGGAGCCGGAAGGCGGACCGGGAGCCAAACATGCAGCAATCCTGATTTCACTTGCTGCTGGTGTGATTGTTGGTATCCTTGCACAGAGAACACGTCTCTGTATGGTTGGCGGCATCCGCGATGCAGTTCTTTTTGGAGAATATAAACTACTCTTTGGTTTTGTAGCAATTCTTGTCAGTGCGCTGATCATGAATGTGGCACTTGGATTTTTCCACCCAGGATTTGTCGGACAGCCAATCGCACATACAGACGGACTGTGGAATGCACTTGGCATGTATCTGGCCGGGTTTGGCTGCATTCTTCTTGGAGGTTGTCCGATGCGTCAGCTGATTCTGTCAGGAGAAGGAAATACAGACTCTGTTGTTACAGTGCTTGGTCTGATGGCAGGAGCTGCTTTTGCACATAACTTTGGCCTGGCATCTTCCGCAGACGGACCGACTGCAAATGGTAAGATTGCAGTTGTGATCGGCATCGTTGTGGTTGCAGCTATTGCAGTGATCAATTCAATGAGAAAAGAAGAAGCCTGAGTAAAAGAACTGAAAGGAGAATGAAAGATGAAGCGAGTAGACGCAAGAGGACTGTCCTGTCCGGAGCCAGTCATTCAGACTAAGAATGCAATGGCTTCAAAAGAAGCAGAATATGAAGTGCTGGTAGATAATGTAGTTGCGAAAGAAAATGTTTCTCGATTTGTGATGCATCAGGGATATCAGGTGAATGTGGAAGAACAGGGAGACGATTTCCTGCTTAAAATAACAAAATGATGACGTATATTGCGACTTTTTATTCCCATTATGGTGCAATACAGTTTCGAAAAAACTGTGAAAAAATGCATCTGGAGGCGCTCGTCATGCCGGTTCCACGAGATTTGAGTTCTTCCTGCGGAACCTGTGTCCGTTTTGTGGCAGAGGGTGAATTTCCGGAGAAGAATGAAGAGGTGGAGCAGATCGTCCGGATTGAGGATTCCGGATATGTGTGTATTTACCATGCAGATGAGGAATAAAATTATATCAGATGTGAGATGACGTGCATCTCGCAGCAAGAATGCCGAGGGCATTCTTGAAAACAGAATGAGGAATTCATGAGGTAAGAGTCTGAAAGAATTGATGCTGTTTCTTAAATGTATCTTTTTTTCAGGCTCTTTTTATAGGAAAGTGAAGATTATTTAATGTTGGTGTGGCACGGGTATACATTCCGGAGGAATTCGTGTATACTGATAGGCAATCAGAAGTTACAGCAGAAGATCGTTTTTAGCGTATATTCTCTGTATAAAAAAGTTACAGGAGTGACAGATATGGGAGAAAGACTTACAAAAAGAGATATAGAAAAAATAGAAGAAGAGATTGAACATCGTAAGCTTGTTATTCGAAAAGAAGCAATTGAGGCAGTAAAAGAGGCCCGTGCGCAGGGTGATTTAAGTGAAAACTTTGAATATTATGCAGCGAAGAAACACAAGAATCAGAACGAAAGCCGTATCCGCTATCTGGAGAGAATGCTGAAAACAGCAACAGTTGTAGATGATTCTTCGAAGTCCGATGAAGTTGGAATGGATGATATTGTTGAAGTAGAGTTTGAAGAAGATGGAGAAGTGGAAAAGTATAAACTTGTCACATCTATCCGTGGGAATTCCATGGAAAACCGTGTCAGCATCGAATCTCCGATCGGAAAGGCATTGAAGGGACACAGAGTCGGAGACAGAGTACTGGTTAATGTCAATGAAAATGTCAGCTATTATCTGCGCATCAAATCAATCGACAAGACCGGAGATGAGGGCGAAGATATCCGCAGCTTCTAAAAAGTAAAACAGGTTTTAAAATAAGACAGTAAGAGAGATTTTTTGACAAGATTCGATTTTACAAAGATTTAACATAATACTGGTGAGAACTTTACAAGGTGTCAATATGATGAAAACATATTAAATTCAGGTAAAGGAGAATAATATGAATTTTTTCAGTATATTGACATTATTAGGAGGTCTCGCCATGTTCCTGTATGGAATGCAGGTTATGGGAGATGGACTTGCCAAAGTTTCAGGCGGGAAGCTGGAACAGATCCTTGAGAACCTTACATCCAGTAAATGGAAAGCAGTTCTTCTGGGCATGTGTGTGACGGCAGTTATTCAGTCCTCATCTGCAACAACCGTTATGGTCGTTGGTTTTGTAAATTCTGGTATCATGAAACTGACACAGGCGGTCGGAATCATTATGGGTGCCAATATTGGTACTACGATTACATCCTGGATCTTGAGTCTGACCGGAATTGAAAGCAGCAACTTTTTTATCAGTCTGCTGAAGCCGAGTTCTTTTTCACCAATCCTCGCAATGGTCGGAATTATATTACTGACGTTTACAAAAAGTTCCCGCAAGAAAGACATCGGTACGATCATGCTTGGTTTTGCAGTACTGATGTTTGGTATGGAAAGTATGAGTGGAGCTGTGAAACCTCTGGCTGATATACCGGAATTTACGGGCCTTCTTCTGAAATTTTCCAACCCGGTTGCCGGTATCCTTGCAGGTACGATACTGACCGCGATCATTCAGTCATCTTCTGCATCCGTAGGTATTCTGCAGGCACTTTGTATGACTGGCGCAGTACCGTTCAGTTCTGCATTTCCGATCATCATGGGACAGAATATCGGTACTTGTGTGACAGCACTTTTGTCCGCAATTGGAGCGAATAAGAATGCAAAACGTGCAGCGATGATCCATCTGTATTTCAATTTGATCGGAACCGTGGTATTCATGATTCTGTTCTATATGATCAATGCTGCTGTTCATTTTCCGTTTATGACACAGATGGCGACACCGGCAACGATCGCGATCACTCACAGCGTGTTTAATATCACGGCAACACTGGTATGGCTGCCATTCTCTAATCTGCTTGTAAAACTTGCCTGTCTTACAATCTGTGATGACAAGAAAGATGAAGTCAGCAAAGAGGATCAGGAGTTTATGATCCTGGAATCTCGTTTCCTTGAAAAACCTGCTTTTGCAGTGGAACAGGGAAGAAATGCAGCAAGACACATGGAGAAAGATTCCAGAAAGGCACTTAATATTGCTCTGGATCTGATCTATGATTACAGTGAAGAACAGGCAGAACATGTACAGGAGATTGAGTCAAAAGTAGACCGTTATGAGGATGAGCTTGGAACATATCTTGTAAAGCTGAATAACAAAAATCTCTCAGAGAGAGACAGCCATAGTGTATCAACGATGTTGCATTGTATCGGAGATTTTGAACGAATCTCAGACCATGCGGTCAATATTATGGAGTCAGCACAGGAACTTCATGAGAAAAAGCTTACTTTTTCAGCTCAGGCACGAAATGAGCTGCAGGTCCTGATCGCTGCCGTTAGCAGGATCGTAGATACAGCATATCAGATTTTTGACAAGCAGGATCTGAATCTGACAGAGGATGTAGAACCACTGGAAGAAATAGTAGATGAATTAAGCAAAGAATTAAAACGTCGTCATATTAATCGGCTTCGTTCCGGAGAATGTACGATTGAAATGGGATTTATTCTGACAGATCTTCTTACCAGTCTGGAAAGAATTGCAGATCACTGTTCGAATATCAGCGTCTGCATCACGCAGGTAAGAGAGAATCTTTATGATACACACAGTCATCTGGAAAGTATGAAGAATGAACCGGATGATGCATATTATAACCGTCTGGAAGAACTGCAGAAAGAGTATGTACTTCCGTAGAATATTTGCAGGGCTCCCGGACAGAAAGGAATTATGCTGAATGATCTATTGTGTGGAAGACGAAAAAAATATCAGAGAGCTGCTGATCTATACACTGGAAACGACCGGGTTTTCTGCAAGAGGGATGGCAAACAGTAAAGAACTGAAAGATGCACTGAAAGAAGAACTGCCGGATCTGATCCTTCTGGATATCATGCTTCCGGGAGAAGATGGATACAGCATTCTGGAACGTCTGAAAGCTTCATCGGAAACCCAAAATATTCCGGTGATCATGGTGACGGCAAAAGAAGCGGAGTACGATAAAGTAAGAGGTTTGGAAGCAGGCGCGGATGATTATATCACCAAACCGTTTGGAATGATGGAGTTTGTTGCCAGAGTCAAAGCGGTTCTCAGGCGCTGTTCAAGACAGGAAGAAGACAAAGAACTGAAATGTGATGATCTGAGATTGTCTGTGGGCAGACATAAAGTTTACTGGAAAGAGGAAAAAGTAGAACTGACCAGAAAAGAATTTGAACTTCTTCAGTATTTGATGGAAAACAAAGGTCTGGTCATGACCAGAAATCAGATTCTCTGTCATGTATGGGGATATGATTTTGATGGAGAAACAAGAACGGTGGATGTGCATGTCCGTACGCTTCGTCAGAAACTGGGAGAAGCAGGCAACTTGATAGAAACGGTGCGTGGCGTCGGCTATCGGATAGGAGCATGATATGAGGAAAAAAATACTGAATCATACCTGTATACTGGTAGTTGTTTCTGTACTTCTGACATTTCTTGCAGCAGGACTGGTCATGTATGGTAAATACAATGAAGATCTGAAGGAAAGTGTCCGGGACAGCCTGAAATATGTGCAGGATGGCGTAGAAAAGATGGGTAATTCCTATCTGGATGATGCACTTGGAAAGGCTACTTCAGCCCGCATTACGCTACTTGATCCAAAGGGAAATGTCCTGTTCGATTCGCTGGAGAATTCTGCAGAACTTGAAAATCACAGTAACCGTCCGGAATTTATTCAGGCAGAGAAGAATGGATACGCGGAATCACTGAGATACTCGGAAACATTGTCAAAACAGAATTTTTATTGTGCGGTAAAACTGGCTGATGGAGACATCCTGCGTGTTGGAAGAACAACGGATAGTGTGTTTTATACGATGTTATCGAGTTCGGTATTGCTTGGAGGACTGCTGATTCTGATTTTTGCAGTGACATTTATTCTGGTCCGCAAACAGACAAAAGATCTGATCGAGCCAATTAATACACTGAATCTGGAAGAGCCGCTCAAGGATGTGGCATATGAAGAATTACGTCCGCTTCTTGGAAGGGTGGATCAGCAGAATAAACAGATCGCCAAACAGATGGAAGAACTGAAAGAGGCAGAAGCAGTGCGCAGAGAATTTTCGGCAAATGTTTCGCATGAGCTCAAGACACCACTTATGTCAATCTCCGGATATGCAGAACTTATGATGAATGGGATGGTTCCTGATGAAAAGGTGCCGGAATTTTCAGGCAGGATTTATCATGAAGCAAGTCGTCTGAGTGCGCTGGTCGCAGATATCATTCAGCTTTCCAGACTGGATGAAAAAAACAGTGACCTTCCGTTTGAACCGGTAGATCTGTATGAACTGGCAGAGGACATTGTTTTGCATCTGGACAGTGCGGCTTCGAAAAAAAATATAAATGTATCACTTGAGGGAAATTCGGTAACGGTACAGGGAGTACGGCATGTGATCTATGAGATGCTGTATAATATTGCGGATAATGCAATTCGTTATACGGATCAGAATGGTACAGTAAATATTTTTACGGGAACAGTCAATGGACATGCTTTTTACCGTGTGGAAGATAATGGAATCGGTATTCCGGAAAATGAACAGAAGAGAATTTTTGAACGTTTTTACCGGGTCGATAAAAGCCATTCCCGTGCGACCGGTGGAACAGGCCTTGGACTTTCTATTGTAAAACATGGAGCAATCCTTCATAATGCAGAGATAAAACTGGAAAGTGAGCCTGGCAAGGGTACAAAAATGGAGCTGGTGTTCTGAGAACACCGGCTCCTTTTAGCGTTACAGAATTCAAATTCAGAAGTCCATTGCAGAAAGGGCATCTTCATCAGCGATGATCGTGCAGTCCGGGTGGAACTGTAAGATCGATCCTGGCACTTCTGGAGTGACTGGCCCTTGAATGACCTGTTTCAGAATTTCAGCTTTATCTTTACCGTTGACGACCACAAGAATCTTCCGGCACCGCATGATCGTTCCGATTCCCATGGTATATGCCTGTTTTGGAACATCCTTTTCGCTGTCAAAGAATCGTTTGTTGGCCTGAATCGTGGTTTCAGTCAAATCTACGCAGTGAGTCTCGTTTTCAAAATGGTCGGATGGTTCATTAAAACCAATATGTCCATCGTGACCAAGCCCGAGGATCTGGATATCAGCTGGACCGATCTTGTGAAGCAGTTCGTTATATGCCTGGCATGCTTTTTCAGCATCTGGTTCTGTGCCGTTCGGAACGTATGTATTTGCATGGTTGATATTTATTTTGTGGAACAGATGGGTATTCATAAAATAGCGGTAGCTCTGTTCATCAGAACCAGCCAGTCCTTTATATTCATCGAGATTGACAGTCGTTACCTGAGAAAAATCCAGGTCACCGTTTTCGTACATTTCTACCAGATGCTCATAAGTCCCAACAGGAGATGAACCTGTAGCAAGACCAAGAACACTGTCCGGTTTCAGGATTATCTGTGCCGCAATCAGATTGGCCGCCTTTCGGCTGAGTTCCTGATAATTTTTTACTTTGCAGATTTGCATGTTTCCTCCTTCTTGTCCGTTTAGTGGACATGTGCATTTATTATACATATTTTTGTATTCGTCATGTTTAAGATTGAGATTGTGGACGTTCAGATAATGCCTTGATGGATGTGGCGTATTCTGTTGGTGTCATGCCGGACAGCTTTTTGAACTGTCTGGAAAAATAATGGATGGAAGAATATCCCAGAAAATCAGATATCTGTGTAAAATTCATATCATTTTCACGAATCAGCTGTTTGGCAAAGTCAATCTTCATACGGGAAAAGAATTCGATAACTCCGCACTGATATTCTTCACGGAAAAGCTTTTGAAGCTGAGAACGTCCAATCATATTGTCCTTGGAGATATCTTCAATCGTCAGAGACTGCCGCACATGTTCTCCGAGATAGTGGATGATATTCCGGCAGGTTTCAGAGCTTGTCTGACAGGAATCATAAATCCCTGCGGAAGCAGAATAATGTGCGATAGTGTATCTGCGGATCATATGGATCAGAAGTTCTTCGAGATACAGCGTCAGAAGCTTCTGAGAACCAAAAGGGACAGTACTTTTTTTGATCATTTTTTCAAGATATGGATTATCCAGGGGAGAAGCAAAACAGTTTCTTGCTTCCGCAATAATGCGTCCCAGAATACTTCGTTCGGTATCGGAAAATTCGAGTATTTTATTTTCGAAAAATTTCATACATGGGGAATTGCACGCAAAAGAGATTACAATGATATTTGGTGCAGTTCTGCCATTTGCTTTCAAAGTATGAAATTCATTTGGACGATGAAAGATGACCTGACTGCGTGTGAGAGTATAGGTACCATTGTCTGTGATAACTTCGGCAGCACCTTTATCTACACATTGAAATTCCCAGAAATCATGACGTTCACCATCGAAATGAAAATCATTTCTGTATTCGTAGTAATGAATTGTATAAATATCTGATACAAATAGTTCCTGATCCAGTTGAATGCTCTGATATGCCACGGGATAACCTCCTTGGTCAGATGATATTCGTCATTTATAATATTGTTTGTAAATATTATACTAATGAATTTGTGATAAATAGTCAAATCATTATTGATAATGTGCAAAAATATAATTTTTTTGTGCAAATACTAAAAATGAAAAAAAGGTAATATGGTATGGGAAATAAAATTATTTGTTGTCATATCTGAAATTCTGTTGTACGATTTAAAAGAGTATGAAGAAACAGGAGGGAAAATTGATGAAGAAACCAGTTTTAGTAGTTATGGCTGCGGGAATGGGAAGCCGTTACGGTGGACTGAAACAGATCGATCCGATCGATAAAGAAGGTCATATTATTATGGATTTTTCTATTTATGATGCAGTGAGAGCCGGATTTGAAAAAGTTGTATTTATCATAAAGAAAGAAAATGAAAAAGCTTTTCGTGAAGCAATCGGAGAGCGTCTGAGTAAGCAGATCGAAGTTGCATATGTGTTCCAGGAACTTGATAATCTCCCGGAGGGATATACTGTTCCTGAGGGAAGAGTAAAACCATGGGGAACCGGTCATGCCGTCTTAAGCTGTATTGATGAGATTGACGGACCATTTGCTGTTATCAATGCAGATGACTATTATGGAGTACATGCATTTAAGATGGCATATGATTTCCTGACTTCTGAGCAGGAAAAAGAAGATGTTTACCATTATATGATGGTTGGATATCGTCTGGAAAATACTCTGACAGAGAATGGTCATGTTGCCAGAGGGGTATGCGTGACAGATGAGGAAGGTCATCTGATCAAGATCAATGAGCGTACTCATATCGAGAAACATGATGGAGGTACGGCATATACAGAAGACGATGGGAAATCTTGGACAATGCTTCCGGAAGGCAGTATTGTTTCCATGAATATGTGGGGATTTTCGAACAGCATCCTTAAGGAATTAAAAGAGCGTTTCACAGCATTCCTGGATGATGCGATCAAGAATAACCCGATGAAAGGTGAATACTTCCTTCCGTTTGTTGTGGATGAACTTCTTCAGGAAAAGAAAGCTACTGTCAAGGTGCTAAAATCCGAAGATAAATGGTATGGAGTTACTTACAAAGAAGATAAACCAATGGTAATGACTGCAATCCAGAATCTGAAAGATCAGGGTCTGTATCCGCAGAAACTGTGGGAGGAAGCATAAGTGGAGACCAGTAATAAAGTGCACGAAGCAATTGATGGATTTAAACTGCCGGGTGAACTGAAAGAATGTATCCGATATGGAAGTGGACATATTAATGATACATACAGACTGACCTACGAGACACCACAGGGAACAAAACGTTATATTCTGCAGAGAATGAGTAAGAGTATTTTTAAGAAACCGGTAGAACTGATGGAGAATGTCAGCGGCGTTACTGCCTGGCTTCGTAAAAAGATCATCGAGAATGGCGGAGATCCGGAGAGAGAGACGCTTACTTTGGTAAAAAGTAATGATGGCCTTCCGTATTTTGTAGATTCTACAGGAGAATACTGGAGAGTATATCTCTTTATAGAAGGTGCGACCTGCTATGATGCAGTAAAGGATGATAATGATTTTTATCAGAGTGCAGTGGCTTTTGGACATTTCCAGAGACTTCTTGCGGATTATCCGGCAGAAACTCTGCATGAGACAATCAAGGATTTTCATAATACACCGGATCGTCTGGAGAAATTTAAGAAAGCAGTTGCAGAGGATATCTGTGGAAGAGCTGCTTCTGTTCAGAAAGAAATTGATTTTATTCTCGAAAGAGAAGAACTGACACATGCACTGTATGATCTGCAGCTGGATGGAAGACTTCCTCTTCGAGTTACACATAATGATACGAAACTGAACAATATCATGATTGACGATGAGACAGGAAAGGCAATCTGTGTCATCGATCTGGATACGGTTATGCCTGGCCTTACTGCAAATGATTTTGGCGATTCTATTCGTTTTGGAGCAAGTACTGCGCTGGAAGATGAGCAGGATCTTTCAAAGGTATCCTGTGATCTTCATCTTTTTGATGTATATGCGAGGGGATTTATTGAAGGATGTGGAGGAGCACTGACCGATTTAGAAATCGACATGCTGCCGATGGGGGCGATCCTTATGACATTTGAGAATGGGATCCGTTTCCTGACTGATCATCTGGAGGGTGATCATTATTTCCATATTCATCGTGAGGGGCACAACCTTGACCGCTGCAGGACACAGCTTACTCTTGTTAAAGATATGCAGGAAAAACTGCCGCAGATGAATGCAATCATTCAGAAATATAAATAATATTAAATATGATCAAATAAAAAAGCTTCGGAACTTTGTGAACAGCTCCGAAGCTTTTTTAGTGTGCATATCAGCCTTTGACACCACCGGAAGTAAGACCGCCGACAAGGTGTTTCTCGATTGCGACAAAAAGAATAATAACTGGCACTGTTGCAAACAGAGAGGATGCAAACAGATACTGCCATTCCACCATATTGTAGCCATTGAAGATTGTAATACCGACTGTCAGAGGTTTCAGGACATCTGTAGAAATCAATGTCAGAGCAACGGTATATTCGTTCCAGGCGTTGATGAATACGAAAATCAGGGCAGTAACGATACCAGGTGCTGCTACAGGAAGAAGGATACGGATCAGGGCAGAAACCTTTCCGCAGCCGTCTACGGTAGCTGCCTGTTCCATTTCAGGAGAAATGGAGATAAAGGTACCGCGCAGCAGCCAGATTGCAAATGCCTGGTTAAATGCTGCATTGATAAATACCAGCCCTACGAGACTGTCTGTCATGCCAAAAGTGGACATGATTTTGTAGATACCTACCAGAAGGACAACCGGTGCAAACATCTGAGAAATAATGACAATTCCCAGGAAGATTTTTTTACCTTTGAATTTCATTCGTGCAAGTGCATAGGCTGCCGGGATACCACATACGATCGCGATCAGAGTGGAACCACCTGCAACGATCAGTGAATTGATAAAGTATCTCGAAAGTGGAGCCAGAGTCCAGATGTCTTTGAAATTTTGCCACAACCAGTGGATTGGCAGGAGCGTTCCATCGGTGGAATAAATTTCTGCACGGCTTTTGGCTGCTGTTGTGAACATAACAAAGTATGGATACAATGTAACCAATACCACCAGAATTACAAAAAGATAAAGAAGAACTCGAAGGAGTATGCTTTTGGTGTCACGTGTTTTTTTCATTAGTCTTCATCCTCCTTTCTCAGTGAAAGTACCATATAAACAGAAGCACAGATACACAGAATCAGGAAACCAATCACAGAGACTGCAGCTGCTTCACCGGATTTGCCTTTGTAGAAGGCTAGTTTATAAAGGTATGTAACAAGGGTATCGGTGCGGCTTGCCGGATCCCCCTTGGTAATGGTCCAGATAATTGGGAAGGAGTTGAATACATAAATAATATTCAACACAGTACTTACAGTCAGAGAAGATTTTACCAGCGGAAGTGTGATCTTAAACAGTTTTTGCCAGTAATTTGCTCCATCAACAGTTGCAGCTTCATAATAAGAGTTATCAATGCTCTGCAGACCGGAAAGTACACAGAAGGTAACGAATGGCACGGTAACGAAGATACCTACAAAAATTTCCCATGCAAAATATGCACCAGGGGTAGGAGTCCAGTTTACCGGGCTGGAGATCAGACCGATTTTCATTAAAAGTGTATTCAGTGCACCGTAATCTTTATCAATGATGAATTTCCAGACACCTGCCTGAATGATCAGGGAAGTAGCCCATGGGAATACAACAATTGCACGAACGGCTTTACGGAAACGGAATTTGTTGTTCAGTACAAGTGCCAGGATAAAACCAAACACAGTAGAGATCACAACAACGGCAATGGTCCATACAAGTGTATTTTTGAGAACCAGTTTAAAGGTAGAACCTCTGAGGACTTTTGCAAAGTTGTCAAATCCACAGAAGCCTTTTACAAGTCCGGCCTTACTCACTTCGCTCATTGAAGTACGAAATACTTCAAAGATTGGAAAGAGTATGAAGATTGTCATAAGAAGGATGCTTGGGAGCAACCACAGATAGGGCTCTAGAGCAGCCAGAGTTTTCTTTTTTTTCATAATAACACCACCAAATCATTTGTTAAAAATTTTCTGAGAAGTTTTTAACAGAAATTTTCAAAAGAAGCGGGAGCCGGTCACTAATGTTCCGGCTCCCGGTAAAGTTACATTTAATTGGAAGATGATCAGCCGGCAATATCAGCCTGAAGGTCATCCAGAAGTGTCTGAACGTCATCACCGAGAAGTGCGTTCTGTTCAACTTCGATTACGCCCTGTTTAACATCTGCCCATTCGGTCTTAGTTGCCGGGTAGAAGTTGCAGCTCTGCAGGATATCGATCCAGGATGCGAAAGTATCATCATCTTTTGCAAGAAGGTCTGCTGCTGTCTGAGTAGTAGGAAGGAATCCCTCGAATACCATGTAATCAGCGTAACGTTCGTCATCATAGAAGAAGTCGAAGAATTTACTGATGGCAGCTGTACGAGCTTCCTGATCTTCAGCGGAGTCATCTTTGAATACCTCGAGACGGTCGCAAACACCCATTGCAACAGAGTCACATCCTTCGTTAGCCGGGATAGTAGTTACATCGTAGTTGATATCATATCCGCCATCAGAAAGATAAGTAGGAATGTTGTTCGGTCCGATCATCATAGCAACTTTTCCTGCACCGAACATATCCTGAAGATCATAACGTGTTTCGTTGGCCGGGTCAGAGTTTGTATATCCATCGTTTACAAGACCGATTGCAAAGTTAAGAGCTTCAACGTTCTTGTCACTGTTTAGAGCCCAGTCACCGTTTTCGTCTACAAATCCACCACCGTTATTCCATGTATAATAGGAGAATGCAGCCTGACCTTCGTCAGTTGTCATATCAATACCCCATGGATAAACGTCATCACCGAATTTATCTTTGATCTTCTGTGCTGTTTCCTGAACTTCAGCCCATGTAGTAGGAACGGTAGCGCCTGCTTCATCAAGGATATCTTTGTTATAGAAGAGAGCACGGCAGGATGCCAGGATCGGTAATGCGTATACAGTATCATCGATTGTGCTTGCTTCCCAGAATGCCGGGAAGAATTTTGCCTGGAGATCTTCAGAAGCATATTCTGTAGCAGGCATCAGCAGATCATCAGCCACATAATCTGCAAGAACATCGATGTTCAGAATATCAGGTGCATTGTTGTTTGCAACAAGTGTATTTACTTTTGTATAAAGATCATTCCAGGAAACAATTTCCACATTCAGATCGATATCAGGATTCTCTGCTTCAAAATCTTTCTCAAACTGAGTCCACCAGGTCTGAGTCTGAGTACCATACTGACTGATGATAACATCCAGAGTAGTTTTACTGTCTGCTGCAAGAACAGGCTGAGCCATTGATGCGGTCATTGCCAGTACCATAGCTAATGCGATTTTTCGTTTCATAGATAAGTCCTCCCTTTTGTTTGGTGAAACTGACAGAATCGTCAGTTTGGTTTCGTGGTTAGCACGAAGAATTTAGGTTGATTATATCGTTTATACCAGACAGTGTCAATAAAAATGTATAAAAAAGGCCCGAAATCACAAAAAAAATAATATATATTGCATAAAAATATGGAATGACAGATTGCACAAACATAAGAATGCAGAATTGCAGGTATGCAGGATAAATAAAATTCTTACAAATATTCTGGTAATAGTAAAATCTGAGGGAGTTTTAGTAAAATCTGAGGGATACTTCTGGAATATATTGTGAAAAAAAAAGAATGGTGATACAATGACATCGAAATAAAGCAGAACTAAAGCAAACGTCAGGAGGAGATAAATCATGGCAATTTTAGTAACAGGTGGAGCAGGTTTTATTGGAAGTCACACAGTGGTAGAGCTGCAGAATGCAGGATATGATGTGGTTGTTCTGGATAATTTAAGCAACTCCAGTGAAAAAAGCCTGGAACGAGTAGAAAAGATCACAGGTAAGCCGGTGAAGTTTTATAAAAAAGATATTCTTGATCGTGAAGGACTGAATGAAGTTTTTGAAAAGGAAGACATTGATTCCTGTATACATTTTGCTGGATTGAAAGCAGTCGGAGAGTCTGTTGTAAAACCTTGGGAATATTATGAGAATAATATTGCTGGTACACTTACTCTTGTAGATGTGATGAGAAAACACGGTGTCAAAAATATTATTTTCTCCTCTTCGGCAACTGTATATGGCGATCCGGCAATCATTCCGATCACAGAAGAATGCCCGAAAGGACAGTGTACCAATCCTTATGGCTGGACCAAATCCATGCTGGAACAGATTCTTACAGATATCCAGAAAGCAGATCCGGAATGGAATGTAGTACTTCTTCGTTACTTCAATCCGATCGGTGCTCATAAGAGTGGTCTTATCGGTGAGAATCCGAACGGTATTCCGAACAACCTGATGCCATATATCACACAGGTTGCAGTTGGTAAGCTGAAAGAGCTTGGAGTATTTGGTAATGATTATGATACACCGGATGGAACCGGAGTGAGAGATTACATTCATGTAGTTGACCTTGCAAAGGGACATGTAAAAGCAGTTAAGAAACTGGAAGATAATTCCGGACTCAGCATTTATAATCTGGGAACAGGCAAAGGATACAGCGTCCTTGACATCGTTAAGAATTTTGAAGCTGCGACAGGAATCAAAATTCCTTACTCTATCAAACCACGTCGTGCAGGTGATGTTGCGACATGTTATTCTGATGCGACCAAAGCAAAGAAAGAACTTGGCTGGGAAGCAGAGTACGATATCAAAGATATGTGTGCAGATTCCTGGAATTTCCAGCAGAAGAATCCGAACGGATACGAAGACTAAATCTCAGAAGCATATATATAAAGATCCCCGATACCATTACGGTACCGGGGATTTTTTGGAATCTGATGAAAGTTGATTGAATTAATGATATATTTTTTCTTTTTCAAATTTTGGCTCGCAGGTCAGTTCAATGCCAAGTTTGCGGAACTCCCAGATATCAACAGAAGACAGCATGACAGAGGTATGCGCCTGGCAGCCACGAAGAGATGGTAACTGTTCCAGTGCCTTGCGTGCTTCCGGATTATTTGCTGCGCTGACGGAAAGTGCGATCAGTGTCTCGTCAGTATGAAGACGTGGGTTTTTGCTTCCGAGATACTGCGTCTTTAATTCCTGAATCGGTCGTATTGCTTCTGGTGAGATTACATGGTTCTCATGAGGAATACCAGCCAGCTCTTTCAATGCATTCAGAAGAAGGGCAGAGGAGGCACCGAGCAGTTCAGAAGTTTTGCCGAAGATCATACGTCCGTCAGTCAGCTCCAGAGCGGCAGCAGGACCTTCGGTTTCTTTTTCTTTCTGAAGGCTTGCCGGAACAACTTTACGGTCTTCCAGAGAGGCATGAGCCTGTTTCAGAAGCAGTTCGATCTTACGGATTTCTTCTTCTGTACCTGTACCGGTGAGAAGCGCTGCACAGCTCTTATAGTAGCGGCGGATAATCTCCTGGCGTGATGCTTCACAGCAGGCTTCATCATCTACGATACAGTTTCCGGCCATATTTACACCCATGTCAGTAGGTGATTTGTAAGGGCACTCGCCCATGATCTTTTCGAACATTGCCTGGAGAACCGGGAAAATCTCCACATCACGGTTATAGTTGACCGTTGTTTCACCGTAAGCTTCCAGATGGAACGGGTCGATCATATTGACATCATTCAGGTCAGCAGTTGCTGCTTCGTATGCTAGATTGACCGGATGTTTCAGCGGAATGTTCCAGATTGGGAATGTTTCAAATTTGGCATAACCGGCAGCTACTCCGCGTTTGTATTCGTGATACAGCTGGGAAAGACAGGTCGCCATTTTTCCGCTTCCCGGTCCTGGCGCAGTGATAACTACCAGCGGTCTTGTGGTCTCGATATATTCGTTCTTTCCATATCCTTCATCACTTACGATAAGAGGGATATTGCTTGGATATCCGGGAATACTGTAGTGGAAATATACTTTGATGCCGAGCTTTTCAAGACGTTTCTTGAAATGATCAGCACTTTCCTGACCGGCATAACGTGTAATGCATACACTGCCTACATAGAGACCACGTTCTGTAAAGGCATCGATCAGACGCAGAACATCTTCATCGTAAGTAATACCAAGGTCTCCTCGCATTTTGTTTTTGTCAATATCTGCAGCACTGATAACGATAACGATCTCTGCCTGATCGCTCAGCTGCATGAGCATACGTAGCTTACTGTCAGGTTCGAAGCCTGGAAGAACACGGGAAGCATGATAATCATCAAAAAGTTTTCCACCGAATTCCAGATAAAGTTTGTTGTCAAATTTGCTGATGCGGTCACGAATATGCTCGGACTGCATGGTCAGATACTTGTCATTATCAAATCCAATTTTCATTTATCGTTTTCCTTTCCCATCACATTTAGCCGGAACAAACTTCCGGCTATTACGTTGATAGTATACTACACTTACTGTTCACAGGCAAGTAATGTACTGCAAACAATCACAGTTTTTCAGTTGATTTATACAGGAAATATCTTTATAATAAAGAAGATAACAAGAGGAGGACAAGAATGAACAATCAGATGGACAATCGGCCGGATCGAAACCGTCCGAATCGAAACAATCCTGGCAATCAGGGACCGAATAAAAACCGCCAGTCTGTTCTGGCTTTTTTGATTTGTCTGCTGATTTCACTGGTATGCCTGAGCTTTGTAACAGATATGATGAGCGACAAGTCCAGTGAGATCACATATGATAAATTTATCGAAATGGTAGAGAAGGATCAGGTAAAAGAAGTTACTCTTCAGTCAGGTGTGCTGACTGTTGTACCTAAGATCCAGAAATCCTACTACCAGAAGGTAAGTTATAAAGTAAACCAGATGGAGGATGCAGACGCCCTTACAAAACGTCTGGAGGGAACGGATATCGTATTCCATTATGAGCAGCCGGATGCTATGGGAGAATTTGTTTCGACCATGATCAGTGTTCTACTGCCGACAGTAGTTCTGTTTTTTATGCTGATGTTTTTTATGCGGCGGATGAACAAAGGTGGAAACGGCATCATGGGTGTTGGTAAGAGCAGGGCAAAAGCTTATGTTCAAAAAGAAACCGGAGTGACATTTAAAGATGTTGCAGGACAGGAAGAAGCAAAAGAATCTTTGCAGGAAGTTGTGGATTTTCTGCATAATCCGGGGAAATACACTGCAATTGGTGCAAAACTTCCGAAAGGAGCGCTTCTTGTAGGACCTCCGGGAACAGGTAAGACACTTCTTGCCAAGGCAGTAGCAGGCGAGGCGAATGTACCGTTCTTTTCACTTTCTGGTTCAGAATTTGTAGAGATGTTTGTTGGTGTAGGTGCATCCCGAGTAAGGGACCTGTTTGAAGAAGCGAAGAAAAATGCACCATGTATCGTATTTATCGATGAAATCGATGCAATCGGTAAAAGCCGTGATTCACGTTACGGTGGAGGCAATGATGAACGTGAGCAGACACTGAATCAGCTGCTTGCGGAAATGGATGGATTTGATACTTCAAAAGGGCTTCTGATCCTCGCGGCAACCAATCGTCCAGAAGTACTGGATCCGGCACTTCTGCGTCCTGGCCGTTTTGACAGACGTATCATTGTTGATCGCCCGGATCTGAAAGGACGTGTGGAAATTCTCAAAGTCCATGCCAAAAACGTCATGCTGGATGAAACGGTCAATCTGGAAGCAATTGCGCTTGCTACATCAGGGGCTGTGGGATCGGATCTTGCCAATATGATCAATGAAGCTGCAATCCTTGCTGTCAAAAATGGCCGCAGAGCTGTTTCGCAGAAAGATCTTCAGGAATCTGTTGAAGTTGTACTTGTTGGTAAAGAGAAGAAAGATCGTATCTTAAGCCCGCAGGAAAGAAAAATAGTTTCCTATCATGAAGTTGGCCATGCGCTTGTCAATGCATTACAGAAAGATGCAGAACCTGTGCAGAAAATAACGATCGTGCCGAGAACTATGGGAGCACTTGGTTATGTTATGCAGGTACCTGAGGAAGAAAAATATCTTAATACCCAGAAAGAACTGGAAGCAATGCTGGTCGGATATCTGGGCGGACGTGCAGCAGAAGAAATTGTGTTTGATACGGTCACTACCGGTGCTGCCAATGATATTGAACAGGCAACTAAAGTCGCACGGGCAATGATCACACAGTATGGTATGTCTCAGAAATTTGGACTGATGGGACTGGCATCTCAGGAAAATCAGTATTTGTCAGGACGTGCGGTGCTGAACTGTGGTGATGATACTGCAACAGAGATTGATCATGAGGTTATGCAGCTTCTGCATTATTCTTATGAAGAAGCCAAGAGACTTCTGAATGAGCACAGAGAGGCACTGGATAAGATTGCCGGATATCTCATCAGCAGAGAGACGATCACTGGTAAGGAATTTATGAAGATCTTCCGTGCGGTTGAGAAAGGACTGGAGATTCCGGAGAATCTGGATGACCTTCCGGATGAAGTACAGACGACTGCCGACAGGACAGCAGTGGAAAATACAGAAGGGTTGACAGCGGAAGAAACACCGGCAGAACCTGTACATGAAATTTCTGCTGTTGATGTGACTGAAACAGACAACGACGAATCTGATTCTGAGGAGTAATATGTTTCAGATTGAAGAAGAACTAAAAAAACTTCCCGCGAAACCGGGTGTCTATCTGATGCACGATGAACGGGATGAGATCATTTATGTAGGAAAAGCGATCAGCCTTAAAAACCGTGTGCGGCAGTATTTTCAGAGTAGCCGTAACAAAGGTGCCAAGATTGAGCAGATGGTCACCCACATAGCCAGATTTGAATATATCATTACAGATTCTGAACTGGAGGCCCTGGTCCTTGAAAGCAATCTGATCAAGGAACATCGACCGAAATACAATACCATGCTGAAAGATGACAAGAGTTACCCGTTTATTAAGGTGACTGTTCAGGAGGCTTATCCAAGGGTATTGTTCGCCAGAAGAATGAAAAAAGACAAGAACCGTTATTTTGGTCCATATACCAGTGGTGGCGCTGTAAAAGATGTCATAGAACTGGTACGTAAATTGTATCAGGTACGTTCTTGTAATCGGAACCTTCCGAGAGACTGTGGAAAGGACCGTCCATGCCTGTATTATCACATGAAACAGTGCATGGGCCCGTGTACCGGCCATGCGGATCAGCGTGCCTATAAAGAAAATATCCAGAAGGTCATTCGTTTTCTAAACGGAGATTTTCAGGAAACGATCGATAAACTCACTGAAAAAATGCAGAAAGCATCTGAAGAAATGCGCTTTGAGGATGCTGCAGAAGCTCGAGATCTGATACGAAGTATCCAGAAGATCGGCGAGCGGCAGAAGATTACAGCATATGGAGAAGAAGACAGAGATATCATAGCGTGTGATATGGATGAAAGCCTTGATCTGCGAGAACAGGATGCAGTTGTTCAGGTGTTTTTTATGCGTGATGGCAAGCTGATTGGAAGGGATCATTTTTATCTGAGAGTGGCCAGAGGAGATACCCGGTCACAAGTATTGTCCAGTTTTGTAAAGCAGTTTTATGCCGGTACACCATTTATTCCGGGAGAGATTACACTGCAGACAGAGATAGAAGATGCGGATGTTATTGAGGAATGGCTGACATCCAGAAGAAAACAGAAAGTTCGTATTGTTGTGCCCAAAAAAGGAACCAAGGAAAAGCTTGTTGAACTTGCATGGGAGAATGCGCGAATGGTTCTGGAGAAGGACCGTGAGCGTATTCGAAGGGAAGAAGGCAGAACGATCGGAGCGGTTCATGAAGTGGAAGATTGGCTTGGGCTTAAAGGTCTTAATCGAATGGAAGCTTTTGATATCTCTAATATCAGTGGATTTGAGTCCGTAGGTTCCATGGTTGTTTATGAGAAAGGAAAGCCAAAGCGCAGCGATTACCGTAAGTTTCGCATTAAATCTGTGCAGGGCCCGAACGATTATGCCAGTATGGAAGAGGTTTTGACAAGGCGGTTTACACATGAAAGCAACGGAGAATTTGACAGCTTTTCCAGAATGCCGGATCTGCTTCTGATGGATGGTGGAAGAGGCCAGGTAAATATAGCACTGGGTGTTCTTGATAAACTTGGAATACGGATCCCGGTCTGTGGTATGGTAAAAGATGATCATCATCGAACGAGAGGACTTTATTTTGATAATATTGAAATACCAATCGACACCAACAGTGAAGGATTTCGCCTGATCACAAGAATACAGGATGAGGCTCACCGTTTCGCAATAGAATATCATCGATCGCTTCGAAGTAAAGAACAGGTTCATTCTGTTCTGGATGATATTCCGGGAATCGGCGAACGGAGACGAAAAGCTCTGATGCGACGTTACCGTTCGATAGAAGGAATCCGTGATGCAACGGTAGAAGAACTTGCAGAGACGGAGTCAATGAATATAGGAAGTGCAAAACAGGTGTATGAATTTTTTCACCCGAATAAATAAACATTAAAGGAGAACACATTATGAAAGGTGTATTGATGACAAAGATGGTACAGGAGCTTAACCTTACAAATCTGACTCCTGAAATTGATCTGTCCGAGATGCGGATCATGACGGCGGAAATCAACCGTCCGGCACTGCAGCTGACCGGTTATCTGGAGCATTTTGCAAATGAACGTGTTCAGATCATTGGTTATGTAGAGTACACATATCTGATGCAGCTCAGTGATGAAAAGAGAATGATGAAATATGAACGTTTTATTTCAAGTAAGATTCCATGCGTTATCTTCAGTACGATGACCAAGCCCTCACAGGATATGATCGATATGGCAATCAAATACAATGTGCCGACATTTGTTACAGAGAGAACCACTTCCAGTCTGATGGCAGAGATTATCCGCTGGCTTGGTGTTCAGCTGGCTCCATGTATTTCCATTCATGGTGTGCTTGTAGATGTTTATGGCGAAGGAATTCTGATCACAGGAGAGAGCGGTATTGGTAAGAGTGAAGCTGCACTGGAGCTGATTAAACGAGGACATCGTCTTGTAAGTGATGATGTTGTAGAGCTGCGTAAAGTCAGTGATGTCACTCTGGTAGGCTCGGCACCGGATATTACCCGTCATTTTATCGAACTTCGCGGCATCGGTATTATTGATGTCAAGACACTGTTTGGTGTAGAAAGTGTTAAAGATACGCAGTCTGTTGATCTTGTCATCAAACTTGAAGAGTGGGACCGCGATAAAGAATACGATCGTCTCGGACTTCATGAAGAATATACAGAGTATCTTGGAAACAAGATTGTCTGCCATTCTCTGCCGATCAGACCAGGACGTAACCTGGCGGTTATTGTAGAATCAGCGGCTGTCAACCACAGACAGAAGAAGATGGGATACAATGCGGCAGAAGAACTGTACAAACGTGTACAGGCTAATATTGCACGTAAGCGTGAAAGCTGATAAAATATTTTTTTATAAAAACGACTGGCAAACAGGGAAAGGTGGATGAAAATGGGTTCATATTGTTTTGGGATTGATGTAGGGGGGACAACCGTAAAATGCGGTCTTTTCCAGACAGACGGTAATCTTGTTGATAAATGGGAGATTCCTACAAGAACAGAAAATAAAGGCGAAAACATTCTTCCGGATGTGGCAAAGGCTATTCAAGACAAAATGGCAGAAAAAGGTATTGAGAAAGCCGATGTGGAAGGTGTTGGAATCGGAATTCCGGGACCGATCAATTCTAAAGGGGAAGCCGCATGTGCGGTAAATCTTTACTGGGGATTTACACCGGTAGCACAGATCCTTCATGATCTGACAGGACTTAAAGCATGTGCAGGAAATGATGCCAATGTTGCTGCTCTGGGAGAAGCGTGGAAAGGTGCAGCTGCCGGTTCTGATAATGTCATCATGGTGACACTTGGTACAGGTGTGGGTGGCGGAATCATTGTAGATGGCAAAATCGTTGCCGGAACACATGGTGCCGGTGGTGAAATCGGCCATGTGCTGGTTGTACGTGGCGAAGCAGAAAAATGTAACTGCGGCAATCATGGATGTCTGGAACAGTATGCATCTGCTACCGGAATCGTACGTGTGGCAGGAAGAATGCTTGCTGCATCTGAAGAAGACAGTACTCTTCGCGGACTCCAGAACATCACAGCAAAAGATGTCCTTGATGCATTCAAGGAAGGTGATGCACTTGCAGTGCGTACCATGGAATATGTAGGAGATCTTCTTGGTGGAGCACTTGCTGGTTTTGCAGCAGTTGTTGATCCGGAAGCAATCGTAATCGGTGGAGGGGTATCCAAGGCCGGACAGCCACTGATTGACTGCATTCAGAAATATTATATGAAATATGCATTTCCATCCTGCAAAGATACACAGATTGTTCTTGCAACACTTGGAAATGACGCTGGGATCTGCGGCGCAGCTAAAATGGTTCTTTAAGAATAACATTCTGAGAATAAAAGATCGTAAAATAAGAGATAAATACATAGAAGAAGCTTTCTATAAAAGGGAAGCTTCTTTTTTAATGTCAAAAATGTGAAGTTTTTATTTAGGGCTTTATTTACGAATTCTTATTTGTTATAATAAAACGGACTATTAAGGAGGAAAACCATGAATTACGGAAAAAAATCAGTCTCAAAGAAGCGAAATTCGCTGATTTCCCGTACTGCCATGATGGGAAAAAGAGCGCATGTTTCGTTGATCAGAGTCCTGTTTGTTGCTTTGATCACAATTTGCGTGGTTATAGGATGTACAGGAATCGGGGCTTTTCGAGGAATAATAGACAATGCACCGGATGCGAATGATATTGATATATCACCTCTGGGATATGCGACTTTTTTGTACGACGGGGACGGCAATCAGCTTCGTAAACTGACAGCACCAAGTTCCAACCGACTTCCGGTTTCCATAGACCAGATCCCGCTGGATCTTCAGCATGCAGTCGTGGCAATTGAAGATGAGCGTTTTTATGAGCATAATGGAATTGACGTAAGAGGTATTCTCCGTGCGTTTGTAAAGAATATCACATCTGGAGACCTTTCAGAAGGTGCCAGTACTATTACACAGCAGCTGCTTAAAAATAATGTATTTACGAACTGGACACAGGAATCAACCTGGCTGGAGCGTTTTACGCGTAAGATCCAGGAACAGTATCTTGCTGTTGAGGTCGAGAAGAACATCAATAACAAAAATGTAATTCTTGAAAACTATCTGAATACAATCAACCTGGGAGCCGGCACTTATGGCGTTCAGGCAGCGGCACACAAATATTTTGACAAAGATGTCTGGGATCTGAATCTTTCAGAATGTGCGACTCTGGCAGGAATCACACAGAATCCGACACAGTATAATCCAATTGAGCATCCAGAAGCAAACGCCAAAAGACGTAAAGAAGTTCTAGACCATATGCTGGATCAGGGATACATTACACAGGAACAGTATGATCAGGTGATCAATGATGACGTATATTCGGGTATTCAGGCAGCACAGGTTTTGAACTCCGAAACAGAAAATACGGTTTATTCTTACTTCGAGGATGAACTGATCGATCAGGTGGTCGATGACCTGATGAATATTAAAGGTTATACCCGCACACAGGCACAGAATCTTGTGTACAGCGGTGGATTGAGTATTTATACAACACAGGATGCACGAATCCAGAGCATCCTCGATGAAGAATATGCAGATCCATCCAATTATCCGGATTATGTACAGTATGCACTGGATTATGCACTGACAGTCAAGAATCCACAGGGTGAAGAAGTAAACTACAGTAAAGAAATGCTGAAACTTTATTTTCAGAATGAGGATCCGGAATTTGACCTTCTGTTTGATTCACAGGAAGAAGGACAGGAATATGTGGATCGTTATAAAGCAAGTATTCTTGCGGATGGCAGCACGGTTGTAGCTGAGCGTGTAAGCTTTGCACCACAGCCGCAGTCTTCAATGAGTGTTATTGATCAGCATACTGGTTATGTTAAGGCCATTATTGGTGGTCGTGGAGAAAAGACAGCCAGTCTGACTCTGAACCGAGCAACAGATACGACCAGACAGCCTGGTTCTACATTTAAGATCCTTTCCACGTATGCACCAGCTCTCAATGAGAAGGGAATGACACTTGCAACAACGTTTGAAGATGAACCTTACAACTATCCGGATGGATCTCCGGTCAATAATGCTTCCAAGAGTTATGGTGGAACAACGACGATCCGAAAGGCAATTCAGAATTCCGTTAACGTTGTGGCAGTAAAATGTCTGGAAGAGGTTACTCCACAGCTTGGCCTGCAGTATCTGGATAATTTTGGATTTACAACACTGGCTCATGGAACAGAAGCGGACAGAGATGCCAATGGAACGGTCTGGACAGATGCGAACCTTCCACTTGCACTCGGCGGTCTGACACATGGTGTAACGAACGTAGAGCTTTGTGCAGCATATGCGGCAATTGCCAACAGTGGTAATTATATTGAACCAATCTATTATACAAAGATTCTGGATCATAATGGAAATGTCCTGATTGAAAAGAACTCTGCAGGAAGATCTGTGATAAAAGAGAGTACAGCATGGCTGTTGACGAGTGCTATGGAAGATGTTGTAACACAGGGTACAGGTACAGCCTGCCAGCTTGATAATATGACAGTTGCAGGAAAGACAGGTACAACAGATGCGTACAATGACCTCTGGTTTGTAGGATATACACCATATTATACATGTGCAGTTTGGTCAGGATATGACAATAATGAAAAACTTCCGGAGGACGCCCGAAACTTCCATAAGAACCTTTGGAAGAAAGTAATGACACGAATTCATGAAGGCCTTGAGGACAGAGATTTTGATATGCCTGCAAGTGTTGACAAGATAAGTGTTTGTGAAGAGACGGGACTTCTTCCAAGAGCTGGCTGTCCGGTTATTACAGAATACTTTGATATTGGTGATATACCGACTGATTATTGTGATCAGCATTTCTACGGAGATGACGAAAGCGGTATGCAGGAATACACAACGGAAGAAGAAATATACAATCCAGAACCGACACCGGATCCGAATAATCCGAATGGTGATAATACCGGTGATAATACGGGCGACAATACCGGAGATAACACGGGTGATAATACGGGAGATAATACCGGAGATAACACCGGTGGTAATACGGGAGATAATACGGGAGATAATACTGGAGATAACACCGGAGATACCGGCGGTGGAGATGCCGGTGGCGGAGATACTGGTGGAGGAGATACCGGTGGCGATACTGGCGGCGGAGATGCCGGTTATACAGAAGAATAGTATCTGAATATAGGCTGTGATCGTCCTGGACGGTTGCAGCCTGTGTTTTAGGAAGGAGTACTTATGCTGGAACAGTACAGAACAGTATATGAAGGTGGAGAAGGCGAGATCACTGAAAAAAAATCACGCTTCATCGCGACAGTTCATCCAGTGGAAAGTGAAGAAGAAGCGTTGGCTTTTCTGGAAGAGATGAAAAAAAAATACTGGGATGCAAGACACAATTGCTATGTGTATTCGATTGGGATGAACCGTGAATTTACCAGATGCAGTGATGATGGAGAACCTTCCGGAACTGCTGGAAGGCCAATGCTTGATGTGATCCTTGGAGAAGATATTTACAATGTGGCGGTTGTAGTAACAAGATATTTTGGAGGCGTGCTGCTTGGAACAGGTGGACTTGTAAGAGCGTATTCCAAAGCAGTGCAGGAAGGCCTTGCTGCAAGCAAGGTGATTCTTAAACAAAAGGGAATCGCACTTAAGATTACGACAGATTATACAGGGCTCGGCAAGATACAGTACATTGCAGGAGAAAGAAACATTCCAGTGCTGGATAGTGAATATACGGACAAAGTGGTCATGAAACTGCTGGTTCCAGTGCAGAATGTAGGAAGCGTACAGAAGGCAATTACAGAAGGAACGAATGGAAGAGCCGGAATCGAAAAAGATCAGGAACTGTATTATGCAGTGATCGACGGAAAAGTTATAACATTTGATCATTAGAATATGGGAATAAAAAAGAAGCCGGAAGGTAACGGGTTCTATCTGAAAAAGATAGATATCGCACCATCAGGCTTCTCTTCATTTACTTGAAGAGCTTGCTGAATCAGCACTTCTCTGGTTCTGGATAATCTACACCAAAGGTTTCGACAGCCATAGATTTGATCTGCTGATCATCTAACGGTCTGTCTCTGAAATCTGTTTCGGTTTCAGCAATTTTGTTTACAACATCCATGCCCTCGATCACTTTGCCAAATGCAGCATAGCTTCCGTCCAGATGTGGAGCAGCTTTGTGCATAATGAAGAACTGACTTCCACCGGAATTTGGATGCATGGCTCTTGCCATGGAAAGAACTCCTGGGGTATGAGCAAGATTATTTGCAATGCCATTTTGAGCAAATTCTCCTTTGATGCTATATCCCGGACCACCCATTCCGGTTCCGTCCGGGCATCCGCCCTGAATCATAAATCCATTGATGACACGATGAAAGATAAGTCCGTCGTAGAAACCTTTTTTGACAAGACTGATAAAATTATTTACTGTATTCGGTGCAATTTCCGGATACAGTTCTGCTTTCATAACATCACCGTTCTCCATAGTGATAGTTACAACCGGATTTGTATTTGCCATAATCATAGTCTCCTTTTGCAAAAAGTATTGTTTTTCTCTGTGCGCTCTATTATAATATGCAAAGAACAATTCTGCAAGGAAAAAGGTGATTCAACAGATGGTAACAGAGACAAGAAGCCCTGAAGAAACATATGCTCTGGGTGAGAAAATAGGAAAAGCAGCCCAGCCTGGACAGATTTATACCCTGACCGGAGATCTGGGGGTAGGTAAAACGGTTTTTACACAGGGGGTGGCAGCGGGACTTGGTATTACAGAACCGGTAAGCAGCCCGACATTTACAATTGTACAGGTGTATGAAGAGGGGCGCCTTCCTTTCTATCATTTTGATGTGTACCGAATTGGAGATATCGAAGAGATGGAAGAAATCGGATATGATGATTATTTCTTTGGAAATGGCATCTGTTTGATCGAATGGGCTGAGCTGATCGAAGAGATTCTTCCGGATAATGTTATTTCTATTACAATAGAAAAAGACCTGACACAGGGATTTGATTACAGAAAGATAACTGTAGATGGCTTATAGGAGAAAAAATATGAGGATTTTAGGTCTTGACAGTTCCGGAATCGTAGCATCCGTAGCTGTCGTAGAAGATGATGTTCTGGTAGCAGAATATACCATTAATTACAAGAAAACACATTCACAGACATTACTTCCAATGTTGGATGAGATCGTAAAGATGACCGAACTTGATCTGGAAAGCATTGATGCGATTGCAGTTGCGGCTGGCCCGGGATCTTTTACCGGACTTCGTATAGGCTCTGCAACAGCGAAAGGGCTTGGATTGGCATTAAAGAAACCATTAGTGGCAATTCCGACAGTAGAGGGACTTGCTTACAATCTGTATGATACGCCAGGACTGATCTGTCCGATCATGGATGCAAGACGTAAACAGGTGTATACAGGTATCTATCGTTTTACGGATCATAGGCTGGAAACAGTAGAAGAACAGATGGCTGTGCCAGTGGAAGAAATGATCAAAAAGTTGAATGCATATGGACAACCTGTGACCTTTCTGGGAGATGGAGTACCGGTATTTTGTGAACTGATCACAGAGAAAATGGAGGTCCCATATTCTTTTGCCCCGGCACATGTAAACAAACAGCGTGCAGCAGCAGTGGCTGCGTTGGGACTTATTTATTATCGTGAAGGAAAAACAGAAACTGCAATGGAACATGTACCGGACTATCTGCGAGTATCCCAGGCAGAGCGTGAGCGTGCAGAACGGGAGGCGGCAAAAGCTGACGGTAACGCATGACGTTTCGTGAAATGACAGTGGAGGATCTGGAACAGGTTGTGGAAATAGAAAACAGATTGTTTTCAGATCCGTGGACTAAAGAAGGTTTTTTTACTTTTCTTACCAAAGAAAATACAATGTTTTTTGTCATAGAAGAAAAAGAAAAAATACTGGCTTACTGTAGCATGCAGACGGTTCTTGATGAGGGCGATATTCTGAACGTGGCAGTGAGTCCGGACAGACAAAGAGAAGGAATTGGTTATTTTCTTGTAGACAGTATGTTGAAGATGGCAGAGATGATTGGAATCCATATCGTACATCTTGAAGTGCGGGAAGGTAATGGGACGGCCAGAAGACTGTATGAACGTCTTGGCTTTAAAGAAGATGGTCTGCGTAAAAACTATTATACGGACCCTACAGAAAATGCGGTTTTAATGACGAAAATGCAGGAGTGAAAATATATGTTGGATTTATGTTTGCTTGGAAGTGGAGGGATGATGCCCCTTCCGAGACGATGGCTGACTGCGCTGATGACAAGATATAACGGCAGCAGTCTGCTGATCGACTGCGGAGAAGGTACGCAGGTTGCAGTTAAAGAAAGAGGCTGGAGTTTTAAACCAATCGATGTGATCTGCTTTACTCATTATCATGGAGATCATATCAGTGGACTTCCGGGATTGCTTCTTACTATGGGAAATGCGGACCGGACAGAGCCACTTACACTGGTAGGACCGAAAGGATTGGAACGGGTTGTAAATGCCCTTAGAGTCATCGCACCGGAACTGCCTTTTGAAATTCGATTTATAGAGATTACAAAGCCGCAGGAGGTTCTGGAATTGAATGGATATCGTATTACGGCTTTCAGAGTGAATCACAATGTAATCTGCTATGGATACACGATTGAGATCCTGAGACAGGGTAAATTCTCACCGGAGCGGGCAAAAGAGCAGGCAATACCTTTAAAATACTGGAATCCGCTCCAAAAGGGGCAGACGATAGAAGTAGATGGCGTAGTTTATACACCGGATATGGTTCTTGGACCAGATCGAAAAGGTATTAAAGTTACTTATACAACAGATACCAGGCCTACGGAATCAATTCTACGAAATGCTGCAGAATCAGATCTTTTTATCTGTGAAGGTATGTATGGAGAAGAAGATAAGATTGAAAAAGCAAAGGGATATAAACACATGACCTTCCGCGAGGCAGCAGCTCTGGCGCGAGATGCAAATGTAAAGGAACTGTGGCTTACACATTACAGTCCGTCTCTGATTCACCCGGAGGAATATATGGATATGGTACGAGGCATTTTTCCAAATGCCTGGCCGGGAAAAGATGGAAAAAGTGTAGAATTGAATTTTGAGGAAGACTAGAGGAGTCTGAAAATGAAAGATACATTGATTTTGGCAATTGAGAGTTCTTGTGATGAAACTGCAGCTTCTGTAGTAAAAAATGGAAGAACGATTCTTTCCAATGTAATATCATCACAGATAGAACTTCATAAGCTGTACGGGGGTGTTGTGCCTGAAATTGCATCCCGTAAACATATTGAAAAAATAAATCAGGTAATTGAAGAAGCGTTAAAAGAAGCAGATGTGACACTGGATGACTTGGATGCCATTGGTGTAACCTATGGACCGGGGCTGGTTGGTGCACTTCTTGTTGGGGTTGCAGAGGCGAAAGCAATCGCATATGCGAAAAAACTCCCACTGGTTGGCGTGCATCATATAGAGGGACATGTATCTGCTAACTATATTGAGCATCCGGATCTGGAACCTCCCTTCCTTTGTCTGATCGTATCTGGCGGTCATACGCATCTGGTTATTGTGAAGGATTATGGAGAATTTGAGATACTTGGACGAACACGTGACGATGCTGCAGGAGAAGCTTTTGACAAAGTGGCTCGGGCGATTGGACTGGGGTATCCGGGCGGGCCGAAGATTGACAAACTTTCCAAAGAGGGAAATCCGGAAGCAATTGTATTTCCTCGTGCAAAAATCGGAGATTGCCCGTATGATTTTAGTTTCAGTGGAGTAAAATCAGCTGTTCTGAATTATATAAATCAGGCTCAAATGAAAGGTGAAGAAGTAAATAGAGCGGATCTGGCAGCATCTTTCCAGAAGGCGGTGGTAGATGTTCTTGTAGAACATACAATGCTTGCTGCAGGGGATTACAAGATGACTAAGATTGCTATTGCAGGAGGGGTTGCTTCCAATGGTACACTTCGTGCTGCAATGGAAAAGGCATGCGCAGAAAGGGGATATACGTTCTATCGTCCATCACCGATTTTTTGTACAGACAATGCTGCGATGATAGGGGTAGCTGCATATTATGAATATATGAAAGGTACTCGGCATGGCTGGGATCTCAATGCAGTACCGAATCTGAAACTTGGAGAGCGTTGAATATACAATAAAACAAGGGGCAAAGAGATCTTTTGAACAATAAAACAGGAGGTTACTGAAATGAAAGAAAAAACAACCGCAATCGTGCTGGCAGCAGGGCAGGGAAAGCGTATGCACAGCAAAATACAAAAGCAGTTCCTGGAAATTCAGGGACATCCTGTTTTATATTATTCTTTAAAATGTTTTCAGGAGAGTCCTTTGATTCATGATATTATCATAGTGACAGGAGAAGACATGATCTCTTACTGCAAAAGAGAAATTGTGGAACGTTATCAGCTTACAAAGGTTTCAGCAGTGATTGCCGGAGGAAAAGAACGATATGATTCCGTGTACAAGGGGCTTCTTGCGTGTGAAGAATGTAAGTATGTCTTTATTCATGATGGGGCAAGACCGTTTATTACCGAGGAGATTTTGGAAAGGGGAATGTTTGGAGTGCAGGAAACAGGCGCCTGTGTTGTCGGCATGCCTTCTAAAGATACAGTAAAAGTAGCAGATGAAGCTGATTTTGTAAGTGAGACGCCAGACCGAAAGAGAGTCTGGACAGTTCAGACTCCTCAGATATTTTCTTATGATTTAATAAAGAAAGCGCACGAGAGTATCCGTAAAAAAGATATGACTGCGATAACGGATGATGCCATGGTAGTAGAACAGGAAAGTGGCGTTCAAGTAAGACTTGTAGAGGGCTCCTATCAGAATATTAAGATCACGACTCCGGAGGATCTGGACGTTGCTGAAGTGTTTTTGAAAAAGATCGAAAAAATGTAAAAATTTGTATTGACATCAAAAAGATTTGATGATAGAATACATCTTGCGTCTGACAGAGACGTGGCGAACACTGAAAAGTGTATATGGAGAGATATCGAAGTGGTCATAACGAGGCGGTCTTGAAAACCGTTTGTC